>JAESFY010000013.1_pt1 | contig 587730 bp, 599 predicted proteins | sample 9266201 | NCBI WGS metagenome assembly JAESFY01 (sample SAMN14515071, study PRJNA621656) | algae metagenome | isolation source: Nodosilinea sp. WJT8-NPBG4 and co-occurring heterotrophs from soil, lower... | place: USA: Pinto Basin, Colorado Desert, California | collected 2006-05-27
TGCCGCCGCTGGCCTTGGCCAACACCATCGTGATCGCCGCCGTCAGCGTCGTCTTGCCGTGGTCGACGTGACCAATCGTGCCGATGTTGCAGTGCGGCTTGTTACGTTCGAACTTTTCCTTGGCCATGGCCAAAACTCCTGTGGCCCGGAAGGGGGCGGTGGATCATCGAAAATCTGGAGCGGGTAGACGGAATCGAACCGACATATTCAGCTTGGAAGGCTGCTGTACTACCATTGTACTATACCCGCGGCCCGGCCTGTCGTCCTGATCCGGCCGTTCGAAAGCGCGTGGTGGGGGAAGCAGGACTCGAACCTGCGAAGCTTACGCAGGGGATTTACAGTCCCCCCCCTTTGCCGCTCGGGACATTCCCCCAGCGCGCTGTTTCGAACCGTCGAACCGTCTCTTCGTTCCTCTTTCGAGGGCCGAGTCGACAAAAGCTCTCGGTGTCCCGCGTCGCCTGAGATAGGAGGGGCGCCAGACCCGAAAGCCCTCAGGGCTCCAAATCGGAGGGCGTCTTATAGTGTCGAGAAATCCAGAACGCAACGACCGGAAACCCGGCAAGAAACCGACCTTCGGAGACAAGTCTCAGGCCCGCTCGGGCGGCTCTCAGGCGGGCGCCAAAGGCCCGGCGGCGGGCGGTCCCGACCGGGGCGGCTGGAACCCCAATCCCAAGCCGAAGGCCTTCTCCGACTCCGCGCCGCGCCCCTCGCGCGCCCATGGCCGGGCCGGAGCGGACGCCGACAACTTCATCTGGGGCCGTCATCCGGTGCTCGCCGCCCTGGCCAATCCGGCGCGCAAGGGCATGGGGCGGCTGCTGGCGACCGCCGACCGCGCCGCCGAACTGGAGCGCGACAGTCTGACGAACGGCCACAAGGTCGAGATCGCCGATGTCCAGGCGCTGGAGCGGATGCTGCCGCAGGGCGCGGTGCATCAGGGCCTTGTGTTCAAGGTGCAGCCGCTGGAAGGCGTCGCGCTGGAGGACATCGCCGGAGATGGCGGCGTCATCGTCATGCTGGACCAACTGACCGACCCGCAGAACGTCGGCGCCATCTTCCGCTCGGCTCTGGCATTCGGGGCCAAGGGGATCGTGGTGCAGGATCGGCACTCGCCTGCCCTCGCCGGCGCTCTGGCCAAAGCCGCCGCCGGGGCGACGGAGCGCCTGCCCTGCGCCCGGGTCACAAATCTCAGCCGCGCGCTGGAGAAACTTGCCGATCTGGGCTGGCGCGCCGTCGGGTTGGACGGATCGGCGGAACTGACGCTGGAGCAGGCGCTGGACGAGCGGCCGACGGTCCTCGTCATGGGCTCCGAAGGCGACGGCATCCGCCGTCTGGTGGCCGAGCACTGCGACGTGCTGGCGAAGATTCCCATGCCGGGCGGCTTCGAGAGCCTGAACGTCTCCAACGCCGCCGCCGTGGCCCTCTATGAAGCGACGCGCAAGCGCGGATGAAGCGAGATATGGAACGCGCCGCGCGCCTGACCGCTTGCGGAAGCGCCCCTTCCTCCCCTAGAGCGCGGCCATGGAATTTCTGAGCTCCCCCGAACTCGCCTCGCAGCTGGCCGCCCTCGGTCAGGTGCTGATGATCGATCTGGTGCTGGCCGGCGACAACGCCGTCGCCGTCGGCCTCGCCGCGGCCGCCCTGGCGCCCGACCAGCGCAAGAAGGCGATCCTGATCGGCCTGATCGCCGCCGTGGTCCTGCGCATCGGCTTCGCCCTGATCACCGTGCAGCTGCTGGCCATCATCGGCCTTCTGCTGGCCGGCGGCGTCCTGCTGCTGTGGGTCTGCTGGAAGATGTGGCGCGAGCTTCAGGAGCAGCGCACCCACGACCAGGCCGAGGCCGAGGCTGAGCTCGAAATGGCCCTGTCGGCCCACCACGGCGGCGGCCCGCCGCCTGAAGCGCTCGGCCTCAAGCGCAAGAGCTTCGGCGCGGCGCTGCTGCAGATCATGATCGCCGACGTGACCATGTCGCTGGATAACGTGCTGGCCGTGGCCGGCGCGGCGCACGAGCACCCGTGGATCATGGTGTTCGGGTTGGTCCTGTCGATCGCGCTCATGGGGCTGGCCGCGACCTTCATCGCCAAGCTGCTGACCAAGCATCGCTGGATCGGCTACGTCGGTCTGGTCATCGTCCTGTATGTCGCCCTGCACATGATCTGGGACGGCGCCCGCTCGGTCATCGTGCGGACCGACCGGCTGGACGCGTTCAACGCCTCCGCGCCCGCCTTCCTCGACATCGGCGAGGAAGAGGCCGCCCATCACCGGCAGGGCATGCGCGGTGAGGACGAGAGCGCCGCGCCGGCGCATGGGACGCCCGCTGATCCGCCGCCGACCCAGGGCGCTACGGTGCAAACGCCATAAGCGAAAGGCCCGGAGCGATCCGGGCCTTTTTTCTTTCCGCACCCAGCCGAGGCGATCAGGCCCCGGCGCCCCCGAACCGCTCCGACCACTCGGCCACCTGCGCGTCCTCGATCTTGGTGAACAGAACCCCGGCGGCGGCGACGGCCTGACCGCGCGGCAGGACGTCCAGCAGGGTTTCATCCGGCGCAGGCCACGACAGGTCCTTCGCCCCCACGGCCGCCGCGATCTTCTCCGCCGAGAACGGCATGACGGGCGCGGCCAGACGGGCGAACAGGGCCACGAGGTTGAGCCCGGTGCGCACGCCGACGGCGGCGCGGTCCACATCGGTCTTGAAGGCGGTCCAGGGCGCGGCCTCCTGCAGATATTCGTTGCCTAGCACCCAGACGGCGCGCAGGCCCTGACAGGCCTTGCGGAACTCCATCGCCTCGAAAGCCGCCGTGGCTTCGGCGATGCCCGCGGCGAGGTCGGCTTCCAGCTTCGCCTCCAGCGGCCCAGGTGCGCCGCCGTCCGGCACGACCCCGTCGAACTTGGACTCGGCGAATTTGACGATGCGGTTGACGAAATTGCCCAGCACGTCCGCCAGATCCTTGTTCGTCGTCGACTGGAACTGCTCCCAGGTGAAGGCGGCGTCCGAGCCTTCCGGACCGTAAGCCGTCAGATGCCAGCGCCAGTAGTCGGGCGGCAGCAGCTCCAGCGCCTGATCCATGAACACGCCGCGCTTCTGGCTGGTCGAGAACTTCCCGCCGTACCAGTTCAGCCAGTTGAAGGCCTTCAGCGTGTCGACCGTCTTCCACGGTTCGCCTGAACCCAGGATGGTCGCCGGGAAGCTGACGGTGTGGAAGGCGACGTTGTCCTTGCCCATGAACTGAACATAGCGGACGTTTTCGGCGCCCTCGTCGGTCCGCCACCAGTCGCGCCAGGTCCGGCCCGTGGCGTTCGCCCACTCTTCGGTCGCGCCGATGTATTCGATCGGCGCGTCGAACCAGACGTAGAAGACCTTGCCCTCCATCCCCGGCCGCGGCCCGCCGTCCGGCCCGACCACCGGCACGCCCCACTTCAGGTCGCGGGTGATGCCGCGGTCGATCAGGCCCTCGTCGAGGTGTTTCAGCGCGATCGAACGCGCCAGCGTCTGCCAGTCGGACTTGGTCCCGATCCAGTCGCGGATGCGCTGCTCCAGCTTCGTCTGCAGCAGGTACAGGTGGCGGGTGTCGCGCACCTCGAGGTTCCGCGAGCCCGAGACCGCCGAATAGGGATCGATCAGGTCGACCGGGTCCAGCAGCCGCCCGCAATTGTCGCATTGGTCGCCCCGCGCGCCGACGTGGGCGCAGTGCGGACAGGTGCCCTCGACATAGCGGTCCGGCAGGAAGCGGGCGTCGTCGACCGAATAAACCATCCGGTCGACCCGCTCCTCGATCAGCCCGTTCTGCTCGAGAACGTCGGCGAAATGCTGGGTCAGGCGGTGGTTGGGCGCGTTCGAGGAACGGCCGAACCAGTCGTAGCTCAGGCCGAAGGCCTCGCCCGCAGCCTTCTGGATCTCGTGCTGCTCGTCGCAGTAGGTCCGCACGTCCTGCCCGGCCGCCGCGGCCGCAAGCTCGGCGGGGGTGCCGTGCTCGTCGGTGGCGCAGATGTAGAGGACCTCATGGCCCTGTCCCCGCTTGAACCGCGCCCAGACGTCCGCCGGCAGCATCGATCCGGCCAGATTCCCCAGGTGCTTGATGCCGTTGATGTACGGCAGGGCCGAGGTGATCAGGATGCGGGACATGGGACCGAGGGCTTGGGGCTTTGGGGTTAGGGCTTAGGTGGTCGTTAGTGGCGAGTGCCGGGCCATACCGCAACCCTGTCGCCCGGTCCGGCCCTAAGCCCTAACCCCTAGGCCCCAACCTGCGGCAACCGCCGCGCCACCCTGACGAACCGCCCGGTCAGCAGGACCGACGACACCAGACTGGCGATGATGACGGCCCAGACCAAGCCGTCGACACCATTGGCGTGCGCCAGCTGCCAGCCCAGCGGCATCATGATCACCGTGTAGGCGGCGAAATGCATGATCGTCGGCCACCAGACGTCGCCCGCGGCGCGGTTGGCGGAGGCCGAGACCACCTGAATGCCGTCGGCGACGAAGAACAGGGTCGCCAGGACCAGCGCCGGGATGACCACCGCCAGCAAGGCCGGGTCACGATTGTAGGCGCTGGCCACCCAGGGCGCCGTCGGCCACAGCACCAGCGCGACCATCAGCGTCAGCCCGACGACTACGCCGATCCCCACCAGTCCAGCCCTCAGCACGCCGCGCCCGTCCCCGGCTCCGTAGGCGCGCCCGACCAGCACCGCCGTGGCGGATGACAGACCCATCGGGACCATGAAGACGATGGCCGAGACGTTCAGCACGATGGTCCACGCGGCCGTCTCGATCGCCCCCAGCCGGCCGGCGATGAAGGTCATGGCGGCGAAGGCGCCGACCTCGATGAAGTAGCTGGAGCCGGCGCCGTAGCCGATCTTGCGCTGCTCGCGCTCGGCGGCCCGATCGCGCGCCGGCCGACGGAACACGCCGATCTCGCGCGCCTCCGGCAGGCGCACGATGTAGACGATCAGGAACACCGCCAGCGACGTCCGCGCGAAGAAGGTCGCCCAGGCCGAGGCGATGGCGCCGTCCACGCCCAGTCCGAGGATGTCGGGCACCAGCAGCAGGTTGAGCGCCAGATTGACGCCGTTCGCCACCCACATGGCCCACATCCCGGCGCGCGGCCGGTGCATGGCCTCGAGGAAGAACTGCGCCGCCACGCTGACAAGATAGCCCGGCATCGACAGGGCGAAGACGATGAGCACCGGCGAGGCGCCCTCTCCCAACCCGTCCGCCAGGCCCATGTTCCGCAAGGCCCACGGCCCGATCAGGATCAGGCCCAGCATCGAGCCGACGCCCAGCAGCAGGGAATAGGACACGCCGCGGCGCAGCACCGCGCCCACCTCCGCCCGCCGCCCCTCGCCGAGGAAGCGCGCGGTCATCACCTGCACGCCCATCATGAGGCCGACCGCCGTCGTGACCACGATCGCGGTGGGGGCCAGCGCCAGCGAGCTCCAGGCCAGCTCCAGGCTCGAATAGTTGCCGACGACGATCACGTCGGTCAGCCCCATGGTCATGATGCCGATGCGCGCCAGCACCACCGGCCACGCGAGGTGCAGCAGGTCCTTCAGGGTGGCGCGGGTCTGGAGGCTGAGCACAGTCATGAGCGGCGCGACAGGCCACGGCGACGGTTCGGCGTCAACTGGATTTCAGCGCGGCTGATATAGGGCGCAGCGGCGCGAGTGCTGGTTCATCACCAAGGGCACGAAGGGAACACGAAGAACACGAAGGGACCGGCGCACGGATCGCGCGACGCGCCATCAGGTTCTCGCGGGCTGGAACGCCTGCGGCGCAACGGGCTCGCTCTCTTCGTGTCCTTCGTGTCCCTTCGTGTCCTTGGTGATGAACCAGCGCTGCCTTACCCGCACGCGTCGCCCGACCTTCCCCACGCTCGAGAAGCCGCCTAAACCAGCCCGATGCCCAAGCTGACGTCCGCCATCGATCCTCACAGCCCCGCCTTCAAGGCGCTGGACGCCCACAACCGGGCCCTCCGCGACGAACTCCACGCCAAGGTCGCGAAGGCCGCGCGCGGCGGGTCGGACGCGTCACGCGACCGCCACGTCTCGCGCGGCAAGCTGCTGCCGCGCGACCGGGTCGAGCGGCTGCTGGACCCGGGTTCACCGTTCCTCGAGGTCGGGCAGCTCGCCGCCAACGGCATGTACGGCGACGCAAAAGACCCTGACGGGGCCCCCGGCGCGGGGATGATCTGCGGCGTCGGCCGGGTCTCGGGCCGGGAGGTGATGATCGTCGCCAACGATCCGACGGTGAAGGGCGGGGCCTATTTCCCCCTGACGGTGAAGAAGCACCTGCGGGCGCAGGAGATCGCCGAACAGAACAACCTGCCCTGCGTCTATCTGGTCGATTCCGGCGGGGCCAACCTGCCGCACCAGGCGGAGGTCTTCCCCGACCGCGACCATTTCGGGCGCATCTTCTTCAACCAGGCGCGGATGTCGGCGAAGGCCATTCCGCAAATCGCCTGCGTCATGGGCTCCTGCACCGCGGGCGGGGCCTATGTCCCGGCCATGTCGGACGAGACGGTCATCGTCCGCAACCAGGGCACCATCTTCCTCGCCGGCCCCCCGCTGGTGAAGGCCGCAACGGGGGAGGTCATCTCGGCTGAGGAGCTGGGCGGGGCCGAGACCCACGGCCGCCGCTCGGGCGTGGTCGACTATGTCGCCGAGAACGACGAGCACGCGCTGGAGATCGTCCGCACCATCGTCGACAGCCTGAACACGGTGAAGCAGGTCGAGCTGGATGTGCGCGAACCGCGCGAGCCCGCCTTCGACGCCGAGGAGCTGTACGGCCTGATCCCGGACGACGTCCGCGCGCCCTATGACGTGCGCGAGGTGATCGCCCGTCTGGTGGACGGCTCCGAGTTCGACGAGTTCAAGGCGCTGTACGGCACGACTCTGGTCTGCGGCTTCGCCCGCATCTGGGGCTATCCAGTCGCCATCCTGGCCAACAACGGCGTGCTGTTCTCCGAGAGCGCGCTGAAGGGGGCCCATTTCATCGAATTGGCCTGCAAGCGGAAGATCCCGCTGGTCTTCCTGCAGAACATCTCGGGCTTCATGGTCGGCGGCAAATACGAGGCGGAGGGCATCGCCAAGAACGGGGCCAAACTGGTCACCGCCGTCGCCTCGGCCGAGGTTCCGAAATTCACGGTCCTGATCGGCGGCAGCTTCGGCGCCGGCAACTACGGCATGTGCGGCCGCGCCTACTCGCCCCGCTTCCTGTTCACCTGGCCCAACAGCCGGATCAGCGTCATGGGCGGCGAACAGGCCGCCGCCGTCCTCGCCACCGTCCACCGCGACGCGGACAGCTGGACCCCGGAACAGGCGGAAGCCTTCAAGGCCCCCGTCCGCCAGAAATACGAGGACGAGGGCAATCCCTACTACGCCACCGCCCGCCTGTGGGACGACGGGATCATTGACCCGGCCCAGACGCGCGACGTGATCGGTCTGGCCATCAGCGCCAGCCTGAACGCCCCGATTCCGGAGACGACGTTCGGCGTGTTCAGGATGTGATCAGGAGGCGCGGAGCACCTTCTCCATCGCCGTCCCCTTCGCCAGCTCATCCACCAGCTTGTCGAGGTAGCGGAGCTCGCGCATGAACGGGTCCTGTATCTCCTCGACGCGATAGCCGCAGATCATCCCGGTGATCAGGCTGCGGTTCGGGTTCATCGCCGGCGCCTCGGCGAAGAAGGTCTCGAAGTCGGTTTTCGCCGCGAGCAAGGCCTCCAGCTGAGCCTGCGAATAGCCGGTCAGCCAGCGGATCACCTCGTCCACTTCGGCCCGCGTCCGACCCTTGCGCTCGACCTTGGCGACGTAGTGGACATGGACGCTCGCCACGCTCGTCCGCCGGATACGATCGTTCGCGCTGGCCGCCATTGGCGAGGTCTCCGTGTTCCGTTCGGGCTCGAACGCGTTATACCGCTGCAGCATCCGGAGACCATGATGACCGACCGCCCCACCCCGACCGAAGCCGATCTGAACGCCCTCGACATCACCGATGCCGAGGCGGCCGAGATCAACGCGATCTCCCACCCGCTGCTGGCCGACGCGGCGCCGGACGCGGACGACAGTCTGGTGCAGATCGATTCCACCACTGAAGGGGTCGTCTTCGTCACCATCAACCGCCCCGACAGGCGCAACGCCTTCGACGGGCCCACCATCGCCGCCCTGCGCGAGGCGTTCGAGACGCTGCATGGCGCCGACAATGTGCGGCTCGTGTTCGTGCGCGGCGCCGGCGGCACGTTCAGCGCCGGGGCCGACCTGACGTGGATGCGCGACGCGATCGACTGGTCCGAGGGCGACAACCGCGACGACGCCTTGGGGCTGGCGCGGATGCTGAAGGCGCTGCACGCCGTGCCGGCCCTGACCTGCGCCATCGTCGAGGGCGCCGCCATGGGCGGGGGCGCCGGCATCGTCGCCGCCTGCGACATGGCGGTGGCGGTCGAGGGCGCGCGCTTCGCCTTCTCCGAGGTCAAGCTGGGCCTGATCCCGGCGACCATCGCCCCCTATGTGGTCGAGGCGGTCGGCGCCCGCCGCGCGCGGCAGCTGTTCCTCAGCGCCAACATCTTCGACGCCGACTACGCCGCCCACGCGGGGCTCATCGACATGGTCCTGCCAGAAGGGTCGGTGGACGAGTTCGTGTCGATGCTGACCGACAGCATCACCGCCAACGCGCCCGGCGCCATGGGCGACGCCAAACGTCTGGTCCACTACGTCGCGGGCCACAGGATCGACGGCGGCCTGATGGATGAGACCGCCAAACGCATCGCCCGCGCCCGCGTCTCGCCCGAAGGCCAGGAAGGCGTGCGGGCATTCCTCGACAAGCGCAAACCAAAGTGGGCGGAGTAGGAGGAGAGTGGCTGGTGGTTAGTGGCCAGTGGCTAGTGACTGCAGCTCCGGCAGCTTGCGGAAGAGCGGCGCGGGCAGCGCGGGGGCACAGGCGCCGGCCAGCCACCAGCCACTAATCACTAGCCACTCCTCCCCGCTCGCCTCTAGAACCGACCCCATGTTCAAATCCGTCCTGGTCGCCAATCGCGGCGAGATCGCCTGCCGCGTGTTCCGCACCGCCCGCCGCATGGGCATGCGCACCATCGCCGTCTATTCGGAGGCCGACGCCGAGGCGCTGCACGTCCGCGAGGCCGACGAGGCGGTGCTGATCGGTCCGGCCCCGGTGCGCGAATCCTACCTCGACGCGGCCAAGGTTCTGGCGGCGGCGAAAGCGACCGGCGCCGAGGCGATCCACCCCGGCTACGGCTTCCTGTCCGAGAACGCCGACTTCGCCGAGGCCGTCATGGCCGCCGGCATGGTCTGGATCGGCCCGCCGCCGGCGGCCATCCGCGCAATGGGGCTGAAGGACGCGGCCAAGACGCTGATGATCGAGGCCGGGGTGCCGGTGACGCCCGGCTATCTCGGCGAGGACCAGTCGCTGGAACGGCTGCAGAAAGAGGCCGATGCGATCGGCTATCCGGTGCTGATCAAGGCCGTCGCAGGCGGCGGCGGCAAGGGCATGAAGAAGGTCGACCGCGCCGAGGATTTCGCGGACGGGCTCGCCTCGGCCCGGCGCGAGGGCCAGTCCTCCTTCGGCGATCCCCGCGTCCTGATCGAGAGCTACATCACCCGGCCCCGGCACATAGAGGTCCAGGTGTTCGGCGACAGCCACGGCGCCGTCGTCCATCTGTTCGAGCGCGACTGCTCGCTGCAGCGCCGCCACCAGAAGGTGATCGAGGAAGCCCCCGCTCCCGGCATGGACGCCGCCACCCGCGAGGCGGTGACCAGCGCCGCCGTGCGGGCGGCAAGGGCCGTGAACTACGAAGGCGCCGGCACCATCGAGTTCATCGCCGACGCCTCGGACGGACTGAAGGCCGACCGCATCTGGTTCATGGAGATGAACACCCGGCTGCAGGTCGAGCACCCCGTCACCGAGGCCGTCACCGGCGTCGATCTGGTCGAATGGCAGTTCCGTGTGGCGGCCGGCGAGCCGATCCCGCTGCAGCAGGACCAGATCGAGCTGAACGGCTGGGCCATGGAGGCGCGGCTGTATGCAGAGGATCCGGCGAACGGCTTCCTGCCGAGCATCGGCAAGCTGGAGCATTTCGTCCTGCCCGACGACATCCGCGTCGACACGGGCGTCACCGAAGGCGGCGAGGTCAGCCAGTTCTACGACCCGATGATCGCCAAGCTGATCGTCCACTCGGATACGCGCGAAGCGGCCGCCGGAGCCCTCGCCGACGCCTGCGCCGCGGTGGAGGTTTGGCCGGTCCGAACCAACGCCGGCTTCCTGACTCACTGCCTTGAGCATCCCCGGTTTGTAGCCGGAGACGTGGACACCGGGTTCATCGGGGCGGAGGAGCAGGCGCTTCTGGCGTCCGACGACCAGGCTGAAAGCGACCTCGCTGCGGTGGCTCTGTTCGCCGAGGATCACTATGCGGCGGATCACTGGTCCGGGAACGACTGGAACTCACCGTGGAGTGACACCAAAGGCTCGATGGGGTTGAGGTTGAACGCCCCGGCTCGAAACGTCTGGGTCCTGGCGATCGACGAACGCAAGATCGTCGCGGAGGCCCTCTCGGCTCAATCAAACGACGGCACATGGCTCGTCGGCCCGGCATCGGACCGGCGGAGCGTTCGACACGAGTATGGCGACGAGGTTTCGGGGGCCGTGCATGTCGGGGACCGCGTCTTCAGCTACGCCAGAGCCGCCGGAGACGTGGTCCTTTTCGACCGGGGCGACGCCCTGAAGATCACGAAGCCGGTTTTTTCGGGCGGGCCCTCGGGTCCCGCGTCCGACGGCTCCCTTCGCGCGCCCATGCCAGGCAAGATCGTCGCCACGCCGGTCAACGCCGGAGACACGGTCTCCAAGGGCCAGCCCGTCATTGTGCTCGAGGCCATGAAGATGGAGCACGCCCTGACCGCCCCCTTCGATGGCGTGGTGGAGGAGATCGGCTTCGGGATCGGCGATCAGGTCGCGGCGGATGCGGTCCTGGCCAGGGTGAGAGCATCGGAATAACCCGCTCATCCCGGCGAAAGCCGGGACCCAGTCCTGTCCAGCGGAACGCCGGCGCCTCCGGACTTTCCGCTCGGCCCTATCCGGCCCCTGTCATCGCCCAAAGCACTGGGTCCCGGCTTTCGCCGGGATGAGCGGAAGAGATATGAGTCCTCCGATGTCTTCCCTTCACATGATCAAGCTCTGCGTCGGCGTCGCCAAGGTTGAGACGCTGGAACGCCGCGCGGCCAAGGGCGAGTGGCTCTCCGTCAACACCCGAATGACGCCCAAGCGGGCAGCCGAGCTGGAGGACGGCGGTTCGCTGTACTGGGTGATGAAGGGCTCGGTGACGTGCCGGATGCCGATCGCCGACATCGCCACCAAGGGCGAGGGCAAGGCGTCGCGCTGCCTGATCAAGCTGTCGCCGGAGGTGATCCGCACCGCCCCGCAGGTCCGCCGGCCCTTCCAGGGCTGGCGCTATCTGGAGATCAAGGACGCGCCGCTGGACCTGTCGCGGCTGGAAGCCGGCGATCTGCCGCTGGACCTGGCGAAGCAGCTGCGGGAGCTGGGGGCATGGTGATCAGGCAGTAGGCAGCAGGCAGTAGGCAGCAGGCAGTAGGCAGCAGGCAGCAGGCAGCAGGCAGCAGGGGGACACCTCGCGCCGGCGGCGCACGCTCCCGTCCCGGCGCGAGGGTCTCGCTCTGTACGACCTGTTACCCGCTGCCTGCTGCCTGCTGCCTGCTGCCCCTCCCTGCGACTCCCCCTAGGCTGATCGAATGGCCTCTCCCCGCTCCGACCGTCTGCAGGACGCCCTCGCCCGGATCTTCGAGGACGGCAGGGACACGCGCGCCAGCTGGTTCGCGCTGACGGGCGGCGAGACCCTGTTTGGCGAAGGGGACGTCGCCGACACCCTCTACCTGCTGCGCAGCGGCCGCCTCGGTGTCTTCCGCCGCGATCCGGACGACAGCCACCCGCCCCAGTTCGTGGGCGTCATTCGCCCCGGTGAACCGGTCGGCGAAATGGCCATGCTCGCCGGGACCGCGCACACGGCCGACGTCGTCGCCCTGCGTGACTGCGAGATTCTCGCCCTGCCCCGCAACGCCTTCTTCGAGGCCGCGCGCACGGAGCCGGACCTGATGGTCGAGCTGTCGCGGCTGATGATGCAACGGGCCCGGGACCAGCGGTCCGGCGGGGGCGAGCCCAGCGTGTTCGGTTTCGTCTCGGCCCGCGCCAAGCCGATCCGCGCCTTTGTCGAGCGGATCGCCGCGTCCATAGAGGCCGCGGGCTTCTCGTGCCAGGTCATCGACCAGTCCGCCCTCTCCTCGGCGACGGAGTGGTTCAGCCGGGTCGAGGACACCCACGACTTCGTCCTCTACGTCGCCGAGCAGGACGAGCCCGCATGGGCCGCCCTCTGCGCGCGGCAGGTGGACAAGGTGTTCGTGGTCGGGAACGGGCTGACGGCGCCGCCGAACCGGCCGATGCCGCATTCGGGCGTGCTGGACCAGCGGCGGACCGATCTGATCCTGCTGCGCGACCCGCGCATGGCCCGGCCCGCTAACACCGCGGTCTGGCTCGACGCGCTCCAGCCCGGCCGCTGGTTTCAGGCGGTCGACGGAGATCAGGCGGATGCGGACCGGATGGGCCGGGTGATCACCGGAACGGCGGTCGGCGTGGTGATGTCCGGGGGCGGCGCGCGGGCCTACGCCCACATCGGCGTCCTGAGGGCTCTGCGCGAGGCGGGCGTGCCGATCGACTTCGTCGGCGGCGCATCCATGGGCGCGATCATCGCCGCCGGTCCCGCCTTGGGCTGGACCCAGGAACAGCTCGAGGAGCGCATCCGGACGGCGTTCGTCAAGAGCGATCCCCTCTCGGACATCGCCTTCCCGATGCTGGCCATGGTGCGGGCCCGAAAGGTCGACCGCCTGCTGGAGGAGGCCTATGGCGACATCGACATGGCAGATCTGGTCCGGCCTTTCTTCGCCGTCTCGACCAATCTCACCAGCGGCAAGATCGAGGTGCACCGGCGCGGGCTGATGCGGCGGGCGATGCGGGCTTCCATCGCCATTCCCGGCATCCTGCCCCCCATCGTCATTGACGGGCAGGTGTTGGTCGACGGCGCGGTGCTTAAGAACCTGCCGGCCGAGGTGATGCGCCAGATGCACGGAGGTCCCGTCATCGGCGTGGACATGTCGGAGACCCGCGGGGTCGATCCGGCGCTGGTGGAGCATCCGCCCTCGATCTGGCGGCTGATCGCAACCGGCGCCTGGCGCCGCGGCCCGCCGATTGTCTCCATCCTTATGCGCTCAGCCACCCTGACGACGGACGCCGATCTGGTCAGCTCCCGCGCCGCGACCGACCTGTTGATCCAGCCGACGCCCGACGGCGTGGATATTCGTGACTGGAAGGGCTTCGACGCCGGCGTGGCCGCCGGCTACCGCGCCGCCAAGGACGCCTTGGCGGCGCTCGACGGGCCTGTCAGCGGCCTGAGGCTTCGGCGCCGCGCCGCGCCATCAGGAACAGGCGCGGAAACGGCAGCAAGGTCGCGCCGTCCGGTCCGGGCGGAAACGCCTCGCTCAGGCGTCCGGCGAGCTCGGAAAGAAAAGCCCGCCTCATAGCGTCCTCGTGCCGTAACGCGGTCAGGTAAGGCCGCAGGGCGGTCCCGGCCATCCATTCCAGCACCGGGTCAGGGCCGCGCAGGACATGCAGATAGGTCGTGCACCACACGTCGACGGCGCATCGATCAGCCAGGGCGGTGTAATAGGCCTCGGCCGGCAGCAGCGGGGCGATCGCCTCCACCGCCGAGAGCCGTCCGGCCCACGGCCCCTGCGCGGCCACGTCGCGCAACAGGCGGTGATGGCGCGTCTCCCAAGCCATCGGCATCTGCACCGCCAGCATTCCGCCCGGCGCGAGCGCCGCCGCGAGCCTCGGCAACAGCGCCGCGTGGTCGGGCAACCAGTGCAGGGAGGCGTTGGCGAAGATGATGTCCACTGCGCCTTCAGGCCGCCAGCCGCGCAAGTCACCTTGCCGCCAGTCGACGTCGGCGTCCAAAGACCGCGCGCGGTCCAACATCTCCGGACTCGAGTCCAGGCCGTGAACGGCGGCGTCAGGAAACCGGCGCTTCAACTGCGCAGCTTGCGAGCCCGCGCCGCAGCCCAAGTCCCAGACTTGCCTTGGCTGAAGATCGGCCGGAATGCGCGCGATCAGGTCCTGCGCCGCCCGGTCGCGCGCGGTCTCGAAACGCTGGTATTGAGCCGGATCCCAGCCGACGGCGTCGTCCGTGCGGAGGCTGTCGGTCATGCCACTCGTCCTTCCCGGTCACGGGAGGATGGTACCGCCTCTCAGGCTTGAACTGAGGACCTCCGGTTCCACAAACCGGCGCTCTAACCAACTGAGCTAAGGCGGCGCAAACCCCGCAGGGCGACGCGAGCGCGGGTTCTACCGGGCCGGGCTCGCGCGATCAAGCAACCGGACGCGGAATATTCCGCCCGCCGATCAGGCCCAGCCGCGGCTGGCGATATAGGTCTCCAGCGCAGCGATACGGCTTGCGTCGGACGGGTGGGTCGAGGCGAACTCCGGCGTGGAGCCCTGACGCTGCTGCGCCATCAGCCGCCACAGAGCGAGGGCTTCGGATGGCCGGTAGCCGGCCCGCTGAAGATAGTCGACGCCGAGACGGTCGGCCTCCAGTTCGTGGTTTCGCGAAAACGGCAGCAGGACGCCCAGCTGCGCTCCGAGGCCGCCGATGGAGGCGGCCGCCTGTCCGTAGTCTCCGGCCACGCCGCGGACGCCGCTCAGAACCAGTCCCGTCGCCGCATTGGTGGAATAGCGCTCCGCCGCGTGGCGCGCGATCACGTGACCGACCTCGTGGCCGAGGACGGTGGCGAGTTGATCGTCGTTCTGAACCAGCGCCAGCAGCCCCGTCGTGACGCCGATCTTGCCCGAGGGCAGGACGAAGGCGTTGGGGGTGTCGCTGACGAACAGCGCGTACTCCCAGCGGCGGTCGGTCAGGCCTGCGGCCTGAACGATCTTGTCTCCCACGCGCCGGATCCGCGCGTTGGCGGCGGCGTCTGCGGAGACTCTCTGGGTCCGCAGCGTCTCCGCCCAGGCGGCGTCGGCCTGCTGGGTCAGGGCGCTGTCGTCCACGAGGAGCAACTGATTGCGCCCCAGCGTCTCGTTGTAGGCGCAGCCCCCCAGCACGGCGAGGCCGGCGGCGGCGAGGGCGAGAGATGCAAGGGCTTTCATGGTGCGGTCTCCGATAATGGCGTCGCCATAATGATCAGGGCCGCCAAAGGCTCCGCTGGGCCTGCGGGGAGCGACGTACCCGCTCGCACCAAACCGATCTCCACCTTCATCCAGCGAGCGCGAGAACGGTCCCAACTTTCCCGAGATCAGGCTCGCGGGTCCGCCGGAGCGCCTTCTTGAGAAGCTTGGCCATCCAATCGGGCCCACAATGAAGCAGACCCAAAAAAACGCCCCGGAGCGGGCTCCGGGGCGTCTTCTTGTGGATTTGGTTCTGCCTACTCGGGGACCTGGTAACGCTGGGTCCACTCGACCCGGGCCCCCACCGCCGCGCCGTCAACCGTACGCGGTGAAATGCGGGATCTGCGGGCCGCCGCCAGAGCGGCTTGGCCGAAACCGGCGCCCGAAGGAGTCTCGGACATAATCCGGCAATCGGTAAGGCTGCCGTTGGGCTCAACCTGGCAGCTCAACCGAACGGACCCGCTCTCGATCCCACGGGACATCGCGCGTTCCGGGAACTCACCAGGCACCTGGCGAGCCCAGCTCGGATTGGTGATGACCGAAGGCCGCGGCGGAGCCGGCGGAGCCGGAGGCGGCGGCGGTCCGGGGACGATCACGGGCGGACCCGTGTATTCGACCCGATCCTCCTTCTTGGTCGGCTCGATCGGCAGCGTCACCGGCGGCGGCGGCGCATTCGGGACGACGACCGGCGGACGGATCTGCAGCTTCGGCGGCGGAGGCGTGTCCGGCGGAGGCGGCGGCGGCGGCGGCGGCGGCGGCGGCGGGATCGGCTCGATGATCTCCACGTCGACGGCGTCGTCGGAGTACTGGATCTCCTTCAGCGTGAACCGCGCATTGATGAAGTAGAACGCCAGGATCGCGAACAGCAGGCTGACGATGATGACGCTGACCAGGAGCACGCCCGGGGGAACCCCGAACAGGCCCTTGGTCTTCGGCGCGTCGTATCTGGAACGGTGATACTCGATGTCTGTCATGATCTCACCGTTCCTACTGCGTCGACGTGTCTTCCCCGACCAGGGCGACGGAATAGAAACCGTTGTCCTGGAGCGAATTCATGACCTGCATGAAATCGCCGTATCGGGTCGTGCGGTCGGCACGGATGAAGATGCGTTCGTCCGCGGGATTGCGGCGTCCGATCTGACCGGTCAGTTCAGGACCGATTTCGTCCAGACCGACCGGGAAGTCGCCGAGATAGGCCTGCCCGTTGCTCTGGATCGAGATGTAGATCGGCACCGGGGGATTCTCGGCGGGCGGAGCGACGGCACGCGGCAGCTTCACTTCCACGGACGGGGTCGCCAGAGGCGCCGCGACCATGAAGATGATGAGCAGAACAAGCATGATGTCCACGAACGGCGTGACGTTGATCTCGCTGTTCTGCTCAACCTGGTACTTTCCGCCGCCGCCGCCTGAAAGTTTGGCGGCCATCGGGCTTAGGCTCCCTTGTCGAGGTTACGCGAGATGGCGTTGGTCAGTTCGGCCGAGAAGCCGTCCGACCGCGTGCCGTAGGCCGAGATGCGGGTGTTGAAGTAGTTGTAGAAGATAACCGCCGGGATAGCGGCGAACAGACCGATACCCGTGGCCAGCAGCGCCTCGGCGATGCCGGGGGCGACGACGGCCAGGTTGGTCGTGTTGGTGTTCGCGATGCCGATGAAGGAGTTCATGATCCCGTAGACGGTGCCGAACAGACCGATGAACGGACCGGTCGAACCCACCGAGGCGAGGAACTGCTGGCCGCCCGAGAGACGCTTGGCGAGGCCGGCCTGAACGGCGGCGACGGCTTGCTGGGCGCGCATCAGGGCCGAGTCGGCGTGATCGCCGGTGACCGAGAGGCCCGCCTGACGCGACAGCTCGATTTCGTCGGTGGCCGCGGCGGCCATGTCGGCCAGCGGGTTGCCGTCGAACTCTTCCGAGGTCGCCACGCGACGCATGTCGGCGATCGTGCGGGTCTGGCGGAAGGACTCGAGGAACTGGTCGGTCTTGCGGTTCAGCGAGTTGAACTCGAACAGCTTAATGAGCAGCAGCACCCACGAGAAGACCGAGGCCAGAACGAGGCCGATCATCACGACCTTAACGACGGGGTCGGCCTGCATGAACATGCCGGCGGGGGTCAGCTTGCCGTGGGCCTCGCCGCCGACGACGGGCGGAGCGCCGGCGTCAGCCGCAGGGGCGGCTTCGGTGGTCGCGGGAGCGGCGGCCGCAGGAGCGGCGGCGGCGGCCGGATCGGCGGCGGGGGCATCCTGCGCGAGAACCGGCGTACCAGCCATCAGGACGGCAGCGCCGGCCATGGCCAGGAGGATGTTGGTCTTCTTCATATCGAACATAGTTCGCCAGTTCCTGCTGTTTGGTCTGACTTGTGGAACCCAAAAGAAACGGCCGCAGACGACGACCGCCCTCGATGAAATTCTCGCCCGTAGAAACGGGGTTCAAGGGAACCCCGGTCTGCGGAACGCCTGCTGACGCTTCCGGTTGCCATGCGGCCTCCGGGGGCGGCGCCGACGGGAAAAGGAAACCGTTTTCCCTCTCCGCCGACCGCCCGCAAAGGAAAGCGGTCAAGCTCCTTTGACGAACGGTTACCAGAGCGTCAAGTGCGGGGCGGCGCTTTTCCCCTCGGGGACGAGCGCGCGCATCGAACGCCCCAAGGTCGTGAGCGAAAGCGACATTTTAATGATGTGGGGCAGCCATACGCCGCCGCGGGAGGGAGCGATGGTGCCTGGGGGCGGATTCGAACCACCGACACGCGGATTTTCAATCCGCTGCTCTACCAACTGAGCTACCCAGGCGACGCGCTCCGCTCGCGGGAGCGGGGTCTATAGGCGAGCCTTTCGGGGGTGTCCAGCCGTGAGATCAGTCTTCGTCGCGCTCTTCTGAAGGGGCTTCGTCGACGCTCTCCGGAATGGAGTATCCGCCCGTGAACCACCGCTGCAGATCGACGTCCGCGCAGCGCTTCGAGCAAAACGGCTTGTATTCCTCCGCCGTCGGCCTGCGGCGGCAAATGGGGCAGGTCGCCATGGTCAGGCCTCTTCCCAGGTGAATGCGCCCGGCGCCACCGCCGGGTCGGCGATCAGATGAGCCCTCGGACCCAGTTTCGCCACCAGCGGCCCGGCCCGGGCGGCCTCGTCGGGCGTACAACGAACGGCGATGCGCGCGGTGGCGGTGTCGGACACCAGCCGGTGGCGAAGACTGCGGACCACGTCCTGCGCCCGCTGCTCCGGCCGCCGCCGCCGGTCCGGACAGTTGAGGATCTCCTCCAACGGCGTCAGCCGCCACGGCAGGGCGAGCTGCAGCACGCCGAACCGGTTGACCGGGCCGAGGACGATGTCCGGGTCCCCGCTGAACGCCTGTTTCGCCGCCGCCATCACCACCTCTCCGTCCTCGCCCGCGCCGATCAGGTCGATGGCGACCAGCCCGCCCCAGCGCTTCAGCCGAATCATGCGCGCCGCGGCGTGGAGGCCTTGCCGGTTGGCCCGCGTCCGGGCTGCGGCGCCGAACGCCACGCCCGGCGCAGGCGCGAGATCCAGGTCAACGGCGATCAGGGCTCGCGTGCGCTCGACCGCCATATCCAGTCCGGTGTCCGGAAAGAGCTCGCCGGGCCACCCAGCCTCTTCCTCTGCGTCCCAGCTGGCCTGAATGGCGGCGGGGCCGGTTATCGGCGTCGCGCCCGGCGCGAGCCGGGCCAGCGTCTCGGCGACCGTAGGCCCGGCCGCGATCAGCCGCGGCTCGCCCTCGCCCGGACCCAACAGGCGCAAGGTCGGCCCCTTGCCCTCTCGTGGCTCCGCCGTGACCTCGACCTCGACCTTCTGGCCCGCGGTCAGGCGGTCCGCCCCGCGGAACGGCAGGAAGCCCTGAATGACGGGTCCCAGATCAACGAAGGCGCCCTTCAGACCCGGATGCACCTCCGAAATCCGTCCCACGCAGCGGGCGCCCAGCCGATGCTCCGCCGCGTCGTCCTCGCGCTGGATCAGCAGATGCTCGAACCGGCCGTTCCGGGCGATCATGCCCCGGAATTCGCCGGGGGTGTCGTCCAGAAAGACCTCCACGCTCACGCCCGCCAGCCCGCGCCGTTCAGGAGATTCACCGTCTCGAACAGCGGCAGGCCCATCACGGCCGGATAGCTGCCGACCAGGCGGGTCACGAAGGCCCCTGCCCGGCCCTGAATGCCGTACCCGCCCGCCTTGCCCCGCCATTCGCCCGAGGCGACGTAGGCGGCGATCTCGGCTTGGGACAGAACCTTGAAGCTGACCCGCGTATCGACGACGCGATGGGCGGTCCGCACCCCGGCGGTCACCGCCACGCCGGTGAAGACCCGGTGATTGCGGCCGGACAGCAGTTTCAGAAATCGCGTCGCTTCGGCTTCGTCGGCCGGCTTTTCCAGCAGCCTGCGGCCCACCGCGACGACGGTGTCGGCGGCCAACACCACCGCATCTGGCGCACCGGCCGCCACGGCCTCGGCCTTGGACACGGCCAGCCGCGCGGCGAGACGCGACGGCGTCTCGTCCTTCAGCGGGGTCTCGTCGATGTCTGCGGGTGCGACGCGGTCGGGGACGATCCCGACCAGCGCCAGCAGTTCGATGCGGCGCGGGCTGGCCGACGCCAGCACCAGCTCGGGACGGCTCATTCGAGCCCGTCCTTACTTGAAGCGGTAGGTGATGCGGCCCTTGGTCAGGTCGTAGGGCGTCATCTCGACCAGCACCTTGTCCCCGGCCAGCACGCGGATGCGGTTCTTGCGCATCTTGCCGGCGGTGTGGGCGATGATCTCGTGGTCGTTCCCCTCGAGCAGCACGCGGAACGTCGCGTTCGGCAGCAGTTCGCTGACGACGCCGGGAAACTCGAGCAGTTCTTCCTTAGCCATGCGGCCTCTCGCGCCCTTGAATACGTCTCTGAACCCGCGCCGGGCGAAAGCGCGCGTGTTTGAGGAGCGGGCGTATGCCTGAAAACGGCGGCATAGTCGAGGCGGTGGTTCAGCCGCCGGCGAGGGATCAGGGATGAGGGACTAGGGATGACGGATGGCGAGTCGGAGCAGAGCGCTATCGCAGCGCCAGCCAGGACCTAATCCTAATCCCTAGTCCCTCATCCCCGCCGGTACAGCGCCGTGACCAGGGTGAAGAGGCGACGGGCGGTCTCGTGGTCGATGACGATCTTGCCGTCGAGACGCGCCTTCAGCAGGTCCGCGCCCTCGTTGTGCAGACCGCGCCGGCCCATGTCGACGGCCTCGATCTGGGCCGGGGACGTGCCGCGCAAGGCCTCGTAATAGCTGTCGCAGATCAGGATGTAGTCGCGGATCACGCCCTTCAGCGGCGTCAGGGACAGTCCGTAGGCGCGGCTGAAGGCCGGTCCGGCGATGTCGAAGACCAGCCGGGTGTCCTGCAGCGACAGCTTCAGCGCATAGGGCCCAGCCGTGGCTCCGACGGGTTCAAAGCTGTTGGCCTCGACCAGATCGAAGATCGCCACCCGGCGCTCGTGCTCGATCTCCGCTGTCGCCGCCGGAAGGGTGGCGGCGTCCAGATCGACGGAAGCGAGCCGGTGATCCGTCACGCCGGATCCCCTTGCGGATCCAGATGGGTCGGCGCGAGCTTGGCGGGCCACCGCTCGGACAGATCGGTCAGCACGGCGTCGAGACACTCCACGTCGATCCGCAGGTCGCCGCCGCCAGCGAACATCAGCATGACCCGGCCGCCGGGCGCTTCATCGGGCGCGAAGTCCATCGCCAGCAGCTCCAGCGCGCTTTCGGGCAGGCGGGGCAGCCGCCGGCTCTTGACCGCGGTGACGTCCCCGAACTGCATGGCCGCCATCACGCGCGTGCCGCCGCATTCCCAGCAGAACCGGCTGAGCTTCAGCGTGACCCGGCGCGCCGACGGTTCCCAGACGATGTCGACGGGCCGCATGATCGCATCCTGCAGCGCGGCCGAGATGATGTGCAGGTCGTCGGCGTCCTCGGCCAGCAGCCGCAGCGGCTCGGGCGGCGCCGAGGCGGTCGGTTGCGCCGGCTCCGGCTGGACGTCAGTGCTCATGGCCGTCGCCCTTGATCCGCCGGATGTCCGCGCCGCACGCGCTGAGTTTCTCTTCCAGCCGTTCGAAGCCGCGGTCCAGATGGTAGACGCGGCCGACCGTGGTTTCGCCCTCCGCCGCCATGCCGGCGATTACGAGGCTGACGGAGGCGCGCAGGTCGGTGGCCATCACAGGGGCTCCGCGAAGGGCCTCGACGCCCCGCACGACCGCCTCGCCGGCGTGGACGGAGATGTCCGCCCCCAGCCGCGCCAGCTCGGGCGCGTGCATGAAGCGGTTTTCGAAGATGTTCTCGTGAATGACGCTGTCGCCCTCGGCGGTGGTCATCAGGGTCATGAACTGGGCCTGCAGGTCGGTGGCGAAACCCGGATAGACCTCGGTTGTGACATCCACCGCCTTCAGGCGCACCGCCGGGTCCCGGCGCACGATGACGCCGTCGGAGGTCGGCTCCACCTCGACGCCGGCAGCAATCATCTTGTCGGACAGGGCCGTCATCAACTGGGGACGCGCCTTGCTCAACCGCACCTCGCCGCCCGCCATGGCCGCGGCCACGGCATAGGACCCCATCTCGATCCGGTCAGGGATGACCGACCACTCGGCGCCGCCCAGCGACGTCACGCCTTCGATGGTCAGGACATCGGTGTCGATCCCCTCGATCCACGCGCCCATGGCCGTGAGGCAGCGCGCGAGGTCGCCGATCTCCGGCTCCATCGCGGCGCGTCGGAGCACGGTCGTGCCCTGGGCGAGGACGGCCGCCAGCAGAGCGTGCTCGGTGGCGCCCACGGAGACGAAGGGGAATTCGATCTCGGCCCCGCGCAGCCCTGTCGGCGCCGTGGCCGAGACATAGCCCTCGGCCAGCTCGATCGCGGCCCCGAACGCCGTCAGGGCCTGGATGTGCAGGTCGACCGGGCGGGCGCCGATGGTGCAGCCCCCCGGCAGCGAGACCTTGGCGTGGCCCGTCCGGGCCAGCAGCGGGCCGAGGACGTTGAAGCTGGCCCGCATCTGGCGGACCAGGTCGTACGGCGCGAAGGTCGAGGTGATTTCCCGCGCGTGGAACAGCGTCTCGGTCCCGTCCGCCCCGTCGCGCTCCTCGACCGAGACGCCGAGTTCGCCGAGCAGCCGACCCAGAAATTTCGTGTCCGCCAGCCTCGGCATGTTGGTCAGCAGAAGCGGCTGGTCGGTCAGGATCGACGCGGCCATCAGCTTGAGGGCGGAGTTCTTGGCGCCGCTGATCGGGATAACCCCGTTCAGGCGAGCGCCGCCGGTGATGGCGATGCTGTCCATGTCGTCTCGTCAGGCCCCCTGCAGGGCGCAGCGGGAGGATCGGCTATCTAGCGCGGACAGGCGCCGTCGCGAAAGGCCGCCGTCCGTCGCCGTCCGTTTTCAGTTGCTGGCCTTGCCCGGGCGGGCCGCTCGCGCCGCCGCCTTGCGACGTTTCAGATTGTCCCGCAAGGCCGTGGCGAGCCGCTGCGCGCGAGCCGTGGCGGGCGTTCTGGGCGGCGTCAGCGGGTCAGGCAGGCTGGCCGGCAGGTCCGGGCGGGGCGCGGGCGTCTTCGACTCATCCATGCCGTGATCTGACGCGCGACCAAGGTTTTCCGCAAGCGGGGCAAATCGGGGCTTCCCCCATTGTCCCCGGTTGGCTATAGGGCCGCTTCCTCAGATCAGGCCGCCGTAGCTCAGTGGTAGAGCGCATCCTTGGTAAGGCTGAGGTCGTGGGTTCGATTCCCCCCGGCGGCACCATCTCTGAAACGCGAAAGGCCCGATCGACGATCGGGCCTTTTGTCGTTCCGGGGCGCGGTTCAGCGCCGCGCGCGAAGCTGCGGCGGACCCTCGGGCCGCATGACCCGCGATTCGTATTCGGCCGCCGCGCCGGGCTGATAACGGCCGGGGAAGACATAGCCGCTGTCGTCGAAATAGGGGTCGCCGGTTCCGTAACGATAGCCGTAGCCGTTCTCGACCTGGCGGTAGCTGAGGCTGAACTGACCCTTCTCGCCGAGGGGACCGGTCACATAGGCCCCGTAGTCGCGGTACCCATCGCTTCCGACCGTCACGCTGACCTCGCCGTGCGGCTTGCCGTCCCACTGGATCCGGCCGTCTTCGCGGACCTCCCTGCCCTGCCCGGACAAGGGGGCGATCCAGCGGTCGATCTGCTGGTCGGTGCTGAGGTTGTGCGGCACGCCCGCCTGGGCGGCGCCCGCCACGGTCGGCGTCTGCGGCGCCGAGGCGGCGTCCAGCGAGACCGGCGTCGCGGGGGCGGTGGCGACGACCCCGTCGGGCTCTGATCCGGACAGGACCGCAGTCATCATCAGCGCGGTGATCAGCATGGGCCCAACTCCACTTCAGGCGCCACCCTAGCCTCAAATGCGGCCAAGGTCAGGCGGTTCATCAGGCGACGCCGTCGCCACGGCCCAGCGGATCCGGAAAGGGAGACCCGTCCGGCACGAAGCTGAGCGCCACCGAGTTGATGCAGTAGCGCAGGCCGGTGGGTCCGGGCCCGTCGGGGAACACATGACCCTGATGGCTGTCGCAACGGGCGCAGCGCGTCTCGGTGCGCACCATGCCGTAGGAGCGGTCGGTGATGGCCTTCACGTGCGCCTCGTCCACCGGCTCGGTGAAGCTGGGCCAGCCCGTGCCGCTCTCGAACTTGGTGCCGGTGCGGAACAGCGGCAGGCCGCACTCGCGGCAGCAGAACACCCCTGCCCGCTTCTCGCCCAGCAAGGTTCCACAGAACGGCGCCTCGGTGCCGTGGGCGAGCAGCACCCGCTTCTCCTCGGTGGAGAGGTCCGCTTCCAGCGCCGCGCGCTGGCTGTCGCTGGGCGGCGTCAGGTCGAAGCCCGACGAAGAGCGGATGGGATCGGCCTGGTCCTGCTGTGTCATGCTCAGGAGGTAGGAAGCGGCCGTCGTCTGCGCAAACGCCCCCGACATGGAAGGACCGGCCAGGTCTCCCTGGCCGGCCCTTCGTCGATCAGGATGGGATCAGCCGCCGAACAGCGTCCCGACCCAGGCGCGCACCGCGGCCTCGTCCGCGGGGTCGCCGGCGTAGGCCAGTCCGGCGGCGGGGGTGTACGGCTCGTTGTTCGGGCGCGGACGGGAGGTCCATGCCTTATGCCCGTAGCTCAGGTCGGCGTAGTTCGACGGCAGACGCAGCACGGTCGGCTCGACGAAGATCGAGTCGGTGGCCGTGGTCGAACCGGCGATGCGGACGTTCGGCAGCTTCGACAGCAGGTCGAGCGTATCGAGGCAGCCGCCCGAGCAACCGGCGTCGACCAGCACGATCACCGGTCCCTGCACGGGGTTGGCGGCGCCCGTGTCGGCCACCGCGGGACGGCCCGCCAGGGTGAAGGTCGACTGTCCGGCGGCGATCGCGGCGTCGAAGGCGGCGACGATCTCGCGGGTCTGCTCGATGACCGCACCGGCTTCCTGCACGAACTGGGGATCGGCTTCCATGCGGCCCAGCGCGGCGGCGTACCAGTCGCGGTTGCCCTGGGTGGCGCGGTAGGTCAGCTCGCCTGCGGCGGGCTGACGGCTGACGGTGAACTCCGGCGTCCAGATGCGGTTGGCGAGGCCGTAGCCCCGGGCCGTGGAGGAGTTGAGACCGGAGCCCGAGGCGGCGCGCATGTCGAGCACGAAGCCTTGCGGCCCGCGCAGGGTGGCGGCCTGACCCTCGACGGCGGCGTTGAACGCCTGCCAGTCGGCGCTGTCGGCGAACGAGTGGACATGCACCCACGGGCGGCCGTTGACGCTTTCGACGCCGAGCGGGTTGGCGGGCGGCATGTAGACCGTGGCGCGGTAGGCGGCCTCGAGGTCCCCCGCGACGACCGGGACAGGCCTGATCTGGATTTCCCGCGGACGTCCGCGCCCGCTCTGGAAGCTGCAGACCGACGGCACGCCGGGCGCGAACGAGTTGTTGCGGTTCCACAGCAGGTAGGGGGCGGAGGTGACGCGGCCCGCCTCGGTGTCGAGGTTGCCCTCCCACAGATCGAGCTTGTTCCGGGCGAACTCCTCGATGGGGGTCAGATTGCACTCGGTGACCGCGTCTCCGAGGCGGGGCCCGCCGCGCACGCCGGGCTTGACGTAGGTGACGACGTACTTCCCGCCGCGCCAGCCGGTGGTGAAACCGGGCCAGCTGGTGCCGAAGAAGGGACCCATGCCCTCGAAGGTCGGCGTGATCCGGATGTTCGAGTCACGGAAACCGGCTGCGTAATAGCGCATCAGATAAGCGTGGGCGTCGCCGCTGTTGACCTGACCGGCGCGGCCGAGGGCGTCCTGAAGGCCCGCATCGAGCCAGCCGCGGAAGTTCCGGCTGGCCGGGCCGCTGAGCGCCGCCGCCGGGTGGTTGGCCGCGAGCTCGTCGTGCGCCCGCTGCAGATCCTGACGCGCGAGGGCGCGGAAATCCTGGGCGGCGGCCGCGCCCGCGCTCAAGGTGGCGGTCAGGGCCGCGGCGGCGGCGAGGTTCAGAAGGCGGGACATCAGGTCAGGCTCCGTGGCCGGGAAAGCGGACAGGCGAATGGCAGGGTCGGCGGTCGGCGATGAACGCGACCGGAACGGGTTTAACCCCATCGGCAGAGGCTTTGCCAAGTCCGAAGGCCACGTCCCCGCCCACGCTCGGTTTACTCCCGCCTGATCGCGGCCTAATCGGGGCGGGCCCCGTCACGCGGCGATCACGTTCGCTTCAGATCAAAAGACGATATGTTCTCCAAAATCCTGATTGCAAACCGCGGCGAAATCGCCGTCCGCATCATCAAGACCTGCCGCCGCATGGGCATCAAGACCGTGCAGGTCTATTCCCAGGCCGACGCCGGATCGCTGGCGGTGGAGATGGCCGACGAAGCGGTGCTGATCGGACCGGCGCCGGCGGCGCAGTCGTATCTGCTGGCCGACAAGATCGTGGAGGCCGTGCGGCAGACAGGCGCCGAGGCCGTTCACCCCGGCTTCGGTTTCCTGAGCGAAAACGCCGGCTTTGCGCGGCGTCTGCGCGACGAGGGCATCGCCTTCATCGGGCCCAACCCCGAGGCCATCGAGGCCATGGGCGACAAGATCAGCTCCAAGAAACTGGCCGCCGAGGCCGGCGTTTCGACCGTTCCAGGCCACATGGGCCTGATCGAAACGACGGAAGAAGCCGTCCGCATCGCCAATGAGATCGGCTATCCGATCATGATCAAGGCCTCGGCCGGCGGCGGCGGCAAGGGCATCCGCGTCGCCCAATCCGACGCCGACATGGCCGAGGGTTTCGCCGCCGTAAAGGCCGAGGCTCTGAACGCCTTCGGCGACGACCGCGTCTTCCTCGAGAAATTCATCATCGACCCGCGCCACATCGAGATCCAGGTGCTGGGCGACAAGCACGGCAACGTCGTCCACCTGTTCGAGCGCGAATGCTCGATCCAGCGCCGCAACCAGAAGGTCATCGAGGAGGCCCCCTCCCCCCTCCTCGACCCCGAGACCCGCGCCGCCATGGGCGCCCAGGCCGTGGCCCTCGCAAAGGCCGTGAACTACGACAGCGCCGGCACTGTCGAATTCGTCGCCGGTCAGGATAAATCGTTCTTTTTCCTCGAGATGAACACCCGACTTCAGGTCGAACATCCAGTCACCGAACTGATCACCGGCGTCGATCTGGTCGAGCAGATGATCCGCTCGGCCTGGGGCGAGCGGATGACGTTCGGGCAGGACGACCTCGCCATCAACGGCTGGGCCATCGAGAGCCGCATCTACGCCGAAGACCCGTACCGCGGCTTCCTGCCCTCCATCGGCCGGCTGGTCCGCTACGAGCAGCCTGAGGAGGGCGATCAAGGCGACTACACAGTGCGCAACGATTCCGGCGTCCGCGAGGGCGACGAGATCAGCATGTTCTACGATCCCATGATCGCCAAGCTGTGCGCCTGGGGCGAGACCCGCGACGCCGCGATCACCGGCATGGCCCGCGCGCTGGAGGACACGCACATCCACGGCGTCGGGCACAACATCCCCTTCCTCGCTGCAGTGATGGACCAACCGCGCTTCCGCTCGGGGAACATCTCGACCAGCTACATCAAGGACGAGTTCCTTGAGGGCTTCCACGGTCTGGCTCCGGACCGGCGTCAGACCGACATTCTGATCGCCACCGCCGCGGCCATGAACGAGATCGCTTCGGAAGCGTCCGGCGACCCGTCCGGCCGGACCGACTGGATCGTGCTGGTCGACCGCGACGCCCACGGCGTCTCTCTCGGTTATGACGACGAGGAGGCCCTGACCCTCGATCTCGCCGGAGAGGACCGCGCCCTCCAGCTCTCCGACATCGACTGGCGACCGGGACTGGCCCAGTTCCGCGCGGTGCTGGACGGCGAGCCGTACACCGCCGAGATCTCGCGCGTGGCGGACGGCTTCGTCATCCGCCACCGCGCCGCCAAGGCGCGCGTCCGTGTGCTGTCGCCCATGATCGCCGCCCTTTACGCCCGCCTGCCCGAGAAGCTCGCGGCCGACACGTCGAAGCTGATCCAGTCGCCCATGCCCGGCCTCGTCGTCGCCATCGCGGTGACCGTGGGCCAAGAGGTCAAGACCGGCGAAACCGTCGCCATCATCGAGGCCATGAAGATGCAGAACATCCTCAAGGCGGAGCGGGACGGCGTGGTGAAGGCGGTCAGCGCCAAGGCCGGCGACCCGGTCGCGGCGGACGACGTGCTGGTCGAGTTCGCCTAGTCCCTTCCGCCGGCGCGGCCGCGCGGAATCGCCAGCAAATCCACAGCATTGGCGGAGCCAAAAACGGCTACGCTCGTTTCCCCCGTCCGACGTGGTCTCAACGCGCAACGGACGAAGGATCGTATGAACAGCTCCGCTCGCAACGGCGTGAAAGACGGCCGCATCTCGACGGGGATCGGCGACCTCGACAACATCCTGGGCGGCGGGCTGACGGCCAACCGCTCCTATCTGCTCGAAGGCACGCCGGGCAGCGGCAAGACCACGATCGCACTCCAGTTCCTGCTTGAGGGCGCCCGCCTGGGCGAGCCTGGTCTCTACATCACCCTGTCCGAGACCGCCGCCGAACTGCGCGAGGTCGCCTTGAGCCACGGCTGGTCGCTCGACGGCATCGAGCTGTTCGAACTCGTCAACGAGGAAGGGCTCGACCCCGACAGCGAGCAGTCGATCCTCGAGCCCTCAGAGGTCGAGCTCGGCGAGACCATTCAGGGCGTAATGTCCTGCGTCGATCGGCTGCGTCCCAAGCGTGTGGTGTTCGACAGCCTGTCCGAGTTGCGGCTGCTGGCCCAGAGCTCGCTTCGGTACCGCCGCCAGATTCTGGCGATGAAGCAGTATTTCTCGACCCGCGCCTGCACGGTTCTGATGCTGGACGACCGGAGCTCCGACCCCGGGGACCTGCAGCTGCACAGCATCGCCCACGGCGTGATCACGCTGGAGCAGGCGGCTCAGGACTACGGCACCGAGCGGCGGCGGCTGCGGGTGGTGAAGATGCGCGGCGTCAAATACCGCGGCGGTTTTCACGACTTCGCAATCGAGACCGGCGGCGTTGCGGTCTTCCCCCGCCTGATCGCGGCCGAACACCACACGGATTTTAAGGCGCAGACGGTCTCCACCGGCATCGACAATTTCGACCGGATGCTCGGCGGCGGTCTGACCGTCGGCACCAACACCCTTCTGAATGGGCCGTCCGGCGTGGGCAAGACGACCACCGCGATCCGCGCCGGCCTGACCGCCATCGAACGCGGCCAGAAGGCGGCTTATTTCCTGTTCGACGAGGGCATGGCGACCATGCTGGCGCGCTCAAGGGCGATGGGCATGGACCTGACGCCGCATCTGGCGTCGGGCGACCTGCGCGTCCATCAAATCGACCCGGCGGAGCTGACCCCGGGGGAATTCGCAAGCTGGGTCCGGAATGCAGTAGAGCAGGACGGGGCGCGCTTCATCGTCATCGACAGCCTGAACGCCTTCCTTCAGGCGATGCCGGGCGAAAAATTCCTGCTGCTCCAGATGCACGAGATGCTGAGCTATCTGAACCAGCAAGGCGTGATCACGATGCTGGTGCTGGGCCAGCATGGGATCGTCGGCGACATCCGGTCAGAGATCGATCTGTCCTATTTGTCCGACACGATCGTGCTGTTCCGCTATTTCGAATGGCGTGGGCAGGTGCTGAAGGCCGTCTCGGTGGCCAAGAGCCGGACCACGGACCACGAAACCAGCATCCGTGAGTTCCTGCTCACGGAGGAGGGTGTGAAGATCGGCAATCCGCTGGCCGATTTCGAGGGCGTCCTCACCGGTCTCCCCAACTATCGGGGCAACACCCCGATGATGGCGGCCGAACCCGCGGCGGCCGAGGGCTAGATGGCCGAAAGCCGCGTTCTCATCCTGGCTCTCCGCGGCCGGGACGCCCAGGTGATCGAGCAGATCCTGGCGAAGCAGGATCACGCCTGCGTGGTCTGCGACGGCGTGCCCATGCTGGCGGCCGAGCTGGCCGCGGGGGCCTCCATCGCCATCGTGACCGAGGAATCGCTCGCCGATGCGGACCGACAGACGCTGGTCGACTGGCTGGAGGCGCAGCCGGCCTGGTCCGACTTTCCCTTCATCGTCATGGCGACCAAGCGGTCCGGCGCCCGCCCGCGCGAAGCCGCCCTGATCCTCGAACAGCTGGGCAACGTGGTGGTGCTGGAGCGCCCGGTCCACGGCGACACGCTGGTCAGCGCCGTCGCCTCCGCCTTCCGCGGCCGCAAGCGCCAGTACGAAGCCCGTCGCCGGCTGGAAGACCTGAAGCGGGCCGAGGAAGACCTCAGGGCCCTGAACGGGTCGCTGGAGTCGCGCATCCTCGAACGGACCGAGGCGCTGTCCAACGCCAACAACCAGCTCATGCAGGAGGTGGCGGAACGCGAACGGGTTCAGGCCGCCCTGGTGCAATCTCAGAAGATGGAGGCGGTCGGACAGCTGACCGGCGGGATCGCCCACGATTTCAACAACCTGCTGACCGTCATTTACGGCAACCTTGAACTGATTCAGGGCCGTTCGACGGACGAGCGGACCCAGCGGCTCAGCGAATACGCCCGGCAGGCCGCGGACCGCGCCGCCAAGCTGACGCAGCAGCTGCTCGCCTTCTCCCGGACCCAGAGCCTGACCCTGAAGCCGGTCGACGTGAACGGACTCGTCGAGGGCATGAAGGATCTGCTCGCCCGCACGATCGGCAGCCAGATCCGTATCGAGACCCGGCTCGGCGACCCGCGCGCCTGGGCCATGGCGGACGCCAACCAGCTGGAACTGGCCATCCTCAACCTGGCGATCAACGCGCGCGACGCGATGCCGGAGGGGGGCGCCCTGACGATCGCCGCCGATGTGCGCCTCCCCCAGGACGCCGATCGCGAGTCGGTGGTGATCTCGGTGACGGACACAGGACAGGGCATTCCGGAGGCCCTGCTGGAAAAGGTGTTCGATCCCTTCTTCACCACCAAGGCGGTCGGCAAGGGCACCGGTCTGGGCCTGAGCCAGGTCTACGGGATCGCCCGGCAATCCGGCGGAACAGTCCTGATCCACAGCGTCGAAGGCGAAGGATCGACCGTCGAGATCTGGCTGCCCGTCACCGCCGAAACCAGCGACGCCGAAGCGCCCGAGGCCGGCGTCAACATGGCCCGCGAGGGCACAAAAGACCGCATTCTGGTCGTGGACGACGACGACGGCGTCCGCCGCTTCATCGTCGAATGCTTGGAGACGCTGGGATACGAGGTCGATCAGGCCGCCGGCGGACGCGAGGCCCTGGCGCGGCTGGACGACGCCCGCCCGGCGCTTCTGATCGTTGACTATGCGATGCCGGGGCTGACGGGGGTGGATGTGATCCACCGAGTGCGCGAGCGGTTCCCCGGACAGAGGATCATCCTGTCCACCGGCTTCGCGGACATGGCGGCGGTCGAAGCGGTGATGGAGCCCGAGAATGTGTTGCGCAAACCGTTCCGGATCGCCGAACTCGCCGCGGCCGTGAACGCTTCGCTCGAAACGGTCGCCGCCTAGCTGGCGACGGCGAGGGGCGGCTGCGAGTGCACGACGCCTCCGATAGCCGCGAGCAGAGCAGCCGGCGTCACGGGTTTGGCGAGGTGCAGGTCCGCGCCCGCCTCCGCCGCCTGCAGCCGGTGCTCGGCCATGGCGTTGGCGCTGAGCATGATGACCGGCGTCCGCCGGCCGCCGGCGCCTTCGGCCAGCCGGATGGCCCGGGTTGCGGCGAGCCCGTCCATGACCGGCATCTGCATGTCCATCAGGATGACGTCGAACGCCTCGGCGGCGCAGGCCGCGACCGCCTGGGCGCCGTCGTCGACGGTCACGATCTCCATGCCCCCGCCTGACAGGATCGCCTGCACGACCCGTTGGTTGACCGGGTGATCTTCAGCCAGCAGCACGCGCAGCGCTGATCGAGGCGCCGGGGTCTGGGTCGCCAGGATCGCGGGCAACGGCTCGGCCGCCCGTGCCTGCTCCGCGTCGTTCGCGGCGTCGTACAGGGCGAGCGGGCGCGTCCGGGATAGCGGCAGGGAGACGACAAAACTGCTGCCCTCGCCCGCTGCGGACCGGGCCGTGATGTCGCCGCCCATGATCTCGACCAGCGATTGGCAGATGGACAGGCCCAGCCCCGTGCCGCCGAAGCGCCGGGTGATGGTGCTGTCGGCCTGGCTGAAGCGCCGGAACAGGGTTTCGCCCGCGGCGGCGTCGAAACCGACCCCTGTGTCCCGCACCGTCAGCTTCAGCAGGGCCTCGCCGGGAGAGGGCGCGTCGTCGAACACTTCGATCGACACGGAGACCTCGCCCTCCGCCGTGAACTTCACCGCGTTGGACAGCAGGTTGGTCAGCACCTGCCGGATGCGCGTGGGGTCGCCGAGGAAATCGCCGCGCGAACCGGGACCGCGCTCGACCCGGAACGCCAGTCCCTTCCCTTCCGCCTTCATGCGGGCCGTCTCGATGACGCCGTCGAGCTCCCGCTCCAGATCCATGTCGCCGATGACGAACTCCAGATGACCGGCCTCGATCTTGGCGAGGTCGAGGATGTCCGAGACCAGCCGCTCCAGCGTGACGCCCGACTGTTCGATCAGGCCGACCAGCTCCCGCTGCGTCGGCGTCAGATCGCCTTGCGCCAGCACCCCCACCAGCCCGATGACCCCGTTCAGCGGCGTCCGGATTTCGTGGCTCATATTGGCGAGGAAGTCGGTCTTCGCCTGATTGGCGACTTCCGCCGCCTGCTTGGCCGCCAGCAGTTCGGCGCGGGCGGCCTCGCGCTCGGTCACATCCCGCGCGACGGCGTAGATCTGCGAGCCCCGCCGGCGGGCCCGCCACTCCAGCTGGCGATAGCCGCCGTCGCGATGGCGGTAGCGGTTGACGAAGCCGACGACCTCGCCCGTCTCCTCGACCTCGTTCAGCCGATGCATGTGCGCCGCCGTGGCCTCGACATCGTCGGGATGAACCAGAGGCAGCAGCGGGGCGCCTTCGAGTTGCGCCAGAGGATAGCCGAGCACCTGCTCCCACGACGGGCTGAGACGCGTGAACCGGCCCTCGAGATCGCGGATGCACAGCATGTCCAGCGACACTTCGAAGAAGGTGCTGATATCCAGCGCGTCAGCATTCTGGAACGGGGCTGACGGCTGAAGCGGGCTCAAGCGGCGGTCCTGGCGAATCTCTACAGAAGCCCAGCTTAGGGCGCCTGCGTTAAGATGGCATTGGACCGGTCGGCGCTTCATCGCCCTCGACTGGCGGAGAACCGGGGACGGTTGACCCGAACACCGCCTCGAAGGCGCTCCTCAGAGCCACGTCGGCGTCGTCCATCGTCGCCAGCACGCCGAGGTCGACCAGGCTGGTCACTCCGTGCTCCGAAATCCCGCAGGGAACGATGCCGCTGAAGTGGCCCAGGTCGGGCTCCACGTTCAGGCTGACGCCGTGGAAGCTGACCCATTTCCGCACCTTGACGCCGATCGCGGCGATCTTGTCCTCGCGGGACCAGCCGGGGCCCTTGCGCTCGACCCAGACCCCGACCCGACCCTCGCGCACGTCGGCGTGGATCCCGAAGGCGGCGAGAGCGGAGATGATCCACTGCTCCAGCCCCCGCACGAAGGCCCGCACATCGCGGCCGCGGGCGTTCAGGTCCAGCATCACATAGGCCACCCGCTGCCCCGGCCCGTGGTAGGTGAATTGCCCGCCGCGTCCCGTGCGATGAACAGGAAAACGCCCGGCGTCGATCAGGTCGCTGTCCTTCGAGGAGACCCCCGCCGTGTATAGCGGGGGATGTTCGAGCAGCCACACCAGCTCGACCGCCTCGCCCGCCGCGATCGCCGCCGCGCGGGCCTCCATGGCCGCGACGGCGGCCTCATAGGGAACGTAGCCGTCCGATGTCGACCATTCGACCGCGACCGCGTCGGTCCGGACCAGCTTTGCTACGGTCTCGCTTAAGGCTTGGGAAAGCATACGCCCCCCAATGTGGGGGTCAGGAGCGCCATGCAAGTCCAGACCGCGCCGTCAGTATCAGTATCCGAGTCCCCCATGAGTCAGATCGAAGCCGTCGAAGTCGAGATTTCGGTCGTCCTGGGGCGTTCGGTGCTGCCCATGAACCAGCTGCTGCGGATGGGCCGCGGGGCCGTGATTCCGCTCGACGCCTCCGAGCATGACGAGGTCTGGATCCTCGCCAACAACCACCCCGTCGCCCGCGGCGAAATCGAGATCCGCGAGGACCGCATCGCCATCACCGTGACGCGCGCGGCGGATGTGTATGATTTCATGGCGGGGGCGGCCTGAGGCAGCAGGCAGCAGGCAGCAGGCAGTAGGCAGTAGGCAGTAGGCAGTAGGCAGCAGGCAGCAGGCAGCAGGCAGCAGGCAGCAGGCAGCAGGCAGCAGGCAGAGGTTGTATAGCTGCTGAACCGAAGATAGCATCAGCCTCCGATGGAGGCCAGAATGTCAGAAGTCCGCAGCTACCGAGATTTGGTTGTTTGGCAGCGGGCGATGGATGTCGCGGTCGCCACCTACGCGCTCACTCGGGACTTTCCACGGGAGGAGCTCTTCGGGCTCACCTCTCAAAGTCGCAGAGCAGCCGTGTCGGTGGCGGCGAATATCGCGGAGGGGTACGGCCGAGCCAGCAAGCAAAGCTATCTGAACTTTCTGAGGGTCGCTCGCGGCTCGCTGAAGGAACTGGAGACGCACCTGATGCTCGCTGAGCGGATTGGTCTGGCCGGTTCTGACGTTGCCGGACCACTCATCGAGCAGAGCGAAGAAGTCGGCCGAATGCTCCATGGTTTGATCGACCGCGTCCAGGCGACTCCATCGCGCTGACCTGCTGCCTGCTGCCTTCTGCCTGCTGCCTCAAACGCCCCCTTCCCTTCCGCGCTGCCGTCCGCTATCAGCCCCCCTCCGATGCGAGCGGTCGTGGCGGAATTGGTAGACGCGCAGCGTTGAGGTCGCTGTTCCCTAACCGGAGTGGAAGTTCGAGTCTTCTCGACCGCACCATCGTTTTTAGCAGGGTTGTCCACGGCTTATAGCTGACTGAACAGACAGGGGAGGCCGAGCGTGAGCACCACCGCAACCGCCCCCCTGCCCCCCTCCTCTGATCCCGACATCGATCACGACGCCCTCGACGAGGACTACGTCCTGACTGCCGCCTTCGTAGAGAAGGTGGTGGACGCGTCCGACGCCGGCGACGGCCACAAGCTCCGTTCGCTGCTTGAGGACCTCCACCCGGCCGACGTCGCCGACCTGATGGGCTTCCTGACCGCCGAGCACCGCGCGGTGGTGGTGCTGTGGCTGCCGCCGGAACTGCTGGCGGACACCCTGCCCGAACTGGACGACGGCATCCGCGAGGAGGTGCTGGAGCGGGTGCCGCACCTGATCCTCGCCGAGGCCCTTCAGGAGCTCGACTCCGACGACGCGGCCGCCGTGGTCGAGGATCTGGAGGACGACCAGCGCGAGCGGGTGCTGGCGGCGATGCCGGATGTGGACCGCGCCGCCATCGAGAGCTCACTGGGCTATGCGGAAGACTCAGCGGGCCGCCTGATGCAGCGCGAGGTCATGGCAGCGCCCGAGTTCTGGAACGTCGGCGACACCATCGATCACATCCGCAAGCAAGGCGAGGACCTGCCGGAGCTGTTCTTCGACATCTATGTCGTCGATCCCGTGAACCGGCCCGTCGGCGGCATCGCCATCAGCCGGCTGCTGCGCGCGCCGCGCGCCGCGGCCCTCGCCGAGCTGATGGAGCCGGTCAACGAGATCGCGGTGGACCAGGACCAGGAAGAGGTCGCCTACATCTTCGAGAAATACCACCTGATCTCGGCCCCCGTCATCGACGCGGCGGGGCGGCTGGTGGGGCAGATCACCGTCGACGACATCGTCAACATTATCCAGGAAGAGAACCGCGAGGACATCCTGCGCCTTGCCGGCGTCAGCGACGAGGACCGCGGCTCGTCCGTCGCCGAGATCGTGCGCGGACGCGTGCCCTGGCTGGCGATCAACCTGGCGACGGCGGTGTTCGGGGCCAGCGTCATCGCCTTCTTCGGCGCCACCATCGAGCAGATCGTCGCGCTTGCGGTGCTGATGCCGATCGTGTCGGCCATCGGCGGCAACGCCGGCACCCAGGCGCTGACCGTCACCGTGCGGGCGCTGGCGACCCGCGAACTGAACAGCTCCAACGCGCCGCGCACCTTCCGGCGCGAGTTGGTGGTGGGTCTGGCGAACGGCCTGGTGCTGGCGCCGCTGATCGGATTCGCGGCGGGCATCTGGTCGGGAGACTGGCGGATCGGAGCCGTCATCGCCCTGTCGATGGTGCTGAACCTGATCGTCGCGGCCACCGTCGGGGTGCTCACGCCGCTGACCTTGTCACGGATGAAGTTCGACCCGGCCGTCTCCTCGGCCGTATTCGTGACCGCGACCACGGACTTCTTCGGCTTCCTGATCTTCCTTGGTCTCGCCACCATCGTCTTGATCTAATCGGCCCAAGCCTTGCTGGCTCTCCCTGCGGGCGAGCACGCCCGTATCGATTTGGGTCAATCCGTGTCCGACGCGCCCACGCCACGTCTGAAGGTCTCCCGCGAGGGACTCGCCCTCATCAAGAGCTTCGAGGGCTTCCGACCGCGCGCCGCGCGCGGTTCGAACGGCCGCTGGGTGATTGGCTATGGCCACACCGCGTCCGCGCGGGAAGGGCTGACCGTCACGGCCCCCGACGCCGAACTTCTGTTGCAGTACGATCTCCTGCCGATCGTGAAGGCGCTGAACGAGGCCGTGCCCGGCGCCCTGAACCAGCACCAGTTCGACGCCCTCGCCAGCTTCGCCGTCTCGGTGGGGATCAAGCGCTTTCTGTCCTCGGACGTGTTCCAGCGTCTGAAGGACGGTCAGCCGGCGCTTGCGGCGGACGCGCTTCTGGGCTGGCCCGTTCAGCCTGCGCCCGAAGACCGTTTGAAGCGCCGCGCCGCCGAGCGGGCGCTGTTCAACGCCGACCCCGCCTGGCCCGTGGGATTGGCGGACCTGATGGCCGCCCCGCTGCCCTTCCCCGCCCAGCCGCAGGAGCCGGACGCCCGCGCGACGGCGGTGGCGGTGCTGCTGGGCGAGCATCCGCTCTCGGCCATGAGCGTGGCACCCTTCCCGGCGACCGACGGCGATGCCGGGGCTGCGGACCCGGCCCACGCCCAGCAGCGCTACGCGCCTTATGCGACCGCGCCGGTCGGACCCCTGCCCGGCTTCCCGCTGGCGAGCGAACAGCCTGCGTCGGACCGGGGAGAGCTACCGGAAGCCCACGAACCGTCGTCCCTCGCCGCGACAGACGGACCGGTCGACCCGGTCCTGGAAGCCGGTGCCGGGACCACTGCGCCTGAAGGCGCGGAGTCGCCGGAGGAACCGGCCGAGCCGGTCGCGCCGGTTCTGCGTCATGAGGCCGAAGCAACCTCGGGCCAGCGATCCGACCGCAGCGGGGCCGGCCCCTTCCTGATCATCGGCGCCGCCGGTCTGGCGGCCTGCGGCGGAGCCGCCGCGGCGTTTCGTCTCGCGCTGGAGCAGCTGGCGCCGCTGGGCGAGACCATGGTGCTGGCGTGGGCGCTGGCGCTGATCGGCGTCGTCTGCGTCGGCGTGTCCGCTTGGAACCTCTACCAGCGCTGGGGCAGGCCGGACTGACTTTGCGCGGACGGCGGGCGATGCTACGCCGCCGTCATGAGCATCCCCAACGCCCCCCAATCGATGGAATTCGGACTCGGCGAGAATGCCGACGCCATTCGCGAGACCACCGCCCGCTGGGCCGCGGACCGGCTGGCGCCCCACGCGGCCGAGATCGACGAGACGAACCAGTTCCGGCGTGAGCTGTGGCCCGAGATGGGCGAGCTCGGCCTGCACGGCATCACCGTCGAGGAAGAATACGGCGGCCTCGGCCTCGGCTATCTCGAGCATGTGGTGGCGATGGAGGAGGTGTCCCGCGCCTCCGCCTCGATCGGCCTGAGCTACGGCGCCCACTCCAATCTGTGCGTCAACCAGATCCGCCGCTGGGGCACCGAGGCGCAAAAGCAGAAATACCTGCCCAAACTGATCTCGGGCGAGCACGTCGGCTCGCTCGCAATGTCGGAAGCTGGCTCGGGCTCCGACGTCATGTCGATGCGGACGCAAGCCGCGAAGACCGGCGACCGCTACGTGCTCAACGGCACGAAATTCTGGATCACCAACGCTCCCTCGGCCGACACCCTGGTGGTCTACGCCCGCACCGGCGAGGGCAACGGCGGGGTCACGGCCTTCCTGATCGAGCGCGGCATGAAGGGCTTCTCGGTCTCCAAGAAGCTGGACAAGATGGGCATGCGCGGCTCGGACACCGCCGAACTGGTGTTCGAGGACTGCGAAGTCCCTGAGGAGAACGTGATGGGCCCGGTCGGCGGCGGCGCCGGCGTGCTGATGAGCGGCCTCGACTACGAGCGCGCCGTGTTGGCGGCGGGTCCGCTGGGGATCATGCAGGCGGCGCTGGACGTGGTTCTGCCCTACGTCCGCGAACGCAAGCAGTTCGGCAAGGCGATCGGCAGCTTCCAGCTGATGCAGGCCAAGGTCGCGGACATGTACGTGGCCCTGAACAGCGCCCGGGCCTACGTCTACGCCGTCGCGCGCGCCTGCGATCAGGGCAAGACCACCCGCTACGACGCCGCCGGCGCGATCCTGCTGGCGTCCGAGAACGCGGTGAAGGTGTCTCTGGAAGCGGTGCAGGCCCTCGGCGGCGCCGGCTACACCAAGGAGTGGCCGGTGGAGCGGCTGGTCCGCGACGCGAAGCTGTACGACATCGGCGCCGGCACGAACGAGATCCGCCGCTTCCTGATCGGCCGGGAGCTGCTGGGCTCCTGAGGAACCTGCGGCGGCGCTCGTGTCACCGTTCCTCTTCGGGCTCCCAGGTCATTCGGGGCTGTGGCTCGCCGAGCTTGTGACGGTCGCAGGCGCTTTCGCCCATATTCCTGTCCATGGCGTGACCGGCCTCTTCGCCGGCGGTGATCGACACCCGCAAGCCCGGGGTCACCTGCTTCATGGCGTTGCGGTACTCTTGCCCGGTGACAAAGCCGTTCAGTTCCAGATAGTTGAAGTATTCACCGGCCTGGGCCGCCAGGGGCGAGAGTTGCGGTCGGGACTCCTCGCCCCGGCGAAGAGCTGCAAGGTTGTCGCGTAGATTCTGCCTCGCGTAGACGGGCATGATCGCGAGGTACTCGGCTTTCGCCGTTGCGTTGCAGGGCGAGTTTCTCAGTTTTTTCGCTGCCTTCAGGAATGCGACATCGGTCGGATCGTCCGAGCTCTTCGGCACCACGACGGCGATACGGCGCCGCTCGGCGGCCAGCTCCTTCACATCGACACGCCCGAACCGCGGCATGTCCGCAGAGGCCTGCATGGGCTGGAGCGTGACCACCTGTTCACGGCTGAACCACATCCCCGCAGCCGCGGCGATCATCGCCCCGGCGCCCGCCAAAATCACAACGTTGAGCTTGTCCATGCCTTTCCCGTAGGTGCGGCCCGGTGAAAGCGGCCTTGACCGATATGCCTAACAGCCGGGAACAGGGTCGGCCCGAGAGGCTTTCTCCCCGAGGAAGGAGCCCCGTCATGCCCGCCAAATCCGCCGCCCAGCAGAAAGCCGCCGGAGCCGCCCTGTCGGCCAGGCGCGGCGACACGCCGAAGTCGAAGCTGAAGGGCGCGTCGAAATCGATGGCCGAGTCGATGACCGAGAAGCAGCTCGAGGAATTCGCCCACACCAAACGCAAGGGCAAGCCCGAGCACGTCGGCAACTGATCCGCCCGCGCCGCATGGATGTTTGTTAAGTGGCGCCCGTCGACGGTCCCGCCTAGATCGGAGAACCCCGTCGCGCGAGTCACACAGCCGCATGCCCGACTACGACTACCAGAGCGACTCGCGTCCCTTCTCGCAGGTGCTTGAGGACATCGGGGCCAAGAAGGATCCCCACCTGTATCTCGGGGAACTGGTGAACGCCTTCGGCGAGCGGGGCTTCGGCGCGCTGATGCTGTTCTTCGGCCTGATGAACGTGGCGATCGGCATCATCCCCGGGACGACGACCATTCTGGGCGCGCCCCTGCTGCTGATGGGCTTGCAGCTGATCATCCGCCGCGACCAGTTGTGGCTCCCCCGGTGGGCTCTGAAGCGCTCAATCGAGCGGGAGACGTATCGGAACGGCCTGGCGACAGTCCTGCCCCGTCTGAGAAAGATGGAGCGTTGGTCGCGGCCCCGGCTGAAGGTCATGACCAGCGACCTGTCCGAGGTCCTGATCGGCATCGCGACCTTCCTCCTGGCCTGCATCCTCGTGCTGCCGATCTGGGGCGGCAACCTGATCCCGGCCCTGATCATCTCCACGTTCGGCTTCGGCCTGATGCAGCGCGATGGTCTCGCAGTGCTGATCGGCTGGATCGCCTTCGGCCTGATCTGCCTGGCGGGACTGGTGATCTGGCTCACCTGGCAGTGGGTGTCGCCGCATTTGTTGCCGGTGATCGAATGGCTTCAGGGTCTGCTGCCGCAAGCCTGGGCGTGGTTCTCGGGCCTGTTCGGCGGCTGAACGCGCGAGACGCCGGAGGGGTATCCCTCCGGCGCCTGCGAGAACCTGAAACAGTCAGCTGCGGAACAGCGACAGCACCAGCTGCGGCGTCTGATTGGCGATGCCCAGAGCCTGCACTCCCAGCTGCTGCTTCGTCTGCAGGGCCTGGAGCTTGGCGCTTTCCTTCGCCAGATCGGCGTCGACCAGATTGCCCACTCCGGCCTCCAGCGCGTCCGACAGCTTGCCGACGAACGTCAGGTGGGTCGAGAGCGCCTTCGATTTGGTGCCCAGCCGCGCGAGCGAAGCCGAAACACGGTCGATGGAGGTGGAGACGGCCGTAAGCGAAGCCGCCGCCTTGGTCAGGGTGTCGATCGACTGCGTCGTCGCGAGCGTCACATTCGCGCCGCCCAGAGCCAGGACTTCCGCTCCAACCGTCAGGCTGGACGTGCCGTTCGCATTGGCCAGCGCCTGGAACCCCGTCGCTCCCGTCTTCAGCAGGTTGACCCCATTGAATTCGGCGTTGCCGGTGACCGTGGCGATCTGGTCGCGAAGGGCCTTGAAATCCTCGTTCAGAGCCGCGCGCGCCGACGTCTTGAGGGACGCATCCGTCGCAGCGAGTGCCTTCTCCTTCAGTTGGAGCAAGAGGTCGGAGACCGTCTCGCCCGCCGCCAGAGCCACGTCGACCGCGGCGATGCCACGATCGAGAGACTGTTTCACCGCGCTCAGCGCCCCGATATCGGCGCGTTGCCCCTGGGCGATGGCCCAGATGGCACCGTTGTCCTTGGCGGTGGCGACAGACTTGCCGGTGTTGATCCGGTTCTGCGTCACCGACAGGGCGGCGTTGGTCGCGTTCAGGTTCTGGAGCGCGATCATCGCGCCCGTGTTCGTGTTGACCGACATAACCATCGGCTGTCCTTCCATTCTGGAGGTGGAGAACGGCCTTCTGGCCGTCGAACCAGTTCTGGTCCGCGCACGCCCACGCAAGGACCGGGCCGGGAGAGGCGCGGCGTCGGCTCGTTTGATTTCAGTGACTTAAGCGCGCATCGCCGCTCAGGGTCGGCAGCTATCGCCGGGCGGGCGTGTCGCCGTTGCCTACCCGCTACTCAGGCGGCCTGGGCGGATCCCTGGCCGGACGCGGGCGCCGGACCGGCCAGCCCCTGCATGACCATCTTGTTGATGTCGATCAGGGCCTCGAAGTCGTCGTCGCCGCGCATGACGGCCGACGAATGGCGGCTGACGAACAGGCTGATCGAGATGATCTGGGCGCGCAGGGCCTTGTCCATGGCGTTGTCCGGGTTGGCGCAGTCGGTCGCCAGCGCCGACCACAGGCGACGGTTCCAGTCCAGGGCGTCGATCCGTGTCGCGACGTCGGCCGGATCCACGGTCGAGGCGTGCATCAGCGCACGGGTCACCTGCCCGAACAGCCGGTACTCCGTCTCACGCGGGGTTTCAGCCCTCGTGGCCGCGGTCTTGTAAGCCTGCAGCGACATTCGCCAGCCCTTCCTCGTAATCCACCAACTTTCGAGCCGCCATCAGGGCCTTGTAGTACTCGCGCTGCATGACGTGCCGGGAGGCCGAGACGCAGTCGGCCAGAACGTCCGGATTGCGCGTGGCCCCCATGAACTCGGTCAGCCGCAGCGCGAACTCGTCGTAGACCTTCGAGGCCGCCGACTCGTCCAGGTACATCATCATCACGGGGAAATAGACGCGGGTCGCCGGGGTCTTCACATCCTCCGGCTGGAGGATGTCCTTCTCGCGCAGGACCGAGGCCTTGTTCTGAAGGATCAGCACCCCGCGACGGTCCCCGTTCTGGACCACCGCGCCGTTGAGCACGAATCTTTCGCCGGGCTTCAACGACAGCTTGAGCGGCATTTCCGGAGAGTCTCCTGACAGGCTCGCGGCGACGTTAGGAAGCCGGGAACGAAGGGAGATTAAACAGGCGTGGTTAACCATGTCTTGTGACCGCCCGGGAGAACGTGGCGGACGCATCAGGATCGCGCCCATGTCGACAGCCGAACTGGCTCCCGAAATCGTTCACGCCCCCGTCCCGATGGCGCAAGGCGTCGTCGGCGACTCCGCCTCGCCAGAGGCGATTCGCAAGCTGTCCCACCAGCTCGCCAGCCCCGGGATCGCGATGAAGGCGCAGCGCAAGGCGCTGCAGAAGCTGAAGGCGGCCCTGATCTCGATCCGCGCAGGCGACTTCGCCACGGGCGCCGGCCGGGCGCTGGAGGCGCTGCAGATCGACGAGAAGAGCGGCATCGCCTGGCATGTGCTGGCGATCTGCCGCGAAAAATCCGGCGATCCGGCCCAGGCGCTGCTGGCTTACGAGGCCGCCATGAAGCTGCTGCCCAGCGAGAACGAGGTCGCCCACGACCTCGGCCGGCTGGCGCATCAACTCGGCTATCTGGAGATCGCCGAGAAGCTGCTGCTCAAATATCTGGCGCACGATCCCGGTCACGTCGAGGCGACCAACAACCTCGCCTGCGTCCAGCGCGACCAGAAGCGTTACGGCGACGCGGTCGAGACGTTGCGGGCGCTGCTGGGTGTAGAGCCCGAATCGCCCGTGCTATGGAACACGCTCGGCACGGTGCTGAGCGATCAGGGCGACATGGGCACCGCCCTGACCTTCTTCGAGGAGGCGCTGCGGCTCGACCCGGCCTTCGCCAAGGCGCGGTACAACCGCGCCAATGCGCGCCAGCCGCTGGGCGACGCCGCGGGCGCGCTCGAGGATGTCGAAGCCGCCCTGCCCGGCGCCGAGAGCCCCTACGAGCGGGCGATGATGCACATGGCGCGCGCCATGCTGCTGATGACCCTGGGTCGCATTCCCGAAGGCTTCGAAGCCTACGAGGTGCGGCTGGACTCCAATCTGCCGGAGGCGATGAACGTCGCCGTCCCGGCGCCGCGATGGGCCCCGGCTACGGAAAGCCTCGCCGGCAAGCGGCTGCTGATCGTCGGCGAACAGGGGCTGGCCGACGAGATGGTGTTCGGCACCTGCGTCGGCGACGCGATCGACGCGGTCGGTCCCGAGGGGCAGGTCTTCCTCGCCGTGGAGGCCCGGCTGGTCGGCATGTTCCAGCGCGCCTTCCCGCAGGCGATCGTGGGCGCCCACAAGGCGGTCAAGCTGGAAGGCCGCATCACCCGCTACGTGCCCTTCGTGGAGGACTTGCCCGAGGGCGAAGGCGTCGATCTGTGGACACCCATGGCCTCGCTGATGGCGGTCTTCCGGCCGTCCATCGATCGCTTCCCGCAGCGTCGCGGCTACCTGCCGCCGCTGCCGGAGAAGGTCGCCCACTGGAAAGCCGAGCTGGAAAAAATGGGTCCCGGCCTGAAAGTCGGGCTGCACTGGAAGAGCCTCGTCCTGACCGGCTCCCGCGCCCGCTACTTCTCAAGCTTCGACCGCTGGCGGCCCGCGCTTGAGACGCCCGGCGCCGTCATGGTCAACCTGCAGTGCGGCGACGTGACCGAGGATCTGGCCGCGGCCGAGGCCGCGGGGATCCGCATCTGGACGCCGCCCATCGACCTGAAGGACGATCTTGAAGATGTGGCGGCGCTGTCGGCGGCGCTCGATGTCGTGATCGGACCCGGCATCGCCGGCGCCAACCTCGCGGCGGCGGTCGGCGCAAACACCTGGATGATCACGGCTCCCGACGACTGGCATTTTCTCGCGACCGACAACTATCCCTTCTACCCCGGCGTCCGCCACTTCCGCCGCGAGACCTTCGACGACTGGGGCCCGGTGATCGCACAGGTGCGGGAGGCGCTGGACGCGGCCGTCGCCCGGGGGAACGCCGAATAGCCGCGCTGCGTTGATCTTCCGAACAGGGAGACGGTCATGCCGGATATCGACAACTACTCCGACGATCAGGAACAGTCTGAAGTCTTCGACGAAGACAACTTCGACGAAGCCGACGCCGGCGCGCCGACGAACGAGTTCAAGACCTTCGAGGAACTGCCGGACGTGCTCGACGTCACCTCGGCCGATGGCGACTCCGACGAGGAGGCGTTCGACGAGGACGACATCGACGGCGACGACGCCCTGTCGGCGTCCGGGGTCGAGCCGGAGGCGGATGCGCTGTACGGCGTGGACGGGCAGCGCCTGACCGAGATCGACGCCGGGGGCGGCGACATCCCCACCCACGACGAGGTCGAGCTGGTCTATTCCGGCCTGATGGAAGACGTGCGCGGGGCCCAGGCCAGCGCGGCACACTGGGAGGCGAAGAGCCTGTCCGACGACGACATCGCCGACCTGGGTTACGGCCCGGACGGCGACGAAGACCACCCCAAGAACTAAGGAGCGCCGCGATGAGCACCGACAACGGGCCAACTGACCATCAGCAGGCGCACCCGGGCGACACGCCCGCTACGCGAACGTCAGAACGCGAGACCGGCAAGACCGATCAGCTCTGCGAGGAAGACCGCGACGCCGAGAGCCGTCAGGAGGCGCTGGTCGACGAGGGCGTCGAGGAAACCTTCCCGGCCAGCGACCCGGTCAGCGTCAAGCGGATCACCTGACGCGGATCAGCCTTTCACGCGCCAGGTCGCGCCGGCCGGACCGTCCATGACGATCACGTTCAGGGCGTTGAGCCGGTCCCGAATACGGTCCGCCTCGGGCCAGTCCTTGGCCGCGCGGGCGGCGGCGCGTTGCTCAAGCAGACCCTCGACCTCGGCCTTGAAAGCGTCGTCGGACCCGGCGTCGAACCAGGTCGCGGGCGCTGACTGAAGCACGCCGAGGATCGCGGCGGCCGCGACCAGCTGGCCCTTGGCGCGGGCGACCGATGCGTGGTCTCCCGCCGTCATCCCGCGCTCGATCTCGCTGGAAAGGGCGAACAGCACAGCCATCGCTCCGGGCGTGTTGATGTCGTCCTCGATGGCCTTGAGGAAGTCGGCCGGCGGCTCGTCGCCCTCAGCCGCAACCGCGGCGGCGCGATGCAGCGCGCCGTACAGCCGATCCAGCGCCTTGCGGCTCTGGTCCAGCAGCGACTGGTTCCAGTCGAGCGGCTGGCGGTAGTGCGCGCTGAGCAACGCCCAGCGGACCACCTCCCCCGGCATGGATTGCACCAGATCGTGCAGCAGCAGCACGTTCCCGATCGACTTGGACATCTTCTCGGCGTCTACGGTCAGGAAGCCGTTGTGCATCCAATAGCGGCTGTATTCCGCGTGAGCGTCGGCGCCGTGGGCGTGGCCGTGGGCGCAGACGCCTTGGGCGATCTCGTTCTCGTGGTGGGGAAACACCAGATCGATGCCGCCGCCGTGGATGTCGATCGGCAGGCCCAGCGTCTCCTCGATCATGGCGGAGCATTCGATGTGCCAGCCCGGGCGGCCCTCGCCCCACGGCGATGGCCAAGACGGCTCGCCGTCCTTCGACGGCTTCCACAGCACGAAGTCGTGGGGGTTCTTCTTGTAGGGCGCGACTTCCACACGCGCGCCGGCGATCATGTCGTCGAGATTGCGGCCCGAGAGCCGGCCATAGTTTTCGTAGGACGAGACGTCGAACAGAACATGGCCCTCGGCGGCGTAGGCGCAGCCCTGCGCCATGATCGACCCGATCTGGCCGACGATGGCCTCGATGTGATCGGTGACGTGCGGGGCGAGGTCGGGCGGCGAGACGTTCAGCCGGCCCATGTCCTCGAGATAGGCGGCCTCGTAGCGTGCGGTGACGTCGCCGATCGGCACGCCCTCCTTGGCCGCCTTGGCGTTGATCTTGTCGTCGACGTCGGTGACGTTGCGCGCATAGACCACGTTCGCCGCGCCGTACTGGCGGCGCAGCAGCCGCACCAGCACGTCGAAGACGACTGGCGGACGGGCGTTGCCGATGTGGGCGTAGTCATAGACGGTGGGGCCGCAGACATAGAGGGTCACCCGGGCCGGATCGCGCGGTTCGAACACGCGCTTTTCGCGATGCAGGGTGTCGTAAATCATCAGCGGCATATTGCTGCGGCAACCTTCAGTTTTCTTGCGAGACGGACGGGATCGCCCATATAGCCGGTTCATCGCATCCGCGAACAGCGGAACGATGTACATTGAGGGAGCGCGGCGCGCGTCCATCCGGAACCCTCGTTCCGGCGCTACTGGCCGCTGAAGATCGAGACATGAGCCCCACTCCGGCCGCCCCCGCTCTGGTGAGCGTCAACGACACGGTCACCCGCCCGTCGCGCGAGGAGGCCCTGAAGGCCGTCCGCACGCTGCTGGCCTGGGCCGGCGACAACCCGGACCGCGAGGGACTGCGGGACACGCCGAAACGGGTGGTGGACGCCTACTCCGAATGGTTCGAGGGCTATGGAGCCGATCCGGCGGTGGAGCTGTCGCGGACCTTCGAGGACGTGCAGGGCTATGACGACATGGTTCTGTTGCGCGACATCGAGATCGAGAGCCACTGCGAGCATCACATGGCTCCGTTCCTCGGCAAGGCCTACGTCGCCTACATCCCCACCGAAAAGGTGGTCGGCATCTCCAAGCTGGCGCGGGTGGTCGAGATCTTCGCCCGCCGCCTGCAGACCCAGGAAACCCTGACCCAGCTGATCGCCGAGGCCATCGAATCGAATCTGCAGCCCGCGGGCGTCGCCATCCTGATCGACGCCGAGCATCAGTGCATGACCACCCGCGGCGTGCACCACCGCCACGTTTCCACCATCACCACGCGTTTCACTGGGGTCTTCAAGTCGGACGAGGTGTTGAAGGACCGGTTCCTGAAGCTGGCCAAGGGCTGATCGGCTCGCCCTCGCCGAAGATTTTTCGGCAAGGCGACGCTTGGGGAACCCCAAGCCCCCTTAACCCGCTTTACAAGCCTGTTCCGGACGGCCAAGAGACGATCCGAACGTCATAGCTTGCGCTCGTCGCCACCGCGCCGGGCCCGGATGGAGAGACTGAGCATGGGCGCCAAACTTTCAGGTCCCGGAGGCCAGGGCGGCAAGACCATCGAGCAGAACGCGGACATCAACGTCACGCCGTTCGTCGATATCATGCTGGTCCTGCTGATCATCTTCATGGTCGCCGCGCCGCTGGCCACCGTTTCGATCCGCCTCGACCTGCCGCCCGCGACCCCGCCGCCCCCCGGCGAGGTGAAGGAGCCGGTCTACATCACGATCCAGGACACCGGCTCGATCTTCATCGCCGAGCGTCAGACCTCGATCGAGACCCTGATCCCCGACGTCTGCGCGGCCCTCGGCGGCGGCAACCCGGGCTGCAAGGAAGAGCGCGTCTTCGTCCGCGCCCAGCCGGAAGTGAAGTACGACCAGTTCATGGAAGTCATGAACGCGCTGCAGGAGCAGGGCTTCTACAAGGTCGGCCTTTTGAACGAAGACATCGACTAGGCCACGCGCCGGTCGAACAGATGAGGGCCGCGTCCTGCCGGACGCGGCCCTTTTTCTTTGCGCCTGCGGTTCCGGCTACTGGACCGACTGCCGGGGCGCGGCGGCGCTCGGAGCGGGCGCGGCGCCGGCGGCGGCGGCGGAGGGCTGATAGGGACGCTCGCCCGCCGGCTCGGCCGGGGTGGGAGCCGGGCGCGCAGGCGTCAGGGTCCGGGCCGTGGGGCGAGGCGTCGGACGACGAGCGGGCGGACGCGCCGCGGCACGGGCCGGAGCGGGCGGTGGGGTCGCGCTCGCGGCAGGCTGGACTGGAGCGGTCGCCGCGACGGCGGCCGGGGCTGTCGGCGCCGCCGCGGGCGGCGGGGCGACCACCGCAGGGGGCGGCGCCGAAGCCGCCGTGGACGCCGCCGTGGCGGCCGCTGCACGGGCGGCCAGTTGCTGACGCGCCTGGAAACGGCCGGCGAGCTTCTCGGTCAGGACGCGGGCGGCTGCAGGTTCCATCTGGGCCATGATCGCGGCCAGCGAGCGCGGGCGCATGGCCGCTGCCACCGGCAGGCGGACGCTGTCGTCCAGGCTGGCGAAGACGCGGGCGGCCTCCTTGGGCCGCATGGCGGAATAGACCGCCACCAGACGGTCGTTCTCGGCCTTCTCCTGCTCGCTGACCTGCCCCAGCAGGATCTGCACCTCGGCCTTGACCGCTTCGAGCGCAGCGACCTTTGCGTCGAGCTTCTGCTCGGCCGTCGCCATGAGGGGCAGCATGGCGGCGAGGTCGGCGTCGCGTGCGTCCAGTTCGGTGCGCCGCCCGGACAGCGACTGCAGGATTCTGAGCTCGGCGGGGGAGAGACCGGCCTGCTGGGCCAGCTGTTCCGGCGTCAGGGCGCAGACGCCTGCCGTCGGGCGGGCGGGCGCGGCCGCCGGCACGGCCTCCTCGGCCCAGGCCTTGGCGCCCTCGAACAGACCGGGCGCCACGCCGACGGCGCGCACCACCACCACCCCGCCGATGGCGACGGCGATCAGCGGAAGCAGGCGGGGAATCTTGCTCATGGTCGGCTACTCCGGCTCCAGCATTGGCGAACAAATGTCCGCCACGGAGCCACAAGAAAGAGGTCAGGCGGCGAACAGGTCTTCGTCGAGGCTACGGCGGGCGCGGTTTAGGCTTTGCTTCGCAGTCTGGTTAGCGGTCAGGGCGCCGAGGATGGCGGCGACGTTGTTTCCGCCGGGAGCGGCGGCCCGCGACCGGGCGGCGGGCGCGGCCATGCCCTGGATGCGATCGGCGAGCGCGGCCATGCGGCGCGCCCGGTCGTCTTCGGCAGAGGGTTCGGCGCGCGGCGCAGGCTCGACAGGGGCGATGGCCCGCTCGACGGCGACGCTCTCCACTCGCGGCGAAGCTGCAGCGGAGGGGCCGCGGGCGATCAGCGTCTCCAGCTGCGCCTTCACCTCGCGCGCCTTGATGATGCGGTCGTGCAGCAGGTCCGTTTCCTGCCCCGAGGCCCGGAGGCTCGCCAGGGCGGCTTCGGCCCGGCCCGCGGCCGCGTTGAGGTCCGTGACGGCGGAGGCGAAGGCCTGCTGGCCCGCACGCAGCGCAGTCAGCTTCTTCTCCAGCCGCACGCCGTAGCCGAGCGCGGCCACCAGCAGCAGCATCAACACGCCGTCCAGGATCATGCCGGTCATCAGGATCTTCCTCTCGTCAGGCTGGTTGCGGCCTCGACGCTGATCGGGGCCTCCACACGCACGGCGATGTTCTGACCCTTGCGGCCCATCTTTCCGATGGTGACGGGGATCGAGCCGCAGCGGACGGAGATGTCGCTGTCGGGCGTGGCGTTGAGCATCAGGGTGTCGCCGACCTTCAGCGCCAGCACCTGCGACAGGGGCAGCTGCTGCTCGTCCAGAACCGCGCGCACCTCTGTCTCGGTGGTCCAGAGCTCGGTGGCCAGGTGGCCTTCCCAGATGTTGTCGCGGCCGAACTTCTCGCCCATGAACTGCTGCAGCAGCATCTTCCGGATGGGCTCCAGGGTGGCGTAGGGCAGCAGCAGCTCGATGCGCCCGCCGCGGTCTTCCATGTCGATGCGCAGCTTCACCAGAATGGCGGCGTTGGCGGGCCGGGCGATGGCGGCGAAGCGGGGGTTGGTCTCCAGCCGGTCGAGCGTGAAATGCACCGGCGTCAGCGGCTCGAAGGCGGCGCGGGCGTCGGCCAGCACGACCTCGACCATCCGCTGGACCAGCACCCGTTCGATGGTGGTGTAGGGCCGGCCCTCGATGCGCAGGGCGGCGGTCCCGCGGCGCCCGCCCAGCAGCACGTCGACGATCGAATAGATCAGATTGGAGTCGACCGTCAGCAGGCCGTAGTTGTCCAGTTCCTCGGCCCGGAACACCGCGAGGATGGCCGGCAGCGGGATCGAGTTCAGATAGTCGCCGAAGCGGATCGACGAGATGTTGTCGAGGCTGACCTCGACGTTGTCCGAGGTGAAGTTGCGCAAGCTGGTCGTCATCAGCCGCACCAGGCGGTCGAAGACGATCTCGAGCATGGGCAGTCGCTCGTAGGAGACGAGCGCTGAGTTGATGATGGCCCGGATCCCGGACCGCTCGGAGCTGTCGTCGTCGCCCAGATCGAAGCCCAGCAGGCTGTCGATCTCGTCCTGGTTCAGAACTCGCTCCGCGGCGACGGCGGGCGCGTCGTCGGCCCCGCCCTCCGCGAGCGGATCGACGGCTTCGGCGAAGGGGTCGGCGTTGTCGGCGAAGGCCGCGTCGGTCATGCCTACTGCACCAGCATTTCTTCGATCAGCACGGCGTCGACCTTGCCGGGCGCCGCCAGCAGGTTCACGCGGCGCAGGATCTCGGCGCGGAGCTGGAAGCTCCCCGCAGAGCCGGCGAGATCCTCGGGGCGAAGCTCGCGCAGGAAGCCCTGGAACATGTCCTGCATCCGCGGCATCTCGCCCTGCAGCTGCTCGGCGACGTGGGGGTCCCTGGTTTCCAGCGTCAGCTTGAGCTTCAGGTAGGTCGGCCGCCCGTCGGCCGCCTGAATGTTCACGACCATGTCCGGCAGGGTGAAGAAGGTGACGCCGTCCGGGCCCTCGGCGATGACGCCCAGCGAAGGATCGGCCGCGGCGTCGCCGGCGGCTCCGTGACCCCCGCCCTTCTTGTCCGCCTTCTTGTCTGCGCCCTTCTTGGCGACGCCGTGCCCGCCGTCCTCGGCCGCTTCCGCCTTCGGCTGCATGAGGAAGAAGGCCGCGCCCCCTCCTCCGCCCAGCACGACCAGCGCCGCGGGGATGATGATGAAAAGCAGCGGCAGCTTCTTCTTCTTCGGCGCCGCGCCCTCTTCGCCCTCGGCCGCAGGCGCGTCGGATAGGGCGGGCAGGCTGGCGTCGGCGTCCGCGGCCACACCCTTCTTCTTGCCGAACTTGAACATAGGACGCGCCCCGAGAATCTCTCGGTCCATACGACCGTTTTTTGGTTAACGAGCCGCTAAGAACCGGCAAATCCTGCCGGGTCGGACGCAGGGCCATACCGCCCAAATGCCCGCTGCTGCTGGGTTAAGCCTCCTGGCACGGGTGTTGCGAGGACGGCTGGGAAAGGAGCCGCCCGTGGAAAACGCCGCCTATGTCGGACTGTCACGCCAGATGACGCTGCGCCGCGAGCTCGACATCGTGGCCAACAACATCGCCAACGCCGACACGACCGGGTTCAAGGTCGAACAGCTGCTGGTCGGCACGGAAATCGGCGAGCGCGCCCGCAACGCCTTCGTGCGGCCGGGCGTCAGCTTCGTGCTGGATACCGGGGTCGGCCGCGACTACGGCCAGGGCGCCCTCGCCCAGACCGGACGCAACCTCGACTTCGGCATCGAAGGCGAAGGCGCCTTCTTCGAGGTCGCTGACGGCGCCGGCAAGGCCTACACCCGCGACGGGGCGTTCACCCTCGACGCCGAGGGCCGGCTCACGACCGAGGGCGGCGCCGCGGTTCAGGGCGACGGCGGCGAGATCATCCTCGACCGCACGCTGGGCGAGCCGGCTGTGGGGCCCGACGGCACCATCAGTCAGAACGGCGAACTCGTCGGACGGCTGACCGTCGTCCGCTTCGACAGCCTCGCGGTCCTCGAGAAAAGCGGCGATGGCCTCTATCGCAACGCCTCCAACGCCACGGCCGTGGCCGCCACCGACGCCCGGGTGCGTCAGGGCATGCTGGAAGGCTCCAACGTCAATCCGATCCTTGAGATCACCAACCTGATCGAGATCCAGCGCGCCTACGAGAGCGTGACGCGGATGATCGAACAGAACACCGACCTGTCACGCCGCTCGGTCGAGCGGCTGGGCCGGGTCGGCTAAGGGAGAACTGAACCATGCGTGCGCTCAGAACCGCCGCCTCGGGCATGGCCGCCCAACAGCTGAACGTCGAGGTCATCTCGAACAACATCGCGAACATGAACACGGTCGGCTACAAGCGCCAGCGGGCCGAGTTCCAGGATCTGCTCTACCAGAACGTCGAGCGCATGGGCGCGCAGTCGTCCAGCCAAGGCACGGTGGTGCCGACGGGCATCCAGATCGGGGCGGGCGTGAAGGCCGGCTCGGTCTACCGCATCACCGAACAGGGCACCCCGACCCAGACCGGCGGCCGCTACGACGTCGCCATCGACGGGCGCGGCTATTTCCAGGTGATCCTGCCCTCGGGAGAGACGGCCTACACCCGCGCCGGCAACTTCGCCGTCAACGGCGAGGGCCAGCTGGTCACCGACGACGGCTATGCCGTCGAGCCCGCCATCACCATTCCGCAGGACGCCGTCGATGTGTCGATCTCGAAGTCGGGACAGGTGCAGGTGACCACCGCAGGCGAAACCGCGCCAACCACGGTCGGGCAGCTCGAACTGGCGACCTTCTTCAACGAGGCGGGCCTCGAGGCCGTCGGCGACAACCTGCTGATGGAGACCGCCGCCTCGGGCGCGGCCAACGTCGGCACGCCGGGCGAGACCGGGCTGGGCCAGATCCTGCAGGGCTACACCGAGGCGTCGAACGTGGATGCGGTGGCCGAGATCAGCGCCCTGATCATCGCCCAACGCGCCTATGAGATGAACTCCAAGGTCATCACCACCGCCGACCAGATGCTGTCCGTCAGCGCGCAGGTGAAGTCGTGAGGGCCCTGATCCTCGCCGCCTTGGCCGCGGCAGTCATGGCCGCCCCGGCCTTCGCCGGGCCGGTCACCCTGAAGACCAATCCCGTCGACTCCGACGGCCGCGTGACTTTCGGCGACCTGTTCGAGGGAGCCGGCGGCGCTGCGAACGTCGTGGTCGGGGCTCGGAACGGCCCTTCCGTCGTGTTCGAAGCGGGCCAGCTGCAGAGCCTCGCGCGCCAGGCCGGGCTGGACTGGGCAAATCCGACCGGGCTGCGCCGGGTCGTCGTCCGCAACGCGTCCATGGCCCCGGGGGCGGGCCCCGCTCCGCTGGTCGAAGCCGCCTCAGCCGCGCCCGCCGCCGCAGCCCCCGCTCGCACGGCAGCCGCTCGCCTTGCCGACCGCGTGATCAGCCGCAACGACATCGTCGAGGTCGCTTACCAGGTCGGCGGCGTCCGCCTGACCATCAGCGGCCGCGCCGAGGGAAACGCCGCCGTCGGCCAGCGGCTCGCGGTGCGGAACCTGCAGTCCAATCGCGTCATCGACGCCGTGGCGTCCGGCCCCGGCCAGGCCATCGCCGGCCCGTCCGCGCAGGCCGCCCGTTCGAACCCTCCACAACTCGCCGCCCGGTAAGGGAACAGTCCAGATGCGTACCCAAATGATCCTGACCGCCGCCGCCCTGTCCGTCCTGGCGCTCGGCGCCTGCTCCACTGCCATTGAGACGGTGCGCGGCCCGGAGCTGGCCCCGATCGGCTATCCGGCCGCGCTGGTCCCGACCAGCCAGGTCTACCTGCCCTCGCCCGAGCAGCAGGCCGCCGACCGTTCGGCCAGCGCCAACAGCCTGTGGCGCGCGGGGGCGCGGACCTTCTTCGGCGACCAGCGGGCCCGCAGCATCGGCGACATCCTGACGGTCAACATCGACATCGACGACCGAGCCCAGACCCAGAACTCGACCCAGCGGGCGCGCTCGAACGATATTTCTGGCGGCATCACCAACTTCTTCGGCCTCGAGAACAGCCTCGGCCGGGCCTTCCCCGGCGGCTTCGACCCGCAGAACCTCGTCGGTCTGGAAGGCGAGTCCAACGCCAGCGGCTCCGGCTCGGTGAACCGGTCCGAAAAGGTCAGCCTGACCATCGCCGCGGTCGTGACGGGCGTGATGGCCAACGGCAACCTGGTCATCCAGGGTCGGCAGGAAGTGCGCACCAACCGCGAGGTGCGCGAGTTGACCGTCGCCGGCATCGTGCGGCCGGAAGACATCAGCTCCGGCAACACCATCGCCCACACCCAGATCGCCGAGGCGCGCATCAGCTACGGCGGCCGCGGCGACATCAGCCGGGTTCAGGCCACGCCCGCGGCCCAGTCGCTGGTGGAGCGCTTCAGCCCGTTCTGACGGCGCGATAAATCGGTCACAGCCGTCCTCGCACATGGAATCGTCCAAGCGGAGCCGTGAACTGTTAATGGAAACCAGCGTTTGGGCCCCAGACGCGAGTGTTTCCCATGTTGAAGTTCGCCCTCCCCGCCGTGGCCGCCCTGGGACTGGTCGCGGCCGCGGCCCACTCGCAGGCGACCAACTCCGACGCCCAGATCGGCGCGGCCCCCATGGCCTGGCACCTCAGCCATGAAGGCGAGATGGCCAAGCTGGCTTATGGCGTGGCGAACTCCGACCAGCTGGCGCTGATGATCACCTGCGAGCCGGGCCAGTCGGAAGCCGTTCTCTACGGCGATGCGAAGCCCGCGGGACCACGCCTGCAGCAGGCCTCCCTGACGACAGCCATCGATCCTCTGGACGGCGGACTGGCGGACGAGATGCGGATGCCGCTCGACGATCCGGCGCTGGAGACCCTGGCCCGGCGCGGCAGGATGGCGGTCGAGGGCGAGGCCGGCCCGTACGAGCTGAGAGCCGATCGCGACGAACGGCGCCTGATCGGGCAGTTTTTCAGCTATTGTGGAACGGCGAACGCCTGATCACCGTCAGGCGTCGTCCGCGGGGGGCTGAAGCATGATCGCCATATTGGCCGCCGCGCTGCTGGGCCAGACGCCCGCGCCTGCGCCGGGCTGGACCTGGACGCTGTACGCCGACTCCGATCCCGTGGTGCTGTCGAACGAAATTCCCGACACGCCCGACCTGCGCGCCACCTTCGAGTGCGAGCGGGGTTCGAGCGTCGCCCGCATGACCCTGTACGGGGCCGAACTGGCTGGGACGGCGCGCGTTTCCGCCGGTGAGGCCGTCGCCGTCGGCGAGGCCGAAACCACCGCACGCGGCGGCGACACCAGGCTGTCCGTGCGCACCGACCACCCCGCCTTCGCGGCGTTCGCGGCCGACGGGGTGATGGCCGTGACCGTCGGCGAGGCCCGGCGCGCCGTGGAAGTCCCGACCGCGCACCTTGCCAAGCTGCGCCGCTTCACCGAACTGTGCTCTGGCTGATCGCCGGAGCTCCCTGATGCGCACGCGCGCCCTTCTCGCCCTCTCTGGTCTGGCCCTGACCGTCGCGGCCTGCGCGACCGTCGAGACGCCGCCCCCAGGCGCCTCGCCCGTGTCCCCGACCGGGGAGCCGTCGCCGGTCGCGGGCTACGACTGGTTCTTCCATGCCGACGACGGGAGCGCCCGTCTGGCCTATGGCCTCGCCGAGAGCGACGATCTGAAACTGGCGCTGGAGTGCGCGCAGGGCTCGGGGACGCTGGCATTGAACAGCATCGCGGCCAAGGGCGCCCGGTCTGAAATCCATCTTGAATCAGGAGGCGAGACGGAGCGGTTCCGCGCCGCAGCCGAGCCGTCCCAGATCCATGACGGCGTGTTTCTGACGGCGGAAGCGGCGTCCGGCCACCCCGTCTTCCAGCGCTTCCGCCGGGTCGGGTGGATGGCCCAGTGGCGGGGAGATGCGCGCGAGGCCTATGCGCCGCAACCCGCCTCGCGATCCAACATCGAGCGCTTCTTCGCCTTCTGCGGCTGAAGGCGGCGCCGGCGGGACGCTTGACGGGCGGCTCCCGCTCCGGTGCAGTCCCGCGCCTATCGAGGGGATGTCATGAAGATCGTTATCGCCATCGGGGCCGCCGCCCTGCTCGCCGCCGCGCCCGCGACGGCCGCGCCGCAGCAGACGCCGGCGGCCGCGAGCCGCAACGCCGACCACCCGGCCCTCGCCGCCATTCTGGCCGACTACGAAGCGTATCTGCGGGGCAACGACCCGATTTCGGCGGGTATGGAGGGCGACCGCGAAGCGCTGGCGCGCCTGCCCGACGTCTCTCGCGCCTTCGAAGTGGCGCAAGAGCCGGTGCTGAAAGGCTTCGCCGACCGGCTGGCCGCGATCGACCCGGCTTCGCTCGGCGACGACGACCGGCTCAACCACGCCTTCCTCGGATGGGTGCTGGAGCGGTCGCGGGCGCGCATCCCGCTCGACACCGGCCGCATCGGGGCCTTCAACTCCGAAGGCGGCCCGGGCCAGTCCATGGCCTATATCGCCAGCGTGACGCGCATCGCCACGCGCGAGGACGCCGAAGCCTGGGTCGCCCGGCTGGAGGCCATGGCCGACATGTGGCGCTATCCGCTGGAGGACGCCCGGCGAGGGCTCGCCAGCGGTCTGGTCCAGCCGCGCTCGGTCGTCGAGAACGCCCTGACCCTGATGGAGCCGGAGGCCGCCTACGCCCCCGACGCCGATCCGCTGCTCAAGCCGCTGGCGACGCTGCCCGCCTCGATCCCGGCCGCCGAACAGGCCGCCTTGCGCGCCCGCGCGGCCCGCGCCGTGACCGAAGGGGTCATGCCGCAGCGCCGCGAATGGGTCCGCTTCCTGCGCGCGGACTACCTGCCGCGCGCGCCGGAAGGGCTCGGCCTGGTCCATCGACCGGGCGGGCGCGATCTCTACGCCTTCCTGATGCGGGGCTACACGACCACGGAACAGACGCCAGACGAGGTGCATCAGATCGGCCAGCAGGAGGTCGCCCGCATCCGCGCCCGCATGCAGACCGAGATGCAGGCCGCAGGCTGGACCGGCGATTTCGCCTCCTTCCTCGCCTTCCTGCGCACCGACCCGCAGTTCTACGCCACGACGCGGGAGGACCTGCTGGAGAAGGCGTCGGAGATGGCGAAGCGGGCCGACGACGGCCTGCCGGCCCTGTTCGGGACCCTGCCCCGCACGCCCTACGGCGTCCGCCCCGTCCCGGCGGAGATCGAGGCCAACTACACCACCGGGCGCTACTTCCAGGGCTCGATGGAGAACGGGATCGCCGGCGGCTACATGGTCAACACCTCGCGGCTGGACCAGCGGCCGCTGTACGAGCTGCCGGCCCTGACGCTGCACGAGGCGGCGCCCGGCCACCACATCCAGATCGCGCTGGCGCAGGAGGCAGAGGAAGGCCCCTGGTTCCGCAAGGACGTGAACGTCACCGCCTTTACCGAGGGCTGGGGTCTTTACGCCGAGTTCCTCGGCGAGGAGATGGGCTTCTACCGCACGCCCTACGAGCGGTTCGGGCGGCTCAGCTACGAGATGTGGCGCGCCTGCCGGCTGGTCGCCGACACCGGCATTCACTGGCTGGGCTGGGACATCGAACAGGCCCGCGCCTGCTTCCGCGACAACTCGGCGCTGGCCCCGCACAACATCGAGACCGAGCTGCAGCGCTATATCGGCTGGCCCGGTCAGGCCACGGCCTACAAGATCGGCGAAATCCGCCTGCGCGAGATCCGCTCGCGGGCGGAACGGGAGCTGGGCGACCGGTTCGACGTCCGCCGCTTCCACGACGCCCTGCTGGTGGACGGCCCGCTGCCGCTGGACCTGCTGGACGGGCGCATGAACCGCTGGATCGCCGAGGAGCGAGCGCGCCCCGCGCCGTAGGCGGCGCCTACCGGCGCTCGGCCCGGATCGCGCGGCTGCCGCCGACCGTCATCAGGAAGCTGCCCATGGCGGCGCGGCGGATGCGCACGGGCTGCCCCGGCCGGTTGCGGAACTGCACCGAGCCGCTGTCGGTCTGCCGCCAGGTGCTGCCGTCGGCGAGACGGAAGGTCCACTCTTCGCGTGGGTTGATGGTGGCGCTGACGAGGGTGGTCTCGATCTCGCTCAGCTCGGGACCGGCGCGGCTGCCGAACAGCCGCGGCAGCGCAGGCAGGTCGATGCCGAAGGTGTCGCGCCGTGCGCGGTCCATCTGGCCCCGGTCGACCACCACCAGCGAGCCGTCCCGGTGGGCGGTCTCGAGCGCCCCGGCGGCGGCGTCGAAACAGGCCAGGCGGGCCGCCGTCTCCGTCACCGCGCGGCAGGCCAGCAGACGCTGGAGCTGTTCGGGGTTCTGCGGCGGCGGCTCCTGGACCATCGTCATCGCCAGCGCCGCCAGAGCGGATGTCACCAACATGGGCGTCTCCTGTTTCGCCGGGCAGCATGCGGTCAGACAGGAAGAAGTCCAAGGCCCGCGTGTGCATTCTTCGTGGCGTCAGGCGTCCGCCGACACGCCGACGCCGATCGGGCAGACCACCCCGGTGCCGCCGATGCCGCAATAGCCGGCGGGGTTCTTGGCCAGATAGCCCTGATGGTAGTCCTCGGCGAAATAGTAGGGGCCCGCGGGCGCGATCTCGGTCGTGATCTGTCCCCGTCCCGCCTTGGACAGGGCGGCCTGATAGGCGTCCCGCGAGGCCTCGGCCTCGGCTCGCTGCGCGTCATCGAGATAGTAGATGGCCGAGCGATAGGTCGTGCCGACGTCATTGCCCTGACGCATGCCCTGCGTCGGATCGTGATTTTCCCAGAAGGCCTTCAGCAGTTCGGCGTAGCTGATCTCGGCCGGGTTGAAGACCACCTGCACCACCTCGGTGTGGCCTGTCCGCCCGGTGCAGGTTTCCTCATAGGTCGGGTTCGGCGTGATCCCGCCCGAATAGCCGACCGAGGTCACCCACACGCCCGGCAGCTGCCAGAAGATGCGCTCCACGCCCCAGAAGCAGCCCATGCCGAAGATCGCCGTCTCGAACCCCTCCGGATGCGGTCCCTTCAGCGGGCGTCCGCTGACGTAATGAACCTCGTCGGTACGCAGCGGCTGGTCGCGCCCCGGCAGGGCGGAAGCGGCGGTGGGCAGGGTGGTCTTCTGGGACAGCATTGGGGTTTCGCTCCTTCGGGGCCGCGTCGGTCGACGCCGCGGCGTTCCCGGACCATATGGGGCCTGACGTGCCGCTTGCCGAGGGGTCCGGCTTGTTCTATCAGCCTCGCCTCGCGCCGGATCGACCTCCGGCGCGGTTCACGAGCGTCGTGGAAACGGACAGGTGGCGGAGTGGTCGATCGCGCACGCTTGGAAAGCGTGTGTAGGTGAAAGCCTACCGAGGGTTCGAATCCCTCTCTGTCCGCCACTGCCTGCGGGAAGTAACATCAGCTCTCACGTCGAAAGCCGTCGGGCCCTGTGCTAGTCTGCCCAGCCCTGATCCACCGCTGATTTCGGCAGTGCGCTGATCGTCGTCCCAGACCGTTTTGAAGCAGGCTGCCCGCACAAGACCCGGCCGCGCGAGGCGCGCCTAGCTCCGGATGAAATGCGGCACGAAGCGAGACGTGTTGCGGGTGATGCGGCCGACGTCTTCTCTCAAGGCGATCCCGGCAGGCTCGTCGCCGACGACCCAGGAGCCGACGATGACGTGCTGGCCCTCGAACGTCGGCGGAGCGTGCAGCGCTTGCCTGATCTGGGCGCCGTCGCCGTAGCCCGCGTCGAGCCCCTCTTCGCGCAAGAGGCCCTCGACGATCGACACATTGGCTCCCTCGCGGGAGAAGAGCGGCTTGCGGACGTAGGCGTCTCCCAGGACCGTGTGAGCGGGATCGCTTTCGAAGTAGGCCGGCAGAAGGTTGGGGTGTCCCCCATGCCGCTCCCAGAGCAGCGGCAGCAGGCCCTTGTTGGAGAGCAACGCCTTCCAGGCCGGCTCGAGCACCGTCACCTGCGCGTTCGGCAACGGCTCCGCGTAGTCGTCCCGCAGCATCTGCTCCCATGGGTAGAGCTTGAACATGGCCTGGATCAGCCAGTTCTCGTCATCCACGAACCGCCCGTCTGCGTTCAGACCGATCTGGCCGATCGCGACGAACTTCGGGTCGAGGCCCGCCTGCCGCGCGAGATCTTCCAGAAAGCGCACAGTCTGCCGATCTTCGACGAAGTCGGGGTCGGAGCTGAAGTGGACGAAGCCGCCCTCGGGGAAGATGGCGCGAAACCGCTCGACGAGCTTTTCATGGAGGCTGTTGAACTGGTCGGCGTCCGCAGGCAGCGCGCCATCGGCGATGCGGTCCTCCAACCAGAGCCATTGGAAAACCGCCGTCTCGAACACGCTGGTCGGGGTGTCGGCGTTGTATTCGTAAAGCTTCGCCGGACCCTGGCCGTCATAGGCGAAGTCGAACCGGCCATAGAGCGACGGCTCGCCGCGGACCCAGCTGTCGGCGACGTAGTCGCGCGAGGCCTCCGGGATTTCCAGCAACTGCATGAGCCGTTCGGACCTGACCGCCTCGTCGACCAGATCGAGGCACATCTGGTGGAGCTCGGCCGTCGGAGCCTCGAGCCCGTGCTCGATCTCCTCCATCGTGAAGGCGTAGGCGGCGCTTTCGTCCCAATACCGTTCGCCGGAGTCGTGGTGCCAGGTGAATCCGACCGCTTCGGCGCGGCCCTGCCAGTTGGGCCGCGGATCGAGCCTGAGCCTTTCCATGGGCCTAGGCGGGGTCTCTGGACACCGGGACCGAGGTCTCGATCAGCGGCGTCACCACCTTGATCTCCTGAGCGGTGAGCCGCGCCAGGACATCGTCAGCGGACGCCTGGCCCGGAAGGATGCCGGCGTCCTTGAGTTTGGCGTCCAGGTCCGCTCCCGTGCGCTTGTCCTCGAGCTCCTGACCGGCGCGCAGCTTCTCCTCGTTCACCGCCTGCCGCTGCTTGATCCGCTGCAGGCTGTCGGCCGCCGAGCCGATGCGGGAGTGGGCGCCGGCCGACTGGAGGGCGACGGACGTCTGGGCCTTCTGGACCGAGTCATTCACCTTCACGATGTCGATCTCGCGCTTCAGCGTCTCGATCTTCTGGTCTGTCGTGGCGATGGCGGTGCGCAGGCGGGCCTCGGCCGCCTTCATGTTCTCGATCAGCGGCCCGCGGGTGCCGATCTCGGACTCGAGCTCCGCGATCCGCTGCGCGACTTCTCGCGCGAGATCGGCCTTCCCCTGCGACAGCGCGGCGCGGGCCGAATTCTCGTACTTGGCGATCTGGTCGCCGAAGCTCTTCAGCTCGGTCTCCGCCATGCGGCGGCGCGCGACGAGGCCGGCGAGGTCGTCCCGGGCCTTGCCTTGGGCGTTGTCGGCGTCGCGGATTTCCTGGTCGAGGATCTTCAGGGCGTTGGCGTCGACGACGGACTGGCCCGTTTCATGGGCGGCGCCGCGGAACAGGGCGGACAGTTTGGCGAGCATGGACATGGTTCTGTCTCCCGGTTCAGGCGGCTTGAGCGCCGAAGGATTCGCGCAGGCCGGTCGCGTCGATGGCGTTCTCGGCGAGAGTCCGCAGCTCGATCAGGATGGTCTGCAAAGTGGTCTTGCAGGACAACTCGCCCATCAGTTCGTAGACGTCCTCCCCCGAGACCGAGGTGATGGCGAAGTTCGAGAGCGGGACCACGCGCTGGGCCTTCAGCAGGAATTCGTTGAACCGCGCGGCGTCCGCCTGCTCCGCCACCGGCCAGAGAAGCACCGAGACGACGATCTGCGATCCGCCCACACTGAGATAGATCGGCAGGTCGCCATACTCGTGCATTGTGGCGAGCAGGACCGGCTCGGCGCCCTCGACGACACGGAGGGTCATTTCGCCCTCCCGAACGAGGTCAGATGCGTCGAGCGCCGCCTTGATGGCTGGCACGGTCCAGGCGGTTTCGATGACGGCGTCCATGGGATGTCTCACTCCAGAAGGATGAATCAGAGGGGTCCGGCGCTGGCGACGAACCAGAACGGGTCCGCGCGTGGACTCGGTGACGATGGCGTGAACCGCCGCTCTCACATCATCCTTCGCAACGTCGGGTATCCAGAACTCCACCTTGATCATGCCCGCCTCGCGTCGGGCCTTACGCCAAGCACGTATACGATCGTTTGGGGAGGACAAGGGGTTTGAGGGCTCGTTACGCATGTTTCATGTAACGCGTATCAGGAACGGTTGACTTGGGCCATGGGTCTGCGAAGACTTCTTCATGATCCGGCAGTCCGTCCGGCGTACCGCGAGCCTACATGCTGCTGCCGAGATTGAAACTGGCGCGCCTGTTCGATCGGGCCTTCCACGCCATGGCCGATCTGCACTGGACCATGCTGGTCCTGCTGATCGCCGTGCACGCGACCGTCACCTGGCTGCTGCTCGCCCTCGCCGGCGAGGCCAAACTTCAGGAGGCCAGCGCCTTCCTCTACTGGTATGCGACCACGGCCTACACCGTGGGCTACGGCGACCTCAGCCCCCAGACCGCGACGGGCCGCCTCGTCACCGCGCTATGGGTCTTCCCGGGTGCGATCGCCGCCTTCACCACCGTCGTCGCCAAGGTGCTCGGCGCCATCGGCGACATTTGGCGCCTCCGCCGCGCCGGCAAGGGAGACTATTCGAAGATGACCGCCTCGATCGTCCTGATCGGCTATCACCCGGCCCGGACGCCGAAGATGATCGACGAACTCTGCGCCGATCTGTCGCCGGACCAGACGCTGGTGCTGCTTACGCGGCAGGCGCTGACCGATCTCGACGGCCGCATCCGCTACGTCCAGTCCGAGAGCCTCACTTCGACCGCCGCCCTGACCCGGGCGGGGGTGCCGCAGGCGAGCCGGGTGCTCATCTTCACCGACTCGGATTCCGACACCCTGTCCGCGACCCTCGCCGCCGCGGCCCTTGTACCGCCGACCGCCCACGTGGTCTGCCATTTCGAGGACGAGGACCACGCTCGCCTGATCGACCAGCACTGCCCGGAGGTCGAGGTCATCCTGTCCGCCGGCCCGCAGCTCGTGGCGCGGGCCTGCAAGGACCCCGGCGCGAGCCAGGTGATCAGCGCCCTGACCAGTCATCTCGACGAAGGCGCGACGCTGTTCAGCCTCGCGTGGGGCGCCGAGCCGCCCCGCCCGTTCGGCGCCCTCGCGCGGCGTCTGCTCGAAGGGGGGGCGACCCTTCTGGCCATCCAGAGCGCGCGTGACACCACGCCGACCTTCAATCCCCCGATGGATCGATTGGTGGAGGACGGCGACAGGCTCTTCTACGTCGCCTCGGCGAGGGTCGCCGCTGCGAGCCTGGCGGTCTAGGGGGACGTCATGTTCAAGGGATTGTTCGGCTCAGGGACTCGGGAGCCTCCGCCGCCGGCGCTGGCGCAGGTGCGGAACATCACCGTGGGCCGAACGGTGTCCCTGGACCCTCTGGCGTGGCGGCGGCTGGGCGATGAGACACGCTTCACACTCGACCGGGACGCCCTTGAGATCACGGCCCAGGGCCTGATCACGCTGGAGGGCGGTCAGCATGTCCATCGCTTCTATACCGACGACCACGTGATGCTCCAGGCCATGAGCGACGATCCCGAAGGCCAGGCGGCCTATGACTTCACGCTCTTCATGCCCTGGTCCTCGGCCTATCCACCGGGGGATCGCGAGCGCCGCCTGTGGGCCGACAGGCTGTCCGAACCGCGCTTCGACGGCGCCGCCGAGGACCTGCCGGTCTATCCCCGCCTGTGGTTCGCCGAGAGCGATGCGCGTCAGCCTCCGGTCACCCTGTGGGAAACGATCTACGACGACCGCGCCGCCGTTGCTCCCTACGCCAGAATCTTCCAGACGTGCATGCTCTACGCCCGGGAGCTGACGGACGGACGGGAGCTTATGCTGGCGCTGGAGATGCAGCCCGACGGCGGCGAGACCACGCACGAGATCATGATCGGCATTCCGCTGGAAATGGCCGAGTTCCGCGCCTAGGCGCAGCAGAGGGGAAGACTTCGCAATGGACTGGTTCGCGTTTCAGACAGGCGCCACGGCCTTCATCATCGCCTTCGTGGCGGCGGTGCTGTTCTTCGCCGCCTTCAAGTTCATCTATCAGCTGGTCACGCCCTACAACGAGCGCTCGCTGATCCGTCAGGGCAATGTCGCCGCGGCGGTGGCCCTGGGCGGCGCGCTGCTCGGCTATGTGCTGCCTCTGGCTTCCGCCCTGTCGCACACGGTGAGCCTGCCCGAGTTCGCGGCTTGGGCCCTGCTCGCAGGCGTGATCCAGATCGTGTCGTTCATGGTGGTCAGCCGCCTGGTCTATCGCGCCCTGGCCGCCCGGATCGAGGCGGGCGAACTCGCCGCCGGGGTCTATCTGGCTTCCATTTCCATCGGCGTCGGCCTGCTCAACGCCGCCTGCATGACGGCCTGAGGCGCATCATGACCGAAGACGCCCTCCCCCAGACCCACACCATGCGCCGGCTCAAGCGCTCGCGGACGCTTCAGGTCACCAGCCTGATGGCCACGGTCGGCTTTTCGATGTCGGCCTGCGGGTCGCCCCAGAGCAGCATCCCCGTAGCGCCGGCCGAGCCGGTTCTCGCCTATACCTCGCTCGACGAGTGTCGCGCCGCCAACGACATCCCCGACGAGGAGTGCGTCGTCGCGTCGAACGTGGCCGGCCAGCAGGCCGACGAGTCCGGGCCCCGTTACGCGACGCGCGCGGAATGCGAGGGCCAGTGGGGTCCCGAACAGTGCCGGCCGCTGAACTCTGGCGGCGGTTCGTTCTTCGGCCCGCTGGCGACTGGCTTCATCATCGGTCAGCTGATGAACGGCGGGGGCTATCGCGGGGGCGGACCGCTCTACCGCGACCGCAACGGCCAGTATTCCAACGGCTACGGCGGCGGCTACCTGTCCCGCGACTACCGGACCGGGCGCACCATCACCAACGCGCGGGATCACACTCCGGCCGCCCGGCAGGCTCCGGCGCGGGTGCAGAGCCGAACGACGGTCGTCTCCCGGGGCGGCTTCGGCGGGGGGGGCCGCGGCTACGGCGGCTGAGCGCCGGCAGCAGACGCCCTGGATTTCGGTTCTGGCGCAGTCCCGGAGCGGTCGCTCCGACCCGGCCTATGAGTCAGAGCGGGGTCCGGAGTCTCGGCTTCCAGAGAGAAGGTTCGCGCGCGGCGGCGGGCCTGCGGCGAGCAATCAACAAGGGTCCCTCGCCTCCCGCAAACCCGCACGGACGCGACGTCCGGCCATGGTTCGGCCGGTCGGTCGAGCATTACGGCGTTCTCATTTGACCCCACCTGAAGTGTGCGCGAAGGTTTCTCAGCGATGCGCCGGATCCGTTAAACCCGGAGGCGCGATCGCCTTCGGGGGAGGTCAGCTTGGATAGACGTCGGTTTCTCGCTGCGTGCGGAGTCGGAGCGGGAGGCGTGCTGCTTCCGGGCTTCGCTGGTCGGGCCATCGCGGCGGAGCAGCTGGTCGAGCCCATGGCCGTTGCGGCCAAGAAGCGACTGGCCGATGCGGGACTCAGCGCCGCCGCGGCGGCGGGGGCCAGTTACTGCGACGTGCGCGTCGGCCGCTATCTGAACCAGTTCATCGTGACCCGCGAGGCCCAGGTTCAGGCCATCACCAATACCGAATCGACCGGCGTCGGCGTGCGCGTGATCGCGGACGGCGCCTGGGGCTTCGCCGCCACCAACCAGATGTCGCCCGAGGCCGTGGCCGAAGCGGCCCGCACCGCCACCGCCATCGCCCGCGCCAATGCGGCCGCCCAGACGGCGCCGGTTCGCCTGGCCCCCACGCCGGGCCTCGGCGAGGTCACCTGGCGCACGCCGATCCGCAAGAATGCGATGGAGACGCCGGTCCAGGAAAAGGTTGATCTGCTTCTGCGCGCCAACGCCGCGGCGACCAACGCCGGCGCCAACTTCGTCAACTCACAGCTCTTTCTGGTCAACGAGCAGAAGTATTTCGCCAGCTCCGACGGCTCCTACATCGATCAGGACGTCCACCGCATCTGGGCGCCCTTCACCGTCACGGCGATCAATCAGGCGACGGGCAAGTTCCGCACCCGGGACGGCCTGTCTTCGCCGATGGGCTTGGGCTTCGAATACCTGGACGGCGACGCCTCGGAGAAGGTGGCCGGTCCGAACGGCATCGTCAGCTATCGCAACTCCTACGACATGGTCGAGGACGCGCGACTTGCAGCCGAACAAGCCCGGGAGAAGCTGAGCGCCAAGTCGGTCGAGCCCGGCCGCTACGATCTGGTGCTGGATCCCAACCACCTCGGCCTGACCATCCACGAGTCCGTCGGCCACCCGCTCGAGCTTGACCGCGTGCTCGGGTACGAAGCCAACTACGCCGGCACCAGCTTCGCCACGCTCGACAAGCGCGAGTCGCGGTTCCAGTACGGCAGCGAGATCGTCAACCTGTTCGCCGACAAGACGCAGGCCGGCAGCCTGGGCGCCGTCGGCTACGACGACGAGGGCGTCAGGACCAAGGAATGGCCGCTGATCCAGGCGGGCAAGCTCGTCGATTACCAGGCGACGCGCGATCAGGCCCATATCCTGGGCAAGACGGAGTCGGACGGCTGCTCCTACGCCGACTCCTGGGGCACGGTGCAGTTCCAGCGCATGCCCAACGTCTCGCTGCGCCCCGGCACATCCCCGATGAGCGTCAACGACATGATCGCGAACGTCGAGAACGGCATCTACATCCTCGGACGCGGCTCCTTCTCGATCGACCAGCAGCGCTACAACGCCCAGTTCGGCGGCACCCTGTTCTACGAGATCAAGGATGGCCGGGTGACCCAGCCGCTCGAGGATGTCGCCTATCAGATGCGCACGCCCGAGTTCTGGAACTCGTGCAGCGCCCTCTGCGACGAGAGCGACTATCGCCTGTTCGGGTCCTTCTTCGACGGCAAGGGTCAGCCCAGCCAGGTCTCCGCCGTCAGCCACGGTTCGCCGACGACCCGGTTCGACGGCATCAACGTCATCAACACCGCGCGCTCGCTGGGCTGAGGGGAACAGACCGATGACCATCATGACCCGCGACGAGGCCAAGACCATCCTCGACAAGGTGATCGCCCTGTCGACGGCCGACGAATGCACCGCTCAACTGGGAGGCTCGAAGGAAGGCAACATCCGCTTCGCGCTGAACAACGTCTCCACCAGCGGCGTCGTCTCCAACGCCAACCTGGCGGTCACCACCTCCTTCGGAAGGCGGGTGGGTACGGCGACGATAAACGAGTTCGATGACGCCGCTCTGGCGCGCGTCGTGCGGCGCGCCGAGGACACGGCCAGACTGGCGCCCGAAAGCCCGGAGTTCATGCCGGCGGTGGGGCCGCAGACCTATCGGCCGACCGACGCCTTTGTGCAGGCCACCGCCGACATGACGCCGGCCCAGCGCGCCCAGATCGCCAAGGCCTCTATCGATCCGTGCAGGGCCCAGAACCTGATCGCAGCCGGCTTCCTGGAGGACGGCCAGAGCTTCGTGGCTTTCGCCAACAGCAAGGGCAACTTTGGGTACCAGCGCGCCACCAGCATGGAATACACCTGCACGGTGCGCACGGCCGACGGGCGAGGCTCGGGCTGGGTTGCGCGCGACCTGACGGACGCGAGCCGGTTCAACCCCGCCGACGACATCCAGATCGCGATGCGCAAGGCCAGCGCCTCGGCCGAAGCCCAGGCGCTGGAGCCCGGCAAATATACCGTGGTGCTCGAGCCTGCCGCCGCCGCCGGCCTGATCTCCTTCATGTTCAACTTCTTCGACGCCCGTGCCGCCGACGAAGGCCGCAGCTTCCTGTCCAAGGCGGGCGGCGGCAACAAGATCGGCGAGCAGGTCTTCGACCCCCGCGTCACCGTCGTGACCGATCCCTGGAACCCCGAAGCCCCGGCGATGCCGTGGGACGGCGCCGGGCTGCCGCGCGAACGCAGGGCCCTGATTCAGGACGGCAAGATCGCCAGCCTGAACTACGGGCGGTTCTGGGCCCAGAAACAGGGAGTGCCGGCCACCGCCCAGCCGGGCAATCTGATCATGTCGGGTGGAACGAAATCGACCTCCGACCTGGTGCGCGAGACCGAGCGGGGAATCCTGGTGACCCGCACCTGGTACATCCGCATGGTCGACCCGCAGACGGTGCTGCTGACCGGGCTGACCCGCGACGGGACGTTCTACATCGAGAACGGCCAGATCAAGCACCCGCTGAAGAACTTCCGCTTCAACGAGTCGCCGGTGATCATGCTCAACAACATCGACGAACTCGGCCGTCCGGTCCGGGTCGGCGACGGTCCCCTGATGATGATTCCGCCGATGCGTCTGCGCGACTTCACCTTCACTTCGCTGTCCGACGCCGTTTAACAGGCTCCGCGTGTGTCCTCGCCTTCAGTGACACGCGCGGACTGCCTGCGTCTCTTGACCGGCGGGGCATTGGGAAGCCTGCTCGCGGGCTCCCCCCGCCCGGCGAGCGCGCAGCAGTACGACTTCTGGTTCACGCGCCTGCGCTACGACTCCGGCGATTGGGACGTTGACCAGCGCACGCCGGCGAACGTCCTGACCTCCCTCGTCGACTACACCAACCTGCGCGTCGATCCCGAGGAGCGGGTCGTGCGCTTGTCGAACCCGGGAATCTTCCGCTCGCCCTTCTGCTACCTGGCGGGCCACAAGCTGGTGGAGTTCAGCCAGGCCGAAGCGGCGAACTTCGAGCGCTATGTGCGGAACGGCGGTTTCGTCTTCGTCGATGACTGCAACCACGACATCGACGGCCTGTTCGCCAAGTCCTTCGAGCGGCAGATGGCGCGGATGTTTGGCCCCACGGCGCTGAAGAAGATCCCCGACGATCACGCCGTCTACCGCAGCTTCTTCCGCTTCGACGGCCCGCCGCCGACCAGCATGGAGCTGAACGGCTGGGGCGACGATCTGGTGCACGACTACCTCAAGGGCATAGAGATCGAAGGCCGTCTGGGCGTCCTCTATTCCAACAAGGACTACGGCTGCGAGTGGGACTACGACTGGCGCAACAAGCGCTTCCTCGCCGAAGACAACACCAAGTTCGCGGTCAACATCGTCATCTACGCCCTGACCGCCTGACCCCTTTCCGGACCGCCGAATGACAGCGCCCACAGAACAAGACGTCGCCGCCCGCATGGACCAGTTGGGCCGCCTCCGCGAGGCGATCGGTCAAGCGGTGGTCGGCCAGACCGAGGTGGTGGAGCAGCTGCTGATCGGGCTGCTGGCCGGCGGCCATTGCCTGATCGAGGGCGTGCCGGGTCTGGGCAAGACGCTGCTGGTGCGCACCCTCGGGCAGGCGCTTGCGCTGGAGTTCCGCCGCGTCCAGTTCACGCCGGACCTGATGCCCAGCGACATCCTCGGCACCGAAGTGCTGGAGGAGGATCACGGCACGGGCCACCGGCATTTCCGCTTCCAGCCCGGCCCGGTGTTCACCAACCTGCTGCTGGCCGACGAGCTGAACCGGACTCCGCCGAAGACGCAGGCCGCACTGCTGGAGGCGATGCAGGAGCACACGGTCAGCTACGCCGGCGTGACCCACGATCTGCCCGAGCCATTCTTCGTGCTGGCGACCCAGAACCCGCTCGAGCAGGCCGGCACCTATCCCCTGCCGGAAGCCCAGCTCGACCGGTTCCTGCTCAACATCCGCGTCGACTATCCGACACTGGCCGAAGAGCGCGCGATCCTGGCCCAGACCACCGGCTCGACGCAGGCCACAGTGCCGCAGGTCATGCAGGCCGCCGACATTCTGGCGCTCCAGACCTGGGTGCGGCAGGTCCATCTCAGCGAGGGCCTGCTGGGGTGGATCACCGACCTCGTGCGCGCGACCCGTCCGACGCCCGAGGCGCCCGGGGCGATCCGGGACTATGTCCGCTGGGGGGCCGGCCCGCGCGCCGGCCAGTCGCTGGTTCTGGCCTCCAAGGCCCGGGCGCTGCTGCACGGCCGGCTCGCGGCCACCCGCGAGGACGTCGCCGCCCTGGCCGCGCCGGTCCTGCGCCACCGCATCCTGCTGTCCTTCGCCGCCGAGGCTGAGCGGAAGACCCCCGACGAGGTGGTCGCCGCCCTGCTGGCCGCCGTCCCCCCGCCCGCCTGACACCCATGTCGCCGCTGGACCTTCCCCCGGATCTGCGCGGCCGCCTGCGGAGGCTGTCGCTGCGGCCGCTGCGGCCGACGGTCCTTCTGGGGGCCGGGGCGCACGACAGCCGCAATCGCGGCAGCGGACTCGAGTTCGCCCAGTACCGGGCCTACGAGCGCGGCGACGACCTTCGACGGATCGACTGGAAGCTCTACGCCCGGTCTGACAAATTCTTCGTCCGCGACGCCGAGCGTGAAAGCCCGGTCGCCATCTGGCTGGTCCTCGACGCGAGCGCCTCCATGGGCCAGGCCGATCTGGCGCGGCCCAACTGGTCCCGCTTTGACGCCGCCCGTCGGCTGGCCGCCTGCGTGATGGAGATCGCCCTCCGCGAAGGCGACCGCTTCGGCCTGATCGTTGAGAGCGCCGAAGGACCCATGGTGGTGGATCCGGGTGAAGGCGTGCGGAACCGCGATCGTCTGCGGTCGGCGCTCTCTCCGCTGGCGGCCAGCGGCGTCGCGGACTGGACCCGCGATATCGGCCTTATCGGCCAGCGGATCGGCCCCCATGACCTGACCCTGATCCTCAGCGACGGCTTCGACGAAGGCTGCATCGCGGCCGCATCGCGTCTCGCCGCCGCGGGCCGGGACGTCAGCCTGATCCAGATCCTGACCGGCGACGAGCGGGATTTCCCCTTCGACCAGGGCTACCGCTTCAACGATCCGGAAACCGGGGCACAGTTGGTGGGCGACGGGCCGGCGATGCGCCGGGACTTTATCGCCCGGTTCACCGAGGCGCGCGCGGCTCTGGCGAACCAGCTGGCGGCTCATCAGGTGCGTCACGTCGAGCACTTCATCGACGAGCCCGCCGACCGGCCGCTGGCGGCCCTGTTCCGCCCGGCGGGCCGCGCATGACGCCCGGCCTCCTGCTCCCGGGCGCGCTGGCGGCGCTCGCCGCGCTGGCGATCCCCCTGCTGATCCATATCTCGCGGCGGACGGAAAGCCGCACCATCGAATTCGCCGCCCTGCGCTGGCTGGACGCGAAGACCAAGCCGCGCCGACGCCCGCGGCTGGACGAAATCCCGCTGCTGCTGCTGCGACTGCTGCTGCTCGCCCTGCTCGCGCTCTGGCTGGCCAAGCCGGTGCTGTGGGGCGTCGAGGACCGCCGGCCCGTCGCCGCGATCGCGCCCGGCGTGACGCTGGAGCAGGCGCGCGCGCTGACGCCGGAGAGGGCACGTCTGGTCTGGCTCGCCCCCGGCTTCCCCGCCGCGGCCGGCGCGGTCCCGCGACACGATAGCGGATTGATGAGCCTGGTCCGCCAGCTCGACGCCGAGACGCCGCCGGGCATACCCCTGACCTTCGTCCTGCCGCCGATCCTCGACGATGTCGACGCCGAGCGGCCGCGCCTCACCCGTCGGGTCGAATGGCGCGTCGCAGATGGGGCGACCCCGCCACCGGCCGGGCCCGTCCCCCCGCCGCCGGGCCTGACCGTCCGCCATGACCCAGATACCGTCAGTGGCGTGCGCTACTTCCGGGCGGCGGCGATCGCCTGGACCGCGCCCGGCGTCACACCGCTGTTCGAGGCGCAGACGGTCGAGGCGCCCGTCGAGCGCACGGCGCAGCACCTCGTATGGCTCAGCGCCGCGGCCCTGCCTGCACCCGTGCGGGCCTGGATCCAGGAGGGCGGGACCGCCCTGATCAGCCACGCCACGCCGCCGCCCGCGAATGGCGCCAAGGTGGTCGTCTGGCGTGATCCGGTCGGCGAACCTCTGGCGGAGGCCATGCGGTTCGGCGAAGGCCGCCTGATCCGCCTGACCCGGCCCCTGACCCCGTCGGCCAACCCGGCGCTGGTCGAGCCGACCTTTCCCGACACGCTGGCCCGCGTGCTCGCCGCGCCGCCCGAACCCGCCAGGGTGAGAGCGGTCGATCATGCGCCGCTCACCGGGGCCGCGCCCTACCCTCAGCCGCCGCTGGACCTGCGCCCGTGGCTTGCGCTCCTGATCGGCCTGACCTTCCTGGCCGAGCGCTGGCTCGCGACCAGTCGTCGCCGCGCGGTGGCGCCATGAGCGGGCCGCCGCTTCTCCTCGAGTTCGGCCGGGCCGCACGCCGGCGAGTCCGGCTCGACACCGTCGCGGTTGGCCTGCCCCTGACCCTTGCTGCGAGCGTCGTCGCCGGCCGTCTGGCGGGCCCGTGGATCGCAGGGGTCGTGGTCGCTTTCGCCCTGCTGGGGCTGGCGATCCTCGCCCACCGCCGCGCCGCCGCGATCGATCAGCGCTGGCTGGTCGCCCGCCTCGACTCCCGGCTGGACCGTTTCGAGGACAGCACCGCCCTGATGTTTCAGCCCGAAACCGAACTGAACGGTCTCGCCCGCCTTCAACGCGCGCGCCTCGAAGCGCGGATCGCCGAAGCCCGCCCGCTCGACCTGCGCCCGCCCTGGTCCCGCCGCGCCATCGCAGCAGCCTGGCTCGCGTCGCTGAGTGTCGGCCTGGCCGCCCTGCTTCTGCCTTTCAGCGAGGACGGCGCGCCGTCCGCGGCCGCCGCGCGAGCCGCTCAGCCCGCGGGCCCGCCGCAACTCAAGCAAACCCGTCTTCGCATTGTGCCGCCGGCCTACACCGGGCTGCCGGCGCGCGAGCAGAGCGCTCTCGACGCCCGGGCCCCCGAGGGCTCGCGGCTGGAGTGGACGTTCGCCTTCGATCCGGATCCGTCCGCCGGCCTGCTCGCCTTTCCGGACGGCCCGTCCGTCCCCCTGACGCGGCAAGGGCGGCGCTGGACGGCGTCGCGAGGCGTCATGCGCTCGACGCTGTACCGTCTCGAGGCGCCGGGACTGGCGCGCCAGAGGCTCCACCGGATCGACGTGGTCGCCGACGCGCCTCCGGTGGTTCGCCTCGCCAACCCGACCAGCCAGCTGGTCATGGCCACGCCGGGGCAACGCCGCTGGACCGCCGTGTTCGAAGCCAGCGACGACTACGGCGTGGAGGCCTCGGCCACCCTGCGCGTCACCGTCTCGCAGGGCGAAGGCGAACAGATCAGCTTCCAGCAACGGGCGCGCTCGATCCGCGGCGTCGGAGACCGAAAGCGCAAGCGCTACTCCGCCAGTTTCGATCTGGCGCGGGAAGGCCTGACGCCGGGTTCTGACCTGATCGTTCAGCTCGTGGTCGCCGACAATCGGGCGTCGGGCCGTCAGGTCGTCGAAGGTCCGAGCGTCATCCTGCGCGTTCCGTCCCAACAGGAACTCGCCACCGGGCTCGAAGGCATGCTGCGCCCGACCATGCCCGCCTATTTCCGCAGCCAGCGGCAGATCATCATCGACAGCGAGGCCCTGATCGCCCGTCGGCGGCGCCTCGACGAGGCCGAGTTCGTCACCCGCTCCAATGCCCTGGGCATCGACCAAGCCCAGCTCCGCCTGCGCTACGGCCAGTTCATGGGCGAGGAGACCGAAGGCGGCGGCATCGCGCTGCCCACCAATGACGCGCCCGCCCGACCGCCCCTCCCAACCAGCGATCGGCCAGAACCCGCGGAGTCGCACGACGCGGACGGCGAGGGCCATGATCCCGGGGAATCGGACACACCGGCCTTATCCGGCGGGTCGGCAAGCGCCCTGCAGGAGTTCGGCCATGACCACGACGGCGGCGACGCCGCCACCCTGTTCGATCCGGGGACGCGGACGACGCTGAGCGCGGTGCTGGATGCGATGTGGGGTTCGGAGCGAGCCCTGCGCCTCGGCCGACCCGAGGACGCCCTGCCCTATGCGAACCGCGCCCTCGAACTGCTGAAGGAATTGCAGCAGGCGGATCGCATCTATCTCAACCGGGTCGGCTCGAACCTGCCGCCCATCGATCTGTCGCGGCGACTGACGGGCAAGCGCGAAGGGATCATCGCCGCTCAACCCGCGGCGGCGCCACGGCCGCCAGTCGACGCCACTGTCCTGGACGCCTGGAGGGCGCTCGAAGGACGGGCCGGCGCCCCGCCTCTGAGGTTGGACGCGCTCGACCGGTGGGTGCGGATCAACAGCGGCCGCCTGCGGGACCCTCTGGCCCTGACGGCGGCCATCGACGCCTTGCGTGACGATCCGAGGTGCGGCGAATGCCGGGCGCGCCTTCGGGGCCTGCTGTGGAATGCGCTCGAGCAGCCGCCGGCGGCGGTGCGTCGACGCGAGTCGCCCGGCGCGCGAGGGCAACGCTATCTGGACGCGCTCCGATGACGGCGACGCACGGCATTCCGCCGATCTGGTCGGCGACGCTGATCGCTTTGGCGGTCGTGGTCGGCCTCGCGCGCCTCTGGCACTGGCAAAGATCCGCGCCCGCGGAAACGCGCGCCGCGCCGCAGCGTCTAGCCCTGCTGGCCGTGCTCCAGACCCTCGCCGGCGCCGCGCTGTTCTTTACGCTTCATCCTCCCGTCGCGGCCTCACGGGACGCGACGATGGTCGTGGCGACGCGGAGCGCCCCGGCGACGACGGTCGAGGACGGGGAGATTCTGGTCGCACTGCCAGAGGCCGGAGCCGTCGCTGGAGCCGAGCGGGTCCCTGACCTGGCCACGGCCTTGCGGCGCCACCCGGGCGCGGCGCGCCTCCGGGTTCTGGGCGAGGGCCTGCCCGCACGGGATCGCGAGTCTGTCACGCTTCCTGTCGACGCCACGGACCGGCCGCCCCGCAAGGGGTTCGTGGAGATCGCCCTGCCGCCCGCGGCAGCGCCGGGAGAGACCTTCGCGGTCGGGGGACGCATCGGGGCGCTGCCGTCGGGAACGGTCGAGCTGATCGATCCGGCGGGGACGATCATCGCCCGGATCCCCGTCGGCGCCGGCCGCCGCTTCGTCATGAACGGCGCCGCGCGGGCGGAGGGGCTGTTCGTTTTCGAACTGCGCCTGCGGGATGCGGCGGGGCGCCTGATCGAACGGCTCGACGTTCCCCTGCAGACCCGCGCCGACCCGCCGCCACGCGTCGTCGCCCTGGCCGGCGCCCCCGGTCCCGAGATCAACTTCCTGCGCCGCTGGGCGGTCTCCGCCGGGGTAAACCTCGCGGTCGGAATCGATCTCGGCGCCGGCGTCCGCATAGGCGAGGCCCCGCCGCGTCTCACCTCGGCGGAGCTGGCCCGAACCGACCTGCTGATCGTGGACGACCGAAGCTGGGAGACCCTCGACGCCGGCGCCCGCGGCCTGGTGGCCCGGGCCGTCGAAGGCGGAATGGGACTGCTGCTGATGCCCACAGCGGCCCTGACCGGAGCGACCCGGCGGGAATGGGCGGTCCTCGGGGCTCCGATTTCCGGCGACGGCGCAGCGGGGCCGCTGGCGCTCCCCGGCTCCGAGAGCGCTCCAGACCTCGGGCGATGGGCGTTGGCCGAATCGGAGCCCGACGCAGTCTCGATCGTGCGGGCGCCTGACGGATCGTCCCTCGCCAGCTGGCGAGCACGCGGCCGGGGACGTATTGGCGTCTGGACCCTGATCGACAGCTATGTGCTTGCGCTCGCAGGCCGCGCCGAAACCCACGCAGATCTGTGGAGCGACCTGTTCTCCGCATTGGGCAGACCGCTGGACGCCGAACAGCCGCGCCTTCGGGGACTCGCCCGCGCCGGGGATCGCGCCGTGGTCTGCGGTGTCGGGCCTCGCGATACGGTCCGCGCGCCCGACGGCCCATTGGCCCGTCTTCAGGTCGATCCGAAATCCGGCCCCGAAAGATGCGCGGCCTTCTGGCCCTCGCAGGCCGGATGGAGCCTCGTCGGCGCGTCAGCCGGCCCGGAGGCGCCTGTGTACGTCCATCCGGCCGAGGCCGCGCCCTCTTTGAGGTCCGAGGAGGCTGCGTCCTGGTCCGCAGGCTTGGTTGGCGGCGCGCCGCCAGCCAGGCCGAGCCCCGCGCTCGCGACACCCAATCCGGCGCTCGCGGCCTTGCTGATCCTTCTCGCCGCCCTCTGGTTCATGGAGCGGCGCCGACCGGGTCCGCGCCCCGGGTCGGCGGGACCGGGGCCCGGACAGCGCGCGTCGTGAGACGGGCGACACATAGCTCGACCGCATCCGTTCGGTTGCCTCGGGCACGGATCGGACGCCGCTTCAGCACAGCCCTGATCGCCAACCTGGAAGGGCGCGCTACGGTTGCATAACCTACGGCGTGGAGGTTAGGCTGGTCGGATCAGCCGGGCTGGAAATGGAGGGCGACCCATGAATGCGCCGCCGACCGCCTCCTCCGCCGGCTGGCGCTTCTGGATCGACCGGGGCGGCACCTTCACCGACATCGTCGCGCGGGACCCGGACGGTCGGCTCGAGACGCGCAAGCTGCTGTCGGACAACCCGGAACAGTACGCCGACGCGGCGGTCGAGGGCGTGCGGCGCCTCTTGGGCGCGGATACGGGGCCCCTGCCCAAGGGACTGGTCGACAGCATCCGCATGGGCACCACAGTCGCGACAAACGCCCTGCTGGAACGCAAGGGCGAACCGACCCTGCTGGCGATCACGCGCGGCTTCGGCGACGCCCTGCGCATTGGCTGGCAGAGCCGGCCCGACATCTTCGCCCGCCGCATCGTCCTGAACGACCAGCTCTACGACCGGGTGATCGAGGTGGACGAGCGGGTGCGCGCCGACGGGACGGTCGAACGGCCGCTGGATGAAGACCGCGCCCGCGCCGATCTGGCGGCGGCCCACGACGGGGGCCTGCGCGCGGTCGCCATCGTCCTGATGCACGGCTGGCGCTTCACCGCCCACGAGACGCGTCTGGCGGAGATCGCCCGCGAGGTCGGCTTCGAACAGGTATCGGTCAGCCACGAGGTCGGGGCTCTGATCAAGCTGATCGGGCGCGGCGACACGACCGTGGCGGACGCCTATCTGTCGCCGATCCTGCGCGCCTATGTCGATCGGGTCGGCGCCGATCTGGGCGCGGCGACGCCGTTGCTGTTCATGCAGTCCAGCGGCGGACTGACGGCGGCGAGCGCCTTCCGCGGCAAGGACGCCATCCTGTCAGGGCCCGCCGGCGGGGTGGTCGGCATGGCCCAGACCGGGCGGGCGGCCGGATTCGACCGCGTCATCGGCTTCGACATGGGCGGCACCTCCACCGACGTGTCCCACTTCGCCGGCGACTATGAGCGGGTGTCCGAAGCGGTCGTGGCCGGCGTGCGTCTGCGCGCGCCGATGCTGAGCATCCATACGGTGGCGGCGGGCGGCGGCTCGATCTGCCGCTTCGACGGGTCGCGCCTGAGGGTCGGGCCGGAGTCCGCCGGCGCCGTGCCCGGCCCCGCCGCCTACCGCCGCGGCGGCCCCCTGACCATCACCGACTGCAACGTCATGCTGGGCAAACTGCGCCCGGACCAGTTCCCCGCCGTCTTCGGCCCGAACGGAGACCAGCCCCTGGACGCGGCTGTCGTGCGCGAGAAATTCCAACAGCTTGCCGTTGAGGTCGCGGACGCGACGGGCCGCGCTACGACGCCCGAAGACCTCGCCGCCGGCTTCGTCACCATCGCCGTGCAGAACATGGCGGAGGCGATCAAGTCCGTGTCGATCCAGCGGGGATACGACGTCACCCGCTATGTCCTGAACTGCTTCGGCGGCGCGGGCGGCCAGCACGCCTGCCTGGTCGCGGACGCCCTGGGCATGAGTCGGGTCATGCTGCATCCGTTCGCCGGCGTGCTGTCGGCCTACGGCATGGGCCTCGCCGACGTGCGGGCGATCCGGCAGGCGACCGTGGCTGCGCCGCTGGAGGACGCCGCAGACGTCGCGTTGGCCGCGCGCGCCGAAACCCTCTCCGCCGAGGCGCGCGACCTGCTCCGGGCGCAAGGCTTTACAGACGGCGCTGTCGAAGTCGTCATCCGGGCCGAGGTCAAGTTCGCCGGTTCGGACACGCCGCTGCCCGTCCCGTTCGGTGGGGCGCGGGACATGCGGGCCGCGTTCGAGACCCTGCACCGGCAACGGTTCGGCTTCTTCGCCGACGACAAGGCGCTGGTGGTGGAGACGCTTGAGGCCGAGGCGGCGGCGGCCTCGGAACAGGCCGGGTTCACGCCTCCTGCCCGAGCCGCTGAGGGCCGGCCTCCCGTCCTGGCCCGCGCTCCCGTGAGGATGGCCGGGGCCGATCGGGATACGCCTGTCTACCGCCGCGAGACATTCCGACCGGGCGCGTCGGTGGACGGGCCGGCGGTCATTCTGGAGGACACCGGCACCACCGTGCTGGAACCCGGCTGGCGCGCGACGGTCGACGACGCCCTGAATCTGGTCCTGGTGCGGATAACGCCGGCGGTCCGCCTCACCGCACCAGGCGTCGACGCCGATCCGATCATGCTGGAGGTGTTCAACAGCCGCTTCATGGCCGCCGCCGAACAGATGGGCGAGGCGCTTCGGGCCACGGCGTATTCGGTCAACATCAAGGAGCGGCTCGACTTCTCCTGCGCCGTGTTCGACGCAAGCGGCGCCCTGATCGCCAACGCGCCCCACATTCCGGTGCATCTCGGCTCGATGGGCGAAAGCATCCGCACGGTGATCCGCTCGCGAAGCGGCGGCGCCGACGGCCGGGGCATGAGACGCGGCGACGTCTACATGCTGAACGCGCCCTACAACGGCGGCACCCATCTGCCCGACATCACCGTGATCATGCCGGTGTTCCTCGAGGCCGACGCGGCGCCGGCCTTCTTCGTCGCCGCGCGGGGGCACCACGCCGACGTCGGCGGCATCACGCCGGGATCGATGCCGCCGTCGTCTGTGACCGTCGAGGAGGAGGGCGTCCTGATCGACGACTTCCTGCTGGTCGACGCGGGACGGCTGAGGGACGCAGGGACCCGGGCCCTGTTCGCCTCCGGCCCCTATCCGTCGCGCAACGTCGAACAGAACATGGCCGACCTGAAGGCCCAGATCGCTTCGTGCGCCCGCGGGGCCGACGAACTGGGGCGGATGGTCTCGGAGTTCGGGCGTGACGTCGTGGCGGCCTACATGGGCCATGTTCAGGACAACGCGGAACAGGCGGTGCGCCGGGCGATCGCCGCCCTGAAATCCGGCGTCTTCGCGATCGAGATGGACGACGGCGCCGTCATCCGGGTCCGCATCGACGTGGACGCGCAGGCGCGGAGCGCGGTTGTCGATTTCACCGGGACCAGCGAGCAGCGGCCGAACAACTTCAACGCGCCGCTGTCGATCACCCGGGCCGCGACGCTCTATGTCTTCCGCACACTGGTCGACGACGCCATCCCGCTGAACGAGGGCTGCCTGAAGCCGCTCCGGCTGATCGTGCCGGAGGGGTCGATGCTGAACCCGCGCTATCCGGCCGCCGTCGTGGCGGGCAACGTCGAGACCAGCCAGGCCGTGGTCGACTGCCTGTACGGCGCGCTCGGCGTGCTGGCGGCCAGCCAGGGCACGATGAACAACTTCACTTTTGGCGACGACGCCCGCCAGTATTACGAGACCATCGCCGGGGGCGCCGGCGCGGGCCCCGGCTTCGACGGCGCCTCGGCGGTCCAGACCCACATGACCAACAGCCGCCTGACCGATCCGGAAGTGCTTGAAACGCGGTTCCCGGTCCTGCTCGAGGCGTTTTCCATCCGGCGAGGCTCGGGCGGGGCCGGCGCATCGCGGGGCGGCGACGGCGCGGTCCGGCGGGTGCGGTTCCTCGAACCCATGACGGCGGCGATCCTGTCCAACCGTCGGCGCGTGCCGCCGTTCGGCGTCGGTGGGGGCGCGGACGGCGCGGCGGGGGTCAACCGCATCGAGCGCGCCGGCGGCGGTCGCGAGTCGCTGGGCTCAACCGCTGAGGTCCGGATGGCGGCCGGGGACGTCTTCGTGATCGAGACGCCGGGAGGCGGCGGCTTCGGCAAGGGCTGAGTGCGCGTCGGCAGGGCGCGAAAACATTTCCTGCGCAGGCTGGGGCGGACTAGCCTCGCGCGTACTGACCGGGGGGCCGAGCCATGTGGGTGTTGCTGGGGATAGGGGTGCTGGTCGCCGGCTTCGTGGCGCGGCTGAACCCGCTGGCTGTGATCCTGGTCGCCGCCATCGTCACGGGCGCCGCGGCGGCGATCGCGCCGGGGGTGGGCGTCGCGGAGGTGGGCCGGGCGGCGGTCGCCACGGTCGCTGCCTTCGGCAAGGCCTTCAACGACTATCGCTACATCACGGTGATCTGGCTGGTGCTGCCGCTCATCGGGCTGCTGGAGCGGTACGGCCTGCAGGAGCAGGCCAGGGCGCTGGTCGGCAAGGTGCGTTCGGCCACGACCGGCCGCATCCTGCTGGCCTATTTCGTGCTGCGTCAGGTCAGCGCCGCCGCCGGCCTGACCAAGCTCGGCGGCCACCCGCAGATGGTCCGTCCACTGATCGCGCCCATGGCGGAAGCCGCTGCGGAGGCGCGCTACGGCGATCTGCCCGACGCCCTGCGCTGGCGCATCCGGGCGCATGCGGCCGCGGTCGACAACATCGCCCTGTTCTTCGGCGAGGACATCTTCTTCGCCATTGCCTCGATCCTGCTGATCAAGGGCTTCCTGGAGGCCAACGGCATCGTGCTGGAGCCCTGGCAGTTGGCGGTCTGGGCCATTCCGACGGCGATCTTCGCCCTGCTGATCCACGGAACGCGCCTGATCCGGCTCGACCGGACGATCGCCCGGGAGAGCGGCCAATGATCACGCTGGACTGGGTCTATATCTTCGCCGGCCTGACGTTCGCGTCGTTCTCCGTCCTGACGGTGTTCGACGGAGCCCATCCGCGGCGGTTCGGAACCGCGGCCTTCTGGGGTCTGCTGGCGGTCAGTTTCCTGTTCGGGTCTTATCTGGGAGACTTGGGCAACGGCGTGCTGGTGCTGACGCTCGCCGTGCTCGCCGGCTTCCGGCTGCTGGGCCAGAGCCGACCGACGACGACCAGCCCGGAGGAACGCGCCGTCAGCGCCGCCCGGCGCGGCAACTGGCTGTTCCTGCCGGCCCTGATGATTCCGGCCGTCGCCATCCTTGGGGTGCTGGTGCTGGAGAAGGTGTCGCTGTTCGGCGTTCCCCTGTTCGGAGCCGAGCAGCCGACCATCATCGCGCTGGGACTGGCGGTGGCCATCGCCTTGGCCATGGCCATGGTCTGGCTCCGCCCGCCGCTGCTGGCGCCGCTCCAAGAGGGCCGCAGGCTGATGGACTCGGTCGGCTGGGCCGGGATCCTGCCGCAGGCTCTCGCGGCGCTGGGCGCCGTATTCGTCATCGCCGGGGTCGGCGACCGCATCGGCGAGCTGTTCGCCAGCTACCTGCCCCTGGACACCCGGCTGCTGGCGGTGGTGGCCTACTGCGGCGGGATGGCGCTGTTCACCTTCATCATGGGCAACGCCTTCGCCGCCTTCCCGGTGATGACCGCCGCCGTGGGGCTGCCGCTGGTGGTGATCCAGTTCGGCGGCAATCCGGCGATCGTCTGCGCCATCGGCATGCTGTCCGGCTTCTGCGGCACCCTGACCACGCCCATGGCCGCGAACTTCAACGTCGTGCCCGCCGCCCTGCTGGACCTGCCCGACCGCGACGCCCCGTTCAACGGCGTGATCCGGGCGCAGATACCGACCGCGGCGGCCCTGTTCGTGATCAACGTCGTGCTGATGTACGCTCTCGCTTTCCGGTTCTGAGATGACGCACCGCCTCGACGCCGCGACCGCCTCCCGCTTCGCCTCAGCAGCGCTGGGTCATGTCGTGCGCGAATATCCGAACAAGATGGACCACGTCCTCGCCGGGCCCGGCGACGTGCAGGGCCCCCGCGCCCTGCATCCGATCTTCTTCGGCAGCTTCGACTGGCATTCCTGCGTCCACGGCTGGTGGACGCTGTTCACGCTGCTGAGGCTGTACCCGGACATGCCGGAGGCCCACAGCATCCGGTCGCTGGCGGATGAGCTGTTTACGCCCGCCAACGTCGCTGTGGAGACCGCCTATCTGGCGCGGCCTGAGAGCCGTGGGTTTGAGCGGCCCTACGGCTGGGGCTGGCTGCTGATGCTGGGGGCGGAGCTGGAGCGGCACGGAGACGGCGGGGCGGCGACCCTGCGGCCGCTGACGCGCGCGTTCGCCCGGCGGTTCACAGACTTCCTGCCGCTGGCCGATTATCCGGTCCGGGTCGGGACCCACTACAATACGGCCTTCGCCCTGCGGCTCGCGCTGGACTATGCCGACGGCGTCGGGGACGAGGCGCTCGCCGCGCTCTGCCGCGAGCGCGCGCTCCGCTGGCATGCGGCGGATCGCGACTGCCAGGCGTGGGAGCCCTCGCAGGACGAGTTCCTCTCGCCGGCTCTGATGGAGGCCGTGCTGATGCAGAGGGTGATGGAGCCGGGCGAATTCCGCCGCTGGTTCGGAGCCTTCCTGCCCCGTCTGGATCGTCGCGAGCCCGCCACCCTGCTTGAGCCGGCCGGGGTCAGCGACCGCTCGGACGGCAAGATCGCCCATCTCGACGGCCTGAACCTGAGCCGGGCGTGGTGCTGGCGCGAGATCGCGTCAGCCCTCGACGCCGAGGACTCCCGACGGCGGATCGCTCTGGACGCCGCGGACCTGCATCTCGAGGCCGCCCTGCCCCACGTCACCGGCGACTATATGGGCGAGCACTGGCTGGCGAGTTTCGCCCTGCTGGCGCTGCTGGCGGGAACGCACGCCTAGGCAGGCGGTTGGTCGGCTGAAGTCCGATCCCACAACCGCCAGCCCTTGAGGTCCGCCATGGATGATCCGCGCCCGCCGTTCGAGCCGCAGCCCCAGCCGGTTCCCGGTCTCACCGATCAGATGAATCCACGCCCCGACCACGGCGAGGACAGCTATCGCGGCTCGGGGCGGCTGGAGGGCAAGGCAGCCATCATCACCGGCGGCGACAGCGGCATCGGCCGCGCGGTCGCCATCGCTTTCGCCCGCGAAGGGGCGGACGTCCTGATCAGCTACCTGAATGAGGACGAGGACGCCGAGGACACGCGCCGCTGGATCGAGGAGGCGGGGCGCAAGGCGGTTCTGGTTCCCGGCGACATCGCCGACGCCGCCCACTGCCGCGCCATCGTCCAGAAGGCGGTCGAGGCGTTCGGGCGCGTCGACATTCTGGTCAACAACGCGGCCCACCAGATGACCTTCGACGACCTTCAGGAAATCCCGGACGCCGAATGGGACAAGACCTTTCGGGTCAACATCCACGCCATGTTCTACCTGTCCAAGGCGGCTGTCCCGCACATGGCGGAGGGCGGGTCGATCATCAATACGACCTCGGTCAACGCCGACACGCCCAGCCCACAGCTTCTGGCCTACGCCACCACCAAGGGCGCGATCCAGAATTTCACGGGCGGCCTGGCGCAGCTGCTGGCTGGCAAGGGCGTCCGCGTGAACTGCGTCGCGCCCGGCCCGATCTGGACGCCGCTGATCCCCTCGACCATGCCCGAGGAAAAGGTGCGGGAGTTCGGCAATCAGGTTCCGATGAAGCGGCCGGGTCAGCCGCGCGAACTGGCCGGCGCCTATGTGCTCCTGGCGTCCGACGAGGCCAGCTACATCTCCGGCGCGACCATTGCGGTGACCGGGGGCAAGCCGATCATCTGAAACCGACCCGGATATCCGGCGCCCGACACAGGAACGCCGGCCCGTTCGGCGTGTTGATGTCGGCCCAAGCACGCCGAGATGGATGCCCGCCCGCGATGGATCCCTACTATTGCATCATCAGCACCCGCGACGAGGTCGTGGCGGACCTGTGCGTACTGGACGCCTCGAACGACGAGGCGGCGCTGCTGAGAGCCGGCGAGGTCGCTGACGGGTGGGCGCGCCTCCACAGGGTCGAGATCTACCAGTGCGAACGCCGCGTGGCTGTGCTCGAATACGCCCTGCACGCCGAGGACCTGCGGCAGGCGGCCTAGGCCCCCAGGTCTCCCGCTCTTGCCATCAGAGGCGCGAGCCGCTCTTCTGAGCGGAACAGGGGGATCAGATGACGACAATGGAATACACCGGGGGGCCGTTCGACCTCGGCCGGGTCATGCAGAAAACGTTCGAGGCGATCAGCCGGAACTGGCTCGTGTTCCTCGCAGCGTCCGTTCTGCTGGTCGGTCTTCCCAGCATGCTGAGCGGCTTCGGGCAGATCAGCAACACGGTCGACGATCCCCTCGCCGGCTTACCGATCGTCCTCGTCGGCTCGGTCCTGACCATCCTCGGGTCGTTCGTGCTGCAGGGCATGGTCGTGTTCGCGGCGGTCACCGGTTTCAACGGCCGCTCTGTTGATCTCGGCAACGCGCTGTCGACCGGGCTGCGCTTTTTCTTTCCCCTGCTGGGTCTGGCCATCCTGATGTGGCTGGGACTGATGTTGGGCTTCATGTTGTTCTTCGTCCCGGGCGTGATCCTCGCGGTGATGTGGATCGTCGCCAGTCCGGCGCTGGTGGTTGAGAACCGGGGGATTCTCGACAGCTTTCAGCGGAGTCGCGATCTCACCCGTGGCAATCGCTGGATGATCTTCGCCCTCGTGGTCGTCTACGGGGTCGTTTCGATGATGATCAACTGGATCGTCGTCGGCGTGGGCACGGCGGCCGGGGGCAGTTTCGTCACGGCCGGAGCCTTCTGGGGCGTCGCACTGGTGCTGACGCCCCTCGTCAGCGTCCTGAGCGGGGTGGTTTCGTCCGCCGGGGTCGCGGCGGTCTATTATGAGCTGCGCCGCTCCAAGGAGGGCGTCTCGCCCGAGCAACTCGCCTCGGTGTTCGACTGACCGGCCGGGTCAGACGTCGTGCTTGTCGCGCCGTCTGACCCCCATCAGCAGGCGTGACTCCAGCCGGCCCCGCAAGGCGGCGTAATAGGCGCTGAGGAAGTCGTAGTCGTCATCGAACGGGGTGTGGGGCCAGCCGATTCGGGCGGCGATCCGTTCCGCGACCGACCGCATCGTGCGGCGATCGCGCCGTCTCAGAACCTCTTCCAGCACATGAAGCTCACGCGCGCCGTAGGCGTCGAGCTGGGCGGCGCTGAAGTTGAAGCGGTTCAGCCGGCTGCTGCCGTCCTCGGCCATGTCCCGGCCCAGCTTCCGTCGGGGGCTGCGGACGACCCATGTGCCGCCGATCAGGTCACCGAGCCGCAGTCGGTCACGATTGAACAGGGGGAACAGCACGAACACGGCCACGGACGCGAACGCCAGAAGATACATCCAGCTGTCCACGCCCCCCTGCTGGGCGCGGCCGAACAGGACCGACAGGGGCAGAAACACCTCAAGCTCCCGCATCGCATTGCGGGCGAACACCGACTCCGCCCGCAACCGGCCTCCGTCGCGCGAAGCCACGCGAAGTCCCATCATCCGCTTTCCGGGGGTCGCGGCGCGCGCCGACAGCTCGAAGGCGGTGAAATAGAAATTCCTCAGGACGAAGAAGCCGAGGAGCCAGATGACGGCCACCATCTCCATGCCCGCCGCGCCTCCCGAGGCCGCCGCGCCGACTCCGACGAGGATGGCCGCGAAAGTGGCGCCCAGCAGAACGGCGAGGATGATCAAGGCGTCGAGAATGAAGGCCCCGGCCCGCTGAGCCGCGTCGCCGATATTGAGGCGCAGGTCGACGCCTTCAGGAGTGACGAACTCGCGCAGGGTCCGGTCGGGGGGAGACGCCGCGGCGGGCCTAGCGGCCATGACGCGCCTCCGCCCGGCTGGCGTAGAAGTAGGTGGCCCAGAGGGCGGCGGTGAACAGGGCCACGCCGTAGCGGGCGCCGGTGTCCGAAATCAGCTGCCGTCCGAACCCCTCCAGGAGCCCCGCCACGAACAGCATCACGATGACGCCGCCCATCACCAGACCGGCGCTCCGTCCCGCCTCGGAAGCCGCTTCCAGCCGATGCCGGTCGCCGGGAAAGATGACGGTCCAGCCGATCCGCAACCCGGCCGCGCCGGCCAGGATGACGGCGAACAGCTCCGTCACCCCGTGGATCAGCAGCCAGCCCCCGACTTCCAGGCCCAGCCCGCGGCTGACGAACAGCGCCACGAACGCGCCGAGGGTCGCGCCGTTGTAGAGCATCAGCAGGGCGCTGGGGACGCAGAAGGCGAAGCCCAGCGCAAAGGCCAGCAGGCCCACCTGGGCGTTGTGCGTGAATAGGAAGGTGGCGAACACCGACAGGCCGCCGCTGTCGCCGGTTCCCGCCAGCGTCTCGCGAAGGCTCTGCGTCGAGGCTCCGGGATCACGGCCGCCGGACAACTCCGCAGGCACGAAGGCGTAGAACCACTCGGGATCGACGGTCACCAGCCAGGCCGCGCAGACCGCGCCGAGCGCCATCATGGCCGCGGAGACGAGGGTCTCTCGCCACAGGCCGCGCACCGCCCTGGGCCAGTCGGAAGCGAAGAAGCCCGCCAGCCGCGCGCGCAGCGTCGAGCGGGAGCCGTAGACGAAGAAATAGGCCCGGGCGGACAGGTTCTCGAGATAGGCGATCAGCCCGAGGTCCAGCGATGTCTCGCGCGCCACCGACAAAGCCGACAGGGTCGAGCGGTACAGGATAGGGACGGCGAGAATCTCCTCGTCCGTCAACTTGGCGGGAGAGCCCTTCTCGGCCTTACCGAGCAAAGCCTCCAGTCGGATCCAGTCGTCCTGCCGCTCGTGGCGGAAGCGCTGGCTCTTGAGCATCGAGGTCGCCGGCGACGGCCCATCGGTCACAGCAGGTCCCTCCGCTTCAGGTCGAGCCAGGCGTTGATCAGCGCTGGTCCGATCCGATCCGCAGGGGCCTCGACGATGTGGACGCCCATCCGGCGGAGGCGGACCACGACGGTGTCCCGCTCTCGCAGCAGCCCGGCGGCGACAACGGCGCGGGCTACGTCTTCAGGTTCCCGCGGCTCCGCTTCCGTCAGGCTCTCCAGTTCCTCGTCCCGCAGCACCACGAAAAGGATCAGGTGACGGCGCATCAGACGGCCGAGCGACTCCACCATCAGCTCCGCGGCGACGGAGTCGGTGAAGTCGGTGAAGACCACCACCAGCGACCGGCGCTTCAACTGACCGGCCAGGCTGGCGAGGGCGAGCGTGTAGTTGGTCTCGTGGGTCGAATAGTCGATGCGCCCGGCCACCTGTTGGAGCGAGCGGAAGGCCTCGAGCCCCGCCGCCACGCCGGTCGACAGCCTCGGTGCCGAGTCGAAGGCGAACAAGCCGGCCCGGTCGCCGGATCGCAGGCAGGCGTAGGCGAGCAGGAGGGCCGCGTTGATCGCCCGGTCGATGCGCGGGGCTCCGCCGACCGGTTCGCTCATCACCCGCCCGCAGTCCAGGGCCATGACGACGTGGTGGTTCCGCTCGGTGCGGAATTCCTTGGCCAGCAGGGCCGAGTGGCGTGCGGACTGTTTCCAGTCGATCGCGCGTCGGTCCATCCCCGGCTGGAAACCGCGCAGGGCCTGGAACTCCGATCCCTCCCCCAGCTCGATCTGGGTCTTGGCGCCGAACAGGGCGTCGCGCGCGAACAGCTTGACCGCCTCGTCGCGCACGGACTGCAGGTCGGTCGTCACCGCCGCCGACTGATCCAGTTCGAAGACCTTGTGCTTCCACGCCAGACCGAGCGGGCCGGTCCAGCGAACCCACAGGCGCTGCAGCGTCACCGCCCCGCGGCGGAGCGGGGTGAAGGGAAAGATGAACCGCGCAGTGCTGTCGTGCACGTCCGCGCGGCCGACCGGATCGACCAGTCCAAGCCGCTGATCGGCGGCGAGCGCGGCCTCGGCGCGCGTCGGAACGGGCCCGCTCCCGAACCGGACGGTGAAGCCGCCCTCCCCCGCCCGCGCCACTGCGGGGAACAGCGGCTCCAGCGCCTCCAGCGTCAGACGCGTGCGCGAGCCGCTCATCAGGGCGTCGAGGCCCAGAAGGAGGACGACGGCCGCGATCCAGGCGGGAGCCGCCAGCCAGCCGGCGGGCGCGACGGCGCCGGCGAGCAGGGTCAGGGGAAGCCCCGCCGCCAGTGCGACCACAGCTCGGCGGGTCGGATAGATCACCGCGGCGCCGCGACCTGCTCGACGAGCGCCTGAAGCACCTGATCCACCTTGCGGCCCTCGATCTCCGCCGCCGGCGACAGCAGCAGACGGTGGCGCAACGTCGGCGCCGCCAGCTTTTTCACGTCATCAGGAATGACGTAGTCGCGTCCATCCAGCGCCGCCCGGGCCCGCGCGGCCACGGCCAGCATGGCTCCGGCCCGCGGAGACGCGCCGGTGTCGGTGTCGGCGGACTCCCGGGTCGCCCGGATCAGATCGACGATGTAGCCGGTGACCTCCGGCGTCAGCCGGACCTGCGCGACGGCGGCCACCGCGGCGTCGATCGCCGCGCGGTCGGCGACCGGCTGCACGCCGAGCGCCGCCGGATCCATCTGGCCGGAACGGGCGCCGAAGGTGGAGACGATGGCGCGCTCCTGCTCGATGGAGGGGTAGTCCAGCACGTGCTTGAACAGGAACCGGTCCAGCTGGGCCTCCGGCAGCGGATAGGTGCCCTGCTGCTCGATCGGGTTCTGGGTTGCGACGACGGTGAAGCGGTCGCTGAGCGCGTGTGAGACGCCGTCGATGGTGACCTGGCGCTCCTGCATCGCCTCCAGCAGTGCGGCCTGGGTCTTGGGCGGAGTCCGGTTGATCTCGTCGGCGAGCAGCAGCTCGCAGAAGATGGGGCCCCGCGTCAGGGTGAAGCTCGAGGTCTGGAAGTTGAACAGATTGGCCCCGATGATGTCCCCGGGCATCAGGTCGGGCGTGAACTGGATCCGGCCGTAGTCGAGCGCGACCGTGCGGGCGAAGCTCTGCGCCAACAGGGTCTTGGCCGTGCCGGGCGGGCCCTCCAGCAGCACGTGCCCACCGGCGAACAGCGCCGTCAGCAGCAGGTCGACGGCCGCGTCCTGACCCACGACGGCGCGGGCGATCTCGGTTCGGATGCGCGCCGCGATGGCGGCTACCTCATTGACGTCCACGGGTCATCTCCTGCTTCCAGCGATGCAGGTCGCGGGCGACCGACATCAGATCATCGGGGGTCTTGGCCGCCGCGGCGCTGGCGGCCAAGGCGGAATAGCGGGCGGAGGCGCCGGACGCAGCGCCGACGCGGTCGAGAAAGCCTTCCAGCTCGACGTCGCCCAGGGCGCGCGGAACACCGATCGCCCGGGCCACGGCCGCGCGGACCAGAAGCGCATAAGGTCCGGCCATCCGATGCTCGCGGCCAGCGAGCCGCACCAGCCCGGCCGTGTTGTCGGCCAGGGCGCGCTTGCCGAGCGCCACGGTCCGGCCTGCTTCGCGGGCGGGGCCGAAGCGGACGGTGGCATGAAACCCGGCGAACACGGCGAGCGCCGCCATCAGCAGCGTGACTCCCAGCACGGGCGGTTCCAGCATCAGGCGGAGCAGACTCCGCGTGCGCTGGAAGCCATGCAGGGTCAGGTCGAAGGCCACCGGCGCGTCCGCCGCCCGCGCCAGACCGAGGACCGCCACGGCCGTCTCGGCTCCGGCCAGGGTCTTGACGCCGTGCGTGTTCAGCAGGTCGGGCTCGGTCAGCACGTACAGGCGGGAGCCGCGCTTCATCGCCATGACCACGGCGCCCGACGGGTCCTTCACGACCGGGATCCATTCGCCGCGCGCCACCGCGCCGCCTGAAAGCGTCTGCAGGGTCTCGATCCGGACCGGGCGTCCGACCGGCTGCCCGCTCGGCCGGGCCAGCTGAACCGTGGCCGGGGCGGCGCGGCGTTCCAGGTCGAGACCGGCGCGCACCCCGGCGGGCAACACGGCCAGTGCCGCCTCTTCGGGCCAGGGTCCGAGCGTGGTCACCCATCCCGGCCGGCGAGACTCCGCCACGGTGGTCCATTTGGGAAGGACGACCAGCACCGGGGCCAGTCCCAGCAGCGCGGGCTCGATAACCTGCCCGACAGAGTTGCGTCCGCCGCCGTTTCCGGCCTGACGCTCCACCCGCCCCGCGTTTGCTCCCGGCGGGGGAGTTGCGACCGTCAGGCTGTCGAAGGCGTTCGCCGGCCGCCGGCCGCGGCTCAGGCTTACCGGCGTTCCCGTCGCACGGAGCAATTTGACTGCGCCCCGGTAGCCGACCGCCGAGTTCGAGAGGGCGTGCGCGCCGCCGTCGTTGCCGTCCTCGAGCTCGGGCGCGTAGGCCGACAGCACCGCAAGGCCGGCGAGCGACGCCACGACCACAAGGGCGAGCACGATCATGACCAGAGGCGAGAAGGCCGCGCCGACCGCGCGGGAAGAGCGGCTCACGCCCTCCAGCCTTCCGGGAGGGCGAAGGCCTCATAGGCCCGTCGGCAGTCGGCGAAATCCCCGGCTTCGACGCGCGCTCCGCCAAAGAGGCTTCGCTCCACCAGCCCCGCGATGAGGGTGAAGGCCGGCCGGGCGTGATCCGGGATCGCCTTCAGCGAAGCGATCTCCCGCGTGGTCAGCGAGACCCGCACGGCTTTCGGCTGGCGCCGCTGGACATCCTCCACGCTCCGCAGAAGCAGAAGGTGAGCGGCTTCCGCATAGAGCCCTCGGGCGGCCAAGGCGTCCGCGTTCGCCAGCAAGTCGCGGGCGGCTCCGGCGTCAGGACGCCACTCCGCCGCCTGCTGCGGCGCGCTTTCGGTCGGTCGCGCCCGCGGACGGCGAAGGTTGAGCACCTCCCGCCCGATGGCGAACAGGATAAGCCCGACGACGACCGCCAGCCCCGCCCAGAAGACGTATTTCATGAGAGGCGCGATCAGCCGGAGCGCGTCAGCGATCCAGTGCAGCCATCCGGGGACCTCCGGTGGCGTGAATCCGGTGCGATCGAACTGCAGCTGGGGGTCGCTGAGCAGCCGGGCGTGAGCCTCTGCAAGGGCGGATTGGGCGGCCGGGTCGGCCGGAGGGGCGATCGTTTCGGTCCCCTCGCCCACCGGCGTGATCTCAACCCCCATACGCCAACTCGTGTCCCCCGGAGCAGCCTCCAGCAATACCGGGCCCATGGGGTCAGTCAACCTGACACCGCCGCAACGGTGGCGCTCGGTGCGCGTTGACAAAACGCCGACCGCTCAGTCAGGCAGTCCTCGGGGGTTCCGCTTGCTCGAAAAGACCATCGATGTCGGATGATCTCGGCGCCGCGCCCGAGGAGCTGAGGCGGCTGATCGACTCGCTTCCCGCGCTGGTCGCGGCCGTCTCGGCCGACCAGCGGTACGTTTATGTGAACCGCGCCTACGCCGAGTGGTTCGGGTCCCGTCCTGTGGTCGGACGAACCATCGCAGAGGTCGTCGGGCCGGCGGCCTACAGCCGCGTCGCGCCGATGGTCGCTCGCGTCATGGCCGGGGAGCAATTCAGCTTCGAGGAGCAGCTTCCATACGCAGAGGGCCGACGGGATGTGAGGGTGGACTATGCGCCCCGGATCATGAGCGACGGTTCGCAGGACGGCTTCTACGCTCTTGTCCGCGATGTCTCCGCTGCCCGCGCCGCCGAACGGGCTCTGGCCCAGAGCGAGGCGCGGCTGCGCTTCCTCGACGCGCTGGGTCAGGCCGTGGCGGGAGAGACCGATGCGGACGCGATCCTCGCGGTCACGACCCGCATGGTGGCCGGGCACCTGGAGGTCTCGAACTGCGCCTACGCCGACATGGACGCCGACGAGGACGGGTTCACCATTCGCGGGGACTGGGCCGCGCCGGGGTCTCCGAGCATCGTCGGTCACTACAGTCTGGCTGACTTCGGGAAGCTGGCGGTGCGGGAGCTCAGCGCCCGGCGGCCGCTGATCATCAACGACAACCTGCGGGAACTGGCGCCGGAGGAGGCGAAGACGTTTCAGGACATCGGCATCGCGGCGACCATCTGCATGCCGCTGGTGAAGGCGGGCACCCTGACCGCCCTGATGGCCATTCACGACCGCGAGCCCCGGAATTGGTCGGACTACGATCTCGCCCTGATCACCGAGGTCACCGAGCGGTCCTGGGCCCACGTCGAGCGGGTGCGATCAGAGGCCGAACTCCGACGCCTCAACACCTCGCTCGAGGCCAGGGTGGCCGACGAGGTCTCGCGCAAGACGGAGGCGCAGACGGCGCTGCTCCAGTCCCAGAAGATGGAGACCGTGGGACAGCTGACCGGCGGCGTCGCGCACGACTTCAACAACCTGCTGACCCCGATCGTCGGCGCGCTGGAAATCGCCCATCGACGCGCGGGCGAGGACGAGCGCCTGCGCCTGCTGACCGCAGGCGGCCTGCAGGCGGCGGACAGGGCGCGGACGCTGGTGCAAAGGCTGCTGGCGTTCTCGCGGCGGCAACATCTCGAGCCTCGGCCGGTCGATCTCGGCGCACTCCTCGAAGGGATGCGCGACCTTATCGCCCGGTCGCTCGGCCCCGAGATCGCTCTCGTCATGGAAGCCGAGACCGGCCTGTGCCTGCTGGTCGACCCGAACCAGCTGGAGCTGGCGCTGCTGAACCTCGCCGTCAACGCCCGCGACGCCATGCCGGACGGCGGCCGCCTCGCCTTCAGGGCGTGGCGGGACGAGCAATCCCTCGTCGGCGACGAAGACTGGGTGCATATCGCCGTGACCGACACGGGTCAGGGGATGGACCCGCACGTCCTCGGCCGCGCCGTCGAGCCCTTCTTCACGACCAAGGAAGTCGGGAAAGGCACCGGGCTCGGGCTGTCCGCCGTCCAAGGCCTGGCCCTACAGTCCGGCGGCGGATTCAAGCTGGAAAGCACGCCCGGCGAGGGCACGGTGGCGACGCTGAGCTTCCCGGCCCTCGAGCCGTCGTCCCGAGGCGCGGCGCCGCCCGCGGCCAGTTCAGCGCCCGTACGGCTGGACCGCGCGACGGTCCTGCTGGTGGACGACGAGGAACTGGTCCGAAGCGCCACGGCGGCCATGCTGACCGAGGCCGGCGCGACGGTCCTCGAGGCGAAGTCCGGCCTAGCGGCGCTGGCGATGCTGAGGCAGGGCGTCCGGCCCGACGTTCTGGTGACGGACTACGCCATGCCCGGTCTCAACGGCGCGGTCCTGGCGCGGGAGGCGAGGGCTGAGCTGGCCGGCCTGCCGGTGCTTCTGATCACCGGCTACGCAAACCTCGCCGAAACCTCAGCCGGACTGCCGCGCCTCTCGAAGCCCTTCACGGAAGCCCGGCTGACGGCGGCGGTGGCGGAGGTGATGAACGGCCCGCCGGTGGAGTTCGACACCCCTGCCTGATGCGCCCGCTCGCGCGTCAGCGACGGCGGCGCGCCACTGTCACGACGGCGACCGCCACGAGGCCAAGCACTGCGGCGGTCGCGATCGCGCTCTCCCGCGATCGGTACCGCTTGACCACCCCCATCTCTACCAGCGGGTTCGGCGCCCGGCCACGCAGAAGGTCGTCGATCACGCCTTCGACGGCGTTCACCCGGTCGGCCAGCATGAGCAGCAGCCAGTGCCCCCACTGGCTTTCGCTGAAGGGGAAGGCCGCTCTCCGGATCACGCCGCTGACACCGGACGGCGGCGTGGACTGCCCGACGACAGCCGGCCGGCGCGGGTACTCGACCGACTGAAGGATCTCGACCCCGGTGTGCTGGGTCTCGGGCGGGGTCCAGTTCATGCCCGGGCCGTCGTCCTTCGACCGGTCCCGCATCGGCCAGGTCGGATCGTTGTCGGGATCGGCGTCGACGCCCCAGCCGACGACGGTGGCTGGATCGATGCGGGGCCGGGCCTCCGCGTCGGCGGCGGCTGCGGCGGCCTGCTGGCTCTGGGTCATGCGAGTCCTCCGTCTCAGGCGGCGTTCGGAAGCAGGACCGGCTTGATGCAGCCGTCCAGCTTGGACGAGAACAGGTGATAGGCCTCGGCGACATCCTCCAGCGGGACGCGGTGGGTGATGATCGCCTTCGGGTCGATCCGGCCCTCTTTGACGTGTTCGATCAGGCGGGGCAGCAGCCGCTTCACCGACGCCTGATTGGCCCGGATGGTGATGCCCTTGTTCACGACGTTGCCGATCGGGACCATGTTGCCGGTTGGCCCGTAGACGCCGACGATCGACACCACGCCGCCCTTCTTCACCGAGTTGATGGCCCAGTGCAGCGGCACGGCGTTGCCCGCCTCGAGCTTCAGCTTCTTGCCGAAGATCGTGTGCCAGGCGTTGCCCGAGGCGTCCGCGCCGACGGCGTCGATGCAGACGTCCGCGCCAATTTCCGTGATCTTCTTGATGAACACCACCGGATCGCCGATCTCGCGGAAATCGTAGACTTCGGCCGGGCAGTAGGTGCGGGCGAACTCGAGCCGGTACTCATGGTGGTCGATGACGATCACGCGGCCGGCGCCGAACAGCCAGGCGCAGCGCGCCGCCAGCAGGCCCACGGGCCCAGCGCCGAACACCACCACCGTGTCGCCCTTCTGGATGCCGCCCATCTCGGCCGCCTGATAGCCCGTGGGAACCACATCGGTCAGCAGAACTGCGTCGTCGGGGTCCATCCAGTCCGGGATCAGCGTCGGCCCGAAATCGGCATAGGGGACGCGCACGTATTCGGCCTGCCCGCCGTCATAGCCGCCCGCCGTGTGGGAGTAGCCGAAGATGGCGCCGACCGCCGTCGCCTGCGCATTGGACTCGTGGCAGTTGCCGAACAGGCCCTGTTTGCAGAAGTGGCACTGGCCGCAGGCGATGTTGAAGGGCACCAGCACATGGTCGCCCCGCTTCAGGTTCTCGACGCCCGAGCCGACCTCTTCGACCACGCCGCAGAACTCATGGCCGAAGGTCATCCCGACGCGCGTGTCGGGCACCATGCCGTGATAGAGGTGCAGGTCCGAGCCGCAGATGCAGGATCGGGTGACGCGCACGACCGCGTCGCGGGGATGCTCGATGACCGGCATCGGCTTGTGTTCGATGCGGACCCTTCTCGGCCCGCGATAGTCCATGGCCAGCATGGGTTCTCCTTCGCCCTTACGCGGCTGCTAACCGAAGCGGCGGTCGATGGTTCCTGCAGCCGCGGCTCATTGGATGCTGGTCGGGTCCATGGCGCCCGAGCCCCTCTCAATGAGCGTCTGCTCGATGGGAACGGCCTCGTCGACGAGGGATATGTCGAGGACGCAGCAGAGGCCTTCCTCGGCGAAACGGACGTCGACCGATCCGCTCATGGAACCCGCGGCCTGCTTGAGAAGCCTTGAGCCAAACCCCTTCCGGGTCGGAGCGGCGACAGGCGGCCCGCCGGACTCCTTCCAGAGCAGGCTCAGGCGCCGGCACCCGGTCGCATCGACCGATTCATTCCAGCTGACCGCAACCGTCCCGGCGTGGCCGGTGAGCGACCCGTGCTTGAGCGCATTGGTGGTGAGCTCGTGCAGGATGAGCGCCAGGGTCACGGCTTGCGAAGGATGCAGACGGACGTCAGGTCCGTCGACCGAAACCCTTGAGCCGCCGTCATAGGGAAACACTGCGTCCTGCACGATGGTCCGCAGGTCCGCCCCGGCCCAGCTCTCGTCCACGAGCACGTTGTGGGCCCGCGACAAGGCGTGGAGGCGCGCGGTCAGAGCCGCGCGGATGTCCGCCCCCACGCCCGCCGACCGCAGCGTCTGCTCGGCCACCGACTGGACGGTGGCGAGGGTGTTCTTCACCCGGTGATTGAGTTCGTGCAGCAGCAGGACGCGCTGTTCCTCGGCGTCCTTGAGCCGGGTCTCGTCGCGGAACACCTTCAGGAACAGGCCGTCCTCCAGCGGCATGGTGATGCCGTTGGCCCAGAACCGCTCGCCATTGGCCCGGACGTGCCAGCGCGTGTCCTCGACCCGCCCGTCGCGGTGGGCGATCTCCAGCTCCCGCAGATGCACGTTCTGGGCCTGATCCGAAGGCGCGAAGATCAGGGCGATGTTGGCGCCCGCCGCGTCCGCTTCCGAGAGTCCGACGATTGCGGCGGCGTCCCCCAGCCAGCGCACGATCGTCCCGTCCGGGCGCAGGACGACGATCGCGTAACCGCGGATCTGCCTCAGGATGCTGACGGCCAGCTCGGGCGTAAGGGTGTTCATCCCAATGCAACGCCGTGAAGCCCCAGAGCGCTCCCTCGGTGCGGACCACGGCCGGAACGCTTCCGGTGCGACGGGTTTATCTGGCCATGGCCAACCCTCTGCAGACCAAGGACGACCAGTGGCGTAAGCGGCGCGGGAACGGCAGCGTTCCGGTGTTCGATCCCGGTCTGTCCCCGCTCGGGACGGACGATGAAGCCGGAGGCGCGCGGGCGTCCACCGAACCAGCGTCCCAGCCCCAGCGGACCGACCGGCGCCCCCTCCCCTCGTCCCCTGAGGGCTCCGGCGGGGTCAGGGCCACGCCCAGGTTCTGGTACGTCGCCGCCGCGGCGATCGTGCTGGTGCTCCTGGTCGCGGGCTGGATGTCCTTCGCCTGAGCGCACGGAGGCGAGGCGGCATGGCGGACGTTCGCCTCGACCTGCAGCTTGAGGAGAGTCCGGACGGTCTATTGAGCCTGACCGTCAGCGGCGCGGCGGCGGACGGTGGTCGAGGACGCGTTCACCGTCGTTTGGACCCGCACAGCCACCGGGACTTTCTGGATCTTTACGTCGAGCTGTCGCGTCAGTTCGACCTGCGGGCGCCCGAAGCGGCCACGCCCGTCACCCGGCCCCCCGACCCGGCGGTCCGGGCGGTCCTGACGGAGAACCTGACAGCCGGCATCCTGTACGGGTACGGCGATCCGGCGGTGACGCGGGTGCGGAACGCCGACGGGACGGTGACATGGTGGCTGTACGTCACCTCCAACGATGCGCCCGACGCCTTCCCTATCCTGAGTTCCGACGATCTGGAGAGCTGGCGGCCCGAGGGCTTCGTATTTCCGCAAGGTCGCGCGCCGGCGTGGGCGCTGACCGGCCCCGGGGCGGACTTCTGGGCCCCTGAGATGCATCAGGTCGACGAGGCCTTCTGGCTCTGTTTCACCGCCCGCACCCACGACGGCGATCTCGCGATCGGGCTGGCGAGGGCGCCGTCGCCGGAGGGCCCGTTCGAGGCGGCGGTCGAGCCGCTGCTCAGCGGCGGCGTGATCGACCCTCACATCGTCGTCGGTCCGACAAATGAGCCGCACCTGGTGTGGAAGGAGGATACGAACGACCGCTGGCCGCCCCTGATCGCGTGCCTGCTGCGGCTGGAACCCGAGATCGGGTCTGTGCTGTTCCCGGGACCGCGCGATCTTCGGACGGCCCGTCTGTGCGGCGACCTGCTGGCGCTGCGCCCGGACGCTGCGCCGATGGAGACGTTCTTCATACTGCAGCCGTTGATCGAGGCTGCGGCAGACGACTTCCCGGCCTTCCGCGACAGGCTGGCGGCCCTCTGCGCTGACCCGGGACTTGAGCCGGAGCGCCGAATCCTCGCCCGCGAGGCGCACACGGCCACTCGCACGGTCATTCGCGCCCAGCGCCTGTCAGAAGACGGCGCCGCCCTCATCGGCGAGAGCGCGGTCATTCTCGCGAACGACCAGGCATGGGAAGCCCACCTGATCGAAGGGCCGTGGATCAGCCGGATCGGCGACCGGTACGTCCTGCTCTACGCTGGCAACGACTTCTCGACCGGGCGTTACGGCATCGGTGCGGCGGTGGCCCCTCATCCGCTGGGCCCGTACGAGAAAAGCCCGCTGCCCCTGCTCGGCTCTACCACGGCGTGGACCGCGCCGGGTCATCCGTCAGTGACGATCGACGCTGAGGGCCGTCCGCGGATGTTCATGCACGGCTTCGTGCCCGGGGAGGTCGGCTACAAGGCTTTCCGGGCTCTGCTGACCGCGCCGCTGACGCTGGAGAATGGCCAAATCCGGGCGGGCGAGTGACCCCATTTAAGCTTGAGCGGACCTGTCCGGTACCCGACTGATGCTTGAAATCCACAGCCGCCTGCGGATCGAAAGCTGGGCCGCGCTTGACCCGACTCAGGGGCTCCTGTTGGGGTTTCGTTCATCTCACAGGTGGCTATATCGCCCTGAACGAGCCAGGAGGGTCATGTGACCCAAGTCAGCTATTCAGACCTTTTCGACATCTCCCACCACCGGGGCTACGACGAGGACATCGTCGAAGGCGACCTGGTGCGCACGGGCCCGAACCTGTTTCCCCATTTCACCGTCATCGCGGTGAACGGCGACAAGGCCTGGGTGCGAAACGTCCAGACCGGCGTCGACGGTCTGGCCCCGCTGACGCGGTGCCGCAAGATCAACGGCCCGGAGTCGGCGCCGTCCTTCGATTGAACCAACTGGCGCTTTTCCGGTTCTGAAGCTGTCCCTCGGGGGACGCGACTTCGGGAGGACGCCATCTCAGCCTTCATGTTCGCCACCGGAATCGAGAACTCGATTCCGCGCATCAAGAACGGCTCGGTTCGCGTCGATCAGATGGAGTCGTGCGGCCACTACAAGCACTGGCGCACGGACTTCGCCCTCGTTCAGGAGATGGGCATCCGCTACCTGCGGTACGGCCCGCCTTTGCACACCACCCTGCTGGGGCCGGGCAAGTACGACTGGTCGTTCGCCGACGAGACGTTCGCAGAGATCCGCCGCCGGCGGCTGATCCCGATCGTCGACCTGTGCCACTTCGGCGTTCCGGACTGGATCGGCGACTTCCAGAATCCGGATTTCGGCCTGCATTTCGAAGCCTACGCCCGGGCCTTCGCCGAACGGTTTCCGTGGGTCCAGCTTTACACGCCGGTCAACGAGATGTTCATCTGCGCCACCTTCTCGGGCCGGTTTGGCTGGTGGAACGAGGAAGGCAAGACCGACCAGACCTTCGTCAACGCGCTGAAGAACATCGTGAAGGCGAATGTGCTGGCGATGGAGGCGATCCTGCAGGTCCGCCCCGACGTGATCTTCATCCAGAGCGAGTCGTCCGAGTATTTTCACGCCGAGAACCCGGCCGCCATCAAGCCGGCCGAGACCATGAACTGCCAGCGCTTCCTGACGCTGGACCTGAACTACGGTCGCCGCGTCGACTCGGGCGTCTACGAGTTCCTGATGGACAACGGCATGACGCGCGAGGAGTACCACTTCTTCCTCGGCCGCCGGCTGCGTCAGCACTGCATCCTCGGCAACGACTACTATTGGACCAACGAGCATCGGGTGCGGGCCGACGGCTCGACCACCGCATCCGGCGAGATCTTCGGCTACAGCGAGATCACCCGCCAGTACTACGACCGGTACCGCCTGCCGGTGATGCACACCGAGACCAACATCTCCGAGGGCCCGAACGGCGACGAGGCGGTGAACTGGCTGTGGAAGGAGTGGGCCAACGTGCTGCGGGTCCGCAACGACGGCGTCCCGACGGTCGGCTTCACCTGGTACTCGCTGACCGACCAGATGGACTGGGACACCGCCCTGCGCGAGCAGAACGGGCGGGTGAACCCGCTGGGCCTGTACGATCTCGACCGCAACATCCGCGCCGTGGGCCGGTCCTACAAGCAGCTGATCAAGGACTGGGGGGAGGTCCTGCCGACCCAGAGCGTGTGCCTCAGCGTGCCGATCGTGCCGCCCGAGGAGTGGGGCGACGACCATTCGGTCGCGCAGTTGCAGGAGGCGGCGAATCTCCGGCGCCGGGAGTTGAAGCTCGCCGAAGCGGAACCTTTCCCGACGTAAGGTGTTTGCGACCCCGGGAGAGCGTTATGACTCTGTTTGCGGGCCACATTCTGAACGATGGCGACGTTATCGTCACCGACGCCTACCCGGGCGAGTACACCGTCGTGGCGGTGCACGAGACCAAGGCCTGGATCCGCGAGCGCGACGGCGAGCGCGAGATGATAGTCGACTATCACCGCTGCGCACCGGCCGACCGGCTGCACTAGGCGGCGCTTTCAGCCGTTCCGCTGTTCCCAGGCCCTCACGAACGCCGCCGCGGCCTTGCCGCTGTCAGCCGCCGACCGGCCGGGCTTGAACACCCCCGATCCAAGCCCGAAGCCTGACGCGCCCGCGGCCAGCCATGTCGTGACGCTGTCCGGCTCCACGCCTCCGACCGCATAGACCCGCGTGCCCGGCGGCAGCACCGCGCGGACGGCCTTCAGCCCCGCCGGACCGGCGACTTCGGACGGAAACAGCTTCAGCACGTCGGCGCCGGCGCCCAAGGCGACGAACGCTTCCGACGGGGTGAAGAAGCCCGGCATCGACACCAGCCCGGCCGCCTTGGCCGCCCGGATGACCTCGGGATTGGTGTTGGGCGAGATCACGATCTGGCTGCCGGCGTCCGCCACGGCGCGGACGGCGTCCGTGTTCAGCACCGTGCCGGCGCCGACGACCGCCCGGCCCTCCAGCGCGTCCCTCAGGCGCCGGATGCTGACCAGCGGCTCGGGCGAGTTCAGCGGCACCTCGAGGCAGCGGAACCCGGCGGCGACGATCGCCTCGCCCACCTCGAGCGCCTCGTCCGGTCGCAGCCCCCGCAGGATGGCGACCAGCGGCAGGGCGTCGAGCGTCGCGAGGATGTCTTCCGTCATGTCCGTGCTTCCCATATCCGCCAAAGGCCCCTCGCCGTCACTTCGGCCGCGTCCACGACGTCCGGTCTGGAAAATCCCGCGATTTCCAGCGCCATCCCGTATCGCCGAGACAGCTCAGCCGCGCCGACCAGCGTGACGGGCGCCGCGTCAACGGCCCGGCGTTGAGCCGCGATCTCGGCGCCGATCAGCAGGCCCGACAGGAAGTCAGGCGCGGCGTCGGGCGCCAGCCGCCCGCCCAGCATCCCGACGCGCACGGAGAACAGCGCCGCCGTCACCGCGCGGTCGGAAAGGCCCCGCTCGACCCCGCGGCTGAACGCCTCGTCGTCGTCGCCCGCGCGATCAGGAGAACTCGAGAGAATGGCGCTCTGGCTCACGGCGGCGAACAGTTCCCCGGTCACGAAAGTGCGGAACGAGACGATGCGGCCGTCCTCGACCCTGATCCATTTGCTGTGGGTGCCGGGCGCCACGGCCCAGCCGGAGCCGCCGTCCCCCCAGAGGCCCATCATCTGGGTCTCCTCGCCGCGCATGACGTCGGTCAGGACGCCGTCCTCAACCTCCGAGACGCCGGAGACGATGAACACCTCGCCGTCGGTTCCAGGCCGCACGAGCGCGCCCGCGATATCGGTTAGGGAGGCGGGACAGGGTTGGTAGCCGGCCTCCCGCCATTTTCCCCGCGCGCCCGCCATGCCGCAGATCAGGACCGGCGCCTCGGCCAGCCAGTCGCCCGCCACCTCGTCCAGCACGCCTTTGAAGCCGTCGGCTGACAGCTCGCCCGCGCCGCGCGGGTCCGCCCTCTGGTCGAGTACGCGCCCGCCCGCGGCCAGCCGCATCACCCGCACATTGCTGGTGCCCCAGTCCACGCCGATCAGGACGGCGGCTTCCGGCGAGGGGTGGGAGATGACGGCCTCCTCGATAGCGGACGCCAGCGCGGCGTCGCCGAACTAGCGCATGACGGGCCGCAATGTTCACGCCCTACCTTCCGTCGAACGATCCTGAACCGCTGCGCCCCCGGCGGCGTTGAGGCAGTGTCGGCGTCGGCGCGTCGGGCGCCGCAGCAGGGGAACGTCATGGCCGCAATCTATCCGGACCTCTCGGGCAAGGTCGTGATCGTGACCGGCGGCGCGGGCGGCATCGGCGAGGCCATCGGCCGAAGCTTCCTGCGGCAGGGCTGCCGCGTCGGTGTCCTTGACCTCGACGCACAGAGCGGAGAGGCGCTGCAGACGGAGCTCGGCCAGGACGGCGCCTTCCTGTTCGTCGCCTGCGACCTGACCGACATCCCCGCCCTGAAGGCCGCGATCGGGCAAGTGCGCGAGCGGCTTGGCCCGGTCGACGTCCTGATCAACAACGCCGCCAACGACCAGCGTCACGAGACGCTGGAGGTCACCGAGGACTACTGGGACGGCCGGATCGCGGTGAACCTGAGGCATCAGTTCTTCGCGGCGCAGGCGGTGCTGCCGGACATGATGGCGAAGAAGGCGGGCGTGATCCTGAACCTGGGGTCCAACTCGTGGATGATCGGACAGGGCGGCATGGTCGCCTATACGGCCTGCAAGTCGGCGGTGCTGGGCCTGACCCGTTCACTAGCGCGCGACTTCGGCCCCCACGGGGTGCGGGTCAACGCCGTCGCTCCGGGCTGGATCATGACCGAGCGGCAGCTGGAGCTGTGGGTCACGCCGGAGACCGAGCAGGAAATCTACGACCGCCAGTGTCTGAAGCGGAAGCTGGCGCCGGACGACATCGCCAACTTCGTGGTCTTCATGGCTTCGGAGGACGCCGGCGCCTGCACCAATCAGCATTACGTCGTCGATGGAGGCTGGGTCTGATGAGGGACAAGCCCCTGCGCTCGCGCGCCTGGTTCGACAATCCGGACAATCCGGACATGACCGCGCTCTATCTGGAGCGCTATCTGAACTACGGCCTGACCCGGCGCGAGCTGCAGTCGGGCCGTCCGATCATCGGCATCGCCCAGACCGGCTCGGACCTCGCCCCCTGCAACCGCCACCATCTGGTGCTGGCGGAGCGCGTGCGCGCCGGGATCATCGAGGCGGGCGGGATCCCGATGGAGTTTCCGGTCCATCCCATCCAGGAGACCGGCAAGCGCCCGACGGCGGGACTGGACCGCAACCTCGCCTATCTCAGCCTCGTCGAGACGCTTTACGGCTATCCGCTGGACGGCGTGGTCCTGACCATCGGCTGCGACAAGACCACGCCCGCCTGCCTGATGGCCGCGGCGACTGTGGACATGCCGGCCATCGCCCTGTCGGTCGGCCCGATGCTGAACGGCTGGCACGAAGGCAAGCGCACCGGTTCGGGCACCATCATCTGGCGGGCGCGGCAGATGCTGGCGGCGGGCGAGATCGACTACGACGGCTTTTTGGAGCTGGTCGCGTCGTCGGCCCCCTCGGTCGGCTACTGCAACACCATGGGCACCGCGACGACGATGAACTCGCTGACCGAGGCGCTGGGCATGTCCTTGCCCGGCTCCGCCGCCATCCCCGCGCCCTACCGCGAGCGGGCGCAGGCGGCCTATGAAACCGGGCGGCGCATCGTCGACATGGTGCGCGAGGACCTGAAGCCCTCCGACATCCTGACCCGCGACGCCTTCCTGAACGCCATCGTGGTCAACTCGGCCATCGGCGGCTCGACCAACGCGCCGGTCCATCTGATCGCCATCGCCCGCCACGTCGAGGTCGAGCTGACGCTGCAGGACTGGGAGGACCACGGGCTTCACGTGCCGCTGCTGGTCAACCTTCAGCCCGCCGGGGAGTATCTCGGCGAGGACTATTTCCACGCCGGAGGCGTGCCGGCGGTGATCAACGAGTTGATCCCGCAGGGCCTGATCCGCGAGGGCGCATTGACCGTGACGGGCCGGACCCTGGGCGAGAACTGCGCCGGCAAGACGACGGTTCTGAGCGAGGTTATCCGGCCCTTCGACGATCCGGTGAAGACGGACGCCGGCTTCCGCGTCTTCACCGGCAACCTGTTCAACACGGCGATCATGAAGTTGAGCGTGATCAGCCCGGAGTTCCGCGAGCGCTACCTGTCCAACCCGGACGACCCGAACGCCTTCGAGGGCGAGGCGGTCGTGTTCGATGGGCCGGAGGACTACCACCACCGCATCGACGACGAGAGCCTCGGCATCACCGAGACCAGCCTGTTGTTCATGCGCGGGGCCGGTCCGATCGGCTATCCGGGCGCGGCGGAGGTCGTGAACATGCGGCCGCCGGCCTATCTGATCAAACAGGGGGTCCACGCCCTCGCCTGCATCGGCGACGGACGGCAATCCGGCACCTCCGGCTCCGCCTCGATCCTCAACGCCTCGCCGGAAGCGGCGGCGGGCGGGGCTCTGGCGCTGCTCAAGACGGGCGACCGGGTCCGGATCGACCTCAACACCGGCCGCGCCGACGTGCTGGTCTCAGATGCGGAGCTGGCGGAGCGGCGGGCCGCGCTGGAGGCCGCAGGCGGCTATGCCTATCCCGCGCACCAGACGCCTTGGCAGGAGATCCAGCGCGGCATGGTCGGGCAACTCGAGACCGGCGCGGTGCTGGAGCCGGCGGTGAAATACCACCGCATCATCGACCGTTTCGGTCCGCCCCGCGACAGCCACTGACTACAGCCTGACCAGCGCCTGCGGCAGGCCCGGGGTCTCCACCCGCACCCGAAACAGCCCGCCCAACGTCGGCTGCTCCGCCCGCTTGTCCGCATTCCCGAGCCAGGCCGTGGTGCAGTAGAGCGTCCTCAGATCGTCGCCGCCAAACGCCGCCTTGGTGACGGTCACAACCGGGAAACGGATGGTCCCGATCCGCTCGCCCTCCGGAGAGAACCGCGCTACGCCCGAGCCGTTGAACAGGCCGACATGCACGGCGCCGGCGGAGTCGACGCTCGGGCCGTCGGCGGAGCCGTCGTCGGTCTCGGCGAACAGCCGCTTGTTACTCAGCCGCCCGTCGTCATGGTCGAAGGCGTAGATGCGGCGCTCGGTGGTGTCGTTGTGGTAGAGCGTCCGCCCGTCCGGGCTCATCGCCGGACCGTTGGTGACCCGGTAGCCGTCGTCGTGTCGGGTGATCTCGCCGCGATGGTAGCGATAGAGGGCGCCGGACACCGTCTCTTCGCTGTCGTCCATCGAGCCGAACCACAGCGACCCGTCAGGCGCGACGAAGCCGTCGTTGAGACGGTTCTGCGGACGGTCTGGCTCGACCGTCGTCAGCAACTCGAACGCGCCGGTGGCGGGGTCGAAGCGGTGCAGGCCGGAGCGGACCCCGCATACCAGCGACCCGTCCTCGGCGGGCAGGGCGAAGCCGGTCTGGTCGGGCGTGTCCCACGAGGCGCGGGAGCCGTCCTCCCCATACCGGTGCAACCTGCGCCCCTTGATGTCGACGAACCACAGGCAGCGCTCGCGCGCCGACCAGACCGGGCCCTCGCCCAGTTCCGCCTGCAGGTCCCAGACGAGTTCCGGTTCATCCATCCGTGGCTCTCCCGCTTCAGCAGGTGAAGAAGCGGAAGCGGATCCGGTTCCGGTAGGTCTGGCCGGGGTCCAGGCGGATCGAGCCGAAGGCGGGCTGGTTCGGCGTGTCGGGGAACATCTGCGGCTCCAGCACCACCGCGTCGCCCTGCCGGTACAGCCGGCCCGATTTTCCGACCAGGGAGCCGTCGAGGAAGTTGCCGGAGTACATCTGCACCCCCGGCTGGTCCGACCACAGCTCCATGGCGCGGCCGGAGACGGGATCCTCCAGCCGGGCGACCCGGCGCGGCTCGGGCGCAGTCTCGCGGCTGACGACCCAGTTGTGGTCGTAGCCTTTGCCGAACACGATCTGTTCGTCCGAGGCGTCCCGCACCCGCAGGCCCACCGGCGTCGGATACCGGAAGTCGAACGGCGTGCCGTCCACCTTGCGGAACTCGCCGCTCGGAATCGCGGTCAGATCGGTGGGGAGGTATTCGTCCGCATAAAGCGTCAGGACATTCCCTATCGCCCCGGCCGGGGCGCCCTCGCCGGCCATGTTCCAGTAGGCGTGATTGGAGAGGTTCACGACCGTCGGCCGGTCCGTCGTCGCGGTGTACTCCAGCGACAGGACGCCGTCGGGGGACAGGCCATAGGTCGCCGTGACGGTCAGTTCTCCGGGATAGCCCTGATCCCCGTCCGGGCTGACGCACCGAAGGACCACCGTCGGCGCGGGCTCATCTGTGAGGGAAGCGATCTCCCAAACCCTGCGATCCAGCCCCTCGGTCCCGCCGTGCAGGGAGTTCGGCCCGTCGTTGACGGGGACGCGCTGCTCGACGCCGTCGAGGACGAAGCGGCCGCCGGCGATCCGGTTCGCCACCCGTCCCACGGTGACGCCCATGTAGGCGCTCTGGTTCAGATAGCCGTCCAGCGTGGAGAAGCCGAGGGCGACATCCGCCGCCTCGCCGTCGCGCCCGGGCGCGATCACCGACTGGATCGCCGCGCCGAGCGTCAGGATGCGGACGCGGACATCGCCCGCGTGGAGCGTCACCAACTCAACCGCCTCGCCTTGAGGCGTACGGCCGAACCGCTCGCGGGTCGCAGGTTCGGGGCTGCCCTGCACTGACTGAGCCTCCTGTAGGGCTGTTTCCGCCTCTGCAGATAAGTCCTCTGCGGCGCTCCGGTGCCCCGACTAAGTCAAATCCGCGAGTGCGGGGTCAAGGCCGTGCGCTCGTCGGGCCGCTCGCTCTGGTCTGGTCCCGCTACGCCACGCGGCGACGGAGAGCAGCGCCAGCGCCGCCGCGCTCGAGGCGTGAAGCATGACAGCAGCCGCTGAGCCCCTGCGAACGCGAACCAGCGCCGCATCGGCGACGGGTATCATGGCCGCCAGACCCGAGACGGCGGCAAGCGCCTTCGGCGAAGCGGACGCCGACACGGCCAGGCCGCCAGCCAGGGCCAGGTCGCGGACGCCAAGGGCGCGGACGTAGTCCTCGCCGGCTCCACGGACAGGCAGGCCGAACAGATGCGCCGCCTCTCGCGGCCGGGAGAGGAACAGGCCGCCCAGACCCAGCAAGGCCGTGCCCAGCAGCAGGGCCGCCGCCGCTGGCGCATTCGGCCCACCGGCCAGCGCGGTCATGCCGCCGCTCCCGCCGCCGGTCGGCTCCAGGAGAAGCAGCCCGACGGCCCTGCGCCCTGCACCATCAGCGCGCCGTGCCGGTACAGCGTCCAAGGGTTGGCGCCGTCCGGCAGACGCAGGATGGCGACCGACCCGCTGGCGTCGATCTGGAGGAGCCGGGCGTCGGCGGCCACGACCGCATCCATCACCTCGACGCCCGGCCGAAGCAGCACCATCGTCTCGGCGCCCGCCGGCGGCGGCCGCAAATTCCAGGCCCCGAGCCCGGTCGCGATGAACACGGCGATTGCGGCGGCGCCCCGACCGGGGCCGCCCGCGCCTCGTCTCCTCCGGGCGACCGCGACGGCGGCGAGCAGGGGCAGGACCCCGAGGACGACCAGCCATCCGATGTCCCACAGGACCGGGTCGCTGACGTCGAGGCGGATGTGATGGATCTCGAGGATCCAGTGGAACAGGCCGACATCGACCACATTCCACGCGCCGAAGCCGGCGAGCACGCCCGCCACAAGCCGCCGCGACCCGCCTGGCTGCGCGAGGCCGTCTCGCGCCCGCCACAACAGGATCAGCCCGACCACGGCGACGACGTACATCAGGGCGTGGAAGGCGCCGTCGGCGAGGATCTGCACATGCAGGCTCTGGACCTGCGCGGCGTCGACGAGGCTCAGCAGATGGTGCCACTGGAGGATCTGATGGAGCAGCACGCCGTCGAAAAAGCCGCTCAGCGCGAAACCCAGAACGAACGCTCCACCGAATGGTCGTGACAACGGCGCGGGGCTGTTCATCGTGAGCTCCCTCTGCGGACATCCGGCGAACCAGACGCCTGAACGAAGGTTCCACGGCCTCGAATACTTCATCGCATCATTCGGTTATCGGCCACGCTTGCCGGCCTCCTTGTTTCGCCCTCCCGACACAGGAACCCGCACCCCGCGCTCGACGCTGAAAACTCGATGGAGTCGTCAGATGTTTGCGAGAACAGGCGTCGTGCCCGTGCCCGACGAAGACATGAGGGAGAAGGCCCGGCGGTGGCAGGCGCGAGCGGCCGATGCGGCCGACCCACGCCAGCGCGAGATTTTCGAGCGCCTGGCCGCCGATTACGAAGCCGCTGCCGTTCCAGCGCGTCGCCATGGCGGCTAGCTGGCGAGCATCGGGTGTCGCCTGGGTGGCCACGCTGATGTCCGGCTGCGCCGAAGCCCAGGAGGCGGCGTCGTCCCCGATCCGGAACGCCCCGGCTGCCTCGATCAGCGCGGCGTCGCCGATCACGGGCTCGGCTCAGGACTATGATCGCCTGCTCGCCGCCGCTGCCGGCGCGGAATTCGTCCTGCTGGGCGAAAATAGCCACGGCACCGCCGACTTCTATCGCGAGCGGTCCCGCATCACCCTGCGCCTGATCCGCGAGCGGGGCTTCCGCGCCGTCATCCTGGAGGCGGACTGGCCGGAAGCGGAGCGCCTGAACGACTATGTGCGGGGACAGGGCGGCGACGCCTCGGCGGAGCAGGCGCTGGCCGGCTTCGACCGCTTCCCCCGCTGGATGTGGAGGAACGCCGAGTTCGCGGCGCTGATCGAGGACATCAGGCGGCACAACCAGTCCCTGCCGCCGGAGCAGCAGGTCGGCGTCTACGGCATGGACGTCTACAACCTGTTCGAGGCGGCCGCCGCCGTGACGGATTACGTCGCCCGGACCGCGCCGCCCGATGCGGAAACGATCCGGCGCCTCTATCGCTGTTTCCAGCCCTATCGCGGGCGCCCGGAGGCCTATGGCGCGGCCACCCGGCGACCGTCCGCCTCCTGCGAGGCCGCCGCCGCCGCGGCGCGCGAACTCGTCCAGGCGGTCGCGCCTGAAGCTCAGCCGGGCGCGCAAGACGAGCATTTCTCGGCGCTGCGCAACGCCAGTCACGTCATCGCGGCGGAGGCTTACTACCGCGCGGCCTACAGCGGGGCCTATTCCTGGAACGTCCGCGACCGCAGCATGAGCGAAACCATCGAAGCGGTGGCCGCTCATCACGCGGCGCCGGGCGAAGAGCGCGGGCGGGTCGTGGTCTGGGCGCACAACACCCATGTCGGAGACGCCCGCGCGACCGAGATGACCTACCGGGGGGAACTCAACCTCGGTCAGCTGTTGAAGGAGCGCCACGCGGAACGCGTCTTCAGCGTCGGCTTCCTCACCTATGCGGGCCGGGTCCGGGCGGCGCAGGACTGGGGCGGGTCCGGGCGCGTCTACACCCTGAACGCCGCCCTGCCGGGCAGCTACTCCGCCGTGCTGCAGGCGGCCGGGCTGGATCGGGCTTTGATCATCCTGGGGGAAGAAGCCGATGACTCGCCGCTGCGCCAGCCGGCGCTGCAGCGCGCGGTGGGCGTCATCTACCGCCCCAACGACGAGCGTGCCGCCCATTATTTCGAGGCCAATCTCTCGACCCAGTTCGACGGCCTGGTGTTTCTGAAGCAGACGCTTCCCGTCACGCCCCTCTGACCACTGCCCCATGCGGTGGAACGTGCGTCCGGTCCGAATGTTGATGGGCGATGATATACCCTCGCCAGTTCATCCAGGTCTCGGGCGTGCGTCTCGCGTACGCCGATATCGGCAGCGGCCCGCCGGTCATCCTGCTGCACGGCGCCTTGACCGGAGCCGACGACCCCCTGCTGGCCCTCGGCGACGCCCTGGCCGGTCAGGTTCGGCTGATCGCGGTCGACCGCCCGGGCTACGGCGGCAGCGAGGGGGACTGGGAGACGGCGTCGATCTGGCGGCAGGCGACCCTTCTCCGCGGCCTGAGCGAAGCGCTGGGGCTGGACCGGCCGATCGTCGTCGGCCACTCGTTCGGAGGCGCGGTCGCCCTCAGCTGGGCCGTGCAGGCGCCCGAGGAATTGACCGCTGTGGTGGCGTTGGCTCCCCTGGCCTTCCCCGAGCCCAGACTGGAGCAGGTGCTGTTCGGCCCGAGAGCCGCACCGCTTGTCGGCGACCTCCTGTCCTTCCTGTCCATGCCGTTCGACGCCGTGGCCATGCCCGCCGTCTGGCGCGCCATGTTCTTCCCACAGCCGATCCCGGACGCCTTCGAAGCGGCGTTCCCGACTCGGGTTCCGGGCGAGCGGAGCCGCATGAAGACGGTGGCCCGGGAGGCGGCGCGCCTGCTCCCGGACCTCACGCGCTCGGCCAGCCTCTACGGCGGCGCCCGACTGCCGGTCCGCATCATTTGCGGCGATCAGGACAGGGTCGCCAATCCGATGCTTCACGGCCGGGCGCTGGCGTCGATCCTGCCGGAAGGCCGCTACCGCTCCGTAGCCGGCGCAGGCCATATGGTGCATCACGCCAGGCCGGACATCGTCGCTGACGCCGTGCTGGAATTGGTCAGCGCCGGCGCTGCGGAGGCCACGGTCCCGGCATGACCGATTCCGTCCGCTGGCCCGCCCGGCTCTGGCTGGTGCGCCATGGTCAAAGCGCCGGCAACGTCGCGCGGGATCTCGCCCGGGCGGCGGGACACGCCCGCATCGATCTGGACATCCGTGACGCCGACGTGCCGCTGAGCGATCTCGGCTATCAGCAGGCTGAGGCGCTGGCGGTCTGGTTCGCCGCCTTGCCGGAGCGCGAACGGCCGGAGGTGATGCTCGCCTCCCCCTACCTGCGCGCCCGCCAGACGGCGCAGGCGATCCTCGACGCCTTGCCTTGCGGTCCCGAAGCCTTGTGCGCCGACGAGCGGCTCCGCGAGCGGGAGTTCGGCGTTCTCGACCGGCTCACCACCAGCGGCATCGTCGAGCATTTCCCCGAGCACGCCGAGGCCAGGGCCCTGCTGGGCAAGTTCTATCATCGGCCGCCGGGCGGCGAGAGCTGGTGCGACGTCATCCTCAGGCTCCGCAGCGCCCTCGACACGCTGAGCCTGCATCACCGCGGCAAGCGGGTGCTGATCGTCGGCCACCAGGTGGTGGTGCTGTGCCTGCGCTACCTGCTCGAGAAGCTGGACGAGGCGCAGATCCTCGCGATCGACGCCGAGGGGGACGTGGCGAACTGCGGTGTCACGGAATACCACTTGGCGCCGGGGGCCGCCGAGATGGAACTCGTGCGCTACAACTTCGTCGCCCCGCTGCTGACCGTCGGAGCCCCGGTGACGACGGAAGCGGACGCTGCGGTGGCCGTTCGATGAGCGTGACCGACCTCAACCCCGAGCTGCTGCGAGCGCTTCCGCTGCCCCCGCTGAGGCCAGACGGCGACAAGTCGGATCGAGGGACCTGTCTGGTGATCGCGGGCGGCGGCGGCGTGCCCGGCGCGGCGCTGCTGACCGGTCGGGCCGCCCTGCGGGTCGGGGCCGGGCGTCTGAGACTGGCCGCCCCGCGCCAGTCTGCCGTCGCCTTGGGTGTGGCGCTGCCGGAAGCGCGGGTCGTCGCGACGCCCGCGACCGCCGCCGGGGAATTCTCCCACAGAGCGGGCCGCGTGCTGGCGCCTCTGGTGGAGACCGGCGTCGCCGTTGTGGTCGGCCCCGGCATGCTGGACGGCCGGGTGGCCCGGCGCCTGACGCTCGACCTGCTCGCGAGGGACAGCGCAGTCCCGATGGTGGTGGACGCCGCGGCAATGCCCGACCCGGACCTGCAGCCGGAATTCGCCGCCCTTGCCGGCGGCCGTACTGTCCTGACGCCCCATGCGGGCGAAATGGCGGCGCTGAACGCCTGCACCAAGGAGGAGGTTCTGGCGGACCCGCTCGGCATGGCCCGCGCCACTGCGGACCGCTTGAGGTCGGTCGTGATCATGAAGGGGGCCGTCACCTTCGTCGTCTCGCCGGACGGCGCGGCCTGGCGGCACGCGGGCGGCGTTCCGGGCCTGGGCGCTTCAGGGTCCGGCGATGTTCTGGCTGGAGTCCTGGCGGGACTGCTGGCGCGCGGCGCCCCGCCAGCCACGGCCGCGCTATGGGGCGTCTATCTGCACGCAGCGGCGGGTGCGTGGCTCAGTCGCGAGATCGGGGCGCTTGGCTTCGTCGCCTCGGAGCTGCTCGACGTGCTGCCCCGCGTCCTGTCCGCAGCCAGCGAGCCCTAGGCTCAGGCGGCCCGACGGTCGCCCCCGCGGCGATCTTCGTTACGCATCCCGCCATTCAGCATCATCAGCTCCAGCCGGATTTCGATCAGGCGCAGCTCGATCGATCCGATGGCCAGAAGGAGGACCGAGGTAATCAGGATCGCCGCCTCGAAGCCGATGACCACGACGGCGGCGCTCGTTCCGAGCACCTGCCCCGCCACCAGCGTCAGGGCGAAAGCCGCCGCGCTCAGAGCCACGCCGTAGGCTCCGATGACCTTCATCCACGACGCCCTGGGCGCATCCATGTTGATGCGGCTTCCCGGCTTGCGCCGGTCGCGCCCGCGGCGTTCCCGGCGCTCGCGACGCTCGGATTCCACCGCTTCGAGCTTGCGGGCGACCGTGTCGGCTTCGACGGACATGCTGATATCCCCTTACAGAGTTGAACGGCCGCGCCTGAGCCGAACGGGCCCCGACAGCGAGGGAGCGTTGAGGCCGGTACGGCGCGTCATGCGGCCGCCGCCTTGGCGAGTACGGCCTGTTCGGCCCGGGCCGCGCGCAGCACGTACCTGATCTGATAGCTCAGCAGCCGCCAGTTCAGCGGCTTCGTGACAAAGGAGGTGGCCCCGAGCCGATAGGCCCGGTCGATCGCCTCGACGTCTTCGCGCCCGGTCTGGACGATGACCGGCAGACCCACCGTCGCCGGGTCGCTGCGCAAGGCCTCCAGAACGGCGAACCCGTCCATCACCGGCATTTCGAGATCCACCAGAAGGACGTCGAAACGCTCGGCTTCCAGCATCTGCATCGCCTCGGCCCCATTTTCGGCGACCGTGACGCTGGCGTCGGGCGAAGCGAGGTTCACCTGCGCGAACTCACGCAGGATGGGATCGTCATCGACAAAGAGCAGTCGGGCCTGCTCGTCGAGAACGTAGAAGAAACTACTCACAACAACCCCCTTCGGCCCTGACGCCGACCTCTGAAGCTTAAGGGAGAAGTCATTAATCGACTGTATAGTCTCGGAATGTCGGTCAACGGACACAAAGCTAACAGCTTTCGCAGGAAGTTCTTCGGCGGTTCCATTCGCCGAAAACTGATCGGCCTGGTGCTCTCGTCGCTGCTGACGACCTGCCTGATTACAGCCGCGCTTTCCGGATGGCTTGACGCCCGGCGTCAGTCGCAACTCGAGACCGAGCGGCTGACCCAGACAGCCCATGTCATAGGCTCGCTCGCGGCCGCGGCCGTGGAGCGTTCGGACGCCTCCGGAGCGTTCGTGGCGATCCGTTCCATCGGCCAAATGCCCGACGTCCAGTACGCGCGCATCGTCGGACCTGATCAGCGATTACTTGCGGAGACCGGAGGCGGGGTCCGCCTCAACTCCGACATCGCTCTCGAGGCGGGTCAGAAGGGCTCGATCTGGTCGGTCATCAACAGCGGCACCATACAGGCCACCGTCCCGATCCGCAGCCAAGGTCGGGTCGTGGGCGAAATCACCCTGCTCAGCGAGACGCCGGGTCTCCGCGCGCGTGTGCTGGGGGCCGTCCTGGTCAGCTTCGCCGGCGCCGGCGTGGCGCTTCTCGCAGGGCTGCTGATCGCCAGCAGCATGGCGCGCCGGATCAGCCGGCCGATCATCGAACTGGCGCAGTTCACGAGCACGCTCAAGGCCGGCGAGTTCCGCCGCGCGCCGGAGATCGAGGCCGAGGGCGAGATGGCCGATCTGGTCGCCGGCTTCCAGGCCATGACCGAGGCCATCCGCCTGCGCGACGACCGGATCGCCGCCCACGTCGCCGGGCTGGAGCACGAGGTCTCGGCCCGGACCGCCGAACTGGTGGTCGCCAAGGATGCGGCCGAGGCCGCGACGGCCGCCAAGTCTGACTTCCTCGCTGTCATGAGCCACGAAATCCGGACGCCGATGAACGGCATCCTGGCCCTGAGCGAGCTGCTCCGCAGCTCCGACCTGCCGCCCCGGCAGCGGCGCTACGCCGACGTCATCGCCAAATCAGGACGCTCGTTGTTGAGCATCATCAACGACATCCTCGACTTCTCGAAGGTCGAGGCCGGAAAGATGGAGCTCGAGACGGTCGAGGTCGACCTGGCCGAGACCGCGGAGGATGTCGCCAGCCTTTTCGCGGAACGGGCGCAGGAGAAGGGTCTCGACCTCGCGGTCTATGTCGATCCGGCCATCCCGGCGGTCATGGCCGACCCCACCCGCCTGCGTCAGGTCATGAGCAACCTGACCAACAATGCGATCAAGTTCACCGAGTCCGGCGGCGTGATCCTGACCATCGAAGCCGATCCGTCGGCGCCGGGCTGCTACGTCTTCAGCGTCACGGACACCGGGCCGGGCATCCCGGAGACGGTGCTGCCGAAGCTGTTCGAGGCGTTTTCGCAGGCCGACCAGACCACGACGCGCAAGCATGGCGGCACCGGGCTGGGGTTGACGATCTGCGATCGGCTGGTCCGAGCCATGGGCGGCGAATGGCGCTTGTCCAGCGAAGTGGGCCGCGGCTCCACCTTCGCCTTCGTGGCTCCGTTCGCGGCGGCCGCGGAGCCGGAGATGTGGGATCGGGTCCCCGCCGGCCTGAGCGTCACGACCTCCGGGCTCGGACCGATGACGGAACAGGCCGTGACCCGATATCTCAGGGACTTCGGTTACGCGATCACCGCCGACGCGAGTGCCGCAGCCGCCGCCTTCGTCGGTCCCTCCGCCGCACCCCTGCCCCTGCCGTCGGTGCTCATGGGGCCGGAGGGCGAGTATGACGCCAACGCCGCCTGCGTCGCCCCCTGGCCGATCCGCCGCGCCGATGTCAGGACCCTGGCGGATCAGATCGCTTCGGGCCAGCCGATGGCGCTGGAGGCCGGTTCCACCGGCCTGCTCACCGGCATGCGTTTCCCCGGCGTGTCGGTGCTGGTGGTCGACGACTCCGACGTCAACCGCGAGGTGGCGGGCGAGGCCCTTCAGAGGCTCGGCGCGGATGTCGCGCTCGCCGAGGATGGCCTGCAGGCGGTCGAACGACTTCGCAGCGCGCGCTTCGATCTGGTGCTCATGGATGGCTCAATGCCTGTCATGGACGGGTTCGAGGCCAGCCGACAGATCCGGGCCGAAGAAGCCCGCGACGGACGGCCGCGCACGCCGATTCTGGCGCTTACCGCCCACGTCGTCGGCTCGGCGGCCGACGCATGGCGCAGCGCCGGGATGGACGGCGTCATCCACAAGCCCTTCACGGTCGGCGACCTGGCGCAGGCGCTCAAGACCCACTGTCCCGACCGCGCGGTCGAGGGCGAGGACGCGCCGACGCCGGACGCCGCACCGGCGGCCGGCGCCGACGATCTGTTCGATCCCGCCGTCCGGGCCGAACTGGAGGCGATGGCCCAGAACGGCCGACCCGACTTTGTCGAGCGGATCGCCAATCTCTACGCCACCAATGCGCCCCTGCGGTTCGACGACCTGCGGGACGCCATGGAGGCGAACGACCTCGACGCCGCGGCGCGGGCCGCCCACGCCCTGAAATCCATGAGCTTGAGCCTCGGAGCCTCGGCCGTGGCGAAAGCCGCCTCGGCGGCGGAGCGGGCGGCGCGCGAGAATGTCCGCGACGCCATCGACCTTCTGGCCATCGAGGCCCTGCTGAACCGCACCCTGGCCTCGCTCGGCCTCGCCACGGCCGCCCCCGCGCCGGAAGGCCCCCAATCGGTCGCGCTCGTCGATGACGTGAAGGCGGCGATGGCCGCCGGCCACGTTCAGGTCTTCTATCAGCCGATGATGGACCGGACCGGCGGTTTCGCCGGCAAGGTCGAGGCGCTGGTGCGCTGGACCTGTCCGGAGCGCGGACCCATTCCGCCCGACGACTTCATCCCGGCGCTCGAAGCCGCGGGCGGTATCGAAATGCTCACAGATTTTGTTCTGGACCGGGCCATGGAGCAGACCGGCGGGCGCCCCGGCGTGCTGGTCGCGGTGAACGTTTCTGCGTCGGAATTCCAGGATCCCGGCTTCGCCGACCGGGTCTCGGCCATGGCCGCTCGCCGTGAGTTTCCGCTGAACCGGCTGGAGATCGAGATCACCGAGACGGCCATCCTCGACATCCAGCACGCTCGTCCCACGCTCAGCCGCCTCGCCGAACTGGGCGTCGCCGTGGCTCTGGACGACTTCGGCGCCGGCTACACCAGCCTTCACGCCCTGCGCGAGCTGAAGTTCTCGACCTTGAAAATCGACCGCAGCTTCGTCACCGGCTGCACCGAGGACACCGCCTCTGCGGCCATCATCCACGCGGTCATCGGCGTTGGACGCGCGATGGGCATGAAGATCGTCTGCGAGGGAGTCGAAACCCAGCAGCAGGTCCAGTTCCTGCGCACCGCCGGCGCCCATCTGATCCAGGGCTATGTGTACAGCCGGCCCGTTCCGTTCGATCAGCTTCCCGAGTTTGCGTCCCTCGCCGCAGCGGCAGTTCCGTCGCTCCCTGCGGCCCTCAAGGCTTCCTGAGTATCCGATGGCCAGTATCGTAATTGTCGATGACGACCCGACCGTCCGCCTGATCGCGACAGAGATGCTGCGCGACAGCGACCACGCCATTGTCGAAGCCTGCGACGGCGACGAGGCGCTGAAGCTGGTCCGGTCGATGCACATCGACCTGGTCGTTCTCGACATGCTGATGCCCAACAAGGACGGGCTGGAGACCATCATCGAAATCCGCAATCTGCGGCCGTCGATCCGGATTCTGGCGATCTCCTCCGGCGGGCGGACCGGGGCGGACCTGCTGCTCAGGACGGCCATGGCCTTCGGCGCGGACGCAACCCTCGCCAAGCCGCTCAGGGTGGACACCTTCGCCAGTTCGGTGGATCGGCTGCTGTCCATCCCGGCGCGGCGGGTGGGGACAGCCTCGACGGGCTGACCCGTCCCGTTCCGTCAACGCCGCCGGATCACCGCCCCGACCGCCGCAATGCGTTCGACGTCATGGTAGGCGGGACGACGCAACATTCCGCCGAACACGTCGGGATCCAGTTCCTCGTAGGTCATGACGAACTCCGATCCGAGGCGCTCCCCGAGACCATCGCGCACGACGTCCCGGCCCTCCACGATCGGGCTTCCGGTATAGAGCACAAGCCGCCCCTGCCCGGTCAGCCGCGGCAGACTCTCGCTCACCCAGTCCAGTCCCAGCGCGGCTCCGTAGAGGTCACCGCCGTCGCGATAGATGCGGCCGCCGCTCCCTGCCACGTACGGGGGATTGGCCACGACGAGGTCGAAGGCGCCCTCGACCGGAGCCAGCCCTTCGCCCTCGGCGCCCCGCACGGCGGCTCCCGCATGGGCGGCGTTGATCTGCAGGTAGCGCAGGGCTTTCGGATTGACGTCCGTGCCCCAGACCTCGGCGTCCGGGCGGCGAGCCGCGACGGCGAGCGCTCCGGCTCCGGCGCCGCATCCGATGTCCACGGCGCGGTTCACCGGCGCGCCCTCCCGCAGAGCCGAATCGATCAGCCTGACGAACCGATAGCTGTCGGGTCCGAGGAAGACGGCGCTGCGGCTGCTTCCGGCGGCCGAGTGAAGATGCAGGCGGCCATCGAGCGTGCTGACGCGCACTGTCAGCCTCAGCCCATCGCGGACTTCCTCCACCACGCCCGCGGCCCTCAGATCATCAAGCAGATCAGCGGGCAGATCGTCAGGACCGAACGACCGCGTCCACCCCAGGACGTCCCTCAGATTTCCGCTGCGCGCACGCGCGGTCCGGCCGGAGACCAACCGATGCGTCGCCGGCGTGGGCATGACGAAGCGGTAGCCCGCCCCGTCGAGGAAACCGAGAACCCGCTCCAGCGCCTGACCCTGCGCCTCCGACCGAGCTGCATGCAGCGTCAAGCCGTCCTCAGCTGCAAGGTTTCGCCCCACAGGTGCTCGCGATAGCAGTCATAGCAGGCGGCGCCGGCCATCAGTCGCATCACCGCGCCCTCGGCCAGGCTGCGGATCACCTCGGGCCGATCCTCGGCCAGCGGCGTCAGCACTTCCTCGTTCCAGGTCCGCGAGTGCTCGACGTCGAGGGTGGCGTGCAGGGCGTAGTATTTGCGCTCCGGCCCGACCCCCAGCCGCTTCAGGCCCCGGGCGACATGATCCGCGCGCCAGGGCGCCGTGAGTTCGACGGCGCCGAGCGCTCCCAGCGCATGGAAGGCGTAACGGCGCGTCGTGGAGAAGGCGACCAGCACATTGCCCAGCGCCAGCGACGGCCAGACCGTCTCCTCGATGGTCGGGTGCAGGTCCAGATGCTGCGCCAGCCTGGCCAGCATCGGGCCGTGCATGCCGGCCATGCTGCCGCGGCCCATCTCGTCCCAGTAGTTGCGGGCGAGCTCGAGCTTGGGGCGGTCCGGCATCTTCACCTGCGCCATGGCGACGAGATCGTCGAAACCCGCCTCCCCGGCCACCTCCTGAAGCAGGAACCAGCGCATCTGTTCGAAATCCGCCTCCTCCGCCAGCCAGGGGAACAGCGGGTCGTTCTCGCCGGGCCCGGCGCCCTTCAGGGCCTCGAACCAGGCGACAAAGTCTCCGGGGGTTTCGGGCAGGTCGTTCAGCCACGGCGCCGCCGCCACGCGCGCCCGCTCGATGAAGGCGCCTTCCGTCAGGATGAGCTCCGAGTCCTCGCGCGCGTCGGCGACCCAGTCCGAATAGGGGACGGTCGGCTTCAGGCGGCGGTGGTTCCACCGCGCAAGGCGCTTGTGGAAGTCCGCGGGGCTGGCCGATTCAGGTCGCAACGACGTAACGGCGTCCGGGACGCGCATGGTGGGTACTCCGCATGATGAGTGCGGATTACGCGGCAGAGCTCGGAAGGTTCCCTTCGTAGAAACAACGGCTTGCGCCTTTGCTGTGTCCAAAGACCGACTCTGGAACCGGGGCAATGACGGTCCGTTCCTTCGTCATTAGAGGACACTTCATGCAACATCCCGGATTCACTTGGACTTTGAAGCGCGACGGCGACGCGTGGCTGTGGGCCGCCCGCGGCAGAAACGAGGACACGCTGATTGAAGGCCGCGCCCGCTCCCGCGCGGAAGGCGCCGCGTGCCTCGTGCGCGCCATGTCGCAGGCGGTCCTGGCGTCGGACGGCCCGGTGGCGGCCTGACATGACCACCGGAATGAAGGTTCTGGAGACCGCGGTCTATCGGGGCCCGCACCTCTACAGCGCCCGGCCCATGATCCGGGTCCAGCTGGACCTTGGCCCCCTTGAGGATCACCCGACCGACCGCCTGCCCGGCTTCACCGAGGCGCTGCTGAGCCTGGTGCCGAGCCTGCAGGGACACGGCTGTTCGTACGGCCACGCCGGAGGCTTGGTCGAACGCATGCGGGAGGGCACATGGCTGGGCCATGTGATCGAGCACGTCGCCCTGGAGCTGCAGAGCCTCGCCGGGGCGCAGACGACGCGCGGCAAGACGCGGTCCGTCAAGGGGCGGTCGGGCGTCTACAACGTCATGTTCGCCTATGAGGATGACACCGCCGGCCGTCTGGCGGGGCGGTTCGCCATCGAACTGGTGGCCGGGCTGCTGCCCGACGGGCTCCGGTCGCTCGAGGGCCTGGACAGGATCATCCCCCTGGAGGGCCCTGCGCCCCAGGACCTGGCTTCAGCGATCGAGGCCATCAGGCTCGCCCTGCGCCGGGCCGCGTTCGGACCCAGCACCGCCGCCCTGGTCGCCGCAGCCCGCCGCCGCGGCATACCGGTCGAACGGATGAACGGCCAGAGCCTGATCCAGCTCGGCTGGGGCCGCCGCCAGCGCCTGATCCGCGCCAGCGTCACCAGCCAGACCGGGTTGATCGCCGCCGAAATCGCGGGCGACAAGGCGGAAGCCAAGGCCGTGCTGGACCGTGTCGGCGTCCCCGTCGCGCGGGGCGTGACCGTGCGAACAGCCGCCGAAGTCCTGCCCGCCTCCAAGGGCCTCAAGCGGCCCGTCGTGGCCAAGCCGCTCGACGGCAACCACGGCCGCGGCGTCACCACCGGCCTGATGACCGACGCACAGCTCCTGCTCGCTTTCGAGGAGGCGGCGCGGCACAGCCGGCGGGTCATCATCGAGGAACAGCTACCGGGCCATGACCACCGGGTCTTGGTCGTGGCGGGCGAGGTGGTGGCGGTCGCCGAGCGGGTGCCCCCGCACGTCATCGGCGACGGCGTCAGCACCGTGGCTCAGCTGGTCCAGGCCGTAAACGCCGACCCGCGCCGCGGCGTCGGCCACGAGGCGGTGCTGACCCGGATCCGGCTGGACGCCTACGCCGCGGAAATCCTGTCGCGTCAGGGGCTTGGGGCGGAGAGCGTTCCGGGGGCCGGACGCAGGGTGGACCTGCATACGGCGGCGAACCTGTCGGCGGGCGGCACGGCGATCGACCGGACCGAGGAAATCCATCCCGACAACGCAGCGATTGCGCGCCGGGCCGCCCTGGCCGTCGGTCTCGACGTCGCCGGCATCGACCTGCTGGCGCCCGACATCACCCGCTCCGTGCGCGAGACCGGCGGCGGCGTGGTCGAGGTCAACGCGGCCCCGGGCCTGCGCATGCACCTGGACCCTTCGGAAGGGCCGAAGCGGGACGTCGCCGCGCCGATCGTCGCCTCCCTGTTCCCGCGCGGCAGCCGCGCCCGCATCCCGGTCCTCGCGGTGACCGGAACCAACGGCAAGTCGACCGTCGGGCGGATGCTGGCTCAGATCTTCCAGGCGGGCGGCCACACCGTCGGCCTGACCAACACGAGCGGCGTCTACATCGGACCCGAGAAGGTGTTCTCCGGCGACGCCTCGGGGCCGAGGAGCGCCCGGATGGTCCTGCGGGACGCCACGGTCGACGTGGCCGTGCTGGAGTGCGCGCGCGGCGGCATCCTGCGCGAGGGGCTGGCCTTCGACCGGTGCGACGTCGGGGCGGTGCTGAACGTCCAGCCGGATCATCTCGGCCTGAAGGGCATCGACACGCTGGAAGATCTGGCGGCGGTGAAGTCCGTCGTGGTGGAGTCGGTCTCGCGGCGCGGCGTCAGCGTCCTGAACGCCGACGACCCCCTGACCATCCGCATGGCCCGCCACGCCGGCGGGCGCGTCTGCTGGTTCAGCATGCGGGGCGGCGGCGACGCGCCCGGCTTCGTCCTGAAGCATGTCGCGCAGGGCGGCATGGCGGTTTTCCACGACCCGGCGACCGGCCTGATCACCCTGCACGACCGCGGCCAGCAGCACCTCGTCTGCCACGCACGAGACATCCCCGCGACGCTGGAGGGTCAGGCGGCGTTCAATGTGCAGAACGCCCTCGCCGCGACGGCCATGGCTTACGGCGCCGGGGCGCCACTGCATCAGATCGCCACCGCGCTGGCGACCTTCCGATCCACCTTCGAACAGAACCCGGGCCGGCTGAATGTGTGCGACGACCACGGCTTCCGGGTGATTCTGGACTACGCCCACAACCCGGAGGCTCTGCGCGCCCTTGGGAGGATGGTCGCGGCCATCCGGCCCGAGAACGGCCGCACCATCGGCATGGTCAGCATCCCGGGCGACCGTCAGGATTCCGAAATCCGCGCCATGGGCGAGATCGGCGCCGAGTATTTCGACCGGATGGTGTTCCGCGAAAGCCCTGACAACCGCGGCCGGCCCAAGGGCGAGGTCATCCGGTTGATGACCGAAGGCGCCCTGTCGGCGGGCTACGACCCGGTCCGGATCGACGGCGTCCACGAGGAGCCAAAGGCCGCCGAGCACGCGCTGCGTCTGGCGCAGCCGGGCGATATCGTCGTCGTCATGCCGACGCGGATCGAGGAGATCTGGCGGCTGATCCAGGAGTTCCGGCCCGATCCCGGCCCCTCGTCCGAGCCGTCCGGCGGCGTCATGCTGGAGCCACCCCATGGCTGAGGGCCGGGGCGCGCTTCTGATCATCGGCGGGCATGAGGACAAGGAGGGCGATCGCGTCATCCTGAAGGAACTCGCCCGCCGGCTCGACGGCGGAAAGCTGGTGGTCGCGACGGTCGCGTCCCACAAGCCCGAGGGATACTTCGACTCCTATCGCGAAGCCTTCAAAGGGCTCGGGGTCACCGACATGGTCGAGCTCTACGTCGACGAGCGTTCCGACAGCGAGGCTCCTGAGGCCGTGGAGAAGCTCGACGGCGCCGCGGCGGTGTTCTTCACCGGAGGCGACCAGCTGCGGATCACCAGCCAGATCGGCGACACCGCACTGGAGCGCCGCATCGGCGAACTCCATCGATCGGGCGTCACGATCGCGGGCACCTCGGCCGGCGCATCGGTGATGAGCGAAACCATGCTGGTGACGGGCCCGAGCGCAGAGTCGTACCGGATAGGCGAACTGCACATGGCGCCGGGTCTCGGCCTGATGCGGCACGTCATCATCGACCAGCATTTCGCGGAGCGCGGCCGCCATGGCCGGCTGGTCGGCGCCGTGGCGCACAATCCGCGCCTGCTGGGCGTGGGCATCGACGAAGACACCGCCCTGCTGGTCGAGGGCTCTCAGAGCCGCGTCCTCGGGTCGGGCGCGGTCTACATCGTCGATGCGGAGGCCGCGACCCACTCCAACATCGCCGAGGCCCGCCGCGAGGACGCCCTGTCGATCTTCGACGTGCGAATGCATGTGCTGTCCGCCGGCGACGAGTTCGACTTCTCCACGCGGCGGCCCTGCCGAGGGCGCTGACCATTCAACCCTCAACGGAACGGCGCGCTCAGGAACGGTGAGCCCGACAGACCGAACCGCCACGGCGTCTCGGCCCCCTTGGTGATGCCGATGCGGGGGCCGGCGGCCACCTCGAACGGGGCCGCCGCCGCGGTGACGAGTGCGAACGGCGGCGCGTCGAGCGCCGCGCCGTCAAGCTCGCCGGTGACCGCCAGCGCCTGACACAGCCGTCCAGGGCCGCCGCAGAGCCGCCGGATGTCCGCCGTCCCGCGCCGCGCGATCATGGTCTCTATTCCGGCGTCGGGCTCGAGCGCGCGGATCAGCACCGCACCGCCGGTCTCGCCCGGCGCGCTGCAGACGACGTTCAGGCACCAGTGCAGTCCGTAGATTCGATAGACATAGGCCCGCCCGGGCGGTCCGAACATCGCGGCGTTTCGGGCCGTCGGCCCGCGGAAACTGTGCGACGCCGGATCGGCGGCGTCATAGGCTTCGGTTTCGACGATCCGTCCCCCGACGCCGTCGACCGTCAGCCGAACGCCGATCAGCGCCCGCGCCACGACCTCGGGCCGACGGGCGAAGAACCCCTGACCAGACACATGCTCCATCGTTCAGTCGTCCGCGATCATGTTCAACGTGCCGCCATGCGGCGCGCAGGTCGAGCTCTGTCCACTTGCGGACAGAGGAACCGAGACTGGCGCGGCCTGATTACCGCAGCCGGGCGGCGGCCTCCGGGCAAACGCCGTCCCCTCCCCCGCGGACCCTGTGAGGCCGCGTAACCGGATCATCGTTTCATGCCCCTGATTTCCATCGTCGCATTCTTCCTCATCCTGGGCTCCCTCGCTGTGCTCGCGTTCGCAGCCTGGTTGCTGGGGGACTGGTATCTCGGGGAGACCCTCTGGGTGGAGGGTGAGCGGGTGTTCCACCGCGAGGACTGGCGCCTGTGGCTGGGTCTGGCCCTCCTCGCCTGGTCGTTCCTCGGTCGCTGGATGGTCCTGCTGCTCGCCGCGAAACCGGCCCGGAAGCCCGCGGACCTTCGCCGCCGGGACTCCACCGTGATCGACGGCGCCACAGGGGAGAAGTTGCACGTCGAATCCTCGGGCCGGGGTCCGGCATTGGTGCTCACCCACGGCTGGGGCATGGACGCTACCATCTGGAACAGTCTCGTCGACCGGCTGTCGGGCGACCATCGCCTGATCACGTGGGATCTGCCGGGCCTCGGCCGGTCGGAGATCGACCACCGGCAGTTCAGCCTGGAGACCATGGCGGCCGATCTGCGCCGCGTCGTCGCCCACGCCGGCGAGCCGGTGGTGCTGGTCGGGCACAGCATCGGGGGGATGATCATCCAGACCCTCGCCCGCGACCACCGCGAGCTGTTCGGCGAGCGGGTGAAAGGGGTGGTGCTTCTGAACACGACCCACACCAACCCGCTGCGCACCATGATCCTGTCTGGACTGGCCCGCGCCCTGCAGAAGCCGGTGCTGGAGCCGCTCTTCCGGCTGGTGATCTTTCTGAAGCCCCTCGTCTGGCTCAGCGCTTGGCAAGGATACCTGAGCGGGTCCTCCCACCTCGCACACCGGCTTGGATTCGGGCCGGACGTGACGCGGAGCCAACTCGAACACGCCACAAGGCTGTCGACCCGCAATCCGCCGGACGTCCTCGCACGAGGCAACCTCGCCATGTTCCGGTGGGACGCCACGGACGCCTTGGCCGGCCTGCCCTGCCCGGTGCTGGTTGTCGGCGGCGACGTCGACATCGTCACCAAATGCGAGGCGGGCCAGCGGATCGCCGCGTCGGCTGCGGGGGACTTCACGGTCGCGGCGCGCGCCAATCACATGGGCTTTCTGGAACAGCAGGACGCATACGAAGACGCGCTCCGGGCGTTCCTGCGCCGCCAAACGGAACAGCCGGCCTCGTGAGGCCGGCTGTCATCGTCATCCGCGACCGGGGTTTCCCGGGCTGAACGGGCTCCGCAGCAATGCGGAGCCCGTCTTCTGATCAGAGCCTCGCGGCGGCCGTGGTGCCGGCTGCGTCCGACGCGTGCAACGGGCGCAAGCGACGCCAGGCGGCCAGCGCCTGACCCGTCACCTGGTCCATGTTGTAGTAGCGGTAGGTGGCCAGCCGCCCCACGAAGGACACCTCAGGCCGCGCCTCCGCCAAGGCCTGGTACTTCTTGAACAGCACCTGGTTCTCCGGACGCGGGATCGGATAGTAGGGGTCGCCCTCGGCCGCCGGGTATTCGTAGGTGATGCTGGTCTTCGGGTGGGTCTGCCCGGTCAGGTGTTTGTATTCGGTGATCCGGGTGTAGGGCGTGTCTTCCAGCGGATAGTTGACCGTGGCCACCGGCTGGAACTGTTCCTGATCGAGCGTCTCGTGGCGGAACTTCAGCGAGCGGTAGGGCAGCTCGCCGTAGCGGTGGTCGAAGAACTCGTCGATCGGGCCGGTGAAGACCAGCCGGTCGAACGCCACCTCATCGACGACGTCGCGGTATTCGACGCCGGTCTCGATGTGGATTTCGTCCCGGTCCAGCATGTTCTCGAACATGCGGGTGTAGCCGTGCAGCGGCATGGCCTGGAAGGCGTCGGTGAAGTAGCGGTCGTCGGTGTTGGTGCGAGTCGGGACTCGGGCGGTCACCGACTTGTCCAGCTGCGACGGATCCAGCCCCCACTGCTTGCGGGTGTAGCCGCGGAAGAAGGTCTCGTAGAGCTCGCGGCCGATGGCGTTGACGACCACGTCCTCGGAGGTGCGGATGCGCTCGACCGGCTCGGCGCGGGAGGCGAGGAAGGCCTCGGCCTGCTCGTCCGACCGAAGGTCGAGGCCGTACAGCGCGTTCAGGGTCGTCCGGTTGATCGGCATCGGCACCAGCCGGTCGTTGACCTGCGCCAGCACCCGGTGCTCGTAGGGCCGCCACTCGGTGAACCGCGACAGATAGTCGAAGATCTCGGCCGAGTTGGTGTGGAAGATGTGCGGCCCGTACTGGTGGATCAGCACGCCGGCGGCGTCGAGGCGGTCATAGGCGTTACCGCCGATGTGCGGACGGCGGTCGACCACCATCACCCTCTGTCCCTGCGAGGCCAGCCGCTCCGCCATGACCGAGCCGGCAAACCCCGCGCCGACGATCAGCGCGTCATAGTGGGAGCGGCGGCTGGCGGCGAAGACCGCGGGTGCGGCGATCGGGCGCTTCGCCGTCGCGGTCATCGGCTGCTTGCGCTGCACGGCGCTGTCGATCAGCGCGGCCATGCGCAGATGGGTCTGGTCCCATGACAGGCTGGTCAGAGCCTGGTCGACCTCTTCCAGCCAGGCGCGATCCTCGCCTCGGGCCTGGGCCAGAGCCCGGTCGCACCCGGCGATGAACTCCTCGGGGGTCGAGGCGATCTGAACACCCTCGAGGTCGCCGTAATGGCGCACCACGTCACGGATGGGGGTCGAGACCACCGGACGCCCGGCCGAAAGATACTCCGGCGTCTTGGTCGGGCTGATGAAGCGGGTCGACTCGTTGATCGCGAATGGCATCAGCGCCACATCCCACGAGGCGAGGCAGGCCGGCAGGTCCTGATAGGACTTCTGCCCAGGGTAGGTCAGGTTGGGGCGCTGGGGCAGCTGCTCGGGTGAGATTTTGACCACCGGCCCAACGATCTCGAAGTCCCACTCCGGCCGGGCCGCGGCCACGGCGTCGATCATGCCGAGGTCCATCCGCTCGTCGATGACGCCGAAGAAGCCCAGCTTGGGGCGTTCGGAACGAACAGCCGCAGCCTGACGCGCCTTGGCGAAATGCGCCCGGTCGACGCTCGAGGGGAAGGGATGGATGTTGTCGTGCTGGTCCTGCTTGGCCTCGTAAAGGCTGTAGCCGCCGGTGAAGACCACGTCGGCGGTCGCGAACAGCTCCCGCTCCAGCGTCGTCAGTTCGGGCGGGGCGAAGGCGAAGTTGGCCAGTTCGTCCATGCAGTCGTAGACCACGGCCGAGGCCGCCACGTGGCGCGCGATCGGCAGCATCATCGGCGTGTAGTACCAGAGCACCGGACGCTCAAAGCCGTGGGACGAGATGGCTTCGTCGAGCAGTTGCCGCAGGACCGCGTTGCGGCAGGCGCCTTCCAGACCGTCCGGCACCCGCGGCGTCACCACGATGACGGCGGTGTCCGCACAGACGCGAATGTCGACGCCCATGGCCGCGCCGGGCTCCGCCGGCAACGGTTCCTCGAACACCATGACCGGCCGCGTTTTGGCGAAGCGGGTCATCAGGTGCTGCGGCCGCTGGAACACGAAATTCCAGCGCAGATGCGACATGCAGACGATGGGCTCGTTCCGCTCCTTGAGCTTGCTCAGGTCGATCACGTCGGCGGCGGCGGGCGCGGAATCTACTGCGGTCATCGAGGGGTCCCTTGTGGCGGTTTTCAGAGACCCAACACCTTCAGCTCAAAATCGTTCCATCCCACTGATTTGCTTAGATAATCCAACGGAATTTAGAGTCGGCCTTCCGACATTTCGGAGGTTTGGCACGGTGCGTAGAGCAGGCGCTCGGGTTCGTTCCACCAGCCTTCGGCCGGATGCGGCGGGGGCGCCCCGTGTCGGGCGAGGTGCCGAATCGTTTCGGCGAGCGGCGTCGGTCGCGGCGTCCCGTCGGACACATCAAACGCGCCCGGCTCGTAGTGGCTCCGCATGCGCGTCAGCAGACTGTCCCAGTCATAGGCGCCCAGCAGCGACCAGACCGTCAGGGCCCGGACGTCGACTCCCGCCCGGCCCGCCTCCTGCGCCGCTTCCCACGCCTGCCCGAGCCAGCGCTGCTGTTCCTCCGGCGTGCAGCCGAGGTGGCATTCAGTGATCGCCACAGGGAGCCGGTAGCGCAGCCACAGCCGCTTCAGGTTCCAGTCCCAGCCGCAAGGGCGGTCCTCCAGCACCCGCACCGCCTCGACGTCGGCGTAGGCGATCTGCCCGTTTCCGCCATGAGTATGGGCCGGGTAGCGCTTCAGGCGGTGGTCGAGGAAGCGGTCGCTGGTGATGTAGTGGTTCATCCCGATCACATCCGGCGGACAGGGATCGTCGGCGATCTCGCGGAGGCGGTCGGTAAGACCGAACCCGGCCACGCGCGTCCACAGGGGATGATCCCGGTCGACGCGGCCCGTCAGCAGGTCCCAGGTCATGAAGCGGCGGGCATTCTCGAACTGAGCCTGCTCGCGGCAGGCCGCCGTGCCCCAGGTGGTGCCGAAATCCTCGGTCTGGATCAGGCGCGCCGCCGGGTTGACCGCGCGGATCGCCTTCATCGACAGCCGAACCGCGTCGATCTGGTTAAGAACGGCGCGCCAGAACGCCCCTTCATCGCGAAGATGGGGGTACCAGTGGCCGTACAGGGCGCTGAACCGGGCGGTGGTCAGCGGCTCATTGATCGGCGTCCAGTCCTCGACCCAAGGATAGCGCGCCGCAACCTGCCCGGCGAACCGCGCCACCCCTTCGGCGAAGCCCGCGTCCAGCAGATGCGTCCAGGCCGGGCCGGAGCCGTGATGGACGAGACCGACGATGGGGCGGACGCCGAGCGCCTTCATCCGACCGAGGCGTTCGTCGGCCCAGGTCCAGTCGTACACCCCCCGCTCCCGCTCAGTCCGCTCCCACAGAACGGGATATCTGAGCGCCTTCAGGCCCAGCTCCGCGAACAGGTCGAGGTCGCGGGGCCGCTCGTCATGACCGCTCAGTTGCGACTGATCGCTCCACCGGTCGCCGACGCGGCTGACCGTGCATTCGTGACCGCCCCAGAGCTCCATGCTCAGGCCACCTGCAGGGCGGGCTCGGCCACGAGGCGCCGTCCGAACCGCGGCTTCAGCCGCCAGGCGGCGGCGGTGCGGACGATGTCGTCCAGCGACGCGAACGCCGGCTCCCACCGAAGCCTCTCGCGCGCCGCGCCCGGATCGGCCACCAGCACGGCGGGGTCCCCCGCGCGCCTCGGCCCGATGGTGTAGGGCGTGGCCCGGCCGGTGACGCGGTCGACGGCGGCGATCACCTCCAGCACCGACACTCCTCTGCCGAGCCCGAGGTTCATGGCCGCGAACCCGGCGGGGCCAACGTCGGCGCCCAGGGCAAGCACATGCGCCTGCGCCAGATCGGCTACGTGGATGTAGTCGCGGACGCAGGCGCCGTCGGGCGTCGGGAAATCCCGTCCGAACACCGTCAGCGCCGGCCCCAGCCCCAGCGCGGCTTCGATCGCCAGCGGGATCAGGTGGCTCTCCGGGCTGTGGGCCTCGCCGATCTCCCCGTCGGGATCGGCGCCGGCGGCGTTGAAATACCGCAAGGCCACGCCTTCGATGCCGTAGGCGCGGGCGTGGGCGGCGATCAGGCGCTCCGCCGCCAGCTTGCTGTCGCCATAGGGATTGATCGGCTGCAGCGGCAGCGTCTCCTTCAGCGGCGCCAGCAGTTCGCCCTCTGGCTGGCCGTAGACGGCGGCGGTGGACGAGAAGACGATCCGCCGAACGCCGCAGGCGCGCATTGCGCCGAGGACCGCGGCGACGCCGTTCAGATTGGTGTCCCAGAAGACGTCCGGCTCCAGCACCGAACGACCGACCTCGATCAGGCCGGCGAACTGGATGACGGCGGAAACCCCGTACTCGCGAATGCAGGCCTCAACGGCGGCCTGGTCCCGGACGTCGCCGCGGACCAGCGGCCCCCACTTCACCGCCTCGGCGTGACCGTTCGAGAGGTCGTCGAACACCACCGGCTCATAGCCCGCCGCCGCCAGCGCCTTGGCGGTGTGGGAGCCGATGTAGCCGGCGCCGCCGGTGACCAGGATCCGTCTGTCGTTCATGCAGAAGCCTCCAAACTGCTACGCCAAACGGCGAGGCTTGGAGGTCCGTTCCTATGTCGGCAACCGATCAGGCGGCGCGAGTGTCGCCTGACCGACAGAGGAACGCCGCCGCCGGAGGCGTCGTTTCCGCCTGAAACCAGCAAGTCTCAGGAGTCGCACCATGTCCGTCATCGACAAAGTCCTCGGGGCCGTCACGCCGCCGGTGTCCGAAGAAAAGCGCGCCGAGGCGACGGCCAAGGCCCGAGCGGCGGCGGACCCCGGAGACTGGCTGTCGACGGCGCTGGATCATCACGACCGCATCCGCGCCGCCTTTTCCGCCTGCCGTGACGCTGAAGCCGCGGACGACCGGCGAGCGGCGATGAAGACTCTGGCTCTGGTCCTGAACGGCCACTCGCTCGCGGAAGAGGTGGTGCTCTATCCCGCGCTGGCTCAGGCGGGCGAGAAGATGCACGCCGGCCACGCCTACACCGAGCAGACCACGGCCAAGATGCAGATGGCGGAGTGGGAGAACATCCCGCCCTCGACGCCGGAGTGGAAGGACAAGCTGGAGCACATCCAGGGCGCCGTCATGACGCACATCTACGAAGAGGAATCGAGCTGGTTCCTCCGCCTCAAGGAGAAGGGCGAGAACCAGGCGCGGCTAACGGAGCGGTTCTCGGAAGAGTTCGAGCGGTACATGGGCGGTGGAAACTAGAAACCGGTTCGCTAGCGCAGGATGTGGTTCGGCGGCTTTCCGACCACTCAACTGCAAAAAACTCAAGCAAACATGGTTTGGCAACATATGTTAGAGTGATGCCACAATACTATGTTATGGTGACACATCGCTGAACGGTTATCCGGGCTTTGGCGACAGAGAGTGACGTGCTCCCGCCCTAGACGGGAGCCGCCGTGTCAGACCCCCACCCCCTCGACCTTCTGATCAGGAAACTGAGCACGCACGGCCAGCTGTCGGGCGAGGATCGCGACGCGATCCGGGGTCTGTCGTTCGTCCCCCGCACGCTCGAGGCGGGGACCTATCTGGTGCGGGAAGGCGACCCTCCGTCGCGCTGCGGCGTCCTCATTTCCGGTTTCGCCTACCGCCAGAAGCACACCGGCGACGGGCAGCGTCAGATCGTGGCTCTGCACATCCCGGGCGAGGCCGTCGACTTCCAGAACCTGTACCTCGACGTCTCCGATCACAGCGTGCAGATGCTGACCCGCGGCGAGGTCGCCTTCGTTCCGCGCACGGACTTCCAGGAGCTGATCCGCACGCGGGCCGCCGTCGCACACGCCATCCTGATCAACGTGCTGGTCGAGGGCTCGATCTTCCGCGAGTGGGTGGTCAACGTCGGCCGCCGCGACGCCCGCACCCGCATGGCTCACCTGCTCTGCGAGTTCGCGATCCGAATGGAGGCGCAAGGATTGGCGGGCTCCGACGGCTTCGAACTGCCGATCACCCAGGAGCAGCTGGCGGACGCCGTCGGCCTGACCCCGGTGCATGTGAACCGTACGCTCAAGGCTTTGGACGCCGCGGGCCTGATCACGCGCAACAAGCGCAGCATCCGATTCCCCGCGTGGGAGCGGATGCGCGATGTCGCCGACTTCAACCAGCGCTACCTGCATCTGACGCCGCAGGAAAAGACGGCCTTCCCTCCGTCGCTCTGACGCCAAAGCGCCCAGACCGGCGGCGGTGAGCGGCCGCCCTTGGGCTAGGACGGGGTCTTCGTCCCGCCGCCGGGACGCGGCGTCCCCATATCGGGCTTGGCGTCGTCACCGGAGCCCGGCCCGGGCCCGCCCGCGGAGGGCGGGAAGGGATGGGTCTGCTGCGGCCCGGGGCCGGGTTCGCCGACGCGGACCTGACCGAGTCCGGCGCTCTGGTGAACGCCTCGACCGTCCGTCGGCGTGTTGATCTTGCCCATCAGCCCTTTTCCCCGTCCTGCTGCGCTGGAGCGGGCCCGGCGTTCGCCGGACGTGCGGGCAGCGCCCCATCCTCCGGCGACGGCATCTGGACCGGCTGCACGGGGTGAGGCGCGGCGTCGTCGGCGGCGCTGGGAGAGTCGGCGCTCCAGGCCATCCAGATCGCCGCGCCCAGCAGCGCCACGATGATGATCAGCGTGACCACTGCGAGCATCGGCAGCTTGCCGGCGCGCTTCACCTCAGTCACCCGATCATCCATCGCATCTCTCCGTCAGCCGATGCAGACGCAACGCGCGAAGGCGAACCGCGGCTCCTAAGTCGGGGAGACGACGCGCAAGCGGCCCTCAGCCCGCGAAACGGGCGCGGCGGGGGCGGTGGCGGATGCACCCTGGCGCAGGTCGATCCGGGCGTGGCATTCGCAGGAGCGGGCGGCCAGCTTGTCCGCATCCACCACGCGCAGCATGCCGCGGCTGTAGCGGATGGCGCCATCCGCCTTCAACTGCAGGGCGCTGGCGTTCAACGTCGTGCGCTGCACGCCCAGAGTGGTGGCGAAATCGTCCTGGGTGAGCGGCAGCTGATCGGATCCGGTCCGGTTCCGCGTCAGCAGCAGCGCCCGCGCCAGCCGTTGGGTGGCGTCGTGCATCAGCGAGCAGGCGATCGCCTGTTCCGCCTCCAGCGCGCGCTTGTGCAGCCAGGACATGACCAGCTTCTGAAGCGCCGGGTCCGCCAGGACGGCCGCGCGGACGCTGGCCGCCCGGGCCACCTTGGCGAGGCCGCCGATCTTCACCACCGTCCGGTGAGAGGCCGCCTCGGCCGCCAGGGAGCACAGCAGGTTCGCGGCGCCGTCCCGGCCAATGGCCCCGACCTCGATCATCCGACCGTCGTCCATATAGGCCAGATCAGCCAGCAGCGCGCCTTCAGGAAACACGACATACGCCGGCGCCTGACCTTCATCGTTCAGAAGATGGCCCCGCTCCAGAGTTACGGTCTTGAGAGGCACATCGAGCCACGCCGACGCCTGCATCATGTCCAGCAGCAGCCGGTTCGCGCTGTCCAGCGCGTTGTCGAAAGAGCCGGAACTCACTTGAAGCATGTGCATCTCCAGAACGCTTCTCCGGCCCGTACTGACGTCTCCTTCGGCCGAAGTCCTGCTTAACAAGTCGACGACGATGCGTTTCTAACCTGCATCATGCGGCCGGTTCTTTTCACCGACCCGCAATCGTTAACGCGCTCCTGCAACGGCGGTTTCACCAGCAAAACCTGCTCACAAGGAAGTTTTAAGGGCTCAGCTATGAGTTCTAACATAACATATGTTAGACTACTTCAGTCATCGCTCTGGTGAACGGACAGGATGTCGCGCGTATTGACCCCGTTCATCTTCGATCACGTATCTGCTCCAGCACCATTGGAAGGGAGCACCGATTGACTCAGCATTTGGATGCCTTCGACAGCCCGCCGGAGGTTCGCGCCTTCGAAGGGGAAATCCTCGTCACCGGCGATCTGGTCAGCGCCGCCTATACGGTCAAGGCCGCCCGCGCGCTCATCGTCAGCCTGCAAGCGGCCGTCGCAGACGCCGAGGGCGCCGATACGGTCAGCGCCCTCGCGACGTCGCCCTTGCGGGCGGTGTCCTGATCCTTTCGCCTCAGTCCAGGGCGTAGACCACGCACGCCTGATCGGTCAGCTCGCGCAGCGGCGGCTGAAGCGCAAGGCGCGCCGCCTCGATCTGCGCTTCCGACGGCCCCTGCCCTTCTCTGGGCGCGGGCGGCGGGGGCGGTGACGGCGGGGGCGGAGGCGGCGCATAGACCGGCTGCACGTCCGTGGCGAGGTTCGACCCGCCGCCATAGGACGGCCAACCCGCCAGCACGTCGGTCTGGCAGGCCCGACCCGTCGGATCGATCACCTGCACCCGCCCCAGCGAGCCTCCGGCATGGCCGACCGCCTCGCGCGCGCGCCGGGCCGCGTCCTTGACGGCCTCGCCCTGCAGCCAGGTCTTGGTGGCGTTGTCCGGCTCCAGGTTGAAGTAGACCGTTCCGATCGAGGTCGGCTGGCTGGCCACCACGGTCGCATAGACCCGCTCGACCAACGCCATGTCCCGGACGGTGATCTGCACGGACGCGGTCGACTCGTAGCGTTCGATCTGGTCGGCCCGGGCGTTGTCGCGCAGCACCCCGTTTTCATCGCGATACTGATCGTACAGCGGCTGGGTCGAGATGGTCGTCTCGACCCGCACCCGCGTCGCATCGTAGGCGCCCAGCGTGCGGCTCAGCGCGCGCACCTGTTCCGCCGCCTTGCGCGACGCCTCCGCCGCGCTGCGGTCGATGGCCCTGAAGCTGGCGCTGAACCCGGCGCGGTTGGCCGGCACCTCGGCGCGGACATGGCCGATGGAGGCGATCACCGGATCACGCATCCACCAGGGCGCGGGCACATAGCGCTCGCCGACGGTGGCCGGCGGCGTCTGGGCCAGGGCGGGCGCCGCGATCAGCGCGGCCAGGCCAACAAGCAACAGCGGTCGAGACATGAACCCTCCTGAAAACAAGCAACTCAGGCGAGCCTATCCGCCCGTTTCGCGGGCGCCAATCGGCAATGCCGAGGAGGCGGACGAGCGCCGCAGTCGGATTCCCGACACAGGAACCACCCCGGCCAACCGCGGCTTTGACGGATGCGGGAGCCCGTCTGCCCCCGCAGAAGTCGAGGGAGGCTGAATGTCACATCACCTATCTTCCGCGCAGCGCAGCGCCTCCGAAGGGCGCGCCGCCCCTTGGCGTCATCCGCAGGAGCGGAGATAGTCATGGCGGTCATCGAGCGGGCCTTCACCCTGGCGCGGAGCGGCCGCTATGCCCAGCTGCAGGATCTCTACAAAGCGCTGCGCAAGGAGGGGTTTACCCACCTGGATCTGACCGAGCTGCAACTGCCCAGCATCGCCAAACAGCTGCGCGGCGAGCGGCTCAGGGCGGTCCAGCAGCAGTCGGCTCCAAGCGCTCAGCCCGACATGGTCAGCGGCTGAGCCCGACCGGAATGCGCCTGCCCACCATCCTGATCATCGTGGCCGTCGCGCTGGCCGTGTCATTCGCAATCTACCGCCTGACCGGCGGCACAGTGGTGTTCTTCGCCCTGCCCCTGCTGTTCGCCCTGCCGTTCATCGGCCGACGGCGCTGACGCGGACATCCTGAAACGGGCCGCGCCGCCGGAGCGATCCGGCGGCGCGGGAGTCTTGCAGGAACTTGCCGTCTAGAACTTGTAGCGGGCGCCGACGAAATACTGGCGTCCGGTGTGGTGGAACACCGAGGTGCTCTCCCGATCCGCACCGTCGCCGACGAACTGATGGTTCTCCTCGTCGGTCAGGTTCAGGCCCTCGAAGGTGAGCTGGACCTGCTCCGTCAGCTGGTACGAGGCGGAGACGTCGACGTTCATCGTCTCCATCTTGCCCTCGATCTGGTTGCCGTTCCGGCCGGGCACGTTCTGGGTGTAGCCCTCGCGATAGGCGGTCGACACCCGGGCCGAGAACTTCTCGTCTTCGTAGTAGAGAGTGGCGTTCCACGACGAGGGCGACAGGTTGATCAGGTCCGCCGTCTGGAAGGTCGTGCACAGGGCGTTGGCGCAGTAGTCGATCTCGGATTCGACGTGTGTGTAGTTCAGCTGCACGCCCAGGTTCTGCAGCAGGCCCGGCAGGAACCGGAACGGCTGTTGGTAGCTGACCTCGAAGCCCTTCAGCGGACCACCCTCGGTGTTCACCGCCGCCGTCAGCTGGAACACTTGCGACGGCGAACAGGCGCCGGTGCAGAAGCCCGGCGCGAAGGCCGACGGGTTCAGGGCGGTCAGCGCCGTGTACGGCAGGTCCTGACGCAGGATCTGAATGTAGGTGTCGATGTCCTTGTAGAAGTAGGCGAAGGACAGCAGGCTTTCCTCGGCGAAATACCATTCGACGCTCAGGTCGTAGGTCTTGGCCCGGAACGGCTCCAGCTTCACGTTGCCGATGGTGGCGGTGAAGTTCGGTCCGGTCGCCGCCAGCGAGGTGGTCGGCACCAGATAGTTGGTCCCCGCCAGGGTATTGCCGATCTGCGGACGCGCCATGACCTTGGCGGCGCCGAAGCGGACCATGAGGTTCTCGATCGGCTCAAGTGCGAGGTTCATCGACGGCAGGGTGTCGGTGTACTCGTTCTCCCCCTGGACGAGGGTGCCGCCGCCGGTCGAGCTGTAACCCTGCGCTTCCAGCCGCGTGTTGACCTGACGGACGCCGATATTGCCCCGGAAGGGCATGCTGAACACTTCGGTGTTGAAGTCCGCCTGGATGTAGGCGGCGAAATCTTCCTCGTAGATCGAACGGTTGCCGCCGCGGGCGTTGCCGTTGGTGATGCTCGTCAGACGGAAGTCGCCGCCCGGCAGGCCGGTGTCGCAGTTGCAGTAGATGTTGAACAGCGCGGCGATGGCGTCGAGGTCGGGCCGGAGCCAGCTCGAGTCCGTGCCCCCAGGGATAAGGTTGGCGCCGAACCCGGTCAGCAGGTTGGAGATGTTCGCCACCGTCGTTCCTGCCGGCAGGACGGGCACCACGGTCTCATCGGCGCGGCGGAACTCGTAGGAGTCCGAGCTGTAGGTCTTCCAGTTAATGCCGGCCTTGATCGTCAGCCAGTCCTGGGCGTCGAACTCCATGTCCGCCTGGGCCGACTCGAAGACCGTATCCACGCCGTTCGGGCGGATGCGGATTTCCGAGCGCGGCACCGCGGCCGTCAACGGCCGCCACGACCAATTCGCGGGATTGGCGACGTCGAAGCCGTAGTTGATGACCGGCGCGTCGGGATTGCCGCGGAAGTCCCACGAATAGCCGTCGGTGTCCGTGCGATCGAGGGTGACCGTCGTCTGGATGGGGTTGTCGAAGTTGGATTCGGCGCGGCCGTAGTAGTAGCGGCCCCGCAGCCGGTCGCTGAAGTCGTGCTCCGCCGTGAAGCTCATCTGCAGGAACTCGGTCGACAGCTCGTCGTAGCGGCTCTCGGAGCGAACATCGACGTTGTCGAACAGGCCGTAGGCCAGCATGCCGTTCTCGACCACGGCGTCGCGGACGATGACCTGGGTCTGACCGCCGGCCGCGGCGTTGCGGCTGAACGAAAGGGCTTCGAGGAAGTCTTCCTGCCGGGTGGCGTCGAGCTTGGAGTACAGCATGTCGAGCGAGAAGAGCGTGGTCTCTGCGGGCCGCCACTGGAACGCGCCGGTCACGCCCAGCCGCTCCTGGGTGTGGCTGAGCCGGCCGTAGCGCGGCAGGCGCGGGATGAACACCGATTGCTGGTTGGCGGCGTTATAGGCCGCGAGGTTGGCGGCGGTATTGGCGGGACGCGGATTGCCGGTGGAGCAGTTGGCGGCGTTCGAGCCCGTCGCGGTCGTATTTCCCGGGTTCTGCGGCGCGACGCCCAGCGGCGAGCAGAAGCCGCCGGAGCTGTTCGTGCCCATGGCCGGCGCCCAGCGCACCGAGCTGAAGCCTTCCTCCAGACTGTCCCGCTCGCTGTAGGCCACCGACACCAGCGCGCCGAACTCGTCGTTGGCGCCGAACTGGTCGCTCAGCAGCAGCGCCGTGCGCGGGCTCCAGGTCTCGGACAGGTCGTTATAGCCGGCCTGCACCGAGGCGGCCGCGGTGAAGCCGCGATAGTCGAACGGCCGGGTGGCCTGCAGGTCGACGGTCGCGCCCAGCGAACCCTCTTCCGTTTCGGCCGCCGCCGTCTTGCGGACGGTGATGCTGTTGAAGAGCTCGGAAGCGAAGACGTTGAAGTCGAACCCACGGCCGCGGTTGGCGCCGCCGGACGAGTCCGTGCCGCCGGCGGTGGCCTGGGCCTCCATGCCGTTGATGCGGGTGCGGGTGAAGTCGGAACCGAGGCCCCGGACCGTGATCGAGCGTCCCTCGCCGGCGTCGCGATCGATGGCCACGCCGGGCACCCGCTGGATCGACTCGGCCAGGTTCAGGTCGGGGAAGTCGGCGATGTCCTCGGCGACGATCACATCGACCACGTTCGTGTCGCGCCGTTTGGCGCTCAGACTGGCGTTCAGGCTGGCGCGGAAGCCGGTGACGACCACCTCGTCCACTTCGGTGGTTTCATCCTGCGGCGGGGCCTGCGGCGCGGTCTGGGCCGCGGCGGCTCCAATCCCCAGCGAAAGGGCGACGGCGAGGCCGGAGGCGCCGGCGAACAGGCGACGGCGAAGGGCGCGGGTCATCCGCGGCTCGATGGCTTGCATAATATGCCTCCTCCCAATGGGCATACAGGACGCCGGGGTGACCCCGGTCTATCAATTCTTGGACGCGGCCCCTCCGGGCCGCCTCATTTGACACCGGTGTCATGATCAGATGCAATGGCTTCTGACACCGGTAGCAATCCAGAGCCTAACCTGATGACTCGCAGTTTCGCAAGCCCGCTCTGTTCCCCGGTGTCGCTCGCCTGCGGTTTCGCGCTTCTCGCGACCGCATGCGCTGCCGGCACGGCCGATAACCGCTCCCCTGCCGCCGTCCTCGCCTTCCCCGGCGCGGAGGGGGCGGGCCGGTTCGCAGAAGGCGGCCGGGGTGGCGCGGTGCTGCGCGTGACGACCTTGGCGGACAGCGGGCCGGGCAGCCTTCGGGCCGCGGTCGAGGCGACAGGAGCCCGGACGATCGTGTTCGATATCGGAGGGGTGATCCGGCTGGCCTCGCCCCTGCGAATCCGCTCCGGCCGCGTCACGATCGCCGGGCAGACGGCGCCGGGCGGCGGCGTAACGCTGCGCGACCACCCTCTGATCGTGGCCGCGGACGACGTGGTCATCCGTCACATCCGCTCGCGTCTCGGCGACGAGAGCGGCGTCGAGGCCGACGCTATTTCCATCGAGCGTGGCCGCAAGATCATCCTCGACCACGTCTCGGCCTCCTGGTCCGTGGACGAGACCCTGTCAGTCGGCAGCCGCTACGATCCGCCGGAGCGCGGCGTCTACGACGTCACCGTGCAATGGTCGATCATAGCCGAGTCGCTGAACGCCTCGGCCCACGCCAAGGGGGACCACGGCTACGGCTCGCTGGTGCGGGGCGGCCACGGCGCCCGCATGACCTTTCACCACAATCTCTGGGCCTCGCACCGCGCGCGCATGCCACGGCCGGGCAATTACAACCCGCCGGCCGTCGACCCCGTCGGCCCGATGTTCGAGTTCCGCTCGAACGTCTTCTACAACTGGGGCGGCTCGCACGCGGGCTACAATGCGGACACCGAGAGCCTGTCGGCCTACGCCTTCATCGGCAACAGCTATCTGCCGGGGCCGGACTCGAAGGGCCGCTGGGCCTTCGAAGAGTCCAATCCCCTCGCCCGCGCCTGGTTCGAGGGCAACTCGATCGGGGGGGACATCCCCGCCGACCCGTGGAGCCTCGTCAAGGACTCTGAGCGACCCGGCTATCGCCTTTCCGTCCGACCAGACTGGGCCGAAGCGGCAGACGAGACGGCCGGTGAGGCGCTGGCCCGGGTGCTGGACCGCGCCGGAGCGGGCGGGGTCAGGGACGCCGTCGACACGCGCGTTGTCGCGGGCGTCCGGGACGGCTCGGGCCGGATCGTCGACAGCCCGGCGCAGGTCGGCGGGTGGCCGGACCTCGATCCGGGCGAACCGTGGGCGGACGCCGACGGCGACGGCCTGCCCGACGACTGGGAGGCGGCTCAGGGGCTAGACCCCGCGGACGCCTCGGACGGCCGCGCTGATCCTGACGGGGACGGCTACACCAATCTGGAGGACTGGCTGAACAGCCTCGCGGGCTAGCGCGCCAGCCAGCCGCCGTCGACCGGCAGGATCGCGCCGTGGACATAGGCCGCGGCGTCGGAGGCGAGAAAGACCGCCGCTCCCGACAGATCCGACGGATCGCCCCAACGCCCCGCCGGAATCCGCGCGAGGATGTCGCGGTTGCGCGTCTCGTCGGCGCGCAGGGCCTCGGTGTTGTTGGTGGCGAAATAGCCGGGCGCGATGCCGTTGACGTTGATGCCCCTGCCCGCCCACTCGCAGGCCAGCAGGCGGGTCAACCCCGCCAGGCCGCTCTTGGAGGCGGTGTAGGACGGCACGCGGATTCCGCCCTGGAAACTGAGCATCGAGCAAATGTTGATGATCTTGCCGCCGCGCCCGCCAGCGACCCACGTCCGCGCCACCGCCTGAGAGAGGAAGAAGGCCGACTTCAGATTGGTGTCGATGACGGCGTCCCAGTCCTCTTCGCTGAAGTCGAGGCTGTCGGCGCGACGGATGATTCCGGCGTTGTTGATCAGGATGTCGACCGGCCCGGCCTCGGCCACCACGTCGGCGATCGGCGCGGTCGAGCCGAGGTCGGCGGAGATCGCCTTGAACGACCGGCCGAGACCCGTGACCAAGGCCTCTGTTTCCGCGGGCGCCGAGCGGCCCACGGCGACGATGTCGGCGCCCGCCTCCGCCAGGCCGACGGCGATCGCCTGCCCCAGCCCGGTGTTGGCGCCGGTGACGAGGGCCGTGCGGCCGGAGAGGTCGAAACCGCTCATTTCAGTTGGCAGATATCGAGGACGGTCATGTCGGTATAGTCCAGGTTCTCGCCGCCCATGGCCCAGATGAAGGTGTAGTTCGAGGTGCCCGAACCCATGTGGATCGACCACGGCGGCGACACGACGGCCTCGCCATCGGCGACCAAGATGTGCCGCTGCTGGTCGGGCTCGCCCATGAAGTGGAAGACCCGGTCGTTCTCGGACAGGCCGAAGTAGAAATAGACCTCCGAGCGCCGGTCATGCAGGTGCGGCGGCATGGTGTTCCAGACGCTGCCGGTCTTCAGGATCGTCAGGCCCAGCAGCAGCTGCGACGACTGGCAGGTGGCGGGGACGATGTACTGGTAAATGGTCCGTTCGTTCGACGTCTCCAGCGCGCCCCGCTCCAGCGGCACGGCCTGCGCCAGCGAGATGTGCTTGGTCTCGAAACGGGCGTGCGCCGGGGTCGAGGCGAGATAGAAGCGGGTGTCGCCGGTGAAGGTCACGTCCTTCGAGCCCATGGCGATGTACAGGCCGTCGTTGGCGTCCAGCGTGTAGGCCTGACCGTCCACCGTGACCGTGCCGGTCGTCCCGCCGACGTTGACCACCCCCAGTTCACGGCGCTCCAGGAACGCGTGACCCGCCGCCGAGGCCGGCTCGGTCTGGTCGGGCAGGCGCACGGTCGCGCCGCCCGGCTGTACGCCGCCGATCACGAACCGCTCGTAGTGGGTGTAGTTCAGCCTGACCTCGCCAGCGACGAAAAGCTGATCGATCAGATACCGTTCGCGCAGCTGGTCGTTCGAGACCCCCTGCATCATGTCCGGGTGGGTGGCGTGATAGGTCTTGCAGTACATGGAGAACACCTTGTCCGGGTCGGAACGCGTCGTCTAGGTAACCGGTGTCATAATGGGGAGCAAGCGTCGACGGCGGAAGTCGGCTACGGTCGCGGTCGGGACGGGCCCGACCGCCATGGAGCGAACGCGGGAAAGCTGCCGCTTCGCGCTGGGAGAGGCTCTGGCGGCGGAGCAGAAACAGGTGAACGGCGCGGAGGCAGCGCGCCGGGCCGTCCGGCTACTTCCGATTCGCGACTGTGGCCAGGGCCGCGGCGAACGCCTGGGGGCTGTCATAGGTCCGGGAAGCCACCAACGGCATGTGTCGGAAGGTCAGTTCGACAAACCACTTGCCCTCCTCACTTCCGTGGCTGTCGTCGAGGCGGCACAGAACGGCGGTTAGTTTCCCCTCATCGAAAACAAGCAGGCCGGTTTGGTCCCCGTTCCCCGTATCCAGTTCCACCGGGCTGAAGGTCGGGTTGTCAGGCTGCACAGTGCAGGTAGCCCTGATCGAAGGCGGCGATGCGCTGCAGCAGGCTCCAGTCAGCGATCCGAATCTTGCGCGTGTCCTTCAGCAAGGCGCCTTCTTCCCGCAACGCCCTCAGGGTGCGGTTCACATGCACGCTGGTCAGGCCGGTGGCCTCTGCGATCCGTTCCTGGGACATGGGCAGATCGAACCCCTCGGGTGAACCGAGACCCGAAGCCGCGCGGCGCGCGGCGAACTCGCAGAGCATGTGAGCGACGCGCGATCGGGCGTCTCGTCGGCCGACATTCAGCACCCATTCCCGGAAGATGGAAGCGTCGATGAGGGCGTCCCTCCAGAGCGCGTCTGCGACGCCCGGCTGGTCCTTCATGAGCCGGTTCATGGCGACCTTGGGGATCCAGGCGATTTCAGCGCTCGTGATCGCCTCGACGGTGTGATCGGCGCGGTCGAGCTTGAGGTGCTGGAGGTCGAGAATGTCGCCGGCCATATGGAAGGAGACGATCTGGCGGTCCCCGCTACGCGTGGACTTGTGGCGGCAGGCATAGCCCTGAAGAAGCACGCAGCACTCTTCCGGAACATCGCCTTCGCGCACCACCAGCCGGCCCGCAGGGACAAGTTCCAGACGGATTGGGAGCGAGCCAAGAGCGAGGCGGCTGCCCTCGTCGAGTGTCGAGAGTCGCTCCAGTTTATGGACCAGCGGGTCCAGTATCTGATTTGAGGGGTCCATGAACGGCTCGACTTTCAGGCGGAAATCCAGACCGGCCGGGCACGGTTTCCAGGTCCGGCCCGAAGACTGACGATCAACTTACGACTGCAGGCTGGGCGCCGGCAGGCGCCGCTGGCGGTCAGCTTCCCTGGCGACGCGGAGCAGCATCTCGGCCTTGGCTCTCGCCGCCTCCGGCGTGTAAGCGGCGGCCACCATCGGCCCCGTCACGACGACCTCGCCGTCCACAGCGACGATGCGGGGCGGTTGTTCGAATGCTGCGTAGGGGTCGCTCATGACGCCTCTTCGTTGCCCCACGATCGGAATGACTTACCGCCCCATCGGCGTCTGTCCGGCACCCGACGCAGGGGCCCACATTTCGAATGTGTTCGACCGCCCCATCCGCAGTCCCCTTCAGAGGCGGTGCAGTCAGGCTGTCCCTGCGGCCTCCATGAGCTCCCGGATCTGTGTGGCGAGGGCGTCGAGCGCGAACGGCTTCGTCATCACATGCATGCCTCGCTCCAGATGACCGTGGCTCAGAACTGCGTTCTCGGCGAAGCCGGTGATGAAGAGCACCTTCAGCTCGGGCCGCGCTTGCCGGGCCGCGTCCGCCACCTGTCGCCCGTTCAGCCCGCCGGGGAGCCCGACATCGGTGATCAGCAGATCAACGCGTGCGCCGGACCCGAGGACCGCCAGGCCCGAGGCGCCGTCTTCGGCTTCGATCGCATTGTAGCCCAGGTCTGAAAGGACCTCGCCCACGAGCATCCTCACCGTGGGTTCGTCGTCGATCACGAGGACCGTTTCCCCCTCGCCCCGCGGGAGCTGCCCACGTTCCGGCTGAAGATCGGGCTCCTCCAGCTTGCCCAGATGGCGCGGCAGGTAGACGCAGACCATCGAGCCCTTTCCGGGCTCGGAGTAGATCGCGGCGGAGCCGCCCGACTGCTTCGCGAAACCGTAGATCATGGACAGGCCGAGCCCCGTCCCCACGCCCAGCGGCTTGGTCGTGAAGAAGGGATCAAAGGCCTTTGACTGAATCTCCGGCGGCATGCCGACGCCGGTGTCGGAAACGCAGACGGAAATGTACTGCCCGGGTTCGATGCCCCGCTCCCTGGCGCTCCTCGAGTCCATCCAGCGGTTTGCGGTCTCGATGGTGATCTTTCCGCCCTCGGGCATCGCATCGCGGGCGTTGATGCAGAGATTGAGGATGGCGTTCTCGAGCTGGTTCGGATCAATCAGGCTCGGCCAGAGCCCGGCGGCGTTGATCGTCTCGAGCTCGATTTGGGGACCGACGGTGCGGGCGATCAGGTCGCCCATCCCGTTCACCAGTTTCATCACGTCCGTCGGCTTCGGCGCCAGCGTCTGGCGGCGCGAGAAGGCCAGGAGGCGATGGGTCAGGGCCGCGGCGCGGTTGGCCGCTCCCTGAGCCGCGGTCACGAACTTGCTGACTTCGGCCGTCCGCCCCTGCGCCACGCGGGCCTGGATCAGCTCCAGAGAGCCCGAGATGCCGGCGAGCAGATTGTTGAAGTCATGCGCCAGGCCTCCCGTCAGCTGGCCCACGGCTTCCATTTTCTGGCTCTGGCGGAGCATCTCCTCACGTCGGAGATCCTCGGTCATGTCTCGCCCGACCGTGTAGAAGATGTCCGGCGTCGGACCCGCCCCGGGCACCGCGGACCAGGCGAACGACACGGCCTGGCCGTCCGCCCTCAGGAGCCTGACGAAGAACTGGTGAGCCGGCTCGCCGCGCTCCAGCGCCGCCAGGACCTCGGCTGTGGTTTCCAGATCGTCGGGATGGATGATCTCGGCGAACGGGCGTGAGAGGAGTTCGTCCTCAGGCCGGCCCAGCGTGCGCGACCAAGCGGGGTTGATCGAGATCAGCCGACCGTCGAACGACGCCACGCCGAACAGGTCTCGCGACATCTCGAACAGTCGCTGGCGCTCCGCATTGGACCGGAGATGAGCCAGCACCTGCGCTGTGGTCTCGATGCAGGAGCAGAACATGCCCGCCACTCGGTCATCGTCGTCCCTGACGGGAGAATAGGAGAAGGTCCAGTAGGTCTCCTCGGGGTGACCCCGGCGGTTCATCGTCAGCAGCAGGTTCTCGGACCAAGTGGCGTTGCCCGCCAGCGCGCGGCTGATCAGCGGTTCGATATCGTCCCAGATGTCGGACCACACCTCGCGGAACGGCCGCCCGAGCGCATCGGGATGTTTGTTCGCCAGGATGTCGGCATAGGCGTCGTTGTAGAGGAACGTCAGCTCCTCGCCCCAGGCGATGAACATGGGCTGACGCGAGCTGAGCACGATATCCAACGCCGTGACCAAGGCGCGGGACCAACCTTCGCGGGGACCGAGCGGCGTGGCGTTCCACGGGTGGCTGGCGACACGCTCCGCCATTGGAAAGTTGGGTGACGCGCTCAACGGGCTCTCATGCGGATGGATCGGCTTACCGGCGGGACCTCTCCAAACCCCACAGAGCCGGCGGCGTTCCGCTGGTGCAGGACCGCTGAGGACCGACCGATGGCGCGGCCGCGGCCGTTCCGCTCGGGATTATTGCCCTAGCGCCCGGGCGGCGCCGTCGAGTCGCGCACCACCAGCGACGGATCGACTTCCGGCTGGACGAGGGCGGCCGGGTCGAGGCCGCGCAGGCCGGCGGTCAGCTTCTCGGCCGCCATCCGGCCCATGTCCCGGATCGGCAGGCGCACGGTGGTCAGGTTCGGCCAGACGCGCGATGCCATCGGCAGGTCGTCGAAGCCGACGATCGACAGATCGCCCGGGACATCGAGGCCGGCGTCGCGCGCGGCCTTCATCACCCCGATGGCCATCTCGTCGTTGCCGGCGAAGATGGCGGTCGGGGGCGTCGGCATGGCCAGCAGATCACGCGCGGCCTCGACGCCCGACTCGAAGGTGTAGGCCCCGGCGCGGACATAGGCCTCGTCCAGCGACAGGCTGTGTTCGGCCAGCCCCTCGCGGAAGCCCCTGCCCCGCTCGTGCGACGAGCGGAAGCTGTCAGGGCCGGAGATGAAGGCGATGCGGCGGTGGCCCAGTTCGGCCAGGTGTCGCGCCGCCCGCGCCGCGCCGCGGCTGTCGTGGGTGACCACCATGCAGGCGGGAACGTCCAGCGACACCGAGGCTATGCGGACATAGGGACAGTCCGCCTCCTTCAGGATGGCGACGACGCGGTCGTCCTCCGACACCGACGGCGGCATGACGACGCCGAAAAGCTTCTGCCGCACCACGAAGGCCCGCACCTCCTCGAGGAAGCTGTCGGACGCGCGGTTGCAGGGGTGAACCACCAGCTCGAGACCCGACCCCCGCACGGCGTCCAGCACCCCCTGCTGCATGTTCACGACGTAGTTGGGGCTCGGGTTGTCGTAGATCATCCCGACCAGGAACGAGCGGCGGAAGGCCAGTCCCCGCGCCTGCGGATCCGGCGAATAGCCGTGCTCGGCGATCACCGCCTCGACGCGCTGGCGCGTCTCCTCCTTGACGAAGGGCGAGTGGTTGATGACCCGCGACACGGTCTTCTTCGACACCTCCGCGAGACGCGCGATATCGTTGATCGTGGCGGGCTTGCCGCCGGGCCGCTTCGTCTCGTTCACGCGGGAATGCCTCCGGTCGAACGCCGTGCTTAGCGGCTGCCGCGCCGTCTGTCAGCGTCAGGTGCCGCGGCGCTGCGCCGGCCGGTCGAGCACTTCGTCGCGCAGCGGCGTCATGAAGCGCAGATCCCAGTCGTCCGGATTGAACGGCTTGCGGGTCGCCTCAGTGACGGCGGGATAACCGCCGACCTCGCGCTCGTGATCGATGATCTCGCCACGGCCCTCGGCCACCTCGGCGATCAGCAACACGTCGCGCATGTCGCGGTCCCAAGGTCGGGCGCCGACCTGCGACAGCACCGAAACCTGCACCTGTTCGGCGGGGATCGGGGCCAGACCCTCCCACCACACCGGCGGCTGCCGGGTCTCGATAATCCGCGCCGGCGCCGTGGTGTAGCGTCCGAACATCCGCAGTGGCTCGCCGACCTGATCTACGGCGATGTTGTCGCGGCCGTAGTATTCCACGTCGCCCGCCCCGCCGATCATCATGAAGGCCAGATGCTCGGTCGGCGTCGACGGCCCGGCGCGCAGCACATTGCCCACGACGGTCATCTTGCCGACCTCGAACGGGACCGTCCCCCACTCTTCCGGCGCGAGGTTGTAGTGGATGGCCCGTGGGCCTGGATTGTAGATCAGGTTGTTGGCGATGATCCCGTGCACGCCGCCCTTGAACAGCGGGCTGCGCTCGTAGTTGTGGGCGTACAGATTGCCAACGATCAGCAGGCCGGTGACGTTGTCGTGGATCAGCGACCCCTTGGAATGCTCGCCCTTCGAATGGGTCGAGTAGGCGAGGCTCTCGCCGATCAGGTTGTTCGAGAAGGTGATGTCATGGCTGGTGCCCTGACGCCATTCGGCGGGGGTGGAGCCGGTGAAGCGCGGGCCTGACGCGGACAGGTTCTCGTCCGTGCCCCAGGTCAGGCTGCAGTGATCGACGATGACGTTGTAAGCGCCGACGGTGGCGATCGAGTCCTCGTCCCAGCCGCTCATCCATTCGCCGCCGGCCGAGCCGGGGCGGATGCGGATGTGCTGCACGATCACGTCATGCGTGGTGATGTCCATGCCGCCCTTGATCAAGGTGACGCCCGGCGATGGCGCGGTCTGGCCGGCGATGGTGATGAAGGGGTTTCTGAGTCGCAGGGTCTTCTTGCCCAGATCGATCACGCCCCCGACCTCGAACACGACGATGCGCGCACCGTCGGCCTCGATGGCCTCGCGCAGCGAGCCGGGACCCTCGCTGTTCAGATTGGTGACGCGGATGATTCGGCCGCCGCGGCCGCCCGGCGTCTTCGCGGCCCAGCCCAGTGCGCCGGGGAACGCCGGCAGGGGCGCGTCAGCGACGGCGGGCGCCGGGGTCTGCGCCACCGCGACGGACGCGGGAAGCGGAACCAGAAGGGCGGCGGCGAAGGCGGCGATGCGGGCGAGCGTCATGATTCCATCCTGTCACAGGGTCGCCTGCGGCCGCGACCTTCAACCTGCGCGCCGCTCCGAAGGGCTGCGCCGGATTCAAATTGACACCGGTTTCCTTCCTGCGCAATGTCTGACGCAACAGGGGGGCGGCGTGAGCCACGCACACGACAATTCGATGGTTTCGCCGATCGCCCGCGCCTTTGTGGAGGCGCGCCGGTCCGGCCGTTCGGTCAAGGACTATCCGGGCCCGGAGCCGGTGTCGCTGGAGGCCGCCTATACCGTTCAGGACGGCGCCATCTCGGCCTGGCCCGATCGCGTTGCGGGCTGGAAATTGGGCCGCATCAACGCGCCTCACGACACACGCTTCGGCGCCGGGCGGCTGGCGGGCCCCATCTTCGCCCACAACATCTCGACGGCGGGCCTGACGCCCACGGCTTTCCCCGTGATCGACGGCGGGTTCGCGGCGGTCGAGGCGGAATATGTGCTCGAGATGGCCGAGGATGCGCCGGATCGCGAGGGCTGGACGGCCGAGACGGTCGCCCCGCTCGTGGGTCGCGTCCTGACCGGGGTCGAGATCGCCGGCAGCCCGTTCGCCGGCATCAACGACCATGGCCCCGCCGTGACCGCCTCGGACTTCGGCAACAACGCCGGGCTGATCGTGGGCTCAGAGGTCGCCGACTGGCGCGCCCGACTGACCGATCTGACCTGCACCATGACCATAGACGGAACTGTGGTCGGACAGGGCGGGGCCGCGTCCATCCCCGGGGGACCGCTCGATTCCCTCGCCTTCCTGCTGAACCTGCTGCACCGGCGCGGTCGCCGCCTTGAGGCCGGCCAGCTGATCTCGACGGGCGCGGCCACGGGGGTTCACGACATCCGTGCAGGGCAGCGGGCGTCTGCCGATTTCGGCCCCGACGGCACCATCGAATGCATCGCCGTCCCGGCCGGGGAGAGGATCGCATGACCCTGACGCGCCGCACACTCGGTCTGGCGGGCCTCGCGGGCCTCGCCGCCTGCGCTCCCAAAGCCGGCACGGGCGGCCGCACCGTTTTCAACGCCGTCGACGTCCACCCCGCCGACTATCCCACCGTCAGTGCGGTCAAGTGGATGGGCGAGGAGCTGGGGCGTCTGACCGGCGGTCGGCTGGGCGTGCGCCAGTTCCCGGCGGGACAGCTGGGCACCGAGGACGACTCCATTGGCCTGACCCGCTTCCAGGCGGTCGATATCTGCCGCGTCGCGGTCGCCGCCCTGAACAACGCCTTCCCCGAGACCCGCCTGCTGGCCCTCCCCTACGTCTACCGCGACGTGGCGCACGTCCGCGCCGTGGTCGACGGCGAGATCGGCACCGAGCTCCTGAACGTGTTCGAGGGCCGGGGCCTGGTCGGTCTGGCCTACTACGACGCCGCCCCGCGCTGCTTCTACAACGTCCGCCACCCCGTGACCGAGCCGGGGCAGCTGCGCGGCCTGAAGATGCGCGCGCCGCAGTCGGACATCTTCCTCGACTCGATCCGCGCCATGGGGGCCAATCCGACGCCGCTGACCTTCGGGGCCGTGTTCTCCTCGCTGCAGACCCACCTGATCGACGGGGCCGAAAACAACTGGCCCAGCTATCAGTCCAGCCGCCAGTTCGAGGTCGCGCGCTACTGGAGCCAGACCGAACACTCCTTCGCGCCGGACGCCCTGCTGATGTCGAAAGAGAGTCTCGAGCGCCTGTCGCCCGCCGACCGCGATCTGGTTCGCGACGTGGCGCGCCGGTCGGTTCCTCTGATGCGGGTCGAGTGGGATCAGCGCGAGGCCAAGGCGCGGGAGACCGTTCTGGCCGCCGGCGTGCAGGTCTCGCAGGTCGACAAGGCCGCCTTCGCCGCCACGGTCCGGCCCGTGCTGGACAAATATCTCGCCGAGCCGCGCCTGCGCGCGCTCCACGAACGGATCGCAGCGGTCGCCTGAACGGCCGCGCAAACCACGGTGCTCAGGGAGGGCCCGGATGTCTGAACCTCGACGCGGGGCCGTGCGCGCCCTCGACGGCCTGACGACCCTGGTCATGGGACTGGCGGGAGCCGCCCTTGTCGGAATGGCGCTCGTCCAGGCCTGGCAGGTGTTCGCCCGCTATGTGCTGAACGACAGCCCCGGCTGGACCGAGCCGCTGGCCCTGCTGATGATGAGCTTCGCGGTTATGTTCGGCGCCGCGGTCGCGGTCCGGCGAGAGACCCATTTCGCCTTCCAGACCTTCCGCGACTCCGCGCCGGTTCGCGCGCAGTGGGCGCTCAAGTCGGTCTCGCGCCTGATCGCGGCCGCCTCGGGCGCCGCCCTGATGGTGCTGGGCGGGCGGCTGATGGTGGATGAGTGGCCGGTGGCCATGGCCGGCGCGCCCCTGCCATCCGGCCTCAAGTTCGCCGGGCTGTGCGTCGGCGGCGCCCTGATCCTGTTGTTCGCGGTCGAGCGCCTGCTGACCGGAGATTACCGCGCCCCCGACGCCGTCGCCGCGGCGGAGGACTGAGCATGGAATACATCATCCTCTTCGGCCTGCTGGCCATCCTGCTGGCCATCGGCGTGCCGGTCGCCTTCTCGCTGCTCGCGGCGACGCTGGCCACGGTGATCTACCTCGCCCTGCCGCCGATCGTGGTGTTCCAGCAGATGGGGTCCGACATCACCTCGGTGGCCCTTCTCGCCATTCCCCTGTTCATCTTCACCGGCGAGCTGATGATGAAGGGCGGCCTGTCCGACCGCATGATCGCCCTCGCCTCGTCGATGGTCGGCCACGTCCGCGGCGGACTGGGACAGGTCACCGTGGTGGGTTCGACCCTGTTCGGCGGCGTCTCCGGCAGCGCCATCGCCGACGTCTCGGCCATCGGCGGCACCATGATCCCGCAGATGCAGAAGCGCGGCTATGACGCCGACTACGCCGTCAACGTCACCATCTCGGCGGCGCTGGTGGCCCTGCTGGTGCCGCCCTCGCACAACATGATCCTGTATTCGGCCTCGGCCGGCGGGGGCGTTTCGATCTCGGACCTGTTCGCGGCGGGCATCCTTCCCGCCCTGCTGCTGGCCGCGACCCTGATGGTCACCGCCTACGTCGTCGCCCGCCGGCGCGGCTACGCGGCCGAGGCCTTCCCGGGCTTCCGCGCCGTCGCCGTGCGTCTGGTCGCCGCCATTCCGGGCCTGCTGCTGGTGGGCATTATCTTCGGCGGCATCCGCGCCGGGATCTTCACCGCCGTCGAGAGCGCCTCGATCGCCGTGGTCTACGCCACCGTGGTGACCGGTCTGGTTTACCGCCACATGACCTGGACCGCGTTCAAGGCGGCCTGCACCGGAGCGGCGCGGACCTCGGGCATGGTGCTGTTCATCATCGGCTGCGCCGGGGCCTTCGGATGGCTGATGGCCTATATGCAGGTCCCGACCATGATGGTCAGCCTGCTGCAGACGCTGACCGACAACCCGATCCTGATCCTGCTGCTGATCAACGTCATCCTGCTCATCCTCGGCACCTTCATGGACATGGCGCCCCTGATCATCATCTGCACCCCGATCTTCCTGCCGGTGGCCAAGGCCTTCGGCGTCGATCCGGTCCAGTTCGGCGTCATCCTGCTGCTCAACTGCGGCATCGGCCTGATCACGCCGCCCGTCGGATCGGTGCTGTTCGTCGGCAGCGCCATCGCCGGGATACCGATGACCCGGGCGCTGAAGACCATCTGGCCCTTCTGGCTGGCTTGCCTCGGCGTGCTGATGCTGGTCACCTTCATTCCGGCGCTTTCGCTGTGGCTGCCTTCGCTGATGAAATGACGGGACTGAAGGGCCTTCGGGCCGCCGAGGATTGCCGCTGGGACTGCGTCGCCCTCGGCGAGGTCATGCTCCGGCTCGATCCGGGCGAGGGCCGCGTCCGCAGCGCCCGGTCGTTCCAGGTCTGGGAAGGCGGCGGCGAGTACAATGTGGCGCGCGGCCTGCGGAAGACCTTCGGCCAGCGCACCTCGGTGGTCACGGCCCTGCCCCGCACCGAGATCGGCGCCCTGGTCGAGGACCTGATCCTGCAGGGCGGCGTCGACACGTCACACGTCCTCTGGCGCGACGCCGACGGCGTCGGCCGCAACACCCGGGTCGGCCTGAATTTCACCGAGCGGGGCTTCGGCGTCCGCGGCGCGCTGGGCGTCTCCGACCGCGCCAATTCGGCGGCGTCGCAGTTGCGGCCGGACGAGATCGACTGGGAGCACCTGTTCGGGGCCGAAGGCGTCCGCTGGCTGCACACCGGCGGGATCTTCGCGGCCTTGTCGGAGTCCACGGCCCGGACGGCCCTGGCCGCCGTCCGCGCAGCCAAACGGCACGGCGTAATCGTCAGCTATGACCTGAACTATCGCGCCAGCCTGTGGTCCAGCCACCCCGATCCGGACGCCGCGCGCCGGGTGAACCGCGAGATCGCCGGGCTGGTCGACGTGCTGGTGGGCGACGAATACGCCTACGCCTCGTGTCTCGGGCTTTCGACCGAAGAGGCTCGCGTCGATCCGGCCGACAGCGGGCCGTTTGATCGGATGGTCGAGCGCGTGCACGGCAATCTCCCGAACGTGCAGGTCTTCGCCGCCACCCTCAGGGATCCGGTCTCGGCGTCGGTCAACCGCTGGGGCGGCGTGCTGTGGATGGGCGCCGAACGGTACGCTTCGGAGGTCCGAGAGATCGCGATCCTCGACCGGGTCGGCGGCGGCGACGGCTTCGTATCCGGCATGGCGTGGGCGCTCATGGAAGGACTGGGAGCGCAGGCTGCGGTGGATTACGGCGTCGCCCACGGCGCGCTCGCCATGACCACGCCGGGCGACAACGCCATGACCTCGCTGGAGCAGGTCAGGGCGCTATGCGAGGGCGCAGGCACGGCCGCGGTGCGCTGACGCGCCACTGGACGGACCCCTCGGGCGATGCTCTTTAGCGCCCTGAAGGACGCGGCCTGACGCAGGCTCCAGACGTCCAGCCGCCCGGGGACTCCGCCGATGAAAAAACTGCTCCTGACCGCTGTCGCCGTGTCGGCGCTCGCCTGCCCCTCGCTGGCCCAGACTCCGCCGTCGGAACTGCCGCCCCCGCCGACGGCCCAGGAAGAGGCCGCGGCCGCCGCCGAACCGGCGGCGGCGCCTGAAGCGCCGCGCTGGGACGTCCAGACTCCGCCCGGACCGTCGCGCGACATCCCGATCGACGTGACCAGCGGCACCTGGATGTCGGTCGACGTCAGCCCGGACGGCCGCACGATCGCCTTCGACATGCTGGGCGACATCTACGTCATGCCCATCGCCGGCGGCGAGGCCCGCGCCATCGCCAGCGGCGTGGCCTGGGACATGCAGCCCAAATGGTCGCCCGACGGCCGCCATATCGCCTTCACCTCCGACCGGGGCGGCGGCGACAACATCTGGGTCATGGACGCCGACGGCTCCAACATGATCCAGATCTCAAAGGAGAAGTTCCGGCTGTTGAGCCAGCCCGACTGGTCGCCCGATGGCGAGTTCATCGTCGCCCGGAAACACTTCACCTCGTCGCGCTCGCTCGGCGCGGGCGAGATGTGGATGTACCACCGCTCGGGCGGGGACGGCGTGCAGATGACCGAGAAGCGCACGCCCCAGAAGGACACCGGCGAACCCGCCTTCTCGCCGGACGGCCGCTATCTGTATTTCAGCGACGACGCCACGCCCGGCACGACCTTCGAGTACAGCAAGGACGTCAACACCCAGATCTATGTGATCCGCCGCCTCGACCGCGAAACTGGCGAGATCGATCCCTACGTGACCGGCCCCGGCGGCTCCATCCGCCCGACCCCGTCGCCCGACGGCAAGTCGCTCGCCTTCATCCGGCGCGTTCGCTACCAGTCGACCCTCTACGTCATGGACATCGAGTCGGGACGTGAGACGCCGATCTTCTCCGGGCTGGATCGCGACCTGCAGGAGACCTGGGCGATCCACGGAGTCTATCCGGCGATCAGCTGGACGCCTGACAACCGGTCGATCGTGTTCTGGGCCGGGGGCAAGATCCAGCGCGTCGACGTGGCTTCCGGCGCCGTCTCCGAAATCCCGTTCCATGTCGCCGACACCCGGCGGGTGCAGGACGCGGTGCGCTTCCCCGTCGAAGTCGCCCCGGAGCGTTTCGACGTGAAGATGATCCGCTGGGCCCGCCCTTCGCCGGACGGCTCGAAGGTCGTGTTCGAGGCGCTGGGCAATCTGTGGATCCGCGACCTGCCGACCGGGACCGCGCGCCGGCTGACACGCCAGTCGGACCATTTCGAACTCTACCCCACATGGTCGCGCGACGGCCGGTCGATCGTCTACACCACCTGGGACGATGAGGATTTCGGATCGGTCCGGGTCGTTCCCGCGTCCGGCGGGGAAGGCCGCGCCGTCACCAGCCGGCCCGGCCACTACGTCGAGCCGACCTTCTCGCCTGACGGTCGGACCATCGTCTATCGCACCGTCAGCGACGGCTTCCTGACCAGCGCCCTGTGGAGCCGCGATCCCGGCGTCTATCGCATCCCGACGGCGGGCGGCGAGCCCGAGTTCATCACCGACGACGGCTCGGCGCCGCAGTTCGGGGCCGACGGCGAACGCCTGTTCCTCTCAGGCCGCGACGGAGACAAGCGCACCTTCATCTCGGTGAATCTGGACGGCGAGGACGCGCGAACGCACCTGACGTCGGAATGGGCCAATGAGTTCGCCATCTCGCCCGATGGCCGCTGGATCGGCTGGACCGAGCGCTTCAACGCCTATGTCGCCCCCTTCGTGCTGGCGGGCCGGCCGATCTCGGTCAGCCCGGAGGGCAAGTCCCTGCCGCAGGCCCGCGTCACCCGCGACGCCGGCGAATGGCTAAGCTGGTCGGGGGACTCGCGCCGGCTGCAGTGGTCGCTGGGGCCGGAGCTCTTCTCCCGCGATCTGAACCAGTCCTTCGCCTTCGTCGAAGGCGCGCCGGACGAGCTTCCAAAGCCGGACGAGCGCGGGATAAACATCGGCTTCAGCGCCGAGGCAGACCGGCCCGAAGGCCGCATGGCCCTGACCGGCGCCCGCCTGATCACCATGAACGGCGCGGAGGTGATCGAGAACGGTGTCGTCATCATCGACGGCAACCGCATCGAAGCCATCGGCCCGGCGGCCTCGACCCCCGTCCCCGCCGGCGTTCCGGTCATGGACATGGCCGGGAAAACCATCATGCCGGGGCTGGTCGACGCCCACTGGCACGGGTCGATGGGTTCGGACGAGATCATCCCGGAGCAGAGCTGGGTCAACTATGCGGCGCTGGCCTTTGGCGTCACGACCATCCACGACCCCTCCAATGACACGAGCGAGATCTTCGCCCACAGCGAGCTGGCGCGCGCCGGCCGGGTGGTCGGCCCCCGCATCTTCTCGACCGGCTCGATCCTGTACGGCGCGACCACCGCAGGAACGGTCAAGGTCGAAAACCTCGAGGACGCCCTGTCGGCCCTGCGGCGGATGCAGGCGGTCGGGGCTTGGAGCGTCAAGAGCTACAACCAGCCCCGCCGCGACCAGCGCCAGCAGATCATCGAGGCGGCCCGTCAGCTGAACATGATGGTCGTCCCGGAGGGCGGCTCGCTGTTCCAGCACAACATGTCGATGATCGTCGATGGCCACACGACCATCGAGCACTCGGTGCCGCTGGCCAACCTCTACGACGATGTCCACCAGCTGTGGCGTCAGACCGAGGTCGCCTACAATCCCACCCTGGTGGTGGCCTACGGCGGCAGCTACGGCGAAAACTACTGGTATCAGGAGAGCGAGGTCTGGAACCACCCGATCCTGACCCGCTATGTCCCCCGCCGCATTCTCGACGCGCGTGCACGCCGGCCGGTGACGCTGCCGGAGAACGAGTGGAACCACATCTCCATCGCCCGCGAAGCCGTCGAACTGTCGCGTCAGGGCGTCGATGTGCTGATCGGGGCCCACGGGCAGCGCGAAGGCCTGGCGGCGCACTGGGAGCTGTGGAACCTGTCGCTCGGCGGGGCGACGCCGATGGAGGCGATCCGGTCCGGCACCATCAACGGCGCCCGGGCCCTGGGCATGGACCGCGACATCGGCTCGCTGGAGGTCGGCAAGCTGGCCGACATGGTGGTGATGGACCGCAACCCGCTGGACGACATCCGCAACACCACCTCGATCGCCTACACCGTCGCAAACGGCCGGGTGTTCGACAGCGGCATGAACGAGGTCGCGCCGCGTCAGCGGGCGCGGGCGCCGTTCTGGTTCGCCCAGACCGGAGGCGAGGGATTTGCGGCTCAGGCCGCTGACACCGACAGCCACGGGCACGACTAGGCGGTAGCGGAATCAGTCTGCCGCCTTCCGTAGCGCTTTCACGACTCGCCCTCGCCGGGGAGGCTATTCGTGACCGGACTGTGACGGCGAGGCCCGCATCCAGCGCGAATTTCGCGGTCAGACGAATGTCGTGGCCGACGAGGCCGATGGCGTGGACGGCCCCGTTCCGCGGGGCTGGGCCTTTTCACCGATCGGTTCGCGGCTACTTCTAGTTGCTCCTTCTCGGCCACACCTTCTGTAAAAATGGCGCTTTATTGACCTTGACCGGTAGCATCATGCTAAGAGACATGGATGATAGTGCCGGTCGTCGGCAACCAACGTACACGTACGGGGTTGTTGACGGCACGCTGTCCAACCATCACGGAGCCCCTGCCATGAAAAAAACCCTGGCTGCAATCGCCACCGGCGCGATGCTGATCGCCGGCCAAGCCCTTGCCTCTAACCAGGCCTCTGCCGCCCCCAGCGTCGTCGATCGTGTCGGCGCCTCGGTCGGCAGCTCTGACGAGTTCGGCGGTGGCGTGTCCCCCGGCCTGATCTTCATCGCCGTCACCGTGCTCGCGTTCGCCGCCATCACGGCCGCCGATGACGATTCCGAAAGCGATTGATCTGAAGTTCGGGACCTCGTCCCTGACCAATGATTGGAAACGGCGGCTCCTTGCGGAGCCGCCGTTTTTCATTGCGCGAAGCTCAGGGCCGGGCCGCGGCCTCAGGCGCTGTAGGCGGTCTTGGTCTGGGTGAAGAACTCGACAGCCGCGAAGCCCTGCTCGCGCGGACCATAGCTCGACGCCTTCGAGCCGCCGAACGGCACATGGTAGTCGACGCCCGCCGTCGGCAGATTGACCATCACCATCCCCGCCCGCGCCCGCCGCTGGAAATCGCGCGCGTGCTTCAGCGACTGGGTCACGATGCCCGCTGACAAGCCGAACTCGACGCCATTCGCAATCTCGAGCGCCTCTTCATAGCTCCGCACCCGGATGGTCGAGGCGACGGGTCCGAAGACCTCCTCATTGTTGATCCGCATGGCCGCTTCGGTGTCGGCGATCAGGGTCGGCTGCACATACCAGCCCGGCTTCTCGAGCTTAAGCCGCTCCCCGCCCGTCACGATTCGCCCGCCTTCGCCGCGGGCCACGTCGATGTAGCGATACGAGGTCTCCATCTGATCCTCGGAGACCGCCGGACCCATCTGCGTCGCGGGGTCCAGCGCATCGCCGACCTTCAGGGCCGCCACCTTCTCCGCCAGCGCGGTGAGGAACCGGTCGTGGACGCCGTCCTGAACGATCAGGCGGCTGGAAGCGGTGCACCGCTGCCCCGTGGCGAAGAACGAGCCGTCAAGGGCGATGTGCACCGCCCGGTCGAGGTCTGCGTCGTCCAGCACGATCAGCGGGTTCTTGCCGCCCATTTCCAGCTGCACCCGCGCCTGCCGCTTGACGGCGCCCGCCGCCACGCCGGCGCCGACTCCCTGTGAGCCTGTGAAGCTGATGCCGTCGACCTGGGGATGATCGACGATGGCCTGCCCGACCCGCCCCCTTCCGATCACGAGGTTCAGCACGCCGTTGGGCAAGCCGGCCTCGTGCAGGATCGCGACCAGGGCCTCGGCCGTGGCGGGCGTTGGGCCGGCGGGCTTCATCACCACCGTATTGCCGAACGCCAGGGCCGGCGCGGCCTTCCACGCCGGGATGGCGATCGGGAAGTTCCACGGCGTGATCAGGCCGAACACCCCCACCGCCTGCCGGTAGGTCTGGATCTCCACCCCCGGCCGCACCGAGGCGAGGTTCCGGCCATGGACCCGCAGGGCCTCCCCTGCGAAATACTTCAGGATGCGCCCCGCCCGCACCGTCTCGCCGATCCCCTCTGCCAGCGTCTTGCCCTCCTCGCGCGACAACAGTCGGCCCAGCGCCTCGCGCCGCTCCATGACCAGCGTTCCCGCCCGGTCGAGGATATCGGAGCGGACCTCAGGCGTGGCTTCGGACCAGGCCGGGAAGGCTGCTGCCGCCGCCGCGACCGCCGCATCGACCTCGGCGACGCCGCCGTCCGGCAGCCGCGCAACAATCTCCCGCGTGTCCGAGGGGTTGAGGCTCTCCGAGGGCCGCTCGGCCGCGACGCGCTGGCCGTCGATCCAGTGCGAGAGTTCCAGCGGTTCGGTCATGGGTCGCTTCTCATCCGGGTGGAGATCAGCGTCATAGCTCAATCCACAGACCGGCGCGCCCCGCCCGCTGGACGGCCTCGCCTTTTTCCTTTAGGCATAAAACATGTCGATCGGTCGGGCTCCTCGCAGCGTCGCCATCGTGGGCGCCGGTCCCGGCGGCCTCTACCTCGCCATATCGCTGAAGCTGAAGGATCCGTCGCTCGACGTCGTCGTGCATGAGCGCAATCGTCCGGACGACACCTTCGGCTGGGGCGTTGTCTTCTCGGACCAGACGCTGGCCAATCTGAAGCGGAACGATCCCGAGACGGCGGCCGCGATCGAGGCCGCCTTCGTCCACTGGGACGACATCGACGTGCATATCCGGGGCGAGACGGTCCGCTCGGGCGGGCACGGCTTCGCAGGCATCGGGCGTCAGCGACTGCTGACCATCCTGCAGGACCGCGCCCGGTCTCTCGGCGTCGACCTGCGGTTCGAGACCGAGATCGAGGACATCCGGTCTCTCCCCGCCGATATCGTCGTCGCCGCCGACGGGCTCAACAGCCGGATTCGCAACGGCGCCCCCGAGGTGTTCGGCGTCGATGTCGACGTCCGCAGCAACAAATACATCTGGCTGGGGACGAAACAGGCGTTCGACGCCTTCACCTTCGCCTTCGTCGAGACCCCGCACGGCTGGATCTGGGCCCACGCCTACCAGTTCGAACCGGGCGCCTCGACCTTCATCGTCGAGTGCTCGGAAGCCACTTGGCGCGGCCTCGGCTTCGACCGCATGGATCAGGACCAGACCTGCCGGGCGGCCGAAGCGCTGTTCGCCGACTGGCTCGGCGGCCACGCCTTGATGAGCAATGCGAAACACCTGCGCGGCTCGGCCTGGCTCAACTTCCCGCGCGTGGCTTGCGCCAACTGGCGCGACGGCAAGGTCATCCTGCTGGGCGATGCGGCCCACACCGCCCATTTCTCCATCGGCTCAGGCACCAAGCTGGCGTTCGAGGACGCCATCCGTCTGGCCGAGGCGCTGACCGGCGGCGAGGAGCTCGAGCGGGCCCTCAGCGACTACGAGGCCGACCGCCGGATCGAGGTGCTGAAGCTGCAGAGCGCCGCCCGCAACTCCACCGAATGGTTCGAGACGCTGGACCGCTATGTCGCCCTCCATCCGCTGCAGTTCACCTACAGCCTGCTGACCCGAAGCCAGCGCGTCAGCCACGAGAACCTGCGCCTGCGGGACAGCCACTTCCTCGAGTCGGTGGAGCGGTGGTTCGCTGCGACCGCAGGCGCGCCGCCTACGGACAGGCCCCCCGCGCCCGCCTTCACGCCCCTGCGCCTGCGCGGCCTGACGCTGCCGAACCGGATCGTCGTCTCGCCGATGTGCATGTACTCCGCCGAGGATGGCACGGTTGGGGACTTCCATCTCGTCCATCTGGGCGGTCGCGCCCTGGGCGGCGCCGGGCTGGTCTTCACCGAGATGACCGACGTCTCGGCCGACGCTCGGATCACGCCGGGCTGCGCGGGTCTGTACCGGCCTGAGCACCGAGACGCCTGGCGGCGGATCGTCGAGTTCGTCCACGCCCAAGGCTCGCGCATCGCCATCCAGCTGGCGCACGCCGGGCGCAAGGGTTCAGTCGAGCGCCCGTGGGGGCCGCGCGCGGATCAGCCCCTGCTGGAAGGCGGCTGGCCGCTGATCGCGCCGTCGCCCATTCCATGGACCGACGGCGATCAGGTCCCGCGCGAGATGACGCGGGCGGACATGGATCGCGTCCGCGACGACTTCATCCGCGCCGTCGGTTGGGCCGCCGAGGCCGGGTTTGACATGATCGAGCTGCATTGCGCCCACGGCTATTTGTTGTCGTCGTTCCTCACCCCCGTCTCCAACCGCCGCACCGACGAATACGGCGGCTCGGTCGAGAACCGGCTGCGCTTCCCGCTCGAGGTGTTCGCGGCCATGCGCGCCGGCTGGCCCGACGACCGCCCGATGTCGGTCCGTCTCTCGGCCAGCGACTGGGTCGATGAGGGACTGACGCCCGAAGACGCGGTCGCCATCGCCCGCGCCTTCGCCGACGCCGGATGCGACCTGATCGACGTCTCCGCCGGATCGACCACGCCGGACGCCCGTCCGATCTACGGCCGGATGTTCCAGACGCCGCTCAGCGACCGCATCCGCAACGAGGCGGGGGTGGTCACCATGGCCGTCGGCAACATCTACGAGCCGGACCACGTCAACGGCATCCTCGCCGCCGGACGCGCCGACCTGTGCGCCCTGGCCCGGCCCCATCTGGCGGATCCGAACTGGACCCTGCGAACCGCCGCCGAACTGGGCTGGCGCGGGGTGCAACCGCCGGTCCAGTACCGCGCCGGCTTCGCCCAGCTGGCCCGCAATCTGGAACGTCAGCAGCAGGCGGGGCCGGTATGACCCTGACCGGCCAGCACGCCGTGGTCACCGGCGCCGGCTCCGGCATCGGCCGGGCGACGGCCGAGCATCTGGCCGAGCTGGGGGCGCAGGTGACGCTGATCGGCCGCCATATCGGGCGCCTGAACGAGACCGCCGACCGCATCGGCGAGGCCGCCTTCGCCGCCCCCGCCGACGTCACCGACGCCGACGCTCTGGCCGCCGCCGTCGAGGCGGGGCGCGACCGCTTCGGTCCGGTCGACATCCTGGTCAACAACGCCGGCGCAGCCTCGTCCGCCCCCTTCCTGAAGGCCGGCGCCGACGCCCTGCGGGCCATGCTGGCGTTGAACCTCGAAGCGCCGGCGGAGGCGTCGCGTCTCGTGCTGCCGGGCATGGTCACCCGCCGCTCGGGCCGCATCGTCAATGTGGCCTCGACAGCCGGGCTGAAGGGCTACGCCTACGTTTCGGCCTACGTCGCAGCCAAGCACGGGCTGGTCGGCCTGACCCGGTCGCTGGCGCTGGAGTTCGCGGACAAGGGCGTCACGATCAACGCCGTCTGCCCCGGCTTCACCGAGACCCCGCTGGTGGCGGACGCCGTCGCGGCCATCGTCACGAAGACAGGCCGCACGGAGGACGACGCCCGCGCCGCCTTGGCCGCCTCGAATCCTCAGGGCCGGCTGATCGCCCCCGAGGAGGTCGCCTCCGCCATCGGCTGGCTGTGCAGCCCGGCGGCTTCCGGGGTCAACGGCGCGACCCTGACCGTCGCGGGAGGCGAACTGTGACCGCCGCCGCGGCGCTCCCCGACCGGCTGGGCGGCGCGCCCGACGGCAAGCGCGCCCTGCGCCTGTGGCTGCGGCTTCTCACCTGCTCGACCCGCATCGAGCAGACCATCGCCCAGCGCCTGCGCGACGAGTTCGGCTCCACCCTGCCCCGCTTCGACATGCTGTCCGCGCTCGATCGGGCCGGAGCTGCGGGCCTGACCATGGGCGAGGCCGCCGGCATGCTGATGGTCTCGAACGGCAACGTCACGGGTCTGGCTGCGCGTCTGAAGGACGACGGCCTGATCGAGTCCCTGCCAACGCCGGACCGCCGCGTCCAGCGCATCCGGCTGACGGCTGAAGGCCGGTCGCGCTTCGCCGCCATGGCCTCCGCCCACGAACGCTGGATCGAGGCCGTGTTCGCGGACCTGAGCGACGCCGAGGCCGACGAACTGACCCGCCTGCTGGAACGGGCCAAGCGATCCCTGCACCTCACCACCCATCAGGAGCCGAACGGATGAAGGCGCGCGAATATCGGGCCGTCCACTTCCTCTGGTCCGTGGACGACGAGGGCGTGGCGACGCTGACCCTCAATCGCCCCGAGCGGAAGAACCCGCTGACCTTCGAATCCTATGCCGAGATGCGGGACCTGTTCCGCGGCCTGATCCATGCCGACGACTGCCGCGTCGTGATCGTCACCGGCGCCGGCGGAAACTTCTCCTCCGGCGGGGACGTGCACGAGATCATCGGCCCGCTGACCGAAATGGCCGCGCCGGAGCTGCTGCGCTTCACCCGCATGACCGGCGATCTGGTCAAGGCCATGCGCGGCTGCCCCCAGCCGATCGTCGCGGCGCTGGACGGCGTCTGCGTCGGAGCCGGGGCGATCATGGCCATGGCCTCGGACCTGCGCATCGCAACGCCCCGGACGAAGACCGCCTTCCTGTTCACCCGCGTGGGGCTGGCCGGCTGCGACATGGGCGCCTGCGCCATCCTGCCCCGTCAGATCGGTCAGGGGCGGGCCTCGGAGCTGCTGTTCACCGGGCGAGTGATGACGGCTGAGGAAGGCGAGCGGTGGGGCTTCCACAATCGCATCGTCGAAGCCGACGTGTTGATGGACACGGCGCTGGAGCTTGCGCGCGGACTGGCGCGCGGCCCGACCTTCGCCCACGCCATGACGAAGAACCAGCTGAACCTCGAATGGGACATGAGCCTCGACGCCGCCATCGAGTCCGAGGCGCAGGCGCAGGCCCTGTGCATGCAGACGCAGGACTTCCGCCGCGCCTACGAGGCCTTCGCCGCCAAGCGGGAACCGGTGTTCGAGGGGAACTGAAGCATGGCCGATCGCAGCTTCCTCGACTGGCCCTTCTTCGAAGACCGCCACCGCGCCTTCGCCGCCGATCTGGAAACGTGGGCGGAGCAAACGGCCGCCGTGAGCCTGCACGGCGACCACGACCTCGACGGCGACTGCCGTACGATCCTGAAGGCGCTGGCCGACGGTGGATGGCTGCGCCATGCCGCGCCCGACGCGGCCGGCAAGCTGGACGTGCGCACCCTCTGTCTGACGCGCGAGACCCTCGCCCGCCGCTCGGGCCTCGCCGACTTCGTCTTCGCCATGCAGGGGCTCGGCTCGGGCCCGATCAGCCTGTTCGGGACGCCGGAGCAGAAGGCGCGCTGGCTGCCTGGCGTGGCCTCGGGCGAGACCATCGCCGCCTTCGCCCTGTCGGAGCCCGACGCGGGTTCGGACGTCGCCGCCCTGTCCACCACCGCCCGCCGCGACGGGGACGGCTGGGTGCTGGACGGGATCAAGACCTTCATCTCCAACGGCGGTCTCGCGGACCGCTACACCGTCTTCGCGCGCACCGGCGAGGCCGACGGCGCGCGCGGGATCAGCGCCTTCGTCGTCGACGCAGATTCGCCGGGTTTCGAGGTGGTGGAGCGGATTCCGCTGATGGCCCCCCACCCCCTCGCCACGATCCGCTTCAACGGCTGCTGGATCGACGGCGACCGCATCGTCGGCGCGCCGGGCGAGGGGTTCCGCATCGCCATGGCGACGCTGGACGTGTTCCGCTCCACAGTGGCCGCCGCCGCCCTGGGCTTCGCCCGGCGAGCGCTGGACGAGGCCGTGACGCGCGCCTCCACCCGCCGCCTGTTCGGCGCGCCGATGAGCGACCTGCAGCTGGTGCAGGCCTCGCTGGCCGAGATGGCGCTCAAGGTCGACGCCTCGGCCCTGCTGATCTACCGCGCGGCCTGGCTGAAGGATCAGGGGGCGCCGCGCGTCACCCGCGAAGCCGCGATGGCCAAACTGTTCGCCACCGACGAAGCCCAGGCCGTGATCGATCAGGCGGTGCAGCTGTTCGGCGGCCTCGGCGTGGTGTCCGGCCATCCGGTCGAGCGGCTGTACCGCGAGATTCGCGCCCTGCGCATCTACGAGGGAGCCTCGGAGGTGCAGAAGATCGTCATCGCCCGCCAGCTGCTGGGCGCGCTTGCGGGAGGCCGCTGATGGAGCAGAGCGCCCATGTGGACCGCTTCGTGCTCGAGAACCTGCCGCCCCCGGAGCAGCAGCCGGAGCTGATCTTCACCCTGCCGGAGCTGAAGTATCCCGCCCGGCTGAACGCCGCGACCGAACTGCTGCGCCGCGCGGTGGCCTCCGCCGGCCCTGAGGGCCGCGCCCTGATCGACCACGACCACGCGTTCTCGTGGAGCCGGGTCGATGCGATCTCCGACCGCATGGCGCGGGTGCTGGTGGAGGAGATGGGGCTGGTCCCCGGCAACCGCGTGCTGCTGCACGGGCCCAACTGCTCGTGGACCGTGCTGGCGTGGTTCGCGATCCTCAAGGCCGGCGGCGTCGTGGTCGCCACCATGCCGATGCTGCGGCCGGCGGAGCTGGCCACGGTGGTGGAGAAGGCTCAGGTCAGCCACGCGCTCGTCTACGCCACGCTCGCCGAAGCGGTCGCAGAGGCCCAACACGCGGTCCCGTGCCTGACCCGGGTGATGACCTCGGCGGCGCTTCAGGCCGCCGCACAGGCGCAGCCGCCGGGGACACGCTTCGAGGCGGTCGACACCGCAGCCGAAGATCCGGCCCTGATCGCCTTCACCTCCGGCACCACGGGCAAGCCCAAGGGCTGCGTCCACTATCACCGCGACGTCCTGGCCATGGCGGATGCCTTCGCCCGCCATCTGCTGGACCTCGCGCCAGCCGACGTGGTGGTCGGCACTCCACCCATCGCCTTCACCTTCGGCCTCGGCGGGCTGGTGGTCTTTCCCGCCGCCGCAGGCGCCGCCACCGCCTTCGCCGACCGGCCCGGCTTCGAGGCGCTGGCCGAGACCATCGAGCGGCACAAGGCCACCGCCCTGTTCACCGCCCCGACGGGCTATCGCGCCCTGCTCAAGCTGGCCGGACAGCATGACCTGTCGTCGCTCCGCACCTGTGTCTCGGCCGGGGAAGCACTGCCTGCCGCCACCTCTGACGCCTGGCATGCCGCGACGGGCGTCCGGATCATCGACGGGATCGGCTCCACCGAACTGATCCACATCTTCATTTCGGCCAAGGGCGACGACATCCGCCCGGGCTCCACGGGGAGACCGGTGCCCGGCTATGAGGCGTGCATCCTTGATGACGACGGTCATCCGCTGCCGCCCGGCGGGACTGGCCGCCTCGCCGTTCGCGGCCCCACCGGGTGCCGCTACCTCGCCGACGCGCGCCAGGCCGACTATGTCCGCAATGGCTGGAACTTGACCGGCGACATCTACCGGCAGGACGCCGACGGCCGGTTCTGGTTCGTCGCGCGGGCCGACGACATGATCGTCTCGGCCGGCTACAATATCGGCGCGCCCGAGGTCGAGAACGCCCTGCTGATGCACTCCGCCGTGGCCGAAGCCGCCGTTGTCGGCGTCCCGGACGAGGAGCGGGGCCAGATCTGCAAGGCGTTCGTGGTTCTGGCGCCCGGCATCGAAGCGTCGGGAGACCTCCGGTCCGAGCTGCAGAAGTTCGTGAAGGGCGTGATCGCTCCCTACAAATACCCGCGGGCGCTCGAATTCGTCGACTCCCTGCCCAAGACCCAGACCGGAAAGCTGCAGCGCTTCCGCTTGAAGGAAGCGACATGAGCGGCCTGACCTTCACCGTCGAGCGCCGGGTGCGGTTCGCGGACTGCGACGCCGCCGGCATCGTCTTCTATCCACGCTATTTCGAGATGCTGAACGGGGTGGTCGAGGACTGGTTCGCCGGCCCGTTGGGCGTCTCATTTCGCGAACTGCATCTCGAACGTCACGTCAGCGTGCCGACAGCTGCGGTCGAGGCGCGGTTCATCGCCCCCTCCCGGCTGGAGGACGAGCTGAGCTTCTCTCTGACCGTGACCCGGCTGGGCGGCGCCTCCTGCGGCCTGCGCCACCGGATCAGCGCCGACGGCCAGACACGGTTCGAGGCGACGCAGACCATCGTCTACGTCGGCGCCTCGCTGAAGCCCGAGCCCTGGCCGGACGCCCTGCGCGCGCGCATCGCGCCCTATCTGGAGACGCCCGCATGAACCGGACCCTGCTGCCCGAGGGCTGGCCCCGGCCCCGGGGCTACGCCAACGGCGTCGCCGCCGAGGGGCGGATGGTGTTCGTCGCCGGCCAGATCGGCTGGGACACGTCCGGCGTTTTCCCGACGGCCTTCGGCGCACAAGTTCGCCAGACGCTGGAGAATACGCTGGCCGTTCTCGCTGAAGCCGACGCAGGCCCCGAGCACGTCGTGCGCATGACCTGGTACGTGGTCGACAAACAGGAATACCTCGCCCACCTGCGCGAGATCGGCGCCGTCTGGCGCGAGCTGATGGGGCCGAACTACCCGGCCATGGCGGTCGTCGAGGTCAAGGGCCTGATCGAGGACGCGGCGCGGGTCGAGATCGAGACCACCGCGGTGGTCGCCTGAAGCAGCGGATTAGGTGGCCGCCCCGCCATTCTCCTTCGGGTCGCCGTCGCGAAAGCGCCACTTCATGAACAGCACCCCCGACGCCATCACCAGCGCGCAGGCGTTGGCGACGATGATCGGCCAGGCCGTCGTCAGCACGCCATAGGCCGTCCACAGGACGAAGCAGGTCACCGTCAGGGAATAGGTCTTCAGCGAGACCGAAGAGGCGTCGCGCTCCTTCCAGATCTTGATGATCTGCGGCGCGAAGCTGGTGATCGAGCACAGGGCCGCGGCGCTGCCGACGAAGTTCGCCGTGAGATCGCTCATGCGGCCTGTTTCCGCCGTGAGGCCGCCTTGGCGAGCGGTTTGCGGGGGCCAGCCTGCTTCTTCGCCTCAGCCCTGTCGTCCTCCTTGCGCGTGGCGACGACAGGCAGCGCCCCGGCCCCGTGGACCCGGGCCGCACGGGCCTCGACGTCGGACAGGATCTTGTCCAACTGCTTCTCCGTCAGATGCTCGATGCCGATGAACCGCTCATCCGCAGATCGGACAGCGTGCAGAAGCTCATCGAGTTTCGCCTGAATCGCCGCGCCGTCGCGATTCTGGGTGTTCTGGATCAGGAACACCATCAGGAAGGTGACGATGGTCGTGCCCGTGTTGATGATCAGTTGCCAGGTCTCGCTGAAGCCGAACATGGGCCCGCTGAGGCCCCAGATGAGGACAACCGCAAGACAGGCCAGAAAGGTCCACGGCTTGCCGGCGATCCTGGCCACGCGGTTGGCGAGGGAGACGAAGAAGGCTTCCATCGTTCCGTAACCGCCAAGCCAGCCCCTTTGTTGCATTGCCGACATAGCGCTCCGGAGCTGAGCTACTGCGTCAGCGGCGGCGGCCGGCGCTCTCGCGTCCTCTGCTCGTAGGCGTGTCCCAGCGACAGGATGCGGGCGTCGTCCCACTTGCCGCCGATGAAGCTGAGCCCGATCGGCATGCCTCGGTCGAAGCCCATCGGCACCGTCAGGTGCGGATAGCCGGCGATGGCCGCCAGCCGGCTGGCCGAACCCTGTCCGTTGTCGTCGTCCTCGCGGTCGTTGGTCCAGGCGCGCGAGGTGGTCGGGGCGATCAGGGCGACGACGTTGTTCGTGCTCATCAGCCGGTCGATGCCTTCAGGCCCGGCGGCGCGGAACGAGCGCTCGCGCGCCTCGACATAGACGGGCTCCTGCAGACCGCCGGTCGTCTCCGCGCGCAGGAACAGCTCCTGGCCGAACAGCTCCATCTCGCGCGGCTCGGCCTCGTTGAAGGCGATGAGGTCCGCGAGCGTCCGCGTCGCCACCTGCGCCGGGTCGGTCGAGGCGAGGTAGGCGTTGAGATCGTGTTTGAGCTCGCTCATCAGCACCTGGATTTCCCAGCCGCCGAGCGAGCGGAAGTCCGCCGGCGGTTCCGTGATCTCGACGATCTCGGCGCCCGCGGCTCGCAGCGCGGTCAGGGCCCGCTCAAACTCCGCCTGCGCCTCGGTGGAATAGTTGCCGACGATGAACCGCATCACCCCCAGCCGGGCGCCGCGCAGGCTCTCAGGGTCCAACGCGGCGCGGTAATCGACCTTGCGTGCGTCGGCCTCGGCCGTGGCGGGGTCGGCGGGATCGGACCCGGCTATGACCGTCAGCACGATGGCCGCGTCCTCGACCGTCGTCGCGATCGGCCCGGCCGTGTCCTGCGAATGGCTGATCGGCACGATGTGGGTGCGCGAAACCAATCCGACGGTCGGTTTAAAGCCCACCACGCCATTGACGGAGGCCGGGCAGGTGATCGAGCCGTCGGTCTCCGTTCCGATCGCGACAGGGGTGAGACCCACCGCCACGGCGACGGCGCTGCCGGACGACGAGCCGCACGGCGTGCGGGTGTCGTCATACGGGTTCAGCGTTTGGCCGCCGACCGCGCTCCAGCCACTGATGGAGTTGGTCGAGCGGATGTTGGCCCATTCCGACAAGTTGGCCTTGCCGAAGATCACCGCCCCGGCGTTCCGGAGTCGCGTCACCAAGGGCGCATCACGGCCGGGCGCATTCCCGCTCAACGCCAGAGAACCGGCTGTCGTCGGCATGTCGGCCGTCTCGATATTGTCCTTCAGCAGCACGGGCGTTCCGACAAGACCGCTCCCGGCTTGGATCCCGGGGCCCGGCAGGGCGGGTCGGCCGACGACTGCTATGAGGCTGTTCCATGGATCATCAGCGGACCGGGGAAGCGTGGCGAAGCGTTCGATGCATTCGCGCTGATTGGGCTCCGGCCCGTCAATGCAGATGCCATCCCCGCCGCCGATGTTGCGCGAAGGGATGATCCGCACACAAACCTCGGGACCTCCGGCGGCCCGATCCGATCTTTCGAGAAGCATTTCAGCGCCTCTCCGTTCGCCCGGCGACAGGCTGGAAAGGGTTCGACACGAACCGTCCTGATCAAAGGCGGCGGCGGTGGCGCCTGTGGACGTCTGAGCTGCGGCTCCGACCGGCCAGGCCATCAGCGCCGTTGCGAAAGCTACTGGGCCGATCCGTCCGGCGTTGCGGAAATGGAAGCTAGTCATTCGCCGCCCGCGCCCTTGTACCGATCGTGCGGTCGAGGAAGTCGAGATACGTGCGCCATTGCTGGAGTTGCCTTTCGTTGCCCCGAATGCCGTGACGCTGGCCGGGATAGAGCATGAGTTCGAACGGGGTCGACGACGCCTGAAGCGCGTCGATCGCGCGGGTGGAGTTCTCGAGGATGACGTTGTCGTCGGCCATGCCGTGCATCAGCAGCAGCCGCCCCGTGAGACGGTCCAGCTGATCGACGACGTCGGAGGCGGCATACCCCTCAGCGTTCGCCTGCGGCGTCGACATGAAGCGCTCGGTGTAGTGGGTGTCGTACAGGCTCCAGTCAGTCACCGGCGCGCCCGAGATGGCCGAGGTCAGCGCCATCTCCGGCTCGGTCAGCATGTGCAGGGTCATGAACCCGCCGTAGCTCCAGCCCATAGCCGCGATCCGGCTGTAGTCGACGAAGGGCAGCGACCGCAGATAGTCGGCGCCGAGGACCTGATCCTCGACCTCGGGCTGTCCCATCTTCAGGTACAGCGCCTGTTTGAAGGCGGCGGAGCGGTCGCCCTCGCCCCGATTGTCCAGCCGGAAGACGATATAGCCCGCCTCGGTCAGCAGCTGGTTGGTGGCGCTCTGCCAGGCGCGCTTCACCCCGCCGCCCGAGGGCCCGCCATAGACCTGCATCACCACCGGATACTGTTTCGAGGGATCGAAGCCCGGCGGGGTCGTCATCTGCCAGACAAGGGTCTCGCCATGGCTCGGCAGCGTGCCGAAGGTGACCTCGCCCCGGCGTGAGACGTAGGGCCGCATAGGATGGTCCTCGTCGAGCCGGTTCTCCTCGATCCAGCGCACGAAGGTCCCGTCGGCGCGGTACAGGCCGGACTGCGTGGGGGTGTCGAGATCCGAGTAGTTGCCGACGAAGGCGGTCCCGGTCTGGTTGACCGAAGCGCTCCACCAGCCGCCGGCCGGGGTGACGGCCACCGGCTCGACCGCACGCCGCAGCGAAGCGCGGAACAGCTGCTGCTCGATCGGCAGTTCGCGGCCGTCGCGCATGGAGGCGGTGAAGAACACTTCGCCGGTCTGCTGGTTGACCCCGTTCAGGCTCTTGACCGGCCACGGACCGCGCGTGATCGCGCGCAGCCGGCGGCCCTCGCGGTTGTGCAGATACAGATGCCGCCAGCCGGTCTCTTCGGACGACCAGATGAAGTCGCCGTTATCCAGCGCCTTGAAGTCGTGGGTCAGCGGAACCCAGGCGTCGGACCGCTGGGTGGCGATCACCCGCGAGGCGCCGGTGGCGGGATCGACGGTCAGCAGGTCGAGCCGCTTCTGGTCGCGGCTCTGGCGCTGGACGTACAGGGTGCGGCCGTCCGCCGACCAGTTCACCCGCGCCAGATAGATGTCGGTGTTGTCTCCGAGGTCGACCTTGACCCGCCCGCCGCCGACGATGTCGCGCACGTACAGCTCGACCACCGCATTGGGGCGGCCGGCGCGGGGATAGCGCTGCTGCACCGTCGTGGCCCCGCCCGCTGTGATGTCGAGGCGGGGGATTACATCCACCGACGACTCGTCCGTGCGCTGCAGGGCGATGAAGCGTTCGTCCGGGCTCCACCAGTAGCCGGTGTCGCGATCCATCTCCTCCTGGGCGATGAACTCCGCCGTGGCCCAGGTGATCAGCCCGTCGCCGTCGTCGGTGATCGGCGTCTCGGCGCCGCTGGCCAGATCGACCACGACCAGATCCTGGTCGCGCACGAACGAGACATAGCTGCCCTTGGGCGAGACCTTGGCGTCGATCTCGTCCGCCTCAGTCTCCGTCAGGCGGCGCACCGCTCCGCCCGCCCGCTCGGCCAGGAAGATGTCGCCTTCCAGCGGCGCGAGGATATAGCGCCCCTGCTGGTCCCACGAATATTCGACCACGCCGCGCTGGCTGATCCGCATCCGCTCGCGCCGGGCCTTCTCCGCCTCCGAGAGCTCGCCCGCATCGGGAACGAGCGCCCGCGCGTCGATCAGCTTGAACGGTTCGCCCTCGCCCGTCGGCGCAGCCCACAGGTCCAGCACGTCCACATCGTCCTCGCGAGACCGCAGAAAGGCCACCAGCTCGCCGTCGGGCGACAGGGTGACGCCGCGCGCGACAGGACCGGCGAGGCTGGGGTTGGCGAACACCCGTTCGGGCGTCAGGACGGCCGGGTCTGTTTGCGCCGATGCGGCGGTGAACGGCGACAGGGCGGCCAGGAACAGGGTCGAGACGAGAAGTTTGTTGCGCATGGCGCGGACGCTAGCGGGCGTTTCATTCGCCGTCATCCCCATTCCGCGAGCGGTCGGCTGCGCTACGCCGCGACACCGCCGCCCTTCCCCACAACGGCGTCTGACCCTAAAGACGGCGCCAATGACCGACGCCGCCGTTTCACCGCCGCCCGCGAAAGCCTCAGCCTTCCACGAACTGGAAGTTCTGTGGGTCAAGCACTGGACCGACCAGCTGTTCAGCTTCGCCATCGCGCGGCCCGAGGACTTCCGCTTCCGCTCCGGCGAGTTCGTGATGATCGGCCTGCCCGGCGAAGACGGCGGCAAGCCGGTGCTGCGGGCCTACTCCATCGCCAGCCCCTGCTGGGACGAGCAGTTGGAGTTCCTGTCGATCAAGGTGCCCGACGGCCCGCTGACTTCGCGGCTGCAGAAGATCCAGCCGGGCGACATGGTGCTGATGGGCAGGAAGCCGACCGGCACCCTGGTGCTGGACGCCCTGACCGGCGGCGAGCGCCTGTGGCTGATCGGGACGGGAACGGGTCTGGCCCCATGGATCAGCGTCGCGCGCGATCCTGACACCTACGCCCGCTTCGGCCAGGTCGTGGTCTGCCACACCGTCCGCAACGTCGCCGACCTGACCTATCGCGACTTCTTCACCGGCGGCATCCACGACGACCCGCTGGTAGGCGAGGAGGCGAAGGCCCAGCTGATCTATTATCCGACGGTGACCCGCGAGCCCTTCGACACGCCCGGCCGCATCACCGATCGGATCAAGTCGGGCGCCCTGTTCGCTGACCTCGGCCTGCCGCAGGGCTTCTCGGCCGAGCGCGACCGGGTGATGCTGTGCGGCTCGATGGCCATGATCAAGGAGACGGGCGAGCTGCTCGAGACCTTCGGCCTGAAGGAAGGCTCCAACGCCGAACCGGGCGACTATGTGCTGGAGCGCGCCTTTGTCGGATAGCGTCCCGGTCGATCCCCGCACCGCCCCCGAGGCCTGCGCCTCGATGACCGAGGTCCGGGCCGGCGTCGACGCGCTGGACCGCGCGCTGGTCGTTCTGCTGGCCGAGCGTCAGCGCTACATGGACGCCGCCGCCCGGATCAAGCCGGACCGCTCGGTGGTCCATGACGAGGCCCGGATCGAGGACGTGGTGACCAAGGTGCTCGCCGCGGCGGGGCCCGCCGGTCTGTCGCCCGAGATCGCCGAGCCCGTCTGGCGCACCCTGATCGACCGCTGCATCGCCCACGAGTTCGCGGTCTGGGACCGCACGCGCGGCTAGGGCCTAGCCGCGGAGGCTCCTGAGCATCAGCGCGTGGCGGTAGGCGGCGACGTCGGCCAGGGCCGCCTCAAGCGCATCGTGCACCCGATCCAGCAGCGGCGGCGCGGCGGACTTGTCCGCCGCCTCGGCCGCCTGACAGGCCTCGGCAAGGGCGCCGGCCCCGATGCCCGCGCCTGCGCCTCTCAGCGTATGGACCGCATCGCGCCAGCCCTCCTCGCGCACGTCCAGCATCGGCGACCACAGGGCCGCCTGCTGGGTGAACAGGCCCAGCACCTCCTCGCCGATGGCGTCGTCGCCGCCGGTCGTGGCCTCCAGCACGGTGAAGTCGACGGCGCCGGACAGGTCCCGGAGCGCCATCAGCCGGCCTGCTCCTCGCCCTTGGCCAGCCGCGAGTTGCGCGACGACCAGACGAAATAGATCACCAGGCCGATCGCGTTCCAGATCACGAACCACATCTGGGTCGAGGCGCGCAGGCTGAAGAAGAAGACGATGCAGCCGACGATGGTGATCGCCCCCACCAGCCACCACAGCGGCGCCCGGAACACCCGCGGACGGTTTGGATCCCGCAAGCGCAGCACGATCAGGCAGACGCCCACCGCCGCGAACGCCGCCAGCGTCCCGGCGTTGGCCAGCGACGCCAGCTCGTCCAGCCGCATGACGCCGGCCAGCCCCGCCACCACCACCGCGGTGAAGATCGTCACGACCGCCGGCACCCCGCGCACGGAGACCTTGGCCAGCCGCCGCGGCAGCAGGCCGTCGCGGGCCATGCCCAGGAAGATGCGGCTCTGGCCGAACAGGAAGGCCAGCAGGACCGTCGGCAGGGCGACGACGGCCGAGACGGCGATCCACTGCGCCGCCGTTCCCTGCCCCATCTCGCGCAGGATCAGGGCCAAGGGCTCGGGGCTCTCAGCGAAGCTCGCCACGGGGCGGGCGCCGATCGCCGCGGCGGCGACCACCAGATACAGGGCCGTGCAGATCAGCATCGAGCCGACGATGCCGATGGCGAGGTCGCGCTCGGGCCGCTTGGTTTCCTCGGCCGCGGTCGAGATGGCGTCGAAGCCGTAGAAGGCGAAGAAGATGATCGCGGCCGCCGCCATGACCCCGGTCTGGACCACCGGCTGGCCGGTGATCTGCTCGGCGAACGGCAAGCCCGGCGAGCCGAAGCCGTTGGGCATGAAGGGCGTGAAGTTGGCGGCGTCGAAGCTCGGCAGGGCGATGGCCACGAAGGCGATCAGCGCCGCGACCTTGATCACCACCAGCACGGCGTTCAGCGTCGCGCTCTCGCGCGTGCCCAGCAGCAGCAGGCCGGTGACGACGGCGATGATGAAGACCGCCGGCAGGTTGATGAACCCGCCCTCGACGTGGGGCCCCGCCATCAGCGCCGTGGGCAGCTCCAGCCCCATGCCGCCGAGGAAGCCGACCGCATAGCCGGACCAGCCGACCGCGACGGCCGAGACCACCAGCGAATATTCGAGGATCAGGCTCCAGCCGACGATCCAGGCGATCAGCTCGCCCAGCACCGCATAGGAATAGGTGTAGGCGCTGCCCGCCGCGGGCATCATCGTCGACAGCTCGGCGTAGGCCAGCGCCGCGCAGGCGCAGACCAGTCCGGCCAGGGCGAAGCTGATCATCACCGCCGGTCCCGCCAGCCCGGCTCCGACGCCGATCAGGGTCAGGATGCCGGTGCCGACGATGGCCCCGACGCCCAGCGCCATAAGATGCGGCCAGCCCAGCGTCTTCTTCAGCGCCGGCCCGTCATGCGGGGCCAGCATGGCGTCGATCGACCGCCGGCGGTTCCAGAAGGCCATGATGCGTCTCCCCTGCCCCCGCCCGGCCTCGAAAGAGGCGGCGGTTTGATTCCCGGAGCGGAGCCTAGCCCCTCCTGCGGCAAACCGGAACGCACGGGCCCATCCCCTTGCGCCGCGGGGCCATTCCCATTAGTTACGCCCCCTCGCGACGCCCCTCCGCACGGGCGCCGCGCGACCGCGCGGTCTCCGCAGACGGCGCCGACGAATGGTCCGGGTGATTAGCTCAGTTGGTAGAGCAGCTGACTCTTAATCAGCGGGTCGTAGGTTCGAACCCTACATCACCCACCATCGTCCGTTGCGCGGCAAACACCCTGTCCTGAAACGGGAACCGCCCGCCGCCGTCGCCCGGCGACGCCCGCGGCGCTTCTGCACACGCCCTGTTTCGATCGTTCCCGGGCCCGCGCTTCTCAAGCCGGCAGGCATGGTCTCTTCGTCGCACTGTAGAAGCCGCCCCTGTCCCCCTGGCGCGACGAAGAGCGTTATAGACCGTATGCAACCGCTACGACTGTCACGGCACACTCATTCCTCTGTATTGGTCTGACTATCCATGACGTTCGGTTTTCGATGGGGTACGCCGATAATTCGCAAGATCATGATCTGCGGATACTAGGTCCGAGCTAGTTGAACTGCTCGGTTCGCAAGATGACAGGAAGCTATGGCTACGCTTTGGGTTGCTCCAGCGCGGCAGTCGCAATATGTGTGGAGGCCGACATTGATTGGCGCATGCCCCCCACCCTCATCCGACTCTTGCAGCTTAGCTGTTAGCCCAGTCGCCGATTAAGGGAAGAACACCCCCGGAAGCAGAACGCTGTTGCGCGAACTCTGAACTGCGACTAGAAGCTCGTTTACGTTTCGTTAACCGAAGCGTGGGCGCTGCGCCCACTCCATGACAATCGTGCCACATCGGGACGGCACGGTTCTTGGAGGGGGATGGGCACACGCCCTTGGGGGGAGAAGGCTATGCGTATCAATCTGACGCCGCGCGCGTTTCGGCGGCCTGGCGGCCGGCTTCTAGCCGCGGCTGCGACCCTCGCGGTCCTGGGGCTGTCGGCGCCGGCCCTGGCCGAAGGGGCGGACCTCACCCCCCAGATGCGCGCCGAGCTGCGCGACCGGATCGACGTCAAGCTGACCGGGCGGATCGACGCGCGCTGCGTGATCAGCGGCGGCGGCGACATCAACCTCGGCGAACTGCGCGGCGGCGAGGGCGTCTCCGCCGGCTTCGGCCTCGACTGCAACGTCCCCTTCAATATCGACATCCGCTCGGCGCGGGGCGGGCTGGCGCACGTCACCACCCCACAGGGCCAGGGGCCGTTCTCGGGCCTGCTCGAATACGACCTGCATCTGTCGGTGCCGACCCTGCGTCCGGACCCGAACCTGGTCGAGGGCCGCTACTCCTCGCGCGAACTGCTGGGCGAACGCCGACTGAGCAGCGGCGACGGCATCGGCGCCGGCGGCGGCACCCTGGAATTTCAGATGAAGCGGCCCGAGGGCGAAGGTCTCTTGGCTGGCCGGTACTCAGAAACGCTGTCTCTGACGGTCACGCCGCGCATGTAGAGCGCGCCGCAAAGACGATCTCAAATCTTCATCTCACCAACTAGCTCAGTCATTACTCAATGGCTGGGTTTTTTGCTGCCTCATCGGACATAGTTACTATTCCCCTGCAGATAGAAACTTGCAGAACTGTGTTTTTTTCTGTTGACGACGGCGTTAATAGCTCGTTAAGAGTCGCTGCAGATCGGGGGGGCTTCTCCATCTCGATCGACAACGGTTTGTCAAAAACCCTCGCTTTGGAGACTTCCCATGAAAAAGATCGCAACCCTGCTGGCCGGCGTCGCCGTGCTCGCCATGACCGCCTCGGCCGCTTCGGCCCAGTCGATCGCCATCAACAGCAAAGGCCAGACCCAGTTCCTGGGCTTCACCGTCAGCAACAACGGCGGCGCGCTCGGCCTCGCTAATGGCATTAACGCCAACAACGGCAACTCGCCCATCTCATCCTGGCAGGGCACGACCATCTCGGTCGGCAACGTCGGCACCGTGAGCAGCTCGGACGGCGCGACCTTCTCGCTGACCGGCAACGTGACCGAAGACTGCGCCTTCTACACCGGCAACTCGGGCAGCCTGTCGTTCGACTTCGGTCAGATCGGCGTTTACGTCTCGGACAACACCGGCCCGGCCGCCGCCTTCACCATGGTCGCTCCGGCCACAATGAACTTCGACACCAACCTGGCCGGCTGCAACACGCCCAACGCCATCACCATCGCCAAGACCAATGCCGCCGGCATGGTCAACAGCACGGGCGGTGGTTATGACAGCGCCGTCTTCACCAACACCCTGCCCTATGAAGTCGAGGCGTCCTACACCGCCGCCAACGGCACCGGCACGGGCGTCGGCGGGCTGAAGACCCTGACCGTCGCCGCCAACGACGCCGACGGCAGCAGCACCGTCTCGCACGGCGCCTGGAAGTCCAACATGGACATCCTGGTCACGGTTCCGCAGGCGACGCAGGCCCTGCTGGCCGGCAACTACGCCGGCACCTTCACCGTGACGATCGCCGCCAACTAAGGCACGCGCTACTCGCGGAAACGGGGGGGCGCCTTGCGCTCCCCCGTTTTGCTTTCCGCCGGCCTTCGTCCGGCACGGCTCTTGCAAGAACGTAAATGATTAGGTGGCCGCGCATCGGCCATTTGGGGGAGTTGCCAGAAATGTTCGGGGAAATGATCCGCCATGCACCGCGCATCGGTGTCGTGGCAGCCGCGGTCGCCAGCGTGCTGGCCGTCAGCTCGGCCGAGGCGATGCGAGTGTCCCCCATGGTGTCGGAACTCACGACGACCGGGGCCGGCTCGACCGCGCGCATCGAGGTGGGCAACATCGGCGCGGCCGCCCTGCCCTTCGAGACCCTGATCACCCGGATCGACGTAGGCCCCGACGGGGAGATGGTCGAGACGCCGGGGGACGAGAACTTCCTGGTCTTCCCGCCCCAGGGCCTGGTTCCCACCAATGGCCGCCAGGTCGTGCGGGTCCAATGGGTCGGCGAGCCGCAGATCCCAACCTCTCAAGCCTATTACCTCTGGGTTCGACAGCTTCCCGTCACGACGACGCCGACGGGCGAAGGCGGCGGTTCGCTGCAGGTTTCGGTGCTCTACACGATGAAGGCGCTGATCGTGGTCGCGCCTCCGGGCGCCGCGCCCGATGTGCAGGTCGAGTCCGCCGTCCCCGGCATGGTCTCCCCGCCCGCGCCGCAGATCGACCCATCGCTCGGGTCCGGAGAGCAGGCCGCGCCCCCGGCGGAACCCGGGCTTGAAGTCACGGTCGTGAACCGCGGAACACGCTACGCCCTGATGAGCGGCGCGACCTGGACCGTCTCAGGCACGGACAAGGCCGGGCAACCCTATACCCAGACGCTGTCCAGCCAGATCGTGTCCGAAACGGTCGGCGTCGGCTATCTCGCTCCCGCGGGCGGTCGCAGGACGTTCAAGATCCCGACCGGCGGCATCGAGCTGGATCCTTCCAAACCCGTCACGGTGCGGTTCACGCGATGAGGACCTGGGGGGGTACCGTATCGCTGATCGCCCTGAGCGCCGGCATCTGGGGGGCTGCCGACGCGGCCGCCGCCACGGTCGGCCGGCAGGCTGTGGCTGCATCCGAGGCGGCCAGAACAGCAGAGCTCAATCGCGCCAGCCTGACTTCAATGCTGAACTTGGAGCCGGCGCTGCCGGCCCCGCCGCCTCCGCCTCCAGAGGCCCCGACCACGCCCCCGACGGCGCAGACGCCTGAGCCAGCCGCGCCGGCAGAGCGCCAGAACATCAATCCGTACGACCGCGACATCAATCTGACGGTGCCGCTGCAGTTCAACCGTCGCGTCCTCGGGGAGCTCCCCGTGCTGCTGACCCGGGACGACCGGTTCATCGTGGACTCGTCCGGCTTCATTGCGCTGATCAATCCGCTGTTGACGGACGAGGCCAAGGTCGAGCTGGAGGCGTCCCTGACCGGGATCGAGTCCTTCGAGCCCGAGGCCATCAACACAGCAGGCATCCAGCTGGACTATGATCCGGAACAGCTGGCCGTCATGGTGCTGCGGATCGACCCGACCAAGCGGGTGCCCCAATCCCTGTTCCGGGGCGGCGAGCCCGACCCGGAAGAGCAGGGGCCCGAGGCGTTCAGCGCCTATCTGAACACCAATCTTTCCATTCAGCGGCGAGAGTCGACCGGCGATGTCGACCTTCCGAGCGTCTTCCTGAACGGCGCGATCAACTATCGCGGCGTCGTCTTCGAAGCGGACGTTCAGGGCCGCGAGGACCAGTTCACGGATGAGTATGAGGTCGAGCGTCGGTACGCGCGGCTCGTCTACGACCAGCCGGAAGAGTTTCGGCGCTGGTTCCTCGGCGACCTCTCGCCCGAAACGCGGGGCCGTCAGGGCTTCGTCGAACTCGGAGGCGTCGGCGTGGCCCGGCAGAAGCGCCGCTTCGAGGCCTTCCGCAACAACGTCCTGACCGGCGCCCGCCAGATCGTGCTGCAGGAAAACTCGGTCGTCCGGGTGCTTCGCAACGGCGTGTTCGTGCGCGAATTCCGACTCGATCCGGGCCAGTACGACGTCAGCAACCTGCCGCTCACCACCGGGAGCAACGACGTCCAGCTGGAGATCGAGGGGGTCTCGGGCCGACGCGAAAGCGTAGCTTACAACGCCTATCTCGATACTATCGACCTCGAGCCCGGCGACTACGAATACGCCGCCTATTTCGGCATCGTGGGGGCCGGCGGATTCGGTTCTCCCGACTACTCGACCGGCGAACTGGCCTTCACCGGCTACTACCGGAAGGCGTTCCTCGACCGTCCCGCCATCGGCGTCGGCCTGCAGGCGTCCGAGGACGTCCAGAACGTGACGGCCCAGACCCAGTACATCATCGGCAACGGCTCGCGCCTGCGCCTCGACGGCGCGGTCAGCAACAGCCGCTTCGTGGACGGCGGCTACGCCCTGGGGGTCAGCTACGACTACATCCTCGACTTCGGCGGCTCCGCCGATGTCTGGACGGTGGCCGCCGACTACACGTCAGAGAACTATACGGAACTTGGCCGGGCGTTCGGCGGAAACCCTGTCGAATGGTCGTTCTCGGCGGGCTACTCCAAGCGATTCTCGCCCGACTGGTCCGCGAACATCAACGGCACCTACCAGATGAGCCGGGATCCGCTGCGGGACGATTCCTACGGCTTCAACCTGACCTCCAGCTACCGGTTCGCCCGGGAATGGACGATCCAGGCGGGCCTGGAGTATGTCGAGTACGGGCTGAACTCCAACCTGCCGTTCGGCGGGATCGGCGGCGACGGCTTCGGCTTTACGGCCGCTCTCGTCTGGACGCCCCGCTATGACCGCCGCGCCGAGGCGCGTTATTCCAGCGCCCGCGAGTCCGCGAGCGTGCGCTTCCAGCAGTCGCCCGAAAACCGGGTCGACAGCTTCGGCTATTCGCTGGCGGCCACGGACGACCCGGGCTCCAAGACCGTGTCGGGTCAGGTCGATTACATTTCCAACCGTTTCGACGCCAGCCTGTCGCATTTCGCCTTCGGCGAAAGCTTCTCCAACATCACCGACGAACAGGTCACCGCCTTCCGGATCGGCACATCCTTCGCCACCACCGGCGGCAAGGTCGCCATGGGCCGGAACATCTTCGACAGCTTCGCCATCGTCTATCCGCACGAAAGCCTCGGCGAACGGGACGTGATCGCGGGCGAAACGCTGGAAGGGGGCCGCTTCACCTCGCGCAGCGGCGCCTTCGGGCCGGCGCTCGACAACACCCTGACCTCGTACGTCAACCAGTCTGTGCGCTATGACGCCATCGACGCGCCCCTCGGCTACGATATCGGCGACGGCGTAGTGCGGGTGCGGCCGGGATACAGGAGCGGCTACGCCATCGAGGTCGGCTCGGGACAGTTCGTCAGCGCCCTCGGCCGTCTCGTCGGCAACGGCGGGCGCCCGGTCGCGTTGATGTCAGGCAACATTCGTCCCGTCGACGATCCGACCGCCGAGCCCGAACTGTTCTTCACCAACTCGGTCGGCCGGTTCGCCATTCAGAAGCTGGAGCCCGGGAAACGCTACCGCGTGAACCTTTTCTCCAGACCCGCCCTCAACTTTGAGTTCACCGTTCCCGCCGACAACGAAGGCCTGCTGGACCTGCAGGTCCTGACCGTGCCCCTGGACGTTCCCGAATGATCCCCGCCTGGAGAAAACCAATGCCTGGCGTCAATCCGAAGCCTCTTCTCGCCCTGCTGGGCGCCGCTGCTCTGGCCCTGACGGTCCCGGGTGCCGCAACGGCTCAGAACAATGGCCAGGGCGGCGGCAAGGACAACGCCCAGGGGCGTTGCGAGCTGGTCATCGAGGGAAGCCCGACCGAGTGGGTGATCAACCATAATCCCCTGACGGACACCCAGGCCACACGCCAGTTCGACCTCAGCGTCGTGAACCGCGGCGAAGGCCCGTGCACCGCCGTGGTCAGCGTTGATTTGCGCGGCGAGCCGTTCGGCCTGTCGCACTCCGGCGCTCCGGAGCGCCTGCCTTATGTTCTGGTGGAGGAGAGCGGTCCGACCGATCTGACGCCTCGGGCCGGCGAGAGCCGCCGCGCCGTCGAGACCCGGCCGGTCAATCTGGGACCCGGCGAGCGGGCGCTGCTGCGTTTCTCGCTGTCCATCAACACGGGGGAAGCCCTGGCGGCCGGCCTCTATTCCCAGACCGCCTACATCCAGATTGACCATCCGAACGGCGCGCCGTGGACGGAGCGGCCGGTGACCCTGGGCGTCCGGGTCGCGTCCGCGGCCCTCATGGGTCTGAAGGGCGAGTTCACCCGCGTCGGCGGCGTGGCCACGATCAACCTCGGCCAGCTCAGCGAGGGATCGCGGCCGCTGAACACAAGCCTGTATGTGCTCAGTACGTCCGGCTATGCGGTGTCGGTCTCGTCGGCTAACGGCGGACGCCTCCGCCAGGGCTCCAGCGAGTGGTACATCCCGTACCGTCTGGCAGTCGGCGATCGCCCGATCGACCTGTCGGCACCGGGCCGGATCGAGGTCGTCTCGACGCGGCCGCGGTTCGACGACTATCCCTTGGCGGTCAGCATCGGCTCGGTGGCGGGGCGGCGCGCCGGAGACTACTCCGACGTCGTCACCTTCACGATCGCCGCGATCTGACGTCCTAGATCGGCTGGATGGTCAGCGACAGAACCAGCGGCTCGTCGACCTCCACGGCGCCGAAGCGGTAGTTCACCCGCTTGATCGTCGCCATCGACGACTGGCGCAGGATCTGGGCGCCGGACTTCGACAGGTCGAAGGGCCGTTCGTCGTACACCATCTCCGCCTTTTCGGTCGCCTTGAGCGGGCGATAGTTGGCGGTGACGGTGAAGCCTCCTGGATTGTTGCAAGCCTCCAGCACGCCGCCGGAGCCGCCGTTCTCGACGATCACGGTGCTGTCCGGGCGCACCCAGCAGGCCACAGGAACGCGGGCCATGACCTGGAACGTGCCTCCGGCCTGCGACTGGCCCGGCATGCCGGGCTCGCTGGTCATGCTGATGACGACGTTGGCCCGCGAGATGTCGGTCGCCAGCGCCGGGGACGCAGCTGCGCCGAGGACGAGAGCGATACCGGCGGCCTGGGCCAAGCGGGCTGAGATGGATCGCGACATGGGAGTACCTTTTTGGTGCCTGTCTTGACCATCAAGGTAACCAGGAGGGCTTAAGGCCCGGCGACGAAACGCCCTTAGCAACTGCCTAAGCCGGCGCGCGGCGTTCATCTGCCGGGAACCACGTTCGCTGAGGACTTGTCTACGAACGTCTACGGACGGCTCGCCGCCAGCCTCGGCCCGGTCATCCACGGCGGCTCGGGCATCGACCGCCGCGCCGTCGCTTGGGCCCGGGTCCAGCGGTCGTGGAGGTCCGAGAAATACGGATCGTTCTCGTCGATCCGGCGCTGTTCGCCGCTGATGAAGTCGCGGCGCACGGTGATCAGATCGAACGGGGCGCCGACGCCCACATTGCATCGCATCGTGGTCGAGAACGAGATCAGCCCCAGCTTCACCGCCTCGGCGAGCGGGGTCTCAAAGCCGAGGCCGCTTTCCAGAATCGGCTTGCCGTACTTCAGCTCGCCGATCTGCAGATAGGGCGTGTCGCGCCCGCACTCGATGAAGTTGCCCTGGCTGTAGATCAGGAACAGGCCCATCTCGCCGCCCCGGATCTGGCCGCCGAACAGCATGGAGGCCGAGGTGTTCAGGCTGTCGGCCTGCAGGGCCGGGGCGATGGACTGGCGCACGCTGCGCAGGGCGTGGCCCAGCAACTGGGCGCAGCGGAACAGGCTCGGCGCCGTCTCCAGCGTCTCGGGCGGTTCCCCGACGTTGAGGTGGACGCCGTCCCGGACCATGGCCAGCGCCGTCTGGGTCACCGACAGGTTGCCGGCGGTGGCGACGGCCAGGACCCGGTCGCCGGGCCGGTCGACGACGTGCAGTTTCCGGTAGGTCGAAATGCTGTCGACCCCCGCATTGGTGCGGGTGTCGGCGATCATCGCCAGACCTTCCTCGACCAGCATGCCCACGCAGTAGGTCATGCGGTCCGCCACTCGCGCACGGCCGTCATCCCCGAACGGTAGCAGATTCGCGTCCGATGGGTTCTCCTAACCTGGGGAGAGTCAGGCCTGCTGCTGGCCCTGTTGCATGTCGGCATCACGAACGTTGAGCCGGACGACGAGCCGCTCCCCGCCGCCGCCGTAGCTGGCCCCGCGAACAGGCGCGGCGCCGAGATAGTCGAGCCCGGCGGCCACCCGGACGTAGCGGTCGGTGGAGCAGATGCCGTTGGCGGGGTCGAAGCCGACCCACCCCAGACCGTCGATCCAGGCCTCGGCCCAGGCGTGGGCGGCGTCCTGCTCGTCCTGTCCGTCGCGCCTGAGCAGGTGGCCCGACACATAACGCGCGGGCACCCCCATCTCCCGGGCGCAGGCTATGAAGACATGAGCGTGGTCCTGACAAACCCCCCGGCCGAGGGCCAACACCTCGGCGGCCGTGTGCGTGGGGGTGGTGACGCCAACCTCAAACGCGACAGACCCATGGATGCCGGCCATCAAGCGGTGCAGGCGGTCGAGCGGCGGATGAGCCGAGAACTCCGACGCGAACACCGAAATCAGCTTGTCGCGTCGGGTGAGGGCGGTGTCGCGCAGAAAAACGGTCGGCGACAGCGTCTCCTGATCCGGCGGCACCACCCCTGCGGTGTCGTTCGTCACCACCTCGCCCGAAACACGGACGATCAGGGTCTGGGTCGGCTGTTCCGTATAGAGGGTGTGGACGATGTTGCCGAAGGCGTCCTCAGAGCGGCGCAGGCGCGCATCGACGTTGGTCTCGACCCGCCAGTGGCGCACCTGCTGGGCCTCCGACGAGCGCGGCGTCAGGCGCAGGGTCTGGATGATGAACCGCGCCGCCCGGTCGTAGGCATAGGTGGTCGCGTGGTCGATATGGATGCGCACGCGTCAGCTCAGATACTGTTCATGGATGGCCTGCCCCAGCCGGCCGTTCTCACCGAGGAAGGCCTGGATGTACTCGTGCAGGCCGGACTGGAATATGTCGTCCATGCGGGAACTGTCGAAGGCGCGCATCCGGTCCGCCGCCAGCCGCTGGGCCGGTCCGCGCCGGCCGTAGTCGTTGGCCAGCCGCTCAAGATAACGCACGATCGAAGCCTGACAGCTGGCCAGCGAGCGCGGCATCTGGCGGTTCAGCACCAGCAGGTCAGCGACCAGCCAGGGCTTGACGCTGTCGCGATAGACCCAGCGATAGGCGGTCAGGGCCGACACCTCGCGCAGCAGGGTGGTCCACTGGAAATAGTCCAGCTGCCCGCCGACCCGCTCGCCCTCGGGCAGCAGCAGGTGGTATTTCACGTCCAGCAGCCTAGCGGTGTTGTCGGCCCGCTCGATGGCGGCGCCGAGGCGCAGGAAATAGTAGCCATCGTTGCGCAGCATGGTGCGGCTCGTCGCGCCCTCGACCGACAGGGTGACGGTCTTCACCCACTCCAGGAACCGGGCGAACTCGTCGCGGCGGGTCGGCTGCCCCTGCTCCGCCAGACCGTTCCAGGCCCCGTTGATGGCCTCCCACAGTTCGATGGTCAGGGCGGTGCGAACGGAACGGGCGTTGGTGCGGGCGCGGGTGATGCAGGCGGTGATCGACGAGGCGTTGTCGGGCGCGAAGGCCAGATACTCCCGCACCGACTTCTCGGTCGGCGACCGGCCCAGCGCCAGCGGCGCGCCGGCCGACGCGAGGGCGCTGGCCCAGACCGTCTGGGCGTCGCCGTCGCCGCGGGTCGGGATGGCGGCCAGACGCAGGGTCGCCTCGAGAATCCGCGCAAGGAAGTCCGCCCGCTCGATATAGCGGCCGGTCCAGTACAGGCTGTCTGCGGTGCGGGAGAGCATCAGGTCTCCTCCCCACGCAGTGGGGAGGTGGCTCGGCGGCCCTTTGCCGGCGAGACGGAGGGGGCGACTCCGTCGACGGGTCGGGGCGACGTCGCTTCAGCGATCCGCGCCGCCCCCTCCGTCACGACGCGAAGCCGCGCCGCGACACCTCCCCATCGGGGATGGGGAGGAGACATGGGAGCCATCTCAAACATCCAGCACCCAGGTGTCCTTGGTCCCGCCGCCCTGGCTGGAGTTGACCACCAGCGACCCCGGCTTCAGCGCCACCCTCGTCAGCCCGCCGGGCGCCACCTTCACCCCCTCTGGGCTGGACAGCACGAACGGCCGCAGATCGACATGCCGGCCGCACAGATCGCCCCTGTCCAGCGTCGGCGCCGTCGACAGCTCCAGCGTCGGCTGCGCGATGAAGTCGTCGGGGTCGTTGACCAGCCGCTTGCGGAAGGCCTCGATCTCGCTCTTCGACGCCGCCGGGCCGACCAGCATGCCGTAGCCGCCCGAGCCGCCGACCTCCTTGACCACCAGTCGGTCGAGGTTCGACAGCACCTCCTTCAGCGCCTCCGGCTCGCGGCACCTCAGGGTCGGCACGTTCTTCAAAATCGGCTCCTGCCCGGTGAAGAACCGGATGATCTCGGGCATATAGGTATAGACCGCCTTGTCGTCGGCCACGCCGGTCCCGACGGCGTTGGCGAGCGTCACCGTCCCGGCCTGATAGGCGGTCATCAGCCCGGGCACGCCCAAGGATGAGTCCGGGCGGAACATCAGGGGGTCCAGATAGGCGTCGTCGATCCGGCGATAGACCACGTCGACCTGCTGTCTCCCCTGCGTCGTGCGCATGAACACCTTGCCGTCGTCGACGAACAGGTCCCGTCCCTCGACGAGATCCACCCCCAGCTTGTCGGCCAGGAAGGAGTGTTCGTAATAGGCCGAGTTGAACGGCCCCGGCGTCAGCACGACGATGGTGGGGTCCGATCCCGCCGCCTCGGGCGCGCAGGCTCTCAGGCTTTGCAGCAGCATGTCGGTGTAGGTCTCGACCGGCCGCACGGGATAGTCGGCGAACAGGTCCGGGAACAGCCGCATCATCATCTCGCGGTTCTCCAGCATGTAGGAGACACCCGACGGTGTTCGGCAGTTGTCCTCGAGAACGTAGAAGCCGTCCTCGCCGGTCCGCACCAGATCGACCCCGGCGATATGAACCCACACGCCGCGGGGCGGCCGGCGGTTCTGCATCTCCGGTACGTAATGAGGGTTGGTCAGCACCAGTTCGGGCGGCAGCACGCCCGCCCTCAGGCACTCCTGCGGCCCATAGACGTCGCTCAGGAACATGTTGAGCGCCTCGACGCGCTGGATCAGCCCGGCTTCGAGCCCGGCCCACTCGGACGCGCCGATGATCCGCGGCACTACGTCGAACGGGATCAGCCGCTCGCTGGACTCGGCGTCGCCGTACACCGCGAAGGTGATCCCCATGCGGCGGAAGAACAGCTCGGCCTGACGGGACCGCGCTTGCAGAAGGCCCTCGGGCGCCTCTTCCAGCCAGCGCGCCAGCCCGCGATACGGATCGCGAACGCCCCCGCCGTCACCTGACATCTCGTCGAAGGCCATACCGCTCCCGCTGCATCGATGGCGCAGCGTGGCCCGACAAGCTCCGCTGGCGCAACAGCAATGACGTCGGACGGCAAAGGGTTCAACCCGCTCGGCCCATAAGGCCAAGGCTGTCAGGTCCGCGTGATCGGCGGAACGGCAGAGGCTGCACCCGGTTTTTTGGGCTCCAACCACGGAGAGCAGAACCATGCAGAACCCGTTCAACAACCGGCCTGACGCCGACCAGGAGCGGCAGGAGCACCCCGAGCACCGCTCGGAGATGCACGACCAGCGCCACGACGAGAACCGTTCGTGGACCGAAGGCGACGGCGGACGCACCGCCGAGGCCTTCCGCAATCAGGGCCAGGAGGACCGGCAGATGTCGGGCTCGAGCGGAAAGGGCTATGGCGAGAACCAGCAGAGCCGCTACGGCGAAGGCATGTCACGCGGTTGGACAGGGGACCGCTCTCAGGGCGGCGCCCAAGGCGGCATGAGTGGCGGGGCTCCCTACGGTCCCGGACCCAACCAGAACCAGATCCGCGGCCAAGGCTACAGCCAGAGCTACGGCCAGAGCTATGCGCAAAGCCAGGGCGGCCGCGATCAGGGCGCGTCCCATGGCGGTTCCTCGCAGCAAGGCGGCGGATACAGCCAGGGCGGAGGCTATGGCGGGTCGGCGATGGGCGGCGGGTCGGCGATGGGCGGCGGCTATGGCCAGGGCCAACGAAGCCACTCACAGCAGGGCTACAGCGACCACGGCTACGCCCCGGGCGGCCAGATCTGGGAAGGGTCGGGCCGCGGCATGGGCGGCCAGAGCCATGAGCACCACGAGTTCGAGCCGGACTACCTGCACTGGCGCGAGCAGCAGCTCTCGGCCTTCGACAAGGACTACACCGACTGGCGCAACGAACGCCGCCAGAGATTCTCGTCCGACTTCGACAGTTGGCGCCAGACGCGGCCGCGCTCGGAAGCGTCTGGCGAGCACAAGACCCCGGCCGAAAACCCGATCGTCGGCGACGTGTCCGACGGCGGCGTCGGCACCCAGGACGCCAAGAAGCGCTGATCGGCGCTCCCCGGCATGACGAAGGGCCCGGTCTGGCGACCGGGCCCTTTTCTTTCGATCAGTTGGCGCCGGCCGCCGTCGCGCGGGGGCCAGCGTTCTTGACGTACTGGTCCAGCCAGCGGGTCATCTCCCACAGGGTGTGGCCGACGGACTCCCGCGCGCGATAGCCGTGGGCCTCGAGCGGCAGGACCACATACCGCACGGTCGCCCCATGACCCTTCAGGGCCGCGTAGAAGCGTTCCGACTGGACCGGGAAGGTGCCCTGGTTGTCGTCCGCCTCGCCGTGGATCAGCAGGATCGGTTCGTTGACGCGGTTGGCGTAGGTGAAGGGCGACAGCTCGTTATAGGTGTCCGTCGCCTCCCAGTAGGTTCGCTGCTCCGCCTGGAAGCCGAACGGCGTCAGGGTCCGGTTGTAGGCGCCCGACCGCGCGATGCCGGTGCGGAACAGGTCCGTGTGGGCCAGCAGGTTGGCGGTCATGAAGGCGCCGTAGCTGTGGCCCCCGACGGCGATCCGGTCGCGGTCCGCCACGCCCAGCTCCACCACCGCGTCGACGGCGGCGCGGGCGCTGTCGCTGAGTTGCTGAATATAGGTGTCGTTCGGCTCGGCGCCGTTGACCCCGACGATCGGCATGGAGGGATCGTCCAGCACCGCATAGCCCTGGGTCAGCAGGAACAGATGGCTGGAGCCGCCGGGCCGCACGAAGCGGTTGGCGGTGTCGACCACCTGGCCGGCCACCGCGGCGTCGGTGAACTCGGCCGGATAGGCCCACATCACCAGCGGCAGCGGACCGTCGCGGGTCTTGTCGTAGCCGGCGGGCAGATACAGCGTGCCCGACAGCTGAACGCCGTCGGCGCGGGTGTAGGTGATCAGCTGGCGGGTCACGCCGGCCAGCTGCGGCGCCGGGTCGGGGAAGGTGGTCAACGCATTCGGCTGGCCGGCGCCCAGGTCGCGGACGAACAGGTTCGGCGGGTCGTTGCGCGTCTCGCGCCGCGTCACCAGCCGGCGGCCCTGCTCGTCCAGCAGGCCGACGATGCTTTCGTAGTCGCCGCTGGCCGAAGTCCAGATGCGTTCGGCCTGGCCGGTGTTCAGGTCCATCGCGGCGAGGAACGGATACTCGCCCTCGCGGGTCGCGCCGTCACCGCTGACCAGCACGCGGCCGTCCGAGGCGAAACGCATGACCGGGAAGCCGCTGGCGTTGGGCTCGGTCAGCGGGAAGCCGGGGTCGTTGTACCGGTCCTGATAGTTCCGCTCCATCAGCACCCGGCCCTGCCCCGGGTTGGACGGGTCGAGGACGTAGCGGGTCTCGTGCCGGGTGTTGAACCACCGGCTGGTGACCAGCGCCGTGTCGGCGTCGCCCCAGGTGATGCCGGCGTAGCGTTCCTTCAGATCGATCAGGCGCGTCGGCTGGCCGCTGAACGGCGCCGCGAGGCTGAAGACGCGGTCGCGCACCTCGGCGGGCGTGCGAGGATCGCCGCCGTCCTGCGCCTCCGTCCAGACCAGCGTGGCGGGGGCGTCCGCGCGCCACTGGACCGAGCGCGGCCCCGGCGCCACGGCGTCGAACGGCGTCGGCACATTGTCCCTCAGCGGCAGGTCGGCGACGCGATGGACGACGCGACCCTGAAGGTCCGTCACGACCACGTCAGCCGGGAACAGGGCCGCGGGCACGACGTAGCTGTACGGCCGCTTGGCCGTGGTCTGCAGCAGATAGCGGCCGTCAGGCGAGACACCGGCCCCCAGATAGACCGCGGGCGCGCCGAGGGTGCGGGGTCCGCCGCTCAGCGGCACGAAGGTCAGCTGCGAGGTGAAGTAGTGGTCGAACAGGGCCTCGTCGCCTGCGTCCCGCAGCAGGTCCTGATAAGTCCGGACGGGTGCGGCCCGGCCCATGCTCTCGGCGACGGTCGGGCCCGCCGGCGGGCGGCTGACGTCCGGCGCGGCGCCCCGGCCCTCGGGGGTCATCCTGACCACCAGACCCGAGCTGTCGGGCATCCAGCTGAAGCCCGCACCGGCGGCGGCGTTGACCCGCGCGCCCGTCAGCCTGCGGGCCGTGCCGGCGGCGACATCCGCCGTCCACAACTCGAGGCCGGTGGGCGCGTCCATCAGGAAGGCGACCGACTTCCCGTCCGGCGACCAGCTCGGCGACATGAACCGGGCGCCGGCGGGCAGCGAGACGACGCGCGACGCGCCGCCGGAGACAGGCTGCAGGCTGAGGCCGGTCAGCCAGTTGACCCGGCTGTTGGCCGGGCCGTTGTTGCGCGGATTGATCCGGTATCCCGCCAGCCGCAGCATCGGCTCGGCCAGCTCGGCGATCGGCGGCAGGTTGGCGCGCTCGAACAGGGCGATGGTGGTGCGGTCAGGCGACAGCGACGCCGTCGGCGTCGGCTTGCTGTCGAGGATGTCGGCGATCGGCGCCGGCGGCTGCTGATAGGTCTGCCTCTCCTGCGCCAGCACCGGCCCGGCCAGAACGGCGAGCAGAACGAAGGCGGGCACGGCCCGGCTGAGCAACTGACGACGCATGCGAATTTTCCCTCGGCATGCCCGAACGGGCGGCGCACGCTAGGGCTGCTTGTTCCCGCCGGTCAACCCTCAGTCGGCGTTCAGCCGAACCGCCCTTCCGCCCAGCGCGCGGCGGCGTACCCGCCGAGGGCCGACACAGTCGTCAGGGCCGTCCCCCAGCACAGGTCGATGACGGTCAGCCGCGCCGACCAGACGTTCAGCGTCGCCTGATTGGTCAGGTCGTAGGTGGCGTAGGCGACCAAGCCCAGCACCGCCCCGTTCAGCGCCGCCCGCTGCCACGCCCCTTCCCTGAGCGCCGGTTCGATCGCGAGGAAGACCGTCCCGGCGATCGAGATCAGATAGAACAGCACCGCTGCCTTCATGTCGGGCTTGTCGGCGAGGATCGGCCCCAGCACCGGCTTGTAGAGCCGGTTGGTCATGGTGGTGAGCCAGACCGCGTCGATGACCGCGAACGTCAGTCCTGCGCCCAGATAGGCGGCTACGTATTTGATCATGCCGTTCGCTCCTAAACCGGCTTCAGCAGGTAGTGGCTGACGGCCCAGGTCGCGCCGTCGTCGTTTCCGAACAGGCCCGCCGTGGCGAGGTAGAACCGCCGCCAGCGCCGACGCCACAGCGCCGCGTCCGCGCCATAGGTTTCCCGCATCAACTCCATCACCCTGTCCGCGTTGGCGTCCATGTTCGCCAGCCAGTGATCGGCGGTCCGCTGGTAGTTGACGCCGCTCCAGGTCCACTCCTGCTCCACCGCGAAGACGTCGCCGAACTGGTGCATCAGGTTGCGGCTAGGCATGACGCCGCCGGTGAAGAAATGCTGGGCGATGAAGTCGCCGCTGTCGGTGTGATCGAAGCGGTACGGGGCGTCGCGGTGGGTGAAGACGTGAACGAACATCCGCCCGTCCCGCTTCAGCCAGCCGTTGGCGCGGGTCAGCAGGGCGCGCCAGTTGGCCATGTGCTCGAACATCTCCACCGAGACGATCCGGTCATAGCCCTCGCCCATCGGGGTGGGCGCCTGGAAATCGTTCATGTCGCAGGTGATGACGGTCAGATTGGTCAGCCCCCGCGCCTTCGCCTCGGCCTCGATGTGGCCGCGCTGGCCGTGGCTGTTGGAGACGGCGGTGATCGAGGCGTGTGGATAGTGTTCGGCCATCCACAGGCTCAGGCTGCCCCAGCCGCAGCCCAGTTCAAGGATTCGCTGCCCGTCGGCGAGACCGGCGTGCTCGCAGGTCTCCGCCAGCGCCGCCGCCTCCGCCTCGTCCAGGGTCGAGTCGGGCCGGGTGTAGAGGCAGCAGGAGTATTTCAGCCGCTTGCCGAGGCATATCCGGAAGAACTCCGGCGGCAGTTCGTAGTGCTGCTCGTTCGCCGCCGCCGCGTGCTCGGCGATGGCTCGCCGGGCCATGTCGCGGGCGAAGGCGGCGGGGTCGTGCGGTCCCTCCCGATCCAGCCGGCGGCGCGCCTCCGAGACCAGGCTGTCGATGGCCGGGCGGGCGATGAAGTCCGGGAAGGGCGCATCCTGCAGCCGTCGGATGGCGACATTGGCGATGTTCATGGGCGGGTCCTGACGGCTGGAGAACGGCCCAGCTACGGTCGGCGCGGCCGTCCGGATGTGTGTCAGGCATCCGACTTTGAAGCAGGACCGTAGCTTGGCCGAACTTCACCCGGAGCCGGCATGTCCCCGCACCTCGTTTCAGACAACCCCGTCACGGCGCGTGGACAGCGCATCGCGGTGGTGGGTTCGGGCATCGCCGGTCTGTCGTGCGCGTGGCTGCTGTCGCAGGAACACGAGGTGACGCTGTTCGAAGCCGACAGCCGCGTCGGCGGCCATTCCAACACGGTGGACGCCCCCTCCCCCAGCGCGCCCGTGGCCGTCGACACCGGCTTTATCGTCTACAACGAGGGCAACTATCCCAATCTGACGGCCCTGTTCGAACACCTGCAGGTGCCAACCAAGCCTGCGATGATGTCGTTCGCGGTGTCGATCGACGACGGCGCGTTCGAATACTGCAGCCAGGGATTGGGCGCCCTGTTCGCCCAGAAGCGCAACTACGCCAGCCCGAAGTTCTGGGGCATGATCGGCGACCTCCTGCGCTTCCAGAAGCAGGCGCCGCGCGACCTTCCCGAGCTGGAACGGTCCGGCGAGACGCTGGAGGCCTATCTCACGCGCGGCGGCTACGGCCCGCTCTTCCGGGAAGCGCACCTGCTGCCGCAGGCCGCGGCGATCTGGTCCTGCACCATGGGGCAGATGGCCGACTATCCGGCGGCCTCCTTTGTGCGCTTCTACATGAACCACAACCTGCTGAGGGTGGACCTGAAGCCGACCTGGCGCACCGTCGACGGTGGCAGCCGGGCTTACGTGACCCGGCTCGTTGAAGCGTTCCGGGGCCGGATCGTCACGGATGCGGGGGTGACAGGCGTGCTGCGCGGGCTCGACGGCGCGGCGCTGCGCTTCGCCGACGGGCGGCTGGAGCGGTTCGACGCGGTCGTGCTGGCGACGCACTCGGATCAGGCGCTCGCGCTGCTGGAGGCCCCGTCGGCGGAGGATCGGCGGCTGCTCGGCGCCATCGCCTACCGTCCGAACCGGGTGATCCTGCATCGCGACACGTCGTTGATGCCGAAGCGGCGCAAGGCCTGGGCGGCGTGGACCCATCTCGGCTATTCCGACCGCGCCGGAGACGGCGGCGTCACCTACTGGATGAACGAGTTGCAGGGCCTGCCCGGTCCGCCGCTGTTCGTCAGCCTGAACCCCGCCCGCGAACCGGACCCTGGACTGGTGCTCGGCGAGTGGGACTACGAGCATCCCGTATTCGACGGCGCGGCGGTGGCGGCCCAGACCGAGCTTTGGAGCCTGCAGGGCCGCCGGAACGTCTGGTTCGCGGGGGCGTGGTTCGGCTCGGGCTTCCACGAGGACGGGCTGCAGGCGGGTCTCGCGGTCGCGGAACAGCTGGGCGGCGTCCGCCGGCCGTGGTCGGTGGAGAACGAGAGCGGGCGCATCGTGCTAGGCGTCGCCGCGCGGCCGTTGGATCGGGTGGCGTGACCCCAACCTCAACATTCCTTCCTCCTTCACGGGGGAAGGTGGCTCGCGAAGCGAGACGGATGGGGGCTCCCGCCGCATCCACGCCCCTCGCGACCACGGAGGCTTCTACCAGTCCCCATCCGACCGGCTTCGCCAGCCACCGTCCCCCACGAGGGAGGAAGGAACCCGAGTCCGCCCTCTATGTCGGCGAGGTCGTGCACCAACGCAGCCGCGACTTCGCTCACCGCCTGCGCTACCGGCTCTGGATGGTGCTGGTCGATCTCGACGAGCTGCCGTCGATGCAGGACCGCCTGCGCCTGCTTCGTCGCCGCTTCGGCCCGATCACCCTGCGGACCTCGGACCACGGCGACCGTTCCGGCCGCCCCCTGCGGGTTCAGATGGAGGAGCATCTCGCGGCGGCGGGCATCGACACCGGCGGCGGCGCGATCAGGCTGCTGACCATGCCGCGCATCCTCGGCTACGGCTTCAATCCGATCAGCGTCTTCTTCTGCCATCGACCCGACGGGACGCTGGCCGCCTTGCTGTACGAGGTCACCAACACCTTCCGCGAGCGCCACAGCTACCTCGTCGCCACTGCGGACGCGGAGAACGGAGCCGTGCGACAGACTGCGGAAAAGCGCTTCTTCGTCTCGCCCTTCATGGACCGCGACCTGACCTACGACTTCACCGTCCGGCCGCCGGGCGACGCGGTCTCTGTCGTCGTCGGCGTGCGGCGCGGTGAGACGCCGATCCTGACCGCCGGATTCAGCGGCGCGCGCCGGCCTTTGACGGACGCCCAGTTGCTCCGCGCCTTCGTCACCCATCCGCTGCTGACCTGGAAGGTCACGGCCGGCATCCACTGGGAGGCGCTGAAGATGATGCTCAAGGGCGCGCGTTACCGTCGCCGCGGTCCCAAGCCCGTGCGACCGGTCACGGCGGGTCATCCGGTCGAGCCTGCCGGCCTTGCCGCCACGGCCGCAGCGCCGTATTGAGCCAGAGACGCCGCCGATATTCATCAGGTGGTGAAAAACCATGAGGAAGCGATGCGGAAGATCTTCCCCGACGCGGCGTCCGCGCTGGAGGGCCTGACCTTCGACGGCATGACCGTCATGTCCGGCGGGTTTGGCCTGTGCGGCATCCCCGAGCACCTGATCGCGGCCCTGCGCGACAGCGGCGTCAAGGACCTGACCGTCATCTCCAACAACGCCGGCGTCGACGGGTTCGGCCTCGGCCAGCTTCTCGGCACCCGCCAGATCGCCAAGATGATCTCGTCCTACGTGGGCGAGAACAAGGAGTTCGAGCGCCAGTACTTGGCCGGCGAGCTCCAGCTCGAGTTCAACCCGCAGGGCACCCTGGCCGAGCGCATCCGCGCCGGCGGCGCCGGCATCCCCGCCTTCTTCACCGCCACCGGCGTCGGCACCCTCGTGGCCGAGGGCAAGGAGGTCCGCAATTTCGGCGGTCGCGACTACGTGATGGAAACCGGCCTCGTCGCCGACCTGTCGATCGTCAAGGCGTGGAAGGCGGACGGCCGGGGCAATCTGCAGTTCCGCAAGACCGCCCGCAACTTCAATCCGATGATGGCGACGGCCGGCAAGGTCACTGTGGTCGAGGTCGAGCACATCGTCCCGACCGGGACCTTCGACCCCGACCAGATCCACACGCCGGGCATCTACGTCGACCGCATCGTCCTGACCGTGCCTGAGAAGCGCATCGAACAGCGCACTGTCCGGCAGAGGGAGACCGCATAATGCCCCGCACCCGCGAACAACTGGCCGCCCGCGCCGCCTGCGAGCTCCAGGACGGCTTCTACGTCAACCTCGGCATCGGCATTCCGACCCTGGTGGCCAACTACATCCCGCACGGCATGGAGGTCACCCTCCAGTCCGAGAACGGCATGCTCGGCATGGGCCCCTTCCCCTATGAGGACGAGGTGGACGCCGACCTGATCAACGCCGGCAAACAGACGATCACCGAGATCCACGAGAGCAGCTATTTCAGCTCGGCCGACAGCTTCGCCATGATCCGCGGCGGCCATATCAACCTGTCGATCCTCGGGGCGATGGAAGTGGCCGAGAACGGCGACATCGCCAACTGGATGATCCCCGGCAAGCTGGTGAAGGGCATGGGCGGGGCGATGGACCTCGTCGCCGGGGTCAAGCGCGTGGTCGTGGTCATGGACCACGCCAACAAGCACGGCCAGTCGAAGGTGCTGAAGTCCTGCACCCTGCCCCTGACCGGCACGGGCGTGGTCAGCCGCATCATCACCGACCTGTGCGTCTTTGACGTCAAGCCGGACGGCGCGGGGCTCGAACTGATCGAACTGGCCGACGGCGTCACGCTGGACGAGGTCGCGAGCAAGACCGAGGCGACCTACACCGTGGCGCCCGGTCTGGCCTGACTTCGACGCGGAGCGTCAATTCTCTCAGTCGTCCTCCACTGCGGCGAACCCCGCCCGTCGAGGTTCGTCACGAAGATCACAAAGAGGCACAAAGGCCACGAAGGGACCGCGGCTTCGTGTCTTCGTGATTCCTTCGTGGCCTTTGTGAAGAACCTTCTCGCGCTGACGCGCGTCGGCTCGCGGCCCGTTAGCCGCCTGTATTCGCTTCCGTCCACGCCACGATCTGGGTGTTCAGGTCGCGGGTGGCGACGTCGAACGCCTCGACGATCGCCCCCACCCGGTTGGCCGCCGCGGGCTGTTCCACGCTGAACATACGTTCGGCGGCGACGGTGCGCTCGGGCAGGGTCGTGACGCGGGCGCGTGCGGTGATCACCACCGTCGGCGGGGCGCCCGGCGCGTCGTAGCGGGCCTCGAACGCGCGGATGTCGATGTCGAGGCTGCGGCCGCTGCGTACGGCCTCGCGCGTCGCCACGATCCGGACTCGCGTAGCTTGACCCGCGAAGGCGTTTTCCAGGCTCTCCATATACAGGTCCTCGGCCGGCGAGACCCAGCGCGCGCCCTTGATGTAGGCGGTCTCGGTTCCCGTGACCCCGAGCAGCCGGTCGCCCTCGACCGCTTCCGGAAACTCCGCCCGACGGAGCGCGATGGCGGGCGCGGACGAGCCGATGGTCTGAGATGTGGCCGGCGCCGTCCCGCCGAAGCGATAGGTCTGAACCGGGTCAGGCGACTTCAGGAGGGCGCAGCCGGTGAGGGCGACGGCCACGGCCCCGAAGGCGGCCATGCGGGAAAGCGGCGAACGGTTCATGGCTGGACCTCCAGTTCCTTGGTCGGCGGGCGGCCGATGAAGTCGCGCGGGCTGGACCGCACCTCCTCGATCAGGCCTTCCAGCGCGCGGGTGGCGTCGTCGAGCGTCTGGATCGACTGCTGCAGCTGCGGCAGGCCGGTGGTGGCGAAGTCGCCGAGCGGCCGTTCGAGGCCGCCGATGGTGCGGTTGGCCGAGGCGGCGGCCTCCGCCGCCTGGTCGGCGGCGCGGTTCACGTTCGCCATGGCCCGACGGCCGTCGCCCTCGATCAGCTGTCGCGCGCTGACGCCCAGCCGCTGATACTCCTCGACCGCGGCGTTGGCCTTGGTCAGAGCCTGCTCCAGCTGGGCGAACATGCCCTTGCGAGCCTCGAGCTCGCTGGACAGCGCCTCGACGTTCTTCACGCTGGTCGAGAAGGAGCGGATGTTGTCGTCGGACAGGACGCGGTTGATCCGGTTCAGGGCGTCCACCGTCTGGGCCAGCACCGTGCCCGAGCCGCTCAGCAGCTCGGCGATTGGCGACGGCTGACTCTGGATCACCGGCACGACGTTTTCGGCGTACTGGGTCTTCAGGATGGCGCTCTGCGGGTTGCCGGCGGTGATCTGGATGTAGTTCAGGCCCGTGATGCCCTGCGGCTCCAGCTGGGCCCGCGACGTGACCCGCACCGGCGTGGTGCCGTCCACCCGGATGCGCGCGATCACCTGATCGCCCTTGCGGGGATCGAGGTTCAGATCGGTCACTTCGCCGACGCGGATGCCGTTGAAGTGCACCTCCCCGCCCTCGGAGAGGCCGCGCACGGGTCCGTAGAAGACGATGTCATAGACGTCGTAGTCATTGTTGAACTGCAGGCGGGCCAACCAGATGGTGAACACCGCCAGGGCCGCCAGAAGGGCGACGGTGGCGATGCCGATGGCGGCGTAATGGGCGTCTCTTTCCATGCGTCGGCTCTCCTTAAGCCGCCTTGTCCGCAGCGCGTCCGCGCGGACCAAGGAAGTATTCCCGTATCCACGGGTGTTCGGAACGCTCCAGTTCCTGAACCGTCGCCTTGGCCACCACATGCTTGTCGGCCAGGACGGCGACCTTGTCGGTGATGGCGTAAAGGCTGTCGAGATCGTGGGTGATCATGAACACGGTCAGGCCGAGATCGTTCGACAGCTGGCGGATCAGCGCGTCGAAGGCGGCGGCCCCGATCGGGTCGAGACCCGCCGTCGGCTCGTCGAGGAACAGCAGCTCCGGGTCCAGCGCCAGCGCCCGCGCCAGCCCGACCCGCTTGCGCATGCCGCCCGACAGTTCGGCCGGCTTGAGGTGATGGGCCTCGGGCTTCAGCCCGACCATGGCGATCTTCATCTCCGCCAGCTCGCGAATGACATCTTTCGACAGGTCGGTGTGCTCGACCAGGGGAGAGGCCACGTTCTCGATCACGCTCAGGGCCGAGAACAGCGCGCCCTGCTGGAACAGGATGCCGGTGCGCCGCTCGACGTCCGCTTGCTGATCCGCCGTCATGGTCGCGCGGTCATAACCGAGAAGCCGGATCTCGCCGCCCTCGGGCTCCTTCAAGCCGATGATGGAGTTCAGCAGCACCGTCTTGCCGGTGCCGGACCCGCCGACGACGCCGAGCACCTCGCCCCGCTCGAGGTCGAGATCGAGGTTCTCGTGAATGGTGCGCTCGCCGAACTGGCTCAGCAGACCGCGCACCTCGATCAGGCGCTCGGGCGCCGCGGGCTTCTGTTCCGGCCCGGTCAAAGGTTCAGCTCCAGGAAGATCAGGGCGAAGATCGCGTCCAGCAGGATGATGGCGAAAATGGCCTGCACCACCGCGGCGGTGACCCGGCGGCCGAGGCTTTCGACGTCGCCCGCGACCGCCATGCCCTGCCGGCAGCCGATAGCGGCGATGACGATGGCGAAGACCGGCGCCTTGATCATGCCGACCATGAGGTGTTGGCCCATCAGGGGGTCTTCGCTGATGCGCTGGATGAAGAACGAGGGTCCGTAGCTGAGCTGGCTCCACGTCACCAGAAGTCCCCCCAGCAGACCCGCCAGCATGCCGACGAACGTCAGTAGCGGCATCATGAGAACCATGGCCGCCAGTCGCGGAATGACCAGTGCCTGGAAGGGATTGACGCCCATGACCTGCATGGCGTCGACCTCCTGATTCATCCGCATCGAGCCGATCTCGGCGGCGAACGACGACGATGAGCGGCCCGCCAGCAGGATCGCGGTGATCAGGACCGCCAGCTCGCGCAGTGTAGCCACGGCGACGAGCTGCACCGTGAACACGCCGGCCCCGAACTGGGTCAGCAGATTGGCGCCGAGGAAGGCGATTACGGCGCCGATGAAGAAGTTGGTCACCGCCACGATCGGGATGGCGTCCAGTCCGGATCGTTCGGCCTGGCTGAACCACGCGGCCCATCGGATGCGGCCCGGATGCCGGAGGGCCGAACCTGTGGCGACGATCAGCCGGCCAAGGAACGCCAGCGACAGCGTCGCCTCCGCCACGATATCCATGACGCCGAGGCCGACCTTGGCGAAGGTGCGGACCCAGCCGGGGGAGCGGCGCGGCGGGTCGGCGCTCTCGCGCTCCAGCCGCTCGACCACGGCGTAGGTGCGACCGGCTTCCGGCCTCTGGGTCCAGGCCGATGCGGGAAGCACCACATTGGAGGCCTTGACGATGGCCAGGGCTCCAGCGGTGTCGAAGCGGCCCATGTCCGTGAGATCGACCGCCCCGATCGGACGTTCGGCCAATTCTTCGTCGAGGCGATCTGAAATCCGGCCGAGCTCGGTCGCGGTCCAGTCGCCGGTCAGACGCAGGGTCAGACCCGGCCCGCCGTCCTCGATCTGGAAATCCGCTGCGGCCATGCCCCTACCTAGATTGCGCCATCCGATTTGACTACGCCGCGGAAACGGCAAAGCTGGGGCGGGACTCACAACGCCGCTCCGCCGTATTCGTTCAGCCACGGTTCGGGATCAGAGCAGGGCTCGGGCGTGTTTCAGGTCCGCCACGAACCGCTGGCGCTCCGCCGCCTTCGAGGCGGCGTCCGGGATGCGCAGCAGATAGGACGGGTGCACCGTCAGCAGCACCCTCGCCCCGTCCGTCTGGTCAAGCGCCACCCCCCGCTCTTTCGTGACCGCGACCTTGCGGCCAAGAACGCCCAGCGCGGCGGTCGCGCCGAGCGTCACGATCACCTTCGGCTTCACCAGCCGCCGCTCGGCGTCCAGCCACCAGCGGCAGGCGCTGACCTCGCTGACCGCCGGGGTCTTGTGGATGCGCCGCTTGCCACGCGGCTCGTGCTTGAAGTGCTTGACCGCATTGGTGACGAAGGCGTCGCCGCGGTCGATGCCCGCCTCGTCGAGCGCCGCATCCAGCACTTGGCCCGCGGGGCCGACGAAGGGCTGACCCGACAGGTCCTCCTGATCGCCGGGCTGCTCGCCCACGATCATCAACGGCGCCTTCCGCGCGCCGGCCCCGCACACGCCCTGCGTCGCGTCGCGCCACAGCGGGCAGCGGCGGCAGGCCTGCACCGCCCGGTCCAGTTCGTCGAGGTTGGACGGGACGAACCCCTCGTCGAACGAGGCGTCGCGGCCCATCCGGGCGAGGGTCTTATCGAGGCGTGCGTTGGGGGTGGATGCGGGTGCGGCGACCATGTCATCGGTCCGAACCGACGATCGGGCCACCAGTTCCGGGATCAGCGAGGCCTCCGGCAGGTTCTTCCAGTACCGTTTCGGCATCTCCCCCTGCATCGTCTTCGTCTTCAGCCGGGCCGGGTTGAAGGTCGAGGCATAGTAGGTCTTCCAGAACTCCTCGATCTCGTCCTCGCCGGGCGCCATGTCGCGCGTGGCGGGCGGGCCGAAGGTCAGGGCGTTCGTGTCCCACATGGCTGCGCCATCGGGGGTCAGGATCGACCAGCGCATGTTGGCGAAGCGGCGGGCGAAGAAGGGCGCGGTCATCTCCAGCACCCGGTGAGCCGGCTCGAACCACGCGGCCCAACGCTCCCCTTGGTCGTCGAACGCCTGTCGGAAGCGGACGAAGGCCTTCATCTTGTGGCTGGCGCGGCTGACGTTCTTCGCGCGCTCCATGGCGTCGGCGACGTCGGCGTCGCTGACGATCCGGATCAGGTCCGGCTCCTCGCGCAGCCGCCACAGCAGTCGGTACAGCAGGTCCAACCGGTCTTCGGACCGGTGCAGGATCACCGAACCGGCCAGGTCGACGAACGCCTTCGGGACCACGAACTCCTGCGCGCTCTTCCCCTCCACCGGCGTCGGCGGAAAGTAGATGTCGAACAGGCCGCTCTGGGCCGTCTCGCCGCCGACGGCGAAGCGCACCTGGTCGGGGCGCAGACCCTCCATTCGGAACGCCCGCGCGGCCCGACGCCAGCCGTCGAAGTCCGTCTCGTGCGCCAACGCCCCGATGCGCATCAGAACAGGCTCAGCTGCACAGGCTTCTGCACCGGCGTCAGCCGGGCGCGCAGGTCGGCGGCGTCCGTCAGCCCGCCCGGCGTCCAGTCCAGCGCGATGATGAACGGCCGGACCTTGTCCACGCCGCGGCACAGCCGCCCGACGTCCTCCAGCCGCAGCGTCCGCCAGCGGCGGATGCTGATGATGCGGTCGACCGACTTCACCCCGAGGCCCGGAACCCGCAGCAGCATCTCGCGCGAGCCGGTGTTCACATCCACAGGGAAGACCGAGCGACTGTTCAGCGCCCACGCCAACTTCGGATCGATGGCGAGGTCCAGCATGCCGTCGGCGCTCGCGGCCTCGCCGATCTCGGGCGGCGAGAAGCCGTAGAAGCGCATCAGCCAGTCAGCCTGGTACAACCGATGCTCCCGCATCAGCGGCGGCTTCGACAGCGGCAGGGCGCTTGAGGCATCCGGGATCGGGCTGAAAGCGGAATAGTAAACCCGGCGCAGGCCGTACCCGGCGTAGAGCGATGCGCTGCGGTCGATGATCTCCGTGTCCGGCGCCGCGTCGGCCCCAACGATCAGCTGAGTCGACTGGCCCGCCGGCGCGAACTTCGGCGGCTTGGCGCGATCCTTCTTGCCGGGTCGGGCCGCCTCGACCTTCAGGCGGACGTCGCCCATGGCCTTCTTGATCACGTTGACGTCCTTCTGGGGCGCCAGCCGGTGCAGGGCTTCGTCGCGCGGCAGCTCGATGTTTGCCGAGAGGCGGTCGGCGTACAGGCCCGCCTCCTCGACCAGCCGCGCGTCCGCCTCGGGGATCAGCTTCAGATGGATGTAGCCGCGGAAGTCGTGCTCGGTCCGCAGCGTCTTCGCCACGAGCACCAACTGCTCCATCGTGTAGTCGCCCGAGCGGATGATGCCCGACGACAGGAACAGCCCCTCGATATAGTTCCGCTTGTAGAAGTTCAGCGTCAGCTCGACGACCTCCTCCACGCTGAACCGCGCCCGCGGCACGTTCGAGGAGGCGCGGTTGATGCAGTAAGCGCAATCGTAGATGCAGAAGTTCGTCAGCAGGATCTTCAGCAGCGACACGCAGCGGCCGTCCGGCGTGTAGGCGTGGCAGATGCCCATGCCCTCGGTCGAGCCGATCCCCTTGCCCTTGCTCGAGTCGCGTTTGGACGTGCCGGACGACGCGCAGCTGGCGTCGTATTTGGCCGCATCCGCGAGGACGGCGAGCTTTCTGCGGAGGTCAAGTTGGGCCATGTGTTCTCACTATGTTCCATAGCGAGAAGGGAAGTCCAGCGTAGCCGGAGGGCGTTTTGTCGCGTTACCTCAGATAGTTGAGCAGCGACACGTCGCGAAGTTGACTGATCACCTGCGCCGAGGCCTGGATCGCCAACTGCGACAGCTGCAGGTCCGTCACCGCCTTGGCCATGTCGGCGTCCGTGCGGTCCGACAGCAGCTCATCCAGCGAGGTCTTCTGCGCCACGTGGCCTTCGGAGATGCTCTCGACCTGCTTCGCCAGGGAGCCGGTCTTGGCCATCTTGTCGATCACCCCCGTCGCCGCCTGCTCCAGCCGGGCCAGCTGGGCGATCAGGAAGGTCTTCTGCGCCTCGCTCACCTTGCCGGTCAGCGGGCCGGACCCGGGCGTGTTATGGAAATCGTTCAGGTCGCGCAGGATCGCCATCACGTCCGCGCCCAGCTCGTCGGCGAGGAAGCCGGTCTCCAGCGTGGTCCCGTCCGCCACCCGGCTGGCGGTCTTGAGCGTGTCGTTGCGGAAGACGGCGGCGGGCGCGGTGGCCGAGAGCTCGTTCAGGTTCGACGCGACCACCGGCGCGGTCGTCGTCGACGCGCCGGCGAACAGATACCCGCCCTGATGGCGCATGTTCAGCCCGCCCCGGATGGACTGGAACTGGCCCTCCAGCTCCAGCATGAGCGACCCGGCCGAGTCGGTCGCCAGGGCGCTGCCGATCGCCTCGCGCAACGCGCCGATGCCGTCGGAAATCTGACCCATCGCCAGATCCTGGGTGGTCAGGCGCGCGCTCACCGCCTCGGCGGTGTCGATGAAGCCTTGAATGCGGCTCTGGGAGCCCTTCAATGCCGTCAGCGTCTCGGATTGCCGGCCGAAGCCCGTCAGGTCGGTGGCGTTCTTCTGGGTCGAGACCCGCTGCTGCGCCTCCGCCGAGCGGATCTGGCTGTTCATCAGGTTCAGCAGGGCTGACTGATAGTTCCCGTAGGTGGCGACGCGGCTCATCAGACCATCCCCAGAAGCGTGTCGTACATCTCCTTGCACGCCTGGATCAGGCGGGCGGAGGCGTTGAAGGCCTGCTGATAGGTGGTCATCAGCACCAGTTCCTCATCCAGGTTGACGCCCTCGTGCGCCGTCTGACGGGCCGTGGCCTCGGTATAAAGGGCGCCGGCGGTCTGCTGGCGGTTCTTGGCCGCCGCCGCCTTGCCGCCGATTTCGCCCGACAGTTCGGAGGCGTAGCGCGACACCGAGATCGAGCCGCCCGACGAGTCGCCGGCGGGCTGGAAGTTGGCCGAGCGCTCGCCCGCGTCTGCCAGCGTCAGCGCGCCGCGGCCGTCGCCGGGGCTCAGCGAGGCCGCCGGCGGCGCGACGGCGAGGTTCAGCTGCGCCAAGGCCAACCTGGACGGGGTCTGGCGGATATCGGTCCTGAGAGAGAAGCCGTCGGCCCGCGACGACCGCACGCCCCCGCCGATGCCGAACAGCTCGGTCACGGACACGCCCGAGGGAATCTGTGTCGTGGTGTCCGCCAGCACGCTGAGGGTCGGGGGCGGATTGCCGTAGCCCGTGAAGCTCAGGCTTCCGTCCGCGGCCAGGGAGAACGACCCGAAGCGACCGATGCCGGCAGCGGGGTCGTTCAGTGCGGCGATCAGCTGTCCGACGGTGGTGGCGCCGGCCGGAATCTCGACCTCGATATCGCGCAGCTTGCCGCCGTTCTCGCCGGTGAACCGGAAGGTAAGGTCTTCGCCGGCGCTGAAGCCGTGCAGGGAGTTCACCGTCAGCCCGTTGTCGTAGAAGGCCGGGCGATCGGTGGATATCAGGTCGTTCAGGCCGAAATAGTGCGAGAAGCCGCGATCGGCCTTGGCCGACGGCGTCGTCGCGTCGTCGGCGATGGCGACGCCGTTGGGCGCGGCGGCGGTGATCGACAGCCGCCCGTCCGCGAAGCTGGCTGTCGCGCCGGTGAGCTGCCCGTTCAGAACCGTCAGGAAGGTGCTGGGGTCGGCCGGTGCTCCGTTGATCGTCATCGTCGCGCCCGAGAAGACGATGTCCGCCCGCGACTGGACGACGCCGGCGGCGTTGGTCACGGCGATGGTCGTCCGACCGGTGAAGCCGGCGATGGCCGTCTCGAGCGACTGTCCAACGTTGCGGCCGGTCAGGCTGGTTGGCGCCGGCACCGCCGAGTTGGCGTTGTGCGCCCGGTTCAGCTCATCGGCCATGTGCGACACGAGCTCCGCCAGCCGCTCGGCGGCGGCCGGCGCCTCGACATCCCGCAACTCGACCAGCCCCTTGATCTCGCCCGAGGTGACGGCGTCCAGCAGCGAACGCTTCTGCCCGCCCGGCTCGGTGACCCAGATTTCGTTGAAGGCCGTTTCGCCGGTGACGGTGCCGGCGCGGTTGTACTCGAGCGTCGCCGCGCCTTCGCCGGCCAGCATGGCGCCGAGGCCTGTGCGGATCGAGACGCCGCCGACGGGCCGCACCGACACGCGAATGTCCATCAGCTCGGCCAGTTGCCCGATCAGCGCCGCTTGGGCCGTCTCCGCACCCGAGGCGTCGCCGTTGACGGCGGTGGCGCGCGCGATCTCGAGGTTCAGCCCCTCGATCTGCGTCAGCAGGCTGTTGGTCTTCTCGACCGCGCTCTGGATGCGGCCGTCGGCGTCCTCGCGGACGGCCTGGATCTGCTTCCCGATCCGGCTGGCCTCGTCGAACAGCGCCTGGGTCCGGAACAGCGCTTCCTGCCTGCGGGGCGAGGAGGTGGGATCCTCAGCGCTGGCCGCAAAGGCCGAGAAGACGCTGTCCACCTTGGAGAAGAAGCCGTCGCCGCCCGGGTCCCCGAACAGCGACTGGATGCGATCGTACAGTTCGTACCGCACGCCCTGCCGCGCCGACTCCGCGCCGGCGTTCAGGCTGGCGGCCTGCAGGAACCGATCGGTGGCCAGCCGGATGCGCGCCACCTCCACGCCCGAGCCCATGCCCTGACTGGTCATGGTCTGCTGGTCGGCGATCTTGCGGACGTAGCCCGGGGTGTTGACGTTGGAGACGTTGTCCGAGACCACGCGCAGCTGGGTCTGGGCCGTGGCCAGCCCCGACGTCGCCGTGTTCATGATGGCGTTCAGCGACATGCGGCGGCCTCCTCGACGGCGGCGCCCGGCAAGCCTTGCCAGCCGCCACGCGCTTTTTGCCCGGCGGCGCACTGAGCGGCATCCGGCAAGTGATTGATTTCACGCAGCATCGCGTTTCGCGCCTGTCTCATGCCATTCAAGGCGCGCAAACGGCGGGCCACGCCGGGAGAGGCCGATGGCGCCGGGCAAAAACCGTCGTCACACGGCAAGTTTCGACTGCGGCGGCGCCGGGACTGCTAACCCGGCGCGGCTCGATATCCGTTAGCTCTCAACGGGTTGGGTGAAAATCCCGAACTGGCCCGCGACTTGCGGCGGACGGTCCGAATGTCCGGCGCAGCAGGCGCCCAAGCCACCTTCGCCCTCCGGCGACCGCCCATCGGGTCCATGTCCGCCCAAGCCGTCTTCGCCATCGCCGCCACCGTCGCGCCCGCCGCCCCCCAAGGGCCGGCCGGGACCGCCGACGCGACCGGTTTCGCCGCGCTGGTCGTGACCGCTACGGACACGGAAGACGGCTCCGGCGCGCCTTCCGATTCCGCGACTGCGTCTGCGCCTGCCGACGGCCAGATCAAGGAAGCCGCCCAGGCGGTCCCCACGATGGACGCGACTGCGTCGCTCCTGACGCTTCCCGCGCCTCCGCCGCCCCCGCCGTCTTCCATGCTCCCGCCGGAAGCTCTACAGGCCTCCGCCGCCACCCCCCTCGCCCCCCTCGCCGCTGGGGACGCGCCCTCGACGGAACCGCCGCCGGCGGCTCCGCGCGTCCCGGCCGATGTGTCAGCTCAGGCGCCTCAGCCGTCGCGGGGGGCGGAGCAGGGCGTCGCGAAAGGCAACGCCAGGCTCGAACCGACGGCCCCCGTTCAAACGGCGAATCCTGCCGCGGAAGCGTCCGGCGCCGATGAGGCGCCGCCTGTTCCCGCGCAAGTCAAGGCCGAGCCGCCCGCCGCCGCGGGTGCGGCCCCGCCGCTCCCGGCGCCAGCGCCGCTGCGCCCCTTGGCGGAGCGCACCTCAAAGCCGACCGAGCCCGGCACCGGCGAGGCCGTCTCGAACCTGATGTCGGGACCGAAGGACCGCGCCGCCGGGTTCACGACGCCGCCCGCCGGAGGCCTCGTCGCCGACAAGGCCTCCGGCGCCGCTGGCGGGAGATCCGACGCCGCACCGGTCACCGCCGAAATCGGCGAAGACGCCGCAACGTCCGAGGCGGGCCCGGCGTACGACTCCGTCCGGCAGTCCGACGCCGCCGCGACCATCGCCCGCGAAACCGGGCTCTCAGGACTGTCACGCTCGACCATCGAGGCCACCGCCCAGATCGCCGCCCAGATCCTGCGTCGGCTCGAGGGCCGCTCCACCCGCTTCGAGATGGCCCTGCTGCCGGAAGAGCTGGGGCGGGTCGACATCAAGCTGGACATCGACTCCGAGGGCCGCCTCGCCGCGCGTCTGGCGTTCGACAATCCCGCCGCCGCCACCGATCTGCGCGGCCGGGTCGATGAACTCCGCCGTCAACTCGAGGACGCCGGCTTCCACCTCGCCGACGACGCCTTCGAATTCGCCGATCGCGACAGCAGCTCCAGCGCCTTCGACCGTGGCCAGGACGACCGCGGCGGCTCGAAACGCGCCTTCGCCGCGGCCCAGCGCCTGAACGCCGAAGCCGACGCCGCCATTCCCCCGCGCTGGATGGCGCTCTCCCTCTCGCCTTCGGGCGTGGACGTGAAGGTCTGATCGATGGTGGACGCCGTCTCAACCACAACCGCGAACGCCGGCGCCCGGATCGGCTCCGGCTCCGCCATGCTGGCCTCGAACTTCGAGACCTTCCTGTCGCTGCTGACCGCGCAGCTGAAGAATCAGGACCCGCTCTCGCCGGTCGATTCCAACCAGTTCACCGCCCAGCTGACCCAGATGGCCGGCGTCGAACAGCAGCTGCTGACCAACGACCTGCTCAAGGGCCTGCTGACGGCCCAGCAGGGCGGCGGCCTAGGGCAGGCCGCGACCTATATGGGCAAGACGGCCACCGCCGCCTGGGCCGCGACCAAGATGGCCGACGGCGAGGCGACCTGGAGCTACGAGCTCGGCGCCAATGCATCTTCGGCCACGCTTCAGGTGCTCGACGGCTCGGGCAAGGTCGTGTGGTCGGGCGACGCCCCGTCGAAGACGACCGGCATCCACGACTTCACCTGGGACGGCAAGGCCACCAGCGGCAACAACGGTCAGGACGGTCAGGTCTACACCCTGAAGGTCGTCGCCAAGGACGCCGCCGGCGGCGCCCTCGACGCCCAGGTCCTGACCCGCGGCCGGATCACCGGCGTCGAGCTGTACGACGGCCAGCCCTACCTCACCGTCGGTAACGCCATCCTGCCCCTGTCCAGCATCATCGCGCTGGAAGAATCCACCGCCGCCAACGCCGCCGCCGCCGCCGCCGACGAGGACGAGGGCCTGATGTCCTCGATCGCCTCGGCGCTCAACCCATCCAAACTGTTTTCGTAAGGAGCCCCGCGCCATGAGCATCAACAGCGCCCTACTGGCCGGCGTGTCCGGCCTGACCGCCAACTCCGCCGCCCTCGCGGCGATCTCGCAGAACATCGCGAACGTGAACACCGTCGGCTACAAACGCACCGCCGGCGAGTTCCAGACCGTGATCAACAGCCAGTCGCAAGGCGCCGGCTATTCGGCGGGCGGCGTCCTCGCGACGGCCCGGCACTTCACCAGCCAGGCCGGTCAGCTGCAGCGCACGACCTCGAACACCGACCTCGGCATCGCCGGCCAGGGATTCTTCGTGGTGACGGAGAAATCCGAGAACCTTCAGGTCACGGACGCCCGCCTGTTCACCCGGGCCGGCGCCTTCAGCGTCGACAACCTCGGCTACCTCAGGAACACCGCCGGCCTCTACCTCCAGGGCTGGCCGGTGGACGCGGACGGGAACATCGCCACCGATCCTTCGGATCTGAACCGGCTGCGCACCGTCAACGTCGGCTCCGTCGGCGGCACCGCCGAAGCCACGACCCGCATCCAGCTGAACGCCAACATCAAGTCCAGCCAACTGGTTTCGGCGGAGGCGGCCGACGCCGCTGCCACGCCGCCGGGCGCCAACGCCTACGATCCGGTGACCAACTCGATGTCCATGTGGGACCCCGACACCGGCAACGGAGTGAAGCCGGACTTCGAGCTTACCATCCCGGTGTCCGACTCCAAGGGCGGCCAGCGCACCATCGCCATCTCCTTCCTGAAGAGCTCGGTGCCGAACCAATGGTACTCCGAGATCCGGGCCATCCCGGCCTCGGACGTCGTCACCGGCGCCGGACTGACCAACGGCCAGCTCAAGACGGGCCTCGTCGCCTTCACCCAGGACGGCCGGCTGGACGTCGACGCCATGACCGCCCTGGGCGCCCAGGCGCTGTTCCCCGATCCCACCGCCGCCACGCTGAACTTCGCCTCTTCCGACAGCGCGGCCCCGGCCGCGGGCGCGTTCCAGTGGGCTCCGGGTCTCGGTATCGACGACCAATCCCTGGCCTTCGACCTGTCGGCCTCCGCGGGCGGCCTGACGCAGTACGACAGCGCCTCGGTCGTCCAGGCCGTGCTGACCAACGGCACCGCCTTCGGCAACCTGTCCGAGGTCAAAATCGACGACACGGGCTTCGTCACCGCCATCTTCGACAACGGCGTGACCCGCCGGATCGCCCAGATCGCCCTGGCGACCTTCCCCAGCCCGGACAGCCTGACCCAGACCTCGGGCAACGCCTATCGCGTCAGCCAGGGCTCCGGCACCTACAACCTCAAGGCGGCGGGCTCCGGCGGCGCCGGCCTGATCGGCGCCTCGCAGCTGGAGGCCTCGACCGTCGACCTGTCCGCCGAGTTCACCGGGCTGATCACCACCCAGCGCGCCTACTCCGCCTCGTCGAAGATCATCACCACGGCCGACGAAATGCTGGCCGAACTGATCAGCATCAAGCGCTGATCCTGAGCCGGCGGGGGCATGGAGCGCATGGACAGGGCGACGAACAGACCACCGGGCGGGGGACGGCTCCTTAGGCTTTCCTTCACCACGACGCTTAAACGGCCCTTAGCCGCCGACCGCTACGGTCCCGCTCTTAGTGGTGGTGGTCAATGAGGCAAAAGCCCATGTTGCAAGAACGGCGTCTGAACAGTCGGGGCGAACAGTATGTGGTGGGCCCTACGGGTACGCCTCTGACGATGCACGATCTTCCGCCGGCCGACACCGACCGGTGGGTCATCCGCCGCAAGGCCGAGGTCGTGGCCGCCGTTCGCGGCGGGCTGATCAGCCTGGACGACGCCCTGGCGCGCTACCGTCTGACCGCCGAGGAATTCCTCGCCTGGCAGAAGGCGATCGACAAATGGGGCATGCAGGGCCTGCGCACGACGCGCATCCAGCACTACGGCCGCCCGTAGACCGTCGCTCCCCGAAGAACATCACGGCCGCCTCCCGAAACGGAGGCGGCCGTTGTCGTTTCGGGCGCGGCCTCGAATTTGCGCGGGTTTCGCACTAGATAGCGCGCCATGACGCTCGCCGAGGACATCTGTCCGGTCCCGACCATCGCCCCCATGACCGGCCAGGCCGACATGGACGCGGCGATCGCGTCCGCGCGCGCGGCGGTCGGGCTGCCGGTCGGTTCGCGCGTGGTGGCGGCGATGTCCGGCGGGGTGGACTCCACCGTCGTCGCGGCCCTGCTGCACAAGGCCGGCTACGACGTGGTCGGCGTCACCCTGCAGCTCTACGACCACGGCGCGGCGCTGAAGAAGAAGGGCGCCTGCTGCGCCGGTCAGGACATCCACGACGCGCGGCTGGCCGCCGAGACGCTGGGCATCCCCCACTACGTTCTCGACTACGAAAGCCGCTTCCGCGACGCCGTCATCGACCAGTTCGCCGACAGCTATCTGGCAGGGCAGACGCCGGTGCCCTGCATCCGCTGCAACCAGACGGTCAAGTTCCGCGACCTGCTGGACGTGGCCCGCGATCTGGGCGCAGCGGCCATGGCGACCGGCCACTACGTCCGGCGCGCCATCGGAGCCGACGGCCGGGCGCAGATGCGCAAGGCGATCGACCATTCGCGCGACCAGTCCTACTTCCTGTTCGCCACCACGGCGCAGCAGCTCGACTATCTGCGCTTCCCGCTGGCCGATCTGGAGAAGCCGCAGGTGCGCGGCGTCGCGCTGGAGCTGGGGCTGCGCATCGCCGCCAAGCCGGACAGCCAGGACATCTGCTTCGTTCCCAACGGCGACTACCGCACCCTGATCGACAAGCTGCGGCCGCAGGGGCGCGAGGCCGGCGACATCGTCCACATGGACGGGCGGGTGCTGGGCGGCCACTCGGGCATCACCGACTACACCATCGGCCAGCGCCGGGGGCTGAACGTCGCCGTGGGCGAGCCCCTGTTCGTGACGAAGCTGGACCCTGTGCGCCGCCACGTCATCGTCGGGCCGCGCGAGGCCCTGCTGACCGCCTCCCTGACGCTGGACGAGACCAACTGGCTCGGCGACGGCGACAGCATCGAAGCGGCGGCCGCGGAAGGAGCGCCCGTGCTGGCGCGGGTTCGCTCGACGCGTCCGCCCTCACCGGCGCGGCTGTCGCTGATGGACGGCGCGGTGTCGGTGATGTTCGACGCCGGCGAAGAAGGCGTGGCGCCCGGTCAGGCCTGCGCCCTCTACGATCCGACGGATCCCGACCGGCTGCTGGGCGGCGGCTTCATCCAGACGACCGCCGCCGTTGTCTGACCGGCCGGACGCGCTGACGGCGCTCGCCGCGCGCGTCGGGCTTCCGGCCGAGTTCCAGTATCTGCTGCCGCAGTTCCCGCGCGACCGCTGGACGGCCGCGGGTCTCGACGAGACCGCCGCCTTCTGGCTGCAGATGCATGGCGGCTTCCGGGCGCATCAGACGCATATGGACGCCCTGATCGGCCAGTGGCGCGCCGCCGGCGACCTGTCGGCCCTGCACCGGCAGCTGATCCCGGCGCTCCAGTCGTTCCTGCAGCACCTCGACGGGCACCACAGGGTTGAGAGCGGACACTATTTCCCGATGATGCGGACGGTCGAGCCCCGCATCGGCGCCGGCCTCGACCTGCTGGACCGCGACCACGACGCCATCCACGCGGTTCTCGAAAGTCTGTTCCAGACCGCGCTGGGCTTCCACCGCGCCGTGACCGCGAACCCGCCGCACGCGCGGGATCACGCCGCGCGGCTGTCGGACGCGATTGAGGCCGCCGGGCCGCCGCTGCTGCGGCATCTGGACGACGAGGAGGACATCGTCATCCCCCTGATCGAGCTGCGCGGCTTGCCATCCTAGGTCCGCGATGGCATCAGCTTGCGCCGCTGGCGAACCAGGGCCAGCGGGCGGCCGTCGGGCGCATAGGCGGCACCGTCCTCGACCGCCCAGCCGCCGCCGACGTCGCGGCTCTCGAAGTGGAAATAAGCCCAGCCGTCGAGCGAGACCCCCTCAAGCGGAGTCAGCAGGTCGGCGCGCAGGTCGACGCTGGCGGAGATGATCGGCGGCGCGGGCAAGGCCGTGAAATAGGTCGGATACAGGCCGTCCAGCAGGAACAGCAGCCGCGCCTCGTCCAGCGGGGCCCCGTCGACGGTGCGCATCCAGCAGCCGAGCTCGGGCGTGCGGCCCGCGTTCTCGCCGAACAGCTTGGGGCCCGCGACAAAGCGATGGTCGATATACTGCGTAAACCAGGGACCGAAACCCGTGTCCAGCGGCGTCGGCTCCAGCTCCTCCACCGGCCGCGGCGAGGTCTTCAGCGGCGTGATGACCGGGCCCACCACGTCGCGGCCGAAGGTGCCGAGCGCATGGATCGCGGGCCGATCGCCCTGCCCGCCAATCACCGAAGCGTAGGCCACGTTGCGGCCGCCGCGATTCATCACTGGCTGAAAGGTCGCGTCCTCGAACCGGGCGGCGGCGAGATACTGGACCGTCAGCGACTGCAGCGGCGCCTCCACCCCCAGACCCTGCCGCATGGCGCCCGCGGCCAGCGCCGCCATCAGGCCGCCGAACGGGGCGCCCCGCTCCTGCGGCGCGGACTGCGGCGCGTTGGAGAAGCCGCCGGTCAGGCGCGCGATCAGACCGCCCTCCGCGTCCGGGGTCAGCGTCAGGGCCTCGGCCAAGGTCTGCTGGGTCATGTGCGGGGACTATCGTGAAGAAAAGACGGGCGGAAGGGGGAGGCCTTCCGCCCGAGTCGAGGGATCAGGATGCGCGCGGGTGACCACTCACGTCCGTAGCCAAACAAGACTGACCTAGTCCGTTCGGATTGGCAACCCTCTTGCCAAACGGCTGACGCAGGGTCACTTTCCCTGCATGGGACGCACCGCCGACTATTCACGCCAGAGCTGCTCGATCGCTGCGACGCTGGAAGTCATCGGCGATCCGTGGACGCTGCTGGTCATCCGCGACGCCTTCAACGGCGTCAGCCGCTTCGAGCAGTGGCAGGAGCGGCTGGGCGTGGCCCGCAACGTCCTGGCCGCCCGGTTGAAGACCCTGGTGCAGCACGGGGTGCTGGAGCCCCACCTCTATTCAGAGCGCCCGCCCCGCAATGAGTACCGCCTGACCGCCAAGGGCAAGGACCTCTACGGCGTGCTGGTCACCCTGCACGCCTGGGGCGCCCGCCACGTCTACGGCGAGGCGGACTCTGGCTTCGCCATGCTGCACAAGGGCTGCGGTCACGATCTCGCGCCCCGGATCGCCTGCGGCCACTGCAACGAGCTGGTCAAGCCGCGCGACATCGCCCTGGTCCACGCCGCGGACTGCCCCACCGTCGGCGACGTGATGCCGCGTCAGGCGGCGGGCGAGGAAGCGGCCTGAGCCATGGCCGCCGTCACCCTGATCGGCAGCCCGGTCTCGCCCTATGTGCGCAAGGTGCTGGCCGCCTGCGCCCTAAAGGGGGTCGAGGTCGAGCTGGACCCCATCTCGCCCATGTACGGCAATGACGACTTCGAGCGGATCAGCCCGCTGCGGCGCGTGCCGGTCTGGATCGAGGGCGACCTGACGCTGTGCGACTCCAGCGTCATCGTCCAGTACATCGAGGAGACCCGGCCCGGGCCGTCGCTGTGGCCCGCCGATCCGGCCCGGCGGGCCAAGGCGCGCTGGCTTGAGGAGTTCGCCGACACCCGGCTGTTCGACGTGCTGGGCTGGCGGCTGTTCTTCCAGATCGCGCTGAAGCCGCGCTTCTTCGGGACCGAGGCCGACGCCGAGGTGGTGCGCAAGGCGCGGGACGTCGAGCTGCCGATGATCCTCGACTATCTCGAAAGCCAGACGCCCGAGACCGGCTTCCTGTTCGGCGAACTGTCGCTGGCCGACCTCAGCGTGGCGCCCGCTTTCGTCAACGCCGGCGCGGTGCAGGTGAACGTCGACCCCGCCCGCTGGCCGCGCGTGTCCGCATGGCTCGAGCGGATGGAGGCGGAGACGCCGCTCGGCCCGTTGAACACCCTCGCCCGCGCCCTGATGCGCACGCCGCTGGCCGCGCATCGCGACCGTCTGCCCGAGTTCGGGCTCGCCGCTGCCGCCGTCAGCCTCGGCGGCGGGACGGCGCGCGCCGGTCCCATGACTCCCCTCTAGCTCGGCCGCTTGCGCAACGCGCTCAACCGGCTCATTCAGCCCCTCGATTTTCTTCCGAACCTCTCCCCAGGGTTTTTCAAATGTCCGATCCCGTCGTCATCGTCTCCTTCGCCCGCACGCCGATGGGCGGCTTCATGGGCGCCCTGTCCGGCGTCAAGGCGACCGAGCTGGGCGCCACTGCGGTGAAGGCCGCGGTCGAGCGCGCCGGCGTCGCCGCCGACAAGGTCGAGCAGATCTACATGGGCTGCGTCCTGCCCGCCGGCCTCGGCCAGGCGCCGGCGCGTCAGGCCGCCATCGGCGCCGGCCTCGGCCAGCATGTCGAGGCGACCACGGTCAACAAGATGTGCGGCTCGGGTCTCCAGGCGGTGATGATGGCCTCGGACGCCCTCGCCGCCGGATCGGCGGACGTGATCGTGGCGGGCGGCATGGAGTCGATGACCGGCGCCCCCTACCTGATGAACAAGCATCGCGGCGGGGCCCGCATCGGCCACGACGTCATCGTCGACAGCATGTATATGGACGGGCTGGAAGACGCCTATTCGCCCGGCAAGCTGATGGGCAATTTCGCCGAGGACTCGGCTCGCTCCTACCAGTTCACCCGCGAGGCGCAGGACGGCTACGCGATCGAGAGCCTGACCCGGGCCCGCGCCGCCATCGCCTCGGGCGCTTTCAAGGCCGAGATCACCCCGGTCGAGGTCACCAGCCGCAAGGGCGTGGAGGTCGTCAGCGAGGACGAACAGCCGGCCAAGGCCATGCCGGAGAAGATCCCGAACCTGAAGCCCGCCTTCTCCAAAGACGGCACCATCACCGCCGCCAACGCCTCGTCGATCTCCGACGGGGCCGCGGCTCTTGTCATGACGCGCGAGAGCGTGGCCAAGGCCATGGGCCTGCCGATCGTCGCCCGCATCGTCAGCCACGCCGCCCACGCCCACGACCCGGCCCTGTTCACCACCGCCCCCGTGCCCGCCATGCGGAAGGCGCTGAAGAAGGCCGGCTGGTCGGTCGAGGACGTGGACCTGTGGGAGATCAACGAAGCCTTCGCCGTCGTCGCCATGATCGCGATGCAGGAGCTGGGCATCGACCACGCAAAGCTGAACGTGAACGGCGGCGCCACGGCGCTGGGCCACCCCATCGGCGCCTCGGGCGCGCGGGTCCTGACCACCCTGCTGTCGGCGCTGCAGGCGCGCGGCGGCAAGAAGGGCATGGCCAGCCTGTGCATCGGCGGCGGCGAGGCCGTGGCGATGGCGGTCGAACTGGTCTGATGCCGCGGCGGACGGGCGCGTGACCCTGAACCGGAGAGACGCGCTGGGGCTCGCGGCGATGGCGGCCGCTCCCGCCGTGGGGCTCCAGACGGCGTTACCCGGCGTCGCGCCGCCCGATCCGGTAGAGACCCTCCGGCTTTGGCCCGGGGCGGCGCCCGGGGGCGAACGGGTCACGGTCACGCCCCGGGTGGTTGAACGCTCGACCGATCCGGCCTTCCACGACCGCTTCGCCCAATACACCACCGAGCCGATCCTGACGGTCGTGCGGCCCCAGCGGCCGAACGGCGCCGCGCTGCTGCTGATCCCCGGCGGCGGCTACAAATGGGCGGTCGTGGACAAGGAGGGGCTGGACTGCGCCCGGGTGTTCGCCGAGGCCGGCGTCACCTGTTTCGTGCTGCGCTATCGCCTGCCGGGCGACGGCTGGGCCGCCGGCGCCGACGCGCCGCTGCAGGACGCGCAGAGGGCGATGCGGTTGATCCGGGCCCGCGCGGGGTCCGAGGGTCTCGATCCGCAGCGCATCGCCGTGCTCGGCGCCTCCGCGGGCGGACATCTGGCCGGCCTGCTGACGGCGCGGCCTGGCGACAGCGTCTACGCGCCGGTCGACGACGCGGACCGACAATCCGCGCGGCCCGACCTGACCATTCTACTCTATCCCGTGGCGACGATGGCCGACCCGTTCGTTCACCCCGGATCACGACGCGAGTTGCTGGGACCCGCGCCGACTCCGGAGGTGATCCGGCGATATTCTCTGGAGCAGATGGACTGGGCCGGAGCCCCGCCGACCTTCCTTCTGCACGCGATCGACGACGAGGCCGTGCCGGTCGAGAACAGTCTCGGCCTGTTGTCAGCCCTGAGGACCGCCCGCGTCCCCGTCGAGAGCCACCTGTTCGAAGAGGGCGGCCACGGCTTCGGCATCCGTCTGATCGCAGGCAAACCCGCCGCCGTCTGGCCCCGGCTGGCGCTGGAGTGGGCGGCGCGGCGCGGCTGGCCGACGCGGAGCTGACGCTCGCGCTTCAGCGGATATCGATAGACTGGGCGATCAACTCGGCCATGGTTCGGTCGGGACCGTCGAGGCTCATCGTCCAGACATGGATCTCGCGCGGGGCTTCGGCGCGCTGGAACAGGTGCTCCATCGCATGGCGTACGCCCCCCTCGGTGGCGATGACCGAATTCCGGCCGCCGGCTTCGACCACCTCTCCGCTGTAGATCGGAAACTGCGAGGCGGGTCCGGCATAGACCATGACGAACGACTGCTGCCCCCGGCGGATCGTGTAGATGCGGAAGTCCGGGCCCGGACGGCCGGTGACGATCTCGAACCCCGCCGGAAGGGCGACACTGAACGGCAGGGCGGCGCGCGCGGCCGTGTCCAACACGGTGATCGCCGGGACCGCCGGCGGCGGGGGGGGCGTCGCGGGCGCCGGAGCCGGAACGGCGGATACCGACGCCGGGCGGGCTGGAGCGGGGGTCGCGGGAGCGGGGATCGCGGGAGCGGGGTTGGCCCGAGCGGGGGTCGCGGGAGCGGAGGCGACCGGAGCCGGGCTGACCGCGCGCGCAGGCGTCGATGCAGGCGGAACGGTCGCGGGGCTCGCGGCCGCAGGCGGGCCGGAAACAGCCGGAGCCGGGGCGGTCACGGGCTGACCCGCCGCCGAAGCGGCGTTGGGAGCCGCGGCGGCGGGGGCTGCCGACGGCGCGGGCGCGGGCGCGATATAGGCGGCCGGCGCGGGCGGGCCGCTGTTCAGGTCGCGGGTGAGCGGGTTGGACGGCGGGGGCGTCTGGGCCGCGGGCGGGGCGGACTGGGCCTGCGCCGCTCCGGCGAGGGACAGCGCGGCGACTGTGATCAGGTGGGCTTTCATGGCTTCGACCTTCGCGCCTCAGCCGGCGAACGGCAAGGCCCTGAGGGCATAGGCGGCGACCGCGGTCACAGCAGCGGCCGCCACGGCGAGACCGGCGAACCAGGCCAGACGCCGCCACAGAGGCCCTGAGGTCTCGTCAGACTCCGGCGGGGGGACGGGCTCAATGATGATAGCCGGTCTCCTCATCCACCTTGCCGCGGAACACCCAGTAGACCCAGACGGTGTAGCCCAGGATCAGCGGCAGGATCACCGCCGTTCCGGCCAGCATCAGACCCAGCGCATTGTCGGGCGCGGCCGCCTGCCGGAAGGTCACCGCATACGGCGCGATATACGGCATGAAGCTGGCCGCCAGTCCGAGGTAGCCCGACAGGAACAGCAGCATGGCCCCGACGAACGGCCAGCGATGGGAGCCCTTGCGCGCCATTCCCACCACCAGCGACAGGCCGACGAGGCCGATCGCCGGAATGAACAGCAACGGCGCGAGCACGCTCCAGTCGACGGACAGCGCCGCCCCGACATCGAGCCCCCAGCGCTCTGCGATGCGCGGATGCACGAACAGGGTCGCCAGGCTGACGGCCGCCAGAAAGGCCCCGACGAGCGCCGCGCTGATCAGCGTCCAGCGTTTGGCGTCGCCGTGCAGGTTGTCCTTCGTCTTCATCATCAGCCATGCGCCGCCCAGCAGGGCGTAGCCGGCGACGATGCCGATGGCGACGAGCAGGGTGTAGGGCGTCAGCCAGTCGAACGGACCGCCGGCGAAGCGGTTGTCCTCGACCGTCACGCCCTGGATGAAGCCGCCAAGGATCAGCCCCTGCGCCGCCGCGGCCAGGATCGATCCGCCCGCGAACATCTGGGTCCAGAACTTCCGGCCGCGGTTGCGGGCGCGGAAGCGGAACTCGAAGGCGACGCCCCGCAGGATCAGCCCCGCCAGCATCAGCAGCACCGGCAGGTAGAGCGCGGGCATCAGCACCGAATACGCGAGGGGGAAGGCCGCCAGCAGCCCCCCTCCCCCCAGCACCAGCCAGGTCTCGTTGCCGTCCCACACGGGCGCGATGGTGTTCATCATCACGTCCCGCTCCTCCTTCGACTTCGCGAAGGGAAACAGGATGCCGACTCCAAGGTCGAAGCCGTCGAGCGTGACGTACAGCAGCACCGAAACCGCGATGAGCCCCGCCCAGATCAGTTCGAGGTCCAGCATCAGCGGTCCTCCTCCGGCGCGGTGTCTTCCGGCGCCTTGGACAGGGCCCAGCCCGGGGGCCGGTTCTCCCTCGGGCCCGGCTCGGCCGCCGCGGCGACCGGTCCCTCAGCCATCAGTCTGAGGATGAAGATGGCGCCGGCGGTGAAGACGATCGAATAGACGATCATGTAGGCGATCAGGCTGGTCGCCACCTCGCCCGCCGTGACCGGCGAAACGGCGTCCCGCGTGCGCAGCACGCCATAGACCACCCACGGCTGGCGCCCGACCTCGGTGACCATCCAGCCGGCCAGCACGGCGATGAAGCCGGACGGCCCCATGGCCACGCAGAAGCGCAGGAACCAGCGGCTCTCGAACAGCCGCTTGCGCCAGATCAGCACCGCCCCGACCGCGCCCAGCAGGATCATCAGCAGGCCCAGGCCCACCATGATGCGAAAGCCGAAGAAGGGGATGAACGGGGGCGGCTGGTCCTCGCGCGGGAAGGCCTTGAGCCCCTTGACCACCTCGGTGCGCTCGATGCCCTGCACCGCTGCGCCGACTCCCGGGATGGATATCTGGAAGTGGTTCTTCTGCGCGTCCCGGTCAGGAATGCCGAACAGGTGCAGCGGGGGATCGGCCTCGCTCTCCCAGTAGCCCTCGATGGCCGCCAACTTCGACGGCTGATATTTGTGCGTGACCTCGCCCGACCAGTGGCCGGCCAGCAGTTGCATCGGGGCGAGCACGGCGATCAGTCCGACGGCCATGACCAGCGAGATGCGGCTCTCGTTCCAGCCGGACACGGGCCCCGCACGGTTCTCCTTGAGAATCCGGAAGGCCGAGGCGGCGCCGACGACCAGCCCGGTCGTCAGGAACGCCGCCAGCAGCATATGGACCAGCCGTGACGGGAAGCTGGGGTTGAAGATCACCTGCCAGTAGTCGGTCGCCTCGAACCGGCCGTCGGCCATGATCTGGAAGCCCTGCGGCGTCTGCATCCAGCTGTTGGCCGAAAGGATCCAGAAGGCCGAGATGGCCGTGCCGACGGCCACCAGCACCGTGGCGAGGAAGTGCAGCCGCGGTCCGACCTTCTTCCAGCCGAACAGCATCACGCCGAGGAAGGACGCCTCAAGGAAGAAGGCGGTCAGGACCTCGAAGGCCAGCAGCGGCCCGATCACCCCGCCGGTCAGGCGGATGAACTCCGACCAGTTGGTCCCGAACTGGTAGCTGAGCACCACGCCCGACACGACGCCCATGCCGAAGCTGAGCGCGAAGATCTTGACCCAGAACAGGTACAGCACCTTGAAGGCGTCGCGCTTCGTCCACAGCCACAGCCCCTCCAGCACCGCCAGAAACGCCGCCAGCCCGATGGTGAAGGCCGGAAACAGGATGTGGAAGGCGATGGTGAAAGCGAACTGGAGTCGCGACAGCAGCAGCGCGTCGTAGTCCACGGCTTGGGATCCTCGGCAGTCCTGACGACCTCAGGAATGCGCCCGCACCGCTTTGGTGTCCATGCGCGAACGGCCGCGCGACCGAACGCCGCCAGGTCAGGCGGCGGGCAGTTCGACCCAGAAGGTCGCGCCCTCGCCCGCGACCGAGACAACGCCGATCGACCCGCCCTGCAGCTCTACCAGACGCTTGGCCAACGCCAGTCCGATGCCGTGCCCCTCGACCGTCGAGCGCTCGAGGCCGAGGCGGTTGAACGGCTCGAACAGTTGGGTCTGCTTCTCGGGCGACAGCCCTGGCCCGCGATCGGTGACCTCGATGCGGACCCCGTCGTAGATCTTGCTGGCGCGGAAGGTGACCACGCCGCCCGACCGCCCGTACTTCACCGCATTGGACGCAAGATTGGAGACCACCTGGGTCAGTCGTTGGGAGTCGGCGAGAGCCACCAGGCCGTCGCCTTCGCTGATGACCTCCAGCCGCAAGCCTTGGGCCTCGGGCCGGAGGGCGACGGCGCGCTTCACGTCCTCGAGCACGCCGGGGACGTCCGTCGGCCGCAACTCCACCTTGACCGCCCCGGACTCGGCCCGGGCGACGTCCAGAAGATCATGGGCCAGCGCCTCGACCTGCCGGGCCGTCTTGACCAGCATGTCCGCCATCTCGGTCTGGGTGGCGGTGATCGGCCCCAGCTGTCCGTTCTTCCACAGATCGCCGATGCCGATGATGCCCCCGACCGGGCTCTTGATCTCGTGCGCGACGTTGGCGAGCAGGCGGGACTTGGCTTCCGATGCGCGTTCGGCGCGGACCTGGCCCGCCTTGGCCCGATCCGAGAGGCGGTCCCGCTCTTCCAGAAGCGCCGCCACCAGCATGATGGGAAGGAAGCCGAACAGGACCAGAAGCTGCGCCATCATGGCGCGGTCCGGGCCGTCGAAGGCGACTGCGTAGGGACCAAACCCCTGCATGCTGCCGCCGACCGCAATGACGGACAGAACGACCAGGGCGGCGGTGACGCCCAGCATCCGCAACCGCACGGCGATGAGCAGGAGCAGCGGCATGATCACGAACGCGATCGGCATGTTCTGGTTCGAGAACACCACCAGCGCCACCGCGGTCACCAGACCGAGCAGGACCACAGCCTCGAGCGCCCGCGCCGGCGCGCGGAACCTGATCACCTCGCGCTTGGTCAGAGCCAGCCCGAAACTGGCCAGCACGGCGATGCTCAAGGCATGACCGAACCACCAGGTCTGCGCTGTCTCAAGGAAGCTGGCGCCCTGCAGCCACCACAGCATCGCTCCCACGAAGACGGCCGCGGGGAATGGCGCGATGACCGCTGCACTCAGGAGGAAGCGGACGGTCCCCTTCACGGAGGCCAGGTTCAAGGTCGGTGCGAACCGCCGCGCCAGCAGGACGGCGACGTAGATGTCCAGCATGTTGGCGACGGTGAACATCGCCACCAGTTCGGGCGGGTTCCCCGCCAGCAGATTGCCGGCGGCCACGCCGATGGCGATCAGCCCCCCGAACGAAAGGTCGTAAAGCGGGCCGCGCGACGTCCGGAGCCAGACCGCGACCGCGAGCCCCCCGGCGCCCCACAGCGCGGCCACGGCGTCGGCCGACCGGGCGAAGGTGATGGACAGGACGACGAGCACCATGACGGCCATGGCCGTGAACACCGGAGCCATCGGCGGGCCCAGGCCGCTGGAGGCGCGGGGCTTGTCGCGACCGGGAGCGGCCGCGGGTGTGGCGACGCCGGCGAGAGGCTCCAGGGGGTCGAGCGCGCGGCTCATCGGCATGTCTGGTCCCGGCGAAGGCGAATATCGTCGCCCTTACCTAGCCCGAGGCTTCCTAATATCCCCTGAAGGTCAGGCTGCCGCGGCGGCAAGCGCCGCCGTCAGCGCCCGCACCGCCTCGGCCGGCCCCGCCGGATGGCTCCACACCGCAGAACTGACCGCCACGAAGTCAGCCCCGGCTTTCGCCAGACCCCCGGCGTTCGAGGCGTCGATCCCGCCGATGGCGACGCAAGGCGTCTCCACCGTCTCCTGCCAGATGGAGAGGATTTCAGGGTCGGGCCGGTGCGTGGCGGCCTTGGTCGCGGTGGGGAAGAAGGCGCCGAAGGCGACGTAGTCGGCCCCCGCCTCAGCCGCCTCCATGGCCAGTTCCCGGCTGTCATGGCAGGTCACGCCGATCATGGCGTCCGGCCCCATCGTCCGCCGCGCCTCGGCGTAGGAGGCGTCCTCCTGTCCGACATGCACGCCGTCGCAGCCGGAGCGGGCGGCGATATCGGGCCGGTCGTTCAGGATCACCGCCACGCCCCGCGCCCGGGCGACCGGCGCCAAGGCCGAGACGGCGGCCAGTATCGCGGCGTCGTCGACGTCCTTCAGGCGTATCTGCAGGGCGGCGACTTCACCGGCTGCGAGCGCGTCGTCCAGCGCGCCTGCGAAGGCGGCGAGGTCCGCGATCTTCGGCGGGGTGATCAGATACAGCCCGCATGGGGGACGCGGCGGGGCGACGGGTTCTCTGGCCATGTCTGGCAAGTGCGGCGACGGCGGGCGCGCGTCAATCCGGATAATAGGGCCGCGGCCCCGGCGGCGGCGGCGGGGTCACATCAATGCGCCGCACCTCGCGAATCCGTCCGCCCTGTTCCCGGCCCTCCACCACCTCGTAGCCGAGCAGCGCGAAGATGCGATCGCCAAGGAAGATCGGACGGGCGTCGCCATACCAGTCGACGCAGGAGGCGACGCAGCCGTCGTCGATCCGTTGCACGGGGCCCGCCTCCAGCCAGCCCAGGTCCCGCAGGCGCCCGGCGCCGTCGCGGCGCAGGTAGGCGATCGTCTCGAGCGTGTTGCGACGGCCGGGCGCAAGCGGCCGGCCCGGCGGCCCGGGGCGGGTCACCGGAAGGCCGAGCACGCCGCGGGAACCGTCGACGCTCGACGGATCCGGCCGGTAATAGAAGGCGTGGCTGCGGCTCTCCGTCTCCGCCGAGCCGACCATGACGAACTGGTCGGAGATTGTGGGGCGCGGAGTCTGCAGGTCGATAGAGGTGAAGAACGCGTCCTCGGCGCTGGACACCGCCAGCGCGTCGGGACCGGTTTGCTCGATCCGTCCGACGGCTCCCGGCACAGTGAAGCGGACCAAGGGGCCGCCGTCCAACGGCACGACCGTGATCCGGCCCTCCTCCTCGGGGGCGGCCTCATCGCCGGCGCTGTAACCTTTCCGGAGCACGTCCGAGTACAACAGGTGATCGCCGACGAAGCGGTTCTGGGCGCCCCATCCGCCGGCGAGGGCGGGCAGCGCGCGATAGTCGTCTTCCCGGGGTTCCGTCTCGCCGTCCCCGAAGCGGGCGAGCGGCAGCCGGAGCAGGGCCGCGCCGCCCCGAGCCTGCTCCGCGCCCCACATGCCCTCCCCCTCTCCGTCGGACACGACCATGACGTTGATCAAGGCCGCGTCCGGGTCTTCGCGGAAGGAAAACTGGTCGATCGGCATGCCGCGAACCGCCGCCGCCTGAGGACGGCCGCCGTCCAGCGGAATGCGATAGAGCCAGGCTCCCGGCTCCTCGCCCTTCGGAAGGTTCCAGCGGTTCTCACCCATCCAAACGTACACGGCCGTCGGCGCGACATAGAAGTTCCGGGAGTCCGGTCCGAGGATGCCGGTGGCGCGGCAGGTCAGTTCCCTGGCAGACAGGTCGCACCGAATGACCGTGTGGATGGTGTCCGCCCACACGTCCGGATCGGTCCCCAGGCCCGGGGCCCGGTAGATCTCCTCCGCCCGCAGCAGCCGAACGCCCCGAATTTGGTCGTCCGCCGCGGATCGCCAGCGGCGAAGGCTCGGGGTCTGCTCGAGCGGATCGCCCGTCGGCCCGGTGTCGACGGGCGTGTAGACGATCAGTTCGTCGCCGATCAGCCGCGAGGCGTAGTTTCGCGAGGAGTAGTAGTCGCCGGACCTGAGGTGATGGCTGTCCTCGAACGTCAATCGGCCGGTCTTGTCGATCAGGAAGCGGTTGATCTCCGTCCCGCCGCGTCCGTAGCTGTAGCCGATCACCACAACCCGGTCGCCGGAGATCAGCATCTCGTCGTACCAGTCGTCCCCCGCGTTGACGCCGGGCGGATAGGCTTCGATGGTGTCGACGAGGCGCAGCCGGCCGCCTGCCGTGTCGATGGTGAACAGCCGCCCGCGACGCATAATTACCAAGGTGTCGCCGCGCGCCTTGACCAGGTCGCCCTCATCAACCCCGACGGACTGGTTGCTGGTGATGCTGGGCGCAGCGATGCGCGACCCGGTGACCACAACCTCGTCGTTGGCCTCGTTCTGGTTCAGGCCAGGGGGCGCCGGGGGACAGAGTTCGGGCTGCGCTTCGCAGTCCGGCTGCGCCGCTTCGATAATCTCCTCAAGGGCCTGCTGAGATCCGACAGGCTCCAGCGCCGGTCCTGTCTGGGCGAACGACGCCGCCGGCCAGGAAAGGGCCAGCACCACCAGACCCATCAGCCGGCCCGAACGAAGCTTGCCCGCGTCGTATGACATTACGCCCTCCACACCGTGATGATGTGAACAGAGTTCCCGAACGGCGGCAACCGCCACCCGCGGGCGCCTGTCTGCGAACGACTTGCATTCGCCGCGGCTTTCCTGCTACAGCGAACCATTCGCAACTCGCATCGGGTTCTTCCGTGTACGTCTGCAACTGCAACGGCTTGAGGAAACGGGACGTCGCCGCCGCCATCGAGGCCGGCGCCGTGCGTCCCCGCGACGTCTTCGCCCGCAATCAGTGCACGGCGCAGTGCGCCAAATGCGTGTGCGAAATGCGCGAAATGATTCAGGAAACTCGTCAATCCTTCGCCATGGCCGCCGAATAGCAGCGACTATTCGCGAGCGAGATTTACTCGCATTTTCAATGTCGTGAGAAGCTTTCTCAAGTAAACACGGCGCGTTTTTCCGTGTTAGAACGTCGGCCGACAACGGCTGGCGATTCCAGGAGGCCCCACGGCCTTCGCGCGGCTGACGGAACGACGACGATGAAGGGCGACCCCGCGATCATTCGCACGCTCAACGCGGTGCTCACCAACGAGCTGACGGCGGTGAACCAGTATTTCCTGCACGCGCGGATGTTCGAGAGCTGGGGTCTGAAGCACCTCGGCCAGATCATCTACGACGAGTCGATCGGCGAGATGAAACACGCCGACATGCTGATCAAGCGGGTGCTGTTCCTCGACGGCTTGCCCAACCTGCAGGACCTGCACAAGCTGAAGATCGGCGAGAACGCCTTCGAATGCCTCGGCGCCGACCTGCAGCTGGAGCTGGGCGGGCGCGACACCCTGCTGGCCGGAGTCACCCAGTGCGAGGCGGCCAAGGATTATGTCAGCCGCGACCTGCTGATGCGCATCCTGTCAGACACCGAGGAGCACATCGACTTCCTCGAGGCCCAGCACAAGCTGATCGAGCAGCTGGGCGAGCAGAACTATCTGCAGTCGGCCATGACCGAGATCGCGCCCGACAAGAGCGCGACAGGGAACTAGCCCGCGCACGAGCGGCCGTCTTACAGCCCGTGGATCAGCGTCAATCCGATGTTCAAAACCGCGTGGGTCATCGCGATCAGGACAATGGAGCCGGTCCTCAACCAAAGCACGCCAAGAACCAGACCGCCCAGCATCTGCAGCAGAAACACGGGAGCATAGTCCGGCGCGGCCAGCGCCAACAGGGCCCAATCTGCGTTGGCGACCGGCTGAACGAGAGCCAGGGGCGCGTGCATCAATCCGAATGCGACGCCCGAAAGGAATACCGCCTGAAGGCGGGATACGGGCAGGTGCAGCAGCGCCGTCAGAAGCAGCACACGGAAGACGACCTCCTCCGAGGTCGCGGCGACCACCAAAACCAGCAATCTGACTCCGACGGCTGCTATCGGCGAGATCACGGGCTCATGCGGGGAGACCGACACGACGTTCCAACTCCAGGCCGTCGCCGCGCCCAGCCCCAGCACGCCGCCGACGAGCAAGGTCAATATCGACGCTGAGCGCAGGCGCTTGGGCCATGAAACGCCCCCAAACTCCAAAAAGGCGGCCGGAACCATCGTCCCGATCAGGAGCGCGATCGCGGTCGAGGACAGGGGGTCCAGCAGTCCGAACACATCAAGCAGCCGGCCCGCGGCGAGCTGCAGCACGAGCATCGCGCCGATCATCAGCCCGACGCGGCGGACCTGCCGCGTCCCGGGTTGGCCGCTCCAATAGACGGTCCTTCCCCATGTCGACACGCGGAGGGCGGCGTACAGAACCCCGAAGACAACCGCCACGAGCAGGCCAACGCCGACGTAGATGACACCGGCGAATTCCGGCTCCACGACCCCGGGCTGCGAGACCATGACCCACCAGGTGAGCGCCGCCAGCGCGAGGGCGAGGCACTGCGAAAATCTGCGCAAGGTCATGGCTGGTCCGGGAGCGGTGGCCCGGAACGTGTACGTCGCCCGACTCACAACCCCATGTAAGCAGGCCCCGCCACCTGCGGCTAGACCACCTCGCGCCGCGCCAGATGGGCGACGGTGAGGATCAGCACGAGCGCGCCAAGTCCGCCCCCGAGAGCCAGGGCGGTGTTCACGCGCCACGCCTCGGTCGCCAGCATGTTCACCGGCATCTGCCACGGGAAGAAGACGCCCTGCTTCGCCGCCGTGGCCACGACCGAGAAGAAGGTGCCGCCGATGCCGACGGCCAGCGCCGGCACGAAGCTGGCGAAGCGCAGGGCGGTCCACAGCTGGATGGCGATCAGCAGCAGGGCGGCGGCGACGATGCGGGCCATCAGCGCCGCGTGCGTGGCCAGATCCATCGCCCCGCTGGCCACCACGGCAGGCTTGACCGCGCCCGCCGCCAGCGCGGCCCCGCAGGTCAGGGCGAGATTCAGCGCGCTCATCGCCGCCACGACGGCGACCACGCACACCGCCTTGGCCGCGTAAAGCTTCCAGCGCGCGAGCGGCAGGGATCGCAGATGGTCCCACGCCCGTGGCCCGTGCTCCATGTGCGCGACCAGCGCCGTCAGCGCCGTGACGCTCATGGGCAGCATGAAGAAGGCCCATATCGCGCTGGACGACTGCAGCAGCAGGCCCCAGGGCGGCGGCTCCTCTCCCCTCAGCATGTTGAAGAAGGTGAAAATCGCCACAAGCGACGGCGCGGCCAGGGCCAGCAGCAGGGCCAGCGAGCGGTTCAGCTTGCGGACTTCGACGGACAGGACGGCGAGCATCAGACGAACTCCGGCTGGGGCGCAGGCGCGGAAGCCGCGCGATAGATGCCTTCGAGCGAGGCGGCGCGGACGCCGATGGCGAAGACCGACAGCCCGGCCTCGACCAGCGAACGGTTCATCGATGCGGCCGCGGCCTCGGCTTCCGTGCCGGACCGCAGGCGCGCGACCAGCCCGTCCGCGTGCGCCGTCAGCGTCAGGTCGAAGGCGCGGAGCACCGACGACGCCCGGACGGGGTCGTCCACCTTGAGCAGGATCTCGGGCGACAGGTCGGCCTTGAGCGCGCGGAGCTCGCCTTCCAGCACCAGCCGGCCCTGATCGACGATCCCGACGTGGGTGGCGGTCTGCTCGATCTCGCCCAGCAGGTGGCTGGACAGCAGGACCGTCGCGCCAGTTCGCGTCGGCAGGTCCCTCAGGAAGCGGCGCATGTCGGCGATGCCGTCGGGGTCAAGGCCGTTGGTCGGCTCGTCGAGGATCAGGACCGGCGGCGCGCCCAGCATTGCCCGGGCCAGCCCCAGCCGCTGGCGCATGCCGAGCGAATAGTCGGACACGCGGCGGCGCGCGCTGTCGCGCATCTCGACCACCTCCAGCACCCGGTCGATCTCCGTGGCTGGGACGCCCATCAGGGTCCGGGTCAGGTCGAGGTTCTCGCGGCCGGTCAGATTGCCGTAGAAGCCATGCGCCTCCAGCAGGGCGCCGACCTTCCGCGCCGCCCCCTTGCGGTCCGCGGCCACGTCGATCCCGCAGATGCGAGCCGACCCCCGCGTGGGCCGCAACAGGCCCAGCAGCATCCTCAGAGTCGTGGTCTTGCCCGCGCCGTTGCGGCCGAGGAAGCCATAAACCGCCTGATCCGGCACCGTCATCGACACGGCCTCGACGCCCCGGCTCCGACCATAGCGGCGCGTCAGGTCGTCGGTCTGAATAGCAGCGGCCATGGCGCCCTAGGTCCTCAATCTTTTTAACTCAGGCATAAAGTTGCAAAGCACGCGTCTTTAAGTCAAGATTAAAGATCAGACAGGATTCCAGAGCCCGTGAGCCAGACCGATCTCTCCCGATTCCGCCGCCGCTGCGGCCAGTTCCGCTGGCTGGCGGTGTTCATGGTCGTCACCGTCGGCGCCGTCGTCGCGCTGATGCATTTCATCGCGCCGCTCGGGCTGACCCTGCGGGACATGCCGCTCTCGGGCCGGAGCCTGCTCACCTCGGTTCTCACCGGCGTGCCGCCCGTCTGCTACCTGTTCGGCGTCTGGTCCATCGGCCGGGCCATGGGCCAGCTCTCGAAGGGACGGCTGTTCCAGCCGACCGTCGCGGACGCCCTGCGGCGGGTCGGCCTGGCCCTCGGCGTCGGCGGCGTGTTCAGCGTCTTCATCGTCACCAACCTGCTCAGGGTGATCGGCGAGACGCGGGGCGGCTACCTGCATTTCGACATCCCCGGCATGACGCTGGGCATGATCGGCGGCGCGCTGTTCCTGTTGGGCGGAATCGTGGATCAGGCTGGCCGCGTGCAGGCCGAGCTGGACGAGATCATCTGATGCCGGTGCGGGTGACGCTCGACGCCCTGATCGTGAAGAAGGGGCTCAAGGCCCGCGACCTCGCCGCCGAGGTCGGGCTCAGCGAGACCCAGCTGTCGCTGTTCCGCTCCGGCAAGGTCAAGGGCATCCGGTTCAGGACGCTGGCGCGACTGTGCGCCGCGCTTGGCTGCCGCCCGGGCGACCTGCTGGACTACGCCTTCGATCCGGCGGACCTGACGGCGCCTGACGAGGCGGAGGTCTGACGGAACCCCCGCTCCCCGCCGCCATTGTCTGTCCTCAGACAGGAGAGGCGGCGTGACCCAGACCGAAGACATCCTCGAGGACGCGCGCGACGCGGCCGGCGATTTTTTGAACGCCCACGAGCGGGACATCGGCCATGTCGTGCTCGGCATCGCGGTGACCGTCGGCTTCGCCCTGGGCGCCACGCTCCTGGCGCGGACGATCACGCCGAAGGCGCTGCACCCGGGGCATGGCGACGGACCGATCACGGAACGGCCGCGGGGCCCGCTCAGCCTGATCCTTCCTGCGGTGTTCTCGGTGACCACCCTCTCCGCCGTGCGGGTCTGGAACGCCCCGGCCCGCCCGGAGCGCACCACCGCCATGGGTCTGTGGGCCGCCGCCCAGGCGCTCAACGCCGTGTGGATCGCCCTTCGGCCCGCCAGCCGCGGCCTGCAGATCGCCGCGGCCATGTCGTCCGCGGGCCTGGCCGCCGCCTTCGCCCATGAGGCGCGCAAACTCGATCCGCAGGCCGGCAAGCTCGCGTCTCCGATGGGCGGACGGGTGCGACTGGCCAACTTCATCCAGCGCAAGGCGGACCATCAGCCGACGGTGCACTGAGCGACCGCGCCTTGCCGGGAGACGCGGCTTCCTCTAGGGAGCGCCGGTTCGCGCGCGCCGAAACGGCTGCGCCCAAATCCTCCGAGACCGCATGAAGATCAACGGCAACACCATCAAGCCCGGCATGGTCCTGCAAGTGAACGGCGGCCTCTGGGTCGTCACCAAGGCCAGCCACGTCAAGCCGGGCAAGGGCGGCGCCTTCGCCAACGTCGAGGCCAAGAACCTCGAGACCGGCAACAAGCTGAACGAACGCTTCCGGTCCGAGGACAAGGTCGAGCGCGTCACGCTGGAGCAGAAGGACTTCTCCTACCTGTACGACGGCGGCGACAGCCTCGTGTTCATGGACGACGCCAACTACGAGCAGATCGAGCTGCAGAAGGACTGGGTCGGCGAGGACCGCATCCCGTACCTGCAGGAGGGCATGAAGGTCGTCATCGAGATGCACGAAGAGCGTCCGATCGGCCTGTCCCTGCCCGATCAGGTCACCCTCGAAGTGGTCGAGACCGAGCCCACCGTGAAGGGCCAGACCGCCTCCTCGTCCTACAAGCCGGCCATCGCCAACAACGGTGTTCGCATCATGATCCCGCCCTACATGGGCGTCGGCGAGAAGATCGTCGTCGACACCACCACCGGCGAATACGTCCGCCGCGCCGAATAGGTCGTAGAAATTAGGGCTTAGGGGTTAGAAGCGCCTGCTTCCTACGACCTAAGCCCTAAGCCCTACCCCTTGAACTTCTCCGCATGTCCGGGCCACGAGCCTTGGAGGGCATGCCGGACCAGGAGATTCCCCATGGCCCTCGCCTCCGCCCTCGTCTCCGTCATGATTGACGCGGTTCGCAAGACCGCCCGCCCGATGCTGCGCGACTTCGGCGAGGTCGCCCAGCTGCAGGTGTCGCGCAAGGGGCCGGGGGACTTCGTCACCGCCGCCGACATCAGGGCTGAGGACACGCTCTACGAACTGCTGATGAAGGCCCGCCCCGGCTACGGCTTCCTCGGCGAGGAACGCGGGATGATGGAAGGGACCGACAAGTCCCACACCTGGATCGTCGATCCGATCGACGGCACCACCAACTTCATGCACGCCATGCCCCACTTCGCCATCACGGTCGGGCTGGAGCGGCGGGCGCCCGACGGCTCGTCCGAGATCGTCGCCGGCGTGACCTACAACCCCGTCATGAACGAGCTGTTCTGGGCCGAGAAGGGCAAGGGCTGCTACCTCAACGACCAGCGCATTCGTGTCGCCGGACGCCGCGACCTGTCGGAAAGCCTGATCGCCACGGGCCTGCCCTTCATCGGCAAGCCCGGCCACGCGCAGGCGATCAAGGACATCCACGCCATCGGCCAGCGGGTCGCCGGCATCCGTCGGCTGGGCTCGGCGGCGCTGGACTTCGCCTGGGTCGCGGCGGGGCGGTACGACGCCTACTACGAACGCAATCTCCAGCCGTGGGACGTGGCCGCGGGCATCCTGTTCGTCACCGAGGCGGGCGGGATCGTCACCACGATCGACGAGGACGGCGACCCCAAGAACGGCGCGCAGATCCTTGCCTCGAACTCCGAGCTGCATCCGCAACTGCGGAAGGTGCTGCGGGGCTAAAGCCCGAGGGCAGGGAGTCTCGTATTCCGGACGAAAAATGCAGGCGGTGAATTCCGCCAATCCGGCATCGCCCGCTGAGGGCGGTTTGGCGGCCCCTGGGCGGGGGCGGCGCCGGTTCGACGATGTGAAAGAACAGGCCCGGCGGGCATGTCCGTATCTTGCACGGGTCTGCGTCAGACACGGTCGTCGGGCCGATTCCGGAGTGACAAGGGCGCGCGTCGGAGGGTCGAAAGTCGCGCCTCACGGTCCGCAAGGAGCGGGAAGACAGGGGTCGAGAGTACACCCTTGGGCGGCGTGGATTCCGGCCTCCCCGCAGATGTCGGCGCCGCCGACGGCCGGGCGCGCAAGCTGAACGTCCGGACCGCCTTCCGCTTCGAACGGAAGGCGAGATTCGGCTCCGAGCCATCCCAGGGGAGGTCAGATCATTTCTCCGGAACAGCCACCTTCCAGGACTGTTTGTTTCTGCGGCCGCTTTCCGCCGGCTGAGGGATGCAAATGACTGACGAACAGGAAGTGGCCGTCATCCCTCTCGTGGAGGAACGGGTCTCGATTACCAAGCGGGAGATCGAGACCGGTCGCCTGAGAGTCCGGGTCTCTGTCCAGGAGCGCGAGCAGAACTTCCCGGTCGAGCTTTCGCATGACGAGGTCGAGGTCGAACGTGTTCCCGTCAACAAGGCAGTGACCCAATTGCCAAGCGTGCGACTGGAGGGCGCAACCACGATCATCCCCGTCGTCGAAGAGGTCGTGGTTGTCGAGAAACGCCTCGTTCTGGTCGAGGAAATCCACGTTCGTCGCAAGTCCACCATCGAGACACGGAACGTTCCGGTCACGGTGAAGTCCGAGCAGGCAAACATCGAAATGACGGACGCACGGGAGCAGTCGAAGACCCGCCACGAACTCGGCACGGGACAAGAGGCATGAGCTCGATCGTCTGGGCGCTCTACGACACGCGCGGCGAGGCCGAGCGCGCCGTACGGTGGCTGACCGCAGAGGTCCCGCTGCACCACGCGGGTGTTTACGACGCCAGCGCCGCAAGCCTGGAGGCGCTAAGGAGACTGGATCTTTCTCCACACGATCTTGCGGCGTGCGAGCGGAAACTGAGCGCCGACGAGCACCTGCTTCTGGTCCGGGCCGAGACCGCCGCCGACATCGATCGCATCATCTCGATTCTGGAAAGCGGGCCCGCACCGGAAACGTCCCAAGCACGCCCTGCCACGCCTGCTGCTCAGGAACCCCAGGTGCCTGCCTCCGCCGTCATCGATGAGGAGCGGTTTCCCCTGATCGAGGAAGAGTTGCGGGTCGGCGCACGCGAGGTGGTTCGCGGAGGCGCGAGAGTCCGCACCCACGTCGAGGAGATCCCGCAAACACAGGACGTCGAGCTTCTCGAAGAAATTCTGCTTGTCGATAAGCGCCCGGCCAACCGCCGGATCGACGAGCAGGAATTGCAATCGGCCGGTCTGATGCGCGGACGGGTCGTCGAGATCGCACAGATGCGAGAAGAGGCCGTCGTCACGAAGCAGGCATTCGTTCGCGAAGAAGTCGTCGTCACAAAAGCGGTAGAGCGTCGGGTCGAGGAAGTCCACGAGACGCTACGGCACACCGAGGTGGAGACGGAAGATTTCGCCAGAAGCGCCTCGCACAACCGCCGCACCAGTTCATCCGAATGAGGGAATGAATGAGTTCCTCGGACGACCCACCATTCCCTGAGCGGGGCCCACGGGCCGATGGCGGCGCGCGTGATCCAGGACTTCCGGGGCAGCGCGAGCCGGGCATTGAAGTGCTGGGCGGAGAGCAGGGATCCTGGGCCGGGCATAGCCGCGCAGCTGGCGCAAGCCGCATAGGTGTCTTGGGGGATGACACCACCGAAGGTGCATACGAGACACGTGAACCCTTGGCTTCAACCCCTGCGGATCGACGGGCCGGCCGTTCGCGTATCCGAACCATCCTGATCGGATTGGGCGTGCTGGCGGCTCTTGTTGGGGCGTTCGTCTATTTTGGTTCTTCCGAAGGCGATCCGGACCCCGCCGGGGTGGAATACGCCGGCGATGCAGAAGACGCGGTCGCGGTCGATGACGCGCAAATCCTGGAGGCGTCCGAGGCGCAGACCGACCGGTTTGAAGCGAGCCCGGCGGTCGACACAAATGACACTCGGGCACTTGCTGAACCCGACATCGCCCCCGTCCCCCGACCTGCGGAAACCGCCAGGCCCGCGCCCGAGCAGCCGGCTGAGCCGACCGATGACGGGGAAGGAAGCGCCGGAGCCGTCGGGACAGTGAGCGCCTTTTATGCCGCGCTGGGGCGGGGAGATGGCGCATCGGCGGCGCGCCTGGTGATACCGTCCAAGCGCGCCAGCGGGCCCCTGTCGGCAGGTGCGCTCACCCGGTACTATTCTTCCTTCCGCCGGCCTTTGCGCCTTCGCGACGCCACCGCCATCGATGGCGATACGGTTCGAGTGAGTTACGACTATGTCCTGCCCGACGGCCGTACTTGCCAGGGGCGCGCATCGGTCGAGGTGGTGGGCAGCGGGGAGGAAACCCTGGTCCGCTCCATTCGCACCCAAGGCCCCTGCTAAGCGCCTTGCCGTACATCCGTACGCTGTGGGCCCGGAGCCGCGGCCTCCGCTCGGCGCCCGGCCCTGAAAGGGTCCGGCTCTTCAGATCGGTGTGGCAGCAGGCCGAGGTCGGCGGTCAGCCGATCAGCGCCCGGGCGGCCGCCCGCGCTTCGTCCGTGATCACCGCCCCCGACAGCATCCGCGCGATCTCCTCGCGGCGGGTCGCGTCGTCCAGAACATCGACCGTCGTGGTGGTCTGACCGGCGGCGTCGGCCTTGCGGACTTTCCAGTGGGCGTGGCCGCGGGCGGCGACCTGCGGGCTGTGAGTCACGACCAGCACCTGTGCGCCGTTCGACAGCCGCTGCAGCCGCTCGCCGACCGCTTGGGCCACCGCGCCGCCGACGCCCTGATCGACCTCGTCGAAGATCATGACCGGCTGTCGCTGGTCCTCGCGTCCCGCCAGGGCGGCCTTCATGGCCAAGGCGAAGCGCGCGAGTTCGCCCCCTGAGGCGATGGCGTCCAGCGGCCCGAACGGCGTCCCGGCGTTGGTGGCGATCTCGAAGCGCACGGTCTCGACGCCCAGCGGCCCGCGCCGACCCTCGGCCACGGGCTCGAACGCCACGCGAAACCGGGCGCGATCCAGCTTCAGCGGGCTGAGTTCGGTCATGACGGCGGCCGTCAGCCGCTCGGCGGCGGCCTCCCGCGCGGAGGTCAGCAGCATCGCGGCGACGTCATAGGCCTCCCGCGCGGCCGAGGCGGCGCGGTCGGCGGCGGCGATGGCCTCGGCCCCATCCTCGATCAGGCGCAGCTGCTCGCGGAAGCGGACCCGGAGCACCGGCAGGCTCTCGACCGACGCATTCAGCTTGCGGGCGGCGGCGCGCAGGGCGAACAGCCGCTCCTCGGCCTTGTCCAGCCGCCCCGGCTCGAAGTCGAAGGCGTTGGCGGCGGCGTCGACGCAGGCGATGGCCTCCTCGGCCTCGACCATGGTGCGGTCGATGGCCTCGGCGGCGGCTGACAGTTTCTGCAGCAGCGGATGCTCGGGGTCGGTTCCGGCCTGCCCCGCCCTTTGCCGCGCGTGTTCGACGGCGCGCAGGGCCGCGGACAGCTTCTGCGAGAGCTTGTCCCCGCCCAGCTGGGTGCGGGCGTCGGCGAGGTCGCCGATGGCCTTCTCCGCCGCGCCGAGCAGGGCGCGTTCGCCGGCCAGTTCGGTCTCCTCGTCCGCGCGCGGATCGAGCGCGTCGAGGTCCGCCAGGTTCAGGGTCAACTCTTCGGCCCGCGAAGCCGCGTCGGCGGCGGCGGCCTTGAGGTCGGCGACCGCCCGCTCGGCCGTCTTCAGCCGATCCGCGGCCGCGGCGACTCCGCCGAGCTGCGGCTGCAACCCGCCATAGGCGTCGAGCAGGGTGCGATGCGTCTTCCAGTCCAGCAGGCCGACGGTCTCATGCTGGCCATGGACCTCGACCAGCGCCTGGCCGATCTCGCGCAGCGCCGCGACGCCCGCCGGCTGGTCGTTGACGAAGGCGCGGCTGCGGCCGTCGGCGGCCAGGGTGCGTCTCAGGATCAGCTCCTCGCCCGGCGCAACGTCGAAGCCGCGCTCGCCGATCAGGGCGATCAGGCCGGGATCCTCCGGCGCCGTGAAGACCGCGGTGGCGGACGCCTGCTTCGCGCCGGCCCGGACCAGCCCCGCGTCCGCCCGCGCGCCGAGCGCCAGCCCCAGGGCGTCGAGGATGATGGACTTCCCCGCCCCCGTCTCCCCCGTCAGCACCGTCAGTCCGCCGTCGACCTCCAGATCGAGGGCGTCCACCAGCACGATGTCGCGGATCGACAGGGCGGTCAGCACAGTCCTGCCCCGGCGAGTATCACAGGCGTCCGGGCGGGGGCGTCAGGGTCGGGCAAGGCGAATCGGTCTCTCTCGCGACGCCGGAGGATGCTGGCGTTTCGCCGCCCCGGCAAACGCGAGGCTAGCGGAACATACCGGAAACGTCAGCCCGGGATGATCCGGCGCAGCCAGCTTTCGCGCTGACCGGTCGGGGCGACGTCGGGCGTCTGGCCCTCTTCCGTCAGCAGGGCGTAGGCCTCGGCGTACCAGGGGCTGCCCGGATAGTTGAAGCCGAGAACGGCTCCGTTGCGCCTGGCCTCTTCCTTCAGGCCGAGGCTCAGGTTGACCTCGACCAGCCGGTACAGGGCCTCAGGCGTGTGCGAGGTCCGCTGGAAGGCTTCGTTGTCGATCACCGACTTGTAGCGGTTGATCGCGGCCAGCGGCTGGCCGGCGCGCTGGTAATAGCGGCCGATCGACATCTCCTTGCCCGCCAACTGGTCGTTGACCATGTCGATCTTGACCGTCGCGTCGATGGCGTAGGAGGTGCCGGGATAGCGGCGCTGCACGTCGCGCAGCCCGTCGAGGGCCGCCTGCGCGTAACCCTGGTCCCGGCCGACGTCGGTGATCTGCTCGAAGTTGCACAGCGCCTTCATGTAGAAGGCGTACGGCGCGCTGGGATTGCCGGGGAACAGCTGGATGAACCGGTCCGACGCGGCGATGGCCTCGGCGTAGTTGTTGTTCTGATAGTAGGCGTAGATCTGCATCAGGATCGCGCGGCGCGACCATTCCGAATAGGGATGCTGCCGCTCGACTTCCTGGAAATAGTCGATGGCGTCGGCCCAGCGGCGGCTCTGCAGGCGCTGGTAGCCGGTGTTGTAGAGCGCCTCCACCGGGCGCTCCTCATACGCGAGGCGAGGACGATTCCGGGTCCCCGAGCAGGCCGAGATCGTCAGGGCCGAAACAGCCACGGTGGCCAGGATCAGGCCGGCGCGGAACTTGGAAGCAGGCAAGGACGACCTCAAAATAATGCCGGCGGGCGCGAACCCGTCGGCGCCCCCGAAAACGAGACGCGATCTCTACACCAGCCGACTTCGCCGCGCCAATGCGCAGAAAGCCTGCAAAAGGACGCGTCACGCCTTGAAGCGGGGCCGTCCGCTGGTATGTAGCGCGCCAACGCCACGCCCGCATTTTCAGCCCGGCGATGACGGCGAAAGGATGACCGGACATGAAGCTGCTCTCTGGCAACTCCAACCGGACCCTGTCCCAGGCGATCGCGACCCACCTCGACATGCCTCTGACCAAGGCCCAGGTGAAGCGGTTCGCCGACAACGAGGTCTTCGCCGTCATCGAGGAGAACGTCAGGGGCGAGGACGTCTTCATCCTCCAGTCGACCAGCTATCCCGCCAACGACAATCTGATGGAGCTGTTGATCATGACCGACGCCCTTGTGCGGGCGTCGGCGCGGCGGATCACGGCGGTCATGCCCTATTTCGGCTACGCCCGTCAGGACCGGAAAACCGGCGGCCGCACCCCGATCTCGGCCAAACTGGTCGCCAACCTGATCACCCGCGCCGGCGCCGACCGGGTGCTGACGATGGATCTGCACGCCGGGCAGATCCAGGGCTTTTTCGACATCCCGACCGACAACCTGCTGGCCACGCCGGTGCTGGCGCAGGACATCAAGGAAAACTATCCGCGCGGCGAGCTGATGATCGTGTCGCCCGACGTCGGGGGCGTGGTTCGCGCCCGCTCGCTGGCCAAGCGGCTCGACGCCGACCTGGCCATCGTCGACAAGCGGCGGGCCAAGGCCGGCGACAGCGAGGTCATGAACATCATCGGCGACGTCGAGGGTCGGCGCTGCATCCTGTTCGACGACATCGTCGACTCCGGGGGCACGCTGGTGAACGCGGCCAAGGCCCTGATGGACAAGGGCGCCGTGGAGGTGTCCGCCTACATCAGCCACGGCGTTCTGTCGGGCCCGGCCGTCCAGAGGGTGACGGACGGCCCGCTGAAGGAGCTGGTGATCACCGACTCCATCGAACAGCCCCACGAAGTCTCGACCTGCGCCAAGATCCGCACCGTCTCGGTGGCGCCGCTGATCGGCGAAGCTATCCGCCGGATCGCCAACGAGGAATCGGTGTCGAAACTCTTCGACTGATCGCCTGCCTCAAATTGGCCCGCAGTGCGTTCTCTCCTGACTGCGGGGCAGTCGGAGGAGATTTCCATGAGTTCGGCATTCCTGGGCCGCGGCCTTTCGCTGGCCGCGATCGCCGCCGCCGCCGCGCTGGCCGGTTGCGCCTCCGGCCAGGCCGAGGCCGAGGCCGAAGCCCGGGCGATCGCCGCCGCCGAGGCCGCCGCGCGCGCCCGGACGCCGCCTCCCATCAACCTGAACGAAGGCGTGGCCCAGTCGGCCGCGGTTTATCTGGCCTTCACCCGCGACATGGCCGCCACCCGCGGCGGCTTCAACAACCCTGAAGCGGTCCAGGCGGCCCTGGTTCGCGGCGCAGCCTATGACCCGGCCCAGGTCTCGCGGGGGCTGGTGGCCTATGCGTCGATCCTGGCGCTGCAGTCGCCCGAGTTCGTCGCCGGCGTGAACCAGTACGGCGTCGATCCCGCCACGCGTCAGCGGGTGATCGCCGAGATCGTTCGGGATCCCGGATATGCGTCGACCCTGCCGGGCGCCGACGTCGCCGCCGGTCTGATCATCACCGCCCTGAACCGCGAGATCGACGCGCTCGGCGCCGCCGCCGATTCGATCGAAAACGACGCCTACGCGGCGCAGGCCGACGGCCGGCGTTCGTGGGCCATCGCCCACGTGGCCGGGCGCGAGGCCCGCCTCGAGAACGCCAAGGCGCTGTCGGGCCAGCCGATGCTGCCGTCGGCCGACGAGGCGGCCCGCCTCTTCGCCGCCGCCAATCAAGGCCGCGGCCTGGGCGTTTCCGGTACGCGTCCCCGCAATGGGCCCTATCCGCCGGTGGTGAACAACGCCCTCGCCATCGCCGCGCTCGCCGCCCTCGGCGCGGCTGGCGACGAGGCCCGCGCCAACACCGAGGCGCTGCAGTCAGAGCCCGTGAGCCAGAACTGCCTGAACGAGTCCAAGCTCAATCTCTACCAGTGCCTAGCGGCGTCGCGTCCGAGCTATGAGGATATGTTCTGCGTCGGCCGCCACATCGTGCGCGACCTCGGAACCTGCGCGCGCGGCGCCGCCCTGCCCCGCGCCATCGTGACGGTCTCCAACCCGGTTGCGACGACACCGGCGAGGACGCCCGTCGTCGTCACACCGCCCGCGCCCCGGGCGGCTGAGCCGATGCCGCCTCGGGTCTCGCCTGCTCCCGTCGTCGTCGCCCCGACCCGGACGCCGGCGCCGGCTCCCCGGGTGACGCCGGCGACCCCGCCCCCGGCCGCCCTGACGCCCACGCAGCGCCTCAACACCGCGCCCTCGACGCCCGGACGTTCCGGCTCGCGCTAGCGAACCCGAGCGGCTGTCGGATTAGTGATCGGCAAACGAATCCCGTCGAGTTATAACGACTTCCGGAGTATCGGCGCCGTGCGGGCGCCGCGTGTATCGTTGGGGACTCTCGAATGTTGAAGGCACTTCCGCGCCGCGGCCTGACCGCCGCCGCCGTCGCCGCCGCCCTGGTTCTGGCCAGCTGCGCCACGCCGGAGCCGGAGCCGGCCCCCGCTCCGCCCCCGGCCCCGCCGCCCCCGGCCCTGAGCCTGAACTCGGGCGTGGCCGAGGCCGCGTCGATCTACGTCGCCTTCATGCGGGACGTGGGCGGTATCCGCGCCGGCTTCGACAGCGCGGAGGCCATCCAGGCCGCGATCCGCAAGGGCGCCGCCTACGAGCCGGGCCAGTTGTCGCGCGGCATGATCGCCTATGGTTCGATCCTAGCGCTGCAGTCGCCCGAGTTCGTGCAGGGCGTGAGGACTTACGCGGTCGACCCGACCATACGCCAGCAGATGATCGACCGCATCCTGGCAGACCCCGCCGCCGCTGCGACCTTCCCCGGCGCCGACGCCGCCGCCGGCCTGATCGTCGAGACCATCGGGCGGGACTCGGCCGCCATGCTGGCGATCGCCGAGGCGGTCGAGACCGACGCCTACACCATTCAGGAGCGCAACGATCCGCGCCGGCGCTGGGCGACCGTCCATATCGCTGACCGGACGACGCGGCTCGAGGGCGCCAAGTCCCTGTCGGTGGTGCAGATGCTGCCGTCCGCGGACGAATCGGCCCGCCTGTTCGCCGCCGCCAACAGCGGCGCCGGGCTGGGCCTGACCCCGGCCACCGCCGGACCGCCCTACACGCCCGCCGTTGTCCGTTCGCTGGCGGTCGCCGCGCTGGCGGCCCTGGGCGCAGGGGGAGAGGATTCGCGCGCCAGCACCGAGGCCCTGACGGTCGAGCAGAACAGCGAATTCTGCCTCAACATGTCCAAGCTGATGCTGTTCCAGTGCCTCGCCGCCTCGCGCCCCAGCTACGAGGATATGTTCTGCGTCGGCCGCCATGTCGCCCGCGACCTGGCCACCTGCACGGCCCAGAACATCACCCCGGCGCCGCTGCAGGTTCCGCAGACGGCCGTCGCCGGCGGAGCCCCGGAGCAGACGCCTGTCGCAACCGAAGCGGCCATCGTTTCCGCCGCGCCGACCGCGGGTCCGAACAGCAGCCGCTGACGCGACTGCAAGCGCGACGTCAGGCTGTTGCGTCTCCGGGCGCTTGCGTGTAATGACCCGCGCTCTTGAATTCAGGGTCCCGGACCCCGCCGCGAGGGCTGACTGGTCAGCGCGGCGTTTGTGTTGTTGAGGCGAGGCGATGGCCGAGATCATTCTGAACGTGGACGTCCGTGACGGCGTCGGCACTGGCGGCGCTCGCGCCGCGCGCCGCGCGGGCATGGTCCCGGGCGTGCTGTACGGCGGCGACAAGGCCCCCGTGGCCATTTCGGTGAACGAGCGCGACTTCCGCAAGTCGCTCTACACCGGCAAGCTGCTGGGCCACCTGGTGACGCTGAAGTACGGCGACGAGAGCCAGCCGGTCATCGCCCGCGACGTCCAGTTCGACCCGGTCTCCGACCGTCCGCTGCACTTCGACCTGATGCGGGTCGACGAGAAGCAGACGATCAAGATCGAGGTGCCGGTGCACTTCATCAACCAGGATCAGTGCGAAGCCTTCCGTCAGGGCGGGTCGCTCGAAATCGTCCGTCACTCGGTCGAGGTGAAGGTCCGCGCCGACCACATCCCGGAAGACCTGATCGTCGACTTGGCCGGCCACAAGATGGGCGACACCATCCGCTGGACCGACCTCAAGGGCACGGAAGACGTCGAGCCGACCATCACCGACCGCGACTTCGTGATCGCCTCCATCAAGACCTCTTCAGCCGCCAAGGCCGCCGACGAGATCGAGGAAGCCATCGCCGAGGAAGTCGCCGCTGCTGAAGAAGCCGCCGCCGACGAGGTGCCCGCCACCGAACAGGCCGACGGCGAACAGACCGCCGAGGGCGACTCGAACGAAGGCTGATCTTCGGTTCAGCGCAGGAACACAGGCCCGCCCGGCTTCGGCCCGGCGGGCTTTTGTTTGCTCGCCGAGGGCTTGTCGGATAGCATTTGCAGGATGGACGGACAGGCTAGTGTCAGCGGCGTCGGGCCCAATGACGGGTTCAAGGAAGTGCGCCACCGCGTCATTGACCTGGATGCGCCCGGCGTTCGGGAAGAGATCGCGGCCGCGGTGGGTCGGATCAACGCTTCCGAAGAAGAGGCCAACATTCTCGCGGAAATAGAGTCCATGACGGCCGAGCTCTGGAGCACGATTCCCGAATGAACCGGGGCCAGCTCCTGATCGCCGTGCTCTCCGGCGACCTCGGCAAGCCAAGGCCAGCGGTTCTCGTTCAAGGCGGAGCCCTGTTCGAGGCTGAAAGTCTGCTAATCTGTCCAATGACATCGGATGTCGGAACGGCCTCCCGGTTCCGGCCTTTGATCGAGCCGACGGCTCAAAACGGACTCCGAGAGCCCTCCGTGATCATGACGGACAAGGTCACGGCGGTTCCGCGCTGTCGCTGCCGCGAGCGCATCGGCGAACTCACCCCTGAACAGATTGCGGACCTCGACACGGCCTTGATGTTCGTCCTCGGCCTGGATTGAGCCATGATCATCGTCGCCGGCCTGGGCAATCCGGGCCCGAAATACCAGGGCAACCGCCACAACATCGGCTTCATGGCCGCCGACGAGATCGCCTCGCGCTGGCGCTTCGGACCCGAGCGGGCGAAATTCCAGTCGGTGATCCGGGAGGGCGAGGTCGAGACCGCGATCGGCCCGGTGAAGGTGATGCTGATGAAGCCGCAGACCTTCATGAACGAAAGCGGCCGCGCCGTCGGCGAGGCGGCGCGCTTCTACAAGGTTCAGCCGTCGGAGGTGATCGTCTTCCATGACGAGATCGACCTCGCGCCCGGCCGCTTCCGCATGAAGACGGGCGGCGGCGCGGCGGGCCAGAACGGCGTGCGCTCGATGATCAGCCAGTTGGGTCCCGATTTCCGCCGGGGCCGCATGGGGGTCGGCCATCCCGGCGAGCCGCAGCTGGTGCACGGCCATGTGCTGAGCGATTTCCACAAGGCCGATCAGGTCTGGCTCGAGCCCATGCTGAGAGCCGTCGCCGACGCCCTGCCTTTCGCGCTTGCGGGCGACGATGATCGCTACCAGGCCGAGGTCATGCGTCTGGCGCCCGCGGCCAAGTTCAGCCCCCGCCAAGCGGCGCGCGGCGAGTAGGACCGCGGCCGCCTTGTTCCGCGCCCCTCGCACAGCTAGACCCCGCGCAACCTACAAGGACCCCGCCATGATCCGCGCCTTCGCCCTCGCCGCCGCCCTGCTGACGCTGGCGGGCTGCAACTCCGGTGAGCGCGCGGCAGTGCCCGGCGCCCCGACGGTGCAGGTCGCGGACGCCCTGTGCCGCCCGACCCCCAAGGGCCGCCAGACGACCGGCTGCTACATGACCCTGACCGCGACCGGCGCGGACCGGTTGGTCTCGGTCGAGAGCCCCCAGGCCAATATCGTGCAGATCCATGAGAGCCGCATGGAGAGCAACATGATGATGATGCAGCAGCTCCGCGACGGCCTCCCGCTCGCCGCCGGGCAGGCGACGGCCCTCGCGCCGGGCGCCAACCACCTGATGCTGCTGGGCGTTAAGGAGCCGCTCGCCACCGGAGACACTGTCGAGCTGACGCTCACCTTCGAGACCGCCGCGCCGGTGGAGGTCGTCGCCCGCGTGGCCCAGCCGGCCGTCGGCGAATACGATCACGCCGCGGCGCATTGAGCCGCCCCCCTCTGGCCTGACAAACGGCGCGCGACCGGTTAAAGGCTCGCCCACTCCCTTTGCATTGTCCGCATCTTCCGGCGCGACCTCCTCGCCCGTCCGAAGATGCTCTAGGAACCGCCTGAACCCATGGCCCTGAAAGTCGCGATTGTCGGCCTGCCCAATGTGGGCAAGTCCACCCTGTTCAACGCCCTGACCAAGACGGCGGCGGCGCAGGCGGCCAACTATCCGTTCTGCACCATCGAGCCGAACACCGGCGACGTGGCCGTGCCGGAGCCGCGCCTGGACGTGCTGGCCGCCATCGCGGGCTCCAAAGAGATCATCCCCTCGCGGATCACCTTCGTCGACATCGCCGGTCTGGTGCGCGGCGCCTCCAAGGGCGAGGGTCTCGGCAATCAGTTCCTGGCCAACATCCGCGACTGCGACGCCGTCGCCTTCGTCGCGCGCTGCTTCGTCGATGACGACATCACCCATGTCGAGAACCGCATCGACCCCATCAGCGACCTCGAGATCATCGAGACCGAGCTGATGCTGGCCGATCTCGAAAGCCTCGAGAAGCGGGTCGTCAACGTCGAGAAGAAGGCCAAGGGCGGCGACAAGGAAGCCCAGACCACCCTGCGCCTGATCAATATGGCGCTGACCCCGCTGCGCGCCGGCAAGCCGGCCCGGGTGGTCGAAGTGTCGAAGGAGGACGAGAAGGCGTGGCACATGCTGCAGCTGCTGACCTCCCTGCCCGCCCTCTATGTCTCGAACGTCGATGAGAACTCGGCCGACAAGGGCAATGAGCTGTCCGACCTCGTCGCCGAACGCGCTGCGCAGGACAACGCCAAGTCCGTCGTCATCTCGGCCAAGATCGATTCCGAACTGGCGGTGCTCGATCCCGAGGAACAGGCCGAGTTTCTCGAAAGCCTCGGGCTGGCCGAGCCGGGCCTGAACCGCCTGATCCGCGAGGCCTACGCCCTGCTGGGGCTCCAGTCCTACTTCACCGTCGGACCCAAGGAGGCGCGCGCGTGGACCATCCCGATCGGGGCCACCGCTCCGCAGGCCGCCGGCGTGATCCACACCGATTTTGAGAAGGGCTTCATCCGCGCCGAAACCATCGCTTACGACGACTTCGTGGCGCTGAAGGGCGAGGCGAAGGCGCGCGAGGCCGGCAAGCTGCGCGCCGAGGGCAAGGCCTATGTCGTCAAGGACGGCGACGTGATGAACTTCCTGTTCAACTAGGCGGCGGAACCGGCCCGGGGGTCGGACAGCGGACCAGGCTGACCGTCGCCTCATTGCGGTTCAGCCAGACCAGCCGCATGGCGTCGCCCTGCACCGACATCCGCACGCGCTCGCTCGACGTCCGACCTTCGGCCGAACAGGCCAGCGAAGCCTCGTAGCCCTCGGCGACCTGGCTGACCGCGACGATGCCGCAGCTGTTTTCGTAGCCTTCGAACCGCGTCGCATTGATCTCGATCGGTCGCTCGGCGCCCGTCGTGCGCGCGCACCAGCGTGCGTTGGCCGCCCAGCGGCCGACGAAGGTCTGGGGTCCGGAGCCCGGCATCACCGTTCCCACGCCGGGCGGCGGCGTGGGGGCTGGCGCTTCTGCTTCCGGCGTGACGATCGGCTGCGCGGGCTGGGTCGGCGGATTGACCTCGGACTCGCCACAGGCGCCCAGCAACAAGGCGATCAGCGGGAGTGACTGGCGAGGACTCATGAGCAGGGAACGCCCTCGGACCGCCTCGGCTCCCGAAATCGCCTGCATCACGAATGCGCGGTCACGCTTGCATCGGAGGCAAGATTTTGCGACCGGTTCGTGAGTGTCGAGAACAGGGGGCGTCCCGCATGACTCAGAACACCAATCCATGGGCCGTGCAGGTGGACCCGCTGGCCCGCGATATCGCCGCCGTGCTCAAGCGCATGGGCGGCTCGGCGCATCAGCGCGACGTGGTCCATTGCGTGGCGGCGATGAAGCGTCAGCGGGGCGAAACCGTCGCCCAGGACCTGGCGAACCGCATCGTCGAGGCCTTCGAGAAATACCGCGACCTGTTCTTCAGGCCGTACGGCGAGGGTTCGATGCGCTGGGCCCTCCAGCCCGGCGTCGCCTGATCCCCGCCTGACGCGGCAGACGAAAAAGGCGCGCATCCGCGGGGATGCGCGCCTTCGTCATTTCAAAACCGCCTAGAAGCGGCGCACGTAGCTCAGGCCGTAGGTGTCCAGCTCGCCGCCGTTGTCGTCGGTGAAGTCGCGGCGGGTCCAGTCGGCGCGGACGCCGTTGCGGCCGTCGAAGAAGTAGTTGGCGCCGGCGCCGTAGTTGACGCTTTCGCCGTCTTCGCGGGCGGTGAAGCCGGCCACGTCGCTCTTGATCTGGGTCATGCCGTAGCCGACGCGGCCGAAGACCTCGAGGCGGTCGCTGACCGGCAGGGTGGCGACGGCGTAGGCCGCGATGTCGTACTCATGCGACAGGCTGCCGTCGACGCCGCCGAACGAGACGTCCTCGTCCTGTACGCCGAACGAGGCTTCGCCCTCTACGCCGATGAAGCGGTTGACCTTGGCGTTCAGGCGGCCGGTGATGGCGCCCAGCTCGACGTCGTCTCCGTCCAGTTGGGTGTAACCGATCGAGCCGGTTACTTGCGGCGATGAAATGCTCTGGGCCATGGCCGGAGCGGCCAGCAAGGTCAGAGCGGCGGTAGCGAGAAGAACGTTACGCATTTTTTGCATCCTCTAGATGTGGTGACTTCTGTGGTCACCAGCCCCATCCAGCGGGAATGCAAATGGTCTGCCTGAACGGCAGTTCCAGAGGCTCGACTATACAATGGGACCACTGTGCGCGGGGAAGCACAGACCGCGTTACGCCAACCTTGGCAATAAGTTGGCGAAGGCGTTACCGGTCCTTCTCGCGCTCCGTCCCGGCGCGGACGTGCAGCGCCGCCTGAGCGGCCGCCAGCCGGGCGATCGGCACGCGGTAGGGCGAGCAGCTGACGTAGCTGAGGCCGACCTCCTCGCAGAAGGCGATCGAGGCGGGGTCGCCGCCGTGCTCGCCGCAGATGCCCATCTTCATCCCCGGCCGCGCCGCCCCGCCCCGCTCGGCGGCGATGCGGATCAGATCGCCGACGCCGTCGCGGTCCAGCCGGACGAACGGATCGGTCTCGAAGATGCCCTTGTCCATATAGGCCTGCAGGAAGCGGCCGGAGTCGTCCCGGCTGATGCCGAAGGTCGTCTGGGTCAGGTCGTTGGTGCCGAACGAGAAGAACTCGGCGTGCTCGGCCAGGTCGGCGGCGCGCAGGGCCGCGCGCGGCAGTTCGATCATGGTGCCGACGAGGTAATCGACCCGGTCGCCGGCGTCGGCGAACACCGCCTCGGCGGTGCGATCGGTCAGCTCGCGCAGGTATTTCATCTCCAGCCCCAGCGCGACCAGCGGGTGCATGATCTCCGGGATCGGGGCCTCGTCCGCCGTCCGTTTCACCTCCAGCGCCGCCTCCAGAATGGCGCGGACCTGCATCTCGTAGATCTCGGGGTAGGCCACGCCGAGACGGCAGCCGCGGTGGCCCAGCATGGGATTGGTCTCGTGCAGCTCCTTCGCCCGCCGCTTCAGCTTGGCGGCGTCGAGGCCCTGCGTCCGGGCCAGCGCGTCGATCTCGGCCTCGGTGTGCGGGATGAACTCGTGCAGCGGCGGGTCCAGCAGCCGCACCGTCACCGGCAGGCCGGCCATGATGGTGAACAGTTCGACAAAGTCCGCCTTCTGGAACGGCGCGATCTTGGCCAGGGCGGCGCGGCGGCCGGCCTCGTCGTCGGCCAGGATCATCTCGCGCACCGCGGCGATGCGGGCGTCGTCGAAGAACATGTGCTCGGTCCGGCACAGGCCGATGCCCTCGGCGCCGAAACCCCGAGCCGTCCGGGCGTCCAGCGGCGTCTCGGCGTTGGCGCGGACTTTCAGCCGCCGAACCTTGTCGGCCCAGGCCATCAGGGTCTGGAAGTCGCCGGTCAGCTCGGGCTCGATCATGGCCACGGCGCCGTCCAGCACCTCGCCCTTCGAGCCATCGATGGTGATGATCTCGCCGGCCCGGAAGGTGCGGCCGCGCGCCGTGAAGGCGCCGGCGTGTTCATCGATCGACAGCTCGTTGATGCCGCAGACGCAGGGCCGTCCCATGCCGCGCGCGACCACCGCCGCGTGGCTGGTCATGCCGCCGCGCGCGGTGACGATGCCCCGCGCCGCATGCATGCCGTGAATGTCCTCGGGCGAGGTCTCCTCGCGCACCAGAATGACGGCGTCGCCCAGCTGCGACAGGCGTTCGGCCTCGTCGGCGTCGAACACGATCCTGCCCGTCGCCGCGCCCGGGCTGGCGGGCAGGCCGGCGGCGATCACCGAGCGCTCCGCCTTGGGGTCCAGCGTGGGGTGAAGCAGCTGGTCCAGCGCCGAGGGCTCGATCCGGCTGACGGCCTCCTCCTCGGAGATCACGCCCTCGGCGGCCAGATCGACCGCGATCTTGAGCGCCGACTTCGCGGTGCGCTTGCCGTTGCGGGTCTGCAGCATCCAAAGCCGGCCCTGTTCGACCGTGAACTCGATGTCCTGCATGTCTCGGTAGTGGCTCTCCAGCCGCCCGACGACGTCGACGAATTGGCCGAACACCTCGGGCATCGCCTCTTCCATCGACGGGGCGGTCTCGCTCATCTCCTCGCGGCCCGCGCGGGTCAGCGACTGCGGCGTGCGGATGCCGGCCACCACGTCCTCGCCCTGGGCGTTGATCAGGAACTCGCCATAGAGCCGCGCCTCCCCCGTCGACGGGTTGCGCGTGAAGGCGACCCCGGTGGCCGAGGTCTCGCCCATGTTGCCGAACACCATCGACTGGACGTTGACCGCTGTGCCCCAGCTTTCGGGGATGTCGTGCATGCGGCGATAGAATTTCGCCCGGTCGTTCATCCAGCTGGCGAACACCGCCGAGACCGCGCCCCACAGCTGGTCGGTCGGGTCTTGGGGGAACGGCTGGCCCAGCCGGTCCTCGACCACCCGCTTGTAGTCGGCGACCACCTTCTCCCAGTCGGCGGCCGACAGGTCGGTGTCGATGGTGACGCCGAGACGATCCTTGTGGTCGTCCAGCACCTCCTCGAAGTCATCGTGCGACAGGCCGAGGACCACGCTGGAGTACATGGTGATGAAGCGGCGGTAGCTGTCGAAGGCGAAGCGGCGGTCGCCGGACAGCGCCGCCAGCCCCTCGACCGTCTCGTCGTTGAGGCCGAGGTTGAGGACGGTATCCATCATCCCAGGCATGGAGGCCCGGGCGCCGGAGCGAACGGAGACCAGCAGGGGGTTTGCCGGATCGCCGAAGGTCTTGCCGACGGCGTCTTCGACCTTCTTCAGACCGGCCGCGACTTGGCCCTCAAGGTCGGCGGGATAGCTCTGGCCGTTCGAATAGTAGTGGACGCAGGCCTCGGTCGTGATGGTGAAGCCCGGCGGGACCGGCAGGCCCAGCGACGACATCTCCGCGAGGTTCGCGCCCTTGCCGCCCAGCAGGTTCTTCATCGACGCATCGCCGTCGGCCGAGCCCCCGCCGAAGCCGTACACCCACTGAGTCATGCAAAAGCCCCTGAGCCTGAACGTCTGCCGGCCTGACTAACGCGGTGCGTCCGCGAAGGCGAGGCCGGGGCCGTAACAAACCGTGAGCGAGCGCTACAGTTCCCAGGCCGCGGTCGGCGGGGCACAAGCGGCCATGCGCGCTCCCGATCTGATCATCTTCGACTACGACGGCGTGGTCGCCGACAGCGAGCTTCTGAACAACACGGCGTTCGGGGAAGTGCTGACCGCGAACGGCCTGCCCACCACCACCGATGAGGCCATCGCCCTGTACATGGGCAAGCGCTGGCTGGACTGCGTCCCGCTGATCGAGGAGCGGCTGGGCGGTCCGTGTCCGGCCGGGATAGCGGACGAGTGGACGCGGCTCTGTCACCACCGCGCGCAGACCGTCCTCGCCCCGGTCCCCGGCCTGCATGACTTCGTCAACAGCCGTCGCGAGGCGCGCTGCATCGCTTCGTCCAGCCCGCCGGACTGGATAGAACTCGGCCTCGCCCGCTTCGGGCTCAGCGGCCGGATGGGACCGGTCTTCAGCGCCGCCGTCCACGTCACGCGCGGCAAGCCGCACCCCGATCTGTTCCTGCATGCCGCCGGCGCGATGAACGCCGCGCCCGCGCGCACCGTCGTCATCGAGGACAGTCCCACCGGGGTGTTGGGGGGAGTGGCGGCGGGCATGCATGTGATCGGGCTCTGCGCCGGCGGCCACATCCGCGACGGCCATGTGGAGCGGCTGACGAGCGCCGGCGCCCATGCGATCGCGCACTCGTGGGACGAGGTCGCCGCTCTCATCGATGGAGGCGCGGTTACGCGCCCTTAACCGCGATGATTCACCACTCGGTCTCCAAGCTGTGCGGGGCCGCGTTTCCATGTCCGACCTGAAGACCGACGTCATCCACCGGGGCGACTGCATCGAGGTGCTGCGGTCCTTGCCCGACGCCTGCGTCGACATGGTCTTCGCCGACCCGCCCTATAACCTGCAGCTGGGCGGCGACCTTCTGCGGCCCGACAACAGCCTCGTCGACGCGGTCGACGACGACTGGGACAAGTTCGACAGCTTCGCGTCCTACGACGCCTTCACGCGGGAATGGCTGGCCGAGTGCCGCCGGGTGCTGAAGCCCGAGGGCTCGATCTGGGTGATCGGCAGCTATCACAACGTCTTCCGGCTCGGCGCCGCGATCCAGGACCTCGGCTTCTGGGTGCTGAACGACATCATCTGGCGCAAGTCCAACCCGATGCCGAATTTCAAGGGCACCCGCTTCACCAACGCCCACGAGACCCTGATCTGGGCCGCGCGGAGCCGCGACCAGAAGCGCTACACCTTCAACTACGACGCGCTGAAGGCCTTCAACGAAGACACCCAGATGCGCTCCGACTGGACGCTGGCGCTGTGCACCGGCGAGGAGCGGATCAAGGACGCAGACGGCAGGAAGGCGCATCCGACCCAGAAGCCCGAGGGCCTGCTGCACCGTGTCCTGCTCAGCGCCACCCGTCCCGGCGACGTGGTGCTGGACCCCTTCTTCGGCACGGGCACGACGGGCGCGGCGGCCAAACGGCTGGGCCGCCACTTCATCGGCATCGAGCGCGACGAGACCTACGCCGACGTGGCCCAGACGCGGATCGACGCCGTCGTCCCGGCCGCGCCTGAGGATCTGGTCGTCATGGGCTCCAAACGCAACGAGCCCAAGGTGCCGTTCGGCGCCCTCGTCGAGGCCGGCCTGCTGCGCCCGGGCGACCGCCTGTACTGCCCCAAGGGGGACCGCGAGGCCCGCGTGCGCGCCGACGGTTCGCTGGTGGCCGGCTCGCTCAGCGGCTCGATCCACAAGCTCGGCGCCCTGTTCGAGAACGCCCCCGCCTGCAACGGCTGGACCTACTGGCGCTTCAAGACCGATCAGGGCCTGCGCTCGATCGACACCCTGAGAGCGGAGGTTCGGGCGGGGATGCAGTAGGGCCGCACTGGCGCCTCCTCCCGTCCTTCCGGGGCCGCGCAGCGGAACCCGGATCCCAAGGGACCGGGCTCGAAGTAAGACACGCTCACCCGCTGCGCCGGGTCCTCTGGATTCCGGGTTCCTGATCCGGCTCGCCCGGCTCCGGCCCCGGAAGGACGAGATGGGAGCGATTCTTCGGTCAGCCCGGGCCGGCCCTACCCCAGCGCCCGCTCCAGCGCCTTGCGGAAGACGGTCGGCAAAGCCTTCAGCGCCGCCTCCGGCTCGGTCCAGATCAGGTCCGCCTCAACCCGCCCCTCGAGGACCGTCAGGCTCAGCGAGAAATGAGTGAAGACGTGCTCTACCGCCCCCGCCTCGCGCCAGTCAGCCGTCGCGGGCGGCGCGGACGTTCCACCCGAAGCGCCCCAATCCGACGTCGGCAACCCCAACATCCCGCCGAGCAGGCCCTTGTCCGGCCGCTGCACCAGCCCCACCCGCCCGGACGAATCCCGCAGCACCCATGCGACGCCGGTCCGATGCGGCCGCGCCGTCTTGGCGGCCTTCACCGGATACCGCTCCGGCGCGCCTGACTGGAAGCCGGCGCACCACGCCGTCAGCGGACAACGCTCGCACAGCGGCCGACCGGGCCTGCACACCGTCGCCCCGAGGTCCATCAGCGCCTGCGCCCAGTCGCCGGGCCGATCCTCGTTCACCAGCCGTCCCGCCAGCCGCCGCAGTTCAGGCTTCGCGGCCGGCAGCGGGGTCTCCACCGCGAACAGCCGCGCCACCACCCGCTCGACATTGCCGTCCACCACGTTGGCCGGTCGCCCGAAGGCGATCGCCGCCACGGCGGCCGCGGTATAGGCGCCCACCCCGGGCAGGGCGAGCAGCTCCGCCTCAGTGTCGGGAAAGACGCCGCCGTGCCGGTCGGCCACGGCGCGGGCGCAGGCCAGCAGGTTGCGGGCGCGGGCGTAGTAGCCGAGCCCCGCCCAGGCGGCCATGACATCGACGTCCTCCGCCGCCGCCAGATCGGCTGCGGTCGGCCAGCGGGCGGTGAAGCGCTCGAAATAGGGCGTGGCGTGCGGCGTGGTGGTCTGCTGCAGCATCACCTCCGACAGCCAGACGCGATACGGATCGGGCGCAGCCGCACCGGGCGGGCTGCGCCACGCCAGCGCGCGGGCATGGACGTCGTACCAGTCCAGCAGGGCCGCGCGCAGGGCGGCGCGATCAAGGTGCGGCGGGACGGCGACGAGGGACATCGATCGCGCTATAGACCGGAAATGCGCCGTCCGCTCCCCACCGACGCCGAGGCCCGCGAAATCCTGGCGCGCAAGCGGTCGCGCCCGGCGCCTCGCCCGGCGCCCCGGGCGGGCCGGGCCCTGCAGGCGCTGATCAAGGAGCTCGACGGCAAGTTCGGCCGCGGCGCCTCGGCGCTGGAGCCGCGCTGGCGCGAGATCGTCGGCGACCGGCTGGCGCGGGTCACCCGCCCCCAGAAGCTGACCAAAGGCCGCGGCGGCGCGGGCGGCACGCTGGAGCTCCGCGTCGCGGGGCCTGCCGCCCTGCTGGTCCAGCATCAGGCCGAGGACATCCTGCAGCGGGTCAACCTTTTCCTCGGCGCCGGCAGCGTCGACAAGCTGCGCATCGCCCAGGGGCCGGTGAAACCGCCCCCCGAGATCGCCGCCGCGCCGAAGCGCCGGCCGCCGCTACAGCCGTTGGCCGCCCACGACGAGGCGGCGCTCAAGGCGGCCGTGGCCGAGGCCCCCGACGCGCTGAAAGGCCCGCTGGAGCGTCTGGGCCGCGCCGTCCTCGGCGACCCGAACAAGGGCCGCGACCGCGCCGGACGTTGACAAAACTTCGCCCTTTCTGTTCTCGACAGTGGACACACGCGCGCGATCGCGGGGAATCGCGCGATGCTCACCCCTTCCCGCCCAGTTGAGGACGACGCCATGAGCGCCCAGACCCGATTCGCCGTCATGAGCCGCCGCGCGGCGATGACCGCCGCGGCCCTCGCCGCCATGGCAACGCTGGCCGGCTGCGGCGGCGGCGGCGCGGGCGCCGCGGCCGAAGGCGACATGGCGCTGGGCGCGCCCGAAGGCGCGAAGGTCACGGTGATCGAGTACGCGTCCGTGACCTGCGGCGTCTGCGCCGCCTGGCAGGAGACGACCTGGCCGGCGTTCAAGGCCGCCTATGTCGACACCAACAAGGTTCGCTACGTTTTCCGGGAGCTGCCGACACAGCCGGCGAACGTGGCGGTCGCGGGCTTCATGATCGCGCGGTGCGCCGGTCCGGACAAATATTTCGACGTGGTCCACGGCATCATGGCCAGCCAGGGCGAATGGCAGGCCGGGGTCAACCCTCGCGACACCCTGTTCCGCGTCGGCAACGGCGCGGGTCTGAACAACCAGCAGATCGAGACCTGCATCACCGACGAGGCCAATCTGCAGGCGTCGGAAGAGCGCACCCAAGCGGCGGTCAAGGCCGGCGTGACCGGCACCCCGGCCTTCTTCGTCAACGGCGTCCAGGTCGCAGGCCACTCGATGGAAGACCTGTCGCGGGCCATCGACGCCGAGCTGGCCAAGGGCTGACCGCGTCGGTGCGAGTTCCGCGTCTCCTGCTGATCCTCGCGCTGGCGACGGCGCCGCTGGCCGCGGCCTCGGCGCCCGCCGTCGCGGCCGAGCCGGTGGCTCCGGTGACGGCGCAGGACCGCAGCATCGGCCGCGCCGACGCGCCCGTGACGGTGATCGAATACGCCTCCTTCGCCTGTCCCGCCTGCGCCGACTGGCATCAGTTCGTCTATCCCGTGTTCAAGCAGCGGTTCGTCGACACCGGCCGGGTCCGGCTCGTGTTCCGCAACCTGCCGACGCCGCCGGAACAGATGTCCCTGCCGGCCCATGCGCTGGCCCGCTGCGCCGCGCCGGAGCGCTTCTTCGAGGTCGCGTCGGCCTTGATGCGCGGACAGGCCGCCGTCCTGCGCGGGAGTCCTGTCGACACGTGGTATGCGCCCGCCATCGCCGTCAGCGGCCGGACCCGCGCCCAGATCGACGCCTGTGCGACCACCCCCGCGACCCGCGCGGCCATCAACCGAGACATCGCCGGCGCCACGGCGGCGGGCGTCGAATACACCCCCAGCTTCTACGTCAACGGCCGCCTCGTCAGGGACCGCACGCTGGGCGGACTGGAGGTCGCCATCCAGGCGGCCGAAGCTCGTTGACCGCGTAAGAACCCATGCAGTTCCAGCGCCTCCGGCTCGTGGGCTTCAAGTCCTTCGTCGATCCGGCGGAGGTGCACATCGAGCCGGGCCTGACCGGCGTGGTCGGACCGAACGGCTGCGGCAAGTCCAATGTGCTGGAAGGCCTGCGCTGGGTCATGGGCGCGAACTCGGCCAAGGCCATGCGCGGTCAGGGCATGGACGACGTCATCTTCGCCGGCGCCGCCGACCGCCCCCCGCGCAACCACGCCGAAGTCCAGCTGACCATCGACAACGCCCAGCGCAAGGCGCCCCAGCCCTTCACCGACAGCGCCATCATCGAGGTCTCGCGCCGCATCGACCGCGGGCAGGGCTCGACCTACCGCATCAACGGCAAGGAGGTGCGCGCCCGCGACGTGCAGCTTCTGTTCGCCGACGCCTCGACCGGAGCCAACAGCCCGGCGCTGGTCCGTCAGGGCCAGATCAGCGAGCTGATCGCCTCCAAGCCGCAGAATCGCCGGCGCATCCTCGAGGAAGCAGGCGGGGTGGCGGGCCTGCATACCCGGCGGCACGAGGCCGAGCTGCGGCTGAAGGCGGCGGAAGCCAACCTGGAGCGGCTGGACGACATCGGACGCGAGCTGGAGACGGCGCTGTCGCGTCTGAAGCGGGAAGCGCGGCAGGCCGAGCGCTACAAGAAGATTTCCGCTGAAATCCGGGCCCTGCAGGCGGCTCTTCTCTACGTCCGCTGGAACGACGCGCGACTGGCGGCCGAAGCGGCGGCGGCGGAGCTGGCGGAGGCGGACCGGTCCGTGGGCGCCGCGACCGTGGCCTCAAGCCGGGCCCAGACCGCCGCGCTCGCCGCGCAGGAAGCGTTGAAGCCGGCGCGGGAAGAGGACGCGGTCGCCGGGGCCCTGCTGCATCGCGCCTCGCTGGAACGGGACCGACTCGACCTGGCCGAACAATCCGCCCGCGCGGAAGTCGAACGCCTGACGGCGGAGGCGGCGCGGATCGCGACGGACATCGAACGCGAAGCCGCCATGGCGGGGGACGCCGACGCCGAACTGACGCGACTGGGCGCCGAGCTGGACGCGCTGACGGCCGAGATCTCCGCCGCCCCGGCCCGCGGCCCCGAACTGGAAGCGGCGCTGGTTTCCGCCGAAGAGGCAAGGCGAGCCGCCGACTCAGGGGTCGAGCGGGTCGCGGGCGCCGTGGCCACGGTCGAAGCGCGGCTCTCGGCCGAGACCGCCCGCAAGCGCGACGCCGAGGCGCGTGTCGCCCGGGCCGAGTCGCAGCTGGCCTCCGCCCGAGCCGAGCGCGAGTCCCTGGGCCCCTTGCAGACGCCGGAGCTCGAGGCGGCGCGGACGGCGCTGGAAGGCGCTCAGACCGAACTGGCCGCGGCCCGCGCGGCGGTCGAGGCGGCCGAGACGGCGCGTGGCGACCGCGCCCGCGCCGAGCAGGAGGCGCGACAGGCGGCGCGCGCAGCAGAGGACCAGCTGGGGCGGCTCCAGACCGAGGCGCGCGGCCTCGCCCAGCTGCTGACGCAGGGCAAGCGCGAGCACCCTCCGGCGTTGGACCAGGTGCAGGCGGACCGGGGCTATGAGGCGGCGCTGGCGGCGGCCCTCGGCGACGATCTGGACGCAGCGCTGGACGCGCGCGCGGCGACGTATTGGGCCGGGGCTGACGCACCCTCCCCGGCCTGGCCTGCGGGGGTCGAGCCGCTGGCCGATCATGTGAAGGCGCCGGACCAACTGAAGGCGCGGCTCGCCCTCTGCGGAGTGGCGGCCCGGAGCGAAGTCGAGACCCTTGCGAAGGCCCTGCCGGTCGGCGCGCGGCTGGTCACGCGCGAGGGCGACCTGTGGCGTTGGGACGGCTTCGTCCAGCGCGCCGAGGCCCCGCGCCCGGCCGCGGTGCGGTTGGCCCAGCGGACCCGGCTGGCCGAGCTGGAAGACGAGATCGACGAGGTTCGGCCGGCGCTGGAAGAGGCGCAGGACGCGCTCAAGGCCGCCGCGGAGGCGTTCCGCGCAGCCGAGGACGCGGTGAAAGCGGCCCGCACGGCGCCCTTCCCGCTCGACAAGGCGGTCACAGCCGCGCGCGACCGGCTCGAGGCGCTGGGCCGCGAGCAGGCCCGCCGCGAGGCCCGGGCGCAGGCGCTGGACGAAACGCTGTCGCGGCTTGCCGAAGAGGTCGAGGCCGCACGGGTCGCCCTGGCGGAAGCGCAGGGCGGGGAGGCGCCGTCAGAAACGCTGGACCAGTTGAGGGCTGAGCTCGCCGCCGCGCGGACGACGGCGGACGCGGCTCGCGCTGCGGCGGCGACGGCGCGGGTGGAGCGCGACGCCCAGGCGCGCGAGGTCGCATCACGCCAGTCCCGGCTGGAGACCTTGAACCGCGAAGGCGCCGGTTGGGTCGGGCGCGCCAACGAGGCCAAGGCCCGGGTCACGACGCTCCAGAAGGACGCCGAAAAAACCGGGATCCGGCTCAGGGCCGCGGCCGACGCTCCCGATCGGCTGGCGGCGCAGCGGTCGTCCCTGCTCGACGCCCTGACCGCCGCCGAGACCCGGCGCAAGGCCGCGGCGGACGCCCTGTCGGTCGCTGAAGGCGAGGCCGGAGACGCGGATCGCGCGGCCCGGGCGGCCGAAGCCGCCGCCTCCGCCGCGCGCGAGGCCCGGGCGGGGCTGGCGGCGCGCGCGGAGAGCGCCGCGGAACGCCTCGCCGAGGCCGATAGAACTCTGCGTGAGACGGCCGAAATGTCTCCCGAGGACCTCGCGCAGAAGCTGACGGACGACGCCATCGCGCGCCCGCCCGACGCCGCCGGGGCCGAGAGCCTGCTCTTCGGGCTCGAACGCGAGCGCGAGGCCTTGGGCGCGGTCAACCTGCGGGCCGAGGACGAGGCGGTCGAATACGGCGACCGGCTGCAGACCATGAAGGCCGAGCGCTCGGACCTGACCAGCGCCATCGCCAAGCTGCGCGACGGCATCGACGAGCTGAACGCCGAGGGCCGCGAGCGGCTGACCGCCGCCTTCGACGTCATCAATGAGAACTTCAAGAGCCTGTTCGAGGCCCTTTTCGGCGGCGGCCAGGCCGAGCTGAAGCTGGTCGAGAGCGACGACCCGCTGGAGGCCGGGCTCGAAATCTACGCCTGCCCGCCCGGCAAGCGGCTGGCGGTGATGAGCCTGATGTCGGGCGGCGAGCAGGCCCTGACCGCCGCGGCCCTGATCTTCGCCGTCTTCCTCGCCAATCCGGCGCCGGTCTGCGTGCTGGATGAGGTCGACGCCCCGCTGGACGACGCCAACGTCGACCGCTTCTGCCGCATGCTCGACGAGATGCGGAAGCGCACCGACACCCGCTTCATCGTCATCACCCACAATCCGGTGACCATGAGCCGGATGGACCGTCTCTACGGCGTGACCATGCCCGAGCGCGGCGTGTCGCAACTGGTCAGCGTGGACCTGACGCAGGCGGAGACGCTGGTGGCCTAGCGGCCGATGACCTCGGTTCGCACGAACCACCCGACGATCGCCGGGCCTTCGATCACATAGCGCCGGAACATCCGGCGGGGCTGGCTCAGCAGGCGGTGCAGCCACTCGAGCGACAGGCGCTGGAACATCTCGGGCGCGCGCTGCTGGCGACCTGTGAGGAAGTCGACCGAGGCGCCGACGCACAGGGTCACCCCCGTCCGCCGCCCCGCCAAACGCAGGGCGTGCGCGAACATCTCCTGTTTCGGAAAGGACACGCAGGCCAGCAGCACGTCCCACTCAGCGCTCGCAGCCGTCTGAACGGCCGCATCCCATTCCGCCGTGCCGGGCGTCAGCATCGGCGCCTCGATCCAGCGCAGGGTCCGGCGGGGATAAAGCGCCTTCAGCTCTCGGAACGCCGCCCGGTCGGGCCCGAATACTGCGATGGTCAAGCCTTCGGAAGCCGGCGCCGCGAACAGGTCGCCCGTCAGGTCGGAGCCGGGATAGACCGGCAGCCGGACGCCCCGGAGGCGCGCCAGATGCGCCAGGATGCGGCTGTCGCAGATTTTCACATCGGCCCCGGCGTAGACATCCGGCGGCACGCGTCCATCCATCAGCTTGACGACATGATCGACGTTGGGCGTGACCACATAGCCGTAGTCGCCCCGGGCCATGCCGATAACGCGGGCCAGCAGCGCCTGCCGGTCACCCTCGGCGAAATCGATGGTCATGAAGCGAGCCATGGCTCAGCCTAGTCGCTCCGCGGTCAACACCCGGTTACGATGACGCATGAATCTCGCGCTGATCCTCGCTCCCGTAATGTCGCTTCTCGTGCTCGCTGGCGGGCAGTCCGCCGGTGAGAGCCACCGGCTGGTGCTGGTCGGCGCGGGCCGGTTCGCCGTCTTCGCCGACCTGAGCACGGTCGAACGCCGCGGCGACGCCGTTCGGATGCGGGCGCTTCAGATCGGAGAAGAGGATCTGGTGGTCGCCGGCGAACGCTATTGGGGCGGCTGGTCCTGGTGGGCGTTCGACTGCGCGGCGCAGACGGCGGACCGTCTGGACTTCGCCTCGGTGCGCGATGGCGGCGTCGAGGGGCCGGCGACCGCGGACCTGGCCCCTTCCTACCCCGCCGCACCCGGCGGCGATGCGGCCGAGCTCCTGCAGATCGCCTGCGATCCCGGCTCCGGCGGCCTCGCGGGGAGTGCGACCGTGTCCGAAGCCGTCCGAGCGGGTCGTGAGGCTTTGGCAGACACGTCTTCCTGACGCGATCAGCCTCTGGCGTTTCGCCACCTTCTCGACATAATCTGAACGAGGAGGATGCAGATGAGATTTCCGGCACTTTTCGGCGGCGTCGCAATGGCTCTCGCGACGCCTGCCTTCGCTTTGCAGGACCCGGTCCTCGGCCTCGACGAACCGATGCGCGAACTGTTCAAGACGCCCGGGGTCGTCGGCTACATCACGGCGGCGCGGCCCGGTCCGAACGGTCGCACCCACGCGTGGACCTGGCTGTTCCTGAAACAGCCCATCCCGGCGGGCGCGGACGCCCTCGCCATGGAGTGGGACATTGACTGCACCGCGCGCACCGTCCGGACCGTCAACACGGTTCTCTACAACGCGGACAGGCATATGCAGACGGACGCCGGTCAGGCCCCGGCGGCGGCTCCGGCGCCCGGCTCGCCCGGCGCTCTGGCGCTCGGAGCCGCCTGCGCGCCCCCGGTGCGGTCACGCATCGCGCCGTTGCCGAACCGGGCCGCCGCGAGAACCGCGGCCGCCGCGCTCTTCGCCGCCCAGCCCTAGGGGCGGCGCACGTTCAGGCCGTTGCGGCCGCCTCGACGAGGTCCGCCAACCCGCCCGTGGCGTCAGGAAGCGCCGCCGACCGCGCGCCCCGGCTCATGGCCTCCAACCTGGCCGGATCCCCGAGCAGCGCCGCCAGCGCCTGCGTCAGCCGCTCCACCGTCACCGCGTCCTCCAGCATCACCTCGGCCCCGCCGGCGTCGGCCAGGCTCGCGGCGTTGAAGCGCTGGTGGTCGTCCATGGCGATCTTCAGCGGGATCAGCAGCGACGGGACGCCGGCGACCGCCAGTTCCGAACAGGTCGAGGCTCCGGCGCGGCCGATCACCAGATGAGCCGCGGACAGGCGGCTGGCCATGTCGCGGAAGAAGGGCGCGACCTCGGCCGCGATGCCGGCTTCCAGATAGATCTGCTGCGCCGCCTCCAGCGTCTCGGCCCGTGACTGCTGCTGTACTTTCAGCCGGGCGCGCAGCCCATCCGGCACGGCGGCCAGCGCGCGCGGGGCCGTCTCGGCCAGAATCCGGGCCCCCTGGCTGCCGCCGGTGACCAGCACATGGATCGGGGCCCCCGCCTCGGGCGCGGTCCAGGGACGCTCATGCAGGGCGCGGATCTCCGGCCGCACCGGATTTCCGACCAGGGTGACCCGCGCGCCTACGGCCTGCGGGACCTTCTGCAGGTCGGGGAAGGAGGACGCGATCCCGCCGACCCACGGCGCCAGCCAGCGGTTGGTCCGCCCCAGCACCGCGTTCTGCTCGTGCAGCAGGGTCGGACGGCGCTGGCTGAGGGCGGCGATCAGGGCCGGAGCGGACGGGTACCCGCCGAAACCGACCACCACCGCCGCGTCCAGCCGGTTCAACGCCGCCCGCGCCTTGACCACGCCCCGCCCGATGGCGACCCCGGCCTTCATCATGCCGAGCGGGCCACGCCCGGTCGCGGCGTCGAGGGCGATCCGCTCCTCGGCGGGAAAGGATTGCGCATACGCTTCGCCGCGGTGGTCGGTGGCGAGCACGATGCGCCAGCCCCTCGCCTGAAGCTCCCGCGCCAGCGCCTCGGCCGGGAACATATGGCCGCCCGTGCCTCCGGCGGCGACGACGCAAACCTTCGATGCGGTCGCTCTCACGGCAGGATTCGCCGGCGCTGCGGCAGGCTGGTCCCCGGCTCGTAGGCGCCCGGCCGCCGCCGGGTCAGGGCCAGCGCCAGTCCCATCGTCAGCCCCATGGCCAGCATCGACGAGCCGCCGTAACTGATGAAGGGCAGGGTCATGCCCTTGGTCGGGATGAGGTTCAGGTTCACGGCGATGTTGATGCAGGCCTGCAGGCCGATCAGCATGAACAGGCCCGCCGCCGCGGTCTGTTCGAACGGGTCGGTCAGCTTCATCGCCCGGCGCATGCCGCGCACGACGATGAAGGCGTAGAGGCCGATCATGGCCAGCGACAGGATCAGGCCGAACTCCTCCGCCCCGACGGAATAGATGAAGTCGGTGTGCAGGTCGGGGACGTGGCGCTTCATCACCCCCTCGCCCACGCCGCGCCCCACCAGGCCGCCGGCGCGGATGGCTTCGGAGGCGCGGTCGATCTGGTGGGTGTCGGTGGTCTCGGGCGACAGGAAGCGGCTTAGCCGGTCCCGCATGTGGCTGAAGGTGAAATACAAGCCGACGACGCCCGCCGCACCCGCCGCGGCGAGAGCGGCGACCCACTTCAGCGGCACCCCGGCCATGAAGAACACGGCCATGAAGGTGGTGGTGATCAGCAGCGTCTGGCCGATGTCGGGCTGGATCAGCAGCAGCCCGACCGACAGGGCCCAGGCCGCGAAGGCGATGCTCACGCCCGGCACCCCCTGCCCCTTCTGCGCCTCGGAGAACATCCAGGCGGAGAAGACGATGAGGCCGGGCTTGGCGAACTCCGACGGCTGCAGGCTGAACGGCCCCAGATTGACCCAGCGCGCGGCGCCCTTCACCTCGTTGCCGATGAACGGCAGGGCCGCCATCACCACGATGGCGCCCACGAGCGCTAGCAGCGCGATCCGGCGCACCCCGCGCGGCGACAGCAGCGAAGCGATCAGCATGGCCGCCGTCCCGCCGCCGGCCCAGACCAGCATCCGCCAGGAATAGTGGAACGGGTCGCTGATCGACTCGTCGGCCAGGATGGCCGCGGGACTCGAGGCGAAGCTGAGGGCGACCCCCAGTCCGACCAGCGTCAGCGCCGCGCCCAGCAGGCCGCGATCGACCGTCCAGAACCATTTGGCGATCGGGCTCTGGTCGTTGCGCGAGAAGGCGGGGTTGTAGCCGGGGGCGGTCATGGTTCGCTAACCATGACCTGAAGGGGTAGCCCCGAGGTTAAGGACGGCGGCGCGGAACGCCTCGCCGCGCGCCTCGAAGTCCGGATACTGGTCGAAACTGGCGGCGGCCGGCGACAGCAGCACCACCTCGTCGCGGCCCGTGGTGGCGGCGGCCTCGGCGGCCTCCCGCACGGCGGCAGCCATGTCGCCGCTGATCCTGTGCGGCGTCTCCCCCAGCCGCGCCGCGAAGGGCCCCGCCGCTTCGCCGATCAGGAAGGCCTCGGCGACCCGCGGGAACAGGTCCTCCAGGTCGTCGATCCCGCCCGCCTTGGCCCGTCCGCCCGCGATCCAGAAGCTGCGCTCATAGGACGAAAGCGCCTGCCGGGCGGCGTCTGCGTTGGTGGCCTTGGAGTCGTTGATGAAGCGCACGCGGCCGAGCGTCCCGACGTGCTCCATCCGATGGGCGAGGCCGGGGAAGGCCAGCAGGCCTTCGAGAGCGGCGTCATGGCTGACCCCGAGCGCCCGCGCGGCGGCGTAGGCGAACGCCGCGTTCTGGGCGTTGTGGCGGCCGGGCAAGGAGCGGGCGGCGCGAAGGTCGGCGACCTCCCGGCCGTCGATGCTCAGGTGACCGGGCCCCGCCTCCAGAGCTCCGCTCATCCCGGGGAAAGCCGGGACCCAGTTCTTTGGGTGGTGGGCTTGAGATCGGTCGCTCCGGCCCTCGTCCTGACGCGCTGGCGCTTCGCTGGACAGCACTGGGTCCCGGCTTTCGCCGGGATGAGCGGAGATGAGGGTTCCGGCGCGGCCCTCCAACGCCAGGGTCGAGGCGATTCTCCGCCCCCATTCCTCATCCACGCCAACGAGCGAAAGACCGGCGTGCGCGAAGACCCGGGCCTTCGCCGCGACATACCCCTCCATCCCGCCATGCCGCTCGAGATGGTCCGGGCTGATGTTGGTCAGGATCGCCACGTCCGGGGCGAAGCTCGTCGTCAGGTCCAGCTGATAGCTGGATGCCTCGATCACATAGATCGCGTCCCGCGTCGGCGCCGGAAGGGCCAGCACGCCGATGCCGATGTTGCCGCCGACGTGGACCGTCAGGCCCGCCTGCTTCAGCACCCAGCCCAGCAGCGCCGTCGTGGTGGACTTTCCATTGGTGCCCGTGATCGCCACGACCTTCGGTCGCAGCGCCTCCGGAAGCGCTGCGAGCGCGCGGGCGAACAGCTCGATGTCGCCGATGACCTCTACGCCCGCGTCCCGCGCCTTGCCGACCGCCCAGTGCGGCCGCGGGTGGGTCAGGGGCGCGCCGGGCGACAGCACCAGCGCCGCGAACCCCGACCAGTCGGCGCCGGTCAGATCCTCGACCGCGAATCCTTCCGCCTCCGCCTGCATCCGGCTGGAGACGCTGTCGTCCCACAGCACCGGCAGGGCGCCGCCGGCCTTCAGCGCGCGCGCCGCCGTCAGCCCCGACCGGCCGAGGCCGAACACCGCGACGCGTCGCCCTTCGAAGCCTGGGACGGGGATCATCTACCGGAGCTTCAGCGTCGCCAGCCCGGCCAGCGCCAGCATGGCCGAGACGATCCAGAAGCGGATCACCACGGTCGACTCCGGCCAGCCCATCTTCTCGAAATGGTGGTGGATCGGCGCCATCAGGAAGATGCGCTTCTTGGTGACCTTGAAGTAGGCGACCTGGATCATGACCGAGGCCGCCTCGACGACGAACAGGCCGCCGACGATGCCGAGCACCAGCTCGTGCTTGGTCGCCACGGCGATGGCGCCGAGGGCCCCGCCGAGCGCCAGCGAGCCGGTGTCGCCCATGAAGATCTTGGCCGGCGGAGCGTTATACCAGAGGAAACCGGTGCCCGAGCCGATGATGGCGGCGCCGAAGATGGCGAGCTCGCCCGCGCCCGGGACGTGGTGGACGCCGAGATAGTCTGAGAAGATGAAGTTGCCGACGAGGTAGCTGATGATGCCGAACGCCGCCGACGCCATCATCACCGGCACGATGGCCAGCCCGTCCAGACCGTCCGTCAGGTTCACCGCATTGGAGAAGCCGACGATGGTGAAGGCGGCGAACGCCACATAGAACCAGCCGATGTTGAGCAACACGGCCTTGAAGAACGGGAAGGCCACCGAGGTCTCGAGGTTGGGCGTGGTCGGCGAGGCCGTCATCCACAGCACGGTCAGGACGCCGGCGATGACCGACACCAGCACCTGCGCCAGCAGCTTCTGCTTTGAGGTCAGGCCGGCCGAGGTCTGTTTCGAAACCTTGGCGTAGTCGTCGACGAAGCCCAGCACCCCGAACGCGGCGGTCACGAAGCTGACGATCCAGATGTATGGATTGGTCAAGTCGCCCCACAGCAGCACCGCGACCGCGATCCCCGCGAGGATCATCAGCCCGCCCATGGTGGGCGTTCCGACCTTGGACAGGTGGGACACCGGGCCGTCGTCGCGGATCGGCTGGCCCTTGCCCTGTTTCACCCGCATCCAGGCGATGAAACGGCTGCCCATGGCCACAGCCACGATCATCGCCGTCGCCATCGCCAGCGCCACCCGGACGGTCTGGTACTGAACGAGGTTCAGCAGCGGATAATCCTGAGCGATGTCCGCGTAGTAGAGATACAGCAGGTAGAACATGGGCGGTCCCTATCCCTTCGCGTGCGGAGCGTCGCCGAGAGCCGCCAGCGCCTTGGCGACCATGGACGCTTTCGAGCCGTTGGAGCCCTTCACCATGACGATGTCGCCCGGGCCCGCCAGCATCGCCGCCTCTTCCGACAGCTCGGCGGCGGTCTCGCGCCACAGACCCTGACGGGATGTCGGCAGGCTGTCGTACAGGCGCTTCATCTCGGGACCGGCGGCGTGGACGAGATCCAGTCCGGCGGCGTCGATCGGACCGGCGAGGCCTTCATGCAGGGCCTGCGACTGGTCGCCCAGCTCGAGCATGTCGGTCAGCACGACAACCCGCCGCCCGCCCTGGGCGACCGGCTTGGCGCCGAGGCTGCGGAACCCGGCCGCCATCGACAGCGGATTGGCGTTGTAGCTCTCGTCGATCAGGGTGAAGGCCCCGCCCGGCCCGTGGATCACTGCGGTCTGGCCCCGCCCCGCCAGCGGCCGGAAGTCGGCCAGCGCGGCCAAGGCGGTGTCGGTCCGCACATCCAGCGCCTCCAGCATCAGCAACACGCACAGGCTGTTCAGGCCCCAGTGGAAACCGGACTGGGCGAGCCGGAACTCCAGGGCCCGCCCGCGCAGCTCGGCCCGCACCGTCGCGCCCTGCTCATCCGGCAGGAAGTCCATCAGGCGCGCGTCGCAGGCTGCTCCGCTGCCGAAGGTCGCCGGTCGCGCACCGGCCCGCCGCGCCGCTTCCGCCAGCACCGAGGCGTAGGCGACGTCGGCGTTGAACACCGCGAGCCCGCCCTCGACGAGCCCCTCGAAGATCGCCGCCTTCTCCGCCGCCACCCCCGCCTCGCCGTCGATGAAGGCCTCGATGTGCACCGGCCCAACGGTGGTTACGCAGGCCGCGTGCGGCCGCACCTGCCGCGACAGCGGCGCGATCTCGCCCGGCGCGTTCATGCCGATCTCGAATACGGCCCGCTGCGTGTCGCGCGGCATCCGGGCGAGGGTCAGCGGCACGCCGATGTGGTTGTTGTAGCTCTTGATCGAGGCGTGGGCCGGGCCGGCGAGGTCGAGGCCGGCCTTGATCGCCTGGGTGACGCTGGTCTTGCCGACGGAGCCGGTGACGGCGCCGCGCAGGGCGGGCGTGCGGTCGCGGGCGGCCGCGCCGAGGCCCTCCAGCGCGCGCAGGGTGTCGCCGGTGATCACCGCCGGTCCGCCCTCGACCGGCCGCTCGACGATGGCCCCGGCCGCGCCCGCGGCGAAGGCGGCGGCGGCGAAGTCATGCCCGTCGCGCGCGCCCTGCAGCGCCAGGAACAGGTCGGCGGGGACGATCTCGCGGCTGTTGTAGGTGATCCCGCGCGCCTCGAACGGCCGGCCGGACAGCCGTCCTCCGGTCGCGGTTTCGATCTCGGCGGAGGTCCAGAGCGGTGGGACGTCAGGCATGGAGGCGGAGGGCTTCGGCGGCGACTGTGGCGTCATCGAACGGGTGAGTCGTCCCGCCGATGATCTGTCCCTGCTCATGCCCTTTTCCGGCGATCACCACCACATCTCCATCGCGCAGCATGTCGATGGCGTGGTGGATGGCTTCGCGCCGGTCGCCGATCTCCTTCGCCAGCGGGCAGCCCTCGCGCACCGCACGGCGGATCGCGGCCGGGTCTTCCGAGCGCGGATTGTCGTCGGTGACGATCGCCACGTCCGCCAGTCGCCCGGCGATCTCGCCCATCAGCGGCCGCTTGGCCCGGTCGCGGTCGCCGCCGGCGCCGAACACCACGATCAGCCGCCCCGTCGCATGCGGCCGCAGCGCCTTCAGCACCGTCTCCAGCCCGTCGGGCGTGTGGGCGTAATCGACATAGACCTCGCCGCGCCCGCCGCCTTGAACCCGCCCCAGCCGCCCCTGCGCGCCGGTGATCGTCTCCAGCCCCGCAAGCACCCGCTCCGGCGTCTCCCCCGCGGCGATGCACAGACCGGCGGCGACCAGGGCGTTCGACGCCTGGAAGGCGCCGGCCAGCGGCAGCAGCACCTCATGCACCGAGCCGCGCGCGTCGATGGTCAGCCGCTGGCCCTCCGGAACGGCCCGGCGCTCGATCAGCGACAGGTCCCTGCCCCGCTCGCCCACGCACATCACGCCCAGCCCCGACATGATCGAGGCGGCCGCGAAGCTGGAATAGGCGTCGGAGTCGGCGTTCAGCACCGCGGTCCGGCCACGCGGCAAGAGGGTCTCGAACAGCCGCATCTTGGCGGCGCGGTAGGCGGCCATGTCGCCGTGATAGTCGAGGTGGTCCTGCGTCAGGTTGGTGAAGGCCGCCGCCTTCAGCGTCACGCCGTCCAGACGCCGCTGGTCGATGCCGTGCGACGACGCCTCGAGCGCCAGATGCGTTACCCCCCGGCCCGCCAGATCGGCCAGCATCCGCGCTGCGTCGGCCGCGTCCGGGCTGGTCAGGCCCGGGCCGGTCAACGCCTGATTAACGTTACCGGACTGCGCCAAAACCCCAAGGGTGCCCATGCTCGCGGCATGAAGGCCCAGCGAGGCCCAGATCTGGCGGCAGAAGGCCGCGACCGAGGTCTTGCCGTTGGTGCCCGTCACCGCGACGCAGGTCGCCGGCTGGGCGCCGTAGAAGCTGCGGGCCGCGATGGCGTAGGCCCGGCGCACGTCGCCCGAGGTGACCAGCACCGGCGCCAAGGCCGCGTCGGTATCGGCGGGCGCCAGCACGGCGGCGGCGCCCTGCGACAGGGCCTGCGGGATGAAGGCGCGGCCGTCGGCGGCGCTGCCCGGCAGGGCCACAAACAGCGAGCCCGGTCCGACCTTGCGGCTGTCGGCGGTGACGCCGGTGATCACCGGGTCGGCGCTGACGTCGCGCCGCAGCAGCTCCGACAGCTTGATGGAAGGCGGAGCGGCGATCATCGGCCGTCCCCTTCCTGGTCCTCGAAGGCGGGGATGACCTCGCCGACGGCCGTCCGGTAGGCGTCGGCGCGGCGGCCGACCCCGAGGAAGGGCGCGATGCGGTCGGCGATCCGGCCCACGGCGGGCGCCGCCACGAAGCCGCCGGTGCGGGGATAGGTCTGGGGCTCGTCGATGAGGACGAGGATCTGGTACCGGCGCGCGTTCAGCGGACCGTCGGCCGGGAAGACGCCGGCGAAGGTGCCGATCGCGTGGGCGGTGGAATAGCGGCCGTTGACGGACTTGTTGGCCGAGCCGGTCTTGCCGCCGACGCGCAACCCGGGCGCCTCGGCCCGGCCGCCCGATCCGCGCACCACATTGCGGCGCATCAGGTCCAGCATGGTGCGCGAGGTCTCGGGCGAGACGATCTGGCGCGCCGGCGCGCCGGGCCGTCCGCCCTTGCGCAGCGTCAGGGGGATGTAGCGCCCGCCGTTGGTCAGGGCCTGCATCGCCGCCGCCACCTGCAGCGGCGTGACCGAGACGCCATAGCCGAACGACAGCGAGGCCAGGGTCGAGTCGGACCACTCGCGCGGCGCGATCGGCGTCTCGGAGGCGATCTCGAACGGGGCTTTGCTCAGCAGGCCGAAGCGCTCGAAATAGTCGCGCATGACGCGCGGCCCCATCTCGACCGCCAGCCGCGAGGTGCCGATGTTGGACGAGTGGAGATAGACCTCCTCCAGCGTCATCACCTTGTTCTGAGCGTGGAAGTCGGTAATGCGCCGTTTGCCGATCTGCAGCGCCTCGGACGCATCCAGCAGGGTGTTCATGTCGGCGCGGCCGGTGTCGATCGCGGCGGCGACGGTGAAGGTCTTGAACACCGAGCCCATCTCGTAGGTCGCGGCCGAGGCGAGGTTGCGCGAGTTCGCGGCGGGGTAGCTGGCCATGCCCAGCACTTCGCCGGTCTGGACGTCGGTGATGATCCCGACCGCTCCCTTGGCCCCGGTCGCGGCGGCGGCGGCGGCCAGTTCGTTCTCGAGCACGCCCTGCACGCGCAGGTCGATGGAGACCTGGAAAGTCTCGCCCCGGGCGCCGGCCGCGCGGATTTCGTCGTTGAAGGCGCGTTCGGCGGCGGACAGGCCGACGCCCCCGGTGTCGACGTTGCCGACGACGTGCCGCGCCGACTGGCCCAGCGGATAGACGCGCACGTCCTCCGGCTCGAAGGTGACGCCGCCCAGCGCCAGCGCGTGCACAGCAACCTTCTCCTGCGGCGTCAGGCGGTTGACCAGCAGCAGCCGGCGTTCGCCGTTCAGCACCCGGTTCAGCCGGCTGGCCGAAACGCGCGGCAGGACGCGGCGGATCTTCGCCGCCGTCTCGGCCCGGTCCCAGACCTCAGCGGGGTTTATGTAGAGGCCGTAGTGGGTGATGTTCGTCGCCAGCAGTGCGCCGTTGCGGTCGACCATGTCAGCCCGAACCACCGCGTTCGGATGCGAGGCCGCGCCGGTCGCCCCGTGCGGCGCCAACAAGGCCGCGCGCGCCGCGCCCAGCGCAAGGCAGCCGAACACGACCGAGAACAGGGCCAGCAGAACGAAGATCCGGACGCGCGTGTCTTCCTCTGGCCGGGCGTCGGCGCGGGCCCGGCCAAACGCGTGCTCGACCCACCACATGGCCTCCGCCAGCCAGCGCCATGACGGCGCATAACGGCGGCCTCCGTAGGCGGGCCGTCCCCCGGCAAGCGGATCGTGCGCGCTCATCGGGCGGGCTCCACGGCAGAGGCTGGCGCGGCGGCGTCCACGGGCGCCGGCTCGACCGCGGCTGCAGGCGTCGGGGCGACGACGACGATCGGCTCAGGATCGGGGATCGGCGCGAGGGTCGGCAAACTGTCTTCGGTCGCCTGCCGATGCACATCGACAGGTCCCAACCCGGCCCCGCGCGACAACGCCTCCAGCCGCCCCGGCTGCTCCAGCCGGGCCACTTCGGCGCGCAGCAGGCGCACCCGCTGGCCGTTGTCGCCGATCTGGCGCTCCAGCTCGCTGATGCGGCCGCTCTCGCGCGCCGCCGCGGCCTTGGCGACATAGACGGAGAACACCATCGCGGCGACGAGCAGGACGCCGATGATCTCGACCCAGCGGACGCCGCGGACCTTCCAGCCGTACAGGCGGTTCAGGGTGGCGATCGCGGCGCTCATGCGGCGATCCTCCCCCAGGGCGCGGCATCGGTGCGGACGGCGGCCCGCAGCTTGGCCGAGCGGGCGCGGGGGTTGGTCGCCAGCTCCGCCTCGCCGGCTTCGCGCGCGCCCTTGAACGTCAGCGTGAAGCTGGGCTTGCGCGTTTCGACGGCGACCGGCGCATGACGCGAGCCGCCGGGCGCGTTGCCGGTGCGCTCGGTCAGGAACGCCTTGACGATCCGGTCCTCGAGCGAATGGAAGGTCACCACCGCCAGCCGCCCGCCAGGCGTCAGCGTCGACTCCGCCGCCTCGAGACCGGCGCGCAGCTCGCCCAGCTCGTCATTGACGGCGATGCGCAGCGCCTGGAACACGCGGGTGGCCGGATGGATGGCGGCGCCGCGGCGTCCGCCGAGCGCCTTTTCGACCACAGCTGCCAAGTCCAGCGTGCGTTCGAACGGTTGCTCCACGCGGCGGCGCAGGATGGCGGTGGCGACCCGGCCCGACTGCCGCTCGTCGCCGTACAGTTTGAAGATGTGGGCCATCGGCCCGTGATCCCAGGTGTTGACGATGTCTGCTGCCGTCTCGCCCTCATCGCCCATCCGCATGTCCAGCGGACCGTCGCGCATGAATGAGAAGCCGCGCTCGGCCTGATCCAGCTGCATGGACGACACGCCGATGTCGAAGACCACGCCGTCAAGCCGCGCCGCGCCCGACTCGGCGAAGGCGTCGGCGAGGCCCGAGAAGGGGGTTCGGATCAGCTGGAACCGACCGGGGTGGTCGTTGGCCACGGCGTCGGCGAACGGCTGCACCGTCGGGTCGCGGTCCAGCCCGATCACGGTCGCGCCCGTCGCAAGGATGGCGCGGGTGTAGCCGCCGGCGCCGAAGGTGGCGTCGATGATCACGTCGCCGGGTTTAGGAGCCAGCGCCTCGATCACTTCGTCCAGCAGGACCGGGGCGTGGGGGCCGCTCATGCGCCCTCTCCGCCGTCGTCGCCCAGCATGACCTGACGGGCCAGGGCCCGTCGCGCGTCGCGGCGGGCGTTCCAGCGGGCGCGGTCCCAGATCTGGAAGCGCAGGCCGAGCCCGACGATCACGACGTCATCCCCGAGGCCCGCGTCCTGGCACAGGCTTTCCGGCAGGGTGATCCGGCCGCCGCCGTCATACGAGAGCGGCCGCTGTCCGGCGTAGAAGGTCTCCTCAAGCGCGGTGCGGCGGTCGCTGCCGAACGGCAGGGCTTCGATGCGGGCGACGTACTCGGCCATCAGCTTGTCGCCGCCGGCCTCAAGACAGTCAGACGCCATGGAGAAGAAGCAGAAGACGCCGTGCTCGGCGCCATTGTCGGCTGTGCGGAACTCCTGCGGGATCAGCAGGCGCCGCTTGCCGTCCAGTTGTTTCTCATAGGTCGAGAGAAACACGCCCTGCCCCCACTAGCGGATCTCTCGACCCGCCCCCTTGATCCCGTAAGCACCCTCAGCTGCTGGGATAGCATGGGATTAAATGGGTCTCAATGGGATTAGTTGACGCCGGTTAACCTCGTTCGCGGTTCTGCGGCCGGTAAAGCACAGAACATACACAGAACAATACAAGTATAGACAGGCTGTGGATCAATGGCCGTCTCCTCCCCACGACGTGGGGAGATGGCGCGGTGCACTCGCGCCGCAACGGAGGCGGCGGCGTCGACGGTCGTGGGAGCCGCTTGGCCTCACCGAGCCTCCCTTTCCGTCTCGCCGGCTGCGCCGCCCACGCTCAAGCAGCGAGCCGCCGCGCGGCGAGCGTTAGCGCCCGTAAAAATGAAAATGTCAGACGGCCTGTAAGCCGGGTTCTGTTCCGCCCCGAAGGGCGGCGACGATCATTCCTCTGGACCGCCGGTCGCCCGACGGTTCTCGCGACCTACCCGGACGCCTCGGGCGATGAACCCTGCGAGCAAGCTCGCGCGACGTCCCTATTCGGTCTTGCTCCAGGCGGGGCTTGCCATGCCGTCCCTGTTGCCAGGTCCGCGGTGGGCTCTTACCCCACCCTTTCACCCTTCCCCTCCTTCGCCGAGGCTCCGGAGGGCGAGCCCTTCGTAGCTTTAGCGGAGAAAGGCGGTTTGCTTTCTGTGGCGCTATCCCTCGGGTCGCCCCGGGCGGGCGTTACCCGCCGCCTTTTCACCGTGGAGCCCGGACTTTCCTCGACGGAGACAAAGCAAGCTCTGGCCCCGCCGCGACCGCCCGGCCGTCTGACGGGCGCTAGGTGGGCCCATAATCTTGGAACGTCAACGTTCTCCCTCCCCTTCATGGGGAGGGACGGCGAGGCGCAGCCGAGCCCGGGTGGGGTATGCCTGCCTCAAGCTCGGACCTGACCCGACCCATCACCCAGTCGAGGTGATCGCGCACATCCGCGTTGCTGAACCGGATCGTCCTGAAGCCTTCTCGCAGAAGAACCGCATCCCGGGTCCTGTCATGCTCGCGACGGATTTCATGCATGCGCCCGTCCACCTCCACGACGAGGCGAGCCCGGAGGCATGCGAAATCTAGGAAATAGCCGCGAAACGGCGTCTGCCGGCGAAAAGGAAAACCCGCGGCACGCAATCGTCTGAGCTGCACCCAGAGCCGAGCCTCAGGCGGTGTCAGCGCCTTTCGCATCTCACGAGCTTTAGCAATCACAGGGCCCAAATCGACCTCAGCTTGTCCGACTCCGAGTCACACAATCTGTAGCGGCAAACTTGGTCTGACAAGTCGGCCGCTGGACAGTTCCCCACCCGGGCTCGCCTCTTGGCTCGCCGTCCCTCCCCACTTCGGGGGAGGGAGAACTGCTGGACTAGTTCATGACCCCCGTCACGCTCTCGGCCGTCGCCAGCTGCAACACGCCCATGAGCGTCGCCCGGGTCTCGCCGTCCGCCACGCCGTCCACCGACGCCGGACGCCAGTGGCGCTGGAAGGCTTCCACCGTCAGGCGGGTGGCGCCGTCGTAGTTTCCGCCGGGCTGGAGGGCGTAGCCCAACCGGTGCAGCCCGGCCCGCAGGACGATCACCCCCAGCCCCTCGTCGCCGACGCCGAGCGGCGGCCCGAGCGCCGCGATCCGTTCCGGCGCCGGCTCGAACCAGAGACCGTGCCCCACCGCGGCCAGCCGCTTCCACGGAAAGCGTTCGCCGGGATCCTGCTTCCGCTCCGGGGCCAGGTCGGAATGGCCGATGATGCGCACGTCGGGAATGGTCCAGCGGGTGCGGATGTCGCTGATCAGGCTGACGACCGAATCGATCTGGACCTCGGGAAAGTCGCGATAGCCGAACTCGTGACCCGGGTTGACGATCTCGATCCCGATCGAGGCGGCGTTGCAGTCGGTTTCGCCCTGCCAGGCGCCCTGCCCCGCATGCCAGGCCCGGCGCTCCTCCGGGACCAGCCGCAGGATCGCCCCGTCTTCGTCGACGACATAGTGGGCGGAAACCTTGGCGAGGGGATCGCAGAGCCGCTCGACGGCTGCGTCGGCCGTGCGCATGCCCGTGTAGTGCAGCACCAGCATGTCGGGCGGCGCCCGGCGCTCGTCGAAGTTCGGGGACGGGACGTCCCTGGCGACCAGCACGCCTAGCGGCCCGGCCGCTCCCAGCCGTAGGCGACCCAGGCGCCGTCCACCTTGCGCGCCTCGATCACGTCGTCCGTGCGGCGCGTGCGGCGAAGCACCTTGCGCCGCGCGCCCATGGCCAGCCCGGCGAGGAAGACGACCACGGCGGCGAACAGGGCGATCACGGCCACGGCGGCGGCGGTGAACACCGCCAGCACGGCGCCGACGGCCATGGCCGCCAGTGTCGCAATCATGCCGCCCAGCCACACGATCGACGCCACCAGCCCGTTCGCCGGACGGCGCATGGCCGCGGCGGCTCCGGAGCCAGGGATCAGACGGTCGGGCTGGGTCATGACTTCACCTTCGCAGACGCCATGGAGAACGCCTCAGGGGCCACTCTCGGTCCATGAAGGTGAACGGTCAATGACAGCCCCTTCACAGGCGAGTGTTCCGGTGACGCTACCAGGGCTGGTCGGCCAATACGGAGGAGCCTGAGGCCCGCGCGCGGTCGGTCTGGATGCGGCGAACGGTCGCCTCCGCCGCCGGGTCGTTCATGACGCCGCCGATGCCGATCAGCACCCGCGCGGCCTCGCCCGACACGCCGAACATCTCCGCGATCGCCTCGAACGGAGAGGTCTGCTTGGGGAAGCGTCTGAAGCTGACCGATTCCGAAGCGGGAATGCGCGCCAGCTCGCGCGCCTTCCCGATCGCTTCCTCAAGCCCCCCAAGCTGGTCGACGAGGCCGATTTCCCGGGCCTGGGCCCCGGTCCAGACGCGGCCGCGGGCGATCTCGCGCACGCGTTCGGGCGGAAGGCGGCGGCCTGCAGCGACGCGGGCGATGAACTCTTCGTAGGTGCGGTCGATCTGCGCGGCGAACGCCGCCCGTTGGGCCGGGGTGAAGGACTGCGCCGGCGAGAAGGCGTCGGCGTATTCGCCGCCGACGGAGATGTTGCGCAGATCGACGCCGAAGCGGCCGAGGGCGTCCGCCAGCACGAACTTGCCGCCGAACACGCCGATCGAGCCGGTCAGGGTCGAAGGCTGGGCCACGATCCAGTTGGCCTCCGAGCTGATCCAGTAGCCGCCCGACGCGGCGTAGTCGCCCATCGAGACCACCACGGGCTTGCCTGCGGCCTTGGCCGCCCGCACCGCCGCGAGGATCTGCTCCGACGCATCCGGCGAGCCGCCGGGTGACGAGACACGGAAGACAATGGCCTTGACCGCATCGTCCTCAATGGCGTCGTAGATGCCCTCGGCCAGGTCGTCGGACTGGATCGACGAACCGCCGCCGAACGGATCGGCCCCGCCGCCCGTGCCGGTCTCGATCGCGCCCTCGCCGCCGATGATGGCGATCGCCTTGGCGCCGGACCCTGCGCGCTCGCCCCGGGTGGAGGCGTAGTCGGACAACTCCACCAGTTCGGCGTTGCGGCCGGCCCGTCGCTTCGCCTCGGCCTCGGCCTGCTCGACATGGCCGACGCGGTCGATCAGCCGGCGCTCACGCGCCTCTGCCGACGAGTACGGACCGGCTTCGATGGTGGTCCGCAGCGCCGCCGGGGTCACCTTCCGGTCCTGCGCGGCGTTGGCCAGGCTCGACAGATAGATCGAGGTCATCCACGCCGTCGTGGCCTCGCGGTGGGCCGGGGTGTAGTCGCTCTCGGTGTATTCGTTGACCGCGTTCTTGTACTCGTAGCGCTGCTCGAACTCGGGCTGGACGCCGTATTTGTCGAAGGCGCGGCCGAGGAACAGGCCTTCGGAAGACAGGCCCGCCAGCTGGAAGTTCGCGGTGTTCTGCATCCACAGCTCGGACGCCGCGGCGCCGACCATATAGCTTGAGACCGCGGTGCCGACGGGCTGGAAGCCCTGGCTGTGCGCGATGACGACCTTGCCCGAACGGCGGAAGCGGCCCACGGCCTGACGAATCTCATCCGCCGCAGCCGGGGTGATTCCGGCCTCGGGCAGGCGGATCAGCAAAGCCTTGACCCGGCTGTCGTCCTCCGCCTGGGCCAGGGCGTCCACGATCTGCAGGGTCGACAGCCCGCCGCCCCCGAACACCGCGAACGGGTTTGACGGGGTCTGGTCGGTGAGCCCGTCGCGCAGATCCAGCTCCAGCACGGTGTTGGCCGGTGTGGGATCCTTCGACGACGCCGAGCCGATCGCCACGGCGATGAACACGAACGGCACGACGATCAGGAACAGGAACAACCCGGCGAACACGCCGAGGACGGTCAGGAAGAATTGCTTCATGGGGGAGGAGCGGCGTCCGGGCGGGGCCGGTTCATGGCCCCATGCGAACATAGGGCTCTGGCCCGGGCGGTCAAATGAAGGTCCGGTAACCGAATGCGGCGCAGCATCCATGTTGCGGCGCAACGAGACTGATTGCTGGGCGGATGACGAATGCTTATATGAAGGTCTGCGAGCGGGGGCTTATCGCCCCGCGTAACATCCGGACCGCACCTCCCATGCTGGTCACCCTGATGAAGGCCAAGCTGCACCGCGCCACGGTGACCCAGGCCGATCTGGATTACGAGGGCTCGATCGCGATCGACTCGGATCTGCTGGATGCGGCGGGCATCTTCCCGCACGAGCAGGTCGATGTACTGAACATCACCAACGGCGCGCGCTTCACCACCTACGCCATCGAGGCCCCGCGCGGCTCGCGCGTCATCGGCGTGAACGGCGCTGCGGCCCGTCTGGTGCAGAAGAACGACAAGGTCATCATCGTCACCTACGGCCAACTGCCGCAGGAAGAGGCGCGCCAGTGGTCCCCGACTGTTGTGCTGCTGGACGACCGCAACGAGATCAAGCGCGCCGCTTGACCGCCCGGCGCGGGCGCCGTCCCCTCGGGCCCAGTCCCGAGGAGTGATGGAATGAAGCGTCTGACAATCACGATGTTCCTGGCGGGGCTCGTATCCGCCCCGGCCGTTTCAGCCCAGGAGGCCGGCGAGACCACCCGGCCGGTCATCGTGGTGCAGGGCCGCGGCGTGGCAGAGCGCGCGCCCGACGCCTTCTTCATCGGCGGCGACATTCGCGGCGAGGGCCGCGACAGCGTGGAGGCGCTCCGCGCCCTGACCGCAGCGCAGGCCCGGATCACGGAGGGGCTGTCTGACATGGAGGGCCTGACCGGCGGCACGCTTCGCACCGAGGGCGTCTCGGTCGAGCCCCAGTTCGCCGCCGACTGCCGGCCCGACCGGCGCGACAGCGACGCCTGCGCCGTCAGCGGCTACTCCGCCCGGATGCGGTTCCAGTTCAAGGGCAGCCCGGCGTCGTCAGCCGGGAACGCCGTCTCGCTGGCGGCCGAGATGGGGGCCCGAAACGTCTCCACCACCGGGGCCGAAGTGGAGGACGAAACCGCCCTGCGCGCCGAGGCCAGCCGCCTCGCCTTCGCCGATGCGCAGCGGCAGGCGGACACGCTGGCGCAGGCCAGCGGCAGACGGATCGTCCGGGTTCTGCGGGTGGAGGACTCGAACGCGCGCGTGGCTGAACTCAAGTCCGGCGAAATCGGCGAGATCGTCGTGACCGGCTCTCGCATAAGGCCGACCGTCGCGGTGGCGGTGGACCAGCCGCCGATCGAGATCGAATCCCGCCTGACGGTCGTCTTCGAGATCGATTAGCCCCAAGCTTGACGGCGGCGCCGTCTGGGCCTTCCTTGTCCACAGAGGAGCGCGCCGATGATCCGCCTGCCCGCATGGCTACCCTGGACGCTGTTGGCCATCTATGCGCTGGCCGGCGCCGTCGCGCTGATGCTGGCGACCACCGCCGGGCTGCGGGTGCTCGGCATGACCCAGGCCATGGTCAACTTCGTTCCGGCGACGATCCTCGGCCTGCCCTGGAGCCTGCCGCTGATGCTGTTCCCTGACGGGCCGGTTACGCTGCTGGCCGGCCTTGGCATCTGCTACGCGCTGAATGTCGGCGTCGGCCTGATGCTGGCCCGGTCGACGTCCTGAGGCGGACCCCCGGCCCGCAGGCCCGAGGCTCGCTCCCTAGCGGATCAGGTCGTAGATCCCGGTGATGTCGATCCGGACGGTCAGTTCGCCGGGTGCGATCTGGGTCTGCGCCATGTCCATGCTCATGTTGCGCGCCGCGTACATCGGCATCGGCGGCGGAGCCGAATAGCCGCCGCCCTCGCTCAGGCTGCGGATGCCGCCGAGCTGAACGCCCAGCGCCTGGGCGTAGAGGTCGGCCTTGGCGCGGAGGTTCCGCACCGCTGCCTGTCTGGCCAGGTTCTCGGCCTCGGCCGGATCGCGCAGGCCGAAGCTGATGCCGTCGATCTGGTTGACGCCCGCGCTCACCACGGCGTCGGCAGTGGCTCCGGCCCGCGCGAGATCGTGGATTTCGACCGTCACGCGGTTGCTGACCTGATAGCCGCGCAGGCGGGGCGGCTGGTTCTCGACGTAGTCGTACATCGGCTGAAGGTTGAGGCCCGAGGTCTGGATGTCGCGTTCGCGGATGCCCGCCCGTCCGATGGCGGCCATGACCTGCGTCATCTTCTGCGCGTTCTGCGCCATGGCCTCTGCCGCGGTCGGAGCCTCGGTGACCACGCCGAAGTTGATGCGGGCCATGTCCGGCTTCACCTTCGTCTCGCCATAGGCCGACAGGTTCAGCGCCGGCCGGTCAGCCATCGCGTGGACGACCATCGGCGCGCCGCCGTCGGGCTGCGACTGGGCGCGTGCGGCGGGAGCGGCCAACAGGGCGGCCGCGGCCATGACGGCGCCGCCCATCAGCAGCAGGCGGTTTGTCGGCCCGGAGGCGGGGTGGGCGCGGACGGCGACGGCGGAACGGGGCATGGCGTCAGAACTCCTTGAGGACGAACGGCCCAGCGCCCGAGACGGGCGAGGACATTGGCCGCAGCTTGGCCGTTCGCGCCTGAATGAACGCTGATGGCCCGCTTGCAGGTTCCGTTCATCCGCAGGAATTCGACCGCCGACCGGGGCCGCGTCCCGCTTGGCAAGCCGCCGCCCCGCCTGCTAGGCCGTCGCCACGGCGGGCGCGTAGCTCAATGGTTAGAGCCGACCGCTCATAACGGTCTGGTTGGGGGTTCGAGTCCCTCCGCGCCTACCGCCCGCGCCCCACGTCGCCGGGACGACACAGGAACCCGCCGCCCCCGCTGGCCCTTTTCCATGCAGGAAGGAAAGGACCATGCAGACGTTCACCGTGCAACTCTCCGCCGAAGGGACCCATCCCCTGCGCACGGAAAAGCTGGTCGTCGCGAACGCGCATCAGGCGCGGGAATGGGCGACGGAAAGGCTCGCCGCCAGCCAGACGTTCACGAGAGCCCGCATCTATGACGATGCGACGCTGCTCAGCGAAGTCGGCTACCGCATCATCAAGCCGTAAAACTCTGCGCACGGGGGATCGGCGGAGCCGCCAAGCGACCCCGCCCATGCCCTTCGTCCTTCCTAGAACCGGGCAGCCAGCGTCAGCCGGAAGCCGTGGAAAGCGATCTCGTCCGACGACCGGCGCTGGTCTGTGCCAGCGGCGTTGGCGATCAGGAACGGATTGGTCGCCGGCGCCGTGCCCGGCCCGGTGCGCACCGTCAGACCGTCGCCCGCGTCGAGGCTGGTGTAGAGGTATTCGGCGCCCAGGGTGACCCGGTCGCTGACCCACATCTCGCCGCCGAAGCCCAGCTGATATCCGGTCGCGTCGTCTTCCGACGTCAGGGGCGCAAAGCTGTTCGCGGCGTTGGTGGTGAAGAAGGTGTCCGTCACCTTGGCCATCGCCGCGCCGCCCGTGGCGTAGACGAGCGACCGGCCGAAGCTGCGACCCACGCGCAGGCGGGCGGCGTACATGACGTCGTCCAGCTGGCGGTTGAACTGATAGGCGGCCGGGGTGGTGCTGAAGGCGGTGGCGAAGTCCTCGACGTCGACGCTGCCGGCCTCGATCACCGCGCCATAGACCCAGGGACCCGACTGCAGGTCGTAACCGATGCGCGCCGAGATATCGGTTTCGAGGTTGTCGTCGCCGACGCACCCGGCGGCGAAGTTGTTGGCCAGCGCCTTGCCGCCGCAGAATCCGCCGGGGTTCGCCGTCGTGGGCCCGAAGGCGTCGACGCCCGCACTGTTGCGCACCGTGTCGTCGAACGCGCCGTTCAGGTTGGTGTCGAAGACGACCCGCTCGTCTTCGTCGTCGTCGATCAGGGCGCCGCCGACGGTCAGTCCGATGTAGGGGCCGCTCCAGTCCTGGGCGGCGGCTGCGCCGGCACCGGACATCAGCACGGCGGTCGCGGCCGCGGCCAGATAGATGTTTCGCATGTCATTCCTCCGGCGGCCTCCTGCAGGCCGTCCTTGCGGCAACTACGCGGAGACCCGGCGTCCGGATGCGTCCGGCCGGCGACCTAGCCGAGAAGTCTCGCCACCTGCGCGCGCGGCGCCTATATGCCTCGCTCAGCCGAGGAGCCGCCCATGGCCTACGCCGCCCGTGACGACCGCCCCGCCGACAAGGCCGAGCGCTATCTCGAACTCGAGGACGAAATCGCCGCCGTGCTCGAAGGCGAGCCGAACCGAATCGCACGCATGGCCACCGTGGCCTCGATGCTGGCCGACGCCTTCCCGGTCTTCTTCTGGACGGGCTTCTACGTGGTGGATCCCGACAAGCCGGGAGAGCTGGTCGTCGGCCCATATCAGGGGACGCTGGGCTGCCTGCGTATCGCCTTCGGCCGTGGGGTGTGCGGCACGGCGGCGCGCGAGCGGGCGACACAGATCGTCGCCGACGTCCACGCCTTCCCCGGCCACATCGCCTGCGACAGCCGCTCGGCCAGCGAAATCGTCGTGCCGGTCTTCGACCCCGCCGGCGAGCTGATCGCCGTGTTCGACGTGGACGCGACGGAGACGTCCGCCTTTGACGAGGTGGACGCCGAGGCTCTGGAACGGCTGCTGGGTCGGGTGTTCACTCAATAAACCCGTCATCCTCGGGCTTGTCCCGAGGACCCATCGTTCAACGACCCGAACCTCCAATCAGGAGAAAAGCGTGTTGACGACCTGCAGGGACAGGCGGTCCGTGCGGCGGACGAATGGGTCCTCGGGACAAGCCCGAGGATGGCGGGTATGGGGGAAAGGAATTTGGGAGAGTCATCCATGTCGAAACGGGTGATCGCCGTCACGGGGGGGCATGGCGTCCTGGGCCGGGCTGTCGTGGATGCGGCGCTGGCCGACGGGCTGAACGTCGCCGTCATCGATCACGCCAGGGGTCTGTCGGCGCCGGAGGGCGTGCTTGAGCTGGGCGGCGTCGATCTGACCGATGCCGCGGCGGCCCGGACCGCCATCGAGGCCGTGGTCGCCAACTTCGGCCGGCTCGACGCGCTTCTGAACGTCGCGGGCGGTTTCGTCTGGCAGACCACCGATGACGCCGACCCGGCCTGGGCGCGGATGTTCGCCCTCAACCTGACCACCGCCCTGAACGCCAGCCGCGCCGCCCTGCCGCACCTCAAGGCCTCGCCGGAAGGCCGCATCGTCAATGTCGGAGCGAACGCCGCCCTGAAGAGCGCCGCCGGCATGGGCGCCTACGCCGCCTCCAAGGCCGGGGTCCATCGCCTGACCGAAAGCCTCGCCGAGGAGCTCAAGGACAGCTCCGTCACCGTCAACGCCGTCCTGCCCTCGATCCTCGACACCGAGCAGAACCGCGCCGACATGCCTGACGCAGACCCCGCAAAATGGGTCCAGCCCGCCGATCTGGCGCGCGTCATGCTGTTCCTCGCCTCGCCGGAGAGCCGCGCCGTCACCGGCGCCCTGATCCCCGTCACGGGACGGGTTTGATGGAACTGACCCGTTCGGTCCTGTACCTGCCCGCCAGCAATCCGCGCGCAATCGAGAAGGCGCGGGGTCTCGACGCCGACGCGGTGATCCTCGATCTGGAAGACGCGGTCGCGCCCGACGCCAAGACCGAGGCTCGCAGGGCGGTCGTCGAGGCTCTGACGGCGGGCGGCTTCCGCGCTAGGGTCGGGGTGCGGATCAACGGCCTGGACACAGCCTGGGGCGCCGACGACCTGGTTGCGCTTCAGACGCTCCGCCCCGCCTTCGTGGTCGCGCCCAAGATCGAGAGCCCCGAGGCGGTGCATGACGTAGCGCGCCGCCTGCCTGAGGGCGTCGCCTTGTGGATCATGGTCGAAACCCCGCTCTCGCTGCTGCGCCTCGACCGGATCGCCGGGGCCGGCGCGCCGTTGGCGGCGCTGATGCTCGGCATCAACGACCTCGGCGAGCGGATGAACCTCGTCCTGGGACCAGAGCGGGAGGCGCTCAAGCCGTGGCTGGCCGCCGTCGTGGCCGCCGCGCGCGGACATGGCCTGCTGGCGATCGACGGCGTGGTCAACGCCACCGACGACGCCGTCCGGCTCGAGACCGAATGCCGGCAGGGCCGCGCCTTCGGCTTCGACGGCAAGAGCCTGATCCATCCGGCCCAGATCGCCGCCGCCAACGCCGCCTTCTCGCCCTCGCCGGAAGAAGTCGCCAAGGCTCAGGAAGTCGTCGCCGCCTTCGCCGCCGCCGACGCCGAGGGCAAGGGCGCCATCCGCGTCGGCTACCGCATGGTCGAGCGGCTGCACCTCGACGCCGCCCACCGCCTGCTCGCCCGCCACGCGGCGGCCTCGACGCGGCCGGAAGCGGAGCCTATCTAGTCCGTCCAGAAACAGAACCCGGCCCTCAAGCAGCGAGGCGCCGCGCGCCGAGCGATAGGGCCCACCTCTCATGACCCATGCCGTCATCGCCGCCACCGGCCTGTTCACGCCGGAGCAGTCGATCTCCAATGAAGAGCTCGTCGCCGCGTACAACGCCTACGCGGAGCGCTTCAACGCCGAGCACGCCGCGGAAATCCAGGAAGGCGACGTCGCCGCCCTGACGCCCTCCTCCGTCGAGTTCATCGAGAAGGCCTCGGGCATCAAGAGTCGCTTCGTGCTCGACAAGGCCGGCGTGCTCGATCCGGAGCGAATGACGCCCAACATCCCCGAGCGCGGGAACGACGAGCTCTCCATCATGGCCGAGATGGCCGTCGCGGCGGCCCGGCAGGCGATCGAGGCGTGGGGCAAGCCGGTCTCGGAGATCGGCGCCGTCCTGTGCGCCGCCTCCAACATGCCCCGGCCCTACCCGGCGCTGGCGGTGGAGATCCAGCAGGCGCTGGGCATCGACGGCTTCGGATTCGACATGAACGTCGCCTGCTCCTCGGCGACCTTCGGCATCAAGACCGCGGCGGACTTCATCGCCTCGGGTTCGGTCAAGGCCGTGCTGATGGTCAATCCGGAAGTCTGCTCCGCCCACCTCAACTTCCGCGACCGCGACAGCCATTTCATCTTCGGCGACGTGGCCACGGCGGTGATCGTCGAGTCGTCGGACACGGCCGGACCGGGCGGCTGGGACGTGCTGGGCACGCGGCTGAAGACGGTGTTCTCGAACAACATCCGCAACAATTTCGGCTTCCTGAACAACGCCGCCCCCGAAGGCGTCGGTCAGCCGGACAAGCTGTTCATCCAGCAGGGCCGCAAGGTCTTCAAGGACGTGGTGCCGATGGTGTCGGACATGATCGTCGACCACGCCGCCGACCTGGGCCTCGACCCTCAGGGGCTGAAGCGGCTTTGGCTGCACCAGGCCAATATCAACATGAACCAGTTCATCGGCCGCAAGGTGCTGGGCCGCGAGCCGACGCCGGAAGAGAACGTCATCGTGCTGGACGAATACGCCAACACCTCCTCCGCCGGCTCGATCATCGCCTTCCACCTGCGTCAGCAGGACATGGCGCCCGGCGACCTCGGCCTGATCTGCAGCTTCGGCGCCGGCTACTCCGCGGGCACGGTGTTCGTCAGGAAGCGCTGAACCCGTTCAGGCCGCCGCCACGGCCTCGATCTCCACCAGCCACGCTTCGTCGAAGATGCCGGCGACGATGACCGTCAGCGCCGGCTGACGCCCCGCGAGGCGGCGCAGCCGGACCTCGCGGTTTTCGAGCGCGTAGTGGCGGTCGGACAGGAAGGTGGTCGCCTTCACCAGGTTATCGAGCGTCATCCCCGCGGCGGTCAGCTGGGTTTCGATATTGTCCCAGACCTGCTCGCACTGGCCGAGGAAATCGGGCGCGATCGAACCGTCGGGGGCCACCGGGATCTGGCCAGACAGATAGAGCCAGCGGCTCGGCGCAAGGACCTCCACCGCCTGTGGATACGAACCCTCGACCGGCGGCGAGCCGTCGCCGGTCAGGGGCCGTATCGTCGCCGTCACTGCCGGGCGCCGTCCGAGCGGGCGCGAACCGCGGCGAACTCCGAGGTCGACTTCCAGCCGGGCCAGTCGCTGCTGTTGGCGAGGTCGAGACCGAGCCGGTAGAGCAGGGTCAGGTTCTCGACCGCGGAGGTCAGGTCCCAATCCGCCGACCACTCGTCCGAAGGCTTGTGGTAGTCGGCGGCGAACTTGGCGCGCCAGGCGGCCTCGCCGGCGGCCCGGCCGCCGTCGACCCAGTCCCAGCCGTGCCAGGGCATGATCGCGGGAACGCCCGCGCGGGCGAACGGGAAATGGTCCGAACGGTAATAGAAATTCTGATCCGGCATGCCGTCGTCGGACACATAGCGACCCAGCGGCTCCGCCAGCGCCTGCAGCCGGTCCTCCAGATCGTTCTGCCCTTTGCCGAAGATCGGGATATCGCGGGTCGGGCCGGACAGCGGCAGCATGTCGATGTTGATGTCGGCCACGGTAGTTTCGAGCGGATAGACGGGATCGGCCGCATATCCATAGGCCCCCATCAGACCCATCTCCTCGGCGGCCATATGGGCGAACACGACCGAGCGTTTCGGGGCCGGGCCGGCCTTGAACTGGCGCGCCACCTCCAGCACGCCGATGGTGCCCGAGGCGTTGTCCCAGGCGCCGTTGAAGATCTTGTCGTCGCCGGGGGTTTCCGGGTGCTGGGCCTCGCCGCCGACATGGTCCCAGTGGGCCGAATAGATGATCGTCTCTTCGGGGTGTTCGGCGCCCGGAATCCGCGCCAGCAGATTGTGCGTCACCAGCGTCTCGATCGTCTCCGCCGCCTCCACCGACAGGGTGACGCCGGTCAGGGGCACAGCCGTGAAGGAGCCTGTGCCGATGCTGCTCAGGCTCGCCAAGTCGAGACCCGCCGCCGAGGCCCATGCGGCCCCGACATCGTGGTTGATCGCGCCGGAGAACTCGACGTCCGCCGCGCCGGGGGTCATGCGACGGGGTCGGGCGCCGCCGCGCGCGACGCCCTGCCAGGCGGTCGATGCGCCCGTTTCCGGCACCAGCGTGATGACGCCCACCGCCCCGCGGCGGAACGCTTCATCGGCCTTGTAGGCCGCGGACTGGTAGTTGGTGGCGTACTGGCCGTTGAAGCGCTCGCCCTCCGGCTCGCCGGACACGACCACCACGACCTTTCCGCGGACGTCGACATCGCCATAGTCGTCCCACTGCCGTTCCGGGGCGGTGATGCCGTGGCCGGCGAACACCACCGGGGCGTTCCGCACCGCGGCGCGCCCGTCATTGGTCGAGGCGCGCAGGACGATGTCCGTTCCGGGCGTGAGCGCATGGCTTTGACCGTCGGGTCCCGTCCAGCTGGCGGTCGCGCCCGCCACCGGCGTGTAGGTCTTCAGCTCGACCGGCTGCAGCCACTGGCCGTTCGGGCCGCCCGGCTCGAAGCCCATCGCCTCGTACTGACCCTGCAGCCAGCTCAGCACCATCCGCTCGCCCTCGGTGCCGGGATAGCGGCCCTGGAACTCGTCGGTGCTGATCGTCCGGATGTTCTCGCTGATCCGGGCGGCGGAAATGTCCTGGGCCGAGGCCATGCCGGCGGCCATCAGCATGGCGGCGACGGCGGCGCCGCCGATCATCTTGCGCAACATTCGGGGCTCCATAAGGCGTGCAGGACAGTTTAGGGGCAGGAGCCCGCCGCGCCCATTAAGTTTTCGTCATCTGGCCGGGCGGCGCGGCCTCAGCGGCGGCGGGCCGCACTGGGGGCCCGCGCCGGTCCGAACTCCGAGCCGGCCATCCACTCGGGCCAGTCGCGGCTGTTAGCCAGATCGCGGCCGATGGCGAGGATCAGCTCCAGATCCTCGACCTGCCCTCGCAGGTCCCAATCCGCGGACCATTCGTCGTCGGCCTGGTGATAGCGCCTCGAACTGTATTCGGACCGGGCGGCGTCGCGCGCGGCGATCGGCTCGTCCCGGAAAGCGCCGCCGCCCTCTGCATAGGCCATCGGCACGCCGCGCTTGGCCAGCGGGAAGTGGTCGGAGCGGAAATAGCTGCCGGCGGCGGGGTTGCCGTCCGGCTTGGTGGTGCGGCCCTGCCGCGCGGCCTCGGCCGTCAATCGGGCATCGAGGTTGGATTGACCGGAGCCGATGATGTCCACATCGGCCACCCGGCCATAGACATTCATCGCGTCGATGTTGAAGCCGGCTACCGTCGTCTCGAGCGGGTAGACCGGGTTGGCGGCGTAGAACTCGGAGCCCAGCAGCCCGCTCTCCTCGGCGGTGAAGCTGATCATCACGATCGAGCGCTCGGGCCGCGGCCCGGCGCCCCAGACCCGCGCCAGCTCAAGCAGGCCGGCGGTGCCCGTGGCGTTGTCGACGGCGCCGTTGAAGATGCGGTCGCCGCTGGCGTCCGGCTCGCCGACGCCGATGTGGTCCCAGTGCCCGGTGTAAAGGATGGTCTCGTCGGGATGGGTCGTCCCCGGCAGGCGCGCGATGACGTTGCGGGTGGTGACCTGGCTGGTCGCGACATCGAACATACCGCTGAAGCTGGCGTTCGCCAGCTCGACCGGGCGGAAGTCGCGGCTGCGGGCGGCGGTCTTCAGCGCCTCGAAATTCTGACCGGCGCGGCGGAACAGATCGACCGCCACGTCGCGCTGGATCCACGCCTCCATGGAGACGCGTTCGGCGGCGGCGTTGGCGCGCACGATGTCGAACTGCGGTCCCGACCAGCTGTTCTGCACCGTGGCCCAGCCATACGAGGCCGGAGCCGTCTCGTGCACGATGATGACCCCGGCGGCGCCCTGCCGCGCGGCCTCCTCGTACTTGTAGGTCCAGCGGCCGTAGTAGGTCATGGCCCGGCCGTTGAAGGTGTTCAGCGCCGGCTCCTCGAAGTCCGCGTCGTTGACCAGCACGACGATGACCTTGCCGCGCACGTCCACGCCCTTGAAATCGTCCCAGTTCCGCTCGGGCGCCTTGATGCCGTAGCCGACGAACACGAGAGGAGCGTCCGTCAGCATGACGTGATCGCCGGGCAGCCGGGTCGAGACGACGATCTGCTGGCCCTGCGTCAGCGGGATGGATTCGCCGCCCACCTTGAGCTGGACCCCCCGCACGTTCGAAGCGTTGAAGCGGTTCAGGGCCACGTCCTGCGTGAACTGGCCGTTCGGCCCGCCGGGCTGGAAGCCGGCCGCCGCGTACTGCTCGCTCAGATAGCGGACCGTCATCTCCTCCGCCGGCGTGGCGATGCCCCGGCCCTGGTATTCGTCGCTGGCGAGGATGCGGACATGTTCGGACAGGCGCGCGGTGTCGAAGGCGGCGCTGGGCGCGGACGGCGCCGGAGCGACACCTCCCGTCGAGGCGCAGGCGGACATCAGGGCCGCGGCGGCGAGCACGGCGGCGGTCGGGAACAGACGCATGGGGAGAGGCACCCTCAGTCGAGACAACAGAGCCGCGACCCTAGGGCGAGGTCAGCCGGCTGTCGACAGAGAGCTCCCAAGGTGCGCCGCGCCCATGAAAAAGCCGCCGACGCGTCTGCGCCGGCGGCTTTCCCTGACTTCGATGGGCCGTAGCTTAGTGCGCCACGCCCTTCCAGATGCGGCGGTAGCTCAGATAGGTCACGCCCGCGAACAGCAGCAGGAAGATCAGCACGCCCACGCCGGTCTGCTTGCGCTGGACCTGTTTGGGGTCGGACGCCCAGGCGATGTAGGCGGCGACGTCCTTGGCCATCTGGTCCTTCGACGCGATGGTGCCGTCGTCGTAGGTCACCTGCCCCGCGCGCAGCGGGTCGGGCATGGCGATGAAGCCGCCCGGCGGAACGTGCGCGCCGTCGGGCATGAACGGCGTCAGGTCGCCGGCCATGTACTCGTTGTAGTGCTGGCCGGGACGGATCTCGAGGCCGGCGGGCGGCGCCGCGTAGCCCATCAGCAGCGAATAGATGTAGTTCGCGCCGCCGTGACGGGCCTTGGCCATCACCGACAGGTCGGGCGGAGCCGCGCCGCCGTTGGCCGCGGCGGCGGCCGTGGCGTTCGGGTAGGGGTTGGGGAACCGGTCCGCGGGGACGCCGTCGCGCATCATCGCTTCACCGGTCTCGGTGTCGATGTCGGCGATCTGCACTTCCTTGGCCAGCGCCTTGACGAAGCGGTTCTCGGCCGGATTGACCTGATGCTCGTCGTAGAAGGGGCCGCCCGGCTCCGCGAGGGTGCGGAAATGCATCAGGTTCATGCTGTGGCACGAGGCGCAGACCTCGCGGTACACCTTGTAGCCCCGCTGCAGCTGGCCCTGATGGAAGGCGCCGAAGGGGCCGTCGAACGAGAAGCCGCCGTCGCGCAGCGCGTGGGCGCCGCCCTCGGCCGCCATGGCCGGGGCTCCGCCGAGGGCGAGCCCAGCCGCGGCGGCGATCAGGACGAGGGTCTTCTTCATGGAGCGGATGTTCGTCTGGAGGGTCATGGTCGCGATCAGCCCTTCTTCTCGGCCGAGGCCGGAGCCGCCGCCGTCATCGCATCGCCGCCCGCGCCCGGCAGGACCGGTTCCGAGATGGTCGCCGGGATCGGCAGCGGGGATTCCCGCAAGCCCACCAGAGGCATGATGATCAGGAAGAAGGCGAAGTAGTAGGCCGTGGCGAACCGCGTCAGCCACAGATAGCTGTTCAGGTCGCCGTCGATCAGGATGAAGGTCTTGAAGTCGCCGATCACCGGCGCGTCCGGCAGCTGGGCGCCGCACCAGCCGAGGATCAGACCGACCACCACGAAGATGATGAAGAAGGTCCGCATCGCCGGGCGATAGCGCATCGACCGCACCTTCGACGTGTCTAGCCAGGGCAGGATGAACAGCACGCCGATGGAGCCGAACATCGCCACCACGCCGCCGAACTTGTCCGGGATGGCGCGCAGGATCGCGTAGAAGGGCAGCATGTACCACTCGGGCACGATGTGCGCCGGGGTCTGCAGCGGGTTGGCCGGGATGTAGTTGTCGGCGTGGCCCAGGGCGTTCGGCATGAAGAAGACGAACAGGGCGAACAGGATCAGGAACAGGACGATGGCGAAGCCGTCTTTGACCGTGAAGTACGGGTGGAACGGCACCGTGTCCTTGGCCGCCCGCTCCTTGGGGATCAGGATGCCGACCGGATTGTTCTGGCCGGCGTGGTGCAGGGCCCACAGGTGCAGGACCACGCAGCCGGCGATCACGAACGGCAGCAGGTAGTGCAGCGAGAAGAAGCGGTTCAGCGTGGCGTTGTCGATCGCCGGGCCGCCGCGCAGCCACACCAGCAGGGGCTCGCCCACGACCGGGATGGCGCCGATCAGATTGGTGATCACCTCGGCGCCCCAGTAGGACATCTGGCCCCACGGCAGGACGTAGCCGAGGAAGGCGGTGGCGATCAGCAGGAAGAAGATCAGGCAGCCGACGATCCAGATCATCTCGCGCGGCGCCTTGTAGGAGCCGTAGTAGAGCCCGCGCAGCATGTGGATGTAGACCGCGATGAAGAACATCGAGGCGCCGTTGGCGTGGGTGTACCGGATCACGTCGCCGCCGTTGACGTCGCGCATGATGCGCTCGACCGAGGCGAAGGCCATCTCGGTGTTCGGCACATAGTGCATGGCCAGGATGACGCCGGTGGCGATCTGGATCACCAGGCAAAGCATCAGGATGCCGCCGAAGGTCCACCAGTAGTTGAGGTTCTTCGGGGTCGGCAGCGACATGTAGTCGGCCCCGAAGCGGATGATCGGCAGGCGGCTGTCAAACCACTTTTCGACGCCCGACCTGGGGACGTAGGAGGATTCGTGTTCGCTCATCGGTCTCGCCCTCAGCCGATCTTGATGCGGGTGTCGGAGAGGTAGGCGTACTCCGGCACGACCAGATTCTTGGGCGCCGGTCCCTTACGGATGCGGCCCGAGGTGTCGTAGTGCGAGCCGTGGCAGGGGCAGAACCAGCCGCCGAAGTCGCCGGTGCCGAAGGTCGGGATGCAGCCCAGGTGCGTGCAGTTGCCCAGCAGCACCAGATACTGCTGGTGCCCTTCCTTGACGCGCTCGGCGTCGGTCTGGGGATCCGGCAGGCCGGCGCGGTCGTCGGCGCGGGCGGCGGCGATCTCGGCCGGGGTGCGGTAGCGCACGAACACCGGCTTGCCCTGCCATTTCACGACGACCTGCTGGCCTTCCTGAACCTTGGTCATATCGAACTCGATCGACGCCAGCGCCAGCGTGTCGGCGGCGGGGTTCATCGAGTTGATCAGCGGCCAGGCCAGCATGGCCCCGGCGCCCACGGCGGCCGCGCCGGCCGCGATGTGGATGAAGTCCCGGCGGGAGGCGTCGCCGCCCTCGCCGTTGTCAGTCACGACCGATTCGGCCACGTCTTACTCCTCATGCGCCGCGATCCGCACCCGAGAGGGGGCGCGGCTGGCGCGGCTTGAATGCTTTAGCGGCTTCCCGTCGATCTGACCCGGCCCGGCGTTGCGGCTCATCGCCGCAAACTGCGCCGCCTCGTTGAGAAACAGTCGCATTTCGAGCCGCGACAGACCCCCGGGCCGCGCGTATGAGGGCCTTAGAATGCGTCTCGCCCTTTTTCAACCAGCCATTCCCCAGAACGTGGGCGCCTGCATCCGGCTGAGCGCCTGTTTCGGGGTCGAGCTTCACGTCATCGAGCCCGCCGGCTTCCGTTTCGACGACCGGGCGATGAAGCGCGCGGCGCTGGATTACGGGCCGCTGGGACATCTGGTCCGGCATTCCGGCTGGGACGAATTCCGGCGCGACCGGGGGCCCGGCCGGCTGGTGCTGTTCACCACGAAGGGCGCGACGCCGCTGAACGCCTTCGGCTTCCAGCCCGACGACACCCTGCTGTTCGGCAGCGAACCCTCCGGCGCCCCGGATCATGTCCACGCGGCGGCGGATGCGCGGGTGGTGATCCCGATCCAGCCGGAGGCCCGCTCGCTCAACCTGTCGGTCAGCGCGGGGATCGCGCTGTGGGAAGCCCTCAGGTCAAAACAGGCCTGATCCTTCTCCCATTGGGAGAAGGTGGCGCGTGAGCGCCGGATGAGGGTCGGCTCTGCGCTTCGGCGAAGCCGCCGCTCCTTCCCTGACGCGGCTTGCGCCGACGGCGTCCACCCGGCCCTCACCCTTTCGCCTGACCGATCGCTTCGCTCCCGGAGGCTCAAGCCCTCTCCCATTGGGAGAGGGAGCCTATTCCGGCGCCGCCGTCTCCGGCAGCGTCGCCAGGCTTGGCCGCTCGCCTTTCCTCCGCTCGGCAACCGCCTCGACCGCGCGCATGACCCGCAGCACGTTCTCGCCGGCCAGCTTGCGGATGTCGGCCTCGCTCCAGCCCGCCGCCATCAAGGCCGCGAGAATGCGCGGATAGGCGTCCACGCCCTCAAGCCCGTCCGGCAGACTGCCTACGCCGTCGAAGTCGCCGCCGAGACCGACGTGATCGATCCCGGCTGCCTCGCGCACGTGCTGGATGTGGGCCACGACGTCCGCGACGCCGGCGCGGGGCGCCACGTTCGCGGTCGTCCACGCCTGCAGCCCTGCGGCCACCGCCGCCGGGTCACCCGGGTGCAGCGCCTTCAGGCGGGCGTCCTCGGCGGCGCGAGCCGCGCCCCACGCCCGGACCGCCTCGCTCACGAAGCCCGGCACGAAGGTCACCATCACCACCCCGCCGTCCTCGGCCATCAGCCGCAGGACGCTGTCAGGCACGTTGCGAGGATGCGCCGTCACCGCCCGGGCCGACGAGTGGGAAAAGATCACCGGCGCCTCGGATGCGCGCATGGCGTCCAGCATCGTCTCCTCTGAGACGTGGCTGAGATCGACCATCATCCCCAGCCGGTTCATCTCGCGCACGACCTCTTCGCCGAACGGGCTCAGCCCGCCCCACTTCGGCGCGTCGGTGGCGCTGTCGGCCCACGTGGTCGTCGTCGAATGGGTCAGCGTCATGTAGCGCGCGCCCGCGTCGTGGAACTCGCGCAGCAGACCCAGCGAATCGTCGATTGAATAGCCGCCCTCCATGCCGATCAGCGAGGCGATTTTGCCGCGCCGGTGGATGCGCTCGACGTCGTCGGCCGTCGTGGCCAGTTCGAAGGTGTCGGGGTGGGCGGCCACCAGCCGCTTGACCGTGTCGATCTGCTCGAAGGTCGCCTTGGCCGCCTCGACCGGGGTCAGGCTGGCGGGCACATAGACCGACCAGAACTGGCCGCCGACGCCGCCGGCGCGCAGGCGTGGAATGTCGGTGTGCAGCGCGGTCGACGCGTCGAGGTTGGTGGTCAGATCGACCGCATGCGGATCGTTGCCGTGCCTCTGCCGCAGCGCCCAAGGCAGGTCGTTATGCCCGTCGATCAGGGGCGTCCGCCGCAGGATCTGCAAGGCGCGGGCCTCGCCGGCGGCGGGGCTCTGGGCCGCGGCGGGACCGGCGGTCAGGGCGAGGACGACGGACGACAGAAGGGCGGTGCGGATCATGACGACTCCCGGATGGCGGCGCCGGGACAGTGGCAGAGGGGAGCAACGGGTCAAGCGGCCCCTCTCCCCTTGCGGGAGAGGGAAACCGCGCACGGCGGCGGAGGCGCCGTCTTTGCGCGGTTGGGTGAGGGTCGCACAGGCGGAGCGGTTCGACCCCTCGTCCGACCTCGCTCCGCTCGGCCACCTTCTCCCGCAAGGGGAGAAGGACTAGAGACGCCGAATGAGTGAGACTGACCCGACCCTCGACCACCGCAAGGCCGAAACCCGCGCCTGGTTCGAGGCCCTGCGCGATCGCATTCACGCGGGGCTCGAGGCGCTGGAGGACGAAGCGCCGGCCGACCGCTTCCCCGGCGAACCCGGCCGTTTCGTCCGCACGCCGTGGGACCGTCCCGAGGGCGGCGGCGGCGTCATGGGCATGATGCACGGGCGGCTGTTCGAAAAGGTCGGCGTCCACGTCTCGACGGTGCACGGGACCTTCCCCGCCGACTACGCGAAGACGGTGCCGGGCGCGGCGGAGGACCCCCGGTTCTTCGCCACCGGGATCAGCCTGATCTGCCATCCGGTCAGCCCGCGCGTGCCGGCGGTGCACATGAACACCCGTTTCATCGCCACGACCCAGAGCTGGTTCGGCGGCGGGGCCGACCTGACCCCTGTGCTCGACGTCGACCGCCGCCCTGACGCCCCTGACACCGTCGCCTTCCACGCCGCCCTGCAGGCCGCCTGCGACGCCCATGACCCGAACTGGCACACGAAGTTCAAGGCGTGGTGCGACGAGTATTTCTGGCTGCCGCACCGCAACGAGCCGCGCGGCACCGGCGGCATTTTCTACGACCACCACGACAGCGGCGACTACGCCCGCGACTTCGCTTTCACCCGGGACGTCGGTACGGCCTTCCTCGACGTCTACAGCGCCATTGTTCAGCGGCGGATGGTTGAGCCCTGGACGGCGGACGAGCGCGAGGAGCAGCTGGTCCGGCGCGGCCGCTACGTCGAGTTCAACCTGCTCTACGACCGCGGCACCATGTTCGGCCTCAAGACCGGCGGCAACGTCGACTCGATCCTCAGTTCGATGCCGCCCGTGGTGAAGTGGCCGTAGGGCTGGTCTACGGCGCCCACACCTCGGCCCGCCCGCCGGCCTCGCCCAGCGTCTCCACGACCCAGCCGCAGATTTCGCGGGCGGCGTCCTCGCTCCCCATCGGGGGGTTCAGCACCACCATGGCGCAGCCGTTCATCTTCATGGGATTGTTCAGCGGCCTGAGACGCGCCTCGGCGACCAGCACCCGCCCGGCCCCGGCCGCCGCGAGCCGACGCAGGAAGCCGTCGAACGTCTCCATGTCCTTCAGCGGCGTCCAGATCGCGACCGTGGCGCGCGCGTCCGCCCGCACGATGGCCGCGCCCGCATCCGCCGCGCGCAGATAGTCGTCCGGTTGCTCGAACGGCGGATCGATCAGGACCAACGGCCCGGTCGCCCGGCCGGCCCATTCCACCGCCTGGTCATAGCCGTCCCCGCCTTCCGCCATCGCCTCCGGAAAGGGCGCGAGCGCCTCGGCGAGCAGGGACAGGACCGGCGGGTTCAGCTCGAAGCCGACGTAGCGGTCGTCCGCCCGCAGCCTCCGCGCGATCAGCAGCGGCGAGCCGGGGTAGAAGCGCGCGCCGCCGTCGGGATTGAGCGCGGCGACCTCCGTCGCCAGCGCCTCGATCAGCGGCGGCCGGTCAGCCGACGCCATCAGTCGGGCGATCCCCGCCTCCGCCTCCTTCGAACGGGCGGCGTCACCGGTCAGGTCGTACAGCCCCGCGCCCGCGTGGGTGTCGATCACGGTCGCGGGTCCGTTCGCCTGCGTCCGCTCCAGCAGCCAGAGGAGGAGGGCGTGCTTCACCAGATCGGCGAAATTCCCGGCGTGGAAGCTGTGGCGATAGTTCATGCCCTGCCCTCCTCCGCCCGGCGGCCGGGGTCAAGCGGAACCCGAGCGGTTCGCGTCACGTTGCCGGTCCTCTCCGCCCACGGCTGAAGGTCGCCATGTCCGTCCTCGTCATTCTTTTCGGACTCGCCCGCTGATGGGCGCTCCAGCCGTCGACGCTGTGGAGCGTGCGGAGATTCCGGAGGGCCTGACCTTCAGCAGCGACGCCCAGCCGGGCCTGAAGCGGGTCGCAACCGGCGACGGCTTCGAATACTTCGACCCGGACGGAGAGCGGATTGAAGACCCGCAGGTTCTGGATCGCATCCGGGCGCTGGCGATCCCGCCGGCCTGGACCGATGTGTGGATATCGCCGCAAGCCTCCGGCCACATCCAGGCGACGGGCCGCGACGTGAAAGGGCGCAAGCAGTACCGCTATCACGACGGCTGGAGCGCCCATGCGTCGGAGACCAAGTTCGAGCGGTTGCCCGCGTTCGCCCAGGCCCTGCCGAGGCTGCGCAAGCGGGTGGAGCGGGACATGGCCAGCCGGGGCATAACCCGGGACAAGGTGCTGGCCACCGCCGTGCGGCTGCTGGAGACGACCCTCATCCGCGTCGGCAACGCCCAGTACGCCAGGCAGAACCGCTCCTACGGCCTGACCACGCTCAACAAGCGCCACCTTGAGGTGGGAGCGACCGCCCTGACCTTCGCCTTCCGGGGAAAGAGCGGGGTCGAGCACGAGGTTCGCGTCCGGGACCGACGGCTGGCGACCGTGGTGCGCGCGCTGCGCGAGCTGCCGGGTCAGCAACTGTTCAAATATCGCGACGCCGACGGCGCCCTGTGCACGATCACCTCGGACGACGTGAACGCCTACATCCGCGAGGCCATGGGCGAGCAGTTCTCGGCCAAGGATTTCCGCACCTGGGCCGGCACGGTCTCGGCGGCGCGAGCCCTGCGCGACATGCCGACGCCGGCCTCTCCGACCGAGGCGAAGCGGAAGATCACCGTCTGCGTCAAGGCCGTGTCGGGGGTGCTCGGCAATACGCCCACGGTGTGCCGGTCGTCCTACGTCCACCCGAAGGTGTTCGAGATGTTCGAAAGCGGCGCCCTCACGGCCCTGCCTCGTCCCGACGCCGCGAGCTTCGAGAAGGCGCTGATCAAGACATTGCGCTGAAGACGCGGTATTTACGGATTCGACAATAACGGCGGTTTGCGAACCGCCTCAGTCGGAGGGGTCCATGATGTCCGTTTCAGCCAGTTTTCTGCGTCTGAGCGTTCTCTTCGTTCTGCTGGGCGTTTCGCTCGGCTACTGGATGGGCGCGTCGCACAACTTCATCGTCTCGCCGGTGCATGCCCACATCAACCTGCTCGGCTGGGTGTCCATGTTCCTGTACGGCCTGTTCTATCGCGTCTTTCCGGACGCGGCCGTCGGCTGGCTCCCGAAGGTCCATCTCGCCCTCGCCGTCATCGGCTTGCCGGTCATGATGGTCGGGCTGACAATCCAACTGCTGGCCATTCCCAGCCTGATGGCGGTCGTCCCGGTCCTGATGATCGTCGGGCCGACGATGGTCGTGTTGGGCATGTTCGCGTTCGCGGTGATCGTCTTCCGGGCGACCGGCGGGCGGAGCGCCGCGGCCGCGTGAGACTTCAGGCCGTCGCCCAGTAGCCGAGGCTGCGGGCATTCACCGGGGCGCGCGTCGCCTCGATCCGCGCCATGATCACGGACTTGAACGCGTCCGCCTGTTCCGCCCCCGACAGCAGCCGCAGCGAGCGGATGATGCGGGTGATCCGGAGGTGGTTGTGGTCGTGCGGCGCGAGCCAGTGCGGGGTCGCGGCGTAGAAGGCGGCCATCCGGTCGGTCGCGGCCGCAAGCGCGCATTGCGCCAGGGTCGAGGTCCGGATCGTCTCGACCTCGGCTTCGGTCAGCACCGGCGCGTCCGGCACGGCGGCGGACCGCTCCGGCAGCGGGAACAGCCACTGAATGAAGTCGTGCGTCCGCTCCAGATCGGCGTCGTTCATCGACAGGACGTCGAACACCGTCCGTCCGCGCCCGTCCCGCCCGTCGCCTTCCAGAAACGACGCCAACGCGCCGGCGTCAGCCATCGGTCGGTCGCCTAGGCCGCCTTGTCCCAGTTCAGGACCACCTTGCCCGACTGGCCCGACCGCATCGCTTCGAAGCCTTCCTCGAAGCGCTCGTAGCTCATCTGGTGGGTGATCAGCGGGGTCAGGTCCAGACCCGCCTTGAGCAGGCCCAGCATCTTGCGCCAGGTCGTGAACATCTCGCGGCCGTAGACGCCCTTGATCGTCAGCGCCTTGAGGATGATCGCGCCCCAGTCGGTCTCCATCGGCTTCGACGGGATGCCCAGCATGGCCATGCCGCCGCCCATGATCAGGGTGTCGACGCACTGTTTGAAGGCGATCGGCGAACCCGACATCTCCAGCGCCACGTCGAAGCCGACCTTGAGGCCGAGCTCGTGCATGACGTCCTTCAGATCTTCCTTCGTGGTGTTCACCGTCCGGACCCCCGGCGCGACCTTCTGCGCCAGCTCCAGCCGGAAGTCGTTGATGTCCGTCAGAACCACGGTCCGCGCGCCGGCGTGACGCGCGACCGCGGCCGCCATCATGCCGATGGGGCCGGCGCCGGTGACCAGCACGTCCTCGCCCAGCAGGTCGAACTGCTGCGCCGTGTGCACGGCGTTGCCGAACGGGTCCAGGATCGAGCCGATCTCGTAGGGCACGTCGTCCGGCAGCTCGATGACATTGAAGGCCGGCGCCACGACATACTCGGCGAAGGCGCCCTGACGGTTCACGCCGATGCCCTTGGTCGCGGGATCGAGGTGGAAATGCCCCGCGCGCGCCGCCTCCGAGTTCAGATCGATGACGTGCCCCTCGGCCGAGACCCGCTGGCCGACCTTCAGCCGGCGGTCGACGTCGCCGCCGATGGCGACGATCTCGCCCGAGAACTCATGGCCGGTGATCATCGGCACCGGGACGTTCTTCTGGGACCACTCGTCCCAGTTCCAGATGTGGATGTCGGTGCCGCAGACGGCGGTCCGCTTGACCCTGATCAGCACGTCCTCGGGCCCAGCGACCGGGATCGGCGCGTCAATCAGCTCCAGCCCGACGCCGGGACGGGTCTTGGCGAGCGCCTTCATGGTTTGGGTCATTTTACGCTCCTGCGCCTCTACTCACCCGTCATGGCCGGGCTTGTCCCGGCCATCCCTGCACGCGGGACGATGATGTGGGGAGGTCTGGTCGAGCGAGGCTCTTCAGTCAACGCCGGTGTTCATGGATGGCCGGGACAAGCCCGGCCATGACGGCGAAGATTAGCGCGGCGGGGCCCTGAGCTCCGGCCAACGGCGCCAGTCCGTAACGCCCATCAGCGTGGGGAAGAGATCGTCCCAGTGCGGATTGTCGCGCTCGATCAGGTTGATCTTCCATTCGCGCTTGTACTTCTTCAGCTGCTTCTCGCGGCGGATGGCCCCGACGATGGTCTCGTGGCTCTCGTACCAGACGAGTCGGTTCACGCCATAGAGAGCCGTGAAACCCTTGCTGCGGCCTTCCCGATGCTGGCCCGCTCGACTGGGCAGCTGGCTGGTGACGCCGATGTAGATCGTGCCGTGCTTGCGGGACGCCATCATGTATACGGCGATCCAGACGTTGAACGTGTCGCGAGAGACCACAGCGCTGTCCCCACATCGTCATCGGCGGGCTTGTCCCGGCGATCCATGAGCACCGACCTCAACCGATGCGCCTGTACGCAACTTTTGCGCGTATGGATGGCCGGGACAAGCCCGGCCATGACGGGAGTGGTGGCGGCGGTGCTATATCACGCCAAGTTCGCGACCCGCCGTCCTGAACGCGGCGACGGTCTGATCGATCTGTTCAAAGGTGTGGGCCGCCGACATCTGGGTTCGGATGCGGGCCTGGCCGCGGGGCACGACCGGGAAGCTGAAGCCGATGACATAGACGCCGAGGTCCAGCAGGCGAGCCGCCATGTCCTGCGCCAGTTTGGCGTCCCCCAGCATCACCGGGATGATCGGGTGCTCGCCCGGCTGCAGCGTGAACCCGGCCTCGCTCATGGCGGCGCGGTATCGGGCGGCGTTGGCGAACAACTGGGTCCGGAGCGCATCGCCTTCCTCGCCGCCCGCGATGCGGATCGCCTCAAGGCTGGAGCCGCAGACCGCGGGGGCCAGGGCATTGGAGAACAGATAGGGCCGCGCCCGCTGCTTCAGCAGGGCCACGACCTCGGAGCGGGCGCAGATGAAGCCGCCCATGGCGCCGCCCAGCGCCTTGCCGAAGGTGCCGGTGACGAAGTCGACCTCGACCCCATGGTGCGCATAGGAGCCCCGCCCCTGCGGGCCGAGGAAACCCGTCGCATGACAGTCGTCGACCATGATCAGGGCGTCGTAGCGGTCCGCCAAGGCGCGGATATCGTTCAGCTTGGCGATATAACCGTCCATCGAGAAGGCGCCGTCGGTGGCGATGACGATGTTGCGGGCCCCGGCGGCGCGCGCCTCCTTCAGCTTCGCCTCCAGGTCGTCCATGTCGGAGGTGGCGAAGCGGTAGCGCTTGGCCTTGCACAGCCGCACGCCGTCGATGATCGAGGCGTGGTTCAGGCTGTCGGAGACGATGGCGTCCTCTTCCCCGAACAGGGGCTCGAAGATGCCGCCGTTGGCGTCGAAGGCGGCGGCGAACAGGATCGTGTCCTCGAAGCCGAGATAGTCCGCGATCGACCGTTCCAGCTCCTTGTGGATCTCCAGCGTGCCGCAGATGAAGCGGACCGAGGCCGTGCCCGCCCCCCACTGCTCCTGGGCCTTGATCCCCGCCTGCGTCACCCGCTCGTCGCCGGCGAGGCCGAGGTAGTTGTTGGCGCAGAAGTTCAGCACATCGCGGCCTCCGACCCGGATCACCGGCCCCTGACGGCTGGCGATCACCCGTTCCGGCTTGGTCAGGCCCTGGGCGTCGATGTCGGCGAGGTCCGCACGCACGCGGTCGTAGAAGGAGCTGGCGGTCATGCGCGCTCCGCTACGCCGTTTTCCTCGCGGTTTGAACCCCCGCCGGCGTCGCGGACGCCTCGTTCAGCACAGGCGCAGGCTCGGCCGTCGCCCGGAATGGGCTGAGGCGGACTCGTCCACCGCAAGGGCTGAGCGTCAGGCTCAGCGGCAGGGCCGCGGCGTCGCCCGGCGCGGTCACCCGCAGTCCCGTCACGGTCGGACAGGCGCGCTGGCCCTTGGTCTCGTCCGGCACGACGGTCCAGGCGATATCGAAGAAGGCCCGGCCCTGCGCCGGCAGATTGACCGGCGCGGGCTGCCCGCCCTCGGGCACGCCGCGCGGGGTCGGCTCGGCCCGGATGGCCGTGAGGTCGCGGCCCTGCCGGTCCCTCAGGACGACGCCAGGATAGCCGGTCAGGCTGCACGGCTGCAGCCCGGTGTTCTGCAGCGCCAGCACCGCCGTCCGGTTGCCCGCCCCGGCGTCGCCGCTGTGCGAAACAAGGGTCAGCTGCGCCGCCCGGCAGGGCGCGGCGGCGGGTGGAACGCCGCCCTCGCCGGGAGCCGGGCTCGCGAGCGGGGGTTCCGTCACGGTCGGCGGCGCGGGCCGGCTGCAGCGCGCGACCACCGCGACCTCGACGCCCCCGTTTGGCGCGCGGCGGCTGAGGGTCGAGGTCTCCATGCCCTCGGCCACGACGGTCCGCCAGGTCATGCCTGAGCCCACGAACAGCGCGCCCGAGGCGGCCCCCTCCTGGCGCATGGCGTATGTCTGGCCGTCATGTGTCACCTGCGCCGTCGCGGCGTCCGGATAGGCCACAGTCACCGCCCCGCCCTGTTCGCAGGCATAGGTGACGGGCGCGCCCGCAGGCGCGATCGGCGCCGGCGTCGGCTCGGCCGGCGGAGGCGCGGGCTCGGCCTCGCGGCTGCAGGCGGCGACCAGCGCCAGAACGGAGACGACGGCGGGAATGGCTCGGCGAAGGCGCATGGAAGCTCCACGGTGGGACCAGCCTAACGCGAGCCGGCCGTCAAAGGCTCCGCTTGGGCGACCTCGACTGTCTCAGGCCGTGAGAACCCGAGGCAGCTTGAAGGCGACGGTCTCCCGCTCGCCGTCGTCCTCGATCACCGTCGCGTCGAAGCGCGCTCGCACCGCGTCGATCAGCGCCTCGATCAGCGGCTCGGGCGCCGAGGCCCCGGCGGTGATCCCGAGCACCTCCACGCCGTCCAGCCACGACCAGTCCACCTGACCCGCATCGTCGACCAGCCGGGCGTCGGCAGCGCCGGCCCGCAACGCGACCTCGACCAGCCGGACGGAGTTGGACGAATTGGCCGAGCCGACCACCAGCACCAGATCGCATCCCGCGCCCAGCCGCTTGACCGCCTCCTGGCGGTTGGTGGTGGCGTAGCAGATGTCTTCCTTGTGCGGGTCAGGCAGTTCCGGGAACCGGCGCTTCAGCGCGGCGAGGATTTCACTGGTGTCGTCCACCGACAGCGTCGTCTGGGTGGCGTAGGCCAGCGGCGCCGCACCCGGCCGCTGGAACGCCTCCGCATCCTCCACGGTCTCGATGAGGCTGATGGCGCCCGGCGGCAGCTGGCCCATGGTGCCGACCACTTCCGGGTGACCGGCGTGGCCGATCAGGATGATGTGGCGACCGGCGGCGTGGTGGCGCTCGGCCTCGACGTGGACCTTCGAGACCAGCGGGCAGGTCGCGTCGAGGAACAGCATCTCGCGCGCCCGGGCGGTGGCGGGCACCGTCTTCGGCACGCCGTGCGCCGAGAACACCACCGGGCGGTCGTCCGGGCATTCGTCCAGCTCCTTGACGAACACCGCGCCCAGCGACTTGAGGCGCTCCACGACGTGGCGGTTGTGCACGATCTCGTGGCGCACATAGACCGGGGCGCCGAACTTCTCGATGGCCCGCTCCACGATCTGGATGGCGCGATCCACACCGGCGCAGAAGCCCCGCGGCGTGGCGAGGCGCACGGTCAGGGCGCGCCTTTCGGCGGGCCGGATGGGCGCGTGAACGGTCATGGCCGGAACCTAGTCTTTCATGCCGTCTCCCGCCACCATGGTTTCCGCGCGCGCGGGTTTGCCGCGCCTCCGTTTAGCCGCTATCAGCGGCGAGCGTGCCGCAGGCGTCGGGCTGTCGCCGCACCCCTCGATCTGGAAGATTATTGATGCGTCGCGTCCTCAAACTCTCTCTGGCGCCGGTTCTCGCCGCGACCCTGATGTCAGTCGGCATGGCCCCCACGGCGGCCGACGCCGGCCAGCAGCGCGACCAGTCGGGCCGCCCGCAGACCCAAGGTCCGCAGCAGCGCCAGGCGGGCGAGCAGGCCGACCCGAGCCAGGCGCGCCGGCCCCGGATCGCCCCGCTGTCGCGCCGCTCGGCCGCGGGCCCCTGCCCCTATGTGAAGGTTCTCTACGACGCCGCCCGCTACGTCGAGCTGACGGGCGACCGGGTGGCCGCGGCCAACGTGGCCTTCACCGGCGAGATCGAAGGCCTGGTGTCCGACTGCAGCTATCAGGGCGACGAGCCGATCCGCGTCGAGACCCGCGTCCTGTTCAATCTCGGCCGCGGACCGCAGGCGCAGGGCGACGCCCGCACCTACCGGTACTGGATCGCTGTGACCGAGCGGAACCGCGCCATTCTCGCCAAGGAATATTTCGACCTGCCGGTCGATTTCGAGGGAGCCCAGACCGCGTCGGTCACGCAGGACCAGATCATCCTGATCCCGCGGGCCGAGGCGACGACCAGCGGCGAAGCCTTTGAGATCCTGATCGGGTTCGACGTGACCCCGCAGATGGCCGAGTTCAACCGGTCGGGCAGTCGCTTCCGCGTCAACGCGGGCACGGCGCCGGCGGCGTCTCCGGCGGCGACCCCGCCGGCCCAGTAGATGACCGACCTCAGGACTGTTCTGGGCGAAGCGGTCGGAGCCGCCTTCGCCGCCGAAGGCGTGGACCCGGCGCTGGCCCGGGTCACCACGTCTGACCGGCCCGACCTCGCCGACTTCCAGTCGAACGGCGCCCTGGCCGCGGCCAAGGCCCTGAAAGCCAATCCGCGCGACCTCGCCGGGCGCGTGGCAGAGCGCCTGCGGGACGATGCCCGTTTCACCGCCGTCGAGGTGGCCGGGCCCGGCTTCATCAACCTGACGCTCGCGAACGCTGCGCTGGCCGACCGGGCGTCGGAAATCGCCGCCGACGCAGCCCACGCCGGCGCCTCCGGGGTCGCGGCTCCGCGCAAGGTGGTCATCGACTTCGCCGGACCAAACGTGGCCAAGCCGATGCACGTCGGCCACCTGCGCTCGTCGATCATCGGCGAGAGCCTGAAGCGGCTGTTCCGCTTCCGCGGGGACCAGGTCTGGGGCGACGCCCACTTCGGCGACTGGGGCTTCCAGATGGGCCTGCTGATCGTCGCCGTAGGCGACGAGGGCCGCGCCGACGCCTTCATGGCCGAGGGCGTCGGACCGTTCCCCGCCGAGAGCCCCGTCACGCTCGAGGACCTCGAGCGGCTGTACCCCGCCGCCGCCGCGCAGGCCAAGGAAGACCCCGCCTTCCGCGACCGCGCCCGCAAGGCCACGGCGGAACTGCAGAGCGGCCGGGCCGGCTATCGCGCGCTGTGGGCCCATTTCGTCGCCGTCAGCCGCACAGCGCTGGAGCGGGAATTCGGCGCCCTTGGCGTGACCTTCGACCTGTGGAACGGCGAGAGCGACGCCGATCCCCTGATGCCCGAAATGATCGCCCATCTGGAGGCGCGCGGCCTGCTGGTCGAGGACGCCGGGGCGCGGGTCGTCCATGTCGCCCGCCCCGGCGAAACCCGCAAGAAGAAGCTGCCCGACGGCAGCGTGGTCGAGGCGCCCAGCCCGCCGCCCCTGCTGGTGATCTCGTCCGAAGGCTCGGCGATGTACGGCACGACTGACCTCGCCACCATCCTCGACCGGCGCAAGGCCATCGATCCCGACCTGATCCTGTACGTGGTCGACGAGCGCCAGGCCGAGCATTTCGAGCAGGTCTTCCGCGCCGCCTACCTCGCCGGCTACGCCGCCGAGGGCTCGCTGGATCACCTCGGCTTCGGCACCATGAACGGGCCCGACGGCAAGCCTTTCAAGACCCGCGCCGGCGGGGTGCTGAAGCTGCACGACCTGATCACCATGGCGGTCGACAAGGCGCGCGAGCGGCTGCGCGAGGCCCGCCTCGGCGACGACCTGCCCGAGGCCGAGTTCGAGGCCATCGCCCGCAAGGTCGCGGTCGCCGCGTTGAAGTTCGCGGACCTGTCGAACAGCCGCACCACCAGCTACGTCTTCGACCTCGACCGCTTCATGAGTTTCGAGGGCAAGACCGGCCCCTACCTGCTGTACCAGGCCGTCCGCATCAAATCCCTGCTGCGGAAGGGCGCGGATCAGGGCGCCCAACCCGGCGCGATAGTAATCGCCGAACCGGCCGAGCGCGATCTGGCCCTGACGCTGGACGCCTTCTCGCAGGCGGTGGCCGAGGCCTACGACAAGCGCATGCCGCATGTCGTGGCGGAACACGCCTACCGGCTGGCGCAATCCTTCTCGAAATTCTACGCCGCCTGCCCGGTTCTGATCGCGCCGGACGACGCCGCCCGCGCCTCGCGGCTGGCGCTGTCGCAGGCCGCGCTGAACCAGATGGAGACCGCGCTCGGCCTGCTCGGAATCGACACGCCGGAGCGGATGTAGGCTAGACTGGCGACCTCATCGAAGGACCCGTCCATGTCGCTCGACGCCTACATCGCCGGCCTGCCCAAGGCCGAGCTGCACCTGCACATCGAGGGCAGTCTGGAGCCCGAACAGATGTTCGAGTTCGCCGGGCGCAACCGGGTCGCCATCCCGTTCGACAGCGTCGAGGCGGTGCGCGCCGCCTATGACTTCTCGAACCTGCAGGACTTCCTCGACATCTATTACGCCGGGGCCGACGTGCTGCGGACCGAGCAGGACTTCCACGACCTTGCCGTCGCTTATTTCCGGCGGGCGGCGGCGGGCAACGTCCGCCACGCCGAGATATTCTTCGATCCCCAGACCCACACCGACAGGGGCCTGCCCTTCTCCGTCGCCGCCGAGGGCCTGCTGGCCGGGATGAAGACGGCCGAGACGGAGATGGGCGTCAGCTCGAAACTGATCCTGTGCTTCCTGCGCCATCTCGATGAGGACGCCGCCCTCGCCACCCTGACGGCCGCAGAGCCCTGGCTGGACCGCATCGCCGGCGTCGGTCTCGACTCTTCGGAGGTCGGCCATCCGCCGTCCAAGTTCCAACGGGTGTTCGACCGCGCCGGCCAGATGGGCCTGAAGCGCGTCGCCCACGCCGGCGAGGAAGGCCCGCCCGCCTACGTCCATGAGGCGCTCGACCTGTTGCGCATCGACCGCATGGACCACGGCAACCGCTCGATGGAGGACGAGGTTCTGATCGCGCGGCTGGCGCGCGAACAGATGACCCTGACGGTCTGCCCGCTGTCGAACCTGAAGCTCTGCGTCGTCGACGACCTCAAGGATCACCCGGTCCCCGAGATGCTCCGCCGCGGCCTGCACGTCACCCTCAACTCAGACGACCCCGCCTATTTCGGCGGCTATGTGAACGACAACTACATCCGGCTGGCGGAGGCGGTGGGCCTGACGCGCGAGCAGGTCACCCAGCTCGCGCGCAACAGCTTCGAAGGCTCGTTCATGAGCGAACCGGAGAAGGCGGTGCGGCTGGCGGAGGTGGAGGTCTACGCAGCCCTTTGAGCCGGATGCCGCGAAGCGGGCGCCAGGGATGTCGGCAATGGGTGGGGGACCGGACGTCGAACGTCAGGCGCCGGCGGTGCCGCCCATCTTCGTGACAACGAAGTTCAGCTTCGTTTTGATGGTCGAGCCCAAGGCAGTAACCGCAGAGATGATGACGACGGCGATAAGAGCTGCAATCAAGCCATACTCAATGGCCGTTGCACCTGCTTCGTCGGCCAGGAAGCGCTTCGAAAATTGCAGCATAATGAGATCCTCGTTTGCCCCGAAGATGCCCCTTAAACCTTAAAAGGTTGCCAACGCTCATTCAGCTACGCCGCGGACGCTGAACTGTGGCGGCACGACGATGCAGAACCGACGGTAGTTGGACCCCAAAAGCTCTAATGGTCATTCGGCGGAGAGCGGAACCGGCGAAGGTCCGCTCTGGGTCGGAAGCAGACATCGCCGCCCCCGCCCACGCTTGACTTCCCCCTTGAGTCGGGGCCTAGGTCGCTCGCTCTCGCGGGAGAGATCGGGGCCCTTCAAAGGTCCCGGAGCCGAAGGCGCAACCGCCCCGGAAACGCTCAGGCAAACGGACCGCGAGGGCGTACGGACGCTGGAAAGTCGCTCCCCGGTCACGGGATCCATGAGCGCGCCGACGGAGCAAGGCGGCCTCAGGTGGGGACGCCGGAATCTCTCAGGCTTCAGGACAGCGGGGGCGCGAGGACGGCGGAGCTTCCGCTGCAAAACGCGACCGTGAAAGTCTGACCATGACCGACGAGACCCTGAAGACCACGCCCCTCAACGCCGCGCACCGCGCCGCCGGGGCCCGCATGGTCGGCTTCGGCGGCTACGACATGCCGGTGCAGTATGAAGGGGTTCTGGCCGAGCACCGCTGGACCCGCGACCACGCCGGCCTGTTCGACGTCTCCCACATGGGCCAGTGCCGGATTTCCGGCGAGGACGCGATCAGCCAGTTCGAGCGCTTCGTTCCCGGCGACTATGCGGTCCTCAAGGCCGGCAAGCAGAAATACTCGCTGCTGCTGAACGCCGAGGGCGGGATCATGGACGATCTGATGGCGGGCAAGCCCGACCACGACGGCCTCTATGTCGTGGTCAACGCCGGCAACAAGGACGCCGACTTCGCCTTCCTGCAGGAAACCCTCGCGGGCGACGCGACCCTGAAGATTCTCGACGACCGCGCCCTGCTGGCCATCCAGGGGCCGGAAGCCGCCGAGGTGATGGCGAAGCACGAGCCGCTGCTGGCCGAGATGGGCTTTATGGAGTGCGCCCGGCTGATGCTGTTCGGCTGCGACTGCTTCATCTCGCGCTCGGGCTACACCGGCGAGGACGGCTACGAGATCTCGGTGCCGGCCGATCAGGCCGAACGGGTCTGGAACACCCTGCTGGAGGACGCCCGGGTCAAGCCGATCGGCCTCGGCGCCCGCGACAGCCTGCGGCTGGAGGCCGGCCTGCCGCTGCACGGGCATGACATTGACGCGACCACCTCGCCGGTCGAGGGCGGCCTGACCTTCGCCCTGTCGAAGTCGCGCAAGGAGCGCGCCGACTTCAACGGCGCGGACCGCATCCTGAAAGAGCTGGCCGAGGGTCCGTCGCGCGTCCGCGTCGGCCTCAGCGTCAAGGAAGGCGCCCCGGCCCGTGAAGGCGCCGAGATCGCGGACATGAACGGCAAGGTTATCGGCAATGTCACCTCGGGCGGCCCCTCGCCAACGCTGGGCCGCAACATCGCCATGGGTTATGTGCCGCCGCAGTTCGCCGAACTGGGGACGGAGCTGAAGGTCGTCGTGCGGGGCCGGCCCGCCGCCGCCGAGGTCGTCGCCATGCCCTTCGTCGCCCAACGCTACTATCGCAAACCGAAAGCCTGAGGATCGGACCGATGCATTTCTCCAAGGATCACGAGTGGGTTCGCTTCGACGGCGACGTCGCCACCATCGGCATCACCAAACACGCCGCTGACGCCCTCGGCGACGTGGTGTTCGTCGAGACGCCCGAGGCCGGCAAGACCGTCTCGAAGGGCGACAGCTTCGCCGTGGTCGAGAGCGTCAAGGCGGCCTCCGACGTCTACGCCCCGGTGTCCGGTGAAGTGGTCGAGGGCAACGCCGCCCTCGCCTCCGCGCCCGAGACCGTCAACGCCGATCCCGAAGGCGAAGGCTGGTTCGCGAAGATCCGCGTCGCCGACGCCGCGACCGATGGTCTGATGGACCGCGCCGCCTACGACCAGTACCTGAGCACGCTCTAGCTTATCTCACCGGGCGCCTTGTCATCCCGGACAGCGCGCAGCGCTGATCCGGGACGGGACCGGGCCCCTTCTCCAGAGCCCCGGAGAGCGAAGCTCACCCGGGGCCAGCGCCGAATGAACCTCCCCGTGTCCCGGTTCAGCCCTGCGGGCCGACCGGGACGAACACGCTGCTCCCGCTCCGTCCCGGCTCTCCGCTTCGCTCCGGCCGGGATGACAAGGTGAACCGAACGATGCGCTACCTCCCCCTGACGCCCGACGACCGCACGGCGATGCTCGCCGCCATCGGCGCCAAATCCATCGACGAGCTGTTCGTGGACGTGCCCGCGGCGGCGCGCCGAGACGGCTTCGTGGACCTGCCGCGCGTGGCGGGCGAGCTGGAGGTCGAGCGGGCGCTCGGCGCGCTGGCGGGCAAGAACATGACCGCCGGGACCGTGCCCTTCTTCTGCGGCGCCGGAGCCTACAAGCACCACGTCCCGGCGACGGTGGACCATGTCATCCAGCGTTCGGAGTTCCTGACCAGCTACACCCCCTACCAGCCGGAAATCGCCCAGGGCACGCTCCAGTACCTGTATGAATTCCAGACCCAGGTCGCCAACCTGACCGGCATGCCGGTGGCCAACGCCAGCCTCTATGACGGCTCGACCGCCATGGCCGAGGGCGTGCTCATGGCGACCCGCGTGACCCGCCGCAACAAGGCGGTCATCTCCGGCGGGGTGCATCCCCACTACGTCGCCGCCACCGAGACCGTGGTCCACGCCGTCGGCGTCGAGACCCAGGTGCTGCCGGCCGCCGTCGACGCCGAGGCCGACGTCATCGCCCGGATCGGGCCCGACACCGCCTGCGTCGTCGTCCAGACCCCGAACGTGTTCGGCACGGCGACCGACGTGACGAAGATCGCCGAAGCGGCCCACGCCGCCGGCGCCCTGCTGATCGTCGTGGTGACCGAGGCCGTGTCGATGGGCCTGCTCAAGTCGCCGGGCGAAATGGGCGCGGACATCGTCGCCGCCGAGGGCCAGTCGATCGGCAACGCCCTGAACTACGGCGGCCCCTACGTCGGCCTGTTCGCCACGCGCGACAAGCTGGTGCGCCAGATGCCGGGCCGCCTGACCGGCGAGACGGTCGACGCCGACGGCGAGCGCGGCTTCGTCCTGACCCTGTCGACGCGCGAGCAGCACATCCGCCGCGACAAGGCGACCTCGAACATCTGCACCAACTCGGGCCTGTGCACCCTCGCCTTCACCATCCACATGAGCCTGCTGGGCGAGACCGGGCTGCGCCGCATGGCCTTGCTGAACCACGAGAAGGCGCTCGCCACCCGCGACGCCCTCGCGTCGATCCCGGGCGTCGAGGTCCTGACCCCGCGCTTCTTCAACGAGTTCGCCGTCCGCCTGCCGAAACCCGCCGTCGGCGTGGTCGAGCAGCTGGCCCAACGCGGCATCCTGGCCGGCGTCCCCTACGGTCGTCTCGCGCCCTCGGCCAGCATGGACGACGTGCTGCTGGTCGCGGCGACGGAAGTCACCACGGACGCCGACATCAACGCCCTCAAGACCGCCCTGGCGGAGGTTCTGTAATGAGCACCATGAACACCGTCGGCCGTCCGACCACCCCCAACGCTGTCACCTCCCGAGGCTCTGGCAAGCCCGCCACCCTGACCGGCGGACGCGGCCTGCTGCAGAACGAGCACCTGATCTTCGAGAGCGACGGCTGGGGCAAGACCGGCGTGGACCTGCCGGAGCCGAAGACCGACGGGTCGGACCTCGGCGATCTGGTGCGGCGCGATCCGATCGGCCTGCCGGGCCTGTCGGAGCCCGAGACCATGCGCCATTATGTGCGGCTGTCGCAGAAGAACCACGCCATCGACCTGGCCATCTATCCGCTGGGCTCGTGCACGATGAAGCACAACCCGCGCCTGAACGAGAAGATGGCCCGCCTGCCCGGCTTCTCGGACATCCACCCGCTGCAGCCCCAGTCGACGGTGCAGGGCGCGCTGGAGCTGATGGACCAGCTGGCCCACTGGCTGAAGACCCTCACCGGCATGCCGGCCGTCGCCCTGTCGCCCAAGGCCGGCGCCCATGGCGAGCTGTGTGGCCTGATGGCCATCCGCGCCGCCCACGAGGCCTCCGGCCAGCACGCGAAGCGCCGCAAGGTGCTGGTGCCGACCTCGGCCCACGGCACCAACCCGGCCACCGCCGCTTTCGTCGGCTATACGGTGGTCGAGGTGGCGCAGACGGACGACGGCCGCGTCGACGTGGCCGATCTGGCCGCCAAGCTGGGGGACGACGTGGCCGCCATCATGGTCACCAACCCGAACACCTGCGGCCTGTTCGAGCGCGACATCCTCGAGATCAGCCGCCTGACGCACGAAGCGGGCGCGTACTTCTACTGCGACGGGGCCAACTTCAACGCCATAGTCGGCCGCGTGCGCCCCGGCGACCTCGGCGTCGACGCCATGCACATCAATCTGCACAAGACCTTCTCGACGCCTCACGGCGGCGGCGGTCCGGGCGCGGGCCCGGTGGTGCTGTCGGAGGCGTTGGCGCCGTTCGCCCCGGCTCCGTGGGTGGTGCAGGGCAAGGACGGCTACCGCCTGATCGAGTTCGCCGAGGATGACGCCGAGCAGGCCTTCGGCCGCCTCTGCGCCTTCCAGGGTCAGATGGGCATGTACACCCGCGCCCTCAGCTACATGATGAGCCACGGCTCGGACGGCCTGCGGCAGGTCGCCGAGGACGCGGTGCTGAACGCCAACTACATCAAGGCCCGCTTGCAGGACCTGATGAGCCCCGCCTTCCCCGACGGCCCGTGCATGCACGAGGCCCTGTTCGACGACGAATGGCTGAAGGGCACGGACATCACCACGCTCGACTTTGCCAAGGCGATGATCGACGAGGGCTTCCACCCGATGACCATGTATTTCCCGCTGGTCGTCCACGGGGCCATGCTGATCGAGCCGACCGAGACGGAGTCGAAGCAGGAGCTGGACCGCTTCATCCACGCCATGCGGGCGCTGGCGGAGGCGGCGAAGGCCGGCGACTCGGAACGGTTCAAGGGCGCCCCGTTCCACGCGCCGCTGAAGCGGCTGGACGAAACGCGCGCCGCCCGCGCCCCCGTGCTACGCTGGACGGCGCCGGAAGGCTCGAACATCGCCGCGGAGTAGATCCATGCGCCCCATCCTCGCCGCCGCTCTCGCCATGGCCCTCGCCGGCGGAGCCGCCGCGGGGGCGGCGGCGCAGACGGTCCCGCCGCCGGCCGAAAGCCGTGACCACGCCAGCGCCCGCGCCTTCATGGACGCCTACGCACAGGATTTGCGGAACACGGACCGCGAGGCCGTCATCGGCCGCTACGACCCGGCGGGCGTGTGGTTCGTCGGCGGCGGTCAGGGCGAGTGGCTCAGCCCGGCCCAGATCGCCGAAAACTATCGCTCGGAGGCCTGGCGTCCGCCCGCGGACTTCGCCTTCCAGGACCTCGCCTTCGTCACCGCCGGGGACGACGTCGTGACCGTCACCGGCCGCTTCAACTGGCCCCGGCCGGACGGCAGCGCCCGCGCCATCGCCTACCACGGCCTGCTGGTCCGCATCGACGGCCAGTGGCGCATTCGGGTCGAGGACGAGACGCCGGTCCTCAACATCCGGTAACCGACCGCGCCTGCACGCGGATGTGAACGCACGGCAATGTGAACGCACACGGCCGTGAAAGGCGTATGCTTCTCCACGCGTTATCAGAACCGAAACTGGCGTTGGGAGGCGCTGAGGTCATGATGTCACGCGTACAAAAGGGTATGGCCGCCGGTCTCGCGGCCACCGTCGTCGTCTCCATTCTCGAGATTGCGAACATGACGCTGGGCCCCTGGGCCGCCAGCTTCCCGAGACTTCTATCCGTGATGCTGCAGATGCCGGACACGCTCGCCGTCGGTTGGGCCGCCCATCTGCTGATCGGGACCTTCATTCTGGGCCCCGCGTTCGGCGTTCTCTGCCCACGGCTTCCGACGGATACGCCGGAGTCCAAGGGCATCCTGTTCGCCATCGGAGCCTTCCTGGTCATGGGCCTGACCGTCGCGCCGCTCAGCGGCGTCGTGGGGCGTCCCGTCGGGATGTTCTTCATGCAGGCGGGCTTCGGCACGCTGGCGTGGATGATCGCCACGCACGCCGTGTTCGGCATCGTTCTCGGCACCGTCTACGGACGGCTGGTCGAGCGCGAAAAGCGGACCCGATCCCTCGCGGGCACGGCTCCGGCTCACTGACGAAAAAGGCCCCGCCGGCGAACCGGCGGGGCCTTGATCGTTCGCGGCTCCGCGACGGCTAGTTGAGGCGCTGGCCGATCTGGCCGATCGCCGCCTCGAGCAGCGGGTCGGCGGTCTGGCTGGCCAGCCGGGCCGCCAGGATCTGTTCCGCCGCGCGGGCCGCCAGCTCGGCGGCGGCGGCCTTCACCTCGGCCGAGGCATGGGCTTCGGCCTGGGCGATGCGGCGCTCGGCCAAGGCTTCGCGGCGGGCCAGCGACTCCTCCAGCTTGATCTTGGCGTCGGCCTCCATCTGGCGGGCGTCGGCTTCGGCCGCACGCAGCATTTCGGCCGCCTGCGCCTCGGCCTCGGCCTTCTCCGCGCGGATCTGGACCAGCAGGGCCTCGGCCTCGGCCCGCAGGCGGGCGGCCTCGTCGAGCTCGGACTGGATCTTGGCGGCCTTGGCGTCGAGCTGGCCGGCGACCAGTTTCGGGACCCCTACGACGATGAGGATGCCGAAGAACAGCAGCAGCCCGACCGCAACCCAGAGCTCCGGGTTCGACAGGCTGTAGAGATGCGGGTTGAAGAATTCCATCAGGCGGCGCCCTTCACGGCGGCGGCGGCTTCGGCGCCGGTGGGCGCCTTGCCGGTCAGGCGTTCGACGATGGCGACGGCCGTGTCGGACGCGATCGAGGCGACATTGGTCATGGCCGCGTCACGGGTGCGGCCGATGGCGGTCTCGGCCTCGGCGATGCGGGCGTTGACGACGGCTTCTTCCTGGGCGGCGCGGGCGTTGGCCTGCTCGGTCACCCGGGCCTTGGCCGCGGCGGCGGTGGACCGCGACGAGGCGCGGGCGGCCTCGACCTCGGCCTTGGCGGCTTCGGCCTGACCGGCGGCCTCGGCCTGGACCTGACGGGCCGCCGAGACGGCGTCGGCGATGGTCGCGGCGCGCTGGTCGATCACGCCGCGCAGGCGCGGCACGAAGACCTTGGCGATCAGCCAGTAGAGAATGGCGAACAGCAGGATCAGATAGACGATCTGGCCGAACCAGTGCTGGAACTCGAACTGCGGCAGGCCGCCCCCGCCTTCGCCGTGAGCGGCTTCGGTCGAGGCGTGCGTGTCCGCGACCGCCACCGAATGGGGCGCGTCGTGAGTCACTGCGGGTGGAACGGATACGGTCATCTGTCGCCTGATGCTTGAGCGGTCGATACGTCAGTCAGCGAGGCGGCGGCCCGGCCGGAACCCGGCCGCCTCCCCGATCAGATGGACGAAATCAGCTCGCCGACGTCCACAGCAGGATGCCGATGACGAACGACAGGATGCCCAGGGCTTCGGCCAGAGCCGCGCCCACGAACAGGTTGCCGATTTGCGAGCCGGCGGCCGACGGGTTGCGCAGGGCGCCCGAGAGGAAGTTGCCGAAGATGTTGCCGACGCCGATGCCGGCGCCGATCATGCCGGTCATGGCCAGGCCGGCGCCGATGGCGTTGCCGGCCGAGACGATGGCGGCGGCGTTGGCGGCGGCGATTTGCGGGTCAACCATGGTGTTCAGTCCTGTCAGAGGGGTGGGGTTGGAGAAAAGGAGAGGGCTTAGTGGTGGTCGCTCAGGTTGACCACGTCGTTGAGGTAGACGCAGGTCAGCACGGCGAAGACGAAGGCCTGGAGGAAGGCCACCAGGAACTCGAGGGCGGTCAGGGCGGTCACGAGGCTCAGCGACAGGGCCGCGCCGGGCAGTCCCAGCAGACCCAGACCGCCGCCCGCCGCCATCGCGCCCAGCGTGACGACGAAGCCGGCGAACACCTTCAGGGCGACGTGGCCGCCCATCATGTTGCCGAACAGACGGAGCGTCAGGGTCAGCGGACGCAGGAAGAACGAGATCAACTCGATGAAGCCGACCAGCGGGCGCATAGCCAGAGGCGCGCCTGTTGGCCAGAACAGGAGCGCGAACCTGGCGCCGTTCTTCTTGAAACCGATAATGAGGACCAGAATGAACGTGATCAGGCCGAAGGTGGCGGTCACGGCCAGCTGCGAGGTGGCGGTGAAGCTCAGGAACATGCCGAGCAGGTTCATCGCCAGGATGAACATGAAGACGGTGAAGACGAACGGGAAATACTTCTTGCCGTCATGACCGATGATCGAGTCGGCGATGCCGTCGATCATGCCGAACAGGGTCTCGCCGACGGCCTGCCCGCGGCCCGGAACGACCTTGGCGCCCGAGGTGACGACCTGCAGGAAGCCGACCACCAGCAGGAAGGCGATGGTCATGGCGAGGTGGGAGTTGGTGAAGGCCAGATGGACCGTGCCGACGAGCGGCAGGGTCACCTCGCCGAAGTCGAGACCCGGCAGGGGGGTAACCTGAAACTGGTGTAGCGGATCGGCCATCGGGCGATCAGACTCCCTGGTCTTCGTCGTCGTCGAAGGGAACCGACTTCGGCTCCCCGTGCTGTTTCGCTTCGGCCATCAGGCGCTGCGCCGTGCGCCACGCCATCCACACCGAGACGGCGAAGCCCAGAAGGACGCCGCCGATGATGCCCCAGGGCGTCGTCCCGGCGAACCGGTCGATCCCGAAGCCGATCGCCAGACCGACGAAAACCCCGCCGAACAAGTCGGCGAGGATTTTCCAGGCCTGCCCCGCCGCCGCCTGACCCGCCGCCTCGGCGGAGACGTGTCGAGCGGTGCGCGCCTCCAGATCGGATGCGCTGGTATTGAGGCGTTCGATCGCCTCTTCGCGCGATTCCGGAGGTAGGGACATGGTGGCCTCAGCGCCTCGTGGCTGGCGCCGGAACGGCGGGCCTCGAAGGGGGTCTGAATTCGGCGCGGAACCTATAGGCGCGTCCCCCTTTGGTCAAGGCGGTGCGACAATCGGCTAAACACCTGATCAGGCTTGCAATTTTTGCAGGCAGAGCTGAGGCGGCGGGACGATTCGCCCGCGCCGTCGTTACTGGGGTCGTGCGGGCGGCGCTGCGTCCGCCGGCGTGGCCGGCGTCGTGCCCACGGCCGCATCGACGCGGGCCATGCAGTCCTGGCCGGCGTAGAGGCCGTTCAGGTAGTACCAGCGGTGCCGCACGGCGGCCTGCTCGGCTTCCTTGCGCTCGCGGTCCGGCCGCGTCAGGGCGTCGCCGGCGGCCATGACGAGGCCCGCGCCGGGGATGACGAGAGCGGCGCCGGCCTGGGCCACTCCGCTGATGGCGCTGAGGATGCCGCCGCCCGGAGCGCCGCCCATCAGCTGGCTGAGCTGAGCCGCTTCGTCCGATATCTGCGGGCACGTCATCTGGGCGTCGGCGGCCTTCATGACCTCCATCGGCCCGTCAGACTGAGGCGCAGCGTCCTGTGCGGCGGCGGGCAGCACGGACGCCAGCGACAGCACCGCGGCGGTGGAGAAAGCAATGAACTTCATGACGACAACCCTTAAGAGCCCCGCGACACAACGGTCGGGAGCAGTGGGGGTTGCCTCGGCGTGCGATCAGGCCCGGACGGCGCGGGTCGCCTCGATGCCGAGCGCCTGCAGAGCGGCCGCCGCGATGTGTTCGGCGTTGAGACCGGCGGCCGCATACATGGCGACCGGATTGTCCTGATCCTGGAACACGTCCGGCAGATGCAGGGTGCGGATCTTCAGCCCCGAATCGAGCGCGCCCTTCTGCGCCAGCATCTGCAGCACGAAGGCGCCGAAGCCGCCCATGGCGCCCTCCTCGACGGTGATCAGGCACTCGTGGTCGCGCGCCAGCCGCAGGATCATCTCTTCGTCCAGCGGCTTGGCGAAGCGGGCGTCGGCGACGGTGGCGGACACGCCACGCGCGGCCAGCAGGTCGGCGGCCTTGAGCGACTCCTGCAGGCGCGTGCCCAGCGACAGGATGGCGACCGAGGTGCCCTCGCGCACGATCCGGCCCTTGCCGATCTCCAGCGGGTCGGCCAGCTCCGGGATTTCCACGCCGACGCCGTCGCCGCGCGGATAGCGGAAGGCCGACGGGCGGTCGTCGATCTCCAGCGAGGTCGCGATCATCGCCGCCAGATCGGCCTCGTCCGCGGCGGCCATCAGCACCATGCCCGGCAAAGCCCCCATGAAGCCGATGTCGAACGACCCGGCGTGGGTGGCGCCGTCCGCGCCCACCAGACCCGCCCGGTCCATGGCGAACCGGACCGGCAGCTTCTGGATGGCCACGTCGTGCACGACCTGGTCGTAACCGCGCTGCAGGAAGGTCGAATAGATGGCGCAGACCGGCTTCATCCCCTCGGCGGCGAGACCGGCCGCGAAGGTCACGGCGTGCTGCTCGGCGATGCCCACGTCATAGGTCCGGGTCGGGAACGCCTGCCCGAAAAGGTCCAGCCCGGTGCCCGAGGGCATGGCGGCCGTGATGGCGACGATGGACGGGTCGAGTTGGGCGCGCTTGATCAGCTCGGTGCCGAACACCTTGGTGTAGCTGGGGGCGTTGGAGACCGACTTGCTTTGCTTGCCGGAGACGACGTCGAACTTGACCACGGCATGCAGCTTGTCGGCGCTCGACTCGGCGTGGGCGTAGCCCTTGCCCTTCTGGGTCACGACGTGGACGATCACCGGCCGGTCGGTGATGGCGGCGGCGTTCTTCAGGATGGGGACGAGGTTGTCCATGTCGTGCCCGTCGACCGGGCCGATGTAGTAGAAGCCGAGCTCCTCGAAGAAGGTGCCGCCGACGATCATGCCCCGGGCGTATTCCTCGGCCTTGCGGGCGGCGTTGCGGAACGGACGCGGCAGGTGCTCGGCCACCGACTTCCCGAAGCGGCGGAAGTTGCGGTAGGCGTCGCCCGAAACCTGCTTGGCGAGGTAGGCGCTCATCCCGCCGACCGGCGGCGCGATCGACATGTCGTTGTCGTTCAGGATAACCATCAGCTGGCCGTGCGTCGTCTCGGCGGCGTTGTTCATCGCCTCATAGGCCATGCCCGCGGACATCGAGCCGTCGCCGATCACGGCCACAACGCGGTTCTTGCCGCCCTGCTGGTCGCGCGCGGCGGCGAAGCCGAGCGCCGCGCTGATCGAGGTCGAGGCGTGGGCCGCGCCGAACGGGTCGTATTCGCTCTCGCTGCGCTTGGTGAAGCCCGACAGGCCGCCCGGCTGGCGCAAGGTGCGGATGCGGTCGCGACGCCCGGTCAGGATCTTGTGCGGATAGCACTGGTGCCCGACGTCCCAGATCAGCACGTCCTTCGGGGTGTCGAGTACGTGGTGCAACGCGACCGTCAGCTCGACCACGCCCAGACCCGCCCCGAGATGCCCGCCCGTGACGGAGACCGCATCGATCGTCTCGGCCCGCACCTCCTCCGCCAACTGACGCAGCTGGGCGATGTCGAAGGCGCGCGTGTCAGCGGGGATCTGGACCGTGTCGAGCAGCGGGGTGTTGGGCATCGTTACCTGAACTCTTGAACCTCACGGCGCGCGCGGGAGCCGTTCACAGCCGGATCGGGACCCGGACATGACGTTGTTATTGCGGCCTCATTACGATCTGCGCTTTAGCACAAAGTCCACGCTGGCCTTGAGGATTTCCGCGTCCGGTCCGAACACGTCAAGGTGCCCCCGGGCCTGATCGGCCAGATGCGCGACCCTGTGTCGCGCCGCGTCGACGCCCAGCAGGGTGACGAAATTGGTCTTGCCCTGGGCCGCGTCCTTGTTGGCCGCCTTGCCCAGCAGGTCCTCGTCGCCCTCGACGTCCAGCAGGTCGTCGACGATCTGGTAGGCCAGTCCGATGTCGTGGGCGAAGCTGATCAGGGCCTGACGCTGGGCCTCGCGGGCCCGGGCGATGATCAGGGGAATCTCGAAGGCGTAGGTGAACAGGGCCCCGGTCTTGAGCCGCTGCATCCGCGCGGCGCCGCCGAGGTCGTCGCGGACGCCCAGCAGGTCGATCATCTGGCCCCCGGCCATGCCCCGCGCGCCGGACGCCAGCGACAGCCGGGCCGCCAGTTCGCAGCGGATCTCCGCGTCGTCGTGGGTGTCAGGGTGCAGCAGGATGTCGAACGCCGCCGTCTGCAACGCATCGCCGGCCAGCACCGCCGTGGCCTCGTCATAGGCCCTGTGCACGGTGGGGCGGCCGCGACGGACGTCGTCATCGTCCATGCAGGGCAGGTCGTCGTGCACTAGGCTGTAGGCGTGGACGCATTCGAGGGCGCAGGCGGCGCGCAGAACTGGCCGCTCCTCGATCTCGAAGAGATTGGCCGCCTCCATGGCGAAGAACGGCCGCAGCCGTTTCCCCGGCCCCAGGGCGGCGTAGCGCATCGCCTCGGTCAGGCGGGATTCCGGTCCGCTGGCGCGCGGCAACAGTTCGTCGAGCGCGACCGTGACCAGATCGGCCACCTCGGCCACGCGGTCGATCACCGTCTGCTCCGGCGAGTTGGCGGCGCGGGTCTGGGGCGGAACGAGAGTCAGAACAGCCTCCCGCCCACTGGAACCTCGCGGTCGACGCCGACCAGCACGACCTGTCCCTCCGCGTCCGGGAACCCGAGCGTCAGCACCTCGGACATGAAGGGGCCGATCTGGCGGGCCGGAAAGTTCACCACGGCCGCGACCTTGCGGCCCACCAGCTCGTCTCGCGTGTAGTGGGTGGTGATCTGGGCCGAGGAACGCTTCGTCCCGATGTCCGGGCCGAAGTCGATGGTCAGCTTGTAGGCGGGCTTGCGCGCCTCGGGAAACGGATCGGCGGAGACGACCTCGCCCACCCGCACGTCGACCTTCATGAAGTCGTCGAAGCCGATCAGGGGCGCGGCGGGGCCCATCAGTCGAATCCGGCGGGCTCGACCCCGCGGGCCTGACCGTCCGGCCCGACGACGATCTTCTCCACCCGGAGCTGCGCGGCCTTCAGCCGGTTCTCGCAGTGCGCCTTCAGCCGCGCGCCCTCTTCATAGAGGGCGATCGACTCCTCCAGCGGCGCCTGCCCCGACTCAAGTTTCGAGACGATGGCCTCGAGGCGCTGCAGCGCATCCTCGAAGCTGAGATCGGCGGGGATGGGGGGCGTGTCGGTCATCCCGACGACCCTAGAGGCGGCGACGCCCGGCCTCAAGCGCGGAGCGGCGCCGTCGCGCTACTCACTCGCGACAGCGGGCGGCGTTTCGACGCGACGGACGGAGACGATGCGGACGCGCGGGTCAAGCATCTGGCCCCGCATGAACCCCTCGCCCTCGGTGGCTGACTTCGGACCGGCAAGGATGCGGCGCACCACGTCCATGCCCTCGACGACCCGGCCGAAGACGGCGAATCCCGGATCGCCGGGCGCTCCGCGTCCGGCGTCGAGCGTTCCGAGATTGCCCACGATGATGAAGAAGTCCCCGGTGGCCGTGCCCGGATCGAACCGCGCCATCGACAGCGCGCCGTCGGTGTGGCTGAGGCCCGTCTCGCTGGTCGGCTCGTGGACGATGGGCGGCAGCACGCGATCGGCGGCGCCGCCAGGCCCGCCCTGGATCAGGCCGGCCGACGGTCCGACCGCCATCCCCCGATAGAAGTCCGTGCCGTCGAACCGGCGCTCGTCCACGTAGCGGAGGAAGTTGGCCGAGGTGACCGGCGCGCGGGGGTCCGTCTCGGCGAGGATGGTCCCTTCGGTCGTCTCGATCGCCACCCGAACCCCTTGGGACGGTGCAGGGGCGCCCGCCGTCTGCCCCAAGGCGGGCGCGGCGGCGGCGAGGAAGAGGCTGAGCGCCACAAGCGCGAGAGACCGCCGGTTCATTGCCCTGCTCCTGCCGGTCAGCGCTTCTCGTAGCGGCGCTGGGACCAGTATTTGAAGCCCTGATTGTGCACGAGGGCCCAGCCGTCGGCGCGCAGACGGCGCCCGACCATGTGGTTGAAATAGCCGTGGGCCAGCACCAGCACGTCCTGCCCGCTCTCGGCGCGCGCGATCAGGGCCTGGGCGGCCTTTTCTGCGCGGCATTCGGCCTGACGGCGGGTTTCCTGGCCCTCGTGGTGGTTGAAGGCGTGCCACCAGAAGCGGGCGACGGCGCCCCAGTATTTCGGCGGCAGCTTGAACCACGCGGGGAAGCGCGGCGGCGGCAGGGGCGCCTCGATGAACAGGGCGTCGCTCATGACTTCGCGGCCCGCGGCGATGGCGGCGGCCGTCTCCTGCGCCCGGGGACGGGTCGAGGCGTAGATGGCGCCCGCGCCTTGGGCCGTAGCCAGAAGCTCGGGCGGCGGCGTCTGTCCGGCCCGCAGGCCGCCCACTTCGTATTTCGCCCACCACTCGCGATACTGGTCCGACGACAGCACGCATTTGCGGGACAAGGCCGGCTCGCCGTGACGCGCCAGTATGATCGCTCCGGGACGCACCGAAACCAGCGCCGCTCGCGTCGGCGCGGGGACGGGTGCGGCAGGAAGCGGCGCGTCGGCCATCAGGGGGTCTCGGGCGGGGGACGGCATGATGAGCGGAGGATAAGCCTATGGCGAATCGTCCCTTAGTCCTCCCCCAGAGCCTGCACATGGGCGACCGCGGAACGGCCCAGCCCTTCAAGGTCGTAACCGCCCTCGAGCGAGGAAACAACCTTGCCCGCGCAGCAGTCCCGCGCGACCTCGATCACCGCGCGGGTGGCCCAGGCGAAATCCTCGGCCTCGAGACTCTGGTGGGCCAAGGGATCGCGGCGATGCGCGTCGAAGCCGGAGGAGATCAGGATCAGGTCGGGCGCAAAGGCCTGCAGCGCCGGCATCAGGGCGCCGGAGAAGGTCGCCCGCCACGCCTCCCGCGCCGCATGGGGCGGCACCGGCGCGTTGACGATGTTGCCCACGCCCGTCTCCGAGGCCGCGCCGGTGCCGGGGTACAGCGGCATCTGGTGAATGGAGCCGAGGAACAGGCTGGCGTCGTCCTGAAACGCGGCCTGCGTGCCGTTGCCGTGGTGTACGTCGAAGTCGATCACGGCCACCCGCGCCAGCCCCTCCGCCTGCGCCACGCGCGCGGCGACGGCGACGTTCGAGAACAGGCAGAAGCCCATGGCCGTGTCGGGCTCGGCGTGGTGTCCGGGCGGACGCACGGCGGCGAACGCCCGGTTCATCTCGCCTCGCGCGACGGCGCGGACGGCGTCGACCACCGCTCCGGCGGCCAGCCGTGCGGCGCGGATGCTCCCGGGCGACAGGATGGTGTCCGCGTCCAGCTGGTTCAGCCCGCTCATCGGCGAGGCGCCGATAAGCCGGGCGACATAGGCGGGCGGGTGCAGCCGCTCGAGGTCGGCGACCGACGCCTCGGTGGCGCTGCGCCGGTCGAGGGACAGGCCGGCGTCGTCCAGTGCGTCCAGCACCGCCCTCAGCCGTTCGGGCCGCTCGGGATGAGCCACGCCGGGCCGGTGCTCGATCATGTCGAGGTGGGTGAAAAGGGCGACGCTCACCCCCCGAGACTATGCGCCCCCGCCGCACTTGTCGCGCCCCGATCGAGCCTGTAGGCGCCGGGCATGACCGAGCCCGTGATCCGTCCCGCCGTGGAAGCCGACGCCGACGCCCTGGGCGAGCTGGGCCGGCAGACCTTCATCGACACCTTCGTGGACGGCTTCGGCATCCCTTACCCGGCCGACGACCTCGCCGCCTTCCTCAACGCCAGCTTCAGCCCCGAGGCGACCCGCGCCAGGCTGCAGGAGCCGGGCGGCGCCTGGTGGGTGGCGGAGCGCGACGGCGAGTTGCTCGCCTTCGCCAACACCGGCCCGAACACGCTGCCCCACCCGGACGCCCGCCCCAGCCATGCCGAGCTGCGCCGGCTGTACGTCTCGAAGGCCGCGCAGGGCCTCGGCCTCGGCACGCGCCTGCTGACCCTGACGCTGGACTGGATGGAGGCCCACTCCGACGGCCCGCTGTGGATCGGCGTCTGGAGCGGCAACCTGAAGGCCCAGAAACTCTACGCCGCCTACGGCTTCGAGAAGGCCGGCGAGTACCAGTATCCGGTCGGCCGCTGGCTCGACCACGAATACATCCTGCGCCGCGGCTAGCGGAACCCGGGCCCTAGCGCGGCGGTTCGCCCCCCCATGAAGGATGTCAGGATCGGCACCTCCGGCTGGGCCTACAAGGACTGGAACGGCCCCTTCTATCCGGAAGCGGTCAAGGCCGCGGGGCGGCTTGAGTTTATCTCGCGCCGCTTTCCGACGCTGGAGATCAACGCCAGCTTCTACCGCATGCCCACCGACGCGGCGGTGGCCGGGTGGCGCGCTCAGACGCCCGAGGACTTCCTGTTCGCCTGGAAGGCCTCGCGCTTCATCACCCACAACAAGAAGCTCAAGGACCCGGTCGAGCCGCTGGCCTATATGTTCGAGCGGATCGCGGGACTGGGCGACAAGATCGGACCGATCCTGTTCCAGTTGCCGCCCAACCTGCATCGCAACGACGAGCGGCTGCAGACCTTCCTGAACGCCCTGCCCGAATCCTACCGGTACAGCGTCGAGTTCCGCCATCCCGGCTGGTACGCAGACGAGGTGCTGGAGATGCTGCGGCGGCGCAACGTCGCCCTGTGCATCTCGGACCACCATCACGCCCCGGCGCCGTGGGAGGCGACGGCGGACTTCATCTACCTGCGGGGCCACGGCCCAGGCGGCCACTACCACGGCCGCTATGGGGAGGCGGCGTTGCGGGACTGGGCCAAGGCCATCCGGACATGGCGCAACGAGCGCGACGTGTTCGTCTATTTCGACAACGACATCAAAAGCGCCGCGCCGGCGGACGCGGAACAGCTGATCGGTATGCTGGAGGTTTCCGGTTAGGCCGCCTGCGCGTTATGATGAGGGCCATGACCCGCGACGAACTGCTGACCAAGCTGCGCGAGCTGAAGCCCTGGCTCGAAGAGCAGGGCATCGTCAATGTGCGTCTGTTCGGCAGCTATGCGCGCGACGAGGCGGGGCCGGACAGCGATGTGGACCTGCTGGTGGAAATGACCCGACCGCTTGGCTTCAGGTTTTTCGGTATCGAGGAAGACCTCTCGAAGGCCTTGGGCGCCAAGGTCGAAATGGGCACCGCCCGGGCCATGACTCCGCGCGTTCGGCTGCACGCTGAAAGCTATGCCATTGTTGTCTGAACGGGATGACGATCTGGCGCTGTTGGACGTCATGATCGAAGCGCTGGCCAAGGTCGCACGCTATACGGCAGAGGTGACCGCCGATCAGTTTCTGGCGAGCACGCTGGTGCAGGATGCCGTCGCGCTGAACTTTCTGGTCGTCGGCGAATGCGCCAATCAACTGAGCGATGGCGCCAGGATGCAGGCGAGGGACGCCCCGTGGCCGAAGATCATCTCGCTGCGCAACCGGATCGCACATGGGTACCAGTTCATTGATCGCATGACGATTTTCGGGCTGGCGGCAGACGATGCCGACGTGCTCCGCGCAACCCTCGGCGCGTTGCGCGCGGAGCTGGAAGCGAACTGATGCTCCTCCCCTTCTTCACCGCCCTGCGAGACGCGCGCGTGCCCGTGTCGATGAAGGAATGGCTCCATCTGATGGAGGCCATGGACAAGGACGTCGCCGGGCGGCGGGTGGACGACTTCTACCACCTGTCGCGCGCGGTGCTGGTCAAGGACGAGAAGCACTACGACCGCTTCGACCAGGTGTTCGGAAAGGTGTTCGCGGGAGTCGAGACGGTCGGCGCGGGCGAAGACCTGACCACCGACATTCCCGAGGACTGGCTGAAGCTGCTGACCGAGAAATACCTGACGGACGAGGAGAAGGCGCAGATCGAGGCCCTGGGCGGGTTCGATAAGCTGATGGAGACGCTGAGACAGCGTCTGGAGGAGCAGCAGGGGCGGCACCAGGGCGGCAAAAAGTGGATCGGCACCGGCGGGACCAGCCCGTTCGGCCACGGCGGCTACAACCCCGAGGGCGTGCGGATCGGCGGGCCGGGGCGGCAGGGCCGCGCGGTCAAAGTGTGGGAGAAGCGCGAGTACCGGAACCTCGACGATCAGGTCGAGCTGGGCACGCGCAACATCAAGGTCGCCCTGCGCCGCCTGCGCCGGTTCGCGCGGCAGGGTGCGCTCGACGAACTGGACATGGACGCGACCATCGACGGCACGGCGCGTCAGGGCTGGCTGGACATCCACATGCGGCCCGAGCGGCGCAACACCATCAAGGTGCTGCTGTTCCTCGACATCGGCGGCTCGATGGATGCCCATGTGAAGATGTGCGAGGAGCTGTTCTCGGCCGCCAAGACCGAGTTCAAGCATCTGGAATTCTTCTACTTCCACAACTGCTTGTACGAGGGGGTGTGGAAGGACAACCGGCGTCGGCACGAGCAGAAGATCCCGACATGGGAGGTGCTGAACAAATACCCCGCCGACTGGCGCGCCATCTTCGTCGGCGACGCCACGATGAGCCCCTATGAGGTGACCATGCCGGGCGGCTCGGTCGAGCATTGGAACGAGGAGGCCGGCGCGGTCTGGATGAAGCGGGCCACGCAGCAGTGGGACAAGATCGCCTGGCTCAACCCCTCGCCCGAACGCTACTGGAGCTATTCCGCCTCGGTCGGGATGATCCGGGAACTGGTCGACGAGCGGATGTATCCGCTGACGCTTGAAGGGCTGGAGAAGGCGATGCGGGCCCTCGCCAAATAGGCTAGGCTCGGTCGGTATCCGGGAGGGAGTTCTGTGATGCTCGCCATCGTCTTCGCCGCCATGCTCCAGCAGGCCGCCACGGGTCAGGTCGTGTGGGAGGCGCCGCCGGCGGTCCCGGCCGCAGCCCCGGTCGAGGTCCCGCCGATCCCCGACTCCGCCCGCGCCGATCCCTATGGCTACGAACGCTCGGAGTGCAGCCCGCTGATCCGCAAGGCCAGCGAGACGCTGGAGGCTTGCCAATCGCGGGTGCGGGCGGCGCTGGCGGCGAACCTTGGCCCCGCCCTGCCGCCGGGTCTGGCCCCGGCCGCCGCGGCGGAGCAGTGCCGGCAGGAGGCAGCCGGCGACCGCTACGCGCTGCAGTGCGGCGCCCCGGCCCGCACCGTCCGCGCTTCGGCGACGCCCGAAGAGCGCACCTGCGAAACCCGCCCCCGGGCCCAGCCGCAGGGCGGCGTCGTCTGGACCGAGGAATGCCGCCCCGCCGACGGTCGCGCCCCGACGCAGGACGGGCTCAGGATCCGGCTCGGCGGCGACGACGACTGAGCACGCGAAAACGCCGCCCGCGGTGCGGACGGCGTCGTCGGTTCAAACGGATGGCCGACTTAGTTGCGCTTGTCGCGGAGCGTGTCCTTGAGGCCGCCGATGGCGTTCTGGACCTTGCCCTCGGCCTGATCCGCGCGGCCGTCGGCCTTCAGCTTCTCGTCGCCGGTGATCTTGCCCGCGGCCTCCTTGATCTCGCCGCCCATGTTCTTGGCGGCGCCTTCAACCCGATCGTGATCGGCCATTGGATCGTCCCCCTGATTGCCGCCGCCCAATGGCGGCGCATGGCTCAAGGAGCGGTCCTGAAGCGAAGCCGTTCCGTATGGCTCCGCTAGCGGGTGCGCCTCAGCCACGCCGCCACCGCCCACGCGTGGGCGTCATGACGCAACTGCGCCAGCGCCGTTTGCGGGTGCAGCCAGACCAGCTCGTGGTCGTCCTCGACCTTGACGGAAGGGTCGAGCGAGAGTTGCTCCGCGATCCAGAAGCCGCCGCGATTGTTCACCGGCGAGCCGTCCGACTTGCGGAAATACTGCGCCGCCTCGGCGATGCGGGAGATCGGGCGTATCGCCATGCCCGTCTCTTCGACGAACTCGCGGATCAGCGCCTGTTCCTCGGTTTCCTCGCCGTCGATGGCGCCGCCGGGCAGGTCGAAATAGCTGCCTTCTCCCCGATCGACGCGCACGCAGGCCAGCATCGCCTCATGGAAGACCAGCCCGAACACCGCGGGGCGTCCGAGGTAGGTCAGGCCGTATGCGGGAACGCCGAACTGCAGCATGGGACCGGTAACGCCGTTCGTCCGTCAAAGGTCGAAGGCGAGCCGGGCGCGCACGCCGCGGTGCCCCGGATCATACTCGACCGCCGAGCGCAGGCCCGAGGCCATGGCGGTGACGATCTTGCCGCCGAGCCCCGTGCCGCGCGGCTTGCCGTCGCCCATGCCAGGGCCGTCGTCCTCGACCGTCAGCAGGGCGCGGCCGTTGGCGTCGGGCTCCAGCACCACCCGGATCTCGCCGCCCTGTCCGGGTTCGTAGGCGTATTTGACGGCGTTGGTGACCAGTTCGGTGACGACGACGCCCAGCGAGACCGCCTGATCGGTCGACACGCGCATCGGCTGGGCCCTCAGCGTGATGTTGGGCGACCCGTCGTCCGGGCCGACCGACTTCGCCAGTTCGTCGATCAGGCCGCCGAGATACTCGTCCATCGCCACGGAGGACATGTCGCCCGAGGTGTAGAGCCGGCGGTGGACGTGGGCGACCGCCTCGATGCGCGCCTGCGCCTCCTTCAGCGCGGCCCGTGCGCCTTCATCGGCCAGATGGCGCAATTGCAGGGACATGAAGCTGGAGACCAGCTGCAGCGAGTTGCCGACCCGGTGATTGACCTCGCGCAGCATGGCCTCGGCGCGGTCGCGGGCGAGCCGCACCTGTTCCTGCGCTTCCTCGTTCTCGCGCTGCAGCCGGCGGCGGAAGACCGCCTCCTCCAGTGCGTTCCTCAACAGGGTGGTGAAGTCCTCGGATACGTCCTTGATGACGTAATCGGCGGCGCCGGCCCGCAGGGCGGCCACCGCGATGCGGCCTTCCTGCGCTCCGGTAACGTAGACCACCGGCGGGGGGTTCGGCAGGGCGATGATCTCGGGCAGCACGTCCAGCCCCTCGCGTCCGGGCATGTAGTGGTCGAGGGCGACGACGTCGAAGTCGCCCGGCCGGGCCGTCAAGGCTTCCAGCCCGGCATCGCCGTCAGACGCGCAGGTCACGGCGAAGCCGTGCCGCCCAAGCTCCTTCTCGACCAGCCGCGACAGGCCGCGGTCATCGTCGATGTAGAGCAGGCGAATGGACTCGCCGACGATCCTCACCAGTTCGCTCACTCGATGTCCGGGGCCTGCATGACGGAGAGGAACAGGCCCAGCTGGCGGATGGCGCCGGCGAAGCTCTCATAGTCGACGGGCTTGGTGATGTAGACGTTGCAGCCCAGGTCGTAGCAGCGGTCGATCTCGCCCTTGTCGTCCGTGGTGGTCAGAACCACCACCGGCGCGCGCCGCAGGCGCTCGTCGCCCTTGACCTTGGCGAGGATGTCGATGCCCGACATGTCCGGCAGGTTGAGGTCGAGCAGGATCAGCATCGGGCCGTTCTGACGAACCTCCTCGCTGAACAGATAGTCGAGCGCCGTGCCGCCGTCGGCGAAGTGAGCGATCTCGTTGGCGATGTTCGCCCGCCGGATGTTCTTCTCGATCAGCTTGGCGTGACCGAGGTCGTCCTCGACCATCACGATCTTCACGGCATTGCTCATAGGTGATCTCCGGCGTCCGCGAGGACGAGGCGTGTGGGGAATTTCACTGTAAATGTCGAGCCCTTGCCGAGTTCTGACTCCAGGCCGATGTCGCCGCCGAGGCGCCTCACGCTGTTCCGGACGAACGCCAAACCGAGTCCCTCGCCCTGCCGGTCCTGTTTGCCCGCCCGCCGGAACAGCTCGAAGATCCGCTCATGATCGCGGTCCGACACGCCCCGCCCGTTGTCCTCGACCTTGTAGACGACCCAGCCGCCGGCGACCTCGCGGCCGCTGACCACGATGCGCCCGGGGCGGCCATGGTCGAGGTATTTGACGGCGTTATCCAGAAGGTTGCCGAACACCTGTTCCACCGAAAGGCGGTCGCTCTCGATCTGCGGCAGGTCCTCCAAGACGATCTCGGCGCCGGCGGCCTGGGTCTGGTGGGCGAGGCTGTCGGCGATGCCCCGCACCATGCCGTTCATGTCTAGGGGCTCAGGCGTCAGAGTGCGGCGGCCTTCGCGCGACAGCTTCAGGATGGCGTTGATCAGCCGGTCCATCTTCTCAGTCGAGGCCCGGATGAAGCCGATCGCCTCCGGCACGTCCTCCCGCACAGCCGTCAGGGCGTCCTGCTCGACCAGTTTCGGGGCCTTGGTTTCGACCGCGGTCATCTGCTTGTCGATGATCCGCCCGGCCTGCTCCAGCTCGGCGGTGTAACCCATGACATTCACCAGCGGCGCGCGCAGGTCGTGGCTGACGATGTAGGCGAACCGCTGGACCTCCTCGTTGGCGCGGGTCAGTTCGAACGTCCGGTCGCGCACCTGATGCTCGAGCCCCGCGTTGAGGCGGTCGAGCGCGTCGCGCGCCTCCTGGATTTCGACGACGTAGCGCCGGATCATCCAGGCGCTGACGCCCGCAAGGATCAGGATCAGCACCGCCGCCAGCGCATTCACGATGACCGTCACGGTCGCGGCCCACTCGGTGCGACGGGTGCTGAACACCAGCCGCGTGGCCTGCACCTCGTCGATTGCGGCGACCTCGGCGCGCGCCTGGTCCATGATGCGCTTGCCCGAGCCCTCGCGCAGGACGTCGGCGGCCGCGTCCATGCGACCCATCCGGGCGAGGGACAGCGACCGGTCGATGACGTCCAGCCGTTGCGTGGAGAGGTCGCTCAGCACCTCGACCCGGGCGGCCAGGTCGTCGTCCCGCGCCGCCAGCCTTGCGAGTTCAGCCAGCCGGTCGGGCAGCCGCTCCAGGCTGGCCGTGTAGGGCTCGAGATATTCCGGCTGGCCCGTCAGCAGATAACCGCGCTGGCCGGTCTCCGCATCGACCAGCAGGGTCATCACCTCGTTGGCCGTCAGGCGGACGTTGTGCCCGGTTTCGACCGCGTCGTTGAAGTCGGCGGTCCGCCGGATCATCACGAACACGGCCAGATTGACGACCAGCAGCAGCACGATGGCGGCCGCCAGCAGGCCGGCCACGCGGCGGCCCAGCGTCGGCGTCCGCAAGAACTGGCCTGCAGCCAGCAGGATTGGGCGGAGCGCCGGTGTCATCGCCGCGGAGCTTTAGCGGCGCGCCCGGCCCTGTCCAGTCGGGGATGGCGGAATGTCGGCTCTGACCGGAAATCGGATATGGTGAAGCTGTCTACCTGAATCTCCTCCCCACGCGTGGGGAGGTGGCGCGGCGCGACTGCGCCGCGACGGAGGGGGCGGCGCGATGGCCGACGGAAAGAGCTACGAACGGGCAAAGATTTTTCGGAAGGCCCTGACGCCGCCGGAGGCGAGGCTGTGGCTCTTCCTGAAAGAGCGCAAACTGCGGGGTCTGCGCTTCCGGAAACAGCATCCGATCGGCCCGTACATTCTGGACTTCTTCTGCGCCGGAGCCGCGCTGGCGGTCGAGGTGGACGGGTTGGGACATGACCACCCGGAGCAGGGCGCCCACGACAAGCGTCGAACGGCTTGGCTGCAGGCGCGCGGTATCCGCGTCGTTCGGATCGCGGCGCGTGACGTGATGGGCGAGCTGGAAGGTGTGCTCGGTTTCATCGCTCGAGTGTGCGCGGAACGGCTGCCGTCCGAATCGCCCCCTCCGTCACGGCGGCTGCGCCGCCGCGCCACCTCCCCATCCAAGGATGGGGAGGAGACTTGATCGTCACACCGTCCCGATGGTCCGAAGGCGGGCGCGGGGGTGGACCTCGTTCTGGCTCATCACCACCGTCTGGCCGCGGAAGCGTTCGATGATCGAGCGGACATAGGGCCGGATCTGGGGCCCGGTCAGAAGCACCGCCGTTTCGCCCGCCATGGCGGCCCGCTCGAACACGTCGCGGACGGCGCGGATGAAGTCCTGCAGCCGCGACGGCGCCATGGCCAGCTGGCGCTCTTCGCCCTGACCGACCAGCGCCTCGGCGAAGGCGGCTTCCCATTCCGGCGACAGGGTGACGATGGGCAGGGCGCCGTCGTCCCCCTTGTGCTGCCAGCACAGCTGTCGCGCCAGCCGGGCGCGAACGTGCTCTACCAGGTTCGTGACCGACGAGGTGTGCGGCGCCGCCTCGGCCAAGCCTTCCAGGATGGCGGCCAGATCGCGGATCGAGACCTTCTCGCGCAGCAGGGTCTGCAGCACGCGCTGCAAGGTGGTGACGGTGACGACCGAGGGGATCAGCTCGTCGACCAGCTTCTTCTCCTCGGTCCCAAGCTCCTTCAGCAGCTTCTGCACCTCCGCGTATGAGAGCAGGTCGGCCATGTTCTCCTTGAGGATTTCGGTCAGGTGGGTGGTCAGCACCGTCGACGGATCGACGATGGTGTAGCCGCGGAAGGTCGCCTCCTCGCGCAGGCTCTCGTCGATCCAGGTCGCGGGCAGGCCGAAGGCGGGTTCCTTGGTGTGCTCGCCCGGCAGCTCGACCTGACGTCCGGCGGGATCCATCGCCATCAGCGAGCCGAGGCGGACTTCGCCCTGCCCGGCCTCCATCTCCTTGATGCGGATGGCGTAGCCTTGGGTGCCCAGCCGCATGTTGTCGAGGATGCGGACCGACGGCATCACGAAGCCGTACTCCTGCGCCAGCGAGCGGCGCAGGGCGCGGACCTGATCGGTCAGGCGGCGGCCCTCCAGATCGTTGATCAGCGACAGCAGCGAATAGCCGAGCTCGATCTTCACCTCGTCGATGGTCAGGGCCGTGCCGATCGGCTCCTCCACGTCTTCGCGCGGCCCTGCGGCGGCGGTGCGGGCGGCCATCTCGGCCTCGGTCGGCTGGGGCTTGAGCCGCTCCCGGCCCAGCTTCCAGGCCATGAAGCCCGTGCCGATCGACAGCGCCGCGAACGGCAGCAGCGGCATCCCGGGGATCAGGCCGATCAGGCCCGACGCCGCCGAGACCACGCCCAGGCTGACGGGGTTGGTGGCCAGCTGGGCGACCAGCGCCTTGTCGGCCGTGCCCTCGACGCCGGCCTTGGACACCAGGAAGCCCGCCGCGATGGAGATCACGATGGCCGGCACCTGCGTCACCAGACCGTCGCCGATGGTCAGGGCGACATAGCTGTTGGCGGCCTCGCCGATCGGCATCCCGTGCTGCAGCGTGCCGATGAGGATGCCGCCGATGGCGTTGATGAAGACGATGATCAGGCCGGCGACGGCGTCGCCGCGCACGAACTTGGAGGCGCCGTCCATGGCCCCGAAGAAGGTCGATTCCTGCTCCAGCTCCTTGCGGCGGCGCTTGGCGGACTCCTCGTCGATCAGGCCCGACGACAGGTCGGCGTCGATCGCCATCTGCTTGCCGGGCATGGAGTCCAGCGTGAACCGGGCCGAGACCTCGGCGATGCGGGTCGAGCCCTTGGTGATGACGACGAAGTTCACCACCAGGATGATCGCGAAGATGATGATGCCGATGATGAAGCTGCCGCCCATCATCAGCGAGCCGAAGGCCTCGATCACCTGACCCGCGCCGCCCGATCCTTCGTGGCCGTGGCTCAGCACCAGCCGGGTCGAGGCGAGGTTCAGCCCGAGCCGGAACAGGGTCGTGACCAGCAGCACCGTCGGGAAGATGGCGAAGTCCAGCGGCTTCTTCATCATCACCGCGGTCATCAGGATCAGCACGCTGGAGACCAGCGAAAGCGCCAGCAGCATGTCGAGCAGGAAGGTCGGGATCGGCAGGATCAGCAGCAGGATGACGCCGATGACGCCGACGGCCATCGCCACCTCGCCCCGCGCCACCCAGCCCATCATGTCGCGGCCGGTCGGCCGGGCCATGCCGTCCTTCATCATCGTCGGCGAGGCGGGGACGTCGGTCATGCGGCGGCGAGGCCAAGCGCCGCGGCCGCCATGCGCGTGGCGTCGGCGATCACCGCCTCATTGTCCGCGTCCGAAGTCGAGGCTGCGCCGTGGTAGTAGGCGGCGATGACGACCGTCTGGCCTGACGGCCCGTAGGCCAGGCCGATGTCGTTGGTCGGCCCATAGCCGCCCGTGCCGGTCTTGTGCGCCACGCGCCAGCCGGCGGGGACGCCCGCCTTGATACGCGCCATCCCGGTGGGAGAGTCGAACATCCAGCGCAGCAGCCGGGTCTTGTTCTCCTCGGTGAGCGGCGTCTCCTCGGAGAGGAACAGGCGCTCAAGGTTCCGGGCTGACTGGGCCGGCGTGATGGTGTCCTTGTCGCCGTCGAGCCGGTTCATCATCGGCTCGAGACGGTCGACCGTCGTGCTTTCGTCGCCGATGGAGCGATACCAGGCGCGCAGCACGTCCAGCCCGCCCATCTCGCGGATCAGGATGTTGGCGGCGGGATTGTCGCTGACCTCGACCACGGCCTTGCACAGCGTCTCAATGGTCAGGGACGAGCCGATGGCGGGCTCGGTGACCGGCGCGTGGTTGACCATGTCCGCGCGCGTGACAGGCACTAGGCGGTCGAGCCGCTCCTCGCCGCGCTGGACGCGTTCGAGGATCGCGGCCGCCAGATACATCTTGAAGGTCGAGCAGTAGACGAACCGCTCCGACGCGCGCCAGTCGATCCGGGGGCCGCCCAGAACGGAGGCGGTGAAGCCGAGCCGTCCGCCGTGCCGGCGCTCCAGCGGGGCGAAGTCGACCACGATCGACCTCTGCGGAATGAATTCGGCGCCCGTCTCCGAGCGTGACGAGCAGCCGATCAGGCCGAGCGCGCCAAAGCCGGTCAGGACGCTTCTGCGGTCCGTTCGAACGGTCATGCTCAGGCGGCCGCGTAGCCGGCCGAGGCGACGCCCGACTGGGGGGCCGGGATGCTGGTCCCCTCGCCTGCGTACTCGTTGAGCTTGTTCCGCAGGGTGCGGATGGAAATGCCGAGGATGGTCGCCGCATGGGTGCGGTTGCCGAGGCAGTGCGAGAGGGTGTCGAGGATCAGCGTCTTCTCCATCTGCGCCACCGTCTGGCCGACGTGGGCGCGGGTGACGGCGTCGGCGGTCTGGGCGGCGCGTTCGGCGAAGCCCGCGCCCGGCGCGGCGCCGTGGCTGCCCATCGCCAGCGGCTGGCCGTCGGGCAGGCGGATGGCGTCGAGGTCGATCTCGGGTCCCACCGCCAGAAGCACCGCGCGGTGCATGGCGTTCTCCAGCTCGCGGACGTTGCCGTTCCAGCGGTGCGAGACCAGCGCGCGCCTGGCGTCGCCCGAGATCGGACGCACCGGCACGCCGTTGGCGGCGGCGTATTTGCGCACGAAGTGATCGGCCAGCACGGCGATATCGCCCGGACGCTCGCGCAGGGCCGGCAGGCGCAGGTTCACGACGTTCAGGCGGTACAGCAGGTCCTCGCGGAACGCGCCTTCCGCCACCGACTTGGCCAGGTCGCGGTTGGAGGTTGCGATGATGCGGATGTTGACCGGCACCGGCTTGGTCCCGCCGACGCGGTCGATCACCCGCTCCTGAATCGCGCGCAGCAGCTTGGCCTGCAGCCGCACGTCCATCTCGGAGATTTCGTCCAGCAGCAGGGTGCCGCCATCGGCCTCCTCGAACTTGCCGATCCGCCGCGCCATGGCGCCGGTGAAGGCGCCCTTCTCGTGCCCGAACAGCTCGGATTCCAGCAGGTTGTCGGGAATGGCGGCGCAGTTGACGCTGATGAAGGGCCGGTCGGCGCGCTTGGATCCGGCGTGGAGGTAACGGGCCATCACCTCCTTGCCGACGCCGCTTTCGCCGGTGATCAGGATCGAGGCCTCCGACCGCGCCACCTGATCGGCCAGCATGATCACCGCCTTCATCGACGGGTCCGCCGAGATCAGCGGCCGGTCGTCGTCGGCGACGGCCGACAGCACGGCGGCGATCAGGTCGGCTTCCGGCGGCAGGGGGATGAACTCCTTGGCCCCCGCCCGGATCGCGTTGGCGGCGTCGGTGGCGTCGGCGTCGACGCCGCACGCCACCACCGGCACATGGATGCGCTCGGCCTCGTTGGCCGCGATCAGGGCGGCGATGTCGACGCGATAGTCGACCATCAGCAGATCGGCGCCCTGCCCGCGACGCAGCTGCTCCGTCGCCTGATCGCCGCGCTCGACGTGCTGGACCTTGGCGCCATGCGCCATGGCCATCTTCACCGCCGTCGCCAGCTGTCCGCTGAGCCTGCCAACCACCAGAAGCCGCATGGGTCTTCTCCTCTAATCTCTACAGCCGGCTGCCGATCAGGCGCCGGAGTCTTCCGTCTTGATGATTTCCGTCATGGTCACGCCCAGCCGGTCCTCGACGACGACGACCTCGCCGCGGGCGACCAGCCGGTTGTTGACGAAGATGTCGATCGCCTCGCCGACCTTGCGGTCCAGCTCCAGCACCGAGCCGCGGTTCAGCTTCAGCAGCTGCGCCACCGACATGTGGGCCTTGCCCAGCACCGCCGAGATGTTGACGGGCACGTCGAACACCGGCGCGAGGTCGTGCGCGGTCTTCTCCCCGGGGCCGTCGGAAAGGGTCATGGCGACGGAGTCCGGGAACTCCTCGAGGGACAGGGTGTCGGACGCCATTACGGCCTCCCTTCCAGGGGTTCGGGGTTGAGGGCTTCGGCGTGCCCGGCCTCTGCGGCCAGGGCGGAGTTCAGGGCTTCGCTCATGCGGGCGAAGGCGTCGGCGGGGTCGAAGGCGGCGCGTCCGTCGGCCCATTCCAGCTGGAAGGCGGCGGACGGCATGCCGGGTTCCTCGCGGAAGGCGACGACGCCCGAGAAGCCGGAGTCGGAGCACAGCCGCTCGATCCGGGCGCGGGTGGCGTCGTCGAGGTCGCCGGTGCGCACCACCAGACGGGGCGAGGCGTCGATCTCCTGGCCGAGAGCCTCCAGGGCGGCTTGCAGCGGCGCCGCCGGGAACCGGTCCAGCGCCGAGGCGGCGACGACCCGGGCGGCGGCCATGGCCAGCGCCGCCGACTGCTCGCGGTGCGCCTGCGCCACCTGCGTCAGCGCCGGGACGGCGGAGGACAGCGCCTGCCCGATCGCGGACAGCGCCATCGCCTGCAGAGTCTCCGTCTCGGCCTGGGCCTCGCTGCGGGCCTCAAGGCGGGCCTGGGCGAGCAGGGCCTCGACCTCGGCGGGCGCATAGGACCGCCGTGCGGGCCGGAAGGCGGAGCTCTGGACGACCACGCCCGAGGCGTCGAACTCGGTGTCGAACTGGAACGGGGTGCTGAGGGGGCGAGCGGTCATGTCAGTAGATCAACTCGTCGTCGCCGCCTTGGCCGACCAGCATGATCTCGCCCTTGGCGGCGAGATCCTTGGCGACCTGGACCATGGCCATCTGCGCCTGGTCGACATCCTTGAGGCGGACGGGGCCCATCGACTCCATGTCCTCGCGCATGATCTTGGCGGCGCGTTCGGACATGTTCGAGAAGAACAGCTCCCTCAGGGATTCGGATGACCCCTTCAGCGCCAGCCCCAGCGAGTCCTTCTCGACCGCGCGGAGCAGGGTCTGGATGCCGCCGGGGTCCAGTCGGGCCAGATCCTCGAACACGAACATCAGGGCGCGGATGCGTTCCGCCGCCTCCCGGTTGCGCTCTTCCAGCGCGCCGATGAAGCGCGCCTCGGTCTGACGGTCGAAGCTGTTGAAGATGTCCGCCATCAGCTCGTGGCTGTCGCGCTTCGACGTGCGCGCCAGGTTCGACATGAATTCGGTGCGCAGGGTCTGCTCGATCTTGTCGAGGATCTCCCGCTGGACCGGCTCCATGCGCAGCATGCGCTGGACGCATTCGAGGGCGAAGTCTTCGGGCAGGCTGGTCAGCACCCGCGCGGCGTGATCCGGCTTGATCTTCGAAAGCACCACCGCGACCGTCTGCGGGTATTCGTTCTTCAGATAGTTGGCGAGGACCGCCTCGTTCACATTGCCCAGCTTGTCCCACATGGTGCGGCCGGCCGGGCCGCGGATTTCCTCCATCAGGCCTTCAACCCGCTCGGAGGGCATGAACGAGGCCAGCAGGCGCTGGGTCTGTTCGAACGAGCCCATGACCGAGCCCGAACCGCTCATGCCCGAGACGAACTCGACCATCAGTTCCTCGACCACCGACGAGCTCACCGAGCCGAGGCTGGCCATGGCCTGGGAGATTTCCTTGATCTCGTCGTCGTCCAGCCCCTGCCACAGGCGGGTGTGATCCTCGCCCAGCGACAGCAGGATGACGGCGGCCTTCTCGGGCCCCGTCAGCTTCCTGGCGTCCTCGACGGCCGGCTTCTTGTTGACGAGGCGCGCCGCCATCAGCCTTCGTGAACCCAGCTGCGGAGGATCGAGGCGGACTCCTCAGGGTGCTTCTCGACGAAGTCGGCCACCTTGCGCACGGACGACGCCTTCACCTGGCCCTCGATGCGGGCGATGTCGAGCCGCTGCTCCATCTCCGACGGCGGGCCCGACAGCTGCTGCATCGGCGCGCCGCCGTTCATGATCGTGGTCTGCAGCGAGGTCACCGTTCCGCCTCCGCCGCCGAGGGCCGCGAGTTGCGGTTGGCCGCCGCCGCCCGACGCCGACTTCAGCAGCGGACGCAGCACGAAGAAGATCAGCAGAACGCCGGTGATCAGCAGGACCAGCAGCTCCACGCCGCGCATCAGATCGTTCTTGGTGAAGTCGAACAGCGAGGACTTCGCTTCCTCGCCGACCGCCGCCAGATCGCGGTTGAAGCGCACGTTCAGCACCTCGATCTTGTCGCCGCGCGTCTGGTCGATGCCGACGGCGGCGGCGACCAGCGCCTTGATCTGCTCGATCTCCGCGGGCGGGCGGGCCGCATAGGTCGGGGCGGCGCCGTTCGCGCCCGGCGTCCAGCGCCCGTCGACGGCCACGGACACGGCCAGCCGCTTGATCTCGCCGGCTTCCTTCACCGTCGTCGTGGTGGTGTTGGAGATTTCGTAGTTGGTGGTCTCGGTGTTGGCGGTGTCGCGCGACCCGGCCGTCGCCGCGCCGGGGGCCTCGCCGCCGGGGATGTTGTTGGTCGCCGTAACGCCGCCGTCCGGTTGCGCCGTGGTGTCGCTCGACTCCGTGCCGTTGGTCGAGGTCGAGCGCACGACCTGACCGTCCGGGTCGTAGCGTTGCTCCTGGGTGGTCGAGCGGCTGTGGTCGATGTCCGCGGTGACCTGCACCCGCGCGCCGCCGACGCCGACGACGCCTTCGACGATGTCCTTGATGCGGGCCTGCAGCTGGGCCTCGGTGCTGTCGCGGGCCTCCTGCGCCGAGGCCGCGCTGAAGCCCTCGCTGTCCGAACCCGCTGCGAGGGTGCGGTTGGAGGTGTCGGTCAGCGTCACCTTCTCGGGCTTCAGGTTGGGCACGGACGAGGCGACCACGTTGCGGATCGCCTGCACCTGCGCGCCGGACAGCTGGCCGCCCGCGACCCCGACGACGATGGAGGCGGTCGGGTCCGCCGCCTCGGACTGGAACAGCTGGCGCTGCGGCAGGGCGATCATGACGCGAGCCGAGCTGATGCCGCGCATGCTCATGATGGTGCGGGACAGCTCGCCTTCGAGGGCGCGCTTGGCGTTGATGTTTTGTTGGAACTCGGTCTGGCCCAGCACCGACTGGTTGTCGAAGATTTCGTAGCCGACGCTGCCCGAGGTCACGAGCCCCTTGCCCGCCACCAGCATCCGCGCCTCGCCGACCTCGTCGCGGCTGACGAAGATGGTCGAGCCGTCGCCCTTGGAGGAATATTTGATGCCGGCGCCGTCCAGCGCCGTGGTCACTTCGGAGGCTTCGCGCAGGTCGAGGTTGGAATACAGCAGGGCGTCCGGCGCCTGACCGATCCGCAGCATGACCGCGACCAGCACCGCCGCGACGCCGGCGGCGACGCCCAGCACCACGGTCAGGCGACCGATCCCGAATCTCTGCAACGCCGCCGTGAAGCCGCCCACGCGTCCCCGCCCGAAATACTCACGGGTCTCGAAACACGCCCGCTAGGCAGAAACTGCCGCCTGCGTGGTAAATGGGCCGTTAAGACTGATGCGGCGCAGGCGCTGCGCCGTCAGATAAACGACATCGCCTGCGGCAGCAGCCGCTCGACCTCGGCCATGTCGCGCGCCACCAGATGGCAGCGGCGCTGGAACCGCGCGCCGAGCAGGGGCAGCCGATCGTAGGTTCCGGGATCGCTGCTGACGAACACCGTATAGGCCATCGTACTGGTGCGCTGATTGAAGGCTGAGGCGATCTGCTCCAGCTCTTCCAGCGACGCCTTCTCATGCGGATTGCGAATATCGAGGACCCAGTCCCACCCGCCCAGTTCAGGACGGGCCTCGAGCAGGCGCAGCACGGTCTGGCCGACCGTCTCGGTCTCGGGCGCCGCCTTCACGGCGACGATCACCCTGCGGAGGCGTTCAGAGATTTGTGTGCTGGTGGTCATGCCCGCGGTATTACAGAGCAAGGAAAACAAAGGCTTAAAAGGGAACCCAGCCCCAGATTACGCCCAGCTTGGGAGAACGCCAGTTCGCGGCCCACAGTTTGTGCCTTCCGGTTCGAGACCTACCGCCGCTTCCGCTTCTGCATCACGAAACCGATGATCTTCGCCGCCGCCTCGAAATGCTCGCGCGGGATCGTTTCGTCCACGTCCACCGCCGCATAGAGCGCCCGCGCCAGCGGCACGTTTTCGACGATGGGCACGCCGTGTTCGCGGGCGACCTCCCGGATGCGCAGCGCCAGCGCGTCCACGCCCTTGGCGACGCAGATCGGGGCCGGATCGCCCTCGCCGGGTTCGTACCGCAGGGCGATGGAGTAGTGGGTCGGGTTGGTCACGATGACTGTCGCCTTGGGCACGTTCTGCATCATCCGCTGGCGGCTGCGCTGGGCCCGGATCTGCTTCAGCTTGGCCTTGACGTGCGGATCGCCCTCGGACTGCTTGTAGTCCTCCTTGATCTCCTCCTTGGTCATCTTCATCCGCTCCGCGAAGCGGTATTTCTGCCAGATGAAGTCGGCCGCGGCGGTGAAGCCGAGGAACACCACCGCCGCCGTCATCAGGCCGACCGCCATGTCCCGCGCCACCGGCAGGATCATCGCCGGCGGCATGGCCGCCATATTCTCCAGCTCGCGGATGTGCGGCTTCAGCACCAGCCAGCAGATGCCGCCGACGGCCAGCAGCTTGATGAAGGTCTTGATGAACTGGACCAGCCCGTCGGGACCGAAGATGCGCTGGAACCCCTTCATCGGGTTCACTTTCGACCAGTCCGGCTTCAGCTTCTCGCCGGTGAAGATCAGGCCGGACTGCGCCAGGTTGCCGCCCACGCCGCCGAGGATAGTCGCCAGCATGACCGCGCCCATGAACGGCACGATGGCCCACACCGCCATGGCGCCGATCTCGACTCCCGCGCCCGCATCCAGTCCGCCCATCATGGCGTGAGGCGCGGCGATGAACGGCAGCAGCGTCTCCGCCATCTGCGTGGCGAACCAGCCGCCGGACATCAGGATCACGGCGGCGGCGCAGGCCAGCGACAGGGCTGCGGCGATGTCGGGCGACTTGGCGACGTCGCCCTTCTTGCGCGCGTCCTCCAGTTTTCGCGGTGTCGCCTCTTCGGTTTTCGACTCGGGATCGGCGGATTCAGCCACCGGCGTCTCCCGCGAAGATCCGGGCCAGGGCGCGGTAGCGGTCGATGAAGACCGTCCCCACGACGCCAAGGCTGAGCGCGAACACCGACAGGCCCAGGATGATGCTCAGCGGCGCGGCGGCGAAGAAGACCTGGAACTGCGGCATGACCCGGCCGACCAGCCCGGAGGCCAGGTTGAAGATCAGGGCGAAGACCAGCAGCGGGGCCGACAGCTGGACCCCCAGCATGAAGGCGTCGCCCACCGTGCGGACCGCCAGGGTGGCGAAGTCGCCGGTCACCAGCGGCCCTACGGGCGTGATCAGTTCGTACGAGCCGACCAGTCCGGCGATGAACAGGTGATGTGTGTTGGTGGCGAAGATCAGCGTCGTGCCCAGCAGCATCAGGAAGGCCGCGATGGTGGTGCCGGGCTGGGCCTGCATCGGGTTGGCGGTCTGGGCGAAGGCCAGGGTCGTCTGCAGGGCCACGATCTCGCCCGCCGTCGACAGCGCCGTCATGAAGGCGCGCAGCAGCGCCCCGATCATCAGGCCGACGACGACCTCCCGGATGATCCACCCGGCCATGCCGCCGACGCTGACCGGCAGGGCCGGCAGGACGCCGGAGATCACCGGCCACAGCGCCAGCGACACCACCAGCGCCAGCGACAGCCGGATGCGCGGCGGCACATAGCTCTCGCCGATCCCCGGCAGCATCATCAGCACCGCGCCGATGCGCGCGAAGATCAGCGCCCCCTGCCAGACCTGATCCGCTGTCGCGTAGGGCTCCACCTACATCCCGGCGATGCGGGCGGCGATCTCGCGCATGAAGCCGCCCAGCAGCGCGCCCATCAGCGGAAGGAACAGCAGCAGGGACACGAAGATGGCGATGATCTTGGGCGCATAGATCAGGGTCTGCTCCTGGATCTGGGTCAGCGCCTGCACCAGGCCTATGACCACGCCGACGACCAGCCCGACCAGCAGCACGGGCAGGCACAGCTGGATCGTCAGCCACAGGGCGTCGCGGCCCACGTCCAGAACTTCCGCGCCGTTCATCGAAATCGCACTCCCGGGATACCGGGCAGAAAATGCCGGGAGCGTGGTTAACGGGGGGCTAACGATCTTCCCTTCTCCCCTTGCGGGAGAAGGTGGCAGCCAAAGGCTGACGGAAGAGGGGTCGCACCGGCTCTTCGTGCGCCCGTCCGAACGGGGTGCCGGTAGCGAGACCCCTCATCCGACCCGCTCCGCGGGCCACCTTCTCCCGCAAGGGGAGAAGGATGTAAGGATGCCCCATGACCCAGCCCCGCATCACCCAGGCCGAAGCCGAGGCCGCCGTCCGCACCCTGATCGAATGGGCCGGCGACGATCCCGCCCGCGAAGGCCTGCTCGACACCCCGGCGCGGGTGGCGCGCAGCTATCGCGAGCTGTTCTCCGGTTATGAAGTCGAGCCGCGCCAGTATCTGGAGCGCACCTTCGAGGAGGTCGGCGGCTACAATCAGCTGGTGGTCCTGAAGGACATCCGCTTCGTCAGCTTCTGCGAACACCACATGCTGCCGGTCGTGGGCGTGGCGCACGTCGGCTACCTGCCCACCGACCGCGTCGTCGGCATCTCCAAGCTGGCGCGGGTGGTGCGCGGCTACGCCAAACGCCTGCAGATCCAGGAGAAGATGACCTCCGAGATCGCCACCGCCATCGACGAGGTGCTGCGGCCCCAGGGCGTCGGCGTGGTGATCGAGGCGGAACACAGCTGCATGACCCTGCGCGGCGTCGATGTCCCCGGAGCCAGCCTGACCACCAGCGCCCTGCTCGGCGTCGTCCGCGACGACGCCCGCACGCGCGAGGAGTTCCTGCGGCTGGTGCGGGGGTAACCTCCCTGTCTCCTCCCCATTCCATGGGGAGGTGGCTCGACGGCCCAGCCGGCGAGCCGGAGGGGGCGACTCCGGCCGCTGTGATTGATGCCTGGCTTGCCGGCGGCTGCGTCACCCCCTCCGTCACGGCGCGAGCCGCGCCGCGCCACCTCCCCACGGCGTGGGGAGGAGACCAGAGCCTGCTCGCTCGCTGATTCCGCTGACCCGTGTTATCCCTCTTGTCGGGTGTGGGAGCTCATCATGAAAACGGCGATCGGCATCGCGGCCGCTCTGGCGCTCTGCCTCCAAGGCTGCGCCTCAACGCCCCGGGCGTTCGAACCGCGCATCGCGGCCACGCCTGCGGACATGGCGGCCTATGAGGCCGCCTTCGTTCAATGTTCCAACGAGGTGGCCGCGGGACGCCGATCCAGCTTTCGGTCGGGTCGGACCGGATCAGCCGCAGGCGGGGCCGCCGTCGCCGGCGCGGTCGGCGTGGTCACCGCCGGCTCAGCCGCTTCGGGCGCGGGCATGATGGCGGGCGCCGCGGCGGGCGCGGGCCTGCTGATCGGCTTCGCCATCGCGGCGCCCTTCGCCTTCTACGGGTTGTCGCGTGTCCAGCGCGCCCGCAAGGAAGCCGAGATCAAGGACGCCATGACCCTTTGTCTGGCGGAAGAGGGCCACGTCGTGACCGACTGGGTCCGGCCCGACGAAGGCAGCACGGGCATGCGCTCGCCCACCGCCCCCGCACCCGCCACCGGAGCCTGACGGCCGCCAGCGGCCCGGTCCTTGCGGAATTCGCCTCGAAGGAGGCCTTTCCCATGGCGTGGACCGCGATTTCGACCCGGAATGAGACAATCCCCATCGTTCGGGGCGGGTGGCTGGACGCGCTGCGTTTCATCGTGGCCGGGCTGATCATCCTGCATCACTTCCAGATGTCGGCCCCGGTCCCGCTGGCGGAGAGCGTCCACCCGGTGTTCGAACGGGGCGGCTTCCTGCTGACCAACTTCTTCCTGATCGACAGCGGCTATGTGCTGATGCGGGTGTACGGCGCCTCCGTCGCCGGCGGCCGCATGTCGGCGGGCGACTTCTTCGCCAAACGCTTCCTGCGGGTCTGGCCCGCCCACATCATCATGGGGTTGAGCCTCGTCCTGCTGGTCGTCGGCGGCAGCGCCCTCGGCGTCGGGCCGCGGGCGCCCGAGTGGTTCGCCTGGGATCAGCTGCCCGCGCAGCTGGGTCTGGTGCAGGCCTTCGGCGTCCACGGCGGCTACGGCTGGAACGCCCCCAGCTGGTCGATCTCTGCCCTGATCGGCTGCTACCTCGCCTTCCCATGGATGCTGAAGGGGCTGGTGCGGCTCGGCCCGTGGAGCGTGCTGGCGCTCGGCGTCGGCCTCTATCTGCTGGCCAACCAGCTGACCTGGAGCCTGCTCGGCTATCCCGTCTACCAGATGCCGATGGGCTTCGGCTTCTTCCGCGCCCTGCCCCTGTTCTTCCTCGGCATGGCCTTGGCCTGGTTCGCGCAGAAGGTCTGGATCGCGCCCCGGCTGGCGGCGTGGGCCGGCATCGCCGCCGCCCTGCTGCTGGCCTTCGTCCAGTATTTCGACAAGCACGCCCTGATCTCGCTGGTCTGCATCTCGACCATCATCCTCGCCGCCGGCGCCACGCCGACCCCGCGGCCTTCGAAGTGGGTCGAGAAGGCGGCGCAGGTCTCGTTCTCGATGTTCATCACCAACGAGGTGGTCCGGATCGCCTGGTTCGGCGTCGTCAACGTCGCCGTCGCGAAGTTCGCCCTGCCGTCGGCGGTGCAGTGGACGCTGTGGGCGGCGGGCGTCGTCGCAGCCTTCGTCTTCGCCTGGGCCGTCCACGTAATCATCGACACGCCGATCCAGACCCGCATCCGCGCCTGGCTGGCGCGCGGCCGACGGCGTCCGACGACCTCGCTTCAGCCGGTGGTGTCGCTGGAGGGCTGAGCCCTCAGTCGCCGCTGTTCAGGTGCAGGATGTTGCCGTCCGGGTCCTTGAACCAGACCATGCGGAAGTCGCCCATCCGGTGCACGCCGTCGGCGAAGGTCGCGCCGTCCATCTCGTAACGCTCGAAGGCGACGCCCTTGCCCGCCAGCTCGGCGGCGATGCTCTCGATCTCGTCCCCGACGCCCCAGACCACGGCGTTCGCCGGGTTGGCGCCCGCGAATTCGGATACATAGACGACTAGGTGGGTGCCGCCGGTCTTGAAGACCAGCACCTCTTCCCCCTCGGCCCCGGCGAGCTCGAGTCCCAGCGTCTGCTCATAGAATTGGCGGGCGCGGGCGATGTCTCGCACGGCGACGATGGCGGAGGAGTTGTGCGTCTTGAGCATGTCGGTCTCCTAGGGGAGGGATGCAGCGCTGCTCTGGTTGCTACCCTGTCGTCACCCCGGCGAAGGCCGGGGCAGGGCGGCGCCGCGAAGGCGGCGAAACACCGCAAGCGAAGCAGGACTCTCCAACGCCTGTGCTCCCGACCGGTTCGCGCTCTCGCGCGCCGCCTTGTCCCGGCCTTCGCCGGGATGACGACAACGGGAGAGCGTGCGCTGACCCTGCCCTCAGATCGGCATGCGCATGATTTCCTGGTAGGCCTGGATCACCTGATCGCGCACCGCCATCACCGTCTCCAGCGAGGCCTCGGCCGAGGACACGGCGGTGACCACGTCGATGAGGCTGCCCTGCCCCTGCACCGCCGAGGTCATCTGCGTTTCCGCCGCGCGCGTGGTCTGGGTCATGTCGCCCATGACGCTGGTCAGCATCTCGGCGAAGCCGGACTGGCCGACTTCCGCGGCCGGGCCCGCCGGCGAGGGACCGCCCTGGATCGAGGCGTAGGCCTTGGCCGCCATCATCGGGTTCATGGCTCAGTCCTATTTCTTCAGCAGGTCGAGCGTGCGCATGTCCATCGCGCGCGCCGTCTCGATGACGTTCAGATTGGCCTCGTAGGCCCGTTGCGCCTCGCGCATGTCCATCGCCTCGACCAGGGTGTCCACGTTCGGCCGCAGCACATAGCCCTCAGCATTGGCCGCGGGGTGCGAGGGGTCGTACTCGCTGCGGAAGTCGCCCATGTCGGGCCGCACCTCGGCCAGCGTCACGCCCGTCGCGCCGTCGATCTCGCGCGCCTGGAACACCGGGATCTGGCGGCGATAGGGCTGGCCCCCCGCGACCTGGGCTGTCGACTGGGCGTTGGCGATGTTCTCGGCGATCACCCGCATGCGCGACTGCTGCGCCTTCAGGGCGCTGGCGGCGACGGCCATGGCGGTGTTGCGGGGCGGGACGGGGTCGGTCATCGGTCAGCTCCTCATCGGCCGGGCGCGCGGGCGGCCATGCGCAGCATCTGCATGGACTTTTGATACAGGCCGATGGCGGCGTCGTAGGCCATCCGGCTCTCCGCCATCTTCAGCATCTGCTCCTCGACCACCACGGAGTTGCCGTCGAGCGTGGTCTCGGAATCGGGGGCCTTGGTGGTGTCGAAGCGGGCGGTCTGGCCGGCGGGTGCGATGTGCATGGCGCTGGTGCGGGTCATGCGGACGCCGCCGCCTTCGGACAAGGCGCGGGCGAAATCGGTCGGCTGGTTCAGGTCGCGGCCGACGTAGCCGGGCGTGTCGGCGTTGGCGACGTTCTGGGCGATCACGCGCTGGCGCTCGTCCAGCCACGAGAGCCGGCCCTTGATCTGGCTGAGCAGCGGCAGGTCGGTGAAGCCCAAGACGGTCCAGCTCCGGGCGCGGATCGCCCATCAGAGATGGGCAGAAACTGCCGTGTGCATGGTTAACGGGGCGTTATCTCAACGCGACGTTAACCATGATCGTCGAAGTCTGGCGCATGAATTTCCTCGACCTGCTGCGCGCGATGTTCGCGCTGGCCTTCACCCTCGGCATCATCGGCCTCGCCGCCTGGGCCGCGCGCCGTTACGCGCCCCAGCTGCTCGCCAAGCTCAGCGCCGAGCGCGGCGAGCGCCGTATGAAGGTGGTCGAGACGCTGGTGCTGGATCCCGCGCGGCGGCTGGTGCTGGTCCAGATCGACAACGAGGAGCGCCTGCTGATTCTCGGCGAGGGCCGCGAACTGATCGAACCGCGCGGGAGCGAGACGTGAGCAAGCGGCCGCAACCGGCCCTCTTCGCCCTGCCCACACGCGGCGAGCTCGAGCGGGCGGCGCTGCTGTCGCTCTTCGTCACCCTCGCCTGTCTCGTCTGGCCGCTGGCGGCGCTGGCGCAGGAAGCGGCCGCCAGCGGGTCGGCGATCAACGTCGACCTCGGCACCGGCGCCGGCCTGACCGAGCGCGTGGTGCAACTGGTGGGGCTGATGACCGTGCTGTCGCTGGCGCCGTCCATCGTCATCATGACCACCAGCTTCGTGCGCATCGTGGTGGTGCTGTCGTTGTTGCGCACCGCGCTGGGCATGCAGCAGTCGCCGCCGAACGCGGTGCTGGTCTCGCTCGCCCTGTTCCTGAGCGCCATCGTCATGGCTCCGACCTGGCAGGACGCCTATGATTCGGGCATCCGGCCCCTGCTGGACCAGCAGATGGAGCTGCCCCAGGCGTTCGACGCGGCCTCCGAACCTGTGAAGACTTTCATGCTGGCGCAGGTGGACCAGGACGACCTCGCCCTGTTCGTCAGACTGTCCAACCTGGAGGCGCCCACGGCGGGCGCCGACCTGCCCCTGCGGGTGGTCACCCCCGCCTTCATGATCAGCGAGCTCAAACGGGCCTTCGAGATCGGATTTCTCCTTTTCGTTCCGTTCCTTGTCATCGACCTGGTGGTCGCCAGCGTGCTCATGTCGATGGGTATGATGATGCTGCCTCCGGTGGTGATTTCCCTGCCGTTCAAGCTGATCTTTTTCGTGCTCGTGGACGGCTGGCGGCTGGTCGCCGGAAGCCTGGTCGAGAGCTTCCAGCGAGCGTCGGGCGCCGGGTAAATCCCCAGCCCGTGGGCATTGGAACGGCGAAGCCACTTGCAATGGGGCGGGAAAGCGGCGTCAATCCACCGTCATCGCCGCGGAATCAACGGCGAGCTTTCATCGGGAAACGACCCACATGACCACCCAAGCCGAACTCATCGCCGCCGTCGCCAAGGACGCGGGTGTCAGCCAAGCCGACGCCGGCCGCATGCTCGACTCGCTCGTGAAGAACATCCACAAGTCGCTGACCGGCGGCGGCGACGTGCGCATTTCCAACCTCGGCGTGTTCGACACCGCCGCCCGCGCCGCCCGCGAAGGCCGCAACCCGGCCACCGGCGCGACCATCAAGATCGCCGCGTCCAAGGCCGTGCGCTTCCGCGTTTCGAAGCCGCTCAAGGACGCCGTCAACAAGTAAGGCGTTCGCCGTTCCGCCTCCGGGCGGATCAGGCTGCTGTTTGAGGACGGGCGGGGGCCGCAGGGCGGTTCCCGCCCGTTTTCGTTCTCAGCTCGGTCTTCATGGCCGAGACCCATCCGGCGAAGGTGTCGGCCGACGCGGCGAGCGCGGCGAAATCACCCGGCTCGGACCCGTCGTCCAGCGCGATCGACAGCGCCGTCTTCGCCCGGGCCCCGGCCACGAACGGACGATAGTTGCGCGAGAGCCGGCTCAGGGCCGCGCCGTCGCCGCCCAGCGAATACCCGACTCCCGCCCTGATCAACCGGGCCTCGTCGTCGAGGCTCAGCGGCGCCGGATCGCCGTGCCGCTGGCCCAGCCGCGCATCGTACAGAACCGCCGCCGCCAGCCATTTCTCCTGCTTCCACAGGATCTCGGCGCGGACGTCCCGCGCCTCGGGCGAGGCGTCGGCGCCCAGCACCTCCAGCGCATGATCGTAGCGGCCGAGCTGGGTCAGCGCCCGCGCCTCCAGCGCCCGGCGCTCGCTGTTCAGGGCCGTCGGCAACAGGGTGGTGCGCGAACTCCAGATCGCCTGCAGCGCCGGCTCGGGCTGGCGGTCCATCAGATAGACCGTCGCCAGATCGGTCGCGACCTGCGCCTTGGCCACGCCCTCCAGCCGGTTCTCGACCTGGTACTTCAGCAGCTCGGCCGCCTGATCCAGCAGATCGACGTCGACCAGACGGCGGGCCAGCCGCCGCACCATCTCGTCGCCGTCCGCGCCGATCGGCGTCAGTTCGCGGAAGTCGTAGAACAGCCCCAGCGCCTGAATGGGCTGCAGACCGTCGGCCCCGCCCTCGAGGAACAGCATGCGGAACGCCGCGCCCAGCTCCGCCTGAATGTCCGACGCGCCGCGCAGCCGATGCAGCGAGGGGCCCGCGCCCTTCAGGGCCGTCAGCGCCTCGCGATACAGGCCCTGCGACAGATAGAGCTGGCCCAGCTGGCGGATGACGGCCAGCTCGATGCCGTCGCCGCGCCAGCGCCAGCGCAGCGCCTCCATCTGCTCCGCCGCGGCGGCGGGCTTCAACGTCCCCTTGGCGAGCGACAGGCGCACGACGCCCAGCTTGGCCGGCACCGACACCGCATCCAGCGGCGCCCGCCCGACCGCCGTGTAGACCGCCAGCGCCCGCTCCGACTGGCCCTCGATCTCGAACAGGCGCGCCTGGATCAGGCGCGCCGCCAGCTGGTCCGCGGCGGGAGCCTCCTGACTGAAGCTGTAGGCGAGCAGCGCCTTGGCGGCGGGCAGGTCGCCGGTCTCAAGCGCGGCCAGCGCATGGGCCGTCCCGAAGCGCGCCCGCCAGACGGCCGGAAACAGGTCGGCCGCCGCGGCGCCGGCGGCGAAGGCCTGCCGGGCGGCGGCCCAGTCGCCCTGATTGGAGGCGATATAGCCGCGCCAGATAGCCGACGCCGGATCGCCGGCGACTGCGGCGGCGGCGAAATCCCCCTGCGCCTCCTCCATCCGGCCGATCGAGGCGCGGGCGGCGCCGCGCAGGCCGCGCAGCTCCGGCTCGCCGGCCATGTTGGGCGCCTTGGCGACGATGGCGTTCAGCACGCCGACGGCCTCATAGCCGAGCCCGGAGCCGACGAGGAACCGCGCCAGGGCGAACCGCGCCTCCGCCGGCGCCCGCGGATCGTCGCCCGCGGCGATCGCCTCCTGGGCCGCCGCGTCCTGCAGTTGCCGATGCCGGGCCGGGAAGCCGGCGGAACCGGTTTCCGCCCACTCGGTCAGGATCAGCGCCGGATGGCGCGCCTTCCGAGGTGCGTCCGAGGCTGCGCCACCCGCTGCGAGTGAAGCCGACGGCGCCGACAGGATCAGTCCGCCCGGTCGGCTGAAAGTGACGAGGTCCCCAGCCGCCAGCACGCCCAGATCGGCGGCGCGGCTCTCGACCGCCAGCCCCTGCGCCGTCGGCAGCAGGGTCAGGTCCGTGGTCCGGCGCAAGTCGCCGAAGCCCTTGCCGGGCGCCAGGGCGGTCACGGCGGCGAACCGGTCGCCCGCGAGCGGGTCGGTCAGCCACACCGCCTTGGTCGCCCCGGCCATGCGGGCCACGAGCACCGGCTCTCCGCCCTCGTCGCGGACCACCGGGACGGCGGGGACTGCGGCCGGCGGCCCTCCGACAACCACGGTCCAGTCGGAGCCGTCGGCGAATGCGGATACCGCCAGCCCCTCGGGCGCGGCGATCCGAACGGCGACGTGATCGGGACCGGCCGTCCAGTGGGCGTCGGCGGCCGGACCGAGCTGCTTCGCGCCCGTCATGTCGAGCCGGGCGGCATGGTCGAACACGACCCAGACCGCCGGTCCCCGCCGGAACACGGCGGCGCCCACCGGCGTGTTCCAGCGGAACGTCATCGACACCTTGGCCGGAGTCGCCTGGGCGACGACCGCGACAGTCTGCACCGCGGCCGCCGCAGGGGCGGGCGCCTCGGCGGCCGAGGCGTAGAGGTTCAGGTACACGGCGCCGTCGGCCGTGCCGCTGCGGGCGTCGGCCCCTTCGGCGAGAGTCAGAACCAGTTCGGTCGCACCGCGAACCGCGCGCGTCTCGACCGTCTCCACGCCCTTTGGCGAATCGACCTTCAGCCGCGAAACATCGGGCGCCGCGGTCGAGCCGATGCGGACGACGACCGTTCGGCCGTCGCGGCGGATGCGGGCGCGGGAGCCGACCACGCCGGCGAACTCGATGCGGGTGAACTCGGCGTTGGCGCCGATCCGGATCGCCACTGGATCAAGGGGGGGCGCGCCCTCCTGCGCCAGCGGAGCCATGGGCGCGAGCGCGACCGCGCCCGCCGCCGCGGCGGCGACGGTGGTTCTGAGCACGCGCTGGCTGACGGGGACCCCGGACATACGCGCGCACCCTCGCGCGAGCGGCCTTTCAACGCGGTTAACGGTTGGTGACCGCCATACTCAGCAGCCGCAGCGCCACGCGCAGGCACTCAAGCCGCACCGGGCCCCGGCCGATGTCGCCGAAGTGATGCTCCTCATGCACCGTCGGCGCGCCCTGCGCGGCGAGCGCAAAATGGACCAGCCCCGGCTCGTCGTCCGCGCCGGCCGATCCGGCGAAGCCCGTCACCGACACCGCCGCCCCCGCCCCGGACTCGCGCAGCGCGCCCTCGGCCATGGCCCGCGCCACCGGCTCCGACACGGCGCCGTTCTGTTCGATCAGGCGCGGCGGCACGCCCAGCTCCTGCGCCTTGGCCTCGTTGGTGTAGACGACATAGCCCCGCTCGAAGGCGTGCGAGCGCCCCTCGACGTCGGTCAGCATCGAGGCGATCAGGCCGCCGGTGCAGCTCTCCGCCGTCGCCAGGGTGATGTCCCGGTCGCAGGCCGCCGTCAGCACCTCCTCGACCAGGGCCTCGATGTCCGACGGAACGGCGTCGCTCAGGGTCTCTGTCATGGCCCGGGAACGGCGCGGCTCGGCAGGGTGTTCCCGCGACATCGGAGCCGCTTGCGTCCTCGACCCGCCGGGCCGACATGCGGCGGGTCCCTGTCAGGATCCGCCATGACCGCCCCCGAGCCCGCCGAAACCTATCCCCGCCTGAACACCCTCTCGACCGGGCTGCGCTGCCGTTGCCCGCGGTGCGGCAAGGGTCCGTTGCTGCGCGGCTTCCTGACCATCCGCGACGCCTGTCCCGCCTGCGGCCTCGACTACGGCTTCGCCGAACCGGCCGACGGGCCCGCCTTCTTCGGCATGAGCTTGGTCGGCGTGGTCGGCATGGGCCTGTTCATGTGGTTCGAGTTCAGCGTCCACCCCCCGATGTGGGCCCATCTGGTGATCACCGGGCCGCTGCTGGTGATCGGCTGCCTCGGCGTGCTGCGGCCTCTGAAGGGCTGGCTCGTGTCCGAACAGTACGTCCACAAGGCCGCCCCGCCAGAGTTCTCCAGCGTCGGCAAGCACGGCGAGGGATCGAGGTGGCGGTGACGCCGTCTCCTCGCTGAGCCTCCTTCCCAACCGTTACCGCGAGTTCATTCGCCGGCCCCAATCGCGACGCAATTCACTACAAATGTAGCGCCACATATGTAGCGACGGATGCTCACGATGATGGAAGCGCTGCCCCGACGAGAACGCGAGGTGTTCGAAACCCTCTGCCGCCTCGGAGAAGCTTCCACCGGCGCCGTGCGCGACGATCTCGGCTCGCTCAGCGACTCCGCCGTCCGCACCCTGCTGACCCGGCTGGAGCGCAAGGGTCTGGTGATCCGGCAGACGGGCGAGGCGGGCGTCATCTACCGGCCCGCCCCGCGCACGGACGCCATCGCCAGCGGCGCCCTGCGGCGGCTCGTCGACACCTTCTTCGCCGGCTCCGCCGCCACCGCCGCCACCGCCCTGCTCGGCCTGACCCGCAGCCTCAAGCCGGAAGAGCTCGAGGCCTTGGAGAAGGCCATCGACGAAGCGCGGGAGCGCGGACAGTGACCGCCCTGCTGCTGGAGCTGGCGCTGAAATCGGCGATCGTCGCGGGCGCAGCCCTCGCCCTGACGGCGCTGCTGCGCAACCGCCGAGCGGTGGAGCGGGTGGACATCCTGAGGGCGTCGGTCTGTCTGCTGTTGGTCCTGCCGCTGCTGGTCGTGTTCGGACCGCGGCTGCCGCTGGCGGTTCTGGACCCCGCGCCGGCCGCGGCCGCGAGCGTGGCGGCGCCCGCAGCCGGTCCCTACGCCCTGACCATCCCGACCGAGGTGACGACCCTGACCGTCACGGTGTTTCCGCGGTCCTCCGGCCTGTCGCCCGCACTCGTATTCGCCGCGGCATGGGCCGTAGGCGGCGCGCTGGTGTTCGGACGGTTCCTCCTCGGCGTGCTCAGCCTCGCGGGGTGGACCCGCGCCGGTCGCCGGGTCGAGGATCCCGTCTGGACCGCCGCGCTTGAGCGGCTGCCCGCGCGGCGGCGCCCCCGCCTGCTGTGCCACCCGAAGGTGCCGTCGCCGCTCAGCTGGGGCCTGCCGCCGGGCGTCGTCCTGATCGGCGACGACTGCCTCCGCCATCCGGACCGCGCCCGCGCCGTCATCGCCCACGAACTGGCCCACGTCCGGCGCCGGGACTGGCTGTTTCTGGCCTTGTCGCGCGCCGCCCTGGCCCTGTTCTGGTTCAACCCGCTGGTGTGGCGGCTCCATGCCGAACTGATCGCGGATAGCGAAGAGGCCGCCGACGCCGCCGCCCTGACCCAGGTCGACCGCGGGACCTACGCCCGCGCCCTCGTCGGCCTCGCCGCCGACTTCAGCCACCCCGCCGCCTTCGGCATGGCGGGTCCGTCCCACCCTCTCAGACACAGGATCGAACGCATCATGACCGACCGCCGTCCTCTCAAGAGCCGTCCGGCCGCGATCGCCGCGGCCGTCGGCGCCCTCGCCGCGGTGGCCACGCCGCTCGCCGCGCTGGAGCTGATCCGCCGCGACGCCGACGCCGCCGCCCCAGTCGCAATCACCGCCGACGCCGCCGCCCCCGTAGCAACCGTCGTCACCGCGCTCGCGCCGGCGGCCGAAGAGCGCGCCGCTTCGCGAGTCGTGACGCGGACCGTCAACGGTGAGACGGTGGTCTGGACCGACGCTGACGGCTTCGAGGTTCCGCCGCCGCCGCCTGCGCCGCCAGCGCCTCCGGCTCCGCCCGCCCCGCCTGCGTTCGGCGTCTTCGCCCCGGCGCCTCCGGCCCCGCCTGCCCCGCCGGCGCCCCCGGCTCCGCCCGCGCCGCCGCAGACCGCCTCAGGCAGCCACGTCTATTACTCCGGCGACTCCGACGAAGCGCGCCGGGCCGGGGCCGAAGCGCGCCGCGCCGCCCGGCAAGCCCGCGAGGCCGCCGCTCACGCGGGTCACGCCGCTCGGGCGGGGGCCCACGCCGCGCGCGCCTCGGCGGCCACCCGGGCTCATGCCGCCCCTCACGCGAACGCCGCTCACCACGCGCAGGTCGCCGCCCGGCACGCCGAGGCGGCTGCGGCCCACGCCCACCAGGCCGGCCGCGACGGCATGCGTCATGGCGCCGAGGGCATGGCGCGCGGCGCGGCCGGCATGCGGGAAGCTGCGGAGAACCTTCGCGATCCAGCCTTTCGCGCCCGCGAGATCGAGCGCGCCGCGGCCCGCGGCGAAACCGTGACCGACGCCGAGCTCGCCGCCATGGCCCCCCGCCTCGCCCAGAGCGCAGACGAGATGGAGGCCCGGGCCCGCGAAATGCGCGCCCGCGCCGAGCGCCGCGACTGATCCGGCGCCGCCGCCGGCCCGCGTCCCCTGCGCGCCGGCTGTTCCATGGCGGCTGACGTGACGCCTCGCCCTGAAGAGGTCGAACGGATCCGCTGCGGCGCGAGGAGGCGTTATCGGGAACGTGACCGGCCCGCCTCTGTCAGCACGCTCCGGTCCGCCAGCGCCTGCGCCACGACGGGGGCCAGGCCGCGGGCGATGACCTTTACCCCCTCCGCATTGGGGTGGATGCGGTCCGGCAGATTGTACCGCGCGGTGAGAGCGACGCCCTCGAGCAGGAACGGATAGACGTGCAGGCCGCGCCGCTGCGACAGCCGCGCGAAGGTCTGATCGAACATCAACCCATATATGCCCGCCCACGGCGGCGCCCGCATTCCCGCCAGAACGACGCCGATCTCGCGCGCCTCCAGCCATTCCACGATCGCGGTCAGGTTGGCCTCGGTCCGATCCGGCCCGACCAGTTGCATCAGGTCGTTGCCGCCGAAGGCGACCACGCACACGGCGGTGTCGCGATGCACCGCCCGCTCGATCCGGCGCAGGCCGTCCGCCGAGGCGTCGCCGGACACGCCTGCCCCCCAGACCGTGGCGTCCACTCCGATGTCGGCCAGCGCGATCTCCAGCTGCTTCGGCAGGGCCTCGCTCGGGCGCAGGCCGAAGCCGGCGCTGATCGAGTCGCCAAGCAAGGTCACGACGGGCTTCATTCAGGCGTTCCAGGCATGCCCGAACAACGCCCCAGACGCCCGATCCGGTTCCTGCGCCTGGGCGATCTCGTCTGGAAGGGTGGCGACCCCGGAGGGACTCGAACCCCCGACCTCTGCTTTAGGAAAGCCTTGCTCTATCCGGCTGAGCTACGGGGCCACGCACCGGCTGACCTAGCGGCTCGTGCGCCGCTGGGGAAGCGCTCCGGAAACCGAAAACGTCGACCCGGGCCACGGCCGCCGCGCCCGCGTCGTTCAGCGTTGTGGTTAATCAGCCTTAAGATACAATATCTTGTAGGGAACAAACCCCGAATCGGGCCGTGTCGGTGATTCGGTCCTGATTCGTTTCGTCCCTGTTCCGCCGGGCGCCCGCGACCGTTTACACCTGGGCTCCGCATGCGGCGACGCTTGAGGAACCGGAGCGGGCACGCCACCTTTGAACCATCATGAGCGACCGTTCCGCCGGCCTGCCCCCCTCCCGCGTCGTCGCGGTCCTGGGGCCCACCAACACCGGTAAGACCCACCTCGCGGTGGAGCGGATGCTCGGCCACGCCTCGGGCATGATCGGCCTGCCGCTGCGGCTGCTGGCCCGCGAAATCTACGACCGCATCGTCAAGCGCCGCGGCGCGGCCGCCGTCGCTCTGGTCACCGGCGAGGAGAAGATCGTCCCGCCCCGGGCCCACTATTTCGTCTGCACCGTCGAGGCCATGCCGATGGAGCGGTCGGTCGAATTCCTCGCCGTCGACGAGATCCAGCTGGTCGCCGACCCCGAGCGCGGCCACGTCTTCACCCAGCGTCTGCTGCACGCGCGCGGCCGGTTCGAGACCATGTTCCTGGGCGCCGGGACAATGGCGCCGCTGATCCGGTCGCTGGTTCCGGATGTTGAGATCGTCTCGCGCGAACGGCTGTCGACGCTGAGCTACGCCGGCTCGAAGAAGCTGACCCGCCTGCCGACCCGCAGCGCCATCGTCGCCTTCTCGACCGAGCAGGTCTACGCCATCGCCGAGCTGATCCGGCGCCAGCGCGGCGGGGCGGCCGTGGTGATGGGCTCGCTCAGCCCGCGCACCCGCAACGCCCAGGTCGAGCTGTTCCAGTCCGGCGAGGTCGACTTCCTCGTCGCCACCGACGCCATCGGCATGGGCCTGAACATGGAGGTCGACCATGTCGCCTTCGCGGGGCTGCGCAAGTTCGACGGCCGCCGCACCCGCTGGCTGCACGCCCACGAGATCGGCCAGATTGCGGGCCGGGCGGGCCGGCACCTGCGGGACGGCACCTTCGGCGTCACCGGCGAAGCGCTGGAGCTGGACCCCGACCTGATCGAACAGGTGGTGGAGCACCGCTTTGACCCCGTCGAGGCCGCCGAGTGGCGCAACGCCCGTCTGGATTTCGACACCCTGCCCGACCTGCTGCGCTCGCTGACGGTGTCCCCCGGGGTGCGCGGCCTCAACCTGACCCAGCCGGCGCTGGACGAGACCCTGCTGCGCCGCCTGATCAAGGACGAGGACGTGGCGCGCGTCGGCCGCTCGCGCGGCGCCATCATGCGGCTGTGGGAAGCCTGCCAGCTGCCCGACTTCCAGAAGACCACTCTGGACGAGCACGGCCGGCTGGCGAAGGAAATCTTCACCGCCCTGACCGGCAAACGCGGCCGCCTGACGGAAGACTGGGTCGCGCCGCGGTTCGCCGAGCTCGATCGCGACGACGGCCAGATCGACCAGCTCTCGGCCCGGCTCAGCGGGGTGCGGACGCTCAGCTACATCGCCAACCGTCCCGACTGGCTGGATCAGGCGCAGGGCTGGCGCGACCGTACCAAGGCGCTGGAGGAGCGGCTGTCCGACGTGCTGCACGAGCGGCTGACCGCCCGCTTCGTCGACCGGCGCACCACCGCCCTGATGCGCGCCCTGAACGTCCGAGAGGAAGCCATGGCCGAAATCGACCCGGACGGCGCGGTGGTGGTCGAGGGCCACGCCGTCGGCCACTTGAGCGGCGTCGACTTCCAGATCGACAAGGGCTCATCGGCGCTGGAGGACCGGGCGCTCCGCCACGCGGCGCGGCAGGCGGTCACGCCCGAGATCGCCCGGCGCCTGGGCCGGCTGGCGGCCGAGCCTGACGAGGCGTTCGGGGTCACGCCCGACGGCGCGGTGCTGTGGCGCGGCGTGCAGGCGGGCGTGGTCGCCGGGGGCGACTGGTTCGCGCCGCGCGTCCGGCTGCTCGGCGAACTCGGGCCGATCGCCGCCCGCGACCGGGCCCAGCGCCGTCTCGAGGCCTGGCTGGCCGCCGAAGCGGGCCGCGCCCTGCGCCCGCTCGCCCGGCTCAAGGGCGCGATCGAGAGCGGGGCGCTGAAGGGCCTGCCGCGAGGAATCGCCTTCCGCCTGGTCGAGGCCGGCGGCGTGCAGGACCGGCGCGCGGTCGAGCGCGACCTCGCCGCCCTGAGCCAGGTCGAGCGGCGCACGCTCCGCACCTTCGGCGTCCGGCTCGGCGCCCACTCCGTCTGGATCCCGGCCTTGCTGAAGGCCCGCGCCAGAACCCTCGCGCAGGCCTTCGTCGCGCGGGAGTCGTTCCGCCCCGGCCCCGCCGCCCTGACGCTCCTGCCCGAGCCCCCGCCGTCGCCCCGGACCCTGTCGGCGTTCGGGCTCAGAGCGGCCGGGCGGTTCGCCGCCAGCGTCGAACTGCTCGAGACCCTCAGCGAACGCCGCGCCAGGGGCGGCGGCCGGCTGAGCGAGACCGATATGGCGGAGCTGGGCGTCACCGCCGAAGACCTCCGCATCCTCGCCGCCGCCCTGAAGACCACCCGGGCCCAGCAGCCGGATCGCGAGCCCGGCGGGCCGCAGCCGCCCAAGGACTCGCCGTTCGCAGCGCTGTCCGCCCTGACCGCCGCGCCGGAACCGCCCCGTCGCCGCCGCAAGCGGAGCACGAAGTGACCCCCCTCCTCCGTGCATCCCGGCGAAAGCCGGGACCCAGTCCTGTCCAGCTTGGCGCGGGCGCCTGCGGACTGGCGAGCAGGGCGTGGCCTCAATCGCCCCATCGTCCAAAGGACTGGGTCCCGGCTTTCGCCGGGATGCACGGGAGTGGGGCGTGAGCGAAGCCAGCTGCCGCATCGACGTCTGGCTGTGGCGCGCGCGCTTCGCCAAATCCCGCTCGCTGGCGGCCGCGATGGTCGAGCGCGGCGTGGTCCGGCTGACGCACAACGGCGTCCAGACCCGGCTCGACAAGGCCAGCCGCAGCGTCCATCCCGGCGACGGCCTGGTGTTCGCCCTCGGCGGGCGGCTGATGGACCTGAGGGTGGAGGCGCTGGGCGAGCGGCGCGGTCCGGCCGCCGAGGCCCGCACCCTGTACAGCCTCGCCGCAGGGTCGCCGGAGCCGCCCGCCGGTTGACACCGGGAACCCGCGGGCTCATTTGCGCTGCCCGCTCCCTCCTCCCGTCAACGGCCAGCCGACCGCCTCATGACCTACATCGTCACCGACGCCTGCGTGAAATGTAAGTTCATGGACTGCGTCGAGGTGTGCCCGGTCGACTGCTTCTACGAGGGCGAGAACTTCCTCGTCATCGCGCCCGACGAATGCATCGACTGCGGCGTGTGCGAACCGGAATGCCCGGTCGACGCCATCAAGCCCGACACCGAAGACGAGCCTGACGGCAAATGGCTGATGGTCAACGCCGACTACGCCAAGGTGTGGCCGAACATCACGGTCAAGGGCACGCCCCCCGCCGACGCGGAACAGTTCGAGCGCGAAACCGGGAAGTTCGAGAAATACTTTTCCGAAAAGCCCGGCAAGGGTTCCTGATCTTCGCCAAAGGCCGGTTCGGGGCGAGGATTCACGCGCCTTGGCTTGACAACGCTGTGGACGTTTTGAATTTCCGCAGTTTTGTGATAGGTTCCTGTCATTGGGTCGGGCGGTAAGCGATTTCTTCGCGCCGCCCGCGTTTGCGACAGAACTCCGCCCACGAAGGCGGGGTCGGCCAGAGGTTTGGTGATCCGTTTCCGCTCCTGACGACTGATATTGCTGCGCCGCCGACGCTCCGTCGTCGAGGGAGAGCGCAGCCGTCACTTGCGTATTCGTCTCATCCACCCTGCGCCGGGAAAGGAATGACATGACGAACAAGACCGGTCTGGAATTCAAGGTTGGCGACGCAGTCGTCTATCCGGCGCACGGCGTCGGCAAGGTGGCGGCCGTCGAGACCCAGGAGGTCGCGGGCATGTCGCTGGAGGTCTATGTCGTGACCTTCGACCACGAGAAAATGACGCTGCGCGTCCCGACCAAGAAGGCCAAGACGGCCGGCCTGCGTTCGCTGGCCGCCGACGACGTGGTCAACAAGGCGCTGACGACGCTCAAGGGCCGCGCCCGCGTGAAGCGCACCATGTGGTCGCGCCGCGCACAGGAATACGAAGCCAAGATCAACTCGGGCGACCTGATCTCGATCGCCGAAGTGGTCCGCGACCTGCACCGCGCCGACAGCCAGCCGGAACAGTCCTATTCGGAGCGTCAGCTCTATGAATCGGCGCTCGACCGGATGGCGCGCGAAGTCGCCGCCGCCAACCGCATCGACAAGGACGCCGCCGTCCAGCTGCTGGCCAAGTCGCTCAGCGCCAAGAAGGCCGTCATCGCCGCCGCCGAAGCGGCCGAAGAGGCCGAGGCCGAAGCGGCCTGATCCACGCGCGCACCGCCAGACGAACGAAAGGCCCGGTGGTGACACCGGGCCTTTTTACTCCAGCCTGTCAGGGCGCAAATCCGGTGCGGGCGGCGGCGGCTCCGGGGAACAGCACACCGCCGCCGGACGAGCGCCGGCTGTGGTCGCATGACCGGCTTTTAGCGGTTCATCGCGCCGGTGTTGGTTGGGTGGGTGCGCACGGGTTCGTCCTTGCGCTTCTTGAGGCCGAGCAGGCCGGCGAGCCCGAGCAGGCCGAGCCAACCCCAATCCATGCCGTCGTCCTCTTCGACAACGGCAGGGGCGGCGACCGTGCCCGGATAGGCCGCGTCGTCCGCGGTCGTAGGGGCCTGGGCGACGGCCGCCCCGGCGGTGAGGATGAATGCCGCCGCGGCGGTGACGATGATCTTGTTCTTCATAAGCGTTGGTCCTGACAGCACGCCTGACGTGGCGCGGCGACCCAACCGTCTCGGCCATTCCGGGGTTCCGTCGGGACCGGGCGGGCGGCGGGGTCAAGACCGGCTTCCGCGCCTGTGACCCGATATACCGCAGGCGTCGCTTCCGGCCGCTGGAGCGCTCGGTCGGCGCGGTGACGCTTCGCCTGACGACGTACGCGATGGAACTTTGCGGCCCGCCTGCTGTTTCCCGTGTCTCGGGGGAACAATGCTCAGTGCTTCAGCGGCGGATAGCTTGGTAGGCCAGGAGCATCGACCATGCGTCCTTGTCGTGGAGGATGAGGTGCTCATCCGCTGGATGGTCGCGGAAACGCTCCGGGACGCCGGCTACACCGTGATCGAGGCGATGAACGGCGACGAGGCCATGGAAATCCTGCACGGCGGCGTGGCCGTGGATCTGGTGTTCTCGGACGTACGGATGCCAGGGTCTCTGGACGGCCTCGGCCTGCTGGAACGCTTGCAACGGTCGACACCGCAGATCGCGGTCGTGGTCACGTCCGGGCACTGCGACCCGGCGGTCGCCATCGCCGGGGGAGCAGCTGCCTTCATCAGGAAGCCCTACGACATGGAAGAGGTCGCCGCCGTCATAGGCGCCCAGCTGCAGAAGTCCTGATGGATTCGCCATCCGGAGCCGCCGTGCTGATCGTGGACGGCGACATCCTGTCCCGGCATGCATTGGCCGACTACCTGCGTCACTGCGGCTATTCCGTTGTTGAAGCCGCGCACACCGACGAAGCGTTGATCGCGCTCGAGGAGGTGGCGCTCAAGGTCGACGTCATCCTCTGCGACGTCGGGGCTGTCGGCACGCAGTCAGCCTTCGAACTTTCCAACTGGGTCCGGCGAAACCGACCCGAACTCGAGGTTCGACTGGCGGGGAGCACCGCGAACGCCGCCGACGCCGCCGCGGACCTCTGCGAAAACGGTCCGCACCTGGCCCGCCCGTACGAGCCGCAATCCGTCGTCGACTACATCAATCGTCTCAGGGCAGGCCGACGGCGCGAGGGCGAGTAGACTGCGGGCGCACGCAGCTATGGCGGCGTCCCGACGAAATCCCAAACCCCGCCATCGGTTCTTCCCCTATGGGCGGTCAAACCCGTCGCTTAACGCGGGCGTTGGGCCGTCAGAAATACTCCGCCCCGGCAGGGCACTGAGCCGCCAGACGCCGGGCCGTGATCGTCGCCGGGATGTAGGGGCTCCAGACGCCCGCCGCCCGGATCGAGGCGCCGCCGCGGAAGCTGAATTGCTCCGGCTGATACGTCCCGTTCAACCGCACCCGCACCTGACGGCCGCTGCGCGAGACGCAGTTGCCCTCGAACCGGGCGTTGCCGTTTCCCACCTCGCGCGTCGGATAGGTGCAGCGGTAGTGGCGCGTGGACAGGCCGCCGAAGAAGCGGTTGATCTCGCTGGGGCGGACGCATTTGGTCTCGGTGTCGCGCTGGCCCACGGCGCTGGTGGTGTACTGCCAGTAGCCAGGCAGGACCGGCGGCGTCGCCGACTGCACCGGCGCGGCGGGCCCCGCCATCGGGGCGCTCGCCAGCAGCAGGGCGCCGAGCAGGACGGGCGCGGTGCGGATCAGGACGGACGGCTTCATCTGACAGGCCCCTCGGCAGCGGACGTTCGCTGCATGGACAGAAGCGATAGATGGCGGCATTTGAACGGCGGCTGAACGGCCTCTCGCGCCTTGACGCGACGGGCAGTCTTCCACTATACGGCCCCCTCTCGCGCGGGGAGCAGTCCCTGCGCGCTTCTGTTTCATGCGCCCGCGACGTACGCGGGCCGCTCCGCCAAGGATAGTCAGATGTCGCGTCGCTGCGAACTCACCGGTATCGGCCCCATGGTCGGCCACAGCGTGAGCCACTCGAACGTCAAGACCAAGCGCCGCTTCCTGCCGTCGCTGAAGACGGTCAAGGTCGCCTCGGAAGCGCTGGGCCAGTCGTTCAGCCTGCGCATCTCGAACGCCGCCCTGCGCACCCTCGACTTCAAGGGCGGTCTCGACCCCTTCATCGTCAAGGCCAAGGACGAGCAACTGTCCGTCGCCGCCCAGCGCATCAAGCGCCAGGTCAAGGCCAAGCTGGCCGAGCAAGCCGCCGCCTGATCGGCGACGCTTTTGAGTTCTGAAGGGGCCGGCGGAAACGCCGGCCCTTTTGCTTTGCGCCACCCCCTCCCTTGCGTGACCGCCGCCGCCGTCTAGGCTGTCGGCTTCGTCCCCGGGAGCCCGTCCTTGACCCTCGCCGCCTGCCGCGCCGCCGCCCTGGCCGGCGCCTCGCTGATCGCCCTCGCCGCCTGCGCCTCGGCCCCCGCCGCCCAGACCCTGCCTCCTGCCGGGGAACCCTCCTCGACCGCAGGGCCGGCGCGCGAATCCAGCGCCTTCACCCTCCGCACCGACCAGCCGCGCACGCCCGAACAGGAGGCCATGCGCTTCGACAAGGCCGACCTGTCGATCCGCGTGCTGCCCGACCGGAAGGCGATCGACGCCGTCGCCGTGCTGGACTTCACCGCCACTGCGTCCCTGGCCGCCGTCGTGGTCGAGCTGGACACCCTCCTCACCGTCTCCTCAGTACAGGTGGACGGGCGCGAACTGGCCGCCGGCGACTGGAGCAATCCCGAAGGCCGGATGACCATCCCGCTGGCGCGCCCGCTGGCGGCGGGCGAAAGCGTCTCCGTGCGGATCGCCTACGCCGGCCAGCCGCGCGTCGCGCCGCGCGCGCCCTGGAACGGCGGCTTCGTCTGGGCCAACACCGCCGACGGCACGCCGTGGATCGCCACCGCCGTCCAGCCCGAGGGCTGTGACCTGTTCTGGCCCTGCATCGACAACCCCCTGGCGGAGCCGGGACGCGTCGATCTGCACATCACCGTGCCGTCGAACCTCGCCGCACCGTCGAACGGCAAGTTCATGGGAACGGTCGACCACGGCGACGGCTGGACCACCTGGAACTGGAGCGCCGCCAACCCGAATACCTACGCCATCGCCCTGAACATCGGGCCCTATGACGAGGTGAAGGCCGACTACCGCAGCCGCTTCGGCAATGTGGTGCCCATGTCCTACTGGCATCTGCGCTCGGACGACCCGGCCAAGGTGCGCGCCCTGTTCGACCAGTTCGCGCCGATGATGGACTTCTACGAGGCGACGGTCGGCCCCTACCCCTTCGCCGACGAGAAGATGGGCGTGGTCGAGACGCCGCACCTCGGGATGGAGCACCAGACGATCAACGCCTACGGCAACGCCTACAAGCTGGACGGCAAGGGCTACGACTGGCTGCTGCACCACGAGATGGCGCACGAGTGGTTCGGCAACCAGATGACCAACCGCAACGCCGACGACATGTGGCTGCACGAGGGGCTGGGCAGCTATATGCAGCCGCTCTACCTCCGCTGGCTGCACGGCGATCGCCTGATGCAGACCGAGTTGCAGGACCAGCGCCGGGACCTGATCAACCGCTTCCCGGTCGTTTCGGGCGCGGAGCGGTCAGAGGACGAGGTCTATCAGGGCGACGTCGGGCCGGGGCTCGACATCTATAACAAGGGCTCGCTGATCGGGCATTCCCTGCGGATGCTGATCGGCGACACGGCCTTCTTCCGATCGGTCACGCGACTGGTCTACGGCCGGCCAGATCCGCGGCCGGGCAACTTCAGCCCCCGTTACGCCACGACCGACGAGTTCCTCGCCATTGTCAACGAGGAGGCGGGGCGCGACCTGACCTGGTTCTTCCGCGGCTACCTCTACCAGGCCGCCCTGCCCGATCTGCGTCAGAGCCGCGTCGGCGACCGGCTCGAGCTGGAGTGGGTCACCGGCGACGGCGCCGCCTTCCCCATGCCGGTCGAGGTCGAGATCGACGGCCGCCGTCAGACCCTGCCCATGACCGGCGGCCGCGGCGGCGTTACGGCGCCCGCCCGCGCCCACATCCTGATCGACCCCGAGAACAAGGTGCTGAGGCGGCTGGAGTTTCTCGAAGAGTGGAAGGCGGCCGGCTCGCCCGGCTAGACCGCTTCCGCCGTCACCGACTGCCGCACCAGCTGGCAGGAGCCCTGGGTGGTCAGAAAGGCGATGTCGGCCGCGTCGCGCCCGCACGCGATGCGGACCAGTCCCTCGACCGGCGCCAGCCCCGTCGGGTCGACCAGCCACCAGCCGTTCGACAGCCAGACCTCGAAGATGGCGTGGAAGTCGGGCGGATCCAGCTGATGCGCGAAGGCGCTGACCGCCCGCGCCGGGATGCCCGACGCCCGGCACAGGGTGATGCCCATGTGGGTGAAATCGCGGCACACTCCGGCCCGGTCGATGAAGGTGCGCGCCGCCGTCGTCTCGCTGTCGGACGAGCCGGGCTCGTAGTCGATTTCGGCCTTGATCCACTCGAGGATCTTCAGCACCCGGTCGCCCCCGACGGTGCCGCCGAAGGTCCGCTCGGCGAAGCGTCCGAACTGGTCCGAGGGGCAATACCGGCTGGGATTGAGATAGGTCAGCACCTCGGCGGGCAGGTCGTTCCAGTCGTGCTGGACCGTGACCGGCGGCAGTCCCTTCAGCGTGCCGTTGTCGACGACCGCGTCATAGGTCAGCGCCACCTCGCCCGTCAGATGGGCCCGCAGCGTCCGGGCGCCGAATTCCTCGTCCTGGTCCTCGATGAACTCGACGGACGGCGTCGTCTCCAGCCGCTCCTCGAGCACGCTCTGGCCGGGCCAATGCGCAACCTGAATCTTGTAGATCGCGTCCGTGGGCGGATCGAAGGCATAGACCAGTTCGGCGTGGACGCGGATCCTCATCCCTGTCCGCTAGCCTGAACCTGAATCAAAGCCAAGATCAGTGCCCCGCTGACGGGCCGCGATCGCCCTGGCGATCGGCCTCGAACGCGTCCATCGCCTCCAGCAGCGAGGTCACGAGCGCCCGCTCCTCCTCGTCGAGTTCGGGACGCCAGATGTCGAAGATCAGGACCACGCGGGTCTGGTCGCTGCCGTTCTGGGCCTCGTGTTCGATGGTGTCGTCGAACACCCAGGCCTTGCCCTTCTCCCACTCGCGCACGTCGCTGCCGACGCGGAAGCGGCAGTTCGGCGGAACGATCAGCGGCAGGTGGCAGATCAGCCGCGTGTTCAAGGCTCCCGTGTGCGGCCGGATGTGGGCGCCGGCCTTCAGCTGCGAGAACAGGATCTCGGGGGAACGCCCCTTCACCCGGCACAGCGGCGCATCGGCCAGGGCCGCCAGCGTTCGCGGGCAGCGGGCGGCGACCGGTGTCTCCTCGCCGTTCTTGAACAGAAAGCTTGTGCTCCAATCCATGCTGTCGATCAGCGAATAGTCGGAACGGTTCGTGATCTTCGGCATCGTCTTCAGGTAGGGCGCGAAGGCCGCCGCCTCATCCGCGAGCACGGCCTCCAGCTCCTCCGTCATCGCCTCGGTCGCGGCCTCGACGGCGTCCAGCCATGGAAACTGCTCGCGCGGGTAGAACTGGATATTGGGCAGTTCCGGGTAATAGAAGGCCGTCGGCTGCTGGAAATAGGGCTGCTTGCGGCCGGTCAGCACGTCGAGGGCGTGTGTGAAGCGACGATGCGACTTGCGCTGCGAATAGCCGGCGGCCTGCAGTTCGTCCTGGACGACGTCCAGCATGCTGGCCTGAACCCTGGCGCGCGCCTCCTGCGCCTTCGCCACGCCCCGGGCTAGGTCCGGCGGCAGGGCGCCGGCGCCCGCGGCGATGTCCAGCGCCGCTCCGTTGTAGTGGTTGGCGGCCCGCAACTCGCCCTCGGCCGTCAGCAGGTCCGCCTTGACGAGGACAGCCCGGAGGTTGCGCCCGTTGAGCGCGAGGGCCCGATCGGCCGCGGCGTGGGCGGCTGCGGCGTCGTCCGAGTGGAAGCAGGCTGACGCGAGCATGGCGAACGCCTCCGCGTCCGCCTTGCCACGCGTGGCGAGGTCCTCGAGCTTTTCGCGCGCCGTTCGCCAGTCGCCCACGGCGAAGGCGGAGGCCGCGGAAGAGGCGAGCGGGTCGGGGTTCATCGGCTGCCAGAGCATGATCAAGAGATCAGGCCGGAACAGGGCAACACCGAGACAACGAAGGTTACAGGATGATTACCTTCGGCTGCCCAGGCCGCGCACGGTCACTTAGTTGAGTGCGGACTATCTTGCTGATTCTGGAACACTTTTCGGTCCACAAGCGGCCCGTGCGATGAAGCTGTTTCGTGTAGCCGACACGTTACATCTGCGTAACCCGCATGCGACCGTTTGTGTCAGCGGCAGTTTCGGGCCTGGATTGCCCGCGCCCGCCATCGCCCTGCCGCCGGGCGTACGGCGACAGCCTGATCGGCTCGACGGCGATAATCAGGGTTCCAGTTCGATGTCCCAGTAGAGATAGTCGAGCCAGCTCTGGTGCAGATAGTGCGGCGGAAAGCGCCGTCCGAACTCCTGCAGCTGCCAGGCGTTGGGCCGATGCGGCGCCCGACGCAAAGGCATCCCCGCCTGCTGCGGCGTTCGACCGCCCTTCCTGAGGTTGCAGGGGGAACAGGCGGCGACGATGTTCTCCCATGTGGTGCGCCCGCCCTTCGACCGCGGCACGACATGGTCGAAGGTCAGCTCCGTCGTGGCCCGACAGTACTGGCAGGTGAAGCCGTCGCGCAGGAAGACATTGAAGCGGGTGAAGGCCGGCTGGCGGTCCTGGTCGACATAGTTCTTCAGCGCGATGACGCTGGGCAGCGCCATCTCCATCGAGGGGCTGCGGACCACCTTGTCATAGGTCGAAACCACGTCGACGCGGTCCTGATAGACCGCCTTGACCACTTCCTCCCACGGCCAAACCGACAGCGGGTAATAGGACAGCGGGCGGAAGTCGGCGTTCAGCACCAGTGCGGGCCAGCCGGACGGGGGACGGTGCAGGACCTGCATCAGGTCCTCTCCGCAGGGGTGAGGCTGATCGACGCGACCGGACTGAAGACACGTCTCCTTCCCTGGCTATGGTCGAAGCCTAGTCGTGATTCGACGGCTTGGCGATGACGGCATGGCGACGGTTCGGTAACGCTCAGCCCCGCGTCCGGGTCCCCGGAAAGGCCGGGAGACTCCAGCCCCAGATCAGCGCGCCGGCCCGGAGGGCGAAGCCGCAGGGCGCGGCGATCAGCGCCGCCGGCCAGGCGTCGAGGCCGAGAACCCGCCCGGCCACGAAGACCGTTGCCGCCAGCAGCGCCGCCGACACGGTGATCTCGCGCCGCAGCAGTATGGACGGCTGGCCCGCCAGCAGATCCCGGACCACGCCGCCGAAACAGGCGGTCAGGGCGCCCATGACCACGCAGATCAGCGGCGCCACGCCGACGGCCTCGGCCTTGGCCGCCCCGAGCACGCCATAGGCCGCCAGCCCGATCGCATCCAGCCACAGCAGGGCCCGGAACCGCCACGGGCGGGCCCCGACCATCCACACCGCCAGCGAGGCGGCCAGACAGACGGCGATGTACCGCCAGTCCTGCACCCAGAAGACAGGCGCGCCGATCAACAGGTCCCGCAGCGTGCCGCCGCCCACGCCGGTGATGGCGCCGAAGAAGGCGAAGGTGACGAGGTCGTGCCGTTGCTGCGCCGCCGCCAGCGCGCCCGTCGCCGCGAACACCGCCACGCCGGCGAAGTCGAGCGCGCCCAGCACGGTCTCGGGATCGGCCAGGGCGGGGTCGACGATGGGGCTCACGGGGGCGGGTTCTCCAGGACGACGTCGCCGCGCTTGACCGCGCCATACCATCCCCAAAGCAGATGCGCCGCAACCGACCGGTGCGGCCGCCAGATTTCGGCGCGGGCCATGGCCTCCTTCTCGCGCGGCCGCAGCGCCGCCCCGTCGGCCCAGCGGATCGCCTCCTGCAGGGCGATGTCGCCGCCGGGGAAGACGTCGGTCCGGCCCTCGCAGAACATCAGGAAGGTCTCCGCCGTCCAGCGGCCGACGCCCTTGATGGCGACAAGGCGCGCGATGGCTTCGTCGTCCGACAGCCGCTCCAGATGGTTAAAATCGATCCGCCCGTCCTGATGGGCCAATGCGATCTCGTGGCCGTAGCGGGCCTTCTGAAGCGACAGGCCGAAGCCGCGCAGGGTCTCGATGTCCCGCGCCAGCACCGACGACGGCGTGACCTCTCCGTCCAGCCCCGCAACGACGCGGCTCCAGATCGCCGCCGCGGCGATCACAGACACCTGCTGTTCGACGATCATCCGGAACAGGCCTTCGAAACCGCCGGTCCGGCTGCGCCACTCGAAGGTCGGAGTCTGCGCCTGTGCGCGCGCCAGCGCGGGATCGCCTTCGGTGAGTTCGAGGCGGGCGGCGGCGACATATTCGGGGGTCGGGTGCAAGGGCATGGGCTTCTGTCGACAGCAGGGCAGGCCCGATCTAACCTTGAGCCATGCGCAGTCTGGACGAACTCCTCCACCCGATCACCCGGGAAGACTTCAAGGCCGAGTACGAAGGCCGGAAACCGCTGCACATCCCGGCGGACGGGGCAGGGTCGAAACGCGCCCTGCTGCCGTGGGCTGCGTTCAACGCCATCCTGGGCCAGACGGCTATCTGGAACCCGGTGCTGATGCGCATGGTCCGGAACGGCGAGACCATTCCGCCCGAAATCTACTGCGACAGCCTTCCGGGCCGGCCGGCGCCGCGCCCCTCGCCAGCCAAGGTGCAGACCTTGATGGCCGAAGGCGCCAGCCTGATCGCCAACGAGGTCCAGACCCTTTCGCCGCCGCTGCACGACCTCGCCGCCGTTCTGGGCCGGACCTTCGCCGCGACCATCGGAGCCAATGTCTACTGTTCCTTCGGCGGGGTGCAGGCGTTCGCAACCCACTATGACACCCACGATGTCTTCGCCATCCAGACCGAAGGCGAAAAGGTCTGGAAGCTCTACGCCAACCGCGCCGAGAACCCGGTCTCCTTGCCGGACGACGCCGACCTCGCGCGGCGGATGATGAAGGAGCAGCGCGGCGCGCTGATTCAGGAGGTGCACATGCGGCCGGGCGACGTGCTCTACCTGCCGCGCGGCTGGTACCATGACGCGCTCGCGACCGAGGGCGCCTCGCTGCACGTCACCTTCTCGGTCATGCCGCTGTACGGCGGCATCCTGTTCCGCCTGCTCGAGCCGGCGGCGCTCCAGGACCCCGCCTTCCGCGCCTGGCTGGCCCCCGCGTGGCAGGACAATGGCGCGACCCTGGCGAAACAGCTGGCCGAACTGGGACGGCGGCTCCAGCGCCTGACCGAGCTGCCCGAATTCGTCAACGAGGTGGCGATGACGCAGGAGCAGATCGTCGAACGGCCCGCGCCCTACGCCCTCCCCGACCGCATCACCCTGACGCGCTACCGGCCCACCGGCCTCATCCCGCCCATGCCGGCCGGAAGCGCGCGCATCGCTCTGGAATGGGCCCTGTCGCAGCCCGAGTTCACGCTCGAAGGCATGATCGGAAGCCTCAACTTCGTCGCCGCCGACGTGGTCCGGCAGGTCGTCGCCGATGCGGAGCGGGCCGGCGCGTTCAAGCGCGTCTGACGATGGTCGTGACCCGGTTCGCGCCTTCGCCGACCGGTCGGCTGCACCGCGGCCACGCCTTCTCCGCCCTGACCGCCGGGCGCGCCGCGCGCGAGGCAGGCGGCCGCTTCCTGCTCCGCATCGAGGACATCGATCCGACCCGCTGCAGACCCGAGTACGAGACCGCCATCGTTGAGGACCTGACCTGGCTGGGCCTCGCGTGGGAACAGCCGGTGCGGCGCCAATCGGATCATCTGGCCGACTACGCGGCCGTGGTGGAGGCGCTCGACGGGCGGGGTCTGCTCTACCGCTGTTTCCGCACCCGCAAGGAGGTGCTCGACGCGATCGGCGACGCGCCGCACGGCCCGGCGGAAGCCGCTCGGCCGGGCCCGCACCCGCCGGGCGAGGAAGCCGCATTGCTGGCCGAAGGACGGTCTTACGCCTGGCGGCTTTCGCTTGGCCGCGCCCGCGACCTTCTCGGCGGTCGCGCGTGGGAGGCCCTGTCCTTCGTCGAGGAGGGCGAAGCCCCCGATGGCCAGCGCCGTGTGATCCGCGCGCGGCCCGAGACCGCCGGCGACGTGGTGCTCGCCCGCAAGGACGCAGGCGCGGCCTATCATGTCGCTGTCACCCATGATGACGCCCTGCAGGGGATCAGCCATGTCATCCGCGGCTGCGACCTGTTCGAGGCGACGCACATCCAGGTGCTGATCCAGACCCTGATGGGCTGGCCTACGCCGGTCTACCGCCACCACCGCCTGCTGGCCGGCCCCGACGGCCGACGCTACGCCAAGCGCGACCGGTCGGTGACGCTGGCGGAGATCCGGGCCGCCGGCGTCGACCCGGCCGACCTGAGGGCGGAGCTCGTCTTCTAGACCGCCAGCCGTCCCGGCGCCTTGTCGCCCGCGATCACCACATCCTTGTCCGTCGGCTCCTCGACGCCCGGCGCGCCGAGGCGATTGAGGATGTGGCGGATGACGTTCAGGCGCGCCGTCTTCTTGTGGTCGGTGGCGATGACCGTCCACGGCGCATGGCCTGTGTGGGTCTCCTTCAGCATCCGGTCGCGGGCGGCGGAATAGGCGTCCCAGCGCTTCTGCGCCTCGGCGTCCAGCGCCGACACCTTGAACCGCTTCAGCGGGTCCTCGACGCGCTCGCGCAGACGGTCGGCCTGTTCCTCTTTCGAGATGTCGAACCACAGCTTGATCAGCAGCACGCCGTCGTCGGTCAGCAGCCGCTCGAAGCGGGGCGCGTCCTTCAGAAAGCGCTCGTATTGTTCGGGCGTGCAGAACCCCATCACCGGCTCGACCCCGGCGCGGTTGTACCAGGAGCGGTTGAACAGCGCCGTCTCGCCCGCGCCGGGCAGGTAGGGGACGTAGCGCTGGAAATACCACTGACCGGCCTCGCGCTCGCTGGGCTTGGACAGGGCGATCACCCGCGTCTGGCGCGGCGACATGAACTCTGTCACCCGCCGGATCGAGCCGTCCTTGCCCGCCGCGTCGCGGCCCTCGAACAGGACGACGGTCCGCCGCCCCTGCTCGATCGCCCAGGCCTGGGCCTCGACCAGCCGCAGTTGCAGGCGCGCCAGTTCGGTGTCGTAGTCCGCGGTCTTGCTCATCCGGACACCATGGGCGCGCGGAGGAAGCGCGGCAACACACCGAGGCTTCGATTGCCTTGCGGCGCCGTCCAGCCGACACTGCCCCCATGAAGCGCGACTTCGCCGATTTCTGGAACCTGCTGTGGGAGTTGACGCTGGGGGTCTGCGCGATGTTCGCGCTGATCAACGCCTTCGTCCCGCCCCAGGACCTGCCGTGGAAGCCGCTGGATCTGACCAGGCCGCTCGGCGCCGCGACCACGGCCAAGGTGGCGCAGTTCGAGGTGCCCCGCAGCGCCGCGCCGGAGATCGTCGCCGCCAGCACCGAGGCCTGCATGCAGGTGTTGCGCGACGCGGGCGTCTCCGTCGAGCGGGCCGAGGACCGGGACGACGGGAGCTTCTGCGTCGTCCACGGTGCGGTGCGGATCACCGGCGGGGCGGTCACGCCGCTGGCCGGAACGCCGGTCATGCAGTGCCCGCTGGCGGTGCGCTACGTCCTGTGGGACCGGCAGGTGATGCAGCCGGCGGCCGAGGCGGCGTTCGGCAGCCGCGTGGCCCGCGTCACCGAGGTCGGCACCTACGCCTGCCGCCGCATCTACGGCCAGACGGCGACAGACGCGAGGCCCAGCGAGCACGCCCGCGCCAATGCGCTGGACATCGGCGGCATGACGCTCGCGGACGGCCGCCAGGTCTCGGTGCTGGCCGACTGGAACGGCGACGGCCCCGCCGGAGCCGAGGGTTCGACCTTCCTGAAGCGCATCCGCGACGGCGCCTGCCGCGCCTTCGGGACCACGCTCTCGCCCGACTACAACGCCGCCCACGCCAACCACCTGCATCTGGACGGGGCCGCGCGGCGAGGCCCCACCGGCCTGTGCAGCTGATCGGCGTTCACCATCCGGGTGATTCGTTTGCGGTTGACCGTCCCGGAATTGCGGGAGAAAACATCGCCGCAGTCCGGATTTCGCGCGGCCTCCACACCCGTGCCTGCTCCTTCGCCTGAACGAGCCGTCCAGATGGACTGACGGGCGTCCCTCGAGGGGCGTCTGCCTGGAAAGCGCGTTTAGGAGACGCATTATGGCGACCGGCACGGTCAAGTGGTTCAACCCGACGAAGGGTTTCGGCTTCATCCAGCCCGAGGGCGGCGGACAGGACGTTTTCGTCCACATCACCGCCGTTCAGAAGGCGGGCCTGCAAGGCCTCGATGAAAACGCCAAGGTCTCGTACGAGCTGGAATCCCAGCGCGGCAAGACTTCGGCGGTCGATCTGAAGGTTCTCTGAACCCACGGCTGACACCATCACGGAGAGGGCGCGGCGGCTTCGGCTTCCGCGCCCTTCTTCTGTTGAGTGGCCGCGGTCGTCGGCCCTCCGGGACCTCCCGATCCGACGCGGCCGGATGAGAGCTGCGCCAGCACCACCCCGGCCAGCACGGCGGCGCCGCCGGCCAGCTGCGGCGCGGTCATGTGCTCGGCGAACAGGATCCAGCCGAGGATCGCGGCCACCACCGGCTGCAGCAGGACGGTGACCGAGGTCAGGGCCGCGGGCAGACGGCCCAGCGACCAGGCCACGCCCCCCTGACCCGCCACATGCACCAGCCCGAGCCCGGCGCAGGCGGCCCAGCCGCCGGGCGAACCCGGCCACAGCGGCTCGCGCAACACCGCCGCCACCGCCAGCAGCAGCGGCGCGCCCAGCGCCGTCGACCACAGCATGATCCGGCCCGCCGAACTCTCGCCGCGCGCCTGTTTCACGACGAGGAAATAGCCCGCGTACCAGAGCGCGGTGACGAGGGCGAAGACGTCGCCCAGCCGGGGGTTCGAGCCCTGCCGCCCGTCCGCCCCCATCGACATCGCCAGCGCCCCCGCCACCGCCACGGCCAGGGCGACGACGAACAGGCCCTTCGGCCGCTCGCGCAGCAGCAGCCACGCCGCCAGCGTCACCACCACCGGCGTGAGGTTGGTCAGGACCGTGGCGTTGGCCACCGAGGTCATGGCGATGCTGTAGTGCCAGAATGACAGGTCCAGCACGAAGAACAGCGCCGCCGCCGCCATCCATTTCGTCGGCCGCCCGACCCCGCCCGCGCCGTCCTTCCCGCGCCGCGTCAGCAACAGCAGCAGCGGCAGGGCGAAGGCGAAGCGCCAGAAGCCCGCCGCCGCCGCGCCCGTGTCGGCGAACCGCACCAGGATCGGGGCCAGCCCCAGCACCGCCGCCGAGACGATCAGCACCGGCAGGGCCCACTTCGCGGGGCCGGGGTCGGACGGGGTCGGAAAGGGGCGGCCGGTCATGCCCCGCTGTAGCCGCCGCCGCCGCGCGGCGGAAGCGCCGCAAACCGTCGGCTCGGCGACACAGGAACGCCCGCGCGGGCCAGCGGGTTGACCGGCACAACACCCAAAGGAGAGCCCGACATGGCCACCACCACCCACTCCCGCTCCGACGGCGGCGCGATGATCAAGCGCGTCATCGGCATAGCCCTGCTGCTGATCGGCCTCTACGTCGTCTACGACGGCTACGTCGACGGCGAGACCCTGACCATGGTCCTCGGCGCCGCCTCCATCCTCGGCGGCCTCGCCTTCCTGTTCTCCCCGGCCAAGCGCAACCGCAGCCTGAGCTGACGCCCGCAGGGGTCGGGAAGGCCGGACCCGCGGAAAATCACGAAAGCCGGTCTTTCCGACACTGCCGACCGGGCTGAGCCAACGCGGCGCGGTCATGCGGCGCCCTCCGCTTCGGCGTCCGGATAGCGGGCCGCCTGCTCCGCGCTCCAGTCGGCGTGGACGCGGTCCAGCCGGGCCAGCTCGGCCTTCAGTCCTCGTATTCGGGCGGCAGGGCGCGCCCGGCGACCATGTCCTGCGCCAGCCGCAGCGCCTGCTCGCGGACGAACATCCGCATCATCCCCTGCCGCGCCTCGAAGGCCGCCTCCTCGCGCGCCGGATCGGCCTCGGCCCAGTCGAGCAGGTCGTTGAGCCGGGCGATCTCGGCGGCGGCGCGGGCCAGACGCACGGCGTTCAACCCCTCGCCCGCCTTCACCGCATGGGCGGCGTTGGCCAGGGCGCGGCGCGCCAGGTCGTCGGGGCGGATATTCATGGGCGAGGTCCACGCCTCCAGCAGCTTCGCCTCGGTGACGGCGTCCGGCGTGGCGGCGTCGGGGTCGGAAGGGGCAGACGCGGCGCCCGCCTTCGCGCGGCCGGGACCGCCGGCGCACAGGTTCCACGGGGTGGCGCGGGCGGCGTACAGCCGCTTGGTCCAGCCCTCCCTGCGCGCCCGCTTGCGCAGCGCCGTCTCGGACACCCCGAACCGCGCCGCCACCGTCGGCGCCGACAGGCCCGACAGATAGGCCCCGCGGATCAGGCTCCAGGTCTCGGGACTGGCGGTGACGTAGCGGCTGCGAGGGTGGGCCTTCACTGGCGGGGTCCGGCCGGTTCGGCGGGGTCGGGATCGGCGGTGTCGGAGGGCGGCGCGTCCTTCGCCGCCAGGGCCAGAAGCATCGCCTCGACCGCCGCCCGCATCCGCGTGGCCCGGGGCGAGTCCCACGGCAGCTTCAGCGCCTGTTTGGCCAGCGTCACGGCGGCGATCACGCCCCGGAAGGTGCGCATCGCCTCGTCGATCGCGTCGGGCGCGCGCCGTTGCGGGGGGTGGGCGGCGGAGGAGCGGTGGGTCTTTGACCTGGGCATGGGCGGCGTCCTTTCCGGGCGGTTGAAGGCCGCCATTGTGGGCCCGCCCGAAGGTGCGGCTGGAAGATCGGATCGGAAAGGCGCCCGTTGGGTCGCAAGAGGCTGAAAGGATTGGGATCGGGAAGGTCGGGCGGACGCCGGGTTCGTCTGGCTGGCGGCGGATCGCCGGCGCCGCAGGGGCGGTCCGCTCAGAGCCAGCCGCAGGGATTGTCCGGCTTCGGCCGCCCCAGCGACCACGACACATGCGCCGTCCGCCCCCCGCACAGGCAGACGAAGCGCCGGGACAGGCCGGGGGCTGGGGGCTGGGCTGTGGCGAAGAGGGCGGCGGGGTCCAGCACCGCGTCATGACCGCAGCCGGGGCGGAGACAGCGGACGTGCAGCCAGCGTTTGGGGGCGGGTTCGGTCAGGAGAGGGTCCGGGGGTGCGGATCGATCTAGCCAAACCGAGCGCGCCATCGCAAGCAAGTGTTCCCGCTACGTTCCCTTTCTTGTCGTCATCCCGGCGAAGGCCGGGATGACGACGGGTTAGTAGGTCCGCCGGTACCGCCCGCGGCCGCCGAACGCCAGCCACCCCCGGTCGCGCAGCACCTGCAGCTGCTGGCGGATCTTCGGCCGGACGTTGCGGTTGCCGGGATACAGCGCCGCCAGCCGCGCCTCCTGCGCATAGACCTCGTCCAGGGTGAACTCGGGGCGGCCCACGGCCTCGACCGCGCCCATCACCGCCAGCAGCCAGCCGCGCGTCTTCAGGCCTTCGTCGCGGAGGAAGCGGGTCGCGGTCCAGGCGGCGCGGACCTCGGCCCTGGGCGCCGGAACGCCGCCCCGGATCAGGCTGATGCGGCCGGACGCCGGGACCTGTCCGATCAGGATGTTGCAGCCGACCCAGCCGGCGCGGCGGGCGGTGGGGCTCAGCGGCTTGCGCGGCTGGATGATCGCCGGCGTGAAGACGTGCCGCGGCACGAGGATCAGGTCCGTCACCCGCGCGGCGGCGCGGTCATAGCTCATGGCGAACAGGTTGGGATTGTTCGCCGCCGCCATCCGGGCGGTCATCGCGCCGAAGGCGCCGTCAGGGATGGAGCGGCCCAGCCGCCCCTGCTTGGCCTTGAGCTCGAACTCCTCGCCGCAGGTGTCGCAGCGGAAGTCGGCGACGGGCGAATTGTTCGGCATCTGCGGCAGTCGGTCGGCGGGGCAGTTGGGACAGAAGGCGTGCAGCGCCGCCCACGCCTCGGTCAGCGACCGCGCGGTCTGGGTCGGCCCCTTGAAGACGACGGCCGGTTCGGCGAAGCCGAGCTCGCACCAGTGATTGTCGTCGTGGGCCATGCGGCCACCGTAGCGGGTGGTGCGGCGGGGGTCAGCCTCTTGGGCCAACCTTCAAAAACAACCAAGCCGACAGGAGCGACAATGATCCGGTTCTATGAACCCACCAGTCGCCGGAGCGTATGCGCCTGCACTACCCCTTGATCTCCACGCTCTTCGCTACCAGCCGCCCGCTCTTATCTTTGTCCAGACTGAAGCGCACTGATTGACCGGGCGTGACTTTTGCCCCGCCAACGACGTCTGAATGATGGAAGAAAATATCTACGGGGATTCCCTCCTGCTTTATAAAGCCAAACTTCTTCTGCGCCATGTAACGCATGACGGTCCCGATAGACCGTAGTGCAGATGTTTCGCTCTCTACCCTTTTAGCTCTGCCACGAAGAGCTTTTCCGGTATTGAGGGCGTTGGCGAGTCCATAGTGGATTTCGTAGTCAACGTCGATCTTTACCTTTGGTGAAATGTTAGATGGCGTCCGCTCCAAGAAACACCACCGTATGAAAGACTCGTCCTCAGCTCTCTCGATAAAGCAGAGGATATTCTGATCATACAAAAACTGCAGAAACTCGTCGGCTGTTCTCATATAACTCGGGCGGTCGCGCCCCTGCGTTATGAGGAAGGATGAGAACCTCTCGAAGGCATCGAGGTACTTGTCATAATTGAACCTGTGAGAGCCATCGAGGTATTCGAAAAACTTGACGAATAGCTCGACCTCCTCCTCGTCATAATAAAACGACAGACTATCCTTAATTTCTCCGAGAAGGTAGTCTCCGTAGGCTCTTCTGAAGTCGGGAGTGAATAGATCTTTGTACTCGAAAACCCGGGTGGCACTCTCACCATCGGGCATGAGGTCTCTAAGGATGTCCAACATGCTAAGGATGTCCCTCGGCCGATGGAACGAATATCTCAGAAATAGTATGAATGAAGAAAACTTCGCGCTCTCGTTGGTGACATTCGTTGCATCGAAGGGGAAATAATAATCCCATGAGTCGCCTGTATTTGGCGGAACGTCCTGCTGCGCCGAGAACATCCTGTCGGCGAGCGCGAACAAATCAGATTGACGGTGGACCTGATATAAGGTCTTCCAATTCAAAACGACGGAGTTGTCTCTTAGTTTGGTATTTCGGTTCTGCAGGGACAAAGAGTTAAATATGTCCGGCCTGAGAAGCAGCACGGTTCTTAGACGCCCGACGGAGTCTCTGACACGAGGAAATATATCGTTATTAACGCTCCATACAGCGTTCGCCAGACCCTTGACGCAGTCGAGATACTCAGAATACGGAACCGAAGGCGGTCTAATATCAACGCCGTCTATGAACAACAGGTGCGTTTCGGATAACTTTATTGACGAGAACGCTTCCTCAAACCCGCGCTGGATAGCTAACAAGTTCGTTTGAAATGCCTGCTTGTTTGTTGTCAGTGACTCCGAATAACCCCCCTCTCCTCCAAGCTCAATTGCTCCTGCCTTTATGAGCATCTTGACCGCTGCGTCCGCGTTCTCCACGAGCTGCATGGCAACGGGGATTTCTGGTGAGAACGCGTTCTTATAGTAGTCGTCCAGAACCTTCTTAAGCTGAACAAACTTCGTATTCTTGAACAATACCGCAGAGTCTTCATGACTCCGCCACACCGCGTCGGCGAGCAAAACGTAGATGACCACCTTCCAAATATCAGTATACTCCGAAAGCGTAAGAGCATCTTTCGTCTTAAGCCTTATAAATTTCTGATAGTCGGTTTCGCGGATGAATTTGTGGGTCGATTTTATCTTGATGCTTGGATTGCGTCGACTTTGAAGCGGAGATGAGGACATATAGACAGCGTATGCCGTTTTCCCTGTCCCCTTCTCGCCGACCAAGAAAAATGTACTAGTCTCGCAGAGACGATCGAGAGCGTCCGTCCGAAGGAATATCTTGTTGAACAGGTCCTTCTGGTCACGGCGACGGTAATTCTCCGCGTCCGAGAACCCAAAGGTGATTTCGCTAATGGCTTTCAAGACCGATGCCTCTCGTGGATGCTCGCACAACGAGTGTGTCGCCCATTTCCGAAAGGCACAATAAGCGTTGCGTGACGGGCGTCGAGAGTGACGGCTCTGCCGTCCCCGGCACCTCGATCCGCCCCTGTGGTGATGCCTGTCCTGCAGCCCACCTGTCGCTCGCCATCACGGATCGATAACTCTCAACGGCCTCGTCACGACGGCATCTCCCCACAAAAAAACCCGCCGCCCCTTCCGGAGCAGCGGGCCTCCTTCTCTGACTATGCGGCGGCCTTACCGGCTCACCACCACCAGCTCCGTCCGGCGGTTCTCGGCCTGACCGGTCGCGCTGGCGTTGCTGCCGACGGGGTTGGACTCGCCGCCGGAGACGGCCTCGATGCGGCGGGCGTCGGCGCCGTTGGCGGCGAGGCCGTTCTTGACGGCGTTGGCGCGGGCCAGGGCGAGGGTCTGGTTGGCGGCGGCGTCGCCGCGGGCGTCGGCGAAGCCCTGGACCCGGATGCGGGCGTTCGGATAGCGCGCCAGCGAGGCGGCGACGGCCTCGATCTCGGCCACGTCCTGACGCCGGATGGTGCTGCTGCCGGTGTCGAAGTTGACGCGCTCGAAGGCGAAGGCGCGGCCGGCGGGCTCGGCGCCGGCCAGATAGGGGTCGAGGGCCGAGACGCCGGCGGGGCCGGTCGCGGGGTCCAGCGTGGCGCCGGTCTGGCCGGGCGGCAGGGTCGCGGGGGCTGCGGCCGTGGCGGCGGCGGCTTCCTCGCGATCCTCGGCCCGCTCGGCGCCCTCGTCGGTGCGCAGGCAGCGGCTGAGCAGGAACAGCAGCAGCACGATGGCGAGCAGGGGCAGCAGCCACTTCATCCAGCCGGGACGGCCGGCGGGGGGCGGCAGGTTGTTCGGCCCGCGTGGGGGCGTGGCGGCGGCGCGGCGGCGCTCTTCCTCGGCGGCGGCGGCGCGGCGGCGCTCTTCGTCGGAGGGGCCGGGGGTGTTGAAGTCGGTCATGCGTGTGCTCCTGCGCCGGCCCTCCTGACGGGCCGGGTCGAGGGGCGGAATCGCGTGGGGCGGGGGGTGGTTCCCTGCGTACGTACCCCCTCCACCGCTTCGCGGTCCCCCGCCCCACTGCGTGGGGAGGAGACGGTAGGCGTGGGCGGTTCCCTTCGCTTCTCCCTCCCGCTTGAGGGAGGGTGGTCGCGAAGCGACCGGGTGGGAGGGGCTCGGCGACGCGGGCGCCGGCGCCTGCCTTGCTGAAGCGCCCCCACCCCCTCGTCGCCTTGCGACGAGGACCCTCCCCCGGAGGGGGAGGGAGAGGCGGCGGTGCTTGGGTCGCCGAGCCCCTCCCACCCCCTCGTCGCCTGGCGACGAGGACCCTCCCCCGGAGGGGGAGGGAGAGGCGCGGCGCCCTGCCGTTTGCTAGAGCCGCGACTTGCGGAACGCCTCGGCCTTCTCCGCCGCTGCGTCGGCCCGCCAGCGCTTCGGCGCCGCCTTGTCGACCTGTTCGCCCTCGGCGGTCAGCGCCTCGTTGGCGAACTCGAGGTCCATCAGCTTCATGCGCTTGATCTCGTCGCGCAGGCGGGCGGCTTCCTCGAATTCGAGGTTCGCCGCCGCATTGCGCATGCGGCCTTCGAGATCCTTGAGGGCGGCCTGGAAATTCGTGCCGACGAAGGGTTTGGAGGCCTCGGCCACGCCGGGAGCGGTTAGCTTGTCGAGGGCGCGGGACTCATAGGGGCTGGCCATGATCTCGCGGATGTCGCGCTTGACCGACTCCGGGGTGATGCCGTGTTCGGCGTTGTAGGCCTCCTGCTTCTCTCGCCTACGGTTCGTCTCGGCGATGGCGCGCTCCATCGAGCCGGTCATGCGGTCGGCGTAGAGGATGACGCGGCCGTCGACGTTGCGGGCGGCGCGGCCGATGGTCTGGATCAGGGAGGTCTCGGAGCGCAGGAAGCCCTCCTTGTCGGCGTCGAGGATGGCGACCAGGCCGCACTCGGGGATGTCGAGGCCCTCGCGCAGCAGGTTGATGCCGATCAGGACGTCGAAGGCGCCGAGGCGCAGGTCGCGCAGGATCTCGATCCGCTCCAGCGTGTCGACGTCGGAGTGCATGTAGCGGACGCGGACGCCCTGCTCGTGCATGTATTCGGTCAGGTCCTCGGCCATCTTCTTGGTCAGGACGGTGACGAGGGAGCGGTAGCCGGCGCGGGCGACGGCCTTCACCTCGTCGATGACGTCGTCGACCTGGTTGCGGGTCTGGCCGCTGACCGGGCGGATCTCGACCGGGGGGTCGATCAGGCCGGTGGGGCGGATGACCTGTTCAGTGAAGACGCCGCCGGTCTTCTCCATCTCCCAGCCGCCGGGGGTGGCCGAGACCAGCACCGTCTGCGGGCGCATGGCGTCCCACTCGTCGAACTTCAGCGGGCGGTTGTCGATGCAGCTGGGCAGGCGGAAGCCGTATTCCGCCAGGGTCGATTTGCGGCGGTAGTCGCCGCGGTACATGCCGCCGATCTGGCCGACGGTGACGTGGCTCTCGTCGACGAACAGCAGGGCGTTGTCGGGGATGTATTCGAAGAAGGTGGGCGGCGGCTCGCCGGGGGCGCGGCCGGTCAGCCAGCGGCTGTAGTTCTCGATGCCGGCGCAGGAGCCGGTGGCCTCCATCATCTCCAGGTCGAAGCGCACGCGCTGTTCCAGCCGCTGGGCCTCCAGCAGCTTGCCGTTCTCGACCATCCAGTCGAGCGTCTCCTTCAGCTCGGCCTTGATGCCGGTGATCGCCTGATTGAGCGAGGGGCGCGGGGTGACGTAGTGGCTGGCGGCGTAGACGGTGATCTCTTCGAGGTCGGCGGTCTTCTTGCCCGTCAGCGGGTCGAACTCCTGAATGGACTCCAGCTCGTCGCCGAACAGCTGGATGCGCCAGGCGCGGTCCTCCATGTGGACGGGGAAGACCTCCAGGACGTCGCCGCGCTTCCTGAACATGCCGCGCTCGAAGGCGGCGTCGTTGCGCTTGTACTGCAGGGCGATCAGGTCGGCCCGCAGCTTGGACTCGTCGATCTGGTCGCCGACCTTCAGGGTGAAGGTCATGGCCGTATAGGTCTCGACCGAGCCGATGCCGTAGATGCAGGAGACCGAGGCCACGACGATGACGTCGTCCCGCTCGAGGATCGCCCGCGTCGCCGAGTGGCGCATGCGGTCGATCTGCTCGTTTATCGAGCTGTCCTTCTCGATGTAAGTATCTGATTTCGGGACATAAGCTTCCGGCTGATAGTAGTCGTAGTAGCTGACGAAATACTCGACCGCATTGTCCGGGAAGAAGCTCTTGAACTCGGAGTAGAGCTGCGCCGCCAGCGTCTTGTTCGGCGCCAGGATCAGGGCCGGGCGCTGGGTGGCTTCGATGACCTTGGCCATGGTGAAGGTCTTGCCCGAGCCGGTGACGCCCAGCAGCACCTGATCGCGCTCGCCGGTGTTCGCCGTGGCCACGAGCTCGGCGATGGCGGCGGGCTGGTCGCCGGCGGGGGTGTATTTCGTCTCCAGCCGGAACGGGATGTGCTTGCGGCCGGCGGGCCGGTCGGGCCGGTGCGGGGTCCAGTCGGAGGGCTTGCCCGGCGCCTCCTCAGGCGTCAGGCGCGGGCCGGTGACCGGCGCGAACATCGGCATGTTCGGCGTCTTCACCGGCATGCGCTGCGACGCGCCGTCGTCGTCGCGCAGGAAGGCGGCGGGCGCTTCGGCGACCCTGCCGGGCACATGGACGGGCTTCTGGATGCGGGGGGCCGAGCCCTTTGGCGCGCTGGAACGGTTCATGAACGGAACTTAGGATGCAGCCCCCGCCCCGGCTAGGGGCGGATCAGGCGTTGCGCAGCAAAACCCCGGCGGTCAGCACGGCGAAGGCCACGGCCAGGGTGTTGAAAGCGTGCTCGCTGATCACCGGAATGGCGACGTCGCCGTACTGGACCAGCATGGCCAGCACCGCCAGCACCACGGCGATGGCGAACAGGGCGAAGGACGGGGCGGTGAGCGGAAGGCCGGCGCGACGGGTTGCCATGGGGGCGATGTCCTGATGCGCGGGCGACGCGGGCTGCGGGTCCGAGCTTGACCGTAACGCGGGCGCGGGGAGCGTGTTCCAGCCCTCTCCTCCCCACACCGTGGGGAGGTGGCTCGGCGGCGCAGCCGTCGAGACGGAGGGGGCGGCGGGGACGGACGGAGTCGCCCCCTCCGTCACGGCGCGCAGACGCGCCGCGCCACCTCCCCATCAGAGATGGGGAGGAGACACGGAGCTTGGCCGGTTACCGCCGGTCGACGCGGGCGCGGAGTTCCAGGTCGGCGATGCGGCGCTCCAGATAGGCCTGGTCGTCCGCCGACGGATTGATGCGGGCGTAGGCCGCCTCGAGGCGCATCAGGTCGCCGACCTCGACGCGGATTTGTTCAGCCTGCGGACGGCCGACGCCGGGCGCGGAGGCGGCGCGCTCGATGTTCATCAGACGGGTGCGCAGATCGACCACGGGCTGGTTTCCGTAACCGGTGTCGCCGACGCGGGCGTCCAGCGCGTCCAGCCGCGCTTCCAGATCCTCGCGCTCGCGGGCGCTCAGATTGCCGTCGCGCATGTAGCCGGCCTCTACGGTGACCAGCTGGGCGTAGTCGGCCTTCAGCCGGTTGCCCTCGACGCGGGTCAGGCGGCGCGCGCGGACCTGGGCGTCCACCCGGGCGTCGAACTCGGCCCGGCCGTCCAGCAGCGAGCTCCACTGGCCGCCGTCATAGCCGCCCTGGGTCAGGACGTCGGTCAGGGCGGTGTAGCGCTGGCTCAGATCGGCGCGCTCCTGCGTCGTGAAGCGGCGGTCGGCGCCGTAGCGCGACTCCAGCTGCACCAGCGCATAGTAGTCAGCCTTCAGCCGCGCTCCGGTCGAGCTGCTGACGGCGCCCGAGCGGACCTCGGCGTCGACGCGGCTCTCGAACTGGGTGCGCTGGGTGTTCAGCGGCGTGCGGCCGGCGGCCCATTGGGCGTCGATCGAGGTCGAGGCGCCCAGGCGGTCGCCGAACAGGGCGCCCAGGATGGCGCCGATGGCTTCCTGCTGGCGGTTGGGTTCCTGCTGCTGCGACGAGCCGTAGGGCGTCTGCGCCAGGGACGCGCCGGCCGACAGGGCGAGGGCGGCGGCGGCGACGGAAAGGGTCTTTATCGTGGACATGGCGGATTCCTTCTTGGGCTCGCGTAACGGGGGTCGAGGGCTATAGGTTGCGTCATGTCGCCACCCCTCGCCCTGATCCTGTCCGGCCTCGACAGCCCGATCGGCCCGCTGGCCCTCGCCACGGACGGCGAGGGGCAGGTGCGCGGCCTCTCGTTCGGCGACGGGATCGAAGCCGTCATGCGCCGCGAATACCCCGCCGCCGCCACCGCCCCCGGCGAACCGGCCCCGACCGTCGCCGCCCTGCTGGCCGCCTATTTCAGCGGCGACCGCGAGGCCCTGGCCTGCATCCCCTGGTCGCTGGACGGCGCCCGCTCCAGCGCGGGCGGGGTCGACACATTCCAGCCCGCCGTCTGGCGCGCCCTGACCGCCATCCCCTGCGGAACCACCCTCAGCTACGGCGCGATCGCCAGCCGGGCCGGCCAGCCGGGCGCCGCGCAGGCGGCGGGGGTCGCGCTGAACCGCAACCCGCTGCCGCTGGTGCTGCCGTGCCACCGGGTGGTGGGGGCGGACGGCGGGATGGTGGGGTTCGGCGGCGGCCTGGAGCGGAAGACGTGGCTGTTGAGGCACGAGGGGGCGTTGCTGATCTGAGGGGATCAGATGGGGCAACAGCCGGGCGCCCCGAGCTGCACGGACCGCAAGCCATGGCGAGGTTATCGGGCTCATCCGGCCGGGTGGGGTGGGCAGTGCCAGCGGGGCGGCGAGCCCATTGGCTAGGCCGCTCGCTTGGCGGCGAAGGTCCCGTCAGGCAGCGCCGTGATCTCCGCATAGCGGACCAGAGTATTGAGCGCCTGAACCACGCGCGGCTCGATCTTCTTGCCGCCGCCCTTGAAGGCGCGGGACACGGCGGCGGCATCCATCGGGCGGGCGGCGCCCTGCAGCACGGCGCGGATGGCCATGACCTGTTCGCCCTTGTCCTTCGGGAAGGCCGGCAGGGCCCTGTCGATGGCGACGACGGCGGCGCCGAGGTCGAGCTCGCCGGACTTCGGCGCGGCCGCGCCTTTGGCGAAGCGGGGGATCTGGTAGTCGGGGCGCAGCCAGCGGACGTGGCCGGCGGCCTCTTCCTTCGCCCGCTCGGCGTTGAGGGCGACCAGCCGCTCCAGAATCTGCTCGTCGGTCAGGTCGTGGGGCCAGCCGTAGGCGTCGGCGGTGGCCCGGTCGATCTGGTCGTGCAGGTCCTTGAGGATCAGCACCCGGCCGCGCGCCTTCACATCGGCCTCGGCGTCGGTGAGGGCGGTCCCGGCGCGGACCTTTTCCAGCACATTGTAGAGGCCGGTCAGGGTCAGGTCCGGATGCTCGGACTGCACCGTCTTGCGGGTGGCGTCGAGCTCCTCGCCGAGGGCGCGGAGGGTGGCGCGGATGGCTTCGGACGGGTCGGGGAAGGGGAACTTGGCGAAGCAATCTGCGTGTTGATAGGTCGGCCGGTCTTCGAGGAAGCCACCCGTTCGCTGAGCCCAAGCGATGTGGACGCGTGAGCTCAGCACGGCCAGCCACGCGGCATCATCCAAGGTGATCGCTACGATTTTGCTCTCCGACAGAATATCTTCGGTCAAAAACGAGAAGATGCGGTGTTTGGCGGTCCGCGTAGTTGCGATGTAGCGATGTAAGTTTGCCAAGCCTTCACGCATTCGAGGGGCCGGTTCCCCAAATCGCCACCAACGCGTCTTTCGAGACTCGCGACGGTTCAAATCACGTTCCGGCTTAACGTGCTCCAACAGATGCTGATAAAGCACGGGAAACTGAGTTCTGAGTTCACGATCCTCGAACTCGTTCGTGTCTATGACCGCCACGCCTCGCGGAGTTTGTGTGAGGTCGCGCCCATTGAACAACGTCTTCAGCAGTTCACCACTCGTTGGATTTTCCGCCCGCCATTTGTTGGCAAGCGAGTCCGGAACGACAAACCCCATACCGTTGAGCTGCACCCCCTTGTGAGCCATCCCCGCGTTGGCCACGAGTGGGGACCCGGAAGTCAGCTGGGTACCAATGGTCAGCTCGGCGTTGATGTTCCCCTCACGCGCTGTGAACGCCAGCGTCGGATCATCAGTATCCAAACCCGCCTCAGCAACCACCTCGCGCAGCTCACCTTCATGAGACCCGGCCCGAGCGGTCGTCATGGCGATTCGTACCGCCGCGCTGTCCTTCGACGCCTTGGTCCAGGGATGATCCGGCACTGCGAAAATGATCGACACCGGCGCCTTCGCATTCAGGTGACGCTCCATCACCCGGCGTTGGAAGACCTGGCTGATCGAGTTGGTGGTGACGAGGCCGAAGCGGCGTAGGGGCGTCTTCTTGCGGGTGAGCAGTTCGGCGGCGTGGTCCCACCAGTACATGACGAAGTCGGCGCTCTCGTTCATGTGCGGATGAGCGCGCCACAGGGCCTCGGCGTAGCCGGGGTCCATGCGTGAGCGCAGCATCGCCCCACCGATGAAGGGCGGATTGCCGACGATGAACTCGGCGTCGGGCCAGTCGGGGCGGCGGGCGTTGGGGTAGGTCTGCACCGCAGTCGTTCCGTGCGCAGCTCCGAGCCCCTCCACCGCTTCGCGGTCCCCCTCCCCATCGCTGCGCGACGGGGAGGAGACGTTTTCGACCATCTCGAACTGCAGCTCCGGATAGCCGTCCCAGGTCAGGACCGCGTCCTTCTGCTGGATGTTGCCGAAGGCCTTTAGGATGGGCTCGGCGGGGTGTTCGGAGCGGTTGCGGTAGTGCTGCTGCAGATAGCCGATCCACAGCACCAGTTCGGCGATGGCGGCGGCGCGGACGTTCAGCTCGATGCCGAGGAACTGGTGCGGATCGACCTCTTCCAGCCCCATGGATTCGGTCTCGCCCAGCTCGGCCAGGGCCTCCAGTACCTCGCCCTCCAGCCGCTTCATCAGCTCCAGCGAGACGTAGAGGAAGTTGCCGGTGCCGCAGGCCGGGTCCAGCACGCGGGTGGTGCACAGGGCATGGTGGAAGGCGCGGACGGCGGCCACGGCCTCCTTGAGGTCGCCGCGCTCCTTCGCGTCCCCCGCCTTGAGCTGGGCCGCGTTCCAGTCGGCGCGCAGCGGCTCCATCACCGTCACCTCGACCAGCCGCTCGACATAGGACCGGGGGGTGTAGTGGGCACCGAGCTGGCGCCGCTCGGCGGGGTCCAGCGCCTGTTCGACCAGGGTGCCGAAGATGGCGGGCTCCACATAGCGCCAGTCGTGGCGAGAGGCGGCCAGCAGTTCGCCGATCTCTTCCTTCGTCATCGCGAAGGCGCGGGCGTCGTGGAACAGCCCGCCGTTGAAGTAGCGCAGGTGCGTCTTGAAGCCGGAGAAGAAGCGGTTCTCGTAGAGCGGCTCGTCCATGCGCTTCCACAGGTCCCGCAGCAGCGGGGCGAAGCTGTCGGGACCCTCCAGACACTCTTCGAGCAGGGCGGTGAACTGGCCGCGCGGCAGCAGGTCGGCGTCCTCGGCGAACATGGTGAAGATGCAGCGCATCAGGAAATGCGCCACCTCCTCCGGCGGGTGGTTGCGTTCCAGCCGGCGCGAGACGGCGGCGAGGCGTTCGGCGATCTGGCGAGTAACGCGGGCGGCGTGGCGCGACGGGTCCAGCGATTGCGGCTCGGTCCAGATAGCCTTGAGCCGCTCGACGATCTCCGGACGGCGCAGGTCCTCCAGCCGGACGCGGAAACCCTTGCGGTCGGGGAAGTGGCCGTAGGCCCGGCCCGAGCCGGAGAAGTCGGCATAGACCTCGAACACATAGCCGACGTCGCAGACGATGATGAAGGGCGGGGCCGGGTGGTCGGCCGGCAGGCGGAAGGCGTAGTCCTCGGCCTGTTTGCGGGCGTTGCGCATCAGCACGTCCCAGCGGCCTTCGCTGGCGGCGGTCGAGGCGGTCTCGGCGGCCTTGAACAGGGTCGGCTGGTCGTCGCGCTGGGTCGCGCGGGATTGTTTGGCCTCGAGGATGAAACAGCCGCGCTTGTACAGGTCGATGCGCAGGGTCGAGGCCACGCCCTCGGACTCGCGGCGCTGAACGCCGCGTTCGAAGACGTAGTCGTTGGTGCGCGTGTCGTGGCTGGCGGGGTCGGGGCGCGGCAGGTCCAGCGCCTCGCAAAGCTCCGACAGAAACATCTGGTAGTTGGCGCGCTCGGCGCCGCCGCGGGCCTCGCTCCAGCGCGTGATGAAGGTCTCGATGTCCAAGCGCGCTCTCCCCGCCCGCACTTGGCCCGGTTCGCGGTAGCGTTGCAAGCGGGCACGGTGCGGCTTTCACCCCTCCACCGCTCCGCGGTCCCCCTCCCCACGGCGGGGGGGAGGAGACGGGTCGGTCCGCCTCGGTTAGACCCCTCCCATGACCGCCCTCCCCCTCCCCGACCTCCTGCTCCTGCTCGCGGCCCTGACCGCGGCCGGGCTCGCCGGCGGGATCGTGGCCGGGCTGTTCGGGGTCGGCGGCGGGACGGTGATCGTGCCGGCGGTGTTCTATGCGTTCGAGGTGCTGGGGGTCGGGGGCGAGGGCAATCTGCATACGGCGATCGGGACCTCGCTGCTGACCATCGTCGCGACCTCGTGGCGGTCGCTGAAGGCGCACCGGAGCCATGGGGCGGTGGACGAGGCGGTGCTGAAAAGCTGGACGCCGTGGGTCGGGGTCGGGGCGCTGGCGGGGGCCGCTGTGGCGGGCGTGACCTCGATGGAGGGGCTGGCGCTGGTCTATGGCGTCTGTCTGACGCTGATCGCGGCGCAGCTGGGGTTGATGCCCGAGCGGTTCACGCTGCGGAAGGACCTGCCGAGCGGCTGGACGCGCCGCGGGGTCGGGGGGCTGATCGGCGGGCTGTCGGCGATGATGGGCATCGGCGGGGGCAGTTTCGGCGGCATGATGATGACGCTGTGCGGGCGGCCGATCCATCAGGCGGTGGCGACGGCTTCGGGCTTCGGCCTGGCCATCGGGGCGGCGGCGGCGTTGGGCTTCGTCGTGTTCGGCTGGGACGCGGGCGGGCGGCCGCCGCTGTCGCTGGGCTACGTCAACGTGCCAGGGGCGATCGTGATGGGGGTGCTGACCACCGCCGTGGCGCCGTGGGGGGCGAAGCTGGCGCATGCGCTGGACCGGCGGGTGCTGCGCCGGGCGTTCGCGCTGTACCTGCTGGCGACGGCGGTGTCGGTGGTGGTGAAGGCGGTTTGAGGGGGTGGCTGGTGGCTGGTGGCTGGTGGCTTCGGCTTACCCCGCGATGAGCCGAACGGTGGGCGCATCGAGCCGCGACCAGTCACCAGTCACCCCACCAGCCACCCGCCTACGGCCGCAGCGTCAGGCTCGCCGGGGTCGCGGTGAAGGCCGAGAGGCGGCCGAGGTAGCTCATGCCCAGCAGCGAGTGCGGCAGGCCGCTCTGCACCACCAGGGCGTCGACGCGCTCGACGCGGGCGCCGGCGACGGAGACGGAGGCCAGCTCGACGCGGGCGGCGGGGGCCGGGCCGGCGGCGGTGACGACGGTGGCGGTGTAGTCCGACGGCTTCAGATCCAGGCCCAGACGGGCGGCGTCGGCGGGGGTCAGGGCGATGACGCTGGCGCCGGTGTCGACCATGACGCGGACGGCGCGGCCGCCGTCCTTCGCATCGATCAGGGCGTCGGCCCAGTAGTGGCCGTCGGCGGCCTTGAGCACCTGCGTGGCTGCGCCCTTGGCCGGAGCGGCGGACTCGGCGACGGGGGCGGCGTGCGCTTCAGCGGGCGCGGGCGCGGCGTGGGCCTCGCCGCGCAGGCCGGCGTGGTCCATCCACCACAGGGTGGTCAGGGCCGAAACGAGGGCCGCCGCCATGACACCGGCCGAGGAAAGATCGATACGCATGCGCCCTTTATGAGGGGGCGCGGTTGGCGTGCGGTGAAGGGGCGTGGTTTGCGGGGGGTAAATGGGGAGGAGGGATTAGGGATTAGGGATGAGAGATGAGGAGCATCTGCTGACCTTCGGCGCAGGGGCACCGCCTGTTGCTCCGTGTCCTGTCCCTAATCCCTCATCCCTCGTCCCTCATCCCTAATTCCCCTGCGGCCCCCGCCCGGCCGCCCAACTCCCCCATGATCCGCCCCCGCTCCGCGTCCGTGAACCCGCTCCAGCCGCCGATCTCGGACAGGGTGCGCCAGCAGCCGAGGCACAGGCCGGAGGCGCCGTCGACGACGCAGACCTTGACGCACGGGGTGGCGACGGCGCGCGGCGGCTGTGTTCCTTGGGCGACATTAGATGACATGAATGCGAATTATGGTCCGGCGACGGAGCGAAAATCTTGCAATTGCGGGCGATCTGCGCCACGTTGACCATGACGCGAAACGACTATGACGGTGAGATTCCCGAAAAGCACGACGCGTCTCTTTTCATCGTTCACGCGAAAGGAGACGCCAGGATGAAAGACAGAGACAGAAACCTGCAGCACGCCATGATGTCCTTCGCCCTCTGGGGCGGGATGCTGGTGAATACGAAGAACGGCAACGGAGCCGGCGACCGCGTGGTCAGCCACCCGTCCAACTTCGTCCCCATCAAGATCGAGAAGCGCCGCTAGGGCGCCGGCCTCGATCTCCGCAAAAAGCCCCGGTCCGAAAGGCCGGGGCTTTTTCGTTCGGGAAGGGCTGGGTGGCTGGTGACTGGTGGCTCGGTGGCTGGCGGTCAGTGGTTAGTGGTTAGTGGCCTTGGGGCGAACACCGGTGCAGCCGCTGGCGCCGGTCCAGCAACCACTAATCACCAGTCACTATCCACTCTTCACCAGCCACCAGCCACCAGCCACCATTTGAACCCGCCGCCAAAACCCGGCACTTCTCCCCGCATGACCCTGATCCGCAGAGAGCGCCGCGCGCACGTCGAAATCTGGACGCTGGACCGGGCCGATCGCCTCAACGCCCTGCCCGACCTCGAGGACGGCGAGGCCTTCGCCGCGGCGTGCGAGGCGGTCAACGCCGACCGCGAGGTGCGCTGCGTGGTGCTGACCGGGGCCGGACGCGCCTTCTCGGCCGGGGGCGACCTGAAGGCGATGCAGCAGCGCCGCGACCTGTTCGCCGGCTCGGGGGCCGAGATCCGCGAGCGCTACCGCCGCGTGGTGCACCGGATCGTGCGCTCGCTGTACGGGCTGGAGGTTCCGCTGGTGGCGGCGGTCAACGGGCCGGCCATGGGGCTGGGCTGCGACATCGCCGGACTGGCCGACATCCGCATCGCCTCGGAGACCGCCAGCTTCGGCGTGCCCTTCCTGAAACTGGGCATATTGCCGGGCGACGGCGGGGCCTGGCTGATGCCGCGCAACGTCGGCTACGCCCGCGCCGCCGAACTGCTGTTCACCGCCCGCACCCTGGACGCCCGCACGGCCATGGAGTGGGGCCTGATCAGCCGGGTGGTGGCGCCGGAGCGGCTGATGGACGAGGCGCTGGAGATCGCCGCCGAGGTCGCCGCCCGCGCCCCCGAAGCCCTGCGCATGACCAAGGCCCTGCTGCGTCAGGGCCGCGACGCCACCTTCGACCAGATCCTCGAAATGACCGCCGGCATGCAGGCGCTGGCGCATCTGACAGAGGATCACGCCGAGGGGGTGACGGCGGCGCTGGAGAAGCGCGGGGCGGTGTTCACCGGTCGCTGAGATTGAGAGGTGGCTAGTGGCGAGTGGCTAGTGGCTGGTGGCTGGCCCACGCCTGAGCGGCGGCGCGGTCGGCGCCGCCCTTACGCCGGCAGTGAAGCGGCGATCGCTAACCACTCGCCACTCGCCACTCACCCCTACCCCGCCTTGGCCGGCGCCTGCATGGCCCGTGTCGCCGGGACCCCCGCCGCGACGGCGCGGGGGGCGCCGGCGGTCTGGCCGGGCTTCATGAACTTCACCAGCACGCGCTGGCCGATCAGCAGGGGCGCATCGCCGGCGGTGACGACGACCTCGACCACCCGCTCGTCCGAGCGTTGGGACGGATCGTCCGAGGCCAGCTTGCGGGCGCCGAAGACGGCGGCGCGGCGCAGCACGGCGCCGACATAGACCTTGGACGGGTCGCCCTCGGGGGTGATCTCGACCGCCTGTCCGGGGGTGATGTTGGGGATGTCGCTCTCGACGATCTCGGCGCGGGCGATGCGCGGGGCGTCGGGCTCGAGGTCGAACATGTTGGAGACGTTCAGGGTCGAGGCGCCGGCGCCGGGGTTGGCGTAGCGGCGCACGATCCGGCCGGACTGCGGGGCGCGGATGACGGTCAGTTCCACGTTGTAGGCGGCCTGGTTGCGGCGGGCGCGGGCCGTCTCGACGGCGGCCTGGGCCGAGCCGAGGCGGGCTTGGGCGCTGGCGATGGCGTCGCGGGCCTGGTCGAGGCGCTGGGCGGCGACGAAGTTGGTGGCGACCAGCTGTTCCAGCCGCTCGTACTCGCGCTGGGCCGTGCGGATGTCGACCTGGATCAGGCGCAGCTGGCTCTCGGCCTGCGAGACGTCGGCGCTGGCGCTCTGCAGGGCGAGGCGCGGCTCGTCGTCTTCCTGACGGGCGAGGATCTGGCCGGCGACGACGCGGTCGCCTTCCTGCACCAGCACCTCGCGGACGACGCCGCCGCGGCGGGCCGCGATCTGGATGATGCCGCCCTCGACGTCGACCTTGCCGTTGGCGATGGCCGCATAGGGGCTCTCGACCTTCTGGGCGTCGGCCTTCTCCTGCTCGGCCTTCTTCGCCTTGGCGCCGTTCTGCATGAACACGAAGACGACGGCGATGACGACGATCAGCGCGACGCCGATCCAGGTCCACTTGTTCTTCAGGAAGCCGGGCATGGTGAGGGTCCTCGGAAGGCGGTCAGTGCGACGCCAGCGTGGCGTCGGGATTGGGAATGCGGCGCTCGTCGCTGATGATGACGCCGTCCTCGATCTTGATGACCCGGTCGGCCCATTCTTCGAGGCGCGGGTCGTGGGTGACGCAGATCACCGCGGCGCCGTGCTCGGTCGCCGCGCGGCGCAGAAGGCGGATGACGATCTGGCCGTTCTCGCCGTCCAGCGCCGAGGTCGGCTCGTCGGCGAACAGAATCTTGGGATCCTTGGCGAGGGCGCGGGCGATCGCAACGCGCTGCTTTTCGCCGCCCGACAGGGCCGAGGGGCGCTGGTGCAGGCGCGGGCCCAGGCCGACCTCCTCCAGCGCCTCCGTGGCGCGTTTGGTCGCGGCGGCCTTGGACAGGCCCTGGAACTTCAGCACCACCTCGACCTGCTGTAGCGCCGACAGGGCCGGGAACAGGTTGAAACCCTGGAAGATGAAGCCGCAGTGGGCGAGGCGGAAACGATCAATCTTGCCCGCCGGCAGCTTCCACAGGTCGTCGACGTCGAGGGTGTCGACCCGCCCGCCTTCCGGCTTCAGCAGGCCGCTGAGCGCCGCGATCAGGGTCGACTTGCCGGAGCCCGACGGGCCCATGACCATGGTCAGGTCGCCGTGGCGCGCATCGAAGTCGACGCCTTTCAGCACCTCGACGAACGACTTGCCGGACTTGAACCGCTTGACCAGCCCCTTCGCCTCGATCGCGAAGTCGCCGTGCTTGCCGTGGACCTTGGTGTGAACGGTCATCGGAGGAGGTCCGCCGGCTGGCTGTTCTTCAGCACGCCCATCGACAGCAGACCCGAGAGCATGGCGATGACGATCAGCCCGCCGCCGACCACCACCAGCAGGACCGGCGGCAGGGCGATGATCACGGCGTTGGCCGCGGCCAGCAACGATACCAGCCACGTCAGCAGGATCGCGGCGCCGACCCCGACGACCCCCACCCAGAAGCTGAGCTCCATGACGATGCGGTTCAGCGACCCCATGCCGACGCCGAGGGCCCGCAGCGAGGCGAACTCCTTGATGTTGGCCATGATGGCCCCGCGCAGCGTCTGCCAGGTGATGGCCACGCCGATGATGGTGCCCAGCACCACGCAACCGCCGATGATGATGACCAGAATGCCTTCCTCGAACATGGCCGAAGCGTTGGCGTCGGCCAGTTCCTGACGGGTCCAGGCCTTCCACTGGCCGTCCCCGAGGGTGTTGAGTTCGGCCGCGACCCGTTCTGCCTGCGCCGGGTTCCGCAGCTTGATCATGAGCGGCCCCACGCGCGGGCCCGTATCGGCCTGGCCCACCATGCGAAGGGTGTCGCGCGACATGATGACCGTCGCCTGCATCATGTTCGGATAGCCGCGGGTCACGCCGACCACAGTGACAGTCTGCCCGTTGTACAACGCCTTGTCGCCGAGCTTCACGCCCAGCTTGGTCAGCGCCGTTTCGTCGATCGCGACGGTGTAGGGCTGGCGAAGGGCGTCGACGAGTTCCTGCGAATAGTCGGTGGGGATGGTCACCGCGCCCGGCGTCGTATCGATGATGGAGGCTTGGACGAACTCCTGCCGCGGCGCGCCCATCTTGGCGCGGTCGGCCTGCGACATGGTCGGATCGACGTTCTTCACCGACTGGAACGAGCCCCCGGCGCCGTCCAGCGGCTGGACCTCGACCACGGCGGGGTTGCGGTAGGCCAGCGGGATGAAGCGTCTGGGCACGCCCGACGGGCCGCCCATCAGGCTCTTGGCGCCCGGCTGCATGATGATGATGTCGGCGCTTGAGCGCTCGATGGTCGCGGTGAAGCCCTTGCCGATGCCGATGAAGACGCCGGTCATGGCGAGCACCAGCAGGCCCGACAGCGCGAGCGCCATCACGGCGGCCATGTAGCGGCGCCACTCGTAGAGCAGCGTGGAGAGTGCGAGCGACATTCTGACGGACTTGCCCCGGACGATAGCGTTATGTGACGACCACAACCGTTTGAACCAAGTTAAATCGGGGTAAGGCGACCAGCGTTAGCCGGGACGACCCGACGACGCCATGGACGGCGTCCGTTTTTCCGTTCTAGGCTGCGAGGCACTCGTCGGCGGCCCCGCCGATCCCCGGAGATTTCGCAGAATGCTGCTTCGTTCGCTTCGCGCCGCCGTCTCGGCGACCGCCTCGCTCGCCACCGTCGCAGGCGCCATGGCCGTCATCGGCGCCGCCTCCCCCGCACGCGCCGACGAAGGCATGTGGACGTTCGACAACTTCCCGATCCAGACGGTGAACCAGAAGTACGGCACCCGGATCGATCAGGCCTGGCTCGACCGGGTGCGCAACGCCTCGGTCCGCATCCAGGGCTGTTCCGCGTCCTTCGTTTCAGATCAGGGCCTGATCCTGACCAACTGGCACTGCGTCGTCGGCTGCTCGCAGGAGTTGTCGGACGCGCAGAACGACTATGTGAAGAACGGCTTCATGCCGGCGACCCGCGAGGAAGAGCGGCGCTGCCCGGGCCAGACGGCCGAGGTTCTGACCGACATCACCGACGTCACCGAGCGCGTACTGGCCGCCGGCGCCGGTCTGGAAGGGGCCGCCTTCAACGCCGCCCGCACCGCCGAGGTCACCGCCATCCAGCGCGAAGGCTGCGGCGAGGATCCCAAGCTGACCTGCCAGGTCATCAGCTTCTACCGCGGCGGGCGCTACGCCCTCTACAAGTTCCGCAAGTATGACGATGTGCGGCTGGTGTTCGCGCCCGAGAACCAGGCGGCCTTCTTCGGCGGCGACCCGGACAACTTCAACTTCCCCCGCTACGCGCTCGACGCCGCCTTCCTGCGCGCCTACGAGGACGGCCGCCCGGCCGCGACTCCGAACTTCCTGAAATGGAATCCGAACGCGCCGGCCGAAGGCGACGTCACCTTCGTTTCGGGCAATCCGGGCACGACCTCGCGCCTGCTGACCATGAGCCAGCTCGAGCGGCTGCGGGACCAGCAGCTGCCGATCACCCTGCTCCAGGCCTCGGAGCTGCGTGGACGGCTGCTGGAGTATTCGCTCACGGGCGAGGAGGCCAAGCGGGTGTCGTTCGACCCCATCTTCGGTCTCGAGAACGCGTTCAAGGCCCAGTACGGCCAGCAGGCCGCGCTGACCGATCCCGCCTTCATGGCCGCCAAGCGCGAGGCGGAGGCCGAGCTGCGGGCCCGCGTCGCCGCCGACCCGGCCCTGTTCCAGCGGATCGGCGACCCGTGGGCCGATCTCGAGCGGGTGCAGGCCACGGCGCGAGAGCTGTACCTGCCCTATCGTCAGCTCGAGACGTCGGCCGGCGGCGGCTCGACCCTGTACCAGATGGCCCGCACCCTCGTTCGCGCTGCAAAGAACCCGGCGCTGACCGCCGACCGGCGCGCCGCCCTGGCGACCGCCCTCGGCGCCGAGACGCCGATCGACCCGGCCATGGAAGAGCTGCGCCTGCGCTACTGGCTGTCGAAGACCCGGGAATACCTGACCGTCGACAATCCGCAGGTGAAGGCGCTGCTGGGCCGGGAAAGCCCCGAGGCGCTGGCCGACCGGCTGATCAGCGGCACCCGCATGACGGACGCCGCCTTCCGCCGGGAGGCGGCCGGCATGACGCTGGAACAGCTGACGGCCGCCGATCCCCTGCTGGCCTTCATCGCCGCCAATGACGCCGCGGCCCAGTCGGTCGGCCAGCAGTGGGCGACCGAGGTCAACGCGCCCACGGCCCTCGCCGCCGAAAAGGTCGCCCAGGCCCGGTTCGCCGCCTACGGAACCAACCTGTATCCCGACGCCACCTTCAGCCTGCGGCTGTCCTATGGCCGGGTAGAGGGCTGGACGCGCAACGGCGTGACCATCCCGCCCTTCACCACCATCGGCGGCCTGTATGAGCGGGCCACGGGATCCGAGCCGTTCAACGCGGCGCAGGCCTTCCTCGACGCCGAGGGCCGGGTGAACAAGGACACGGTGTTCGACTTCACCTCGACCAACGACATCATCGGCGGCAACTCGGGGTCGCCCGTGATCAACGCGGCCGGCGAGGTGATCGGCGCGGCCTTCGACGGCAACATCCACTCGCTGGGCGGGGCCTACGGCTATGACGCGGCGCTGAACCGCACGGTCAGCGTCTCGACCGCCGCCATCACCGAGGCCCTGCGCACCGTCTATCCGCAGCCGAGGCTGCTGGAAGAGCTGGGGGTTCGGTAGCGGGTCCCTGTCTCCTCCCTGTTGGCGCAGCCAATGGGGAGGGGGACCACGAAGTGGTGGAGGGGTTGGTTCCCCAACCGCCAATCGTGGGATAGCCTGAAATCGTAGACACCGGAGGGGTCCGCGCACCGCGTCGGCCCCTCCACCACTTCGTGGTCCCCCTCCCCATCGCGGGCGATGGGGAGGAGACAGAAAATGCGCCTCAGCCCCGCCCTCACCGCCGCCCTGCTGACCCTCGCCGCCGGAGCCGCCACTCCGGCCGCGGCCGACGAGGGCATGTGGACCTTCGACAACTTCCCCATCGCGCGCGCCAACCAGGCGCTGGGGACCAGCATCGACCAGGCCTTCCTCGACAAGGTGCGGCTGAGCTCGGTCAAGTTCGGCGGCTGTTCGGCGGGGATCGTCTCGGGCGCGGGGCTGGTGCTGACCAACAACCACTGCGTCGCCACCTGCGTGGCGAACCTGTCGACGCAGGCGGTGAACTACGCCGAGACCGGCTTCACCCCCCGCACCCGCGAGGACGAGCTGAAATGCCCCGGCGGCACGGCGGAAATCCTCACCGACATCAGCGATGTGACGCAGCGGATGCAGGCGGCCGGCGCGGGGCTCGAGGGCCAGGCCTTCACCCGCGCCCGCGACGCCGAAGCCGGACGCATCGAGCAGGAGGCCTGCGGCGGCGATGCGAACAAGCGCTGCCAGGTGGTGACGCTGTACCGGGGCGGTCAGTTCAAGCTGTACACCTACAAGAAATACTCGGATGTCCGGCTGGCGTGGGCCCCCGAGGACCGGGCCGCGACCTTCGGCGGCGATCTGGACAACTTCAGCTTCCCGCGCTTCGCCATCGATGCCGCCTTCATCCGGCTGTACGAGAACGGCGCGCCGGCAGTGACGCCCACTCACTTCACCTGGAAGGCGGACCAGCCTGTCGAGGGCACGCCGGTGTTCGTCGCCGGCAGCCCGGGCGCCACCCAGCGGCTGCTGACCCAGGACCAGCTGATGACGATCCGGGACGTGGTCCTGCCGATGGACCAGCTGATCGCCTCGGAGCTGCGGGGACGGCTGATCCGGTTCTCGGAGGAGAGCGAGGAGAACGCCTTCATCGCGATGGACCCGATCGTCGGGCTGGAGAACACCTACAAGCGTGGGCTCGGCCGGATGCGGGCGCTGACGGACGCCGACTTCATGCGGATGAAGGCCGAGGCGGAGACGGACTTCAAGTCGCGCTGGGCCGGCGATGTGGCGACCGAGGCGGCCGCACGGGCGGAAGCAGCAGTGGAACCGGGAGAGGCCGACGTCGTCGATGACTCTTTGCCGCCGTGGGATCAATTGGCCGCCGTGCAGCCCGCCCTGCGTGAGCTGTATGCGCCGATGGCCCTGCTGGAAGGGGGGACCGGCGTGGGCACGACTCCCGTGGCCGGCGGGTCGCAGCTGTTCAACTGGGCCCGGACGCTCGTGCGAGCGGCGCAGGAGCGGGAGAAGGCGTCGGCCGAGCGCCTGCCCGAATTCTCCGACAGCCGTCTGGCCGCGGTGCAGTCCGGCCTGTTCGCAGAACGCCCCGTCTATCCGTCGCTGGAGCAGGTGCGGCTGGAGTGGTGGCTGTCCAAGACGCGCGAGTGGCTGACGGTCGACGATCCGCGCGTGCGCGGCCTGCTGGGTCCGGAGTCGCCCGAGCAGCTGTCGCAGCGGCTGGTCGCCGGCTCGACGCTGGCCGATCCGGCCGTGCGGCGGGCGCTGTGGGAGGGGGGTCTGGCGGCCGTCGAGGCGTCGCAGGACCCGATGATCCAGTACCTGCTGTCGATTCAGGACGAGACCCGCGCGGTGCGTTCGGACTGGGAGACCCGTGTGCAGGCGCCGACCGACCGCGCGTCGGAGCAACTGGCCGCCGCCCGCTTCGCCGCCTATGGCGACGCCGTCTATCCTGACGCGACCGGCACGCTGCGCCTGACCTGGGGGAAGATCGAGGGATCGGACGTGCCCGGCCAGCGCTGGGGTCCCTTCACCACCTTCGGCGGCCTGTGGGACCGCGCCACGGGCGCCGCGCCCTTCGACGTGGCCCCGAAGCTGCTGGCGGCGAAGGACCGTATCAACCCGGCGACGGTGCTGAACATGGCGGTGTCGTCCGACACCATCGGCGGCTCGTCCGGTTCGCCGGTCGTGACCGAGGCGGGAGAGATCGTCGGCGCCAATTTCGACTCGACCGTCCTGACCCAGCGCAACGCCTACGGCTACGACCGCAACGTCAACCGCTCGGTGATCGTGACCACGGGCGCGGTGACGACGGCGCTGCGGGACGTGTACGGGATGCAGCGGCTGGTGGAGGAGCTGGGGGTGCGGTGAGCTGAGGCCTCTCCCTCCCGCTTGAGGGAGGGTGGCTGAGCCGCAGGCGAAGCCCGGTGGGAGGGGCTCGGCGACGCGAGCACCGGCGGCTGCTTCGCCGAAGCGCCCCCACCCCCTTGCCGCTTTGCGGCAAGGACCCTCCCCCCAAGTGGGAGGGAGAGGGTGATGCGCTTGCCGCTTACAGCTGGCTCATCTTCTGGCGCGCCTTGGCGAAATACTGCCAGCCGGTCCAGACGGTTACGACGGCGGCAAGCCAGATCAGGACGTAGGCGAAGGTCTGGAAGTGCGGCTGCCACTCCAGCGGCAGGCCGAAGCCGTCCCAGAGCAGCACCATCTGCAGGCAGCCCAGCGCCACCATCTGCAGGGTGGTCTTCCACTTGGCCAGCAGGGTGACCGGCAGCTTGACCTTGCCGGCCACGGTCTCGCGCAGGGCGGAGACGGCGAACTCGCGGAACAGGATCAGGCCGCAGGGGATGGCGATCTGCGGCAGGGCGCCCCAGGCCAGCACGCCGAGGATGGCGCCGGTGACGAGGATCTTGTCGGCGATCGGGTCGAGAATGGCGCCCCATCGCGTCGTCGCGTGCCAGCGGCGGGCCAGATAGCCGTCGACCCAGTCGGTCGATGCGGCCACTACAAAGATGACGAAGGCGGTGCGGCCGAAGCGGAACTGGTCGTCGGGGCTGAGGTATTCCGACAGCATCGGAACGCCCTGCGGCGCCGCGCCCGCCAGGATCAGGAACATGATCACCCCCGCGATCAGGCGCAGGCCGGTCAGGATGTTCGGAATGGGATTGGCGTGGGCAGTGGGGGTCATGTGCAGCCTTTAGGCGCGGTCTCCCGGAGGAGGGCCAGCAAGGGATTGGTCGCGGGTAAGAACGGGTTGATGACCGTCATCCCGCCGTAGTGAAAGCCGTCGTGCAGATCTTCGGTCAAGAACGCCCGGCAGCGCAGTTCTGCAGAGGCGGAGAAGGCGATAGCGTCCCAAACCTGATGCGGATGCAATTCGATCATGTCGATCGCCGCCATGAGAGTGGCCTCCGACGTGTCGGCGATCTCGGCCAAGCCGCGCCAGGCGACGATGGACTGGCGGGCCTCGTGGTGATCCCAGCCTGCCTTGCGGGTCAGGACGCGGTACAATTCGCCCAGGCATTGCGCGGGAATGACAAGGCCGTGACCGAGAAGCTCGCCCAGGATGGTGCGCGCGGCAGCCTGTTTGTCCGCACCGTTCACGCCGTCGGCGTAGACCAGGATGTTGGTGTCGAGCGCAACCTTCAATCGTATAGCTCGTCGCGCGACCAAGGACCGATGTCGATGGCGGGCCGATCTGCCCACCTCTGCTTCATCTCGCGGAAGGCGGCTTCGCGGCGGCGGCGGTCCTCACGGGCCTTGAGTTCGGCTTCGACGAAGGCCCGTTCGGCGGCGAGACGACCGCGCTCCTGATCCTGCAGCAGTCTCAGCGCCTCGCGAATGACCTCGCTGACGTTATTGTAACGGCCCTGCTCGACGCGCTCGCGCGCGAACCGTTCCAACTCAGGGGTAAGGTGAACATTGGTGCCCATGGCCGGCCGCTTATATCAAAGATGGATACAGGCGGGAAGCAACTTGTGCCTGCGGTTGTCGTGCCAAAACCCGCGATCAGCTGCGGTCGTCGAAGCACGGCGTCTGCAAACCTCAGTCCAGCGCCTCGAACCGGCCCGGCCCGCGGATCGAGCGCAGCACGCCGTCGGCGATGCCGAAATGGACGCCGCTGAGCGCCAGGGTTCCGGCCGCCTCACGCTCAGCGATCCACGGGAAGGTGCGCAGGTTGTCGAGCGACAGCCGCACCACCGCCTCTTCAGCCGCCTGCTCGGCCTCATCCGGCGGCACTTCCTCGCAGACGCGGCGCACCACCGGGGCGCCCTGCGCCACCCACGGGGCGACGAAGTCGCGGCAGTTGTCCGGCGCGCCATAGCGCATGGCGTTGACCCCGCCGCAGTGGGCGTGGCCCATGACCATGATGCGCGACACGCCCAGCACCTTGACCCCGAACTCCAGCGCCGCCGAGACGCCGTGCAGGCCGCCGTCGGGCTCGTAGGGCGGCACCAGGTTGGCGACGTTGCGCACCACGAACAGCTGGCCCGGCGCGGTGTCGAAGATCAGGGCGGGGTCGGCGCGGCTGTCGGAACAGGCGACCACGAGGGTGTGCGGCCGCTGACCGTCGGAGGCGAGCGCCTCGTATTCGTCCTTGGCTTCCGCCCAATGCCCCTCGCGGAACCGGCGGTAGCCGGACAGCAGGATGTCGCGCGATTCTTCGGTCATGCCGCCCGTATAGCCGCTCGGCAAAGGTCAGGGGAGACCGGGCCGCGCAAGCTTGGCCGGGACAGATCGCCTCAGGGCATGAACTGGATGGTGCGGGCGAACTGCACGTCGCGCGGACCGGGATCGACCCGGGCGTCGCGCATGAGGGCGACGGCGGCCTCGCCGAAGCCCATGCCCGGATGGGTCTCGCCGAGCACCCGGCAGCCCTCCACCCGCCCGTCGGTGCGGGCGGTGCATTCGAGGGTCACGGCCACGCTCGACAGGACCGCGCCCGATGACGCGGCTCGCGTGGACGCGAGTGCGGGCTGGACGGCCTTTGTCGGCTTGGCGGTCTGCGGGGTGACGTCCCACAGCATGGCGGCGGCTAAAACAAACTCGATCATCGCGGGACCCTTCTACGCCTCGTTAAGATTCGACGGCCGGTTGGGTTCCTAAAGCCAAGGTCGGAAAGCCGACGTTTGGGGACCATTGAGAATGAGAGTGAGATTGACTCGCAAAAAAGGCTGTGGTGAGAGACCCCCTCACCTCGTCGCCTCTGAAGAACTGCATGTCCCATCGCCTTCTCGCCACCGCCGCCCTCCTGCCGCTGTTGCTGGCCGCTGATCCCGCGAGGGCGCAGGAGGTCGCGACCCTGGACGAGGTGATCGTCACCGCCTCCCGGTTCGAGACCCCCCGATCGGCGATCGCCGCCACGGTCGAAAGCCTCGACGCGGAGGCCATCACCCAGCAGACGGCGCTGGCCGCCTCGGCGGTCGATGCGGTGGCCGCCCTGGTGCCGTCCTTCTCGCCGACGCGGCAGAAGCTGTCGGGTTTCGGCGAGACCTTGCGCGGGCGCTCGCCGCTGTATCTGGTGGACGGGGTGCCGCAGTCCACGCCGCTGCGCGACGACAGCCGCGACGGCTACACCATCGATCCCTTCTTCATCGACCGGGTCGAGGTCATCTTCGGCTCCAACGCCATCCAGGGGATCGGCGCCACGGGCGGGGTGGTCAACTATGTCACCGCCCGGAAGCCGTCCGAGGGCGAAGGGCTGACCGGGCGGATGATGGCCCAGGTCACCAGCGACGACGACATCCGCGGCGACGGCGTCGGGGCCAAGATCGCCGCCATCGGCGGGCGGGATTTCGGCGCCTTCGACCTGAGCTTGGGCGCGGCCTTCGAGACCCGCGGCGCCTACTACGACGCAGACGGCCGCCGCATCGGCTTCGACGGGGCCCAGGGCGAGGTGCAGGACTCGCAGGCCCTGTCGCTGTTCGCCCGCGCCGGCCGGGACCTGGGGAACGACCGGCGCGTCGAGGGCTGGATCAACCGGTTCGATCTGGAAGGCGACGGCGACTATGTCACCGTGGCGGGAAACCGGGCGACGGGGATTCCGACCACCGCCGTGCGTGGACAGGCGCCGGGCGAACAGCCCTCCAACGCCGTGACCTCAGCCGCGATCAGCTATAGCGACCGCGACCTGTTCGGCGGCGTGTTCCGGGCGCAGGTCTTCGCTCACGACTATCAGGGCGTCTTCGGCGGCGGCAATTTCGCCGACTTCCAGGACCCGGCCATCGCCCCGCTCGGCAGCCTGTTCGACCAGTCGGCGAACAACTCGGAGAAGCTGGGCTTCAAGATCGACTGGCAGGGGTCGGTTCCGGGGCTGACGGGGCTGAAAGCCCTGATCGGCGTCGACGGACTGCGCGACCAGACCTACCAGGAACTGGTCCTGACCGGACGCAACTGGGTGCCCGAAACCGCCTACGAGAGCCTGTCGCCCTTCCTGCAGCTGAACCAGTCGCTGCTGGCCGACCGGCTCAGCCTGTCCGCCGGAGTCCGGCACGAGTCGGCCAAGCTGAAGGTCGACGACTTCCAGACCCTCTACGCCTACGGACCGCAGAGGGTGGCGGGCGGCGAGCCGGGTTTCGAAGAGACCCTGTTCAACGTCGGCGCCGCCTTCGAGATTGTCCCCGGCCTGCTGGCCTACGCCTCCTTCGCCCAGGGCTTCACCATGCCGGACGTGGGCCGGGTTCTGCGCGGCATCAATATTCCCAATCAGGACGTCGACACCTTCCTGAACGTCGAGCCGGTGGTGTCGGGCAACACCGAGGTCGGGATCGAGTACCGCGGCGCCCGGTTCGAACTGTCCGCGGCCGTGTTCCGGTCCGAGGCCGAGCGGGGCTCGCTGCTCAACCGCCTGCCCTCGGGCATCTTCGAGGTGCAGCGTCAGGCCACGCGGATCGACGGCCTGGAGCTGAAGGGGCTGTGGCGCGCGACCGACGCCTTCACCTTCGGCGGCAGCTACGCCGCCCTGGACGGGCAGAGCGACAGCAATGGCGACGGCGAACTGGACCGCGACCTGAACGGGGCCAACATCTCGCCCGACCGCCTGCTGCTGTGGGGCGAGTACGAGGCGGGTCCGGTCGCCCTGCGCCTCCAGAGCCAGGTCTTCCTCGAGCGCGACTTCGACGGCGAACCGGCCGCCAACGGCTTCGAGGGCTATGCGGTGCTGGACGCGGTGGCGCGCTACGACGCCGGCTTCGGCACAGTGTCCCTGGGCGTGCAGAACCTGCTGGACGAGCAGTACATCTCCTACTTCTCGGACACCCAGGGGCCGACCGACAATCTGCGCTATTTCGCCGGACGCGGCCGTACGGCGACCCTGACGCTGACGCGGACCTTCTGACCGCATGATGGGGGCGATCCGCACGCTGCACGCCTGGGCCGGGACCGCGCTTGCGGTTCTGGCCGTGGTGTTCGGGCTGAGCGGATCGTTGTTGGTGGTCGAGGACGACTGGATCCGCGCCACCGTGCCGGCCGCCCGGGCCGAGGTCGATCTGGACCCCCTGCGACTGGGCGCGGCGCTGGACCGGCTGGAGGCGGCCGAGCCCGAACTGACCTCGGTGGTCCTGCCGGGCGGAGCGGTCGGCGCGCACCGGCTCTATCTGGCCGACGAGGGCTTCGGCTACGCCGACGCCGACGGCGCCGTGGTGGACCGCTGGCGCGGGGCGGCAAGGGCCGAGACGTGGATCTTCGACCTGCACCACGAACTGCTGGCGGGTCATACCGGAAAGCTCGTCGCGGGCGGCGCCGGGCTCGCCCTGGCGCTGATGATCCTGACCGGTCTGGTCGTCTGGATCCCCGCATGGCGCGCCTCGGGCTGGCGGGTCTGGCCCCGCTCCGGGGCCCGGCGCGAACTGATCGGCAGCCATCGCAACCTCGGCCTGATCTTCGCGGTCCCGCTGTTCGTCTTCAGCCTGACCGGCGCGGCCATCGTCTTCCACGGGGCCACCCAGGCCCTGCTGGGCGGCGCGCCGAAGCCGCCGACGCCTGTCGTGGGGGCCGGGGACGTCGACTGGACCCGCGCCCTGGCGGCGGCGCAGGCCCGCTTTCCCGAAGCGGCCCCGCGCATGGCGATCCGGCCCGCAGCGCCGGGCAAGCCCGCCACCATCCGCCTGAAACAACCCGGCGAGTGGCACCCCAACGGCCGCACCACCGTGACCATCGACCCGGCCACCAGCCGGGTGGTCGCGACGTCCGACGCCAACGCCCTGCCGACCGGCATTCGCGCCTACAACGCCTTCTATCCCCTGCACGCCAGTTCGGTCGGAGGCTGGCTGTACGACGTGGTCACGGTGCTGAGCGGTCTCGCCATGGCCGGCCTGGGAGGCGTCGGAGCCTGGGCGTTCCTCGTCAAGCCGCGCGGCCGGTCGCGGCGCACCCCGCCGGCCCGCTGACACGCGGCCCCTTTCCGGAAAGCGGAAACCTTGGCTGTCCGCTTTGGGTGGAAAGCTGACGCTACCTAATCGAAGGTTGGCTTGAACGTCGGATCTACCCAGAAGCCGATCACTTCGGCCTGCTCAACCCGCGCGCTGTCCATATCGACAGGCCGTAAGACCATGAGGAAAGTCTCGAAATCGTTGGCGATCACGACGCCATCCCCTTCCACTTCGTGGTCCCAGAACAGGATTTCTCCAGTCTCGGGTCTCAGCCAAGCGTAGTTTCCGCAGCCGTCCTCGGCGACCGGAACGCCCGTCTTCGGGAAGCCGTCGATCTCGTGTCTGCGCTCCGGCGCATCAATCAACGAGATGAAGGCGCGGACCCCTGACTCATTGTTCGGCAGGTCGAAGGTGTTGTCCTCTGGCTTTGCGCCATCGTGCTCTCGCACGAAAACGCGGAGGCTGGCGGGCAGAACGCAGCCAAGGGCGCGTTCAGCAGCTTCGATCTGGTGGTCGGAAAGACCGACAGTCATTGGTATACTGATAGCCATCCAGCCCCCCATTGAGGGTCAGCTTACTGGTGGCAGGGAAGTCCGCAATGGGTCGGGAACAGACCGTGGGCTAAAGGAGAAGAGCGGAACTGCGGAACGATCATTAGCCGAGACGGTTGGCCTCTTAGCGCTGCGCCTCTTTCGGTAGGTATCGCCAGAGAGATGCTCGTGCTCCCGCCCAAGCAGGAGCCCGCATATGCCGCGCTATTTCATGCACCTTGTCGATGGCGACGATCAGCTTCTTGATCCTGAGGGGGTTGAGATGCCCCGCAGGGCGGTAGAGGGATATGCGCTTCGCTGCGCCCGAGACTGCATCGCGGGCGATGTGAAGCGGGGTGATATCGACATCGCCTATCGGATAGAGGTTCGGGACGAAGCCGACCTGCTCGTTCACAAGTTGGAGTTCAAGGACGCGGTGACGATCATGACCGCCGCTGGTGCCGCCAGCCCCTATCGCAAAGTCAAAACGGGGACCTAGACGCTAATGGGCGAGGCCCCCCGCCAGCGAACACCTGCTTGGCAGCCGCGACTGAATGTCCGCTATGGGTCGATAGCCGACGGCAGCCTGGAACGGGTTAGCGGACCTTAGGAGTAGCGCCTTCGTGGCGGTGATCCTGACACCTTGCGTCATGGTGATGAGCACCAAGGTGCATCGCGGCGGTGTTCAACTCGATGTATCCCCATGCCAGCGCAACGCTGGCTGACAGACCGATCAGGATGGTTCGCTCAGTCTTCGCCATGACGGTCAGCCTCTGCGGTGAGTGATGCGCGCCTCCCGCAGAGTGCAGTCAGTTCCAGACGTCTGCAATGGGGTCGAGAGCGGACATCCGCTTCTCTCCCCGGAATCCCGCCTCGCGCCTACCGCCCCGCCGGATGGAAGAAGCCGTAGATCCGCTCCGCCAGCGGCTGGTTGATGCCCTCGACCTTGACCAGATCGACCACCGAGGCGCGGCCGACGCCCTTGGCCGAGCCGAAAGCGTGCAGCAGGGCGCGTTTGCGGCCGGGGCCGACGCCCTCGATCTCGTCGAGCGGGTTCCTCTTGATGTCCATCGAGCGGCGGGTGCGGTGGGCGCCGTTGGCGAAGCGGTGGGCCTCGTCGCGGAGGCGCTGGATGTAGTAGAGCGCCGGCGACTTCAGCGGCAGCATGAAGGGCGGCTTGCCGGGCATGAAGAACCGCTCCAGCCCGGCGTCGCGGTCGGGGCCCTTGGCCACGCCGACGGCGGTGATGTCGTCCAGCCCGAGGTCGGCCAGCACCGCCAGCACCTCGGCCAGTTGCCCGGCGCCGCCGTCGATCAGCAGCAGGTCGGGGCGGACCACCTCCTCACCCGCGTCCTCGTCCTTGACCAGCCGCGAGAAGCGCCGCCGCATGACCTCGCGCATCATGCCGTAGTCGTCGCCGGGGGTCAGGTCCTCGCCGCGGATGTTGAACTTGCGGTACTGCGACTTCTGAAAGCCCTCCGGCCCCGCCACGATCATGCCGCCGACGGCGTTGGTGCCCTGGATGTGGGCGTTGTCATAGACCTCGATCCGCTCGGGCCGCGCATCCAGCCCGAACGCCTCGCACACCTCGTCGAGGATTTTGCCCTGGGCCGAGCCCTCGGCCATCTTGCGGCCCAGCGCCTCGCGGGCGTTGGTCAGGGCGTGGTCGACCAGCGACCTGCGGTCGCCGCGCATGGGCCGCTCGATCGAAACCACGCGGCGGCCGTCGGCCTCCTTGGCCTTCATCGAGAAGGCCTCCTCCAGCAGCTCCAGCTCGTGCGGGCGGACATTGGAGAGGATCAGGCGCGGGACCGGCTTGTCCTCGTAGAACTGGCCGAGGAAGGCGGCGAGGATTTCCGGATCGGTGTCGCTGCGGTCGACGCGGGGAAAATAGGCGCGCCCGCCCCAGTTCTGGCCGCCGCGATAGAAGAACACCTGCACGCAGGCCTGACCGCCCTCCGAGAACAGCGCGAAGACGTCGGCCTCGGCCACGCCCTCGGCGCTGACGGAGTTCTCCATCGAGATGGCCGACAACGCGCGGATGCGGTCGCGGACGCGGGCGGCTTGTTCGAAGTCCATAGCCTCGGCGGCGGCCGTCATCTCCTCCGACAGCCGGGCGATGACGGCGCGCGACTTGCCCTTCAGGAAGGCCGAGGCCTCGCCGACCAGTTCGCCGTAGTCCTCCAGCGAGATCAGGCCGGTGCACGGCGCCGAGCAGCGCTTGATCTGGTGCAGCATGCAGGGCCGGGTGCGGGTCTCGTAGACGCTGTCCGAACACGACCGCAGCAGGAAGGCCTTCTGCAGCGTGGTCAGGGTCCGGTTGACCGCCCAGGTCGAGGCGAAGGGGCCGAAATAGTCGCCGGGGGTGGTGTGCGCCCCGCGGTGCTTGCGGACCTGCGGTGCGCGGTGATCCTTGCGGATCATCAGCTCGGCGAAGGACTTGTCGTCGCGCAGCACCACGTTGAAGCGCGGCTTCAGCTTCTTGATGAAGTTGGATTCCAGCAGCAGGGCCTCGGTCTCCGAGGCCGTCACCACCAGCTCCATCGACCGGGTCAGCGACACCATCAGGCCGATCCGCTGGGTGTGGAACCGGCCCTGGGCGTACTGCAGGATGCGCTTCTTGATGGACCGCGCCTTGCCGACGTACAGGCAGGTCCCGTCCTCGCCGTACATGCGATAGACGCCCGGCTTGTCCGGCGCCCGCCGCGCCTCGTCGCGGATCAGCTCGGCGCCCTGCTGTGCGGAAACGGTCTCCTCGGTCATCGCACCCGATATAGGCGCAGACTGGGGGTCAGATCAGGGGGATATTGGTCGGCAGGACATTTTCCAGGGGCCGGGCCGGATGTGGTTCATCACAACGGACACAACGAAGGGCCACAATGGGCACGACGGGACCGATGCGGCGTCCAGCTCGGTGCGTGACGAGGAACATGGGATCGCGGCGTACGCCGCATGACGATCCCGAAGCGTGCAACCCGGACTTTCCTACGCACAGAACCCGTCGTGTTCGTTGTGCCTTCCGTCGTGTCCGTTGTGACGAACCACCTTCACGCACGCAATTCTCAGAACCGCCGCACCATCAGCACGCCGGCGATGACCAGCGCCACACCCGCGGCTCGGCCCCAGCTAATCGGCGAGCGGGGGGCGCCGAAGGCTCCGAAGTGGTCGAGCAGCAGGCCGACCAGCAGCTGGCCGGCTACCATCAGGGTGATGGTCAGGGCCACGCCCAGACGCGGCACGCCCCAGGCCGCGGCGACCACGAAGATCGCGCCGTACAGGCCGCCGATCCAGATGTACCAGGGCAGGGCCCGGGTCGCGGCGATGTCCGGCCGGGCCTGCAGGATCATGGCGACGACGCCCAGCGCCGCCGTCCCCACGGCGAAGGAGACGAAGGCGGCGTTCACCGGCGAGCCGACGGCGGTCATCAGCTTGGCGTTGGTCGGCGCCTGCAGCGCCGTGGCGCCGCCCGCCAGCACGACCGCGATCATGGAGAAGAGCATGGGGTTCATCCCGCCTCGCTAGCCGGTTTTCGCCGTCGCTGCATCGGGAAGATGCGGCGCGCGTTCTTGAACCGCGGCGCGCGGCGCTCTATTGCGGCCCCAACAAGGAGCGATCCCATGCTGGCCCTCTACATCATCCTCGGCTTCGTCGCGGTCCTGGCCGCCATCAACTATTTCGAGTTCGGCCGGGTTGACTGAGCCGACGACCCGTTCCGGAGCGGCGCTGGTCACCGGCGGCGGCAAGCGGATCGGGCGCGCCATCGTGCTGGAGCTGGCCCGGGCCGGCTTCGACGTCGTCATCCACTACCGCTCGTCCGCCGACGCGGCCGAGGCCGTCGCGGACGAGGCGCGCGCGCTGGGCCGCCGGGCCGCGACCGTCGGCGCTGATCTGGCGGTCGAGGGCGAGGTCGCCGGCCTGATCGCTGCAGCGTCCGGCGCCGTCGGAGCCCCGCTCGTCGTGCTGGTCAACAACGCCTCGGTGTTCGAGGACGACCGCGTCGGATCGCTGGGGCGCGAGACCTGGGACGCCCATCTCGAAACCAATCTGCGCGCGCCGATCGTGCTGGCCGAGGCCTTCGCGGCGCAGGCGCCCGACGGCTCGGCCATCGTCAACCTGCTGGACCAGCGGGTGCTGAAGCCCGACCCGCGCTTCTTCTCCTACGCCCTGTCGCGCAACGGCCTGTGGTGGGCGACGCGGACGCTGGCGCAGGCGCTAGCCCCGCGCATCCGGGTCAACGGCGTCGGCCCCGGCCCGACCCTGCCGTCGATCCATCAGAGCGACGCGGACTTCGAGGCCGAGGCGGCCGCCGTGCCGCTGCAGCGCGCGGGCAGCCCCGAAGCCGTCGCCGCCGCCGTGCGCTGGCTGGTGGACGCCGAGCTGGTCACGGGCCAGATGATCGCCGTCGACGGCGGGCAGCATCTGGCCTGGCGCACGCCGGACATCGTGGAGTAGGCCGTGACCGCAGCCCCCCTTCCCTTTCCCGCCCCCGGAGGCGCTGACGCCCCCCGCATGGAGGCGCTGACGGTGTTCGTGCGCGGCCTGACCGTCGAGGCGGGCATCGGCGTGCACGACCACGAACTGGGCCGGCTGCAGCCGCTGGTCATCGACGTGACGCTGGAGCTGACGCCGGCGCCGGTCGAACGGCTGGGCGACACCGTGAACTACGAGACCGTCGCCGCCGCGGCGCGCGCCATCGTGGCCGAGGGCCATGTCGGACTGGTCGAGACCTTCGCCCAGCGGCTGGCGCTGGCCTGTCTGGCCGACGGCCATGTGCGGCGCTGCCGGGTCCGGATCGAGAAGCCGGGCGCGCTGGCGGGCGCCGTGGCGCCGGGCTGCGAAGTCGTGCTGTCGCGCTGACCGCACGGTTGCGCGGCGCGCGGCGCGCCGTCATTACTGACTTCAGTAGGACAAGGACCCGTTGATGGCCGAACCGGGCGATCCCTCGAACCCAGACGATCACGACGATGACTCGATCGGCTTCGCCTCGCCGGCGTCGCTGCAGGGCCGCGCCCGCGGCGCGGAGGCGGCTCCGTCCGCCGCGCCGCCGCGCCTGAGGCCCGCCATTCGGCCGGCCGTCGCGCAGCCGCCGATCCCGACCCCGGAGCCTGGGCCGGACCTGTTCGCCACGCCGTCCGAAGCGGTTCACGCCGCTTGGGGCCAGCCCGCCGCCGAGGCCGCCGCGCCGGGCCCCTTGACAGACCCCGCTCCGCCCGCCCGCCCCGTGGGCGCCGAGGCGGCGTTCCATCGCGCGTCCGAGGGCGAGCCGCGCCGCCGGCGCCGCGACCCGGCGTCCGACCTGCCGGGCGGCGGCATGGGTCTGTACGCCATCTACGCCCTGATCCTGTTCGCCGTGCCGACCGTCGGCGTATCCGCGGTGATCGGCCTGCTGGCGACGCGGCAGGAGCCGCCTCCGGGCGCGCTGGCCGCCTCCCACTTCCTCTATCAGCAGCGCACCCTGCGCGCGGCGGGCGTCGCCGCGCTGGCCGGTCTGGTGCTGCTCGCCCTGCCGTTCGCCCTGGGCGTGCCGATCCTGTTCCTGCTGGCGCTCTGGGTGGTGCTTCGCGGCGCCTCGGGCGTTTGGCTGCTGAAGTCCGGCCGCCCGATCGAGAACCCGCGCGGCTGGTGGATCTGACGGAGAGCGACATGGCCGAAGCGACCCCCGACAAGAAGGCCGTCGTCCGGCCCCGGCTTGAGCCCGGCCACGAATCCGAGGGCCGTCCCGCGGCGATGATCGCCTGGGGCCTCTACATCCTGTCCCTGCCCAGCGCCAACCTGCTGGTCATCGTCGGCCTGATCGTCGCCTACGCCGCGAGGGGCAGCGCGACGGGTCTGCCGCGCCAGCACATCGACGCCCAGATCGGCCTGTTCTGGTCGGTGTTCTGGTGGACGATCGGCCTGTGGATCCTGATCGGCGTCTGCGTCGTCAGCATCGCCGGCGCGCCGGTGCTGGGACTGGTGCTGGTTCCCGCCGCCATCGTGCTGGGCCTGGGCCTCCTGTTCCTGACCATCTGGTTCACGATCAAGAGCATCATCGGCATGATCAACCTGCTCGGAGAACGCGCGCCCTGAGCCGTCAGGCGCGGCATGGAGGACACACCCTCCGGGATTTGCGCGCCGCGGCCGGAACAAGCGCAGCGTTTCCCGTGTTCGCTGTGTCCGCTGGCTGACACGAGCAACCGACATGACCGACCTTCGCGACGTGCGTTCCGAGCAGAGGTTTGAGCAGGGTTTCGTCGACGACGAGGGCGAGACCCGCACCGTCTTCGCCGACTACGCCGTCCAGGGCGACACCCGGATCATCCTGCACGTCGAGGCGGACCCGGCCCTGCGCGGCACGGGCGCCTCAGGGCGGTTCATGCAGGCGCTGGCCGAGCACGCGCGGGCCGAGCGGCTCAAGCTGCAGCCCCGCTGCAGCTACGCGGTCGCCTGGCTGAAGCGGCATCCGGAGTTCGATGATCTGAAGGCCTGACACTCACCCCCCGTTGTACCCCCCGATGATCGGCAGGACCTCGCCGGTGATGAAGCTGGAGCACTGGGGCGAGGCGAGGAAGACGAAGGCCGGCGCGATCTCCTCGGGCTGGGCCGGTCGTTTCATCACCGTCTTCGAGCCGAACTGCGCCACCTTCTCGGCCTGCTGATCCGCGGGATTCAGCGGCGTCCACACCGGGCCGGGCGCGACCACGTTAACGCGGATGCCGCGCGGCGCCAGATGCGTGCCCAGCGAGCGCGCGAAGGCGTGGATGCCGCCCTTGGTCATCGAATAGTCGAGCAGGTTCTCGTTGCCGAGAATGCCGGTGACGGACCCGGTCATGACGATCGAGCCGCCGCTCTTCATGTGCGGCACGGCGGCCTTCACCAAGTGGAAATAGCCGTAGAGGTTGGTCTTCAGCGTCCGGTCGAAATGCTCGAGCGTCAGGTCCTCCAGCGCCTCGACGTGCTCCTGGAAAGCGGCGTTGGGCACCACCACGTCGAGCCGCCCGAAGGCGTCCAGCGTCGCCTTCACCGCCATCTCGGAGAAGGCCGGGTCGGCGGCGTCGCCCTTCAGCACGATGGCGCGGCGGCCCTCGGCCTCGACCGCGGCCTTCGCATCTTCGGCGTCGCGGTCCTCGTCGAGGTGGCAGATGGCGACGTCGCAGCCCTCGCGCGCGAACAGCACCGCCACCGACCGTCCGATGCCGCTGTCGCCGCCGGTGACGATGGCCGCCATCCCCTCCAGCTTGCCCGAGCCCTTCCAGAACGGCGCGTCGTACATCGGCGCGGGGTCCAGCGCCGCCTCGTCGCCGGGCTTGCGCTGGTGCTGTTCCGGGAAGGGCGGCTCGGGATATTTGCGAGCCCCGGCCTGAACCGCGCCCTCCGGTTCGTCGCCCCTGTCTCCGGCCTTCGCATCGATCCCGGCCTGAATCCGGCGCTCCTGTTCGGCGATCTCTTCGGCGCGGGGTTCGAAACGGTCGGTCATCGTCGGCTCCTCGGATGGGTCGCCGGAAAAAGCCGGTGGAGCGCCGATGCGTTCCCGCGCATTGTTAAGCCAGACGTCCCGGAGCCCGCCGATGCCCGATCTCGACCTGTCCGCCGTCGAAGCCGCCGCCGGGCCGCTGCAGACCTGGATCCTGCCCGCCCTGCTCGGTCTGGGACTGGCCTCCGCCACCGGGCTGCGGACCTTCCTGCCCCTGCTGATGCTGGCGCTGGCCGCCCGGTTCGAGATGTTCGGCGTGCGGCTGATCGACCAGATGGACTGGCTGGTGTCCTGGCCCGCCATCGCCGCGCTGGCGACGGCGGCGGTCGCCGAGTTCGCGGGCGACAAGATCCCGGCCGTCGACCACGCGCTGAACGCTGTCGGCTACGTCTCCCGGCCCGTGGCGGGGGCGTTGGCGGCGGGAAGCGTGTTCTGGGCGGTCGATCCCGGCACGGCGGCCATCGCCGGGCTGATCGTGGGCGCGCCGGCGGCCCTGGCCTTCAACGCGGCCCAGACCGGCGTGCGGGTCGGCTCGACGGCGACGACCGGAGGGCTCGGGAATCCGGTGGTGTCGACGATCGAGGACGTGTTGGCGTTCCTGACCGTGATCGTCGCCTTCCTCGCGCCGATCCTGATCCCGGTCGTCCTGATCGTGCTGGCGGTGGTCGTGTTCCGGCTGGCCCGCCGCATTGGGGGGCGAGACCGGCGCGCGCCTGCCTAGGCCGCTGGCGGCCTTGGCGAGAGCTGGTTCATCAGGACGGGCACGACGAAGAGCCACAACGGACACAACGGGTTCTGTGCCGAGGACGCACCGAGCCCTCCGATACGAAATGGGAAGGATCGAGGCCATGCCTCGATCGAAAAGGCGGCGCAGCCGCAATCTTCAGGCACGCAGAAGGCGGCTCAGAGAGTGGAGACGCACCGGTCCCGTCGTGCTCGTTGTGGCTTTCCGTCGTGGTCGTTGTGATGAACCTTCCGGCCGCCGATGCGCGGGCAGAAAGGTCAGAACGTGCGGGTGACGATGGCTTTCAGGGTCTCGGCCTTGGTCGGCAGGTCGGCGGCCAAGCGGCCGGCGAGTTCGCGGGCGCCGACCGGATAGGCGTCGCCGCCCTCGGCGATTTCGCGGGCCATTTTCGACGCCTGCATCAGCACGGCTTCCAGGGCCTCGACCTGCTCGACGGCCAGCGCCCGGGCTTCCAGCTGCAGGCGCTTGACCCGTTCCGAGGTGGATTCCGGGGCGCGCATGAGATTGTAAACCTCGGCTTCCGCCGCGACGACGCGCAGGTCAGGTTTGGATGTCGGTGAGTTCGTCATAGTCCATCTCCTTAGCAGGAAATGCGAAGCGGCGCCGGAGCGTTCCGCGCCCTGGGGGCCGTTCACCACGATGATCGGCCGCTGTGACGCTAATGCATCAGGCCGCTTCGCCGCTGCGCTCGAGACGCGCTTCCGCCTCGCGCACGGCCTCGACGGCGTGATCCAGAACCTCGAGTCCGGCGCCCGCGCGGACCCCTTCGACGGTCAGGATGCGGCGGAAGGCGCGGGCTCCGGCGCGGCCGTGCATCACCCCCAGCATGTGCCGGGTCATGGCGGCCAGATGCACCCCCTCCGCCAGCCGCGCCGCGATATAGGGCCGGTAGCGCTCGATGGCGGCGAAGGCGTCGACATCCGGCGAGCCGGCGCCGAACAGGCGGCGGTCGGCCTGACCGAGGATGGCCGGCTCGTGATAGGCGGCGCGGCCCAGCATGACGCCGTCCAGCCGCACATCGCCCATGTCGTCGTGCGGGCCGAGATGCGCCTCGGCCTCGTCCAGAGAGGCGATCCCGCCGTTGATGCTGACGCTGAGGTGCGGCCGCTCGCGCTTCAGCCGGCGGACCAGAGCGTAGTCCAGGGGCGGCACGTCGCGGTTTTCCTTCGGCGACAGCCCCTGCAGCCAAGCCTTGCGGGCGTGGACGATGAAGGTCTGGATCCCGACCGCTGCGCAGGCGTCGACGGTGGCGAACAGCGAGACCGCGGGGTCCTGATCGTCCACGCCGATGCGGCATTTGACCGTCGCGGGAACGCTGACCGCCTCCTTGATGGCGGCCATGCAGTCAGCGACCAGCTCCGGCTCCCGCATCAGGCAGGCGCCGAACCGGCCCGACTGCACCCGGTCCGAGGGGCAGCCGACATTCAGATTGATCTCGTCGTAGCCGAACACCTCGCCGTTCCGCGCCGCCTCGGCCAGCTGCGCCGGGTCCGAGCCGCCCAGCTGCAGCGCCACCGGATGCTCGACCGCATCGAAGCCCAGCAGCCGCTCGCGGTCGCCGTTCAGCACGGCCGGGGCGGTGACCATCTCGGTGTAGAGCAGGGCCCGAGCCGTCAGCGCGCGATGGAACGCCCGGCAGTGCCGGTCGGTCCAGTCCATCATCGGCGCGATCGAGAGGCGGCGGTCCATCGGGCGCGGCTTCTACACCGGAAGTCTCCGGAATCCCAACGGTGGAACCTGAGCCGCAGCAATCGGTTTCGGGGCCAACATCACAAAGGAGACCGTCATGATCAGACCGCTACTCGCCGGCACCGCCTGCCTCGCCCTGCTCGCCGCCTGCCAGGAACGCACCCCGGAACCCGTCGACAAGGCCCAGGACATGGCCGCGGCGCCAGTGGGCCAGATGTCCGCAGCGACCATGGGCTCCAACATGGTGTCGGCCTATGTCCCCAACGCCGCCATGGCCGACATGTACGAGATCCAGGCCGCCGACATCGCGCTGGAGCGGTCGCAGAACGCCCGGGTCAAGGAGATGGCCCAGATGATCAAGACCGATCACACCGCCGCCTCCAACGCCATGAAGGCCATGCTGCCGCAGGCGGCGCCGGACATGACGCCTCCGACGGCGCTCGACCAGCGCCGTCAGGGCCTGATCGACAACCTGCGCTCGGCCTCGGCGGCCAATTTCGACCAGACCTATATCGACCAGCAGATCGCGGCCCACAGCGAGGCCCTGACCCTGCACCGCGGCTTCTCCGATCAGGACTCGCCTCTGGCGGCCCACGCCCGCAACGTGGTCCCGAAGATCGAGGCCCACCTGCGGATGGCGGAGCAGCTCAAGTCCGCCAACTAGATACTGGCGACTGAGACAGGGGCCGGCGTCGTCAGACGCCGGCCTTTTCGCGTTCGTCGTCTTCTTCCAGCGCCTCGGCGGCCTCCTCGTTGAGCGCCTTCCCCTCGCGCCGGGGTTTGACATACGGCTCGGGCTGCGGCGTCCGCAGGTTGCCGCGCATCAGCGACCGGCCCGCGCTCAGCCCGCCCGACAGCTGCAGGGTGAACCGCTCTTCGTCTCGGCGGCGGACGTCCTCGATGGTCTCGCGCGCCTCCTCGGCCCGGAAGCCGAGATCGATCAGCACCTGATAGCCGAACACCAGCGCGCTCTCGAACGTCTCGCGCAGCTGATACTCGACGCCCGCCTGCACCAGCCGCAGCGAGTGGCCACGGTCGTAGGCGCGGACGAACAGCTTGGTCAGCGGGAACTCGGCCTTGACCCGTTCGACGATCAGGTCGGCCACCTCGGGCTTGTCGACGCAGACGAGGATGGTCTCGGCCTTCTCCGCCCCCGAGGCCCGCAGCACGTCGAGACGCGAGCCGTCGCCGTAATAGACCTTGAAGCCGAAATTGCCGGCGGCCTGGATCATCTCGACGTCGGTGTCGATGATGGAGACGTCGACATCGCGCGCCAGCAGCGGCTGCGACACCACCTGGGCGAAGCGGCCGAAGCCGATGATCAGCACCCGCTCGCGCAGTCCATCGGCCCGATCGACGCCCTCGGCGCCGTCCGGGTCGGCTTCCTCGCGCGGCAGGAAGCGGGCGGCAGCGAGGCTGGTCAGGGGGGTCAGCACCATCGACAGAATGACCACGGCGGTGGCCGCCGCCGAGATGCGCGTGTCGAACACGCCCGCCGTCAGGGCGGCGCCGTACAGCACGAAGGCGAACTCGCCCCCCTGGGCGAACAGCACCGCCCGCTCGACCGACTCGCGCTCGCTGGCCCGGAACAGCCGGGCGACCGCATAGATGGCGACCGCCTTCACCGCCATGAAGGCGATGACGCCGCCGATCACCAGCCGCCAGTCGGCGATCACCCCGGCCACGTCCAGCGACATGCCGACGCTGAGGAAGAAGACGCCCAGTAGGATGGCGCGAAACGGCTCCACATCGGCCTCAAGCTGGTGCCGGAAGGTCGACTCCGACAGCAGCACGCCCGCCAGGAAGGCGCCCATGGCCATCGACAGGCCACCCATGTCCATCAGCCAGGCCGCCCCGACGACGACCAGCAGGGCGGCGGCCGTCATCACCTCGCGCCCGCCGTAGCGCGCCAGCACCCGGAACACCGGGTTCATCAGGAACTTCCCGGCCAGGAACACCACCGCGATGGCCCCGATCGCAAGGCCGAGGGTGCGCCACAGCGGCGGGGCGGCCTCGCCCGCAACGCCGGTCGCGGTCGCGATCACGGCCACGACCGCCAGCAGCGGCACGATCGCCAGATCCTCAAGCAGCAGGATCGAGACGGAGCGCTGTCCCTGCGGGGCCGACAGCTCGCCGCGTTCCTCGAGCATCTGCATGATCACGGCGGTCGAACTGAGCACGAAACCCATGGCGACGATGAAGGCGACGGGAATGGACAGACCCGCCGCCATGCCGGTCAGGGTCAGCAGAAGGCCCGCGCCCAGCACCTGGGCGGCCCCGAGACCGAAGATGTCCCGCCTCAGGCTCCACAGCCGCGAGGGCCGCATCTCAAGCCCGATGATGAACAGGAAGATGACCACGCCGAATTCTGCGACGTGCAGGATGGTCTCGGGCTCGCGGAAGACGCCGAGCACCGACGGCCCGATCAGCAGGCCGGCGGCGAGGTAGCCCAGCACCGCGCCGAGGCCGAAGCGGCGAAACAGGGTGACGGCCGCGACCATGGCGGCGAGCAGCGCCGCCGCGTGGCCCAGACCCATGCTGGCCGTCTCGTGCATGCCGCCCTCCCTGTCACGCTTCGGCCAATAGTGGGGAGTGATGCGCCGTTGCGCCACCCCGGGGCCGTCGCACCCCCGCCGCTCTGCAACGCCACAGTTTCGCCCGAGACCAAGCTGCGTCATGGTTGTGTCGAACGAGAAGGAGAGGCCGAATGACGATGCGACCGCAGAGACAGGCACTGGCCGCCGCCGTCAGCCTCGCGTTAATCGCCCCGGCCTCGCCGCCGGAGCTGGCCCAGAGCGGCTCGCGCGCCTTCGAACCCGACAAGCCGTCCGACGGCGCGGTCTCGGCAGCCGCCTGCGCGCCGTTCGGCTTCAACCTGCGGCCGGAGCCGCAGGTTCAGCCCCGCCGTCCCGTCCCACCTTCCGTCACGCTGCCGATCGGACCGACCCGGAAAGAGGATCGGCTGGCCTATACGGCGCCGCCGCCTTCGCCGCCTCCGCCGCCGCCGCCGCCGACAGCCCCTCCCCCGCCGGTCGCCGTCGGAACCGTGACGGGAGGCGAGATCGCCATCACCGGATCGCGAATCCAGAGGCCGCCGGGCTGGGTCCCGGGCGCCCCGGTCCTTCGCGCCGACACCGAGCGCTACCCCGACGCCACGCCCAACCCCGTCCGCCGTGTGGCCGACGAGCCGGTCTCGACCTTCTCGATCGACGTGGACACCGCCAGCTACTCCAACGTTCGCCGCTTCATCGACGAGGGCCGGGCCCCGCCCGCCGACGCGGTGCGGATCGAGGAGATGATCAACTATTTCGACTACGGCTACGACCGCCCGCGCACGGCGTCCGAGCCCTTCGCCATCACCACCGCGGTGGCCGCCTCGCCATGGTCGCCGGGCCGCCAGATCGTCCATGTCGGCCTGCAGGGCTATGAGTTGCCCGAAGGCCAGCGGCGCCCGCTGAACCTGACCTTCCTCGTCGACGTCTCCGGCTCGATGGGACCGCCGGATCGGCTGGCGCTGGCGCAGAAGGCGATGAACCTGGTCATCGACCGCCTGAGACCGCAGGACACCGTGGCGGTCACCTATTATGCGTCGGGGGCGGGCACGACCCTGGCGCCGGTGTCGGGCGACCAGAAGCTGCGGCTGCGCTGCGCGGTGGCCAGCCTGTCGGCGGGCGGCGGCACCGGCGGGGCGCAGGGCCTCGCCAACGCCTACGATCAGGCGCAGGCCAATTTCGCCCGCGACCGGGTCAACCGCATCCTGCTGTTCACCGACGGCGACTTCAACGTCGGCGTCACGGACAACCAGCGGCTTGAGGACTACGTCGCCGCCAAGCGCGAGACGGGCGTCTATCTGTCGGTCTACGGCTTCGGCCGCGGCAACCTTCAGGACGCGCGGATGCAGGTCCTGAGCCAGGCCGGCAACGGCGCGGCCGCCTATGTGGGCGATCTGAACGAGGCGCGGCGCCTGTTCGGCCCCGCTTTCGACCGCGGCGCCTTCCCCATCGCCGACGACGTCAAGATCCAGGTCGAGTTCAATCCGGCGCGGGTCAGCGAATACCGGCTGATCGGCTACGAGACCCGGATGCTGAACGAGGCGGACTTCAACAACGACCGGATCGACGCGGGCGAGGTCGGCTCCGGCGCCTCGGTCACCGCCCTGTACGAGATCACGCCCGTCGGCGGGCCCAGCCAGCTGACCGAGCGCCGCTACGAGGGCAACCGTTCGCTCGGCGTCGGCGGCGGCGATCCAGACGGCGAGGTCGGGTTCGTGCAGGTGAGGTACAAGCTGCCCGGCGAGCGGGACTCGCGGCTGATGCAGCGGGTGCTGTCGAACGCCGGCGCCGGCCGGGTCTCGGCCCAGCCGCCGGAAAGCACCCGCTGGGCCCTGGCCGTCGCCGCCTTCGGCCAGAAGCTGAGGAACGACCCCTGGCTGGGCGACGGCTTCAGCTGGAACGAAGTGCTGGAACAGGCGCAGGGCGCGCGCGGCGAGGACCCGTTCGGCGAGCGGGCGGAGTTCGTGCAGATGGTGCGGGCGGCGCAGGGACTGCCGGGGCGGGCGGCGCCCTGAACTCATCCGTTCATCCCGGCGAAAGCCGGGACCCAGTGCGTTGGGTGATCCGGTCTCCCCGACGAGCTTGGTCCCTTGTCCTGAAGCGCCGGCTTCCAGCTGGACAGAACTGGGTCCCGGCTTTCGCCGGGATGAGCGGAGTGGGTGTGGCCTCTGCGGACTCCCGCTAGGTTGACGCCGTGACCGACACCCTCTCCCCAAGGACCGCCCGCCGCATCGCCCTCGCCGCGCAGGGCTTCGGCCGCGCCCGGCCGGCTACCCCGGCCAAGGCCCACGTCCGCGCCCTGGCGCGCAAGCTCGGCGTGATCCAGATCGACAGCGTCAACGTCGTCGCCCGCACCCACTATCTGCCCGCCTTCTCCCGCTTGGGCGCCTATCCGCGCGAGGCGCTGGAGGCCGAGGCGTGGGGGCCGCGGCGGAGCCTGTTCGAGTACTGGGGCCACGAGGCCTCGCTGCTGCCGCTGGAGCTGCAGCCGTTGCTGCGCTGGCGCATGGGGCGGGCCGAGGGCGGCGCGATGTGGACCGGTCTGGCCCGGTTCGGGCGCGAGCGGCGCGACTACATCGAAGGGGTGCTCAAGGAGATCGAGCGGCGCGGGCCCGTGACCGGCGCTGACTTCAACGATGCGCCGCGCGGCGCCCCCGGCTGGTGGTCGTGGTCCGACGGCAAGCGGGCGCTGGAGTGGCTGTTCTGGGCCGGTCTGATCACCACGAAGACGCGGCGCGGCTTCGAGCGGGTCTACGACCTGACCGAGCGGGCCCTGCCGGGCCGCATCATCAACCTGCCGACGCCGACAGAGGCCGACGCCCAGCGCGAACTGGTCCGCATCGCCGCCCGGGCCATGGGCGTGGCGACGGCGGCGGACCTGCGCGACTATTTCCGCCTGCCTCTGGCGGACGCCCGCGAGCGGATCGCCGAACTGGTCGAGGCGGGCGAGTTGAGGCCGGTGTCGGTGAAGGGCTGGCGGCAGCAGGCGTATCTGGCGCCCGAAACGCGCTCGCCCCGCAAGATCGCCGGCGCGGCCCTGCTGTCGCCGTTTGACAATCTGATCTGGACCCGCGACCGCACCGAGCGGCTGTTCGGCACGCGCGTGCGGCTGGAGATCTACACCCCGGCGCACAAGCGCACCCACGGCTACTACGTCCTGCCCTTCCTCGAAGACGAGGCGATTACCGCCCGGGTCGATCTGAAGGCCGACCGGCAGGCCGCGGTGCTGCGGGTTCAGGCGGCGTGGCGGGAGCCGGACGCGACGGCGGACACGGCGGCGCGGCTGGCTGCGGAGCTGCGACTGATGGCGGGATGGTTGGGACTGGCGGGGGTGGAAGTGGTGCGGAAGGGCGATCTGGCGGAGGCGCTAACAGGGATTAGGGATGAGGGATGAGGGATGAGGGATGAGGGATGAGGGACGGAAGCCACGGACACGCCCCTCGACGCACTGACCGCGTCCATCCCTAGACCTCGAACTTCACCCCCTGCGCCAGCGGCAGGGCCGAGGAGAAGTTCACCGTCTGGGTCTGGCGGCGCATATAGGCCTTCCAGGCGTCGGAGCCCGACTCGCGGCCGCCGCCCGTGTCCTTCTCGCCGCCGAAGGCGCCGCCGATCTCGGCCCCGCTCGGGCCGATGTTGACGTTGGCGATGCCGCAGTCGGAGCCCCAGGCGGACAGGAACTGCTCGGCCTCGCGGACGCTGTCGGTGAAGACGCACGACGACAGCCCCTGCGGCACGGCGTTCTGCATCGCCACCGCCGCGTCGAAGTCCGACCACGTCAGGACGTAGAGGATCGGCGCGAAGGTCTCGTGCTCGACCACCGCTGTCTGGGCGGGCATGCGAACGATGGCGGGGCGGACGTAGACGCCGGCTCCGTCCCGTTCGACGCGATCGCCGCCGGCGACGATCTCGCCGCCCTGCTCGACCGCCTGGGCCAGCGCCGCCTCGAAGGCCTGCCCGGCCGCCACGTCCACCAGCGGCCCGACCAGCACGCCGTCCTCGCGCGGATCGCCGATCGGCAGGGTCTCGTAGGCCGCCTTCAGCCGCGCGGTCAGGCCCTCGGCGACGCTCTCGTGCACCAGCAGCCGGCGCAGGGTGGTGCAGCGCTGGCCGCAGGTGCCGACGGCCGAGAAGGCGATCGCCCGCACCGCCATGTCGAGGTCGGCGCTGGGCGTCACGATCATGGCGTTGTTGCCGCCCAGCTCCAGCAGGCTGCGGCCCAGACGGGCGGCGACGGTCTGCGCCACCGCCCGGCCCATGCGGGTCGAGCCGGTGGCGGAGACCAGCGGGATGCGCGGATCGGCGGCCAAGTCCTCTCCGGCCTCGCGCCCGCCGATGACCAACTGCGACAGACCCTCCGGCGCGTCGCCGAAGCGGGCGAGGGCGCGGTCGAACACGGCCTGCGTCGCCAGTGCGGTCAGCGGAGTCTTCTCGGACGGCTTCCAGATCACGGGGTCGCCGCACACCAGCGCCAGACAGGCATTCCAGGCCCAGACCGCGACCGGGAAGTTGAAGGCCGAGATAACCAGCACGGGGCCGAGCGGCTGGTAGGTCTCGCGCATGTGATGGCCGGGGCGTTCGCTGGCCAGGGTCAGCCCGTACAGCTGGCGCGACAGGCCGACGGCGAAGTCGCAGATGTCGATCATCTCCTGCACCTCGCCGAGGCCTTCGGAGACGATCTTGCCGGCCTCAAGCGTCACCAGCCGGCCCAGATCGTCCTTGGCGGCGCGCAACTCCTCGCCCAGCAGGCGGACCAGTTCGCCGCGGCGCGGAGCCGGCACGCGCTTCCATGCGTCGAAGGCGGCCAAGGCGCGCGCCGCGACGCCGTCGAGGTCCGGCGTCTCGGTCACCCGCCCGGCGACCGAGCCGTCGATCGGCGACCGCGCCTCGAGCCCGTCCGAACTCCAGACCGAGTCCGGCACGCCCAGCCGCTTCAGGATCGTGCGGCTTCCGGCGGAAGCGGTCTGGTCGGCGGTCATGGGCGGGCTCCGGCTGGCTCGCGCGGCTTAGCGGGGCCCGCGCGCAAACGAAAGGGCCGCCCCGTCGCCGGGGCGGCCCTCCGTCAGGCGATCCGCCTTACCAGCGGTCGCGGCGCTCGTAGCGCAGCAGCGCCTCGATGCGGTTCAGCCGGTCGCTGAGCACGGCGTATTCGCGGGCGCTCAGGCCGTCTCGGGCGTAGCGCCACTCGAGGCTGCGGTACTGCTGCATCTCGTAGCTCAGGCGCTGGGCCTCGCCGCGGCTGACGCGGCCGTTGTAGGCGACGCGGTTGATGCGCTGGGACAGTTGCTCGGCGCGATAGCGCAGCTCCTGCCCGCCCCGGCCGTAGGCGTATCCGGGGCCGTAGCCCTGGCTGTAACCCGGCGAGCCGAAGCTGATGGAGAAGCCGACGTTCTGGGCCAGCGCCGGGGCAGCCAACATGACCGCCGACGCCGCCAGCGTGGGAAGCAGAGCCTTCCGGATGTTGGCGGTTTTCATGATCGTATCCTCGTTTCCGGTCCACTCCGGACCGTGGACGCAGATAACCACCCCGCGGCTGACCCCACCCTGAGGACCTCGTTGTCCAAACGACAGGAACCGCCGCGTCAGGCAGGGGTTTGTGTCGCAACCCCCGAACAGGAGAGTCTCCATGAAAATTCGTGACGTCATGAGCAAGGATGTTCAGGTCGCCCGTCCCGGCGACACGCTGCAGGAAGTCGCCTCGCGCATGGCCGCCGGCGATTTCGGCTTCATGCCGGTGGCCGAGGGCGACACCCTGATCGGCACCATCACGGACCGCGACATCGCCGTCCGCGCCGTGGCCCAGGGCGCCGCCTCCACCGCCCCCGTGGTCGAGTACATCAGCCGCGATCCCCACACCGCCCGCGCCGACGACGACCTGAAGACGGTGTTGGACGCCATGGGCACGAAGCAGATCCGCCGCCTGCCGGTGCTGGACAAGGACAACCGGCTGGTCGGCGTCGTCTCGCTGGGCGACCTGTCGACGCGCGTGAAGGAAAAATACGCCGGCGAGACGCTGGAAGACATTTCGCGGGCACCGTAGGGCGCCTCCGTACGAACCCGGCTCCGGCTGGCGGCTGGAGTCGCCAGAACGAGGCCGCTGCGCGGCGGTGGGCATGCACGGCGCTAAACCCGGTTAACCTTCGCTTCACCCTGTCGCGGAACCGCGCGTTCATGCGCCGCGTGCATCCTGCCGATGAAGTGGTCGGAGGTCGGCATGGCGCGTGCGCAGTTCCAGAAGGGTCAGAAGGTCTGGGTCGAATGCGTCGGCGCATGGGCCCAGATCGAGAAGGTCCAGCCCGTCTGGGCCAAGGGCTTTGAGGAGCCCGTGCGGGTCACCTACGACGTCGGCCTGGGCCGTGAGTTCGTGGGCCACGAGCTGCTGTTGCCCGTCGAGGATCCCGCCGCCAACATCGGCGAGAACTGGCGTCTGATGCGCGCGCGCAACAAATGGCAGACCGCCGACGACTGCCCCCATCATCCGTTCCCGGGCACCTATCCCGTCGTCGTGACCGACAAGGCGGACTGGGGCGGCTGGCGCGTGCCCGGCGCGGAATACGACCGCGACCCCGAGCAGATCGAGTTCCAGGCCCGGTTGATCTCGGCCGCGCCCAAGCTGATGGCCCTGGCCGAGCGGCTGGTGTCCTCGGTCGACGACCTGCCGGAGGACGCGCCCCCGGAGTTGCTGGAGCTGGCGCGCGGCGCCCGCAGCATCCTGAACGGGGTCAAGGACGTTTTGATGCCGCCGCCCGAGGCCGCCAGCATGGCCAAGGTGAAACGGCCCGAGGCCGCCTGAATCGGTTGATCGTTCCGAACCAAGGCTCGACACGAATCCGCGACGCAGCCTAGATTCTCCCATCGACGTCGATTTCTCGGGGAGAGCGCCTTGCGGGGCAACGAGCGCCGCATAACCGCAGAGGGCCGACGGATCGCGGACCGGCGCAAGAACGCGCCTCCCTGGTTGCGGATCGCCCTGCTTGTCGTGACCCTCGCCGTCGCGGCCTATGTGCTTCTGTTCGCCCGTGAAATAGCCCGCCCCGGCCGTGAGGCCGACGCCCTGCGCCTTGAGGCGGTCGATCGGGAGGCCCGGTTGCTGGCGCTTGAACTTCAAAGCCGCATCGCGCCGGTCGACGCGGCCATCCGGGCGGCGGGCGGCGGCGACCCGGCCCCGGCCGTCATGGTCCAGCGCGCCCGCGCGGCTGCGCCGGGCGTTCCCTTCGCGGTGCTGGATGCGGACGGTCGCGCCGTCCTTGTCGCCGGCGGACAGGCCTCGGACTTCGCCGCCGCACCCGGCCGTCCCCAGCTCTCGCGCGACGGCGAAGCCCTGCTGATTTCAAGGCCGCTGACCCAGGGTCGCCGCCTGGTGGGACGGACGCCGCTGCCCCGGCTGGAAGCGAGAGACGGGGTCTCCGTCGCGGTGCTGGCCGATCCCCGATCCATTCTGACCGGATCGCGATCCCAGGCCGCGGCGCTCAGCCTCGCGGCGTCGCCGGTCGAGCCGAACGGCCGGGGGGTGACCCTTTCCGGCCCGGAGCAGACGATCCGGCGAAGCGGCGTCGCCGTGGGGGAGAGCGGCCTCATCGCCGTGGCGTGGAGCCCGATCAACGTCGGCGCGGACGCCCTGATGGACGACGTCTGGGTGTTGACGGCCCCGGTCGGCATCGGCGCCTTCGTGGTCCTGATCGCGCTTATCCTGCAGCGCCGGCAACAGGGCATCACCGAGGTGTGGGCCGCTTCGGAGCAGCGGTTCCGGGGCGCCGTCGAGGCGGCGCGGTGCGGCGTGTGGGAGTGGGATCTCGAAACCGACGTCGTCACCATCTCCGACTACATGGCCCAGCTGATGGGGCTGGAGCAGCGCGGGGCGGTGTCCAGCGACGAGCTGATGGAGCGCGTCCATCCGCGCTATCACGACGCCGTGCTGCACGCCCTGCGGCAGGCGCAGACCTTCGGGGCCTTCGACGTCAGCTTCCCCGTCACCGACGGGCGCGGCAAGGTCCGCTGGATCGACGCGCGCGGGCAGGCGCGGGGCGACCGCGGCGAGGACGGCTTCACCAATGTGCTGGGCGTGGCGCTGGACACCACCGAGGCCCGCCGCGCCAAGGCGCAGGCCCAGGCCGCCGAGAGCCGGCTGCGAGACGGCATCGAGAGCGTGTCCGACGCCTTCGTCCTGTTCGACAAACAAGGGCGGCTGATCCTGTCCAACCAGGCGTTCCAGGACGCCTTCGGCTTCGAGGACGGGGTGCTGAGGCGCGGCGCCTTCAAACAGGACCTGAACCGCATCGCCGCCCTCGCCATCAAGTCCGACCAGCCCGCCACCGGGGGCCGCGCCGGCGCGCGCGAGGTCGAGCTGCACGACGGTCGCTGGCTGCAGCTGGTCGAGCGCTTCACTTCGGACGGCGGCTCGGTCGTCACGGCGGCGGACATCACCGCGATCAAGCGCAAGGAGGCCGAGCGGCAGCGCGCCACCGAGCGGCTGCACGTCACCATCGCCGAGCTGGAGGACCGCGAAGAGCGGCTGTCCCTGCTGGCGCGCAAATACGAGGTCGCGATGACGCGGGCCGAGGCGGCGAACCAGGCCAAGTCGGAGTTCCTCGCCAATATGAGCCACGAGCTGCGGACGCCGCTGAACGCCATCAACGGCTTCTCCGAGATCATGGCCGGCGAGATGTTCGGACCGCTGGGCGACCCGAAGTACAAGGGCTACGCCGCCGACATCCTCAAGTCGGGCCAGCATCTGCTCAGCCTGATCAACGACATCCTAGACATGGCCAAGATCGAGGCCGGCAAGCTGACGCTGCACTACGAGATGGTGTCGCTGAAGGAGATCGTCGAGGACGCCACCCGCCTGATGCGCGGCAAGATCGAGGAGGCGGGCCTGAAGCTGGTGGTCGACTCGCCGGTCCTGCCCGACATCGAGGCCGACTACCGCGGGCTGAAGCAGGTGATCCTCAACCTGATATCGAACGCCGTGAAGTTCACGCCGGAAGGCGGGAACATCGTCGTCGCCCTGTCGCGCGAGGACGACGAGCGAGTCAGGATCGCGGTCACGGACACCGGCATCGGCATCGCCGCCAAGGACCTGGACCGGCTGGCGCGGCCGTTCGAACAGGTCGAGGGCCAGCACTCCAAGACGACGCAGGGCACCGGTCTCGGCCTCGCCCTCACCAAGTCGCTGATCGAGCTGCACGGCGGGGCTCTCAACATCGCCAGCGAGCCGGGCCAGGGCACGACCGTCAGCTTCGATCTTCCCATTCGCCGTCCTGAGGTCGTCCCGGACGAGCAGGCCGAGGCCGCCTGAACGTCAGCCCGTCTTGTCGGCGGCTTTTCCGGACTTCTCACGTCCCTCGCGATCACCGCGCGCCACCACCCGGCCGCGGCGTGTCAGGATTTCCGACAGCGCCTTGCGGTCCGCCGGCTGCAGCGTGTCCAGAACGGCCACGGCGTCGGTCTCGAGGCGGGCGCGGCCGCGCAGCTCGGCCTCACGCGACTCGGCCAGCAAGGCCGTCACCCGCGCGCGGTCGAAGGCGTCGGACGAGGCGATCCGCACGGCTTCCCGGCGATTCTGCCGCGCGGCCTCGAAGTCCGGCCGGGCCGCCAGCGCCGAGGCGCGCAGCGCGGCGCGAACACGCTCGCGCTCGGCGGGGGCCAGCTGGCCGATCAGCATCATCGGCGAGCCGGTGCGCGGCGGCTTGTGCTGGGCCTCCACCCGATCCTCGACTTGGGCGCGCGTCACCAGCAGGGTCGCCCCCGCCGCGACGGCGAACAGATTCAGGGCCACGGAGCCGGCCAGCAGCAGCGTCTTCGTTCGCGGGCTCATCCCAACACCTCGGTGTCGTCGACCCCCAGCAGCGACGCCTGATACAGGACCGCGTCCGCCTGGGCGTCGGCGGTGAGGTGCGCCGTCATGATCACGCCGGCGGCCACGCCGGCGCAGGCCGCGGCGGCCCAGCCCGCGCCAAGGGCCAGCGCCATCCGGTCCAGCCATTTGCGGCCTTCGCGTTTGGCGTTCAGCCCCGCCTCGGCGGCCGCGGCGATCACCCGGTCGCGCAAGGCGGCCGACGGCTGGGCGGCGCGCGAGGCGTGCAGCAAGGCGTCGACGGCGTCGGCTTCCGCCAGCGCGGGGCCGACGATGTCCCGACGGCTCGCCGCGAACGCTTGCGCAGCCGCGCGTTCCGCCTCCGGCCAGCGGCGGGCGTCGGCGCCCCATGCGGCGACCAGAGCGTCGAATCGTTCCGGCGTCATCCTGCTCATGCTCCTTCAGTCCCCGGCCGGATGTCGGCCAAGGCCAGTCTCAACGCCCGCCGCCCTCGCGACAGCAGGCTCTCCAGCGCATCGACGCTGACGGACATCAGGTCCGCCGCCTCGATGTTGGTCAGCTCCTGATAATGGCACAGCACCACCGCTTCCCGCTGCCGGTCCGGCAGCCGCGCGAGCGCCGCGTCCACCCGCGCGCCCACGTCCGCCGCCATCAGGCCCCGGTCCGGCGCCGGTCCTTCGAACGCCCGCTCGGGCAGGACGTCGGTCGGAACCTCGCGCCGCCGCCGCAGCCGGTCGTAGCAGAGGTTCAGCGCCACCCGGTGCAGCCAGGTGTCGAACTTGGCCTTGCCGGGGGTCCAGCGCGGCGCCTGCCGCCAGGCGCGCAGCATGGCGTCCTGGGCCACGTCCTCCGCCTCGATGGCGTCCCCCAGCATCCGCTGCGCCAGCGCCAGCATGCGCGGCAGCTTGCGCGCCACCATCGCCTGAATGGCCGCGGGGTCGCCCTGACCCACGCGGCGCACCAGTTCCTCGTCGGGGTCGGCGATCGGCGCCAATCCGGCCCTCATCCCTCATTCGCGAAAGGGTCGTTCGGCGCATGACCGTCGCCCCTGACATCTCCCTACTCCGTAGTCGGAGCCGGGGCCGACGTCACCCGTCCGGCGCGACGGTTCGCCATCCGCTCGCGGCGCTGCTCGCGGCGCGCCTCGCCCCGCGCCTGGCGCTCGGCGACGGTGATGTAGCCGTCGCGGTCGGCGTCCAGCCGCACGAAGGCCTGCTCGGCCCGCGCCTGCGCCTCGGCGATCGTGACGACGGCGGTCCGGTCGAGGCGCTGGGCGCGACGGGCGACCCGCATGGCGCGGTCCGGACGAGCCTGCGCGCGCTCGGCGCGAGCCGCTCCGCGCGCGTCGAACTCGGCCCGGCTGATGGCGCCGTCGCGGTCGGCGTCGAGACGCTGGAAGCGGTCGGCGGAGCGGCCGGCCTTGCGGGTCTCGGCGACAGCGCGCCGTTCGTCGGCGGTCACCGAGCCGTCGCGGTTCGCGTCCGCCGCGGTCAGGCGATCGACGCGTCGCGCGACGAACTCCGACTGGCTGATGCGGCGGTCGCCGTCCGTGTCGGCGCGGAGGCCGCGGGCGGCCGGAGCCTGTTGGGCCGCGGCGGCGCCGGCGGCGAGAACGGCCATGGCGGCCGCGATGATGATGGTCTTCTTCACGATGATCTCCAGGGCCGCCCGACGCGGCCGTGACAATCCCCTGTCTGGAGAGTGAAACGGCGCTGGCCTCAGTCTCCGTCGCGGGGCGGCGGCAGCGCCCGCTCGAACGCCGCGCGCGCGGCCGCCCGGGCCTCGTCCAGCCGCGCCTTCAGGGTCTCGTAGTCCGCCTCGCCCGCGGCCTCGGCCAGCCGCTTGCGGAACCCCTCCGGCTCCGCATCGGGATCGGGCTTCTCGTCGAAGGCGGCGCTGAGGATCTGGTTCAGCGCCTGCTGCAGCCGCCAGGCCCGGGCCAGGTCGTGCTCGTCCGACAGCGCCTCCAGCGTGGACACGGTCAGGCGGCCGCCGTCCGGCGCGGCGATCAGCTGACGCGCCTGGGCCACGAACTCCGCGTCCACCTGACCGCCGGGAACCAGCTTCAGGTCCCAGTCCCCGTGCGCCGCGCGCTCGCGCGCCATCAGGTCCCGCATCCGGCGGGCGTCGGCGGCCACGTCCACGCCCCCGCGCGGCGTGCGCAGGATCGCCTCGACCGCCGCGCCCACGCGCAGCCCGAACGCCGCATCATCCGACCACACCACCCGCGCCCGCGTCAGGGCCATGAACTCCCAGGTGTCAGCCTCGCCGGCGTAATAACCCTCGACCGCCGACAGCCGCAGCGACACCGGCCCCTTGGCCGCGCCGGGTCGCAGCCGCATGTCGACCTCGTACAGCCCGCCCTCGGCCGTGTGCGCGGACAGGGCCGCGATCAGCCGCTGGGTGAAGCGGGAATAGAACACGCCGGCGGCCCAGCCCTTGCCGTCCGACGCCGCGTCCGCGGGCGCGTCGTAGATCGTCATCAGATCGAGATCCGAGCCGGCGGTCATTTCGCGGGAACCCGCCTTCCCGAGGGCGACGATGGCGACCGCGCCGCCGGCCAGCCGCCCGCCCTGCCGTTCCGCCTCGGCCATGGCCGCCGGTGCGAGCGCGGTGATCACGGCGTCGGCCAGTGCCGTATAAGCTCGCCCGGCGGCCTCCGGGTCGGCCCGGCCCGTCAGGGTCTGAATGCCGATGCGGAACATCTGTTCGCGATGGACCCGGCGCGCGACGTCCAGCGCCGCCTCGAAGTCGGCCGTCTCCGCCACATCGGCGCGCAGCTGCTCGGCCAAGCCCGACTCCTCGTCGATGAAGCGGCGGAAGCGGGCGTCCATCATGCTGTCCAGCGCCGCCGGATAGCGGCCCAGCGTCCGGGCGAGGCGGGGCGCGAAGGCCATCACCCCCAGCACCTGCTCGAACAGCTTCGGCTGAGCCAGGAACAGCGCCTGCACCTGCACGCCCGCGCTGAGGCCGGCGAAGAACACCGCGAACCGCCGGAAGGCGGCGTCCGCCGCGCCGGTGTCGGCCAGCGCCGTCAGCAGCCGCGGGGCCAGGCGGGTGAACAGCTCCCGTCCCCGCGCCGAGCGCGTGGCCGGGATGCGCCCGTGGTGCCAGCTGCGGATGGTGTCGGCGATCGTCCCCGGCTCCGCGAACCCCATCCGCGCCAGCGTCGCCAGCGTCTCGGGATCGTTCTCGACCCCGGTGAACACCAGCGATCCATAGGGCGACGACAGCGCCTCCTCGCCCTCGAACAGCTCGCCGTAGCGGCGGTTGACCCCGACCAGCAGGGCCTCAACGGAGGCGTCGAAAGCGGCGAGGTCGCCCTGCCCCGCCATCGCGGCCACCGCGGCGCGGCGGACGGGGTCTTGCGGCAGGATGTGGGTCTGCTCGTCGTCGAGCATCTGAACCCGGTGCTCAAGTCCCCGCAGCCGGTCATAGGCGGCGGTGAGCTCGGCGCAGGCGTCGGCGTCGAGATGGCCGGCTTGGCGCAACAGCGCCAGCGCCTCGACCGTGCGCGGGCTGCGCAGCGCCGGGTCGCGTCCGCCGAGGATCAGCTGCTGCGTCTGGGCGAAGAACTCGATCTCGCGGATGCCGCCCCGGCCGAGCTTCAGGTTGGCCCCCGCCGCCTCGAGCCCCTCGCCGGTCTTGTGGACGTGGATCTGGCGCTTGATCGACTGGATGTCGAGGATGGCCGGATAATCGAGGCTGCGCCGCCAGATGAACGGGGTCAGCGCCTCCAGGAAGTCGCGTCCCGCCGCGATGTCGCCCAGCATCGCCCGCGCCTTGATGAAGGCGGCCCGCTCCCAGTTCTGGCCGACGCCTTCGTAATAAGTCAGCGCGAAGGGAACGGCGACGACCGGCGGCGTCGAGGACGGGTCGGGGCGCAGCCTGAGGTCGACGCGGAAGACGTAGCCGTCGCCGGTCCGCTCCTGCATCAGCGAGGCGAAGGCGTAGGCGGCGCGGTCGGCGAACCGCTGCGGCTCCACCCCCTCCGCCAGCGCGCCCTCCAGCGCCTGCGGCTCCCAGAACAGGCTGATGTCGATGTCGGACGAATAGTTGAGCTCGAAGGCCCCGTGCTTGCCCATGGCCAGACCGAACAGGCCCGGGATGGGGCCGCGCGGGTCGTCGGCGGCGGACAGCAGCTTGCCGCGCTCGCGCTGGTCGTGGGCCACCGCCCGCAGCGCCGCCTGCGCCGAGGCGTCGGCGAAGCGGCTCAGGGCGCCGGTCACCGCATCCAGATCCCAGACGCCGCCGAGATCGCACAGCGCGGTCAGCAGATGCAGCTCGCCCTTCAGCCGCCGCAGCGGGACGCGCGCCGCGTCCACGCCGCCGGAGAGCGCGTCCGTGCGGGCCAGGACGTCGGCCAGCCGGGTGTCCGGAGCGTCCTCGAGAACAGCCCGCAGGCGGTCGGGCCAGCGCCGGGCGAGGCCGAACAGATAGGGCGAGGCCGCGAACACCGGGGCCAGCACGGGCCAGGCGACGTCGAGCGGTCCAGGCCAGCCCGCCTCCGCCGCCGCCTCGCTGAGCCGTTCGTGCGCCCGGGCGGCGGCGTCCACATCCACGACGGGTCCGCACGGCCGCATCTGTCCGCCTGGCCCGCTCACCCTTCTTTTCCGCTCATCCCCGCGAAGGCGGGGACCCAGTGCTTTGGAAGATCAGTCGCGAACGGTTCAGTGCAGGCGGTCGTCCTGATGATGGGGCGTCTCGCTGGACAGGACTGGGTCTTCGCTTTCGGAGGGATGAGCGGAAGGGGGTGGAAAACGATCACGTGTTCGCCGCCGGCAACACCAGCGCCACCCTCAGCCCGGGGCCGAAGCCGCCGTAGGCGCCGGGGCCCTCGTCGAGGATGATGCGCCCGCCGTGGGCTTCCATCACCGCGCCGACCAGCGACAGGCCCAGACCCGACCCGGCTTCGGTGCGGCTGTTGTCGAGGCGGACGAAGCGTTCGATGACCCGTTCGCGGTCGCCTTCCGGCACGCCCGGGCCGGTGTCGGTGACCGAATATTCGACGTCGCCCGACGAGCGGCGTCGCGCCCGCAACATCACCGCCCCGCCCTTGGGGGTGTATTTAATGGCGTTGTCGATGATGTTGGCCAGCGCCTGCGCCAGGAAGGGCTGGTTGCCTTCAACCAGCAGGCCGCGCTCGATCTCGGCTGAGAACTCCAGCCCCTTGTCCTCGCTCGCCGGCTCGTACAGCTCGGCCATGTCGGCGGCGAGTTCGGCGGCGTCGAACACCTTCGGATCGGGCGTCCGGCCCGCGGCCGCCTGCAGCCGGGCGATGGCCAGCACGGTGTTGAAGGTCTTCAGCAGCGAATCCGCCTCGTCCAGCGCGAGCTGCACCGCGTCGACGCCGTCGATCTTGCCCGCCTCGGCGTCCATCAGCGCCACTTCCAGCTTGGCCCGCATCCGGGTCAGGGGCGAACGCAGATCGTGGGCGATGGCGTCGCCCGCGTGACGGATCGAGGCCATTGACCCTTCCAGCCGATCCAGCATGGTGTTCAGCCCGACCCCGAGCTCGTCCAATTCATCGCCCGAGTTGCGTACGGGCACCCGCGTCTTCAGGTCGCCCTCCTGCACCGCCGTGACGACCTTGTTGAGCCGGCCCATGGCCTTCTCGAGGTTGCGGCTGACCAGCAGGCCGCCCGCCAGGCCCAACAGCAGCACGATCCCCATCGCACCCCACAAGGCCTGCGTCAGGCGCGCCAGATAGGCCTCCGTGTCGCTCAGCGACTCGCCGACGAAAAGCGTCCCGCCCCCGCTGAGCCGCATCTGCACCCCGCGAACCTGCGGCCGGGTCACGCGCCCCTCGGCGTCCGTCTCGGTGAAGGGAAAGGTGATCCACTGCCGATCGGACTCGAGGGCCTCGATCGGGAAGATGGTCAGGCTGCCGGTGGTCTGGGAGCCGTCGGGGCTCTGCAGCAGGTACAGGAACGAGCTTTCGCGCAGCGTCCGGTCAATGACGGCGCGGTTCAGCTCCTCGAAGCCGCGCGCCTGATAGATGCCGGTCAGCACCTCCACCTCGCCCCGCACGTCCCGCTCGGCCTTGGTCCGCGCCTCCTCGGCCGAGGCGAAATAGACATAGGCCAGGATCGCGCTCGCCGCCGCCGCGAACAGCGCCAGGAACAGCAGCGTCAGCCGGAAGGGGGTCCGGCGAAGGAGGGAGGGGAGTTTCATGGCCCCAGATCAGGCCTCGAGCCGATACCCCGCCCCGCGCACGGTCTGCAGCATGGCGCGGTCGAAGCCCTTGTCGATCTTGGCGCGCAGGCGGCTGATGTGGACGTCGATGACGTTGGTCTGGGGGTCGAAATGATATTCCCAGACCTTCTCCAGCAGCATGGTGCGGGTCACCGACTGCCCCGCGTGGCGCATCAGGAACTCCAGCAGCTGGAACTCGCGCGGCTGCAGGTCGATCTCGCGACCGGCGCGGTGCACGTTGCGCGAGATCAGATTCATCTCGAGCTCGCCGACCTTCAGCATCGTGGCGACCGAGCCGGTCTCGCGCCGCCGCGACAGGGCCTCGACCCGGGCGATCAGCTCGGAGAAGGCGTAGGGCTTGACCAGATAGTCGTCGGCGCCGGCCTTCAGGCCCGCGACGCGGTCATCGACCTCGCCCAGGGCCGACAGGAACAGCACCGGCGTCTGGTCGCCGTCCTTGCGCAGGGTCTCGACCATGCCGATGCCGTCGAGGCGGGGCATCATCCGGTCGACCACATAGACGTCGTAGCCGCCCTTCTGCGCCTCCAGCAGGCCGAAGGCGCCGTCGACGGCGTGGGTCGGCTCGTGGCCCGCCTCGGTCAGGCCCCGGACCATCGCGGTCGCGGCCTCGGCGTCGTCCTCGACCACCAGAATGCGCATGGAATCAGCCCCTCGAACGTGAATCGCCGCCGATGGTAGCGCATCGGCGGCGATCCGGGCAGTTACGGCTTGTACAGGTGCGACAGCCGCTCGATTGACGCTATTCCTCGTCGGTCAGCGGCAGCACCACCGAGGCCCGGCCGGATGGCGTCCGCACCAGCAGCAGGACGCCGGGCCGCCCGGCGCTCCGCGCCGCGTCGATGGCGGCCTTCAATTCCGCGGGCGTGGAAACGGCGCGGTTGTTCGCCCTCAGGATCACCAGTCCCGGCGGAACCTGCAGCCGGGCCGCGCGCGACCGCGGCGTCACCGCCGTGACCACCACGCCCTGCTGATCGGCGGGAAGGCTGTAGCGTGTGCGAAGCGCCGGGGTCAGCGGGGCCACCGTCATGCCTTCGACGACCTGACCGACGGCGCCTTCCGGGACGACCGGCTCTTCCTGACCCTGACTCCCTGCACCGCCGCGAACCACATCCTCCGGAGGCCGCAGGCCGGCGCGTACATCGATGTTCAGACGGCGCCCCTCGCGCAACACGCCCAGACGTAGGGTCGTGCCCGACCGGGTCGCGGCGACCTGGCGCGTCAGCTCGGTGGATGAAGTGACTGGCTCGCCGTCGACCGTCAGGACAATGTCCTCGGGTTGCAGGCCCGCGCGATCGGCGGGTCCACCGGGCGTCACTTCGCCGACGAAGGCGCCGGTCAGGCTGTCAGGCAGGCCAAGCGCCCCGCGTTGCTCATCGCTCAGCGTACTGATGCTGACGCCGAGATAGCCGCGTTCGACTTTTCCGCCCCGCATCAGCTGATCTGTCACGGTCTTGGCGATATTGGCCGGGATGGCGAAGCCGATGCCGACGGAGCCGCCGGTCTGGGAGTAGATGGCGGAGTTCACGCCGATCACGCGGCCGTAGATGTCGAAGGTCGGGCCGCCCGAGTTTCCGCGGTTGATGGCCGCGTCGATCTGCAGGAAGTCGACGTAGTTGGCCGTGCTGTCATCCAGGTTCTGGCGCGACAGGGCCGAGACGATGCCGGCGGTGGCGGTGCCGCCCAGGCCGAACGGGTTGCCGACGGCGATGACCCAGTCGCCGACGCGGGGCTGGGCCCGGTCCTCGAACGAAACGAACGGGAAATCGGCGCCCTCGACCTTGATCACCGCCAGATCGGTGGCCTCGTCCGTGCCCACCACTGTGGCCTCGAGCTCGCGGCCGTCGGCCAGTTTGACCGTGATCTCGGTGGCGTCGGCGACGACGTGGTTGTTGGTGACGATGAAGCCGTTCGCCGCGATGAAGAAGCCCGAACCCGCGCCCATGGCCGTGGCGCCGCCGTCGCCCTCCTCGCCCTCTGCGCCGGGCGCCTGGCCGCCGTTCGGATTGGGGATGGCGAAGGGCAGGCCCGGGATCTGGATCATGTTCGGCTGGCGCACCCGCGTCTTGACGTCGATCTGCACCACCGCCGGCGAGACCTGGGCGAAGATGTCGGCGAAGCTGAGCGGAGCGCCCTGCGGCGGGGCGAAGGCCAGGCCGGAGGCGCCCGCGCTCGGGGCGAGGCGTCCGCTGGCGCCGGCGACCGGGCCCGCCTCTGCGGTCGGCCAGTCGATCACGCCCCCGGCGGTGGCCGCGGCGGCGAAGGCGAGGCCGGCGACGGCCCCCAGCATGAATTCCTTGCGCTTCATCATGGAGTTCTTTGCGTTCCTCTCGGGCGTCGAAACGCCCCTGTTCGACGAAGAATATAGGGTCGGCGGCCAAGACACCAACGCACCAGCGCAATGTTCGGCCCGCCGAACGTCAGTCGTCAGACGCCTTTGCGTCAGGATCACGGCGAACCGCATCGGCCGCGAGAATATCCGCCAGCCGCGCCTCCTCCTCCGCCGACAGGGGCGCGGTATCGGCCTTCGGCCGCCGGGCGCGGCGGATCAGGGCGGCGGCGACGAGCAGCAACGCCGCCAACGGGCCGAACCACAGCAGCCAGGTGCCGATCCGCACCGGGGGGCTGAACAGCACGAAGTCGCCGTAGCGCCGCACCAGATCCTGCCGAATCTGTCTGTCCGTCCGGCCCGCCGCGATCTCCTCTCGCACCAGCCGGCGCATGTCCGCGGCGATGCCCGCAGGGCTGTCGGCGATCGCCTCGTGCTGGCAGACGACGCAGCGGATGTCGTCGAACAACGCCTGCGCCCGCGCCTCCTGCGCGGCTTGGGGCAGGGGCTGGTCGGGGATGGGCGGAGGCTCCTGGGCCCGGGCGGGGGCGGCGGTGAGGGCCAGCAGGCACGCAGCCAGACAGAGATATCCGTTCATCCCGCCGCCGCCCGCTTTGAAACACCCAACCTCAACCGCCGGTCCAGCAGCGACAGCACCCCGCCCAGCGCCATGATCGCCGGGCCGAGGAAGATCAGCCGGGCCCACGGGTTCCACCACACGCGCACGCTCCAGGCCGGGGCGCCCGCCGCGGTCTCGCCGCGCTCGCCGAGCACCACATAGACGTCGTCCAGCCCGCGGAAATCCAGCCCGACCTCGGTCGTGGTCTGGCCGCCGGCGGGGAAGAAGCGACGCTCGGCGGTCACCTCCCGGGCCGCGCCGCCGTCGGTCAGGGTGACGGTCAGCCGCCCCTGCTCCGCGAGATAGTTGGGGCCCTCGACGATGCGCACGTCGTCGAGGCGCACCCGATACGGCCCCGCCTCGACGATCTCGCCCACCGCCACCGTGCGCGCCGCCTCGACGCGATAGCCGGTCTCGACCACCGCCCCGAGCACGAACACGCCCAGTCCGGCGTGCGCCAGCGTCGTGCCCCAAGCGCCGAGCGGCAGCCCCCGCGCGCGGCGCAGCGTCTCGGCGACCGGCGCGCGGAACAGGCGGGTGCGCTCGGCCGTCTCCGCCAGCGCCCCGAGGATCAGCCAGGCGCCCATGCCGATGCCCGCCGCCGACAGCGCCTTCTTCGGCTCGAACGCCATCCAGCCCGCCAGCGCCGCGAGCAGGCTCAAGCCCCCGGCGAGCGCCAGCCTCTGGCCCACGCCCTTCAGGTCGCCGCGCTTCCACGCCAGCAGCGGCCCGGCCGGCACGATCAGGAAGGCCAGCACCATCAGCGGCGTGAAGGTCAGGGCGAAATAGGGCGGGCCGACCGAGATTGTCGCCCCGTTCGCGGCCTCGAGGATCAGCGGATACAGGGTCCCCAACAGGACGGTGGCGCAGGCGGCGGTCAGGAACAGGTTGTTCAGCACCAGCGCGCCCTCGCGGCTGACCGGCGCGAACATGCCGCCGCCCTTCAGCTGCGGCGCGCGCCAGGCGAACAGGGCGAAGGCCGCGCCCGCGGTCACGCCGAGGATGGCCAGCAGCATCAGCCCGCGCTGCGGATCGACCGCGAAGGCATGAACGCTGGTCAGAACCCCCGACCGCACGAGGAAGGCCCCGAGCATGGAGAAGGTGAAGGCCAGCAGGGCCAGGAAGGTGGTCCAGCCCGCCAGCGCGCCGCGCCGCTCGGTCACCACGGCGCTGTGCAACAGGGCCGCGCCGGCGAGCCAAGGCATGAAGCTGGCGTTCTCGACCGGGTCCCAGAACCACCAGCCGCCCCAGCCCAGCTCATAGTAGGCCCAGAAGGCGCCCAGCGTGATGCCGCCGGTCAGGAAGGCCCAGCTGGCGAGCGCCCACGGCCGCACCCAACGGCCCCACGCGGGCCAGAAGCCGGCGTTGGCCCGGCCCTCGACCAGCGCGGCCACGGCCAGCGAGAAACAGACCGAAAACCCGACGTAGCCGCAGTAGAGCAGCGGCGGATGGAAGGCGAGCGCCGGGTCCTGCAGCAGGGGGTTCAGCGACGCGCCCTGAAAGGGAGCAGGACTCAGACGCGCGAAGGGGTTGGAGGTGAACACGGCGAAGGCGAGGAACAGCACGCCCAACAGGCCCTGCGTCGCCACCGCCGAGGCCTTCAGCCCGAACGGCAGGCCCCGCCCCCGCGCCAGCACCGCGCCGAATCCGGTCAGCACCAGACACCACAGCACCAGCGAGCCCTCGTGGCTGCCCCAGGCGGCGGCCACCTTGTACAGCATCGGCTTGTCGGTGTGGCTGTTGGCCGCGACGTTGGCGAGCGAGAAATCCGACACGGCGAAGGCGAAGATCAGCGCCGCGAACGAGACGGCGACGGCGGCCGCGGCGGCCACGGCGGCGCCCTCGGCGGCTCCGGTCAGCACCGGACTGCGCCGCCAACGACCGGCCACGGCCATGCCGGTCTGCAGCAGCGACAGCGCGAAGGCGAGGATGAGGGCGAAGGCGCCGAGCTCGGCGATCACGGCATAGCCGGTGCGCTGTCGGCCTGCGGCCTGCCTGAGCGCGCGGGCGACCCCGCCTCAGGCCGCCACTCGCCCTTTTCCTTCAGCCGCTCGGCGACCTCGCGCGGCATGTAGTTCTCATCGTGCTTGGCCAGCACCTGAGTGGCCCGGAAGGAGCGGTCGGGCAGGAAGGCGCCCTGCGCCACCACGCCCTGCCCCTCGCGGAACAGGTCGGGCAGGTCGCCCTGATAGACGACGCGCGTCGTGGCCAGATTGTCCGTCACGGCGAAGGCCACCTCGCCGCCGGCCCCGCGCGCCACGCTCCCGGCCTCGACCAGCCCGCCCAGCCGCACCACCCGGCCGGCCGGCGCCTTTTCGGCGGTCGCCTCGGACGGGGAGAAGAAGAAGGTCACGCTGTCGCGCATGGCGTACAGCGACAGGCCGACGGCCAAGGCCAGCACCGGCGTCACCGCCGCCACCACCCACAGCCGCCGCCGCGCCTTCGGCGATTTCGGCAGCCAGCTCACGCGCCGCCTCCGGCCGCGGCCATGCGCCGCTCCAGATCGGCGCGGCGCGGATCGCTCGGGGCCAGCGCCGCGATCAGCGGCTCCCACATGGCGCGAAGCATGGCCGCGTCGCCGCGCGCCAGCGCCGCCTCGCCGAGGAAGTAGCGCGCGCCCAGCTGGCCGGGATCTCGCCGCAAGGCTTGGGCGAAGGCGGCCTCGGCGTCGCCGCCGACCGCGCCCTCGTTGGCGCGGACGAGGCTCTCGCCCAGCCGGGCCCAGCTCTGCGCGTCGTCGGGACGGATCGCCAGGGCCCGGCGGAAGGCCGAGGCCGCGCCGATCGGATCGCCGGCCTCGAAGCGGGCCGCGCCCAGCATGGTCAGGGCCTGATGATCGGCCGGACGCTCGCGCACCACCCGCGCCGCCACCGCCGCCAGCTGCGGCGCCTCCAGCGTCTCCAGCCGGCCCGCCCATTCGTCGACGCGCCGCTCGTAGGGCTGATCCGGCGAACCCGGCGCGCCGAACACCGAGTAGAGGCCCAGCGCCGCCACGGCCGCGACCGCCAGCCCGCCCAGCACCCACAGCCGGTCGGAGGGCCGCGCCTCGACGGCGACGGTCTGACGGTCCGAGGTCAGCAGCCGGCGTCCCGCCTCGGCCCGCGCCGCAGTCCAGCCCGCCTCGTCGAGCAGGCCGCGGGCCTTCAGCCGGTCCAGTTCGTCCAGTTCGGTGCGGGCGCTCTGCACGGCGACGGTTTCACCGGCAGGCTCGGCCGCGCCGACGCCCCGGCGCGCGCCGGACAGCACCAGCAGGCCGGCGAGGGCCGCCATCAGCCCCGTCATGATCCAGAAAACCGTCATCGCCGCGCGATGTAGCCGATCAGGCGGCTCGCGACGAGGCCTCGCCGCTCCCGCCCGGGGCTCCAGCGACCGCGGCCCGACGCCGCACCGCCCGCGCCGCCTCCTTGGCCGCGATCAGATCGAGGCACTGGGCGGTGAAGGCGATCAGCTTCATGGCATGGGCCTCGTTGCCAGCCTCGCCGTCATTGACCATGCGGAGCGCCTGATCGGCGTAGTCGCTGAGCCGCTCCGTCAGGGTCTCGACCAGCGTCTTGCGGTCGGCCTCGCAGCCGAAGGTCGAGGCCGGGCCGCGCACCGACCCGACCAGCCGCAGCAGGTCGCGCGCGGCCTGCACCGTCTCGCCCGAGACCGGCGCCGTCAGGTGCGGCGCCTTGCGGCTCATGCGGCCGGCGGTCTGCACCCGTTCCCACGGCAGGGCCTGATCGACGGCCTTGTCGGCGGCCCGCAGAAGGCTTGACAGCCGCGCGGCGATGGCGACCCGCCCGTCCCGGACCGATTTTCCCCACGGGCTCTGCGGGTCGAGCGCAAGCGTAACGTCGAGTTCGCCCAGCACATTGGCGCACCAGGTCAGGTCGGCCATGACGTCCTGCACCCGGGCCGCATCGCCGCCGGGCTTGAACGCGGCGATCCGGACCGCTCGCGCTTCCACCTCGACGATCAGGCGGTCAACAAAGCCGGCCAGCTCGGAGGCGCTGAGGAAGCCTTCCTGATCCACCGCCGCCGACGTCTGGGTCACGATCCGCAGGATCAGGACCGCGTCCTCCAGATGGGCGAACAGTATCTCCAGCAGCCGCTCGGCCCCGTCCTCGCGAATGGCGGCGCAGTCCTTGAGCAGGATGCGCAGCTCGGCGACCTGGTCCTCGTCCGGACGCTTCAGCCAGACCTCCAGCGACGAGAGGCCGCGCCGCGCCATGTGCGCGAGGTCGAGGCAGGCGGCGAGATCGGCGGGACCCGCGTTGCGATCCACGCCCGGCCAGATCAGCTCGGGATGGTCCCGGGCGGCGGCCGCCGCGGCGAGGCAGATGCGGTCGGCGACCGCGACGGAGGGCTCATCGCCGTCCAGCTGCGACAGCAGATGCGGCTCGCGCGCGCTCGCGGCCTTCCACAGCCGCGCCAGCACCGGCGAGGGGAAGGTCAGGGCGGACACGCCGTCGGTGCGCTGACGGAACATGGGAGCCAGGGGGGCCAGCACGAAGGCGCGGCGGACGCGGTCGCGCGTCTCCTCGGCCAACATGACGCGAAGTTCCTCGGCGCGTTCGCCCGGCAGGACGCCCACGGCGGAGGACACCGTCCTGAGCATGGCGTCGGGGCACCGCTCCAGCAGGGCGGCGAGCGCGACTTTATGGGCGACGGACAGGCCGGCCATTCGATATTCCCGATGCCGGGAAACGCCCGGCCGCGCGATAGTGGCCGCTCAGGGTTAACAAGCGTTGAGCCGGGCCGCCGACTCAGGCCTCGGCTGCGGGCAGTTCCAGCAGGACCTTGAGCCCGCCCATGTCGCTGTCGGCCAAGGTGATCCGCCCGCCATAGGCGCGCGTCAGCTCGACCACGATCGACAGGCCGAGCCCCGACCCCGGCGTGGTCTCGTCCATTCGGGCCCCGCGCTGCAGGGCGCCCTCGCGCTGGTCCTCGGGCAGACCCGGCCCGTCGTCCTCGACCACCACCACCATCTGGCCCAGGCCGGTGGGACCGGCGGAGATGCGGACGCGGCGGCGGGCCCATTTGCAGGCGTTCTCGATCAGGTTGCCGAGGATTTCCTGCAGGTCCTGACGCTCGCCCCGGAAGCCGAGCGCGTCGGGGGCGCGCCAGTCGATTTCGACCCCCTTGGTCTCGAACACCCGCTCCAGCATGACCGCCATCTCGTCCAGCACCTCTGCGATGGGTGTGCGCTCGCCCAGCAGCTGGGCCCGGGCGGCGGCGCGGGCGCGGCGCAGGTGGTGGTCGACCTGAGCCTTCATCACCTCGGTCTGCTTGCGCACCATGTCCGGCAGCACGCCGGGCTGGTCGCCAGCCTCGGCCAACAGCACCGACAGCGGCGTCTTCAGCGCGTGGGCCAGGTTGCCGACATGGGTGCGCTGGCGCTCCACCGTCTCCTGATTGTGGTCCAGCAGCCGGTTGACCTGCTCCGCCAGCGGCTGGATCTCGATCGGATAGGTGCGGGCGATGCGCGCGACCCGGCCCTTGCGGACGTCGGCGATCTCATTGCGCAGGCTGAACAGCGGCCGCAGCCCGATCTGGACCTGCAGGAAGACGGCGATGACCAGTCCGAGACCGAGAATCAGCAGGGCGATCCAGGTGAAGGTGGCGAACTGGCGCGTGTCGGTTTCGATATTGGAGCGGTCGATGGCCGCGATGAACACCAGCGGCTCGTCGCGGCCCGGCAGCGACTTCAGGCTGGCGGCGACCCGCAGGGGCTGCTGCAGCGGCGGGCGCAACAGGCCGGGATCGTTGTAGCTGACGATGGCGCCCTGCGCCGCGCGCAGCCGCGCCGGCACGTCACGAGGCACAGCCAGCTGTTCGCCGGCCAGCGACGGCGAGCCGGCGATGAAGCGCAGCCGATCCTCCCCCTCCATCTCGGCCACGATCCAGTATTTGCCGGAGAGGGCGCGCTGGGTCTGGGCGTCGCGGATTTCGGCCACGGTGACGCCGTTCGGCCCGGCGCTGGTGGCGACCACGACCTCGTCGAGGATGGCCGACAGGTCGTTGCCCAGGCGGCGGAGGGCGGATTCCTTGTACTGGGTGGTCAGGGCCCAGCCGGTGAGGACGAGGGCCAGCACGATCCAGCCGGAGGCCAGCCAGATCAGGCGGCGGGTCAGGCTGCGGCCCGGCCGTCCGAACCAGCGGCCCCAGCTCCGGGCGGCTGCCGGAGCCGCGGCGCCCCCCGCCTCTTCGGTCACGCGGCCTCGGACTCCCCGGCCAGCGCGGTCAATCTGTAGCCGAGCCCGCGCACGGTCTCGATCCGGTCGGAGCCGATCTTCTTGCGCAGCCGCCCCACGAACACCTCGATGGTGTTGGAGTCGCGGTCGAAATCCTGGTCGTACAGGTGCTCGACCAGTTCGGTGCGGCTGATCACCCGGCCCTGATGCATCATCAGATAGTGCAGCAGCCGGTACTCCAGCGAGGTCAGCCGCAGCGGCTCGCCGTTGACCGTGGCCCGCGCGGCGCGCGGATCGAGCCTCAGACCGCCGCACGACAGGGTCGCCGAGGCGATTCCGGCCGAACGCCGCAGCAGGGCGCGCAGGCGGGCCAGCAGCTCTTCGGTGTGGAACGGCTTGGTCAGATAGTCGTCGGCCCCGGCGTCGAAGCCCGACACCTTGTCCGACCAGGCGCCGCGCGCCGTCAGGATCAGCACCGGCGTGGTCTTGCCGTCGCGGCGCCAGCGCTCCAGCACCGAGACGCCGTCGATCTTGGGCAGGCCGAGGTCCAGCACCACCACGTCATAGGGTTCGGTGTCGCCGAGGAAATGCGCTTCTTCGCCGTCCGCGGCGTGATCGACCGCATAGCCGGCGTCGCCGAGCGCCATCTTCAGCTGGCGCGACAGGTCAACGTCGTCCTCGACAAGCAACACGCGCATTCAGCGTTCTCCGATGACCCGGCCTGTGCGGCCGTCGACCATGATGTCGGCGATCCGGCCGCCGGGATACTCCCACCGCACCACGATCATGCCGCCGCGGTCGCTGGCGCCCAGAAAACGCCCGGAACGCCCGGAAGATGCGCGCTGCACCGCCTCGCCCATGCCGACGCGCGTACGTTCGTCGCGTTGTTCGAACTGGGGCCGGCGCTCGCGGCGATCCTCACGCTGGTCGCGGTCCTGCGCCGCCGCCTGCGACAGCGGCAGGGCGGCGAGAAGGACGGTCAGGGTCATGGCGGTCACGCGAAACATGTCAGATGGTCTAGTCCCCGGGCTCTGAACGATGCCTGAACGGGCAGCATAGAGCATTTCAGCGATACGGGCGCCTCCCCCTTACGCGCGAGAGCGGCCTCCTGCGCCCGATTACGGCGATGTCACGCGTATGAACGGTTCCTGACGCAAGCCGTTCAGACGGGGCTCACGCGGGGAATGCTTTTCTCTCGTCAACGCCGGCCATCCGGTCTGCGTGGATCCGCCAAGGAGACGACGATGAAGAAGTTCCTCATCCCCGCCATCGCCCTGGCCGCGGCGTCTGTCGCGGTCCCCGCCATGGCCCAGAACTACGGCCCGCAGCAACGCGGCGACCGTTACGAGCAAGACCGCGGCGACCGCTACGAGCGCGACAACCGCGGCGGCTGGCAGTCCATCTCGCAGCGCAAGTTCCAGCTGGACCGCCGCATCGACAATGGCCTGCGCAACGGCATGCTGAGCCGCCGCGAGGCGGTCCGCCTCAAGGCCGAGCTGAACCAGCTGGTTCGGCTGGAAGCCAGCTACATGCGCGGCGGCCTCAACGCCCGCGAGCGGATGGAGCTGGACCGGCGCTACGACCAGCTGGCCCGTCAGGTCCGCGAAGAGCGCCGCGACCGCGACAACCGCCGCTACTAAGACCTTCCGTCTTTGAAGGTTCGAGGGCGCGATCTGCAAGGGTCGCGCCCTTTCCTTATGGGTTCAAGCGCAGCCGGCTCTCGATCACGGTCACCGCGCCGCCGCGCAGGATCACCCGGTCGCCGCGGACCTCGGCGCCAATGTCGCCGCCCCGTCCGGGGAACACCTGCCGGAAGCGGACGGACGCCCGGCCCAGCTTGTCGGCGTACAGCGGCCCCAGAATGCAGTGGGCCGAGCCGGTCGCCGGGTCCTCGTCGACGCCGCAGCCCGGGGCGAAGAAGCGGTCGACCACATCGACGCCGTCCGCGGCGTCGGCCGGCGCGCAGACGATCACCTGACCGACCTCCCCGGCCTCGCCCTGGATCGCCGACAGGGCCCGGATGTCGGGCGCGACCGTCCGCACGGCCGCCGCATCGGCCAGAACCGCAACCAGATACCGCCCGGCCCAGACCTCGACCGGCGCCACGCCCAGCGCCCGCGCCAGGCCCTCCGGGGCCTGCGCGCAGCGGCGCGGAGGGTCCGCCGGGAAGTCCATCTCGTAGCCGCCGTCGCCGCGCCGCACGATCAGCGGCCCGGAGCGGCTGTCGAAGGTCACCGCCTCCGCCCCCAGCCCCAGCTCGGCCAGCAGCACATGGGCCGAGGCCAGGGTCGCGTGGCCGCACAAATCGACCTCCATGCCCGGCGTGAACCAGCGCAGGTCGAACCGCGCGGGGTCGGACGTGCGGCGCAGGAAGGCCGTCTCCGCCTGATTGTTCTCCTTCGCCAGCGCCTGCATCCAGCCGTCGGACGGCCACAGCTCGAACGGCTCGACCACGCAGGCGGGATTGCCCCGGAAGGGCTCCGCCGCGAAGGCGTCCACGGTCCACTGGCGCATCAGTCTGTCTCCGGTTCGATGACATGCAGCTCCGGCCAGCGCGCCCGCGCCCGCTCGACCACGCGCGCCCAGTCCTTGGCCACGCCACGGTTGGGATTGGGCCTCAGGGTCAGGGCGAAGATGTCCTCCAGCCCCAGCGGCGCGGCGACGCTGATGGAGTCGTCGGGCTCCAGCCGCACGCCCACGGCGAAGGCCGGCGACACGAACCGCTCCAGCGCCTCGTCCGTGCCCGACAGCGGCTCGTAGGGCTCGCCGAAATGGGCGGGAAACCAGATCGGCACCCGCGCCTGATTGCGCACCTCAACCGTGCTGCGGAAGGGCTCCTCGAAGGCCGCCGCGACCCGTTTGATGACGACGTCCTCGGCGTCCCAGCTGGTGTCCGGGTCGAAATAGCCGACGTCGTAGTCGCGCACGCCGTAGCCCGCAGGACGGCCCGTTAGCGCGTTCCAGACGCTCTGGTAGACGGCGCCCGAAAACACCCGCCAGTCGGGCAGGTTCTGCTCGCGCACGCCTCTCAGCACGTGCATCAGGCCGGGATCGGCGCGCACGATCTCGACCAGACGTGGCTCCAGCGCGATCACAGGACATCTCCTGTCCAGTCACGGGTGTCATAGACGACGCCCGGCCAGCGGCGACACGCCTCCGCCGCCTTCCGGTCGACCACGCTCCGGTCCTGTCCCCCCGGCCCGGCGCGAAACCGCATCTCGAACAGGTCGGTCAGCCCCAACGGCGCGCTCACCCGGACCTCGTCATCGTCATCCAGCCGCACCGAAACGCCGTGCACGGTCGCCACGGCCCTGAGCAGGGCGTCGTCCACGCTGATCAGGGGCGCATAGGGGCGCTGGAATTTGTCCTCGAACCACAGATGGACCCGGGCCTGATTGCGGACCTCCACCCGCTCGCGCAGCTCAGCCGGCAGGGCCTCGGCGACGCGTCTGATGGCGACATCCTCCGCCTCCCAGGAAGTGTCGGGGTCGAAGTAGATGACGTCGTAGTCGCGCACGCCGAAGTCCGGTTCTTGGCCTGACAGCCTGTTCCACACCGTCTGGTACACGGCTCCGGCGAAGATCCGCCAGTCAGCCAGCCCGTCGGCCCGCAGGGCCCGCATCACCTGCATCATGGTCGGGCTGTCGCGCAGGATGCCGGCGACCCGCTGCTCCAGATCGCTCATCGGTCGCGCCTCATCGGCCAGCCGTGGTCCAGCGGCCCGTGCCCCCGCCCCAGCCCCGGCGCGCGGCGGATCGCTTCCGCCACATAGGCCCAGGCCTCGGCCACGGCGGCCTCCAGCGGCAGCCCCCTGGCCAGCCCGGCCGCGCAGGCGCTGGCGAGGGTGCAGCCGGTGCCGTGGGTGTGCCGCGTCTCGACCCGCGGCCCTTCCAGCAGCGTCTCGCCCGTCGGCGTGACCAGCAGGTCGATCACCGTCGCGCCCGGCACATGGCCGCCCTTCATCAGCACCGCCCGCGCACCCAACGCCAGCAGGGCCTCGCCCGCCCGCCGCTGGCCGTCCAGATCGGCGACGGTCAGACCGGTCAGGGCCTCCGCCTCCGGCGCATTTGGGGTCAGCAGGGCGGCGCGGGGGATCATCAGCGCCTTCACCGCCGCCACCGCCTCGTCCGGCAACAGCGCCTGCCCGCCCTTGGCGATCATCACCGGGTCCACCACGGCGGGCGCGCCGCAGCTGTCGAGAATGGCCGCCACCCGCTCGACCACCGCCGTCGAGCCCAGCATCCCGGTCTTGATCGCGTCCGCGCCGATGTCGTCCAGCACGGCCCGCGCCTGCGCCTCGATCAGGTCGAGCGGCAGCGGATGGACGCCGTGGACGCCGAGGGTGTTCTGGACCGTGATCGCCGTGATCGCCGTCGCGGCGTACCCGCCCATGGCGGTCACCGCCTTGATGTCCGCCTGCACGCCCGCGCCGCCGCCCGAGTCCGAGCCGGCGATGATCAGGACGCGTCCGAGGGGCGAGGTCATACCGGCTGGATGGCGGCTCGCGACGCGCTCGGCAAGCGCATCGACGTATATTGCGTATCAGCTATATTTGTTTTAGACGATATACATGACCGCATCCCTGCAGGCGCCCCTGATGGCCATGGCCGAGCCTCACCGCATGGCGATTCTGTCCATGCTGGCCGACGGGGAGCGCCCCGCCGGGGATTTCGTCGACGCCCTGCCGATCAGCCAGCCGACCGTGTCGCGGCACCTGTCGGTGCTGCGCGAGGCCGGGCTGGTGACGGTGCGCAAGGACGCCCAGCGTCGGCTCTATAGCCTCAACCCCGCCCCGCTCGCCGAGCTGGACCAGTGGCTGGCCCGCTACCGCCGCTTCTGGACCGGCAAACTCGACGCGCTGGAGGCGCATCTGGACAAGGAGTTTCCCCAATGACCGACGCCCCGACCATGCCCGGCCGGCTCGGCCCGGAGGCCGGAACCATCCGAAAGATCGACGGCGGCTGGGAGCTGCGCTTCGAGCGGCGGCTGCGGCACGCGCCCGAGCGCGTATGGAAGGCCCTGACCACCGGCGACGGCCTCGCCTGCTGGCTGGCCGAGGCCGAGATCGAGGCGGTCCCGGGCGGGCGGATGGAGCTCAACTTCCGCCAGCCCGATCACGAGTTCATGCCCGACACGCCGGAGCGCCGGCGCCAGTCGAACGAGGTGCTGATGGTCCAGCCCTTCTCCCGCTTCGAGCACACCTTCGGCGAAAACCCGGAATCGGTGGTGTCCTGGCGGCTCGAGCCCGACGGCGCCGGCACCCACCTGACCCTGATCCACCGCGTGCCGGAAGCGTGGTCCGACGCCCGCAGGAACGTCCTCAGCGGCTGGCACCATCACATGGAGGGGCTGGACGACGCCGTGCGCGGCGTGCCCCACCCGTGGTCGTGGGACCGCTGGTTCGCCCTGCGCGACGCCTATGCGGAGCGGCTGGAGGCCGAGGCGTGAGCGCCCCGGTCGCCACTGCTGGCATGCTGATCCGCCGCCCGGTCGGCGAGGTGTTCGAGGCCTTCGTCGATCCGGCGCTGACGTCTCGCTTCTGGTTCACCAGAGGCTCGGACCGGCTGGAACCGGGCACCCAGGTCCGCTGGGACTGGGAGATGTATGGCGTCGGCACGGATGTGCGGGTCAAGGCCGTCGAGCCCGGCCGCCGCATCCTCATCGACTGGGACATCGCCGACGATCCGACGGAGGTCGAGTGGCTGTTCGAGGATCGGGACGGCGCCGCCTTCGTCACGGTCGAGAATCGGGGCTTCGACGACAGCGCGGCGGGCGTCGCCAAGGCGCTCGATTCGACGGGCGGCTTCGTCCTGGTTCTTGCCGGCGCCAAGATCTGGCTCGAACACGGGATCGAGCCGCGCTTCGTGCTCGACCGCCATCCCGACGCGCGCGTGGCTGAATGGAGGGACCGATGACCGCGACATGGCTGGACCAGTTGGTCGGCGATTGGACCTTTGAGAGCCGGTGCGGGCCCGACCAGCTCCGCACCGGGGCCGAGACCGTCACCCGGCGGGGCGCGTGGGTCGTAATCGAGTCCGACGACTACCGCTTCCAGATCGCGCTGGACCCCGAGACCGGCAAGGCGACCGGCGACTTCGTGCACTGGGAGCACCCGACGCTGTGGACCTATGACGGCGCGGTCGAGGCGGACGGCGCCCTGCACATGAGGAGCCGCGGCCCCAGCTTCGACGTCGAGGGCGGGACCTGCGACTACGACGACGTGTTCGAGATCGTCTCGCCCGACGAGCGCCGCATGACCGGGCGCGTGCAAAGCGCCGACGGGGGCTGGCGCGACTTCACCGTCACCCACTACCGCCGCAAGGCGGCGCCCGGGGACCGGGCATGATCACCGCCGCCGCCCCCTTCCTGATGTTCCAGGGCCGCTGCGAGGAGGCCCTGACCTTCTACGCCGCCACCCTGCCCGGCGCCCGCGTCGCGGCGATGGACAGGAAGCCGGACGGCACTGTCGCCACGGCGCGGCTGGACGTGGCCGGGCTCGAGATCATGGCGAACGACTCACCGCCGGTGCACGATTTCGACTTCACGCCATCGACTTCGATTTTCCTGACGGTCGAAACGCCCGAGGGGGTGGACGCCCTGACGGCCGCGCTCGGCGAGGGCGGCAAGCTGCTCATGCCGGCGGGCGATTACGGTTTCTCGCGCCGGTTCGGCTGGGCGCAGGACCGCTTCGGCGTGTCGTGGCAGATCAACTGTCCGTAGGGTCGGCATGAGCGGGATGGAGAGCCACGACGCCTACATTGCGGCCGCGCCCGAGCCGTTCCGCGCCCTGCTGACCCAGCTCCGCGCCCAGCTGTCGCAGGCGCTGCCGGACGCCGCGGAGGTCATGATGTACGGCATGCCCGGCTTCCGGATCGAGGGGGCGGTCGTCGCCGGCTATGCGGCCTTCAGCAGACAATGCGGTCTCTACGTCGATCCCGGCGCCGTCGCCGCCCATGCCGGAGAGATCGCGGCCTCGAACCTCAAGGCGACCCGGACGGGCGTGACCTTCTCGGCGGGCAGGCCCATCCCCGCCGGGCTGGTCGAGAAGCTGGCGCTCAGTTCGCGCAGGCATAAGGGGCTGTAGCGAAGGTTCGCTGCACGGGCCGGTTACTCGCCGGCCCTCCTCACCGCCGCCTGCAGCTTCAGCGCCTGAACCGTCTCGCGCACGTCATGGACCCGCACCACCGCCGCCCCGCGCCGGGCCGCCTCCAGCGCCAGCGCCAGCGACCCGCCCAGCCGGTCGCTCGGCTCCGCGGCCGCGGGATCGACAGACTGAACCGTGCGCTTGCGGCTGGCCCCGTACAACACCGGAAAGCCGATTGAGACGAGCTGATCCAGACGCGCCGTCAGGGTGAGGTTATGCGCCGCCGTCTTGCCGAAGCCGAGGCCGGGATCGAGCCAGATCCGCTCGTGCGCGACGCCGGCCGCCATGGCCGCCTCCGCGCGGGCGGCGAGCCACGCCGTCACCTCCGCGGCGACATCGTCATAGCGCGGCTCCGCCTGCATGGTGCGGGGCTCGCCCTGCATGTGCATCAGCACCACGCCGCAGCCCAGCGCGGCCGCCGTTTCGGGGCTCTCAGGGGCGAAGGTCAGCGCCGAGACGTCGTTCCAGATCGAGGCCCCGGCGGCCACGGCCGCCCGCACCACGTCCGGCTTCATCGTGTCGACGCTGATGGGACCCTTCCAGCGGGCGGCGAGCGCCTGGATGACCGGGATGATACGCGCGATCTCCGCCTCCGCCGGGACCGGGTCGGCCCCCGGCCGGGTGCTCTCGCCGCCGATGTCGAGGATGTCCGCGCCCTGCTCGACCAGCCGCAGTCCGTGCGCCACGGCGGCCTCGACGGACCCCAGCCGCCCGCCGTCGGAGAAGCTGTCCGGCGTGACGTTGACGATGCCCATGACGCGGGGTCTGCGTGTCATCGCTCTGATCGCCTCACCGCGTCGCCCCCTCCGTCTCGCCGGCTCCGTCTCGCCGGCTCCGCCGTCGATCCATCTCCCCATGAAATGGAGATGACACTACCCGTCCCGTCTCCTCCCCCTTCATGGGAGGTGGCGCGGCGCTCTTCGCGCCGTGACGGAGGGGGCGGCGCCCCAGCCTAGTGAACCGTCGCCGGCTCCACCGTCACGCCGTCGGACACCGGGGTGATCGGCACCGAGACCGACGGCCCCGCGTTGGGGAAGTTGTTCTCGTCGCGGTTCGGCGCCACGCCCTTCTCCAGCAGGTCCTTGATCTCCTGCCCCGACATCGTCTCGTACTCGAGCAGGGCCTGGGCGAGGGTCTCCAGATCGGCGGCCTTGTCGGTCAGGATCTGGCGGGCTTCGTCCCAGCCGGCGCTGACGATGCGCTTGACCTCGGAGTCGATGATCCGGGCCGTCTCTTCCGAGACGTTCTGGCTGCGCGCGACCGAGTGGCCAAGGAAGACCTCCTGCTCGTTCTCGCCGTAGGCCACGGTGCCGAGGATGTCGGAGAAGCCCCACTGGGTGACCATGCGGCGCGCCAGCTTGGACGCCTGCTGGATGTCCGACGAGGCGCCCGAGGTGATGTTCTCCTTGCCGAAGATCAGCTCCTCGGCCACCCGGCCGCCGGCCATGATGGCGATGCGGTCGACCATCTGCTGGTACTTCATGGAGTAGCGGTCGCCTTCAGGCAGCTGCATGACCATGCCCAGCGCCTGCCCGCGCGGCACGATGGTCGCCTTGTGCACCGGGTCGGCCATCTTGACGTTCATGGCGACGATGGCGTGGCCGCCCTCGTGATAGGCGGTGAGGCGGCGCTCTTCCTCGTTCATGGCCATGGATTTGCGCTCGGCGCCCATCATGACCTTGTCCTTGGCGTCCTCGAAGTCGCGGTGGGTGACCATCCGACGGTCCTTGCGGGCCGCCATCAGCGCCGCCTCGTTGACGAGGTTGGCCAGATCGGCGCCCGAGAAGCCGGGGGTGCCGCGGGCGATGGTCTTGACGTTGACGTCGGCGGCCAGCGGCACGTCCTTCATGTGCACGCGCAGGATCTTCTCGCGGCCCATGACGTCGGGGTTGGGCACCACGACCTGACGGTCGAAGCGGCCGGGACGCAGCAGGGCCGGGTCCAGCACGTCGGGCCGGTTGGTGGCGGCGATCAGGATGATGTTCTCGGACGCCTCGAAGCCGTCCATCTCGACCAGCAGCTGGTTCAGGGTCTGCTCGCGCTCGTCGTTGCCGCCGCCCAGGCCGGCGCCGCGGTGACGGCCGACGGCGTCGATCTCGTCGATGAAGATGATGCAGGGCGCGTTCTTCTTGGCCTGTTCGAACATGTCGCGCACGCGGCTGGCGCCGACGCCGACGAACATCTCGACGAAGTCGGAGCCGGAGATCGAGAAGAACGGCACGCCCGCCTCGCCGGCAACCGCGCGGGCCAGCAGGGTTTTACCCGTACCGGGAGGGCCCACCAGCAGGGCGCCCTTGGGAATCTTGCCGCCGAGGCGCTGGAACTTGCCGGGGTCCTTGAGGAAGTCGACGACCTCCTGCAGCTCCTCCTTGGCCTCGTCCACGCCGGCGACGTCGTCAAAGGTCTTGCGGCCCTTGTGCTCGGTCAGCAGCTTGGCCTTGGACTTGCCGAAGCCCATGGCCCCGCGCGCGCCGCCCTGCATCTGGCGCATGATCAGGATCCACAGGCCGATGATCAGGATGAACGGCAGCAGGCCGATCAGGGCGCTGACCCACAGCGACTGGCGGGTGGACTTGGTCTCCACCTGGGCTCCGGTCGCGGCGATGCTCTCCAGCAGGTCCACATTGGGCAGAGGCGTGGTGACGGTGTGAACGCTGTTGTTCTTCAGCACGACCTTGAGGGTTTCGCCGCGGGATTCGACGGCGGCGATGTTGTTGGCGTCTCGCGCCGTCCGCAGTTCCGAATAGCTCATCGCCTGCGGCCGCTCGGCCGCGGCCTTGCCGGAGGCCGGGGCGGCCAGGCCGCCGGGGCGGCTGACGGCGACGTAGACGGCCATCGCGCCCAGGATGATGACGCCCCAGATAGCCAGATTGCGAAGGTTCATTCTGTCTCGTTCCCCGGAGCGCCTGCGCTCCGCCACTGTTGTCCGGTCGAAAATAGGCGGTCCGGGGGCGCGGCGCCATGGAGGACGGCGCCCAGGTCCCTTTCATGCGTCATTCGGTCCAGCGCAAGGGCCAGTCTCTGTTCGACCAACGACCGCGCGCTCGCCGCCGCCCCTGCAAGAACCGGGGCGCCGCCGTCGTGCCGGATCAGGACAGGGAGGCCGCCCCGAACAGCGGGCGGCAGCGCCTTCAGCGCGGCGCGGTCGGCGTCGGAGAGGGCGGCCATCCGTCCCGCGGCCGGGACGACGGACCATCCGGACTCGCGGGTCTCGATCAGCCAGCGTCCGTCCCAGACCGCCGCGGCGCCGGGCGAAAGCGGCAGGACCCCCGGGTGGCGGCGCACGAACTCCCCCGCCTCCCGCGCCACCCGCACGCGGTCGTCCTGCGCCTCGAGCCGCGCCCCGCACAGGGAGGCGGTGAGATCCTCCCCCACGGCCAGCCGCGCCAGCAGCCCCGTCAGCCGCTCGCCCCGCGGTGTCCGTTCCCCGCCCCCGACGCAGACCAGCACGGCGGCGAGGGTTCCCGCGTCGATGGCGCGATCGATCTTGAACGATCCCTCGCCCGACGGGAGAGGGCTTGAGCGCACGAGCGCGCCAGCGCTCGTCCTCGCGCGACCCGAAGGGCAGCGCGGAGCCTGACAGGGTGAGGGTTCGCCGTCCGGGGGCGGCTTCGCCGCTTCTACCAGCCGACCCTCATCCGGCGCTGGCGCGCCACCTTCTCCCATCGGGAGAAGGAACCGTCTGGCCCGGCTCCGGGCGTACCGCAGATCCTCATTCGCCGGGTCGTCGATCCAGCCCGCCCCCCGAGCCGCCAGCCAGTCCCGCACCGCCGCCCGCCCCGCGCCCAGCATCGGCCGCAGCAGCATCAGCCCCCGCCCCTCCGGCCAGACCGGCGACGGCGCCCAGTCGCGCAGCCGGCCCAGCGTCGAGCCCCCGGCGCGCATCAGCTCGCCCTCGGCCACGTCATCGGCGGTGTGGGCGAACAGCACGACCCGCGCGCCCGCCTCCCGCGCGGCTTCGGCGATCAGGGCGTGGCGGGCCCGGCGCGCGGCGGCGGGCAGGCCGGATGTCGGTTTCGCCCCCTCCCAGGCCAGCCCACGCCACTCCGCCCGGACCGACCGGGCGGCGTCTTCGGCGAAGGCGGTCCAGCGCGGGCTGTCCGGGTGCAGCCGGTGATCGACGGTCAGGGCCAGCAGGCGTCGGCCGTTCGTCCGCGCCCAGTCGGCGGCGGCGTGCAGCAGGGCCACCGAGTCGCCGCCGCCCGACAGGGCCAGGGCGACGGGATGATCGACCTCGGTCTGGAGCCGGGCCGAAAGGCCGGCGCGGACCGCCGTCGTCCAGTCTTCGTCCGGCGTCGTCAGCCCGCCCGCCGGGGCGTCGCGGCCGGCGCGGCGACCGCAGGGCAGCCGATCCGCGTGCGGGTCTCCGCCGCGCGCGTCCGCACGGCCGCCGACGCCGCCTCGGCGTAGCGGCGGGCGAATTCGTTCAGGGCGGTGCAGGCCTGGGTCTTGCGGTCGGTGGCGTTCAGGGCGGCGGCCAGCTCAAGCGTCGTCGCCGGGGCCCAGGGCGCGGTCGGCCAGCCGCGCAGGGCGCTGGCGTAGGCCGAGACGGCACCCGCCTGATCGCCCGCCGAGACGCGCAGATCGCCCAGCCGGCTGGAGGCCTCCTGGGCCTGGGGCGTATCCGGCCAGGCGGCGATCACCGTCTGCAGGGCGCGGTCGCCGCGGGCGGGATCGGTTGCGGCCAAGCGGGCGGCGGCGCTCAGGTCCCGCGCCGCGTCGCCGGTGGAGGAGGTGGTGGGGATCGGCCCGTTCAGCTCGGCCTCGCGCGCGGCGGCGGCCTCCATGGCGCGCAGGCGGGCCTCGAGATCGCGCACGCGGGTCGACAGCGTGGTGTTGGCGCCGCCCGCCTCGTCCAGCGAGAAGGTCAGCCGCTCGAGGTCGCCGTTGACGCGCTGCACCGTCGCCTCGAGATCGGCCAGCCGCCGGTCCATGAGGCCGATGCGGCCCTGCAGGGCGATTACCTCGGGATCGGGCTCGACCAGCACCGGTTGGCCCGCCGCATTGCGCTGGGTGACGGCCCGCTCAAGCCGCCGGACGTTGCGGTCCAGCTGGTCCAGCCGGCGCTTGTCCCACTGGATCGCCTCCATCGGCGCGGTCTGGGCCACGACCACGGTCGTTCCGGTGATCGCCAGCACGCCCAGCAGGGTGGCGAGCGCGGGTTTCGTCAGGAAGGCGGGCAGCTTGGGCATGCGGTTTCGTCCCACCGATTTGCGGCGGCTGCAAGGCGTCAGCTGGTGAGGCCCAGCAGGATGATGGCGGTGAAGAACAGCCCCAGGGCGATGTTGGCGAACACCAGCAGGAACAGCGTCCGCCAGGCCGCCGAGAACCAGCCGAGGCTGTAGGCGCCCTTCAGCTGGGCGAACATGTGGACCGGGACGCCGAAGGTGATCAGCAGGCCGAACAGAAACCCGAACACGGACCACACCGGCGACAGCAGCACCGCGCCCATGAACAGGATGGACACCGCCGTCAGCGAGTAGAGGACGAAGACCCCATGATCGTAGAGGGTCGACCCGCGCCGCCACAGGAACAGCAGCGCCAGGAACGGGATCGACAGCGGGATCAGCAGGAAGCTGAACTTGTAGGTCGTCTGCTGCAGCTTGTAGAGCGCCAGATCGGGGTTCAGCAGCTTCTTCTTGAGGATCTTGTCCAGCCGCTTGTCGCCGGTGTTGACCTTCAGTTCGCCGCTGCGGGCGCGTTCGGCGATCTTCGCCGTCCAACCCCCGCCGGCCATGACCGTGGTTTCCCCCGAGGCCTTGGCCGCCTGCAGCCTTGTCACTTCGCCCTCGGCCTCGGCGACCTCGGCGCGCTCTCCGGCGTCGGTGTAGGTCTTGCCCTGCGCGTCGGCGGGCAGCGCCAGCCCGGCCGTCGCCGTCGCCAGCTCGGCCCGCGCTTCCGCCAGCTCGGCCTCGGCCGTCGCGATTCCCTGGTCGATGGAGACTGTCGTGGACCCCCCGCCGTCCCCGCCCATGAAGCTGAAGGCGAAGAACATCAGGAAGACCGTGAACAGGTACATCGCCAGGGGCGAGACGTAGCGCGTCCGGCGGCCCTGGACCCATTCGCGCGTCAGCCGGCCGGGGTTGAAGGCCAGCAGCGGCAGGGTGCGCCAGATGCGGGCGTCGAAATGCAGCACCCCGTGCAGCATCTCCTCGCCTAGATGCAGCAGCGAGCGGTGCACATGGGTCGGCTGGCCGCAGTTGGCGCAGAACCGGCCCGTGGTCGGCTGGCCGCAGTCGGTGCAGGCGCCGTGCGGCTCTCCGGCCTGACCGGTCGGCTTCTCGATGGCCCCGCCGACCAGCCCGGCCGTCGCGACTCCCCCGGCGGCGTCGATATCCATGTTCGTCCCCCAGACCCTCGACGCGATCTAGCGGTGGTCCGGAGCTTTGGTCAAAAGGAAAGGGGCGGCCCGTCGCCGGACCGCCCCTCCTCATGGATCATCAACCGCGGCTCAACGCGGGGCGCCGGAGACGATCGCGGTGTGGGCGTTGCGGTTGCGGGCGAAGGCTTCCTCGTCCGATCCCGCCGCGACCGGGCGCTCCTTGCCGAAGCTGATGGTGTCGATCCGTCCGGCCGAGACGCCGCGCTCGACCAGATAGGCGCGCACGGACTCGGCGCGGCGGGCGCCGAGGGCGAGGTTGTACTCGCGGGTCCCGCGTTCGTCGGCGTTGCCCTCGATCCGGACGGTCACGCTCGGATAGCGCTGCAGCCAGGCGACCTGGGCGTCGAGCCGCGGATAGGCCTCGGAGCGCACCTGATAGCTGTCGAGGTCGAAATAGATTCGGTCGCCGATGTTGACGACGAAGTCCTGCTCGGACCCCGGAACGGCCGTTCCGCCCAGGCTGCCGCCGGTGACGCCGCCTCCGGCGTTGTCGGTGTACTGGTCGTTGTTCGTCGCAGGCGGCAGGCTTTCGCCCGCGCCCGAATCCACGGGACGCCGCGGCGTACAGGCGGCGATCGCCGTCACCGCAAGGCCGACGGCGGTCAGGCGGACGAGGGTCGAGGGCTTCATCATCGGATGGTCTCCTGTTGAGGGCAGGGCCTCAAGCGTGGCTTTGGAAAGACTGGTACTGTCGCGCCGGCGGCTGCGCCAGCGGCGGTAACGCGGGATTGAGTGTGACGCCGGGCTTCGCCATCAGGTCTGGCAACCATCCGGCCCGCCGCCCAGCGCGGACGGCTGCTCGTCCAGCAACGGCGACCAGGCGGGGTCGGAGCCCCGTCCGGAGTAGCCGGCCTGCGACACCACCCGGCCCGACAGGTCGACGGTCCAGAGCCGCGTATCGCCGCCCGGCGACTGGCGCGCGAACATGATGTAGCGGCCGTTGGGGGCCCACGACGGCCCCTCCTCGAAATAGCTGGTCGACAGGATGCGCTCGCCCGAGCCGTCAGGGCGCATCACGCCGGTGGAAAACCGCCCGCCGGCCTGTTTGGTGAAGGCGATCAAGTCGCCCCGCGGGCTCCAGTTCGGGGCCGTGTACAGGCCGCCGCCGCGCGAGACGGCGCGCTGGGACGAGCCGTCGGCGTTCATCACATACAGGCGGGCGCTGCCGGACCGGTCGGAGGTGAAGACGATCTGGCGGTTATCGGGGCTGAACGACGGCGAGGTGTCGATGCCGGGGTCGCTGGTCAGGCGGCGCACCTGACGATTGGCCAGGTCCATCACATAGACGTCGGTGTTGCCGCCGCGGATGATGGAGAAGGCGACTCTCGACCCGTCGTTCGAGAACCGGGGCGCCAGCACCTGGCCGTCGAACTCGCCGAGGCTCTCCCGCCGGCCCGTGGACAGGTTTTGCAGGTAGATGCGGCTGTAGTCCCTGCCCAGCGCCACATAGGTGATCTCGTTGGGGTCGCTCATCGAGAAGCGCGGCGACATGATGATCTCATCGCCTTGGGTCAGATATTCCGGATTGTAGCCGTCCTGGTCCGAGATGGTCAGGCGCGACACCCGGTTCAGCTGCGTCCCGCTTTCGGACACGAACACCACCCGGCTGTCGAACAGGCCCGTCTCGCCGGTCATGCGCTGGTAGATCAGGTCGGCGATCTTGTGCCCGATCCGGCGCCACTGCTCGCGGGTGGCGGTGAACTGGTACGAAGCCAGCTGGCACTGGCGGTAGGGGTCGTAGAGGCGAAAGCCGAAGTCGCTGCGCCCGTCGGGCCGGGGCGTCACCGCCCCGTACAGCACCGCCTGCGCGCCGATCGAGGTCCACTGCGGAAAGTTCGGCGCGTTCGCCAGCGTCAGCCCGGTCTCGACGAAGCTGGCCGGGCTCATCGGCTCGAAATAGCCGGTGCGCCTCAGGTCGGCGCGAATCACCCCGCTGAGGTCGCTCCCGTTCTCGCCGGTGAAGTCGACCACGGCGATCTGGTAGGGCCGCAGCACGCCCTGATCGATCTCGACCTCGACCGGCTGGTTCTGCGGCGGCGTCTGGGCCGATACGGAGGTCGCCGCCATCGCCATGAGGGCTGCGCTCGCCAGAAGCCGGTTCAGTCGCATGGGGTACTCCGCAGTCTTGGTCGTGGGGCTGACCCCGTTATCGCCAGAGGCCCGCCCAAAGGCCAGCATGGCCGTGAATGGGGCGACTTTCAGGCCCGGCAACGCTTGATCAGCGATTTTGACAGGCCCGTTCCGTATTGAAGGTCGGACGGGCGCTGACGCCCGGGAAACCCTCGGGCACATCGAACGGCGCGCTCTGTCTCAGGGCGCGAATGGCTCCGTCGGCGGCGGCTCGCCACACCGGGTCGCCGCGCGCGCCGATCAGGGTCGGGCCGGAAGTGATGCGGCCGTTCCGGTCGATGGTGACGTCCATCTGGATGCGCAGGTCGCGCGCGCCCGGAATATCGCAGGGCAGAACCCAGTTCGGATAGACCTGGTTGAAGATCGCCGTCAGTTGCGGCCCGGTCGCCTGGGGCGCCGAGCCCTGCCCCTGCTGCCCCGTCGCGGGGCGCGTGCCAGGTCGGGTGGCGGGGCGCGGCGGACCCGCCAGTTTGTCCAGGTCCAGCGTGTCTTCGCGGGGCTGGGCCGGGGCCGGGCGCGGCGGGGTCGGCTGGGCGCGCGGCGGCGTCGCCCGCGGCGGAGCGGGGCGCGGCGGCGTGGGCCGGGGACGCGGCGGCGTCGGCGCCTTCTTCACCGGCGTCGGCGCAGGCGTCGGCGGAGGCGGCGGGGTCGGCCGCGGCTGGGGCGGGACGGGCGGCGCCGGCTCGGGCTCGGGCGGGGGGGCGGCCGGCGCGGTCGCCGCATCCTCCGTCACCAATTCATCGCTGGGATTATCGGGCGCCGCGGCCTCGATCACGGTGGTCGAGACGATCGACACAGGCACGGCGCTGACGACGGGACGCGGCTCGGCGCGCGGCGCGTACAGGCCCGCCGCGATGACCGCGACGATCGCCCCCGCGTGCAGCATGACCGAACCGATCAGGGCCGAGCCGGGCCGTTCCAAGGATCAGCCCTCCCCGCCTGCCGACGCCGCCCCGGACGCCGCCCCGGACGCCGCCGAGGTATCCGTGATCAGGTTCAGCTTGGTGAAGCCTTCGGTCGACAGCCGCGCCATCACCCGCGCTACGGCCTGATAGGGAGCCCGGCCGTCGGCGCGGACGAAGATGGGCTTCTCGCGCGCGTCCGCGCCGCCTTCCTGCGCCACCTGCAGCACAAGCCGGTCCCACGCCACCTCGCTGTCGCCGATGTAGATGCCGCCGTCGCGGTCGATGGAGACGACAACCGGCTCCTGATCGGCCTCGACGGCCCGCGCCTCGGTCTTGGGCAGCTCGACCTCGACCCCGGTCGTCAGCAGGGGCGCCGAGACCATGAAGATGATCAGCAGCACCAGCATGACGTCGACCAGCGGCGTCACGTTGATCTCGCTCAGCGGCCGTTTGCGCGGCCGTCTGCGCCCCCGAACGTGTCCGCCGCCTCCCCCGCCCGCCAGAGCCATGGGTCAGTACTCCCGGCGGCTGCGCTCGGCCGCGGGGGCCGGGGCGGGGGCGGAGGCCGACGCGCCGAGCCGCCGCGCCACCGCGGCCTGAAGGTCGTCGGCGAAGCTTTCCAGCCGTCCGGTGAACTTGCCCGCGTCGATCGAGAACTTGTTGTAGGCGATGTAGGCGGGGATCGCCGCCGCCAGGCCCAGGGCGGTGGCGAACAGGGCTTCCGAGATCGCCGGGGCGACCGTCGCCAGATTGGTGTTGCCGGACGAGGCGATGGCTCCGAAGGCGTTCATGATCCCCCAGACGGTGCCGAACAGTCCGATGAAGGGCGACGAGGTGGCGACCACCGACAGCACCCCGAGACCGTTCTCGATCCGCTGGCCCTCGCGCGCGATCAGGCTGTCCAGCCCCCGGTCGATCCGCGACATCAGCAGGTTGGACTGGTTCTCCGTCAGCGGGCCCCGGGTCCGCGCCTCGCGCCAGTCCGCCAGGGCGATGACCAGCATGCGCGGCAGCGGATGCACGGGGTTTGGCCCGGCCTGCGACGCGATCTCCTCCAGCGATCGGCCCGAGCCCACCGCCGTCTCGAACGCGTCCGCCTCGCGGTTCAGCGACGAGAACCGCACCGCCTTGTCGATGATCACCGCCCAAGACCAGAGCGATGCGATGACCAGACCGATCATGATCGCCTGAACGACGACGTCCGCTTCCATGAACATGTGCAGCGGGTTCAGCATCCCGGCGTCGGCGGCGGTGGTCATTCAGGAATCCTTGCGTCTCGCCGCCCTTGTGCACCGGACGGTCGTGGCCGTTGTGTGGCGATTCAGCCCCGTCCGGCGAGGTGTAGCGGCGCCGTGGCTTCGGTGCACATGACACCTTCGCAATGTGGCCTCAGGCCGCGGACTCCAGCCACGGGCCGACCTTCTCGACCAGCGCCTTCGTCGGCCGCCGCGGCCGCCCGTCCATGTGGATGCAGACCACCTCGACCTCGGCCCGGCACAGCACCTCGTCGCCGCGCACGATCGCCTGCGAAATCATCAGCCGCGGCCCCTTCACCGCCTCGTAGCGCGTGCGCACCACCAGCGCGTCGTCGATCCGCGCCGGCTTCAGGAAGGCCAGTTCCATCTTCGTCACCACGAAGGCGGTCGGCTGGTCGCCGTCCAGCAGCTCCGCGTGGCCGATTCCCATCAGCCGCAGGCAATCCGACCGCCCGCGCTCGAAATAGCGGACGTAGTTGGCGTGATAGACCAGACCGGTGAAGTCGGTGTCCTCGTAATAGACGCGCACCGGCAGGCGGTGCTCGCGTCCCTCGAACCGGCCGGCCGTGGGCGTGTCGGCGGCGCTCATCGAGCCGCCCCGCCGATCAGCGGCCGCTCCGGGAACGCCGGGCAGTCGGTCGCGATCATGGCGCGGAACTCGCGGCTGAGCGGATCGTCGCTCAGCAGCATCCGGTTCGGCCGCGAGATGAAGCCGACCGCCACCCCGCCCCGGCTCGCGGCGAGATAGCCGCAGGCCACCCGGCCCCGGCCCGGCTCGATCAGCCGGACCTCCGCGCGCGGCCCGAGCTGTTCCCGCGCCTGGCGGAGCACGCGGCGCCCCACCGGCTCCTGGGTGAACCCCGGCCCCGCGCCCTGCGTGGTCGCCCAGAGCGCCAGCACGCCCAGCAGCAACACCGCAATCCCGAGGATGGCGATCAGCCGGTCAGTCTGACGGCGCTGTCTCATTCCGTGATGATGCCGGGGTTCGCCGGGGTCGGGAAGGGCTTCGCGGCGCGCTTGACGCGGTTCGCCCCTAGCGGACGCCCTGCGCCTCCTGGAACGCCTGCTGCACCATGGCGGCGGTCAGGAAATAGTTGCTCCAGCCCCATTGGCTCGCTGCGTCGCCCGCGACCAGCGCGGTCTCGAACCGCTCGAGGTTCAGCGCCTCGAGAAACTGCGCCTCGGTGTGGCCGGCCGCGACGGAGGCTTCCGCCTGCGCCATCAGGGAGCCGTACATCTCGCTGAGCAGCGTCAGGCTCCGGGTGTCGTACTGAACCTCGCCGTGGCCCGGGACGATCGCCGCCGGGGCCATGGCCGCAAATTCGGCGTAGCGCCGCATCAGCTCGTACTTGAAATCGTTGGCCCCGAACGGCACGGGCAGGGTCAGGATGTCGCCGGTGATCAACACCCTCTCGCCGGGCAGATAGACGACCGTGTCGCCGTCCGTATGCCCCCGGACGCCCATCAGCCGGATCTCCTTGCCGCCGAGACGCAGCGTCATCGCCTCGCTGAACACAACATCCGGCGAAACATACCGGACGCCTGCATCCAGGGCGGCGGCGCGGAAGACGACGCCTTCCGCATAGGCGTCCCTGGCGCGCTGCAGCGCATAGCCCGTCAGCGCGACGCCGGCCGGATTAACGCCTGTCTCGGCGAGGACCCGCTGCCGCTCGGCCGTCGCAGCCTGTTCTTCGGCCCGGTAGAAGCCCGCCACCTGCACGGGCAGGCGCCGGTCCGCCGTCGCCGCGCCCTCGGCCTGCATGATGACGACCGCCTCGGGGAAGGCGTCCTTGTAGACATGGAGCCCACGGATGTGATCGGGGTGCCAGTGCGTGATCAGGACATAGCGCACCGGCTTGTCCGTCAGACGCCGGATCTGCTCCAGATGCATGCGGGACAGGCGGCTGTCCGGCGCATCGACCACCACCACGCCCTCGTCCGTCAGGATGACGGTGACGTTGCCGCCCTCGTAGACGTGGAAGACGTTGTCGTAGACGAAGGCGTAGACGTCCTCCGTGACGCGGATCAGCCGGGAGCGCTCGGTGACCTGTTCGACGGCGAGCGGACCCGCGGGGCGGGTCGTCGACTGGGCGGCTCCGGAGCCCGCGCTCCCGAGCAGAATCAGCGCGATGGCCGCGACGCCCCTTCGCCAGCCTGACCCAGACATGTCCGCCCCCGTCCGCCCGAAACAAGTCATACGCGAGCGGGTTGGCGGACACAACTCGGTCCGCCTGCGGCTAGCCGCCGAACAGATCCCCCGCCTGCGGCGTCTTCGGCGGCTCCGTCAGCCCCAGATGGGCGTAGGCCTTGGCGCAGGCCATGCGCCCGCGCGGGGTGCGCTGGATGAAGCCCTGCTGCAGCAGATAGGGCTCGATCACGTCCTCGACCGCGTCGCGCGCCTCGGCGATCGCCGCCGCCAGGGTGTCCATCCCGACGGGCCCGCCGCCGTAGTTCTCGATCAGGGCCTTGAGGAAGCGGCGGTCGTTGGCGTCCAGCCCGGCCTCGTCGACCTCCAGCCGCGCCAGCGCCCGCGCCGCCGCCCGTTTGTCGATCACCGGCGATCCCTCGGCCTCGGCGAAGTCCCGCACCCGGCGCAGCAGACGCCCGGCCACGCGGGGCGTGCCGCGCGCGCGGCTGGCGATCTCGCGCGCGCCTTCGTCGTCCACGGCCACGCCCATCTTGCGCGCCGCCCCGGTGATGACCCGGACCAGCTCCTCGGGCGTGTAGAACTCGAGCCGCAGCGGAATGCCGAAGCGGTCGCGCAACGGCGTCGCCAGCAGCCCCGCCCGCGTCGTCGCCCCGACGAGCGTGAACGGCGCCAGATCGATCCGCACCGACCGCGCCGACGGCCCCTCGCCGATGATCAGGTCCAGCACATGGTCCTCCATGGCCGGATACAGGATCTCCTCGACCGTCGGCGCGAGCCGGTGGATCTCGTCGATGAACAGGACGTCGCGCGGCTCCAGATTGGTCAGGATCGCCGCGAGATCGCCCGCCTTGGCCAGGATCGGCCCCGAGGTGGCGCGGAAGCCGACGCCCAGCTCGCGCGCCACGATCTGCGCCAGCGTGGTCTTGCCCAGCCCCGGCGGCCCGAACAGCAGCACATGGTCCAGCGCCTCGGCCCGGCCCCGGGCGGCGTCGATGAAGACCTTCAGATTGCCTTTGGCCTGCTCCTGCCCGACGAACTCGGAGAGCGTCTGCGGCCGCAGGGCGCGGTCGTAGGTTTCGCCGGGGGCTGCGGCGGGGTCCACCAGCCTCTCTTCAGTCATCCCTACACCCGCTCATCCCGGCGAAAGCCGGGACCCAGTTCTGTCCAGCGTGACGCCGGCGTTTCAGGACGACCGTTTGGCGGACGACACCCGCGAGTTCATCACCCAAAGCACTGGGTCCCGGCTTTCGCCGGGATGAGCGGAGAGAGGGAGTCACCGCCCCAGCTCCTGAAGGGCGCCGCGGATGACCGCCGACAGCTCCGCCTCCTCGCCCAGCCGGATCAGCGCCTGGTCGACCGCGCGGCGGGCGTTGACCTCGGCCACGCCCAGCCCCAGCAGCGCCGAGACCGCCTCGCCCGCGACGCTCGGAACCGGCGGGGCGACCACCGCTGCGCCGCCCATCGCGCCCGGCGCAAAGCTGACCTCGCCCAGCGGCTTGCCCTTCAGCTCGGTGACGATGCGCAGCGCCAGCTTGGGCCCGACGCCGTTGGCCCGCGCCACCGCCGCCTTGTCCTCGCGCGCCACGGCCCCCGCCAGATCGCCCGGCGGCAGCACGTCGAGCACGCTCAGCGCCGCCTTCGGCCCTACGCCTTGAATGCCGGTCAGGGTGGTGAAGGCCCGGCGCTCGTCGCGGCTGAGGAAGCCGTACAGCCGCGGCCCGTTCTCGGCCGACCAGCTGCTCTCGATGTGCAGCGTCGCCTCGTCGCCGGGCGCCGGCAACCGCTGCAGCGTGCGCGCCCCGCAGGCCACGACATAGCCGACCCCGGCGCAGTCGATCAGGCAGTGGTCCGCCTCGACCTCGGCCAGCACGCCTCGCAGCCGGCCGATCATGACGCAATCCTCCCCCGCTGGGGGAGGGGGACCGCGAAGCGGTGGAGGGGGCCGGCCCCGGACGTCGCGATCTGCCGTTGCCCCCCTCCACCATGCTTCGCATGGTCCCCCTCCCCCTTCGGGGTAGGAATGAGCAGCGCCCGCTTCCTCAGCTGCGCATGGGTGACCGCCACCGCCAGGGCGTCCGCGGCATCCGCCTTCACATCCCCCGCCGAAGGCAGCAGCCGCTTCACCATGAAGGCGATCTGGCTCTTGTCGGCATGGCCCGCGCCGACCACCGCCTTCTTGATCAGATTGGGCGAGTATTCCGCGACCGACAGGCCGCATTTCGCGGGGGCCAGCATGACGGCTGCGCGGGCGTGGCCCAGCTTCAGCGTCGAAGCTGGATTCATGTTGACGAACACCTCCTCGACCGCCGCCTCGTCGCAACCGTGGGCGGCGCAGACCTCCGACAGCGACTCGAACAGATGCAGCAGCCGCTCGCTGAACGGAGCAGCCTCGGGCGGCGTCACCACCCCGTGCGCCACCCAGCGCAGGCGCGAGCCCTCGGCGACCAGAACGCCCCAGCCGGTGCGCCGCAGGCCGGGGTCAAGTCCCAGAATTCGAGTCGGTCCGTTCGTCATTCGTTCCAGTCATGCCCCAAAGAGGGTTAGCGGACAATGACTGGCGGCGCCGGCCGGCCTATTCGGTCGTCGCGCCGTCGAAATGTTCTTCCGAAGCGGTCGCTTCCGCCTTGTCGGCGTGCACCACCCGGTCCCGGTGCTCGGGCGGGCCATAGAGGGTGTACAGGGCGAGCGGGCCGTCGCCGGTGTTGATCACGTTGTGCCGGGCGCCGGCGGGCACGATGACGGCGTCGTCGTCCTTGATCGGGGTGCGCTGACCGTCGATCAGGACCTCGCCCGAGCCGCTTTCGATGCGGAAGAACTGGTCGTGGTCCTCATGGACCTCGGCGCCGATCTCCTCGCCCGGCTGCAGGGTCATGAGCACCAGCTGCAGGTGTTTGCCCGTGTAGAGAACGCGTCTGAAATCGGTGTTCTGAACGGTGAGTTCTTCGATATTGGCGACGAAGCCTTGCATGGCGGGTGTCCTTGCTGCGGTCGGGGAACGCCCGGAGATCGCGTGAGGGAGGCGGCGGGTCAAGCTACAGGAGATCACTCGTCCCGCGGCAGCACGGAAAATCCGGACAGGCCGTCGTGGCCGCACAGCTGGGCGACGAGGGCGTCGATATCCATCGGCATCGGCCCCTTCACCTTCAGCAGGTGCTCGTGAATCTCGCAGTCGGGGCTCATCACGTGGCCGATCCGCACGGCTTTCAGGCCCTTGCTCCGAAGCAGGTCGCGCAACATCCCCTCTGACGGCGCCGCCCCGCGCTTCCAGCGCAGGCTGACGTCCATGACCCCGATGTGCGGCAGGCGCGCGTCCAGCAATCGCAGCATCGCCAGCACCAGAAGCGTGGCGCCTGAGCCGATCAGGGCCAGGTCCAGCATGCCGACGCCGAACAGCACCCCGATGGCCGAGGTGACCCACAACGACGCCGCCGTGGTCAGGCCGTGGACCGAAAACCCCTCGCGGAAGATCACCCCGGCGCACAGGAAGCCGATCCCGGTCAGCAGGCCGTGCGACATCCGGGTCGGATCGATCACCACCGTCTGGCCGGGCAGGGCGTCGAACGCCCAGGTCGCCTGATGCATCGCCGCCAGCATCAGCAGGCAGGAGGTCAGGCAGACCAGGATATGGGTCCGGAACCCCGCGGGGTGGCCGTGATAGGTGCGCTCGGCGCCGATCAGCCCGCCCGCCGCCATCGCCGCCGCGATCGGCCACACAAGGTCCCAGTTCACCAACAAATTCGCTCCGCTGACTGACGAATCCTGAACCTGGGCCAACCGGCCCCGGCGTTCAAGCGCCCCGATCAGTCGTCGCGGGGATCTAGCGAATAGCCGGTCACGCCTTCGATCGTCTGTAACCGGGCCGACAGAGCCCTCACGGCCGGCTCGCCCTGCAGCGCCAGCCGGAAACGCCGCCGCACTGCGGCGCCGCCGTCGATCAGCTCGATCCTGCCCCCGCGCCGCGTGCCGTCGATCTCGCCCAGCGCAGCGTCGATCCGTTCTTCGGCGTCGGGATCCCCCCGCCGCCAGACGATGTCGGCGTCGACGATCGTGATCTGCGGCATCCGCTTGCTGACCAGCCGCAGGGCCACGAGGACCGCCGCGGTCAGAACCGTCCCCACCGCGCCGAGGGTATAGAGGCCCACGCCGAACAGCACCCCCAGCGCCGAGGTGATCCACAGCGACGCCGCCGTCGTCAGCCCGTGGACGGAGAAGCCCTGGCGGAAGATCACGCCCGCACACAGGAAGCCAATGCCAGTCAGGACGCCGTGGGCCATCCGCGTGGGATCGCTGACGATCTCGCTCCCGCCGATGGGCACGAACCGCCACGCGCCCTGCGACACGGCGGCCTCCATCAGCAGGCAGGAAGCCAGACAGACGAGGATGTGCGTTCGGAAGCCGGCCGCGCGGCCGCGCCACTCCCGCTCGAACCCGATCACGCCTCCCGCGATGATCGAGGCGAGGAGGGGCAGGGTGAAGCCGGGCAGATCGTTCATGTCCATGGCGACGGCAACGGTCAGGGACGAGGCCGCGTTCCGCGCCGGGATGTCGGCACGGGACGAAGGGCGGCGGTTTCCACTCATCCCGGCGGCTGGCTCGCCGACGGGCTCCGCAGCTCCGCCCGACCCGGATCAGCCCGCGTATTTCGCCAGGTCTTCGTCCGAGATGTCTTCGTTCGAATAGACGTTCTGCACGTCGTCCTCGGCGTCCAGGGCGTCGAGCAGCTTCATCAGCGTGCCGACGGCCTCGCCGGTGACCGGAACCTCGGTCTGGGGGCGCCAGACCAGCGCCGTCGATTTGGCGTCGCCGAGGATTTTCGACAGCGCCTCGGCGACCTCGTTCAGGTCCTCGAAGGTGGTCCAGATGGTGTGGCCCGGGGCGTCCTCGTAGATGTCCGGCTTGACCAGATCGCTCTCGACATCCTGGGCGCCCGCCTCGATCGCGGCTTCCATGACCGCGTCCTCGCTGCCCGCCTCGGCCGGATAGATGATCCGCCCGACCCGGTTCCACATGAAGGCCACCGAGTTCATCTCGCCCAGCTGGCCGCCGTTCTTGGTGAAGCAGGAGCGGATGTTGGAGTTGGCGCGGTTGCGGTTGTCGGTCAGGGCCTCGACGATGATGCCGACGCCGCCGGGCCCCCGGCCCTCGTAGCGGACCTCTTCCATCGTATCCACGTCGCCGCCGGCGGCCTTGTTGATGGCCCGCTGGATCACGTCGCGCGGCAGGCTTTCGGCCTTGGCGTTGTTCACCGCCAGACGCAGGCGCGGGTTCATGGCCGGATCGGGCATGCCGAGCTTGGCGGCGACGGTGATGTCGCGCGACAGTTTCGAGAACAGCTTGGAGCGCTGCGCATCGGCGCGGCCCTTGCGGTGCATGATGTTCTTGAACTTGGAATGGCCGGCCATGAGGGTCTCTTCTAGGGCGCTAACGCTCGCGACGCGGTCGCTCGCTGCTTGAGCGCCCGCGCCGCTGGAGAGCCGGGCATCTAGCCCAAGCCGCGTTCGCTGTCACGGTCGGGCGCGGCCGTCGGACGCAGGAACCGCCGCGCTTGCGGGGCATTTCCGAACCGACCTTCACCGGAGCCCGCCATGACCGCCGAAGACACGCTTTACCACGTCGAGGGCTACACCGACGACGACCTCAACGACGCCGACATCGTCGAATGGTACGAGGCGCGACAGGTCACCGTCTCCACCCCGGTCGCCGTCGGCGCGGTCATTGGGGCGTTCACGCTGGGCGTGCTGACAGCGGTCGGCGCGCTGGTGCTGATGGGGCAGCTGGAGGACTAGGGGGGCAGACGCAAGCATTCTCCCTCCCTCTCCGAGGGAGGTGGTCGCGTAGCGACCGGGTGGGAGGGGCTCGGCGACGAGAGCGCTGGCGGATGCCGTGCCGAGCCCTCCCCGCCCCGTCGTCGCCTTCGCGACGACGACCCTCCCCCGGAGGGGGGAGGGAGAGGCAGTAGTGCCCCTGCCTCCCCTACGTCTTCAAACTTTCCAGAAACCCTCGCATCCGGTCGTCCACCGACACCGGCCGCTTGGTCTCCCGATCGACATAGACGTGGACGAAATAGCCGACCGCGGCCGCCTCCTCTTCGTTGTTGCGGAACAGGCCGATCTCGTAGCGGACGGACGAGGTGCCGACGTGGGCGACGCGGACGCCGGCCTGGATCTCGTCGGGGAAGGCCGTGGGCGAGAAGTAGCGGCAGCCGGTCTCGACCACGAGGCCGATGGTCGTGCCCTGATGGATGTCGAGCACGCCGTTGACGACCAGCAGCCGGTTCACCGCCGTGTCGAACCACGAATAATAGACGACGTTGTTCACGTGACCGTAGACGTCGTTGTCCATCCACCGCGTCGAGATCGCCTGAAACCGGCGATAGTCCTTGCGCTTCGTCCGCTCGATCGTGCCCGTCATGAAGTCTCCCCTCTTGGTGCGCTTTCGCTCGGCGCGCGGCGCCTCGCTGCTTGAGCGCGTCTGGCGCGCGCTTGATCGGTAAGCCTTGGGCTTGGCGAACGCGGCGTCAAGCGCCTAGCGTCACGGCATGCAGACCATCGCCGCCGTCCTGAGGATCACCGGCGCGGCCCGTCCCTATGCGGACAGCCGCCCGCTCTCGATCGAGACCGTGACCCTCGCCGATCCGGGCCCGGGCGAGGTGCTTGTGGCGATCAAGGCTGCGGGCCTGTGTCACTCGGACCTCAGCGTCATCAACGGCGACCGGCCGCGCCCGCTGCCGATGGCGCTGGGCCACGAGGCGGCCGGGGTGGTCGAGGCGCTCGGCGCCGGCGTCACCGACCTGCGGATCGGCGACCATGTCGTCATGGTCTTCATGCCGTCGTGCGGCCACTGCGATCCCTGCGCCGGCGGCCGCCCGGCCCTGTGCGAGCCCGGCGCGGCGGCCAACGGCAAGGGCGAGCTGCTGGGGGGCGGACGGCGGCTCAGCGGCGACGGCGGGGCTCTGAACCACCACCTCGGCTGCTCGGCCTTCGCCGCCCATGCGGTGGTCTCGCGCCGCTCGCTGGTGAAAATCGACACGGACCTGCCGTCCGAGCACGCGGCCCTGTTCGGCTGCGCGGTCCTGACCGGCGTCGGGGCGGTCGTGAACACGGCGCGGGTTCAGGCAGGCCAAGGCGTCGCGGTCGTCGGCTTGGGCGGCGTCGGCCTGTCGTCAGTGCTGGGCGCGCTGGCCGCGGGAGCCTCGCCGGTGGTGGCGGTGGACCTGTCGCCGGAGAAGCTGGCGCTGGCGCGCAGCCTCGGCCCGGTGCTGACCGTGAACGCCTCCGACCCCGACGCGGTCGAGCAGGTCCGCGCCCTGACCGGCGGCGGGGCCGAGTTCGTGTTCGAGATGGCCGGGTCCGTGCGCGCCCTCGAGGCCGCCTGGAAGATGACCCGCCGCGGCGGGACCACCGTCACCGCCGGCCTGCCGCCGCCCGAGGCCGCGCTGGCCGTCAACGTCGTCTCGCTGGTGGCCGAGGAGCGGACGCTGAAGGGCTCCTACATCGGGACGTGCGTACCCAGCCGCGACGTGCCGCGCTACGTCGCCCTGTTCCGCGAGGGACGGCTGCCGGTCGACCGGCTGCTGACCGGCGTGATCGCCCTGGACGACATCAACGAAGCCTTCGACCGGCTGGCGGACGGTCACGCCGTGCGGACCGTGGTCAGGTTCTAGGCCCCTCTGACCAGAACCCCGTCGACCGGCTGCACCACCCCGTTCGAGGCGACTGTCTCCTGACCCGCCAGACGCCCGCGCGCCCCGCCCTCGCCGGCCACGACGATGGCGTCGCCCTCGCGCGAGAAGGTCAGCAGGGTGTTGGCCATGGTCCGCATCTCGACCGTGCCCGAGCCGTTGCGGCCGATGGCGGCCTCGATGTCGGCCCGCGTCAGGGCGCCGGGCACGATGTGCGCCCGCAGCAGCGCCGCCGCCTGCGCCTTCATCGCTTCCGTGCCCAGATCGGCCCCGCCGGCGGCGGTGAAGGCGGCGTCGTTCGGCGCGAACACCGTATAGGGGCCCGTCCCCTCCAGCACCGTGTTCAGCCCGGCGTTGGCCAGCACCCGCTCCAGCGCGCCCAGCTGCCCGTCATCCGCCACCGAGGCCGCCAGTGTCCGGCCGGACGGCGCCGCCGCCTCCCCGGGCGCCGCCCCCGCCTTCTCCTCCTCGCCGCCGCCGCACGCGGCCAGACCCAGCACCGCCGCCGCCGCGGCCCATCGCATCGAAGCTCTCATCGTCGTCGTCCTGTTCGTTGTCGCGCCGGGTCTGTCGGGATCAGGTGAGCAGCTGGATCACGGTCTGGATCAGCTGGGTCTTCGGATCCACCTGGTACACATAGCCGTCGTTGTAGCGGTACTGGCTTGTCGCGCTGTCGGCGTACTGGTCCCGGTACTGATACGGCACGTTGTAGATGTCGTACCCCGCCGGCATCTGCTGTCCGACGTTGAACTGTTGCCCCGTCAGCAGCGCCGCGATCTGGCTGATGGTGTTGGTCTGCGGATCGACCCCGTACAGGGCTCCGTCGGCGTAGCGGTAGTCGTACCGGTCGTTCAGCCCGTAATACTGGCTGTAATAGTCCGGCGTCTGCTGCCACTGGTACTGCTGCGGCCACACGGCTCCGGGCGCCAGCGCCCCGCCCAGCACCGGCAGCCAGCCCAGCGGCGAGCCCTGCGGGCTCAGCTGGTACAGATAGCCGTTCTCGTAGCGGACATTCGAGCGGTCCCGCTGTCCGCCCAGACCCCAGAGCCAGTTATAGCGGTCAGCGTTCGCCGCGCGCGCCAGCTGCCGTTCCTGTCCCGGCGGCAGGCAGCCGTTGTTCTTCTTCGCCAGCCCCGGAGGGCAGCCGGCGATCAGGCCGCGGTCGTCGTCGCGGCGGAACACCGTGACGGAACGGCCGTCGTTCGAGACGCGCACGTCGCCCCGCTCCAGCCGCCGCACGTCGGCGACCTCGCGCCGGTCGTCATTGCCCCGATTGTCGTTGCCCCGGCCGCGGCCGCGGTCGTCGTCCTGACGGATGATGGAGCGGACCTCCGTGCGAACCTCGCGGTCAGCGTCGCCGCCCCGGCCGCGCCCGTTGCCGTTGCCGTTCCCGCCACGGTCGTCCCCGCCGCCGCCGCGGTTCTCATTGCCGCCGCCGCGCTCCTGACCGCCGCCGCCGCCGTTGCCGCGCGCAGCCTCGCTCTTGCCGCCGCCCTTGCCGTTTCCGCCGCCATTGCCGTTCTGGGCCAGAGCCGTGGAAGGAACCGCGAGCGCCAGCATCAGGGCGCTGGTGATGGGAATGATGTGTTTCATGGGTCTGCCTCTATGTCCGGTGCACAACGTCCGGCGCCGGACCGATGTTCCCCCGCCGCCCCGGCCCTGCTACCCCGGGCGCATGAGCACCCCCGAGAGCGCCCCTGGCCCCCTGCGCCGCCTGATCGACCTGCCCGGCGTCGACGAGCTTGAGCTGAAGGCGCTGATGAAGCCGCGCCTCGCCGACCCCGACCTGCGCCACGAACACCCCGAGGTTGACGACGTCGCCCGCGCCGCCTTCGGCCTGTCGCTGGACGAGGCCGACGCCGTCCCCCTCCCCGCCGGCTGGCCCGACCATCTGAGGGACATGCACCGCCAGTCCCCCGCCGATCTGGCCGAGGCCTTCGAGGCCGAGGGCTGGGACGTCACCGACAAGCGCCGCAAGCCCCTGCGCCTCCTCCCCCTGTTCGCCCTCCCCTTGGCGCTGGCCGCCCGCGGCGTCGCCGGCCAGCTGCCGTTCGCGGCCGAGCCGGATCATGTGGAGGGCGACTGGGGCGCGCGGATGAAGGCCGAGGCGGGGCGGTTCAGGAAAAGGTAGGAGCGGACGGCGCTACGCGACGGGGGCTCACCCGCTCTAGTCAAGGAGCACGTCGCGGCCGAGGGGCGTCAGCCGGAGGGGGCGTCACTGGATTCCCTCGCCGCTTCCCGCCTACGATCAAGCTCGGGGGGCGCTGTGGCTGACGAGTCCAAGATCGGAACCGACTGGCAAGATGAGGAACTCGACGCCATCGTCGCCGACTACTTCGCCATGCTCGCCGCTGAACAGGCCGGTGACGCCTACGTCAAAGCGCATCACGCGAAGGCCTTGATGCAGCGGACCGGGAGAACCCATCGGTCTGTCGAGTTCAAGCATATGAACCTCTCGGCGGTCTTGTCTGAACTCGGCATCCCGACCATTCGCGGCTATAAGGCCAAGGCCAATTATCAGGGCGCGATCTTCGGCGCGGTCGATCGCTTCCTCTCAGATCATCCCGAGGCGTGGACGATCGGCGATCCAATATTTCTCGCGAACGAACAGAGCTGGGCCGCGCGTCGACACGATCGTGGAGGTGGCTCGCACTCCGGCGCCGGTCTGGCGGAGCACGGACCACCATTCTCCTCCCCCTTCATGGGGGAGGGGGACCGCGAAGCGGTGGAGGGGACCAACCTCAAGCTCAGGTCCATCGAGCTGACCGACGCACCAGTGCTCGGCGACGTCCAGCCACGGCCCGAAGGGCTCAAGCGCCTTGTCCGAAAGTTCGACCCGGCGGCGCGCGACGCGCGCAATCGCGCGCTCGGCCGTGTCGGCGAGCAGCACATTTACGATCACGAGATCACGCGCCTGATTGACGCGGACCGGATCGACCTGGCCAAACGCGTCGAATGGACCAGCGAGGAGCGCGGCGACGGCGCTGGGTACGATATCCGGTCCTTCGACCCGGCGTCGGGCCATGAGCGCTTTATCGAGGTCAAGACGACGCGCGGCGGCGCCAGAACCGACTTCTTCCTCAGCCGCAACGAACGCACTTTCAGCGACGAAGAGCCAGAGAGGTTCAGGCTCTACCGGCTCTACGACGCGGCCGCCGAGATCAAGCTGTTCGCACTAAAGCCGCCCTTGGGAGATGCGGTTCGCTTGTCGCCAGAGACATGGCGCGCGGGCTTCTAGCTTCCCAGCCCCACGCGGGAAGTGCCCCGATCAAACCGGATCAGCCCGTACTTCTCCGCGAACCAGTCGACGAACGCCTCCGGGCTCTCCTCGTATCGCCAGTAGCGGCGGATGTCTTCCGCCGACCAGCCAGCGTCGGCCGAGTCGATGAACCAGTCGCGCTTCATGACCCGGTCGACTTCCGCCAGCCAGGCGATGCATTCAGCAGGTAGGTCGTCGGCGTCGAGCATACGGCCAGCCTACACCTCATGGCCGCGCCTCTCTACCAACCGGAAGTAGGTCGCCCCTACGCCCGATCCCGCACCCGCATCGCCCCGCCCGTGCTGGTCTGCACCTCGAACCGCCCCGTCGCCCGGATCAAGTCCGACAGCTTCGCATAGCCGTATGTGCGCTGGTCGAAGTCGGGGTAGGCGTTCCTCAGCCGGTTGGCGATGCCGCCGGCGTTGACCCAGCCGTCGCCGTCCTCGTCCATGTCGGCGATGACCGTGGCGATCAGGCGCACGGCCTCGGACGGGGGGCGTTTGCCGGGGGCCGGCGCCGCCCCCTGTGTTGCGGCCTTGCGGCCGCGGCCCGACCCGGCGGGCGCCGAGGCGGACTCGTCGTCGTTGTCGGACAGGCTGGCCGCCGCGGGGACGCTCAGGTTCTCGGTGTAGATGAAGCGGGTGCAGGCCTGACGGAAGCTCTCGGGCGTCTTGCGCTCGCCGAACCCATAGACGTCGACCCCCTCCTCGCGGATGCGCGACGCCAGCCGGGTGAAGTCGGCGTCCGACGAGACCAGACAGAAGCCGTCGAACCGGCCCGAGTGCAGCAGGTCCATCGCGTCGATGACCAGGGCGATGTCGCCCGAGTTCTTGCCCTTGGTGTTGGCGAAATTCTGCTGCGGCTGGATGGCGAACCGCGCCAGCACCTTGGTCCACCCCTGGATCTGGGCGCTGGCGAAGTCGCCGTAAATGCGTCGCGCCGACGCCTCGCCCAGCGTCGCGATCTCGGTGAACAGCGCCTCGGCGATCTTGGGCGACGCATTCTCCGCATCGATCAGCACCGCAAGGCGCGGCGGCCGGCCGGAGGGCTTCAGGGTGTCGTTGGCCATGGGGTCGCGTTTCCTTCTGGTGCGTCAGCAGACCGAACTGCAGGTGGAGGTCGGGCCTCGACCGAGGTCCGGCGCCGGGACTGCGTTCGCCCGCTTCAGGCGGCTATTCGGCGGCGTATGCGTGCCCGCCCCTGCCGGCGGCGGGCCGTGGGGCCTTGGTCCAGTCGCCCGGGGCCAGCACCGTGCTGGCGGCGAGCAGTTCGATACCCACCACCCGGTCGTCGGCGTCGTAATCGAGGACGAAGGGTCCAGCGTCCGAGCCGCCGACCGCACGCTCATGCGACAGACGGATGTAGAGCGCGTCGGCCTCTGGATCGTAGGTCATTTCAGGCGCCATCGGGCGGGCTCGCGTCTCGGTCCGGAAAGGCGGACAGAACCCGAATATGATCGCTTTCCACGACACACGCCACCCTGAGGAAGCGTGCGGCCGGCGTGGAAACGACGCCGGAGCGGCTCAACCCATGAGGCCTCGCCTGCAGAGGCGACAAGGTTTCGGCGTTGCAGAAGGGACGCTTCACCACTCATAGTTCTTTCATCGGCCCTGACTGGCGCAATCCCAAGGACAAGCGTGGCTGGCGTTCGCAACCTCTCTGAGAAAGAGCGAAGCCTAATCAAGGCTCTAGTCGCTCGCCCGAGCTACAACGATCAGGTGGTACTGTCGTACTTTAGCTTCCCCGGCCGCACTCTAAACCACCGTGTCGTCGCGCAGATTCGTCAGGGCAAAAGGCCATATGACGGAATTCAGCCGGCCTCCGAGCCCGAGGTCCAAGAGTTCCTCGCATCTTACGGGCACTTAGAGCGCGTCGCGAAGGAACTGGCGCTCCAGGTTCCGGAAGAACACTTTCAGCTAGTTCAAAAATCGCGCGAGGCGATTTCTGCAGCCGTTTCTGTCTACAACAACCCTCTGATCCAGTGGAAATCAGAGATTTTCATCGTCAACTGTGTAATCGCATGGATGTACGCGCTACACGCTTACTACAAACGTGCCGGCATCGATTACAGGTACAAGGCGAATGGGACGGTTCAAAAGACTCCCGACGGCCGCGATAGATACTGGGAACTGAGCCGCTGCCTTGACGTCGCAGAATGCCCGCTTTCGGAGCCAGCCAAAGCCAATTTGCGCTACATCATCGCTATCCGAAACGAGGTTGAGCACAGGATAAGCGACAATATCGACCGCTTTATAGAAGCGAAGCTACAGGCGTCAGCTCTCAATCTAGAGAACTTTCTAACGAAGCAGTTCGGTGCCGCGTTCGGCGTAGCGGGCGCACTCGGCGCCGCTATTCAAATGGCAGCACTGAGGCCTGAGCAGGTCGAAGCCTTAAAACGCGCGGCGACGCCCGCAGTGGTCAAGGCTGCTAACGCTGCGCTTGAGCAACCCCTTTCGAATGAAACCCTAAACTCACCGGAATATGCGTACCGCGTCTGGCTTGTTCCGCGGATCGTAAATCACAAAAATCAGGCTGATTACGTGGGTCAGTACGCTCCGACGGGTGCAGAGCTAACAATCAAGGAAGTGGAGAAGAAAAAGTACCTGCCTGGCCAAATCGTCAGAGCAATGAAGGCGGAGGGGGCCAAGAAGTTCAAAATGGCTGATTTCGTGAAGATATGGCAAACCCAAGATGGCAAAAACGCCAAGCATAAGCTTGGCGTGATGGTCGCCGGTCACTGGTACTGGTACGAAGCGATGGTCACTATCGTTCGTCAGAAGCTGATAGAACGCGGCGATATTCCGGCTCCTAGCGAGTAGATTTCCCTAATCCTCATCCATCTTCAGCGCCGCGATGAACGCCTCTTGCGGGATCTCCACCTTGCCGAACTGCCGCATCCGCTTCTTGCCGGCCTTCTGCTTCTCCAGCAGCTTCTTCTTGCGGGTGGCGTCGCCGCCGTAGCATTTCGAGGTGACGTCCTTCCTCAGCGCCCGCACGGTTTCGCGGGCGATGATCTTGCCGCCGATGGCCGCCTGGATCGGGATGACGAACAGGTGGGGCGGGATCAGCTCCTTCATCTTCTCGACCATGGAGCGGCCGCGCATCTCGGCCCGGCCGCGGTGGACCAGCATCGACAGGGCGTCGACGGGCTCGGCGTTGACGAGGATGTTCATCTTGACCAGGTCGCCGACCTTGTAGCCGGAGAGCTCGTAGTCGAAGGAGGCGTAGCCCTTGGAGATGGACTTCAGGCGATCGTAGAAGTCGAAGACGACCTCGTTCAGCGGCAGTTCGTAGACGACGAGGGCGCGGGACCCGACGTAGGACAGTTCGATCTGGGAGCCGCGGCGGTCCTGGCAGAGCTTGATGACGCCGCCGAGATACTCGTCGGGGGTCAGGATGGTCGCCTTGATCCAGGGTTCCTGGATTTCGATGATCTGCATCACGTCGGGCAGGTCGGCGGGGTTGTGCAGCTCCATCTCCGAGCCGTCGCGCAGGCCGATCTTGTAGACCACCGACGGGGCCGTCGCGATCAGGTCGAGGTTGAACTCGCGGCTGAGGCGCTCCTGGATGATCTCGAGGTGCAGCAGGCCGAGGAAGCCGCAGCGGAAGCCGAAGCCGAGGGCGGCGCTGGACTCCATCTCGTAGGTGAAGGAGGCGTCGTTCAGACGCAGGCGGCCGATGGCGGCGCGCAGGTCCTCGAAGTCGGCGGCGTCGACCGGGAACAGGCCGCAGAAGACCACCGACTGGACCTCCTTGAACCCTTTCAGCGGTTGGGGCGTGGGGCGTTTCTCGTCGGTGATGGTGTCGCCGACCGCGGCCTGGGCGACCTCCTTGATCTGGGCGGTGATGAAGCCGACCTCGCCGGCCGACAGCTGCTCGACCGGGGTGTTCTTGGGCAGGAAGACCCCGACGCGGTCGACCAGATGGGTGGTCCCGTGCTGCATCATCTTGATGCGCTGGCCGGCCTTCAGCACGCCGTCGAACACGCGCACCAGCAGGACGACGCCCAGATAGGGGTCGTACCAGGCGTCGACCAGCATGGCCTTCAGCGGCGCGTCGGGGTCGCCCTTCGGCGGCGGCAGGCGGGTGACGATGGCCTCCAGCACCTCCTCGATGCCGATGCCCGACTTGGCGCTGCACAGCACGGCGTCCGAGGCGTCGATGCCGATGACGTCCTCGATCTGCTCGCGCACCCGCTCCGGCTCGGCCGCCGGCAGGTCGATCTTGTTCAGGACAGGCACGATCTCGTGGTTGTTGTCGATCGCCTGATAGACGTTGGCCAACGTCTGGGCCTCTACCCCCTGCGACGCATCGACCACCAGCAGGCTGCCCTCGCACGCCGCCAGCGACCGGCTGACCTCATAGGCGAAGTCGACGTGCCCCGGCGTGTCCATCAGGTTCAGGATGTAGTCGAACCCGTCCTTGGCCTTGTAGTTCAGGCGCACCGTCTGCGCCTTGATGGTGATCCCCCGCTCCTTCTCGATGTCCATGTTATCAAGGACTTGAGCCGACATCTCGCGCGCCGTCAGCCCGCCCGTGTGCTGGATCAGCCGGTCGGACAGCGTCGATTTGCCGTGGTCGATGTGGGCCACGACGCTGAAGTTGCGGATGCGTTCGATGGCCGTCTTGGGGGAGGTGGTCGTCATGGCCGGGCCGGTAGCACGGCGGGGCGGAATCGCCAACGCGGGCGCAGGTCCGCGCCCCTTTTAGCCACCGCATCCGGCACGGATTACTTCGGCGTAACAGCGCGCTTTGGCGTTTGAGAAGCGGGCGGTAAGCCGCTATTCAACGGCTGATGACAGGGCCGTCCAGCGCGGGCGACCCGAACGAGCGGCGCGGCTCCCCTCCGCGGCCGATGGGGATCAGACGTGGCGAACATCCTGCGCAACAGCCGGGCCTGCATGGCCCTCGCGTCCATGACGCTGGTTCTGGCCCTTGCGGCCTGCGGCGGCGACGAGGCGGCGAAGAAGGCCGAAACCAAGGCCGGAGCGGGCGGCGCGTCCAGCCAGACCGTTTCGGTGGCGGTCGCGACGCTCCAGAACCTGCCGCGCACGGTCACGGCCGCGGGCACGGTCTCCGCGTGGGAGGAAGTGCCGGTCGGGGCGGAGGCTGGCGGACTGACGGCCACCGGCGTCTATGTCGATGAAGGCAGCTATGTGCGGCAGGGCCAACCGCTGGTGCAAATGAACGACGCCCTGCTGAGGGCCCAGCTGCGCCAGCAACAGGCCGCGGTGCAGACCGCCCAGGCCAACGCCGCCCGCGACCAGGCGGCGCTGGGCCGGGCGCAGGAGCTGAAGGAGCGAGGCTTCCTCAGCCAGGCCTCCCTGGACACCGCCCTCGCCAACCAGCGCGCCAGCAGCGCCAATGTCGCGGCCGCCCAGGCCTCCCTGTCCGAAACCCGCACCCGCCTGTCGCAGGCGACCGTGCGCGCGCCGGTGTCGGGTCTGGTGATCAGCCGCAGCGTCACGCGCGGCCAGATCATCGGGGCCGGAACCGAGCTGTTCCGCATCGTGCGCGACGGGCGGCTGGAACTGGACGCCCAGGTGCCCGAGACCGAGCTGGGGCTGGTCCGCTCGGGCCAGAGCGCCGTGGTGTCGTCCGATCAGGTGGGCGAGACCACCGGCACCGTTCGGATCGTCACCCCCGAGGTCGACGCCCAGACCCGCCTCGGCGTCGCCCGCATCGCTGTGCGCGGCGGCGGCTTCCGGCCCGGGATGTTCGCCCGTGCGCGGATCCAGGTCGGGGCCCAGCCGGCCGTGACCGTTCCGACCGCCGCGGTCCTTTATCGCGAGAACCGGGCCGGCGTGTTCGTGCTGGGCACGGACGGCCGCGCCCATTTCCGCCCGGTGAACGTCCTGTCGCGGACCGCCGACCGCAGCGCCGTCACCGGCATCGAGGCCGGGGTGCGCGTGGTGGTGGAGGGCGCAGGCTTCCTCGGAGAGGGTGACCGAGTCACCGTCGCCGCCGCCCGCCCCGCCCCGGCCGTCGCGGCCGCGCCCCTCCCCGCGCCCGCCGCCGCAGCGAAGAAATAGGCCGCGACGATGAAGAACCTCTCGTCCTGGTCGATCCGGAATCCGATCCCGATCATCCTCCTGTTCGTGCTGCTGACCCTCGCGGGGGTCAACGGCTTCATGGGGATGCGGATCAACAACAACCCCGACATCGACTTCCCGCTGGTCATGGTCGCCGCCGGCCGCCCCGGGGCCGCTCCCAGCGAGATGGAGGTGCAGGTCACCCGGCTGATCGAGGACTCCCTGTCCGGCCTGTCGGGCGTGCGCCACATCAACTCGCAGATCACCGACGGCTCGTCCCTGACGACGATCGAGTTCGAGCTGGGCACGGACACCGAGCGGGCCACCAACGACGTCCGCAACGCCATGAGCGGCCTGCGCGCGGACCTGCCGCAGGACATGCAGGAACCCAGCGTCCAGCGCATCGACATCACCGGCGACGCCCTGATCACCTGGGTGGTCCGCTCGTCGACGATGACGCCGGAGGAGCTGAGCTGGTTCATCGACAACGAAGTCACCCGCGACCTGCTGTCCATCGGCGGCGTCGGCGAGGTGAACAGGTCAGGCGGCGTGGACCGCGAGATCCGCGTCGAGCTCGATCCCGACCGGCTCGCCTCCTACGGCCTCACGGCGGCCGCGGTCAGCCAGGCTTTGACCGCCGTCAACAGCGACCTGCCGGGCGGACGGATCACCGTCTCGGGCTCGGAGCGGTCGATCCGCACCCTGGGCGCCGCCGGCTCGATCGAACAACTGCGCGAGACGCTTGTGCCGCTGGGCGGCGGACGTTCCGTGCGGCTGGGGGACCTGGGCTCGGTCGAGGACCACTGGAGCGAGCCGCGGCGTCTGGCCCGCTACAACGGGCAGGAGGCGGTCACCTTCAACTTCCTGCGCTCGCGCACGGCGAGCGAGGTCAAGGTGGCCGAGCGGGTTCGGGAACGCGTCGCCGAGATCGACGCGGCGCATCCCGAGCTGACGGTCGAGCAGGTCACGGCCAGCGTCGAATACATCGAGGAGAGCTATATCGCCTCGCTGGAGGCCCTGCTGCTGGGCGCCGCGCTCGCCGTGGTCGTGGTGTTCATCTTCCTGCGCGACTGGCGGGCGACCTTCATCACCGCAATGGCGATGCCGCTCTCGCTGATCCCCGCGTTCGCCATCCTCGGGCCGCTGGACCAGTCGCTCAACGTCGTCACCCTGCTGGCGCTCTCGCTGACCGTCGGCATCCTCGTCGATGACGCCATCGTCGAGATCGAGAACATCGTCCGGCACATGCGCGACGGGAAGTCGCCCTATGCGGCCTCGATGGAGGCCGCCGACGAGATCGGCCTGGCCGTCGTGGCCACGACAGCGACGATCCTCGCGGTGTTCGCGCCGGTCGGATTCATGCCGGGCATCATCGGCCAGTTCTTCAAGGCCTTCGCCCTGGCGGCCTGCGTCTCGGTCGCCTTCTCACTGGTCGTGGCGCGGACGCTGACGCCCCTGATGGCCGCCTATCTGCTGAAGCACCACAAGCACGAGGACAAGGACCCGTTCTGGATGAGCGGCTATCTGAAGTCGCTGCGGTGGTCGGTGAGCAACCGCTGGAAGGTGTTCGGCATCGGCACCGTCCTGTTCGTCGCCTGCGGCTTCCTCGCCACCAAGGTGCCGTTCGAGTTCCAGCCTTCCGGCGACGAAGGGCGGGCCGCCTTCTCGGTCGAGCTGCCCCCGGGCGCCACCCTGCGCCAGACCGACGCGGTCGTGCAGCGCCTGACGCGGGACCTGCAGCAGCGGCCCGAGGTGACCTCGGTCTACGCCTCCATCGGCGGGCAGGAGGTCAATCAGGCCAATCTGTACGCCGACATGGTCGACAAGGGGGAGCGGGCGGTCAGCCAGCAGGAGTTCCAACGCGAGATGGTGGACGGCTGGAAGGCCATTCCCGGGGCCCGCATCGGCGCCGGCGCGGCCCAGCAGGGCGGCGGACCCTCGGACGGCACGACCTACACCTTCGCCATCCTGAGCGACAATCCGGCGGCCCTGGAAGCGGCCGCGCGACGGATCGAGGCCGAGATGCGGACCGTTCCGGGGCTCGCCAACGTCGTCAACACCGCCTCCATCGCCCGACCCGAGATCCTCGTGGTTCCGCGTCCCGATCAGGCCGCGCTGATGGGCGTGTCGACCCGCGACATCTCCCAGACCATCCGCGTCGCCACCATCGGCGACGTCGCCCAGAACCTGCCGAAGTACAATCTGGGCGACCGGCAGGTGCCGATCCGTCTGCAGCTGACGTCGGAGGCGCGCGAGGACCTGTCGGTGCTCGAGAACCTGCGGGTTCCGACGAACACGGGCGGCGCCGTGCCGCTCAGCGCGGTGGCCGACGTCCGGTTCGGGGCCGGACCGTCGCAGGTGCAGCGCCAGGACCGGGCCCGCATCGCGGCGATCACGGCCGAGCTGGACGGGGTCCGCTCCGGCGAAGCCGGCGCGGCGGTCCAGCAACTGCCCTCGGTCAAGAACCTGCCAGCGGGGGTCCGTCAGGTCCCGGCGGGCGACGCCGAATTCATCCAGGAGATGATCACCGGCTTCGCCATCGCCTTCGCCACCGGCATCCTGCTGATGTACGCCGTCCTGGTGCTGCTGTTCCGCAGCTTCGCCTATCCGATCACCATCATGGCCTCCCTGCCGCTGGCGATCGGCGGGGCCTTCGTGGCGCTGATGATCGGCGGCTCGAGCTTCTCGATCTCGTCGCTGATCGGCGTGCTGATGCTGATGGGCATCGCGGCCAAGAACTCCATCCTGCTGGTCGACTACATCGTCATGGCCGAGAAGGACGGGATGAGCCGGCTCGAGGCCATCATGGACGCCGCCCACAAGCGCGCGCGGCCCATCCTCATGACCACCTTCGCCATGGGGGCCGGCATGATGCCGGTGGCGGTCGGCTGGGGCGCCGACGTCGAGTTCCGTCAGCCGATGGCTATTGCGGTGGTCGGGGGCCTGATCTCGTCGACCTTCCTGTCGCTGCTGTTCATCCCGCCGATCTTCACCATCGTGGACGATGTCTCGGGGTTCCTGGCCCGGCGCCTGGGCAAGCTGTTCGCCGGCCAGCGCGACGCTCCGCCCCGGCCTGAGGCGACCCCCGCCGAATAGCCGCCCTCGTCGGGCGAGGGCCGGTCGCGGCGTCGCGACCGGCGTCCGCGCCTGCGCCCTCCTCCCTCCGCCCTCCGCCCTCCGCCTCGGGAAGTGCCGGCGGCCGCCGAACGTCAGACAAAAGAAAACCGGCCGGGGTCGCCCCCGGCCGGTCGTCGGTTGGTGGTTTCCGCGGGTCCTAGTAGCGGACGCGCAGGGTAGCGCCGTAGGTGCGCGGCGCGCCGAGGAAGGCGTCGTAGGTCAGGGTGTCGCCGGCCGGATTGTAGAAGGTGCCGTTCGGCTGGACCGTGCTCTGGAACGCGGCGCCCTGGAGGAAGCCGTTGAAGGCGACCTGGGTGTATTCCTCGTCGGTCAGGTTCTGGACCCAGAACTCGGCGGTCCAGCGCTCGTCCTCGGTGCCGATCGAGACCCGGCCGTTCACGGTGGTGAAGGCTTCCTGCAGCTTGAAGGGCAGCAGGTCGGAGCCGGTGTTGTAGTCGTCCATGTACTTGGCGGCGAGGCTGAAGCCGGCGCGCAGGCCGTTGCCGAGGCTGCGGTCGAAGTTGACCGAGGCCGTCGCCGACCACTCCGGCGCGAACGACGCCCGCGCGCCCGGCAGCAGCGACAGCTGCGGGAAGTTGCCCGGGTTGAAGAGCTCGCCGGCGGTGAACACGCCGTACTTGGCGTCCGTGTAGGTGACGCCGCCCTGGAAGCTCAGGCCCTCGACCGGCGTGAACCAGACCATGTCGGCGTCGACGCCGCGCGAGGTCAGTTCCGGGATGGTCTCGACCACGAAGGAGGTGCCGAGGAAGGTGTTGAGCTGGAAGTCCTCGAACGTCTGATCATAGTAGGTCGCGTTCAGCAGCAGCGTCCGATCCAGCAGCGTCATCTTCACGCCGAGTTCGTAGCTGTCCACCGTCTCGGAGGGGAAGAACAGCGACGCCGAGGGCGTGATGCCGCTCTGCACGCGGTCGAGGTTGTAGCCGAAGCTCTTGTAGCCGCGGGCGTACGAGGCATAGGCGAGGATCGAGGGGTTCAGGCGATAGGCGGCCTTGACCGTGCCCGACAGCTCTCCGTCGTCGAACTCTTCATTGACGACGCGATTGTTGAAGGCCGAGTTGGTCCAGGGCAGGCAGAAGCGGCCCAGGATGGTGGGGGCGTTCGCCCCGAAGACGCCCGCGACAGCTGCCGCGTTCGCCAGCGCCGCGTTGCAAGTCGCGCCGCTGTTGTTGGTGTTGACCTGGGTCCCGTCGAGGGACTTCTCGTCCATCGTGTAGCGAAGGCCCAGCGTCAGATCGAGCGCCTCGGTGACGTGCCAGGTGTTGTTGGTGAAGAAGGCGAACGAGGTCGACTCCTGGGTGTAGTCGTCGTTGAAGGTCTGGCCGACCGTGAAGACCGGGCCCGTCGCCGCGGCGGGGCTGGCCGCAGGCTGCGTCCCGCCGGTGCCGAGGCAGGCGCCGAGGAAGGCCGCGGTCTGACCGGGACGGGTGAAGCAGCCGATGATGCCCGGGCTGATCGGGATCGCCGGGTTCAGGGCGTTGAAGCTGGAGGACAGGGCGAGCGACAGGAAGGGGGTGTAGTCGGCGCCCAGATAGAAGGTGTCGCCGCGCTCGATGTCTTCCTTGGTGGCGAAGAAGCCGAGCAGCCAGTCGAAGCGGTCGTTCGAGCCGGCGAGGCGGAATTCCTGCGTCAGGTTCTCGACCGAAGCTCCGAACTCGCCGTCCTCGACGCGATAGACCAGATCCGCGCCGGTGAAGTCGCTGTCCTGGCCGTTCGACGTGTCCCACCTACGGGCCGAGGTGACCGAGGTCAGGGTGGCCCCGCCCAGCGAGGGCAGGTCGATGTTGGCCTCGACCGAGACGCCGCGGTCCTCGATCTCCTGCGCCGTCGAGCGGTTGGCGAAAGCCTTGCGCGAGAACGGCAGGGGGCCGAAGCCGGGGGCCGGGGGCTGCTTGCCCGTGCCCACGGAGAGGGCGTCGATGAAGGGATAGGTCGGCCCGGTGCGGATCTGCACGCCGGTGCAGCAGAACTCGTCGCGGCGCGAATAGTCGGCGATCACGCGCACCGAGGTCTCGTCGTTCGGCAGCCACAGCAGCTGGCCACGGACGGTGCCGTAGTCGGAGTTGTTGTCGGTCGTCTCGGTGCGCGGGCCGTCGCCCGTGTCGACGGTGTAGTAGCCGTTGCGGACCCGGCGTCCGGCGTACAGCCGGAAGGCGAGGGTGTCGCTGATCGGCCCGGTGACCGAACCCGCCACGCCCATCTGGCCGTAGTTGCCGAAGGTCAGCTCGCCGTTGAAGCCCGGCGTGAACGCCGGGGCCTCGGTGATGATGTTGATGACGCCGGCCGAGGTGTTCTTGCCGAACAGCGTGCCTTGCGGCCCCTTCAGCACTTCGATGCGCTGCAGCTCGCCGAGGTCGCCGAAGCCGACCGAGTTACGCGAGCGGTAGACGCCGTCGATCACGATGCCGACGGAGCTTTCGAGGCCGGGGTTGTCGCCGACCGTGCCGACGCCGCGGATGCGCGCGGTGGTCGAGGCTTCCGTCGAGGTCGAGGTGACCGTCATGCCCGGCGTCAGGATCTGCAGGTCCTTGATGTCGCGGACGCCCGCGTCCTGCAGCGTCTCCTGCGACAGGGTCGTGACCACGATCGGCACGTCCTGCAGGTTCTGCTCGCGCTTCTGGGCGGTGACGATGATGTCGTCGACGGTCGTCGGGCTTTCCTGCTGCGGCGTCTGGGCCGCGGCGGCGCCGGCGAGGCCGAAGGCGCAGGCGCCGACGACGGCGGCCGACGCAGTTGTGCGAAGAAGGTTGGTAAGGCGCATGGTCGCTCCCCGACATGGGCCGGGCTCCGTCAAGGACGGCGACCGCGGCGTTTCCTGATCCCTGGTCCGAGCTCTTCTTGTGGAGCGCGGAAAGTCCAGCGTCCGGCGTAATCCAAGCCGGACTCAGCGACAAGGAGCGGGGCCCCCGGCGGCCATCTTTCCGCCCCGCGACAAGCGGGACTGTGACGCAAAAGCGACAGAAACCGATGACGCTAGGTCAATATTCGCCTAGTCGGGCACAGTATCCGGCGCGGCGTCGGCCATATTCCTGCGCCGACGGGCGGCCACGGCAAGAATCGCCGCGCCGGCCAGGGCCGAGAGAACCGATCCGGCGAGGACGCCCAGCTTGACCTCGACCTGCTGCGGCGAGTCGATCGCGCCGGGGAAGGCGAGCGCGCCGATGAACAGGCTCATGGTGAAGCCGACGCCGCACAGCAGGCAGACCCCGTACAGCTCGAGCCAGGTCGCCCCGGTCGGGCGGCGTCCGATGCCGATCGCCGACGCCAAGGCGGCAGCGCCGAAGACGCCGATCTGCTTGCCGACGAACAGTCCGAGGGCGATTCCGAGCACCAGCGGCGCGAACAGCTGGTCCAGCGTTATGCCGGCGAAGCTGACGCCGGCCTTGGCGAATGCGAACAGCGGCAGGACCAGATAGGCGACCCAGGGATGCAGGTCGCGCATCGCCTCCTGCAGCGGGCTCTGCCCGTCGCAGGTGCGGTCCTTGATCGGCACGATGGCGGCGAAGGCGACCGCCGTGAGCGACGTCGACAGGCCGGACTGAACCGTCAGATACCAGATCAGGCCGAAGCCCAGGACCCAGAAGGGCGCGGGGATCTTTCGCCACTGCCCGGCCATCGCTCCGACGACCAGCAGTCCGGCCACCCACAGCAGCGGCCCCAACGAGACACCCTCCGAGAACAGCACCGCGATCAGGGCTATGGCGCCGAGATCGTCGGCGATCGCCAGCGTCAGCAAGAACACCCTCAGCGACGACGGCAGGTTTCGGGCCACCATGGCGAACACCGCCAGGGCGAAGGCGATGTCGGTCGCGAGCGGGATCGGCCACCCCTCGTGCGGTCCCGCCATCATGCTCGAGAAGGCGAGATAGACCAGCGCCGGGACCACCATGCCGCCGACGGCCGCGAGCACCGGCGTCGCCAACTTGCGCGGATCGCTGAGCTCGCCGCGCATGATCTCGTATTTGATCTCCAGCCCGACCACGAGGAAGAAGACCGCCATCAGGCCTTCCTTGATCCACTCGGAGATCGTCAGCTCCAGCGCCAGCGGGCCGATCTGGACCAGATGCTCGCTCTTCAGCCAGCCGAAATAGCCCGCCGACCAGGGCGAGTTGGCCATGAGCAGGGCGGCGACGGCGGCGAGCGCCAGCACAGTGCCGGATCCCGCCTCGGTCTTGAGGAATTCCAGGGTGAGTTTGCGCGCCACGTCGGCCTCCGATCAAAAGGTCGCTCTGGCGTCAGGTTATCGACGGACGCCGGACCGGATTCGCGCGCGGCGCCGGCCTGACCCGCCTCTTCGAACGGCGGGCCTGATCTCTGTGTGTCAGCATACGGACCGGAGCGCGCCGTTCAAGCGCGGCCGGCGGATTTGCGACGCTTGCAGACGACGACAGGGCGCCCATCTGCCCCGGATGCCCGTTTCTCCCGAATACCGCTCCGAGCCCCGCTTCTTCGATCTCGGCGAGGAGTACGGCGACGCGGTGCGGGCGGCCGCGTTCCCGCAGACCATCCTGCGGGTGCGCAACCACCGGGCGGCGGCGACGGTCGGTCTGGACGGCCTGACGGACGAGGAATGGATCGCCCACTTCGGACGGTTCGAGCCCCTGCCCGGCCAGCCGGGGCCGATCGCCATGCGCTATCACGGCCATCAGTTCCGCTCGTACAATCCCGACCTCGGCGACGGCCGCGGGTTTCTGGCGGCGCAGATCAGAGAGAAAGCCCTCCCCCTCGAGGGGGGAGGGTTGGGTGGGGGTGGAGCCACGGACCTGAGCGCAGAGAGCGCGAACGGCTCCGACAGGGTCGTCAGCGCCATACGCGCCGCCTCCGGAAACAGCCTGCCTCCACCCCCAACCCCGACCCTTCCCCCCTCGAGGGGGAAGGGAGGATCAAGGCTGCTAGACTTGGGGACCAAGGGCTCGGGCCAGACGCCGTGGTCGCGCGGGGGGGATGGCCGGCTGACGCTGAAGGGCGGGGTGCGCGAGGTGCTGGCGGCGGCCATGCTGGAGGCGCAGGGCGTTCCCACCAGCCGCGCCTTTTCGCTGATCGAGACCGGCGAGGCGCTGACGCGGGGCGACGAGCCCTCCCCCACCCGGTCCGCCGTGCTGGTCCGGCTGTCGCACAGCCACATCCGCTTCGGGACCTTCCAGCGGGCCGCCTACCTGCGCCGACCGGACATGATCGAGGCGCTCGTCGAGCACGCGCGGTCGCTTTATCACCCGTCGATCGCATCCGGAGACGCGGTCGGATTCCTGCGGGCCGTGGTCGAGGCGTCCGCGCGCCTGACCGCCCGCTGGATCGCCGCCGGCTTCGTGCACGGGGTGCTGAACACCGACAATCTGAACGTCACCGGCGAAAGCTTCGACTACGGCCCCTGGCGGTTCCTGCCGCACTACGAGCCGGGCTTCACCGCCGCCTATTTCGACCACACCGGCCTGTACGCCTTCGCGCGGCAGCCGGAGGCGGTGTTCTGGGCGCTGACGCAGCTGGGCGGGGCGTTGAAGCTGGTCGCCGACCCCGAGCCGCTGACCGAGGCGCTGAACGGCTTCGGCCCGGCGTATATCCGCGAGCTGCGCGTCGCCTTCCTCAACCGGCTGGGCGTGCGAAGCCTCGGCGAGGCCGCCGATCAGCGCCTTCTGGACGCGACCCTGGCCCTGCTCCGCGAGGGCGGCGAGGCGCTGCGCTGGGAGCCGCTGTTCCACGACTGGTTCGGCGGCTTCGCCTCGTCGGCGCGGGCGCTCGGCGGACCGCGCGGCCGGCTCTATCAGGGCGAAACCTTCGACGCCTTCCGCTTCGCCCTGTTCGAGCACGAGCCGGACCGGCCCGAGCGGCTGGAGGCCCCGCTGTTCGCGCGTCCCGAGCCTGAGGAGATGCTGATCGACGAGGTCGAGGCGATCTGGGCCGCGATCGACGCCGAAGACGACTGGAGCCCCCTGCACGACAAGCTGGCGCGGCTGGACGTCGTGCGGGCGACGAGGGCGGCCGCGCAGCCCTGACCGAACCGGGTTACAGGAATTTAGGCTTACGGCCACGCTTCCGCCCCGAACCCGGGCCATAGGGCAGTCACGGATGGTTACAGTCACGCTTCGCCCCTTGCGGACGGGATTGCACAATCCGACATCGTGACTGTTGCAAATAACAAGAGCGCCCTCCCCGGCGTCGGACAAATGACTTCTCGGACCTTCTCCCCCGCGCGTTCGCGCCTGAACGCCAGCTATCGCAACCTGACCCTCTGGACCCTCCAGGGGTGGCTGGCGATGTTCTTCATCGCCGCCGGCTACGCCAAGCTCAGCGAGCCGATGGCCAATCTGATCGAGCTGATGCGCTGGCCGGCGCTGGTGTCGGAAAACATGGTGCGCGGCCTCGGCGTCGCCGAGATCGTGCTCGCCCTGCTGGTGCTGGCCCCGCTCGCATCGTGGAAGCACGGCCGCCCGCTGCTGGTCATGGCCGCCTCGGGCCTGCTGGCGCTCGAGTCTGTGATGCTGGGGCTGCACGCCGTCGGCCAGGACGTCGGCCCGGCGGTGACCAACCTCGTGCTGATCGCCATGACCGCGCCGGTGCTGTGGATGCGGGCGCGCGAGGTTCGCTGACCGGTTCGGCGACGGGCGGTCCCGCCGTCAAGGCGTGGCCGCAGCCGAAGCCGAAGCCGAAGCCGAAGCCTGTTCGCATTCATGAACGGCGTCGAGCACCGGCTGAAGAAGCGTCGCCAGCGCCCGGCCGCCCGACAGGTCCAGTTGCTCGCCGTCGACCGATGCGCTCAGGGTGTAAAAGACCCGCGTGGCGTGGGGGCGCGGGGGCGGGATCGGGCGATCCTCGCCGATTCCGGGCACGTCGAGGGGCCCCTCCACCCGCTGTCCCTCGATCGCCTGAAGGGCCGTAAGGAACGCCGGACAATCGCGTGACCGGATTTGGAGGACACGGACGTTCTCATTCAGAAGGGCTTGGGGCGACGCTGCTCCGGCGAACATCACATCCGCCCGCACCCGCCACAGGTTGGCGCCTGATATGCCGCCCGCCGTATCGCGAAGGTTATGCAGCACCAGCGCGGGATCGAAGTTCTCGCGCAGCCAGACATCGAGAGCATTCGGGCTCACTCCATAGCTTTGGCTGAGCGGCACGTCGGCGCGGCGATAGAGGAACCCGCAGCCTGAAGCGGGCGAACGGCAGTTGGAGCGAACCTCCGCACTGGCGAACCGCCCGAAGTCGTTGTGAAAGGCGGCTGTCATGATCGGGTGTGCGTACCAACCCGCTTCGATGAGCTCCGGCCGGGCCAACGCCTGCTCGGCGACAGCCCCCTTCTGCGATTCGATCCACATGCCCCAGCGCTGGTATGCGACCGTCAGGTCTTGGCCGTCGTGGGTGATCCTGAACCCGGGCGGCGGGGGCGGAGGGGGCATCTGAGCCCATGCTGACGACGTCGAGCCGGCCATGAGCAGCAGGGCGAGAGTTATCCTGAAGACCATGTTCCGCTCCGGGCGAACGAGCCGCAGTCCGCGGCTCAGGCGGCACGTTGAGCCCTCCGGCAGGTTTTCGGAAGGGCGAGAGCGCCAACGGACCGCGGCTTTCCGCCGGACATTGCGTCCAACAGATGCTCAACCTGACATCATGAGATGCGCGTCGTTGATCGAGCACCCTCCTGGGCTTTCGCCGCCGCCGTCAAGGCCGGCTTCGGACTGATCTGCTTCGCGACAGTCTCCGGCTCCTCATGGGCGACCCTGATCAGCCTTATGGGGCTTTGGCTGGCCGGCAAGTCGGCGATCATCCTGGACAGCCGGTCCGGAGTGACGGACCAGCCTCAGTAGTCATTGAGCGGCGCGACCGGCGGCCCGGCAGCGGTCGGAGCAGACCTTCACCGTCTCCCAGTCCCGCGCCCATTTCCGCCGCCATGAGAACGGCCTTCCGCAGACGACGCAGATCTTCTGCGGCAGGTCGCGCTTGTCCGGAGCCTTGCCGAGGTTGACGTGTTTGCGAGCCATGTCGCCAGAAGGCTTCCCTTTACGTGCACGTCAAGTTATGACGTTCGCATGGCGACCGCCGACGACCATCGCACCTATTCGATCCGCCAGTTGTGCCGCGAGTTCGGCGCGACGGCGCGGGCGCTGCGCTTCTATGAGGACAAGGGCCTGCTGACGCCCGCGCGCAAGGGCCAGACGCGGGTCTACGACGCCCGCGACCGCGCCCGGCTGAAGCTGATCCTGCGGGGCCGCCGCATCGGCTTCTCGCTGCACGAGATCCAGGAGATGCTGGATCTGTACGACCACGACGATCACAACGCCCACCAGATGTCGGTCGCCCTGCGCCGCCACCGGGCCCAGATCGCGGCGCTGAAACAGCAGCGCGAAGACCTCGACGCGGCCATCGAGACGGCCGAGGAAGCCTGCGCCGTCATGGAGCGGAAACTGGCCGAATTCCGGCCCGACCTGCTGCCGGGCGCCGAGGAATACGCCGACCTGCTGAAGGCGCGACTGAACCCCGACAACCACCACCAGCCCTTCAAAGCGAGAGCCTGAGCATGGCCTACAAGGCGCCTGTCCGCGACCTGACCTTCGTCCTGAACGAGGTGCTGGAGATCGACCGCTACGCCAACCAGCCCGGCTTCTCCGACGTCTCGTCCGACCTCGTGGCGCAGATCCTGGAGGAAGGCGCCAAATTCGCCGAGGAGGTCATCGCCCCGCTGAACCGCGTCGGCGATCAGGAAGGCTGCAAATGGGTCGACGGCAAGGTCACCGGCCCGACCGGCTGGAAGGAAGCCTATCAGGCCATGGTCGCCGCCGGCTGGCCCGCCCTGTCGGCCCTGCCCGAACATGGCGGCCAAGGGATGCCGTCCGTCGTGGCGATGGCCTTCGGCCAGATGACCGCCGCCGCCAGCGCCGCCTTCTCGATGTATCCGGGTCTGACGGCGGGCGCCTACTGGGGTCTGAACGCCAACGGCTCGGACGAGCTGAAGGCCCGCTACCTGCCCAAGATGGCGACCGGCGAATGGGGCGGGACGATGAACCTGACCGAGCCGCAGTGCGGCACGGATCTGGGCCTGATCCGCACCAAGGCCGTCCCGAACGGCGACGGCAGCTACAACATCACCGGCCAGAAGATCTGGATCTCGTCGGGCGAGCACGACTTCACCGACAACATCATCCATCTGGTGCTGGCCCGGATCGAGGGCGCGCCGGCCGGGATCAAGGGCATCAGCCTGTTCGTCGTGCCCAAGGTGTTCGTCAACGATGACGGCTCGCTGGGCGCGCGTAACGAGGGCGTCGGCTGCGCCGGCCTCGAGCACAAGATGGGCATCCACGGCAACGCCACCTGCGTCATGGCCTACGACAACGCCAGGGGCTGGCTGGTCGGGACCGAGAACAAGGGCATGGCCGCCATGTTCGTGATGATGAACGAGGCCCGCCTCGGCACCGGCCTGCAGGGCCTGTCGATCGGCACCGCCGCCTACCAGGCCGCGGTCGAGTTCGCCCATGACCGGCTGCAGGGCCGCAGCCTGACGGGGCCGAAGAACCCGGACGGCCCGGCGGACTCCATCATGGTCCACCCCGACGTGCGCCGCATGCTGCTGGAGGCCAAGGCCTTCGTCGAGGGCGGGCAGGCCTTCACCCTCTGGACCGCGCTGCAGGCCGACCTGCAGCACTCGAACGACGAGGCCGAGGCGCAGAAGGCCCGCGATTACATGGGCCTGATCACGCCGGTGCTGAAAGCCTATCTGACCGACAAGGGCTTCCACGTCGCCAGCCTCGCCATGCAGGTGCACGGCGGCAGCGGCTATACCGAGCATTTCCCGGCGTCGCAGTATCTGCGCGATGCGCGGATCACCATGATCTACGAGGGCGCCAACGGCATCCAGGCGCTGGATCTGGTCGGCCGCAAGCTGCCCGCCAACGGCGGCCGGGCCATCATGACCTGGTTCGCCGAGATCGACGCCTTCGTGTCCGAGAACGGCGGCGAGACCCCGATCAAGCCGTTCGTCGACGGCCTGACCGACGCCAAGAAGAAGCTTCAGGAGGCCACCATGTGGCTGATGCAGAACGGCATGCAGAATCCCGACAACGCCGGGGCCGCCTCGACCGACTATCTCAACATCTTCGGCCTGACGGCGCTGGCCTATATGTGGGCGCAGATGGCGAAGGCGGCGCAGGGGCAGGTCGACGCCGGCGCGACCGACCCCTACTACGCCACCAAGCTGATGACCGGCCGCTACTTCGTCGAGCGCATCCTGCCCGACGCCGGGGCGCACCTCGCCAAGCTGAAAACCGGCGCCGAGGTGCTGATGCAGATGCCGGCGGAGGCGTTCTGAACGTGAACGTCCTCAACGCCGCCGAACCCGACTTCATGCAGGAAGAGGAGATCGTCCTCTTCTCCGACAGCGTCGGCAAATGGATCGACGAGCACGCGCCGCCCGAGGCGGTGCAGTCGTGGATCGCCAACTCCAGCGTCCCGCGCGCGCTCTGGAATGCGTCGGGCGAGGCCGGTCTGCTGGGCCTGTCGATGCCCGAGGCCGACGGCGGCATGGGCGGGGACTACCGGCATGAGGTGGTGCTGATGCGCCAGCTGGGCTGGAAGGGCGCGGACCACTTCGGCATCTCGCTGCACAATGCGATCGTCATGCCCTACATCTGGCACTACGGCACCGAGGAGCAGAAGGCGCGCTGGCTGCCGCGGCTGCAGTCGGGCGAACTGGTCGGCGCCATCGCCATGACCGAGCCGGGCGCCGGGTCGGACCTTCAGGGGGTCAAGACCACCGCCATCAAACAGGGCAACCAGTATGTGGTGAACGGCTCCAAGACCTTTATCACCAACGGCCAGCTGGCCAACTTCATCATTGTCGTGGCCAAGACCGACCCGTCCGAGGGCGCCAAGGGCACCAGTCTGATCGTGGTCGAGACCGACGGCGCCGAAGGCTTCGAGCGCGGCCGGAATCTGCACAAGATCGGCATGGAGGGGAACGACACCTCCGAGCTGTTCTTCAACGACGTGAAGGTGCCGGGCGAGAACATCATCGGCGGCGGCGAGGGCCAGGGCTTCATCCAGCTGATGCAGCAGCTGCCGCAGGAGCGGCTGAACATCGCCGTCCAGGGCGTGGCCGCGGCCGAGCGCGGGCTTCGCGAGACGCTCGCCTACGTCAAGGAGCGCAAGGCGTTCGGCAAGCGGGTGATCGACTTCCAGAACACCCAGTTCAAGCTGGCGGAGGTGAAGACCAAGCTGACGGTCGCCAAGGTCTTCGTCGACCACTGCCTCGGGCTGCACCTGCAGGGCAAGCTCGACGCCGCCACCGCCTCGATGGCCAAATACTGGGTCACCGACATCCAGGGCGAGGTCATCGACGAGATGCTGCAGCTCCACGGCGGCTACGGCTATATGAACGAATACCCGATCGCCCAGCTGTACAAGGACGCGCGGGTGCAGCGGATCTACGGCGGGACGAACGAGATCATGAAGCTCTTGATCGCGCGGACGTTGTAGGCAGCCCTAGGACTCGTTGATCTCTCCGTCGTCGAGCCTTCGGAGAAAGTCCGCCACACTCCCCTCCCCGTCATCCTCGGGCTTGACCCGAGGATCAGACGCAAGGCCGCACACAAACGGATAGAGATCGAGCCAGTCCGGGTTCCGGCGCTCGATCAGCTCCATCTTCCACGGCCTGTTCCAGCGCTTGAGCGCCTTCTCGCGGCGGATCGCCTGTTTGACCGCTTGATGCACTTCGAACCACACGAGGATGTCCGCGCCGTATCGCGCCGTGAAGGCTTCGCCCTTTCTCGACCGGTGCTGTGCGCCTCTGGCATACAGGTTCGAAGTCACGCCCGTGTAGATCACGCCGAAGGGACGGCTGGCCGTCATGTAGGTCGCGATCAGCGGTCGGCGCATCTCCTCCATCGGCGGAGTGAGCCGAGGGTCTGATCCTCGGGTCAAGCCCGAGGATGACGGCGGAGATAGGGGAGCATAGAAAACGACCATGATCCGCCTCCACGTCCCCCAGCCGCTCTCCCCCGACGCCGCCGTCGCGCCGACGCTCGACCAGTCCCGCTACCTGACCCAGGTGATGCGGCTGAAGATCGGCGACAGTCTGCTGGTGTTCAACGGCGTCGATGGGGAATGGCGCTGCGTCATCGCGGAGGTGCTCAAGAAGGGCGTGGTGCTGCGCGCCGAAGAGCCGGTGCGCCCCCAGTCGACCGGCCCCGATCTGGAGCTGCTGATCAGCGTGGTGAAGAAGAGCGCGCTGGAGTTCGCGGTGGAGAAGGCCGTCGAGCTGGGGGTGCGGCGCGTCCGGCTGGTGGTGACCCACCGGACCCAGGTCCAGCATGTGCGGATGGACCGGCTGGACGCCATCGCCATCGAGGCCGCCGAACAGACGGGGCGGGTCGACGTGCCGATGATCGACGAGCCGCTGAAGCTGGCCGAGCTGCTGGACGGTCTGGACGGCTCACGGCGGCTGATGTTCTGCGACGAAACCGGCGGCGAGCCGGCGGGCCCGGCGCTGCAGGGCGCCGGCGAGGGCGCGTGGGCCGTGCTGATCGGCCCCGAAGGCGGGTTCTCGCCCGAGGAGCGCGAGCGGCTGCGGGCCCTGCCCTTCGCCGCCGCCGTATCCCTGGGCCCCAGAATCCTGCGCGCCGACACCGCCGCCATCGCCGCCCTGACCCTGTGGCAGGCGGCCGTCGGCGACTGGGAACGCCCCTCAAGCAGCGACGCGCCGCGCGCGGAGCGATAGGGGAAAACATCCTGCCCCTTGAGCGTCGCCGTCAGGTCGCCCATCTAGCCGCGAGACGAGGGGCTATATCCGCATGAACGACGCGCCGCTTTCCCGGGACGACCTGATCGGCGCCATGGCGAAGGGGGCCAAGCCGCGCGAGCAATGGCGCATCGGGGCGGAGCACGAGAAGTTCGGCTTCGACCGATCGACCTTGCGACGTCCAACGCACGAGGGCGACAGCGGCATCCTCGCCATGCTGACCGGCCTGCAGCGGTTCGGCTGGGCCCCTGTCGAGGAAGCGGGACACGTCATCGCGCTGGAGCGACAGAACGCCGACGGCCTGAGCGCCTCGATCAGTCTTGAGCCGGGCGGCCAGTTCGAGCTCTCGGGCGCGCCGCTGAAGGACGTGCACGAGATCTGCGATGAGACCGGCCGCCACCTGATGGAGGTCAAACAGGTCGCCGACCAGCTGAACCTCGGCTTCATCGGCGTCGGCTTCGATCCGATGTGGCGGCGCGAGGACGTGCCGGTGATGCCAAAGGGCCGCTACGCCATCATGCGCGCCTACATGCCGAAGAAGGGCTCCCTCGGTCTCGACATGATGCTGCGCACCTGCACCATCCAGTCCAACCTCGACTTCGCCGACGAGGCCGACATGGTCGCCAAGTTCCGCACCTCGCTGGCGCTGCAGCCGATCGCCACCGCCCTGTTCGCCAACTCGCCCTTCACCGAGGGCGAGCCCAACGGCTTCCTCAGCGCCCGCGCCAACGTCTGGACCGACACCGATCCTGACCGCACTGGGATGCTGGATTTCGTCTTCGCCGACGGCTTCGGCTACGAGCGCTACGCCGACTATGCGCTGGACGTGCCGATGTATTTCGCCAAGCGCGGCGAGACCTATGTCGACCTGTCCGGCCGTTCGTTCCGCCAGTTCATGACCGAGGGCCTCGACGTCCTGCCGGGCGAGCGGGCGACGAAGAAGGACTGGAACGATCACCTGACCACCCTCTTCCCCGAGGTGCGGCTGAAGTCCTACCTCGAGATGCGCGGCGCCGATGGCGGGCCGTGGAGCCGCATCTGCGCCCTGCAGGCCCTGTGGGCCGGCGTGCTCTACGACGCGCCGTCGCTGGCCGCCGCCTGGGACCTGGTCAAGGACTGGGACATCGCCGACCACGAGCGCCTGCGCCGCGACGTGACCCGCCTCGGGCTCAAGGCCGAAGTGGCGGGCCGCAGCGTGCAGGACGTGGCGAAGGACATGGTCCACATCGCCCGCGACGGCCTCAGGAACCGCGCCCGCTTCTCCGGCGGCATGGTCGACGAGCGCGGCTATCTGTCAGAGCTGGAGGACATCGCCGACAGCGGGGTCACTCCGGCCGAACGCCTGCTGGAGCTGTACCGCGGCGAATGGCAAGGTGACCTGACCCGGCTGTACCGGGATTTCGCCTACTGAGGAGCGCGGCATGACCGGCAGGGTCCACATCGGCGTCGGCGGCTGGACCTATGAGCCGTGGCGCGGGGTCTTCTATCCGTCGGACCTGACGCAGAAGCGCGAATTGGAATACGCGTCGCGGCAGCTGACCTCCATCGAGATCAACGGCACCTACTATTCGACCTTCAAACCGGACAGCTGGATGAAGTGGCGCGACGAGACGCCGGACGGCTTCGTCTTCTCGGTCAAGGCCAGCCGCTATTGCACCAACCGCAAGGTGCTGTCCGACATGGGCGAGTCGATGGACCGCTTCCTCGGGCAGGGCATGACGGCGCTCGGCGACAAGCTGGGACCGATCAACTGGCAGTTCATGGGCACCAAGAAGTTCGACGCCGAGGACTTCGAGGGCTTCCTGAAGCTGCTGCCGAAGGAGCGGGACGGCGTTCGCCTGCGGCACGCGCTGGAGGTGCGGAATCAGACGTTCGCCACGCCGCAGTTCCATGATCTGGCAGCGAAACACGGCGTGGCGATCGTCTATGGCCAGGACGACGAGGCGCCGGGGTGGCCGGTCATCGACGAGGACACGGCCGACTTCAAATACGCCCGGCTGATGTCGAGCCGCGAGGACGAGTCTACGGGGATGACGTCCGCCGAGCTCGACGCCATCGTCGAACAGACCCGCGGCTGGGCGAAGAAGGGCGACGTCTTCGCCTACTTCATCGCCGGCGCGAAGGTGCGCAACCCGGCGGCGGCGCAGGCCCTGATCGGGAAGCTGGGACGGTGACGGCGCTGCTGAAGGGCAGTTGCCACTGCGGGGCGCAGCGGTTCGCGGCCCCGGCGCCGGAGATGGTCACGCACTGCAACTGCTCGACCTGCACCAAGCGGGGCATGGCGGCCGCCTACTATGCGCCCGGGGAGGTCGAGTTCCGCCTGACGCCGGAGACCCTCGCCGACTATGAGTGGGGCGACCGGATGATGGTCTTCCACCACTGCGTGACCTGCGGATCCGCGGTGTTCGCCACGTCGGACGCCTGGACGACAGAGGGCGGCGAGGAACGACCGGCCCGGATCACCTTGAACGCGCGTCTGTTCGACGATTTCGATCTCGACGCCGTCCCCATCCGCCATGTCGCCGGCCGCAACGGCTGGTGATCTTCCGGCTTCGCCCCATGTTACGCACCTGCGTCTGACGCCACCCCCTGAGGACCCGACCATGCCCATCGCCACCCGCGCCTTCGCCGCCACCTCGAGCGCCGCCCCCCTGTCTCCCTACAGCTTCGACAGGCGGGATCCGGGCCCCGACGACGTCGCCATCGAGATCAAGTTCGCCGGCGTCTGCCACTCGGACCTGCACATCGTGAAGAACGACCTCGGCAACACGACCTATCCGATCGTTCCGGGTCACGAAATCGCGGGCGTGGTGACGGCGGTGGGCGAGAACGTGGCCCGGTTCAAGGTCGGCGACAGGGTGGGCGTCGGCTGCATGGTCGACAGCTGCCGCCAGTGCGCGCCCTGCCGCGAGGGCGAGGAGCAGTATTGCGTGCCGGGCATGACCCAGACCTACGGCTCGCCCGATCCCAAAGGCGCGGCCGTGAGCCAGGCGATCACCCAGGGCGGCTATTCCACGGCCATCGTGGTGGACCAGAACTATGTCGTCACCATCCCCGACAGCATCCCGCTGGACGCCGCCGCGCCGCTGCTGTGCGCCGGGATCACCACCTATTCGCCGCTGCGCCACTGGAAGGTGGGACCGGGTTCGAAGGTGGCGGTGATCGGCCTCGGCGGCCTCGGCCACATGGCGGTGAAGCAGGCCGCGGCGATGGGGGCGGAGGTCACCGTTCTGTCGACCTCGGATCGCAAGAAGGCCGACGCCGAGCGGATGGGGGCGAAGCATTTCCTGATCAATTCGGACAAGGCGGCGATGCAGGCGGCGGGCGAGAGCTTCGACCTGATCATCAACACCGTCTCGGCCACGCACGAGATCGCCAGCCATGTGAACCTGCTGGCCAAGGACGGCACCATGGTCATGCTGGGCCTGACCACCGAGGGGCTGCCGGTTTACGCCATGGGACTGCTGTGGCGCCGCCGGGCCGTCGCCGGCTCGCTGATCGGCGGCATCCGCGAGACGCAGGAGATGCTGGACTTCTGCGCCGAGCACGGCCTCGCCTGCGACATCGAGGTGATCGCGCCCGACCGGATCAACGAAGCCTATGCCCGCCTGGAGAAATCGGACGTGCGGTACCGGTTCGTCCTGGACATGGCGCGGCTGTAGGGGGTGGCTGGTGGCTGGTGATTGGTGGGTGGCGGCTGGGCAGCTTGGGTTGGCGACCACCAACCAGCGAATTAGCCACTAACCACCAGCCACCAGCCACCCTTCCCGCGCCGCCGCCATCCGGATAAGCATGTTCCTGAACAGGCTCCGCGTCAGACGGAGCCGTCAGGGACAAGGAAACGCACATGGCTCGAGTGGCGCTCGTAACGGGTGGAACCCGCGGTATCGGCAAGGCGATCGTCCAGCGGCTGAAGGAAGACGGCATGTCCGTCGCCGCGGGCTATTCCGGCAACGCCGAGGCGGCTGAGACGACGGCGCGAGAGCTCGACGTCATGGTGGTCAAGGGCAACGTCGGCTCGTTCGAGGACTGCGAACGCGCGGTCCGCGACGTCGAGGCGCAGCTCGGCCCCATCGACGTGCTGATCAACAACGCCGGCATCACCCGCGACGGCTTCTTCCACAAGATGAGCCACGACCAGTGGTCTGAGGTCATCCGGGTCAACATGGACAGCGTCTTCAACATGACGCGTCAGGTCATCAACGGCATGCGCGAGCGGGGCTTCGGGCGGATCGTCAACATCTCCTCGATCAACGGGCAGAAGGGACAGATCGGCCAGACCAACTATTCCGCGGCCAAGGCCGGCATGATCGGCTTCACCAAGGCGCTGGCGCTGGAGAACGCGCGCAAGGGGGTCACGGTGAATTGCATCGCGCCCGGCTACATCGACACCGAGATGGTCGGCGCCATGGACGAGAAGGTCCTGGCCGGCATCATCGCCCAGATCCCCGTCGGAAGACTCGGAAAAGGCGAGGAAATTGCAGACATGGTGTCGTGGCTCTCCGGCGAACGTGCCGGATATGTCACAGGCTGTACGCTGTCGCTTAACGGCGGTCAGTATCTGGTTGGCTGACAGGGGCCCGCCCAAAATCCGCCGCGGGCCGGTTTCACCACTCACCGCCATGGAGTTGACGGGGACCAGGACGGCGACCACGCCGCTTCCGGCCGTGATGGCGATCGCCCTCGCGGCGGCGGCCCTGACTCTGTCGGTCCGCGTTGAGCCGGCCGGGGCCCAGAACCGGAGCAATGCCCAGGCCGAACAGAGCCAGTCGCTGCGCAACAGCGGCGGCTCCTCGCGCAGCCTGCCTGCCGCCGGCCGCTACGTCGCCGAGTCCGGCGAAGCCTTCATACTGGACCGCTCGGGCCAGCGGCCGCTGCTGAGGTTCGAGCGGCGCGACGAGACCTGGGTGCTCCGGCCCACCGCGGCCCCGCGCGGAGATATCATCTATCGCAACGACGCCGGGGCCCAGGTCCTGCGCGTGACCCCCAGCGGCGGGCTCACCGTCTATACGCCCCGGGCGCCCGGCGGCTCGCCTGCGTCTCTCTCCGGTCCGGGGCAGAGCCTGTCTCCGCCCTCTCTCGGTCCGGTTCGACTGTTCGAACTGATGGCGCGCCGCAGCGCCATGCTCAGCCAGGCGCTCGGCCGGCTGGTGGAGATCAATCTCGACGGCGAGGTGTCCGAGTCGCTGTGCGTGGAAGCCCTGATCGTCACGACGGACGCGGTCGCGCGGATCGCCCGTTCGCCGAGCGCCCGGTCCAGCATCGACGGCCTCAGAAGCATCACCATCCTGGAAGGCGCGCGCTCGGGCGTCACCTACAGCCGTGGGCGTCTCGTGGTCGTCGTGGATCCCAGCCAGGGACAGGCCGGCCGCCCGTCCTCCACGCGCGTGATCCGGGCCATCCTGCCCGAGCCGCGAGCGGCTGGCCGCTAGAACCGGTCCTTGGCTGAGCGCCGCGCCGCGAAGTCGGCGGCGTCCGCCGCGCGAAGGAACGGATTGAACGCCTTCTCGGCCCCCATTGTGGTCGGCACGGTCGGCTCGCCCCGCTCCCTCATCTCCAGAAGGTCCTGAGCCCGCGCCGCCATCTCCGGCCGGTCGTCGAGGGTGAGGGCGAAGCGGACGTTGCCGGCGGTGTATTCGTGGGCGCACCAGATCACCGTCTCGTCCGGCCAGGCGGCGAGGGTCTGCAGGCTCTCCCACATCTGCTCGGGCGTACCCTCGAACAGACGTCCGCAGCCCAGATTGAACAGCACGTCGCCGACGAAGGCGTGGGCGTCCGGCGCTGAGCGGTAGACGATGTGGCCCAGCGTGTGCCCCGGCGCGTCCGTCACTTCGAAGGCTGTCTCGCCCAGCATGACCGTGTCGCCGCCGCTGACGATCCGGTCGATCGGAGCGGCGCGCCGGACCTCCTCGGGCCCGACGATCTCGCAGCCCGTCTCGGCCTGAAGCCGCGCGTTTCCCTGGGTGTGATCGGGATGCCAGTGGGTGTTGAGGATGAGATCCAGCCGGCCCCAGCCGGTTTCGGCGAGCGCCGCCAGAATCGCCTCGGCGTCGGGCGTGTCCACCGCCGCGACCTGTCCGGACGCCTCGTCCCGGATCAGGAATCCGTAGTTGTCGGACAGGCAGGGGAACAGTCGGATGTCGAGGCTCACGCCTCCATCCTAGCAGCCGACCCGCCGTCGGCCTATCATGGGGCATGCGGCGCAGCATCGAGGACCTGCGGATATTCTACGGCGAGCCGGCGGGATCGCTGGCGCGGCGTCTCCTCGCGCGACGGCTGGAGGACGCCTGGGGCGAGGCGTCCAGCTGCGACGTTCTGGGCCTGGGCTACGCGACGCCGTGGCTGGATGCGTTCGTCGGCGCGCGGCGGGTCGTGGCCGCCATGCCCGCGGGTCAGGGCGTCGAACTGTGGCCGTCGGTGGGAAAGAACCGGACGCTGCTGGTGGACGACCGGCGCCTGCCGTTCGCCGCCGGCTCCTTCGACCGCATCCTGCTGGTCCATGCGCTGGAGGAAGCGGATGACGCGCAGGCGCTGCTGACGGAGGCGGTGCGCGCCCTGTCCCCCGCCGGTCGCATCATTCTGGTCGCGGCGGCGCGCGGCGGCCTGTGGTCGCGCGTGGAGGCCACTCCGTTCGGCCACGGGCGCCCCTTCACCCGCCGCCAGCTCGAGCGGCTTGTGCGGGCGGCGGGACTGGAGCCGACCGCCTGGTCCCAGACCCTCTACGTTCCGCCGTGGGGCCCGCTGCTGCCGCTGGCCGACGGCTTCGAGCAGGTCGGCAAACGCATCGTGCCGGGGGCCGCCGGCGTCATCCTGCTGGAGGCGACCCGGCAGGCCTACGCCCGCATCCGCCCCGGCGGCGCTGTGGCGACGGTCCCGGTGCGGACGCCCGCCCTCCAGCCCCAGCCCGCCGGTCGGACCAGCCGTCAGGACGATCTGGCGACCGGCCGCAAACCCGACTAAAGCCGCGTCATGCGACGACTGATCCTGATGCGACACGCCGAGGCGGAACGCGCCGCCGGCTCGGGCCGAGACCGCGACCGCGCACTTTCGCCCCGGGGCCGGCGCGAGGCCGCGGCGATGGGCCGGGCGCTGTCCGGTCGGGGGATGCTGCCGGACCTGGCGCTGGTCTCGCCGGCGGCGCGGACCCGGCAGACCTGGGACCTGCTGCACGACGCCTTCGGCGACGTCGAGGTGCGCGAGGACGAGCCGCTCTACAACGGCGCCGCCGACGCCCTGCGCCGCCTGGTCGAGGCCGCCGAGGACCAGGCCGGAACGCTCATGCTGGTCGCCCACAACCCCGGGATTCATCTGCTGGCCGTGGAGTATCTGGTCGAGAGCGCCGCGTCGCCATCGGTGCTCGACCGGATGAGCGGCGGCTTCCCACCGGGCGCGGCGGCCATTTTCGCCGTCGATGTCGCGGGCCGGTGCGCGTTCGAGGGGTTTCTTCAGCCGCAGGACCTGACGGGCGGATGACCGCCGTCGCCTACAAATTGCTGGACCGGGCGGAGTGGGACGCGGCGCGGGCCACGGGCTTCTATGAAGGGTCGGAGGTCGACCGGGCCGACGGTTACATCCACATGTCGACGGTTGACCAACTCGCCGAAACTGCGCTGCGGCACTATTCGGGGCGGTCTGAGCTGGTTCTGGTCGAGGTCGATCTGGAGGCGCTTGGCCCGGCGCTGAAATGGGACGCCTCGCGCGGCGGGGCCCTGTTCCCGCACCTCTACGGGCCGCTGCCTGTCTCCGCCGCCACGCGAGACCGGGGCCTCTCAGTCGACGGGCGGGGTGTGATGCGGTTCGACGACGGGCGACCGGAATGGGCCTGACCGATCTGGGCGCGGCTGCGTTGCGGAGGCTCGGCGCCGAGACGGCGCACGGCCTCGCCATTCGCGCCCTGCAGATCGCCCCCCTTCCCGCCCCCGCGCCCGACGATCCCGTGCTGCGGACCACGATCGCCGGTCTCAAGCTGCCCAACCCGGTCGGTCTCGCGGCCGGTCTGGACAAGAATGGCGAGGCGCTGGGCGGACTGGCCCGCCTTGGCTTCGGCTTCATCGAGTGCGGCTCGGTCACGCCGCTGCCCCAGCCCGGCAACCCCAAACCCCGCCTGTTCCGCCTCGGCGAGGACCGGGCGGTGATCAACCGCATGGGTTTCAACAACCTCGGTCTGGAGGCCTTCGCCGCCCGGCTGGAGACGCGGCCCCGCTCCGTCGTGGTGGGGGCCAATCTCGGGGCCAACAAGGACACGGAGGACAAGGCGGCCGACTATGTCTCCGGGCTCCGCCGCCTGCGCGGGCTCAGCGACTACGTCACCGTCAACGTGTCTTCGCCCAACACCCCCGGCCTGCGCGCGCTGCAGGGACGCGCCGCGCTGGACGATCTGCTCGGGCGGCTGAACGAGGCCCGCGACGGGGATCAGACCCCGGTGTTCCTGAAGATCGCGCCAGACCTGTCTGGAGACGAGATCGGGATGATCGTCGAGGCCAGTCTCGACCACCGCATCGACGCCCTGATCGTCTCCAACACCACCCTCGACCGGCCGGAAACGCTGCGGTCGCCTCACCGCGAGGAAGCCGGAGGGCTGTCAGGCGCGCCGCTGAAGGCGAAGGCCGCCGCGGCGCTGCAGGCGGCCGCCGGGGCTTCCAGCGGGCGGCTGCCCCTGATCGCCGTCGGAGGGATCGACAGCGGCGCCGAGGCCTATGCCCGCATCCGCGCCGGCGCCGGCGCGGTCCAGCTCTATTCCGCCCTGATCTACGAGGGCCCCGGTCTGGTTGGGCGGATCAAGCGCGACCTCGCCGCGCGCCTGCGCGCGGATGGGTTCTCCTCCGTCCTGGAGGCGGCCTCGGCGGCCCGTTGACGGAGCGTTAGGGCGCGCCGGGCATGATGACGGCCGGGGCGGAATCGCCTTGTCCGGGGAGCCCCATGGCGATCGCCAAAGCAAAGCCGCAACTCCGCGCCGACCGCGCCGCCGACGACTGGGCGCTCGCGATCCGGCAGCGGCGCAAGGCCCTGCTGCAGCGTTTGGGCATGGCCGCGGCCAGCGGACTGGTGTTCAGCCCGCTGCTGGGTTGGGCCCTGAGCGTCGGCTGGGTGGTGGGATATTTCATCATCCAGGGCTTCGACCTCTGGGTGTTCTCTCCGATCAACAGCGGCAAGACGGAACGGCTGACCGGCCTGCGCAAGGTCTTCGCCTGGCTGATGCTGGCCCTCAACGCCGGCTATTTCGGCAGTCTGTCGATCCCGCCGTGGGTGCTGGGCGGACCGATGGGCGGCATCTGCGCCGCCATGCTGCTGTCTGCCGGCGCCATCTATTCGATCATCAACGCGCCGAGATCGGCCTCGGTGATGATCACCACAGCCTCGCTGCAGTTCGGCTATCTGGCGGCCACACCCGTGTTCATGGCGATCTATGGCGCAACAACGGGCTTCGTCGCCGCCGCCGCCATCGCGGTCGGCGTCTTCATCACCTACTGCCTCTCGACCTGGCGGCGGATGAACGAGGCCCGGCTGGCGGAAAGCGCCGCCCGGATCGAGGCCGATCAGAAGCGGATGGACGCCGAGCGCGTGATGGAGGGCCGCAGCGCCTTTCTCGCCGCCATCGGCCACGACCTGCGCACCCCGATCAGCGCCATCCTGACTGGCGCCGCCGAACTGGAGCGTGGAGCCAAGGACGCCGCGGCCCGCTCGCAGGCGCATCTCATCACCGACGCCGGCTTCATGATGAAGGCCCTGCTCGACGACCTGCTGGACCACGCCAAGCTCGACGCCGGCCACATGACCGTCGACGAGATGGATTTCGACCTGCGCGAGCTGTTGAACCAGACGGTCCGTCTGTGGCGCGGTCCCGCGCGGGCCAAGGGCCTGAAGTTCCGCGTGGAGGGTGCGGGGGCGGTGCCCGCTGCGGTGCGCGGCGACCCGATGCGCCTGCGGCAGGTGCTCAACAACCTGATCTCCAACGCCATGAAGTTCACGGCCGAAGGCTCGATCACCCTGCGCCTGCGGGCCTGGCCCGACGAGCCCGGCGGCCACGCGATCCTGATCGAGGTGGCGGACACCGGGCCCGGCATGACGCCGGACCAGGTCTCGCGCCTGTTCACGCCGTTCGACCAGACCATCGAAGGCGTCAGCGCCGTTCACGGCGGAACCGGCCTGGGTCTGGCGATCAGCCGGCAACTGGCGGAACTGATGGGCGGCCGCCTCACGGCCCGGAGCCGCCCCGGCGAGGGCGCGCGCTTCACCCTGTCGCTGCACCTCGAGCCCGGCGAGAACCTCCCCGCCGCGGCCCCGGCGCTGGACCAGCAGAGCCGCGACGCCGTGGCCCGCGCCCTGTCGGGCCGGCCCCCCGCGCCGGAACCCGACGCAGCCCCGGCGCCGGCGACGACGGAGGGGCACGCCGCAGCCGCCGGAAGCGCCGATCCAGCCCTCCCTGACGACGAGGACGAGGGGCGGCCGATGCGGGTGCTGGTGGTCGACGACCACGACATCAACCGCCGGGCGATCCAGCTGATCCTGCAGCCGCTGGGCTGCGACATCGCCACGGCGGTCGACGGGCTGGCGGCGCTGAAGATCTGCGAGGACGAGGCCTTCGACCTGATCTTCATGGACGTCCGCATGCCGGAGCTGGACGGGCGCGAGACCACCCGCCGCATCCGCGCCGGCGGGGGGCCGAACGCGCTTGTGCCGATCATCGCCGTCACCGCGGATACGGCGGCGGACGACATCGCCGCCTGCACGGCGGCCGGGATGACCTATTTCGTGCCCAAGCCGATCACGCCGCCGATGCTGCTGGGCGCCATCACCCATGTGATGACGATGGATCAGTCGGACGCCGTCGCCGCCTGACGGACTTCGGCGACCAGCCGCTCGGCGAACCCCTCCGCCCGCATCTCACACTCCCAGACCGTGACGACACGCCAGCCCTGCCCGTGCAGGCCGGCCTCGTTGCCGGCGTCACGGGCGCGGTTCCGCTCGATCTTGGCCGCCCAGTAGCCGGCGTTGGCCTTGGGCTTGCGCGCCCCGCGCGGGCAGTCGTGGCCGTGCCAGAAACAGCCGTGGACGAACACCGCCACGCGCCGCCCCTTCATCACCAGGTCCGGCCGACCGGACAAGCCCGCGCCGCCGAGGCGATAGCCGATGCCAGCTGTCCGCAGAATGCGGCGCACGGCGAGCTCGGGCGTGGTGTCGCGGCTCTTCACGGCGCGCATGACCGCGCTGCGCTTTTCGGCGGTGAAGACGTCGGTGGTGGCGCTCTCTCCCATACCGCTCACCCCGGCGAGTGCCGGGGGCCAGATGGGAGGCCGCACCTTGGATGAAAGAGCTGGGTGGGCGATCCCAAGGGGCTGCGCCTGCGATCTGGGTCCCGGCGTTCGCCGGGATGAACGGTGAGGGAAATGGACTCAGAGCTGCGCCAGCAGGTGCTCCGCCGACGAGACCTTGAACTCGCCGGGCTGCTCGATGTTCAGCTGGCTGACGACGCCGTCCTTGACCAGCATCGAATAGCGCTGCGAGCGCTCGCCCATGCCGAAGCCCTTCGCGTCCATGGACAGGCCCAGTTGGCGGGTGAAGTCGCCGTTGCCGTCGCCCAGCATCAGGATGTCGTCCTTGCCGATGCCCTGGCTGTCCGCCCAGGCGCCCATGACGAAGGCGTCGTTGACCGAGACGCAGGCGATCGTGTCCACGCCCTTGCCGGCCAGCTGCTCACGCAGATCCTTGTAGCCCGGCAGGTGACGCGCCGAGCAGGTGGGGGTGAAGGCGCCCGGCACTGCGAACAGGGCTACGGTCTTGCCGGCGAAGACTTCGTCCGTGGTGACAGGCTTCGGGCCGTCGTCGGTGGCGCGGGTCAGGTTGGCCGAGGGAATGCGGTCGCCGATCTGGACGGTCATGGGAGGGCTCCGGGGTGTGAAAGCGAAGGCGTGACGATCAGATAGGGCCTGCAGCCCACCGCGCCAACCGTTCTGTCCCTTGCGGTCGGAGGCGCGCGTGCCAATCATAGGAGCATGAACGAATTTCAATCGCTTGCGGGCCGTCTGCTGGTGGCCATGCCGGGCATCAGCGACCCGCGCTTCGAGCACGCGGTCATCCTCGTCTGCGCCCACAGGCCCGACCACGCCATGGGCCTGAGGCTGGACACGCCGGCGCCGGGCGTTAGCCTCAAGAAGGTGCTGAGCAAGCTTGAGGCGCCGGCGCCGGACGACGCGGACAACCGCGCCGTGCTGATCGGCGGCCCGGTCGAGCGCGAGCGCGGCTTCGTGCTCCACACCGACGACTGGCTGATCGAGCACGCCTCGCTGTCGTTCGGAACGGGTCTCGCCATGACCGGCACGCGCGAGGCCCTGCTGGCGATGGCCGATCCGTCGGATGGGCCGCGCCGGTCGGTGCTGCTGCTGGGTTACGCCGGCTGGGGCGAGGGGCAGCTGGAGGACGAGCTGGGCGAGAACGTGTGGCTGACCGCCGAGGCCGATCCCGAACTGATCTTCGATCCGGATCACGAGAGCAAATGGACCCGCGCCCTCGCCGGCCTCGGCGTCGATCCGGCGCAGCTGTCGGGGCAGAGCGGGCGGGCCTGAGAATTCGAGGTTCCAGGGGGCAGGTTCTAGGCTCCGGGGCCCACCAATCCGCAGATCACCGAGAACCTAAAACCTGAAACCTACGCCGAACGAGCCTTCAGCGGGGCCGACCCGTCGGCGAGCGACTCGTTGAGATAGACCTCGGCCTCCTGCGCCGGAAGCGCCGGGGCGTAGCCGAAGCCCTGGCCGTAGTGGCACTGGGCGTCCAGCAGCAGGCTGGCGAGGCCGGCGTTCTCGACCCCTTCGGCCACGACCTCCAGCGCCAGGTCGCGCCCGAGGTTGACCACCGACTTGACGATCTTGGCCGAGCCCTCGTCCTTGTCCATCGTCAGAACGAAATAGCGGTCGATCTTCAGCGTATCGAACGGCAGCTTAGCCAGCCAGGTCAGGGACGAGAAGCCGGTGCCGAAGTCGTCCAACGCCAGGGAGGCGCCCGCCTCGCGCAGTCGGGTCAGGGTGTCGGCGGCGCGCGAGGTGTCGCGCATGATGTCGCCCTCGGTCACCTCCAGCTTCAGCGCGCCTTTGGGCAGGCCGGCGTCGGCGATGATCCGGGTCACGTCCTCGACCAGATCCGGCCGCTCGATTTCCCCGACCGACAGGTTGACGCTGCAGAACAGGTGCCCGGCCGTCGGGTGACGCCGCAGCCATTCGGCCAGCTGCCTCGAGGCGGACCGCATCATCAGCAGGCCCAGCTCGTTCATCAGGCCCATCTCGTCGGCCAGGCCGAGGAACTGGTCCGGCGGCACCAGTCCGCGCTTGGGATGACGCCAGCGCGCAAGGGCCTCGAACCCGGCCACGGCGCCGGTCCGAAGGTTCACGATGGGCTGATAGAAGGGCTCGATCTCGCCGCGCAGGAAGGCATTGCGGAGGTCGGACTCGAGCGCCAGCCGCGACAGGCTGTCGCTCTCCAGCGCGCGGCCGTAAGCGGCCACCCCGCCGCGTCCGGCGCCCTTGGCCTGCTCGACCGCCAGCTCGACCCGACGCAGCAGTTCGGCGGGGTCGGCGGCGTCAGGCCCGCCTTCGGCGGTCGCGGAGCCGATCGAGACGGTCGGATAGATGTCGAAGCCGGCGACGCGGAGCGGCTGCTCCAGCGCCTCCCGCACCCGCTCGGCGACCGATCCGTTGCCGCGCAGGGCCAGGACGGCGAACTCGTCCTCGCCGATGCGGGCGGCGTTGGCGTCGTGGGTGAAGGCGGCGTTCAGACGGGAGCCCAGCGCGGCCAGCACCAGATCAGCCCGCGCATGGCCGAGCGCCTCGTTCAACCGGCGCAGGCGGTCGACGTCGGCCACAACCAGTTCATAGTCGCCCGGCTGGGTCAGGGTCTCGCCCGCCCGGCTCAGAAAGGTGCGCCGGTCCAGCAGACCGGTCAGGTGGTCGCGATGCGAGGCGGCGAACTTGGTCTCCAGCGCCACCAGCCCGGCGGCGCGCAGACCGTCCTCGAGCCAGACGCCGCGCCAGATGCAGGTTTCCGATTCACGCATCCGCAGACGGACGGCGATCTCGGTCCCTTCCGGCTGCGGCTTCAGCACCTTCTCGGCCAGCGACCGGTCCTGCGGCACCGCCACGGCGGTGAAGGCCGCGCCGGAGCACTCGGGCGCCAACGGGCCTAGACCCAGCGCGCGGGTGGCGCCGGTGAAGCGCATCTGGTCGTCGGCGGGGGTCCAGATCCACAGCGCCGAGTCGGCGGCGGCCAGCGCTTCGATGGCGGTCGTCGCGTCCCAGGCCAGACTTCTGGAGCGAGTGTTCAACGCGGGTACAGTCCTGCCAGAACGGCCTCCAGGATCAGCCCGGGTCAGCCGCGTCGCGCGGCTCCGTCATTCACGACGCCGAACAGCAGATGATCTGCCCATGCGCCGTTAATTTTGAGATAAGCCCTCGCCTGCCCCTCCAGCTCGAAGCCGGCCTTCTCAAGCACCCGGCGCGAGGCCGCGTTATGGGGCACGCAGGCCGCCTCGACCCGGTGCAGGTTCAGCTCGTCGAAGGCGTATCCGACCATCGCCCGGACCGCGGCGGTGGCCAGTCCGCGGTTGGCGAACGGCTCGCCGATCCAGTAACCGAGCGTCCCCGCCTCGGCGACGCCGCGCCGGACGTTGGACAGGGTGATCGCCCCCGCCAAAGTCCGATCCGGCTCCGTGAAGATGAAGAACGGCCAGGCGTTGCCGGCCTCCATCTCGCGCCCGTAGATCGACAACCGACGCTTGAACGCCGCGCGGGTCAGGTCGTCCTCGGGCCAGGTCGGCTCCCAGCGCTGCAGATAGGCGTGGCTGCTCTGGCGCAGCGTCGCCCAGGCCTCGTGATCCGACGCGCGCGGCGGACGCAGGAAGACGCCGGGGGCCGACACCGCCGGCCCGGTCGCGTCATTGATCCAGTCGAGCAGCGCCATCGCCCTGTCTTTTAGCGCGGTGTTTTCGCCGGGAGAACCACCCGCGCCTCACGCAGTTGGCCCAACCATCATCCTCGGGCCTGACCCGAGGATCAGACCGTCCGCAGCGGGGTGGTGGAGAATGGCATTCCAGAGGGGCCGCACCCTTCGACGGAGCAGGCCGCCGCGTCTGGCCCTCGGGTCAAGCCCGAGGGTGACGGGGGTTTGGGTCAGGAGAACAGCGCCTCGCGGAACGCCGACCCCGCGGGCGCCGCCGCCTTCGGACCCAGCACGGCGGTCGCGGCCTTGCCGTCGGACAGGCAGCGCCGGGCGGCGTCGCGCACCGTCTCCGACGTCTGGGCCAGCGTCCGTTCGGCCATCGTCTCAGAAGTGATTGGGGCCCCGAAGATCAGCACCTGGGCCGCCAGCCGCCCGGCGCGGGCGGCGGGGCTCTCGTCCGACATCCACAGGCCGGCGTTCATCACGGCCTTTGCCCGCGACAGCTCAGCCGCCGTCGGACCGGTGTCGGCCAGCGCCTTCAGCTCGCCCGCGCAGACCCGCGCCAGCTCGACGGCGCGATCGGCCGCCGCGCCGGCGTAGATGCCGAGCACGCCCGCGTCCTCGTAGGGCTCGTGATAGGCGTCGATGGCGTAGGCGAGGCCGCGTTCCTCGCGCGCGCTCTGGAACAGCCGCGAGGCCATGCCGCCGCCGAGAATCTCGGTCATCAGCCGCGCCGCCGCATAGGCGGGATCGGTCGCCGACGGCGCCGGCAACTGGAAGACGATGTTGGCCTGTTCGATCCGGCGCGACAGGGCGGCGTCGCCGCCGGTGAAGCGCGGGACCGCCGGAGCTTCCGCCGCGGTCGCGGTCTCGGAACCGAACCGGCGCTCGGCCAGCTGCAGCAGCTCGGCCTCGTCCACCGCGCCCGAGACCGCCACCACCATCCGGTCGGGCGAGTACAGACGGGCGCGCCAGTCGGCGATCGAGGACCGGGTGATCGGCTTGAGGCTCTTCACCGAGCCGAGGATCGGCCGCCCCAGCGGCTGGCCCGTGAAGGCCTTGGTCTGGGCCATTTCGAAGACGTGGTCATCGGGCGTGTCGAAGGCCTCCGCGATCTCCTGCGCGACCACATCCTTTTCGCGCTCGATCTCGTCAGCGTCGAGCGTGGGACGGAACACCAGGTCCGACACCACCTGCATCGCCAGCGGCAGCGACCCGTCCAGCGCCCGCACCTCGAAGCTGGTGCGCTCGTAGCCGGTGGCGGCGTTCAGCGAGCCGCCTTCAGCCTCGATCCGTTCCACGATCTCGCGCGCGCCCATGTCGCCGGCGCCCTTGAACACCAGGTGTTCGAGACAGTGGGACCAGCCAGAGGTGGCCTCGCTCTCCCACTTGGCCCCGCCGCGCACGGCGACGGTCAGGGCGAGGGTGCGCAGGCCCGGCATGGGGTCGCAGACGACGCGGACGCCATTGGAGAGGGTGTGGAGCGTGGCGGTCAGGGGGCGTCTTTCGTTTCGGCGGGCGAGCCGTCGGGCTTGCGGCGGAGCAGGGCGATGTAGAAGCCGACCACGGCAAGCGCCAGTCCGAACCACGTCAGAGCATAGCCGAGATGGTTGTTCGAGAAGGCGGCGGGGGGCGGCGCCGGGACCGGACGGGCCGGATACCAGATCCCGCCTTCCACCTTCTCCGCGAACAGCACGGGACGGTCGTAGGCGTGGTGCTGCAAGGCTTTGGCGATGGCCTCGTTGTCTCGTGCGTAAAAGAGATGATCTTCGGGCGGCGGTGAGAAAGGGGACGGGGGTGGCGTTTGGCGCGCCTCCGCCGTGACGGTGACATCCCAGGATCGGCTGGGCGTATCGTGCGGAAGGGGAACAGCGGAAGCCAGCGCTTCGTCTGACACGAAACCGAGATCGACCAGGTACCCGCCGCATGCCTTGATGACGCGCTCGCCCGCCACGCCTTCATGAATGCTGCGGAGGCGCACCGTTGGTTGCCGGCTGACCCACGTGCAACGAACGACGACGCGCTCAAAGTCCCTCAAGGCGGGCGGGGGCGGTGGCGGCGCCGGCGCCGCTTGCCCCGGCGGAGGTGCGGAAGGCCAATCGGGCAAGATCCGCGCGGGTTGACCGAGTCGGCTCTCCGCGCTCGCGATGAGTCGCTCCTTCCACTGCATCCGCTGGACCTGCCACGACCCGAGCCCGCACAGCAGGACGAAGGCGCCCGCGCAGGCGATGGTGAGCAGCCACGGGAAGCGGCCCGATCCCTCAGCCATGCGGCGCCGGCTCCACGCGGTTCCGCATCTGGAGCGCGATCATGACGCCCTTGCCCGGCCGCATCAGCCCCAGCGACAGCCCCGCCACCAGCGGCAGCGTCACGGTCAGCAGCAGCCAGATCGGCGGATCCCAGGCGATCATGGCGAACAGGGCGCCGAAGACCACCATCCCGCCCGCGATCTGCATGATGAAGATGGCCGCGCCGTCGCCGGTGTTCAGCCGGGTGAAGTCGAAGCCGCAGGCCTCGCACCGGTCGACCACCTTCAGAAAGCCCGCGAACAGCGGCCCGCGCGCGCATCGGGGGCAGCGGCAAAGCAGACCGGCGCGGATCGGGTCGATCCGCGCCGGCTGAAGATCGAGCCCTGTCGGGCCGCCCGTCACCCGAAGGTGACGTAGACGAAGGCGAACAGGAACAGCCAGACCACGTCCACGAAATGCCAGTACCAGGCCGCGGCCTCGAAGCCGAAATGCTTCTGCGGGCTCATCTGGCCGGCCAGCAGGCGCATCAGGCAGACGGCCAGGAAGATGGTGCCGATCAGGACGTGGAAGCCGTGGAAGCCCGTCGCCATGAAGAAGATCGAGCCGTACAGGCCGGCGTTCGCCGCTTCCTCGTTGAAGAACAGGTTCTCGTGGATGATGTGCCAGTACTCATAGGCCTGCACCGCCGTGAACAGCACGCCCAGCAGGACGGTGATCAGCAGGCCCAGTTTGGCCCCCTTGCGGTCGCCGACCTGCAGCGCGTGGTGAGCCCAGGTCACGGTCGTGCCGGACAGCAGCAGGATCACGGTGTTCAGCAGCGGCAGCTGCCAGGCGCTGAGCGTCTCGACGCCGCGGGGCGGCCAGGTCGACCAGGCCGCGGCGGTGTCCGCCCAGCTGCTGACTTCCGGAATGTGGGCGCGGGCTTCGTTGAAGACCGCCATCTCGAAGAACATCCAGAAGAAGGCGGCGAAGAACATCACTTCGGAGGCGATGAACAGCATCATGCCGTAGCGAAGGCCGATCGAGACGACCGGGGTGTGGTCGCCGGCGCGGCTTTCCTTGATGACATCCGCCCACCAGCCGAACATCGACACCAGCACCCCGGCGAAACCGGCGAAGAACAGAGCCGCCTGGCCCTTGCCGAGCAGGGCGGCGCCGACAGGGCCGGCGTCCTCGCCGACGAGGCCCTTCATCCAGACCACGGCGCCGACCATCATGAGGGTCACGGCGATCGAGGACACCAGCGGCCACGGGCTGGGGTTCACCAGGTGGTAGTCGTGATGCGGAGTGGCGTGGGCGTCGGCCATCAGGGTCTCTTGAAATCAGTCGAGAGTCGTTGCGCAGGCTATAGCGTCGGCTATCCGGCCGCGCCAGTACCAGAACCGCTGTTGGCAGCCTGTTCGAAGCCCTGGGTCGGATAGAAGGTGTAGCTGAGGGTGATCTCCTCCACCCCGCGGCTCTCGCGATCGGTCGCCATCTCGGGCGCCACGAAATACTGGACCGGGAATTTCAGCGTCTCGCCGGGCTGGATCGTCTGCCCCTCGAAGCAGAAGCACTGCAGCTTCTGGAAATAGGGTCCGGCCCGTTCGGGCACGACGTTGTAGGCGGCGGTCGCCTGGATCGGCTTGTCCGAGGTGTTGGTGACGTCGAAGAAGGCCATGCCCGTCTCGCCGATCCGCACCCGCTGGCTGACCTGTTCGGCGCGGAAGGTCATCGGCAGATCGCGCACATTCGTGTCGAAGCGGATCAGCACCGTCTGGTCCAGCACCTGATCCGGCGCCGCGTCCGCGCGCTTCACCGTGCCGTCGAAGCCGGTGACCTGGCAGAACAGCCGGTACAGGGGCACCGCCGCGAAGGCCGCGCCGGTCATGGCCATCACGCCGAGGGCGCAGGCGAAGGCGATGGCGTTCCGCGACATCTTCATCCGGCGTAGCCCACCGGCTGCCCGGCCGCGATGGCGGCTTCGCGGGCGTCGAGGTTGCGCTTCAGGTTGAGCACGGTGACGCCGAACACCAGCACGATGAAGGCGACCAGGGCGCCGGCGATGGCGAGGTTGCGCTTCTTGCGGGCTTTGAGCTCTTCGGGGGTCAGGCGTTGCATCGGTTACAGTCCCGGTATGGCGGTCAGGCTCTCGACCAGCAGGGCGGCGAACAGAGCCATCAGGTACAGGATCGAGAAGGCGAACAGGTTGCGGGCCGGTTTGGCCCCGGCGCGCACATCATACAATGCGGCCTCTCGCCCCACGGCCTCGGCCTTGTCGGGCTGGTCGCCGGCGCGGCTGCGCCACAGGCGGAAGGCCAGCAGCAGGAAGCCGAGCCCTCCGACCGCCGACACCGCGAGGTACAGCAGCCCGCCGAGGCCGACGAAGGCCGGCGCGATCGCGACCGGGACGAGGATCAGGGAATAGACCAGCACCTGCAGCCGGGTGCTCTTCGCCCCCCTGGCCACGGGCATCATCGGGATTCCGGCGCGGGCGTAGTCGCCGGCCGAATACAGGGCCAGCGCCCAGCTGTGCGGCGGGGTCCACAGGAAGATGATGGCGAACAGCAGCCACGCCTGCCACGGCGCCTGGCCGGTCGCGGCGGCCCAGCCGATCACCGGCGGAAAGGCGCCGGCCGCGCCGCCGATGACGATGTTCTGGGGCGTCCGGCGCTTCAGCAGCAGGGTGTAGAAGGCGGCGTAGTAAACGATCGTCAGGGCCAGCAGCCCGGCCGCCAGCCAGTTGGTCGCCATGCCCAGCAGCATGACCGAGAAGATCGACAGGATGACGCCGAAGGTCATGGCGTCGTTCTTGCGCACCCGCCCCGCCGCCACGGGACGCCCGCGCGTGCGCCGCATCAGGGCGTCGGTCTCGCCCTCCAGCGCCATGTTCAGCGCCCCTGCCGCGCCGGCGCCGACGGCGATGCACAGGATGGCGATGCAGGCCGAGATCCAGTCGATGTCGCCTCCGGCCACCACCAGCCCGGTGACGGCGGTGAAGATCACCAGCGACATCACGCGCGGCTTCAGCAGCTGGAAGAAGTCTTCCGGCTGGGCGGTGGAGATCGCGGTGTGCGGAGCGGCTTCGGTCATCTCGCTTCTAACGCTTGAGGGCCGCTCCCCGGTGAAGGAGCGGCCCTCGATTCTCTGGTCCGGCGGACGCCGGAGCTAGTGTTCGTCCTGCTTGACCACCGGCAGTTCGTTGAACTGGTGGTGGGGCGGGGGCGAGGACAGGGTCCACTCCAGCGTCGTGGCGCCTTCGCCCCACGGGTTGGCGACGCCCGGACGGCGGCGGATGGCGGACTCGGCCAGCATGACCAGGAACACCACCACCCCGACCGCCGTGATCGCATAGCCGACCGACGAGACCTGGTTCCACAGGGTGTAGCCGTCCGCGTAGTCGACATAGCGCCGCGGCATGCCCTGCAGCCCGAGGAAGTGCTGCGGGAAGAACACCAGGTTCACGCCGATGAACATGATCCAGAAGTGCGCCGCGCCGAGGAACTCGTTGTACTTCACCCCGAACATTTTTTCGTACCAGTAGTAGAAGCCGCCGAAGATGGCGAAGACGGCTCCCAGCGACAGCACGTAGTGGAAGTGGGCCACGACGTAATAGGTGTCGTGCAGGGTGTAATCGATGCCGGCGTTGGACAGGACCACGCCGGTCACGCCGCCCACGGTGAACAGGAAGATGAAGCCGATGGCCCAGAGCATGGGCGTCTTGAAGCTGATCGAGCCGCCCCACATGGTCGCGATCCAGCTGAAGATCTTCACCCCCGTGGGGACCGCGATGATCATGGTCGCGGCGACGAAATAGGCGCGCAGGTTCACGCTCATGCCGACCGTGTACATGTGGTGAGCCCACACGATGAAGCCGATGAAGCCGATGGCGACCATGGCGTAGGCCATGGCGAGATAGCCGAAGATGGGCTTCCTCGAGAAGGTCGAGACGATGTGGCTGACGATGCCGAAGCCCGGCAGGATCAGGATGTAGACCTCAGGGTGGCCGAAGAACCAGAACAGGTGCTGGAACATGACGGGGTCGCCGCCGCCGGCCGGATTGAAGAAGCTGGTGCCGAAGTTGCGGTCGGCCAGCAGCATGGTGATGGCGCCAGCCAGAACCGGCAGCGACAGCAGCAGCAGGAAGGCGGTGATCAGCACCGACCAGGCGAACAGCGGCATCCGGTGGATGGTCATGCCCGGCGCGCGCATATTGAAGATGGTGGTGATGAAGTTGATCGCGCCAAGGATCGAGCTGGCGCCCGCGACGTGCAACGAGAAGATGGCCAGATCCATGGCCGGACCGGTGTGGCCCGTGGTCGACAGCGGCGGATAGATGGTCCAGCCGCCGCCGAAGCCGCGGCCCGGCCCGCCGTCGACGAACATCGACAGCACCAGCAGAATCCAGGCCGCCACCAGAAGCCAGAACGACACGTTGTTCATGCGCGGGAAGGCCATGTCCGGCGCGCCGATCATGATCGGGACGAACCAGTTGCCGAAGCCGCCGATCATCGCCGGCATGACCATGAAGAAGATCATGATCAGGGCGTGGGCGGTGACGGTGACGTTGTAGCCGTGCTTGGACGCCTCGACGAGGCCGAGCTGCTGGATCACCGAGCCTTCGCGGAAGATCTGGATGCCCGGCTCGGCCAGTTCCCAGCGGATCAGGCCCGACAGGATGCCGCCGACCAGGCCCGCCATGATGGCGAACAGCAGGTAGAGGGTGCCGATGTCCTTGTGGTTGGTCGACAGGAACCAGCGGGTGAAGAACCCGGGCTTGTGATCGTGGTCGTCATGACCGTCGTGGTCATAGGCGAGGTTTTCGGCTGCGGTGGCCATGATTTTGTGGGCTCTCGCGTATCGTTATCGGGCCGCGGGCGCGGCGGCGGTGTCAGGAATGGCCGGGGCCGAGGCTGCGTTGGGCGAGCGGTCGACCGCGCCGGCGTCGGCGGGCGGCTGGCCGGCGGGCGCCGTGGCGGCGCCCGGCTCCATCGCCTCGGACGAGACGTTGCGCGACGCCGTGGCTCCGGTGGTGCCGGCGGCGATCTGGGCCGCGGTGCCGCCGGGCGCCTGCGCCGGGGTGCGCGGCGTCATCGAGCCGCCCTTCGACGCCACCCAGGCTTCGAATTCGGCCTGGGTCACGACGTTGATCTGGATCGGCATGAAGGCGTGGTCGACGCCGCACAGCTCCGAACACTGGCCGTAGAAGGTGCCGACGCGGTCGGCGCGGAACCAGGTCTCGTTGACCCGGCCGGGGATGGCGTCGGTCTTCAGACCGAAGGCCGGCAGGGCGAAGGCGTGGATCACGTCGGCGGCAGTGACAAGCACGCGCACGGTCTTGCCGACCGGCACCACGATCGGCTCGTCGGCGGCCAGGCGGTACAGGCTGTGCGGCAGGCCGCGCTGGGCCAGTTCCTCTTCTGGCAGCATGTTGGAGACGTATTCGGCGATCCCCTGGTCCGGATACTCATAGGCCCAGTTCCACTGGTTGCCGGTGGCCTTCACCGTCAGGTCCGGCGTCGGCATGTCGTGATAGGCGAACAGCAGGCGGAACGAGAACAGCGAGATGAACACCAGGATCAGGACCGGCAGGACCGTCCAGATCACCTCGACCAGGGTGTTGTGGCTCCACTTGGCGGGGACCGGGTTCGACTTCTTGTTGTAGCGGACCACGATCCAGATGATCAGGCCCAGCACCAGCAGGGTGATGAAGGTGATCACCGGCATCAGGACGGCGTCATGGAAGAAGTGCGCCTGCACCTTGAGCGGCGAGGCCGCCGGCTGCAGTCCCAAGGCGCCGTCCGTCGGCTGACCGATCAGTTCCTGCGCCCAGGCGGGCGTGGCGGAGAAGACGGCCAGGCACAGCGCGGTGAAACCGCCGCCGATCAACGCCCGGGCCCGCGTGCCCATCCCCATGCGAGACATCCTCATATTACCTTTTCGTCGCAGACGCTTGCGAGGCTGTCGCAGGCGCACGCCGGGGACGTCGAGGTCCGCGGCGGTTCTTGCGCGGTCCATATCGCCCCCTCTGACGCTTGCCAAGCGATCAGCAAGAGATTGGCGGCCCCTGCGTCCATCGGCCCCCGGATTAAATCGCCGTCATGTTTCAACAGCTACCTTGCGCCGCCAGATACCTTGCGATACGTCTTGAGTATCAAAGGAGGACGCCCCGGTGCCCGAAACAATCGAGATACAGCTGAAGAAGGGGGTGCTGACGCTATGCGTCCTCGCGCTTCTGAACCGGCACGACAGCTACGCCTACGAGATCGCCGCCACGCTTTCGGACGCGATCGATATGGGCGAAGGCACGATCTACCCGCTGATGCGGCGGATGCAGGCCGAGGGGCAGGTCGAGACCTACCTCGTCGAATCGGCGTCCGGCCCGTCACGCAAATACTACCGTCTGACCGACGGCGGACGCCGCGCCCTGGACGCCCAGACCTCCGAATGGCGCGCCTTCGCCCGCGCGGTCGAATCCATCGTGGACGCACCGGCGGAAGCCGCGGCGGCGCCCGCTGACGCCATGGCCGACAAGGGAGCTGTACAATGACGCGCGCCGAATTCATGGGCCGTCTCCGCCGCGGACTGGTCGGCATGCCGACCGCCGCCGCCGCGGAGATCGCCGCCGACTACGAGAACCATTTCGAGGACGGCCTCGCCGCCGGACGCTCTGAGGCCGAGGTGGCCGCCGCGCTCGGCGACCCCGACCGGCTCGCCCGCGAACTCCGCGCCGAAGCCGGGGCCCAACGGTGGCATCAGGAGAAGAATCCGTCGGCCGCGGCCGGCGCCGTCTTCGCCGTGCTCGGTCTCGGGGCCATCGACCTGCTGATCCTGCTGCCGATCTTCATGACGGTGGTCGGGGTGCTGTTCGGCTTCTTCATGGCCGCCATCGGCGTGTTCCTCGGCGGCGGCGCGGTGATGATCGCGGGCCCATTGGCCGGCTTCCCCGGCGGCGTCGCCACCGCCATCCTGGCCGGCATCGGCATGATGGCCGGGGCCACCGTGATCGGAGCCCTGACGGCTGTGATCACCATCCTGCTGGTCAACGCGACCGTCTGGTACGCCCGCCTGCACTACCGGCTGCTGAAGCCCGCGCTTGAGCCCCAGGCTCAGGCCGACGGCAAGTTCTGAGAGAGGACACGATCATGATCCGCACGCTTCTCATCATCGCCGGGGCCGCCCTCGTCCTCTGCGTCGCCACCCTCTCGGGCGCGGCCGCCATCGGCGGCAACGACCTGGCCCGCCACGGCTGGACCTGGACCTTCAAGGGCCACGGCGACGGCGGCGACGAAACCGTCCACTTCCGGCGCGAGGACGACAGTCCGCCCGCCACCCGCAACCTCGCCTGGACCGGCGGCGAGCGGCTGGAAATCGACATCCCGGGAGACGTCACCTACGTCCAGGGCGACACGCCCTCGGTGGTCATCACCGGCCCGAAATCCCGGGTCGACCGCGTCAGCCTCGTCGCCGGTCGGCTCGGCTGGATCGATGACGGCGACGAGGTCGTCGTCGGCTGGGGCCGGCGCAGTTCGCGGCTGCGGGTGGTCGTCACCGCCCCGTCCGTCAACAGCTTCGAGCTGAACAGCTCCGCGGACCTCGCCGTCCGCGACTACAACCAGCCGGCGCTGACGGTCCGGGTGACCGGTTCGGGCGAGGTCGACGTGGCCGGCGAGACCCAGGCCGTGACGGTCGATCTGACGGGTTCGGGGGAGGTCGACCTGACCTCCCTGCGGACGACCGACGCCACCGTGTCCGTCGACGGATCCGGGGACGTCAGCGTCGGTCCGACCGGCTCGGCGCGGATCGACATCACCGGTTCCGGCGACGTCGACCTGACGCGCCGCCCGGCGAATCTCCAGCAGTCCATTTCGGGTTCGGGCGACATCACCCAGAACTGACCGTGACGCGGGGGCGGTCAGCTCCTACTTAGGGGCCATGACCGTCCTCGTATCGCCCCCCGCCATCCTCGACAGCGCCGACGTCGGCTCCGACGAAGCCCTGTCGATCCTGCAAGGCGCCCTCGCCGGCGCCGACGACGGCGAACTGTTCCTCGAACGGTCCGAGAGCGAATCGCTGGTGTTCGACGACGGGCGGCTCAAGTCCGCGGCCTACGACGCCAGCGAGGGTTTCGGCCTGCGGGTCGTTGCGGGCGAGACCGCCGGCTACGCCCACGCCAACGAGATCAGCGGCCCCGCCATCCGCCGGGCGGCCGACAGCGCCTCGCTCGCCCGGTCCGGCCATGCCGGTACGACGGCCGAGGCCCCGCGCGCCACCAATCAGCAACTCTACGACGCGGTCGATCCCCTCGCCTCGCCCGCCTTCTCCGACAAGATCGCCCTGCTGTCCGAGATCGACGCCTGGGCCCGCGCCCGCGATCCGCGCGTGGTCCAGGTGTCCGCCAGCCTGGTCGGCGAGCGCCGCCAGATCGAGATCCTGCGCGGCGACGGACGGCTGGTGCGGGACATGCGGCCGCTGGTCCGGTTCAACGTCTCCGTGACGGTCGAGAAGGACGGGCGCCGCGAGAGCGCCTCGGCCGGCGCGGGCGGCCGCGCGGGGTTCGAGACCTGGATCGCCCCGGACCGCTGGCAATGGCAGGTGGACGAGGCGCTGCGGCAGGCGCTGGTCAACCTCGAGGCCGTCGACTGTCCGGCGGGCGAGATGGACGTGGTGCTGGGCGCCGGCTGGCCGGGCGTGCTGCTGCACGAGGCTATCGGCCACGGCTTCGAGGGCGACTTCCACCGCAAGGGCTCGTCGGTGTTCAGCGGCATGATGGGCAAGCGCGTGGCGGCGCCGGGCGTCACGGTCGTCGACGACGGCTCCATCGCCGGCCGGCGCGGATCGCTGAGCGTCGACGACGAGGGCACGCCTACGTCGCGGACCGTGCTGATCGAGGACGGCATCATGGTCGGGCTGATGCACGACCGGCTGTCGGCGCGTCAGCTGGGCGCGACGGCGACCGGCAACGGTCGGCGGCAGTCGTTCGCACACATGCCGATGCCGCGCATGACCAACACCTTCATGGAGGGCGGCTCGGCGAAGCAGGCCGACATGATCGCCTCCACCAAGCGCGGCCTCTACGCGGCGAACTTCGGCGGCGGACAGGTCGACATCACCAACGGCAAGTTCGTCTTCCAGTGCACCGAGGCTTATCTGATCGAAGACGGCCGGATCACCGCCCCCGTGCGCGGAGCCACGCTGATCGGCGACGGCGCGACCGCCCTGCAGCGGGTCGAGATGATCGGCGACGACTTCGCCTTCGACCCCGGCGTCGGCGTCTGCGGCAAGGGCGGCCAGGGCGTCCCCGTCGGCATCGGCCAGCCCAGCCTGAAGATCACGGGACTGACGGTGGGCGGCACGGCGGTCTGATGGTGGCTAGCGGCTGGTGGCTGGTGGCTGGTGGCTGGTGGCTAGTGGCTGGTGGCTAGTGGCTAGTGCTCCCGAATCCGGCCGCGCGCCGCCCACAAGTCAAGCTTGGGAAGCAACAGCAATGCCCGGGCGCCCGTCACCAGTCACAGCCACTAGCCACTAGCCACCCTCACCGCTTCCACACCGGGCCGCGCGGCTGCAGCCCCTGCGCCTCGAGCTGGTCCAGCACGCCGCCCGGCTCGGCGAGGATGCGCAGCGGAGCCACGGCGAGGGTGACGCCAGACTGTCCCAGAGCCACCATCGTCGCCTCGGCCCAGCTCGTCCGGAGCGCGGGAGCCATCTCGGGGTCGCCGCTCGGCCAGCACAGGTTCAGGGCGATATCCACCGGGTTGGCCAGAACCTCCGGCACGCGCAGACTGCGCCAGTCGTCCAGGCGCGCCGCCGCCCCGGCCGCACCGGACTCGGCCGCCGCCGTCGCCGCCTCGAGGCAAGGCAGATAGGTTTGGGGCGGCAGATTGATCAGATTGTCGATCAGGTCGTCGCCGCGCACGACGCCGACCGGCTCACCCTTGACCCGCGCGGCCCGGGCCGCCGCCCGGACCACGGCCGCGGCGCCGCTGCGGCGTTGGCCGCGGGGAATGTCGTCCAGCAGTTCGAAACTCAGCCCCACGAGGCTTTCTGTCCGCCAGTCGTCGGAACGCTCGTCCGCCATTTGCCGCTCGATGCGGGCCAGCAGGTCGGGCTGGACGTAGTCCGCCACCGTCGTGCCGCGTGGCAGGCGCGCGATGGAGCGAATGCGCCAGAGCAGCCGCAGCAGGTCAGCCGGCGAGGCCCGGGCCTCCAGCGGATAGAGAATCCGTTGAGACTCCCGCGTCGCCGCCTCCAGCGCTTGCGGCCGCCAGTCGTACCCCTCCGGCACGCCTTCGATCGCCCCGATGAGGATGACGACGCTGTCCCCCTGTTCGACCGCCCACATCGGAGCGCCCGCGCGCCGCGCCGTCACGATCACCTCATCGAGGACGGAGGCCTCCCCGGCCTCGGGCGACTGCGCCCGCGCGGCGCCCGCCGCAAGGGGGCCGGCCAGCAAGAGCGCGGCGGCGAGAGCGACGTTCAACAGCTTCACAGGATACCTCCAGCCCACAAGCGTAGCCGCGCAGTGAGCCTGCCATCGTGGCGAAGCCATGACGGCGTGGAGTCGACAGGCTCCTTGAGTCCGCGCCGGGGCGGGCTGCGCGCGACGGCGCAACAGGAGGGCCTTTCCTGCGCCCCAAGCCTGTCTGCGAATTAATCCACCTGTCAGGCTTGTAACTGGAGCGCCGCTCAACCCGTCCGCAAAGTCCGGGCAGGAGGAGAGGCCCATGAATTCATTCAGCTTGCTGACTGGCGTAGCGCTGTGCGCGATCGCGACCGCGGCGGCCGCGCAGGCGGCGCCGCCGGCCAGCGCGGCCCAAGCGCCCGCTCCGGTCGGACCCCAAGCCACGGCGCCCGTGGCGGACGCGACCCAGCAGGGCGTTCTGGTGTTCGAGCCGGCCTTCTTCGCCGACCAGCGCCCGAACACGGCGCTGGAGATGGTCAACCGGGTGCCCGGCTTCAGCGTTCAGGACGGCGACGGCAGCCGCGGCTTCGAAGGCTCGGTCGGCAACATCCTGATCAACGGCTCTCGCCCGGCCTCCAAGAACGACACCGGCTCTTCCGTGCTGTCGCGCACCCTGGCGTCGCGGGTCCAGCGGATCGAGCTCGTTCGGGGCGGCGCCCCGGGCATCGACATGCAGGGCTATTCGGTCGTGGTGAACGTGATCACCACCGTCGAGAGCACGACCCAGTCGATCCTCACCCTCAACGGCACCCTGTTCAACGGCAGCCGCGATCTGTTCGGCGGAAGCTATCAGTTCTCGTCGAGCGCCGGCGAGCGCACCTGGGGCGTCACCATCAGCGACGGCATCAGCATGAGCGACGGCAGCGGGGTCGGCCGCGTGCTGCGGGTGGCGCCGGACGGGACGGTGCTGCGGGACGAGTCGCTTCGCACCGAGGCCTATGGCGGCGGGACCGGCATCCGCGGCAACTTCGCCTCGCCCCTGTTCGGCGGCAAGGTCGATCTGACCGCCCGCGTGGGGGTCAACGACTTCCACAACATCACCGAGCAGATGGCTCCCGGGACGCTTCGGTACAGCGAGTCCGTCAACGAATCGAAGAGCCGGGAACTCGGCGCCGTTTTCACGCGGCCGCTGGCGGACGACCTGACCATGGAAGCCCGCTTCATCCATACCGGCTCGGATTTCGACAACTCGTCGTCCAGCAGCGGTCAGGTCGGCGGCGTGCCGAGCGCCGACCAGATATTCACCACCGAGGGGACCCAGTCCGAGACGATCCTGCGGGGCCTGACCCGCTGGGAACGCTCGCCGTCCATGACGATCGAGACGGGCGGCGAGCTCGCCTACAACATGCTGGAGACGAACCAGGCCTTCACCGTAAACGGCGCCCCGGTGCCCCTGCCCTCCGCCTCGGTGAAGGTCGAGGAAACGCGTGGCCAGTTGTTCGGCCGCGGCACCTGGAGGCTCCGCCCGGACCTGACGCTGGAGGGCGGCTTGCGGGTGGAGGGCTCCACCATCAGCCAGTCGGGCGACGCCAGCCAAGAAGAGAGCTTCTACTTCGTCAAACCCCGCTTCCAGGCCACATGGACCCCGATCCCCAGCCACCAGCTGCGCTTTCGGGTCGAACGCGAGGTCGGCCAGCTGAACTTCGGCGATTTCGCCGCCTCGTCGGACCTCGCCAGCGAGACCCTGTTCGGCGGCAACGTCGATCTCGAACCGGAGTCGCGCTGGATCGCGGAGGCCATCTACGAACGCAGGTTCTGGGGCGAAGGCATCTTCAGCATCGGCTATCGGCACGACGAGGTCAGCAACTTCATCGACGTGATCCCGCTCAAGAACGGGCTGTCCGCCGTCGGCAACATCGGCGACGGGACGCTTGATCGCGTATCGGTCAACTTGGTGGTGCCGGCCGACCGTTTCGGCTTCACCGGCGGCCGTTTCACCTTCCGGAACGAGTGGAATCACACCGAGGTGACGGACCCGACATCGCTCCAGATCCGAAGCGTCTCGAACCTCAGGAAAAGCCAGCCCAACGTCGGCGTCAGTCAGGACATCGCCAGCTGGAACATCCAGTGGGGCGTCAACGTGCTCACGCGTCTCGGCAACCCCACCTACAACCCCGACTTCACCAGCCTCTGGCGGGCCGGCGGCGACTACTTCCAGGCCTATGTCGAGTACAAGCCGACGCCGACCCTGTCCCTGCGCGCCCAGCTGACCGACTGGGACGAGTTCGTCACGACCCGCACCCAGTTCGCCGACCGGATCACGCGGCCGGTCGCCTATGTCGAGACGCGCGAGGTCAACCCGCGCACCTTCTGGTCGCTCCAGCTCCGCAAGACCTTCTGATCCAACTCGCGGGTTCCCCGCCCCGTATGGAAGACATCCGTATGAACAAGGCCCTGTGGCTCAGCGCCGCCGCCCTCTCGGTTCTGGCGGCTCCGGCGATCGCGCAGACCGCGTCAGACGCGCCGGCGCAGCAGGGGGTCCTCCTGTTCGAGCCGGCCTTCTTCGCGGACGCCCGGCCCGATACGGCGCTGGACATGATCGCCCGTCTGCCCGGCTTCGGTCTGAACACCGGCGACAGCGGCACGCGCGGTCTGGCGGGGACGGCAGGCAATGTGCTGATCGACGGCCAGCGCCCTTCGACCAAGAGCGACAGTCTCGACCAGATCCTGCGCCGCATCTCGGCCGCGGGTGTGGCGCGGATCGAGCTGATCCGGGGCGGTGCGCCGGGCATCGACATGCAGGGGCAGTCGGTGGTCGCCAACGTGATCCTGGTGCGGACGGTGGTGACCGAGCGGGTGCTGGAAGCGAACGCCTACTTCTACCCCGACGGCTACATCGGGCCGCTGATCTCGGCGCGCTATTCGCGGCGCGAGGGCGACAACCGGATCGAGGGTTCGATCAGCGCCACCACCGACCGGACGGACGGCACGGGCGACGGCTTCCGCCGGCGTTACGATCCCTCCGGCAACCTGATCCAGGACGGCGACCTGGTCCTGTGGGACCGAATCCGCAACGTGCGCGGGACCGCGGCGGTCCAGCGCCGCGTCGCCGGCGGCCTGCTGCGCATCAACGGCCTGCTCGGCTGGTTTGGCAGCGAAAACTCGCAGGACCTGCTGATCCGCTCCGGCGCAGGGTCGGACAGCTTCAACGACGAAGAGTCGGACTCGGTCAACGGCGAGCTCGGCGTGAACTGGACCCGCGACCTCGGTCCGCGAACAGGGGTGGAGCTGACCGGACTGCAGCGCTACTCGACCAACGACTACAGGGGCGTATCGACCGGAGCCGGGGGCGGCTCGATCTTCTCGTCGGACTCCACCTCGGGTGAATCGATCGCCCGCGCGACCCTGCGCTACCGGCCCGACGACCGGTTCGCGGTCGAGACCGGCGGCGAGGCGGCCTTCAACTTCCTCGACAGCGCCACCGCCTACGAAGAGAACGGCGTGCCGGTCCCCCTGCCCTCGGCCTCCGTCCGGGTGGAGGAGCTGCGCGGCGAGGTGTTCGGCCAGACCACATGGCGCGCCAGCCCGAAGTTCACCCTCGAAGCCGGGGTCCGGGTGGAGGTTTCGCGGATCAGCCAGTCAGGCGACAGCGACAACTCCAAATCCTTCGTGTTCCCCAAGCCCCGGGTCCAGGCGACATGGACCCCATGGGCGGGCCACCAGTTCCGCTTCCGCGCCGAGCGAGAGGTCGGCCAGCTCGACTTCGGGGATTTCGTCGCCTCGGCCGACATCGACATCGGACAGGTGGAGGGCGGCAACCCCGATCTTGAGCCGCAGCGCGCGACGGTGTTCGAGGCCATCTACGAGCGCCGCTTCTGGGACGAGGGCGTCTTCGACCTGACCTACAGCCACGCCGAGATCGACGATGTGGTCGACGTCATCCCGCTGGCCGGAGGCTTCGACGGGGTCGGCAACATTGGCGACGGAACCTCGGACTTCTTCCAGGTCCGGCTGACCCTGCCGATGGATCGTCTCGGCGTGCCGAACGCGCGTCTGCAGGCGCGCGGCAGCTGGGCGCGGACCTCGGTCATCGATCCCGTCACAGGCGAGGAACGCCGGTTCCAGGGCAATCAGGCCTTCGGCTGCGGCGTGAACTTCAACCACGACCTGATGGGCGGGCGCTGGTCGTACGGCTTCGACCACGGTTGCAACACCGACAAGGGCACGGCCTTCCGGGTGCGCGAAATCCGCCGCAACTACGCGGAACCGTTCGTGACCGTCTATGGCCAGTGGAAGCCCCGCAGCGATCTGACGGTGCGGGTCGATCTGGGCAATGCGACGGACCGGCAGCTCGGCTATGAACGCGAGATCTACACCGGCCCGCGGGACACGGCGCCGCTGGCCTTCCGCGAGGTGCGCCGCACCCGGATGAGCCCCTGGCTGTTCGTGCAGGTCAGAAAGACCTTCTGAGGCGGCGAGACGATCGCGGGCAAGAAAAAGGGCGGAGCCTCGCGGCTCCGCCCTTTCCTGTTCAGCGCCGGTGTTTAGCCCGGGGTGCTGGTGTGCGGCCGGGCGACGTTGCCGTCTTCCTGCCCGCGGTCGGTGACCGTCGGTCCCGGGTGGTTGTCGGCGTCGTTGGCGCCGTGCGACCAGCCCTTGATCACGAAGCTGATCAGGATGAAGGCCACGCCGATGCCGACGCCCCACCAGCCCAGCTTGCCGAAGCCGTCCAGCGAGGTGGCGAGGGCCCCTTGCGGGTCCAGCACCTGACCCCCGACGGTCTCGGTGCCCATCAGGCCGGCGATCTTGCCGCCGACGAACTGGGCGATCGAACTGGCGAGGAACCACACCGCCATCATGAAGCTGACCACGGAGGGCAGCGACAGCTTGGTGATTTCCGACAGGCCCACGGGCGACAGGAACAGCTCGCCGGTGGTGTGCAGCATGTAGAGCAGCGCCAGGATGATCAGCGGCATCTGGAAGGCTTCGCTGACCATGCCGGACCCGGCGGCCCAGACCACCACCAGGAAGCCGAGGCCGACCTGAACCAGGCCGAGACCGAACTTCATGGTCGGGTTGGGGTCCATCTTGCGGCTGGCCAGCCACGCCCACAGCGCCGCGAAGATCGGGGCGAAGATCAGGATGAAGCCGGCGTTGAACGACTGAACCTGGGCGGCCGTGATGGTCGCGTCGATCCAGAAGCCTGAGGGGGTGATGCCCGCCGCCGCCAGCTGGGCGGGCGTGCCGACGGTGATGCCGAGGAACTGCATCACCGTGGGGGCGATGGTCAGGTCCACGTTGCGGTCGGCGAACAGGTTCAGCGACGTGCCGGCCTGTTCGAACAGGGTGAAGAAGACCACCGCGCCGAAGATCAGCACCACGGCCAGCATCATCCGCTGGCGCTCCGCCATCGTCTTGCAGACCTTGGCGATGATCCAGACGATGAAGGCCAGCGACAGCAGGGTCGAGACGGCCAGCACGGAGCCGACCAGGGCGTTGCGCTGGACCATGAACCAGACGACGCCGACGCCGAGGATGGCGAGGATGTAGATCAGCCACTCGCGGTTCACAGGCCCGAACAGGGGCTGTCTCAGCAGCGCCGGGTTCGGCGGCTCGCCATTGCCCTGCAGCAGCGGCTTGCCGAGCACGAAGACGATGAAGCCCGCCATCATGCCGACGCCGGCGAGGCCGAAGCCCGCCCACCAGCCGACGGTCTGGCCGAGATAGCCGCACAGCACCGCCGCCCAGAAGGCGCCGAGGTTGATGCCGTAGTAGTAGAGGGTGAAGCCGGAATCCCGCCGCGGGTCGCCCTGCGGATAGAGCTGGCCGACGATGGTCGAGATGTTCGGCTTCAGGAAGCCGACGCCCATGATGATCAGCGAGAGGGCGAGATAGAAGCTGTTCACCCCGGTCGTGTCGCGCGTCGCCGTCATGGCGTAGGTGCCCGGCTCCATCACGGGAGGCAGACTGGCGGTGGCGGGCAGGTTGGTCAGCTGCAGACCGCCGCTTTCGGCCGCGGTGAAGGCGTAGCGCTGGCCGTCGACCATGATACCGACGTCGCGCGCCGCGCCGCGGCCCTCGCTGACGACTTCATACTGGGCGCCGCCATAGGTCAGGGTCTCGGTCGCCGGACGGCCCTCATAGGCCATCAGGCTGTGACCCGCGACCAGCAGCAGGGCGCCGAAGGCGATGGCCTTGCGGGTGCCGATGTAGCGGTCCGCGAGGATGCCGCCGACCAGCGGCAGCAGGTACACCAGCGAGGTGTAGGAGCCGTAGGTCGAGGCCGCGGTCGCGTCGTCGAACAGGAAATGCTGGGTCAGGTAGAAGATCAGGATGCCGCGCATGCCGTAGTAGGAGAAGCGCTCCCACATCTCGGCGAAGAACAGGATGATCAGGCCGCGCGGATGGTTTTTCAGGATCTGCATCAGCACGGGCACGCCGGTGGCCAGCGTGATGATCAGACCGAGGAGAATGACGATATTCATGCGCGGCCTCCCGCGGCTTGCCGGGCGTCAAGCCCGATGCGCAAATCCTGCGCGCTCCCTGCGACCGTCGTGTTCAACGGCTCACTCCCTTGTTGCTGCGCCCCACCTGACGCGCGAAGGCGCATAAGCAGCACGGCGCGCAAGACCGGACAAGAGATAAGGGTAAATTCGTCCGATGGCGTCCAGCCGGCGCCTGCGTCAGGATGAGGCGAGTTGGGGCGCGGAAGACGGCATGAGCACGACACGGCGGGCGGCGTTGACGGGCTTGGGCGGCTGCCTTGCGCTGGGCGCCTGCTCCGGACCGGGCGGGGCGCGAGGCGGCGACGTCCTGGCCGCGGGTCAGCCGGCCGCGCTCCTGATCTGGGCCGTCGCGCGTGAACGGCTGGCGGGATGGCCGCGCAGGCTGGGGCCGGAGGCGCTGGCCGCGCTGGCCGCGCGCGCCGCCGAGCTGCCGGAGCTCGGCGCCCTCGCGGGCGGGGCGCGGCCCGCGGATCCGGAGGCGCTGGCCGGGCTGGAGACCCGGCTGGTGATCGACTATGGCGACACCGCGCCCGAGAACCGCGCGCTCGCGGAACGATTCGGTGGCCGTCTCGGACTGCCGTGGCGGCTGATCGACGGCTCTCTCGCGAACATTCCGGACGCCGTCCGCGAAGCCTCGGCGCTGCTCGGCGGCGGCGCCGGCGCCGCCGCGCTTGCAGCCATGGCGGCCGAGGTCCTCGGCCGCTGGCGCGGCGCCCCGGCCGGTCCCTCCTTCTACTATGCGCGGGGCGCCGACGGCCTAGAGACCGCGTTCCGCGGCGCCTTGGCCACCGAGGTGCTGGAGGGGGCCGGCTGGACCAATGTTGCGGTCGGCTCGCGCGACATCGGGCGGGTCACGCGCGAGCAGGCGGCGAGCTGGGATCCCGAGGTGCTGGTGACCCTCGATCGCACCTTCGCCGAGGCCGCCGGGGCTTCATCCTCCTGGCGCGTCAGGCCCGGGGGCGGACGGCGGCGCATCCTGCTGCTGCCCGAGGTTCCGTTCGGCTGGATCGACCGGCCGCCGTCTCTGAACCGGCTGATGGGCTGCGCCTGGCTGGCGGACCCCGGCGGCTCGGCCGCCGTGCTGTCCGAGCTGAGCCTGCGGCTTTACGGGGCCGGCCCGCCCGCGACGGCGACGCCGCGGTGGCTGGAGTGAGCCGTCGCGGAGCCGTCCTGTGGCGCGGGGCGCTTGTCCTGCTCGTGCTGGCCGGCGTCGTCGGGGCGTTGGCGACGGGGCCCTTGGCCGCGCCGCCCGCCGAGTTGCTCGCGGCCCTGGTCGGAGAAGGAGCGCCGCGTGCGGAGCTGGCGCTGTCCCTGCGGGGGCCGCGGCTGCTGGCGGCCCTGACCTGCGGCGCGGCGCTGGCCGGAGCCGGGGCGGCGTTCCAGATTCTGTTCCGCAACCCGTTGGCCTCGCCGGACCTGCTGGGCGTGTCGTCCGGCGCAGGCTTCGGCGCGGCTCTGGCGCTGCTGCTGGGCGCGGGCGCGGCGCTGGTCCAGAGCGCGGCCTTCGCCGGAGGACTGGCGGCGGGCGGGCTGGCGATCGGCTGCGCCGCCCTGACCCGGAGCGGCGACGGGCGGCTGGCGCTGATCCTGTGCGGCGTGGTGGCGGGAGCCCTCGCCTCCGCCGGTCTCGGCCTCGTGGTCATCGTAGCCGAGCCTTATTCGCAGCTGCCGTCGATCACCTACTGGCTGCTGGGCTCCTTCACCCGCGCGACCCTGTCCGAGGCGTTGTTCGCCCTCGCTCCGGTCGCCGTGGGCACGGCGGTCCTGCTCTGGCTCGGCTTCCGGCTCGACGTCCTGTCGCTGGGCGATGAGCAGGCGCGCTCGCTGGGCGTCGCGGCCCGACCGTTGCGACTGGTCGCGCTGGCGGCCGCCGCCCTGATCACCTCCGCCGCCGTCGCCGTGGCCGGCGTGGTCGGGTGGATCGGCCTCCTCGCGCCGCATGCCGCGCGGCGGATCGTCGGCGAGCGGGCCCAGGACCTGATCCCCGCCTCCATGGCACTGGGCGCCCTGTTCGCCCTGCTGATCGACCGGCTGGCGACCGCCTTCGGCCCGGCGGAAATCCCGGTCGGCCTGCTGTCCGCCGCCATCGGCGCGCCGGCCTTCCTGATCCTGTTCGTCCTCACAGCGAGGCGCGCATGACGGCGCTTCGCCTTGAGGGCCTCGTCGCGGGGCGCGGCTCCGCCTTTCGTCTGGCCCGGCTCGATCTGACGGTCGCGCCCGGCGATGTCGTCGCACTGATCGGACCGAACGGGTCCGGCAAGACCACGCTGCTGAAGACGCTCGCGGGGCTGCTGCCTTTCCTGGGGGGGACGCTGTCGGCTCCGGCCGCCGCCTATCTGCCGCCGCCGGGAGCGGTGCAGGCCGGCTTTTCCGCCCTGCACCTGACCGCGCTCGGCCGCGCGAACCGCCGAACCTGGTCGCCCGGCCTTGCCCCCGCGGACCTGGAGGCGGCCCGCGCGGCGCTTGATCGCCTCGGCGTCGCCGATCTCGCCGATCGTCCGTTCGACCGCCTGTCCAGCGGCCAGCAGCAGCTGGTGCTGATCGCCCGGCTGTTCGTGCAGGACGCGCCGCTGTGCCTGCTCGACGAGCCGCTGGCCCTGCTGGACCCGGCCCATGCACGGGCGGTCGAGGCGGCGGTGCGGACGCTGGCCGACGAGGGACGGATCGTCATCGCCTCGACCCATCACCTGCCCTTCGCCGCGCGCGCGGATCGGGTGCTGACCCTTGGCGGGAGCGCGGCCCAGCTGGAGCCGCCGGCGACGGCGCTGGCCCCCGATCGGCTCCGCATCCTGTTCGGGGTCGAAGGCGGCGGCTGTCCCTGCTGCGGCGGCCCCTTGAGTTGAGGGCCCGTCTGGCCGAGGCTGGAGCCTCCACGAAAAGGTCCGTCATGACGCTCGCCCGCTTCGCCTCCGCCGCCCTCGCCTCCGCCGTCGCCCTGACGTTCGGGGCCGCGCCCGCCGCCGCGCAGGATGCGCCGGGCTGGTCCTTCGCCATCCACGGCGGCGCGGGCGTGATCGAGCGCGAGAACCTGACGGCCGAACAGGACGCGGCCTATCGCGCCGCGCTCAAGCGGGCCCTGGACGCGGGCGCCGCCGTGCTGGCCGCGGGCGGTCCGGCGCTCGACGCGGTGCAGGCGGCGATCGAGATCATGGAGGACGATCCCCTGTTCAACGCCGGGCGCGGCGCGGTCTTCACCGCCGCCGGCCGCAACGAGCTGGACGCCGCCGTCATGAACGGCTCCGACCTGACCGCCGGCGCCGTCGCGGGCCTGACCCGGACGCGGCACCCCATCGCCGCCGCCCGCGCGGTCATGGAACAGTCGCCGCACGTCATGCTGATCGGCGAAGGCGCCGACAGTTTCGCCGCCTCGGTCGGCCTGGAGCAGGTCGATCCTTCGTGGTTCTTCACCGAGCGGCGTTGGCAGGGCCTGGAGCGGGCGCTGCAGGCGCAGAACCTGCCCGTGCCGCAGCGGCCCGCCGGAGCGCCGGGCCCTCAGGCGGCCAACGACCTGCCGGCGCCGCCGCTGAACGAGCGCAAGTTCGGCACCGTCGGCGCGGTGGCGCTGGACAGCCAGGGCCGCCTCGCCGCGGGCACCTCGACCGGCGGGATGACGGCCAAGCGCTGGGGGCGGGTCGGCGACGTGCCGGTGCTCGGGGCCGGGACCTACGCCTCCAACCGGGACGGCTGCGCCGTGTCGGCCACCGGCGACGGCGAATATTACATCCGGGCTTCGGTGGCGCGTGACATCTGCTCGCGCATCGCCGGCGGCGCGACCGGTCAGGCCGCCGGTCAGGCCGAGGTCGACGACGCCCTGTCGCTGGGAGGCTCGGGCGGGGTGATCGTGATGGACGCGCAAGGCGGTCCCGCCTTCGCCATGACCACGTCCGGCATGTACCGCGGCGCGGTGTCGGCGAGCCGACCCGCCGCCGTCGCCATCTACGGCGACGAAGACCTGCGCCCGTGAACGCGAACCGTGACATTCCCGGCGTCATCGCCCCGCCGCCGCTGATCTACCTCGGCTTCCTCTTCCTCGGCTGGGGCCTCGCCCGTCTGGGCGCGCAGCCGGACGCCGTAGAGGCCGGCTTCGGCTGGTTGTCCGCCGGCTTCGGCCTGACGGTCGAGGCGCGGCGCGCCATCGCCCTCGTGCTGATCATCGGCGGCCTGCTGTTCGACGGCATGGCGGCGGGGCTGTTCCGGCGCCGCGGCACGGCGGTCGAGCCGTGGAAGCCCTCTACGGCCCTGATCGTCGAGGGGCCGTACCGCTTCACCCGCAACCCGATCTACCTCGGCTTCGCCGTCACCTTCGTCGGCCTCGCCATCGCCATGGACAGCTGGGTCGCCCTGCTGATGCTGCTGCCCTGCATCGCCGTGGTCGACCGCTTCGTCATCGCCCGCGAGGAGCGCTACCTGGCCGCCCGCTTCGGCGCGAACTACGAGGCCTATCGCCAGAAGGTGCGACGGTGGCTGTGAGCGACGACGAACTGTCCGCCATGGCCATCGAGGAGCTGGACGCCGCCTGCGCCCTGCCGTGGCCGGACATGGCGAAGGTCACGCCCTGGGGCGACAGCTTCACGGGCTTCGCCCCCTCGGGCCGCGAGGTCGAGATCGAGCGCCGCTACCTCTGGTCCCATGCGCCCGAAGGCTCGATCGCGGTCGAGGTCGAGGTCCGCGAGCCCGGCGCCCGGACCGGGGCGGAGGCGAAGGCGCTGATCACGCCGCCCCGTTAGACGCGCCCGGTTCACACCCGCCGAGAAACCCCCTAAGCCTGACGACATGAAACTCGCCTCCCTCAAGCATGGCCGCGACGGCCGCCTCGTTCTGGTGTCCAGCGACCTGCACTGGTTCACCGACGCCTTCCTGATCGCGCCGACGCTGCAGGCCGCGCTCGACGACTGGGAGCGGCTCGAACCGGACCTGCGGGCGCTGGCCGAGAGCCTCGAGCACGGCGGCGTGCCGCGCGGACGCTTCCACGAGCGCGAGGCCGCTGCGCCCTTGCCCCGCGCCTATCAGTGGGCCGACGGCTCGGCCTATGTGAACCACGTCGCCCTGGTGCGCCAGGCCCGCAACGCCGAGATGCCCGACAGCTTCTGGACCGATCCGCTGATGTACCAGGGCGGCTCGGACGGCTTCCTCGCGCCGCGCGACCCGATCCCGCTGGCCGACGAAAGCTGGGGCTGCGACCTCGAGGCCGAAGTGGTGGTGGTCACCGGCGACGTGCCGCAGGGCGTGTCGCGCGAGGAGGCGCTGTCGCACATTCGGCTGGTCGGACTGGTCAACGACGTGAGCCTGCGCAACCTGATCCCGGCGGAGCTGGCCAAGGGCTTCGGCTTCGTCCAGTCCAAGCCGGCCTCGGCCCTGTCGCCCGTCTTCGTGACGCCCGACGCGCTGGGCGACCGCTGGGCCGACGGCAAGCTCAAGGGGGAGCTGAGCGTGCAGCTGAACGGGACAGACTTCGGCAAGGCCGACGCGGGCGTCGACATGACCTTCGACTTCGGGACCCTGATCGCGCATCTGGCGAAGACCCGCGGCCTGTGCGCCGGCACGATCATCGGCTCCGGCACCGTCTCCAACCGCGACGCCGGCGGCGGCCCCGGCAAGCCGGTCAGCGAGGGCGGCCTCGGCTACTCCTGCATCGCCGAGGTGCGGACCGTCGAGACCATCCTGCGCGGCAAGGCCGAAACGCCCTTCCTCAAGCCGGGCGACACCGTCCGCATCGAGATGCTGGACGAAGGGCGCCACTCGATCTTCGGCGCGATCGAGCAGACGGTCGAAGCGGTTTAGCCGGGCCGGACAGACCCGGCTCAAGGCCACACGGCGCGATCAGAAGCGAGAGCAAGCATGCGAAACAGTCCTGTCGCGGCCGTGACCGCCGCCTTGGCTATGATCGTCGACAGCGCGGCCTCGGCGCAGGCGCCGGCCACGGACGAATGGGACTACGGCGAAGATGCCGCGAAGAAGCTGTCCATCGCCGCGGTGACCTTCGAGACCTTCGGCGTCGCGGTTCGCTGCCTCGACAACCGGCTGAGCGTGGTTGTGTCGGGACTGCCCGTGGCCTCGGGGGAACGCAGGCTTCGCTACCAGATGGGCATGGTCGAGGAGGCGGAGAGCCTCTGGGTGTCCGGCCGCAACAGTCAGGCCGCCTTCGCCGTCTGGCCGCGCCGCCTCGCCGGGGACCTGAGCCGCGGCGGAACCCTCTCGCTGGCTGCGATGGATGGGGACCAGGTGCGTCGCTACAGGGTCGATCTGCCGCCGTCGTCGACCGCCATACCGCGCGTGCTGGCTGCCTGTGGCCACGAGATGGAAACCGAGAGCGACGCGCCGGCGGGCGAGAGCTTTGCCGGACTCCGGTGGGTCAGGCGACCGGACGTCAGCTTCCCGTCCCGGACCACGGCCGAGAGCGGAATCGCGGCGATCCAGTGCTGGGTCCGGGAGGACGGCGGGATGCGCGACTGCGAGATCGAGAGCGAATTCCCGGAAGGCGCCGGGTTCGGGCGCGCGGCGACACTCGGCAGCCATCGCTCCGCCCGGGTCGCGCCTTCCGACAGCACCCAGACCCTCGCGGATGGTCGCCGGGCCGCCTTCCTCGTCCGGTACAACAGCTACGAGGCCCTGATGGCGCCGCCGCCCAGCCGGCTGCCCGACCGGGACGGCGCCTACGATCGCCTCAACGGCGCTCCCGACAAGGAGTAGTCCGCGGCGTCGGCAGCGCCGCTTGACGGATGAACGGCGATCTTCACAAGGTTGAACAGCCTCTCCCGCCCGGATTGTTCCACATGAAGCGTTCCCTTTCCGCCCTGCTCGCCTGCGCGGTCGCGCTCCCGGCCCTTGCACAGGATGCCGCCGCCGACTGGGATTTGACCAACAACGAGCGCAACCGGCTGATGGTGGCGCATGTGCAGTTCAACAACGGTCTCGCCATCGCCGCCCGCTGCGCCGACGGCGGGTTCGAGGCGGTCATCGGAGGTTTGCCGCCAGCCGGACAGGCGACGTCGCGTCCGCTCAGGATCGCGTTCGGCGACGAGCCGCTTTACGACACTCGCTGGACGGTCGCGACCGACGATACCGTGGCGGTCGCGGAACTGCCCGCGCCGTTCGCCCGCAAGCTCCGCGAGGGCGGCCGGCTGAGGGTGCTGGTCCCGAACGCCGCCGCCGACGGCCGCAACCTGATGTACGATGTCCAGCTGCCCGTCTCGTCGGGATCGATCGACCGGACGCTGACCACCTGTGAGCGCCCACTGGTCGATCCGCGTGACGCGGAGCTGGACGCGCTTGCCGAGGATGGAGTGCCGGCGAACATCGGCTGGCTCTCGCGTCCGACGGCGCGCTATCCCAGAACGACCTATGCGCGCGGCTTCGCCGTAGTGATGTGCGTCAGCAATCCCGACGGGTCACTGAGGGACTGTGAGATCGAGTCGGAGCACCCGCGCGAAGGCGGTTTCGGCGAGGCGGCGCTCGGCGCCGCCCGCCGCGCCAGATTGCGGAACCTCGCCGAGCCTCCCGCGCCGGTGCCGACGCTCCGGATCGCCTACAAGACCCAGTTCGTGCTCGAGGGCTACGAGACTCCGGAGGAACGCCAGCGCCGGCGGGAGAGTCGCGAGGTCGAACGCCGCGAACGTGAAGCCCGCCGCGCTACCGGCGGATGACCTGAGCTGCGAACCGCTCCATCTCCTCTTCCTGCGGGGACATCTGGAGCAGCAGCAGGTCCAGCCCGGCGGCCTCAAATTCCGCCACCCGCTCGCCCACCCGCTCCGGCGTGCCGACGAAGCCGGGCCTGAGGCCGCGGTTGGAGACGCTGTACTCGCGGATCTTCAGCTCCCGCTCCAGTTCGGTGCCTGACAGCCACTGGTCGAAGTTGGCGAAGCCGGCGGGCGGCCTGCCCTCGGCCAGGCCGGGAATGGCGGTGATCCGCTCCAGTTCGCGGTCGGCCTCGGCCTGGCTGTCGCGGACGATGGCGTAGCCGGCCATGCCGAACGACATCGGCGGCAGGCCGAAACTTTCGCGCCGGGCCTTCATGTCAGCGATCTTGGCGGCGATATGCTCCGGCTCGTCGCCGTGCATGACATAGGCGTCGCAGTGGCGCGCGATCAGCGTCTTGGCCGCCTCCGACTCCCCGCCCGCATAGATGACCGGCCGCGGCCGCACCGGGGTCGAGGTCGGCTTCGGCTCCACGATGGCGTCCTTCAGCGTGTAGTAGCGCCCCTCGAAATCCGTTCGCTTCTCGGTCCACAGGCGGTCGACCGCCTGCAGCCATTCGGTGGTGCGGGCGTAGCGGTCGTCGTGCTGGTCGAACTGCAGGCCATAGCTCTCGGCCTCCTTGGCCCACCAGGACGAGACGACGTTCAGCGCCAGCCGCCCGTTGGAGATGCGGTCGATGTTGGCGGCCGCCTTGGCGAACAGCGCCGGCTGGTGGAAGTTCGGCCGCACCGCCACCATCAGCTCGATGGTCTTCGTCACCGCGGCCAGCGCCGCGGCGCTCGACCAGGCGTCCAGCGCCGGCGCCTCGATCCCTTTGATGTCGTTCAGGTTCAGCTCGGCGATCAGGGTCAGGTCCCAGCCGATCTCTTCCGACCGCTTCACCAGCCGGGACAGGTTCTCCCACGACGCTTCCCGCTCGTCATCGACGTTCCTCAGCCAGCCGCCGAACACCGGGGCCCAGTAGCCGTACCTCATGCCTGCTTCGCCTTCTCTTCGTCGATGATGTCGACCAGCCAGTCGACCAGGTTCTCGTGCGGATCGAAGCCCAGCACCTCCAGCGGCTTCGCCACGAAGTTGGACAGGGCGTTGATGTCGTAGAACCTCACGGAGCCGTCGCGTTCGTCGATCAGATATTCGACCGAGCCGATCTCGACCTGCGCCGCCCGCACGATGGCTTCTACCGCGGCAATGATGTCGGCCGGAGGCTCGAACCGGGTCATGCCCATGACCGCCGATCCCGGCCCGATCAGGCAGACGTCGGCCGGACACAGATCGAAGGCGTCGCCTGAGCTTTCGACGTCCAGCCCATAGAGATACCGGCCTGCCAGCGTCTCCACCCGAATGATCCGCCCGCCCTCGCGCGGCGCGTATTCCTGCACCAGCGAGATGCCGTTGATGCCGGCCGGCGCGGTCCCGGCGCGCGCCGCATCGGCCAGCTCTTCCAGCGTATCGTAGCGGACGATGCCGGAGCCCGAGCCGCCGATGTCCGCCTTGACCAGCACCGGGAAGCGCAGGCCCTCGGCCGCCTTCGGCAGGTCGGCCTGACGGTGCGCCGCGCGCGTCTCAGGCCCCTTGTAGCCCAGCCGCGCGATCAGGCTCAGCTGGCGCGCCTTGGATGTGTCGATGGGCAGGGCCGAGGCGTTGACCACCCGCGTCCCCTGCCCCTCCCAATGCTCGAACAGGCTCTGGGCGTAGAAGATCGGATGCTCGGGCTCGCGCAGGAACGAGGACATCGCCACGCGGCTGAACACCACCCGGGCCGGGGCCGGCGAACCGGCCGGATCGAAGACGTGGCCCGCCAGCGGCGTCTTCACATAGGACACGCCACGCCGGTCGAGCGCGGCGAACAGCGGCTCGAACCACTGCGGGTGCTCGTAGACGATGGCGAGGTCGGGAAGCGGAGAGGTCATCCTCGCCAGATGCGTTACACCTCGATGAAACGCAAGGGGCGGGGCAGCCGCTTGTACGCATCTTGTCCGATTGACCTGATCGGACGCCGCACGCTACCAAGCCGCCCTGCCGGAAGACCCAGCGGCCTGTGCGGGCGTGGTGGAATTGGTAGACGCGCCGGACTCAAAATCCGGTTCCGAAAGGAGTGCCGGTTCGACCCCGGCCGCCCGCACCACCGTTCATTCCGGTCGTGAGGCCGCGCTGGCGTCCCTCAGGGCGCGATAAGGGACGCCCTCGTTCCACGTCGGCCAGCGGCCGCTGTCGGCGATCGCGCGGCCGAGGAGGTAGGCGACCGTGCCCTCCTGGGCGGCCGCGACCATGTCCCAGGACGGGTCGAACTCGTCCGTGCGCTGGTGATAGTCGCGGCTGTTGTAGGCTTCGATCATCGCCATGCCCCGCTCCGTGCCGCCCTCGACCAGGTCGCTGCCGGCGCGGAAATAGACCGTCGGCACGCCCTGCTCGGCGAAGGTGAAATGGTCCGAGCGACCGTACCAGCCGGCCGCGGGATGGTGCTCCGGCTCGATCGTCAGCCCTTGCGCCGCCGCGACGCGCGCGAGGTCGGCCTCCAGCTCTGTCCGGCCCGCGCCGATCAGCTCCAGCGACCGCGTCATCGGCAGGGCCAGATGAGGGTCGAGGTTGAAGACTGCGGCGGTGGTCTCCAGCGGCCGCAACGGCCGCAGCGCATATTCGTACGCGCCGAGCAGGCCGTCCTCCTCCGAGGTGTAGCCGATGAACAGCACGGTCCGCTGGGGCGGCGGGGCGGCCGCGTAGGCGCGGGCGATCTCCAGCAGGGTCGCTGTGCCGATGCCGTTGTCGACCGCGCCGTTGCGCAGGGTGTCGCCGTCCTCGTAGGCTGGCCCGATGCCGTAGGCGTCCCAGTGGGCGCCGTAGATGACCGTCTCGTCGGCCCGGGTCGTGCCCGGCTGCATGGCGATGACGTTGCGGGTCACCATCGGCGCCGCGACGATGGTGAAATCGGCGCTCAGCGTCGCGCCGGGGAGTTCCACGGCGCGGAAGGCGCGGGTCCGGGCGTTCAGCGCCAGCGCCTCGAGATCGAGCCCGGCGCGCTGGAACAGGGCGGACGCCACTTCCCAACGCAGGGTGGCCGTCAGGTCCGTCCCCCGCTCCGGCGCCGGTCCGCGCACGAATTTCGGGTCGGGGTCGGAGTTGCTGATCTGCTGGAACGGCCAGCTGGCGGTCTCGAACTGGTGGATCTGCATCACGGCGACGGCGCCCCGGGCGAAGGCCGCCCGCTTCTTGGCCCCGAGGCCGCCCGACGGGCTGCGGTTCCGCCCGTTGAAGGGCCCCTCGTCGGACGCGTAGTCCGGGTCGTTCATCAGGAAGACGGCGACCTTGCCGGTCAGATCGACGCCGCCGAACTGGTCGTAGCCGAGCGCCGGCGCATCGACCCCGAAGCCGACGAACACCAGCGGCGCGTCCGCGATCGCGTTCCGGCCCACATGCATGGAGGTGACGCTGACATCGGTCGCCAGTGCAGCCGCAAGGGGCTCGCCCCCCACGGCCAGCGACACGGTCGCGCCCTCGCGGTGGTAGCGGGTCAGGGCCACGTCCTGAAACCATGTGCCCCGCTCGCCGCCCGGCTGCAGCCCGGCCGCGCTGAACTGTGCCACCAGATAGTCGAGGGTCGCCGTCTCGCCGGCCTCGCCCGGTCCGCGCCCGAAGAAGGCGTCGCTGGACAGGACCTCGACGTCTCGCCGGATGGCGGCGGGGTCCAGCAGGGGCGGAGCGGGCGTCTGGGCGGCGAGCGGCCCCGCGCCCAGCACCGCGGAGGTCAGGCTCAGCGCCAGGGTCGAAAACAGCAGACGGGACAGGGCCATGACGCGCTCCGGTGGGATTATGGACTGTCCCAGAGGGTACAGGACGTGTCCAGCAAGTCGCGGCTCCAGTGACGCTTTGGCGGCGAACGAAGCGGGGTTATCCTGCTGTTTTCGCACGAGCTTCACCATATGACGCCCGAACAGATCAAGGCCCACGCGGACGAGGTGCGCGAGACCAGCGCCACCGTCGTCCGCGGTCTCTTCCCGGTCGAGACCATCGACGCCTGGAACGCGGCCTTTCCGCCGCTGCTGCAACAGGCGATCGCGCTGGAAGGCGACGACCCGAACCGGGGCTCCGCCCGCCACTACGTCACCCTGCCCTTCCACGGGCTCTGGGCCGACCCGCAGATCATCGACAACGACGTGGTCATGGCCATCGTCTCGGAGCTGATCGGGGCCGACGGCGTGATGTGCCAGCTGGCCAGCGACACGCCGATGAAGGGTTCGGATTATCAGGAGCTGCACCGCGACACCCAGCTGCTGTTCCCGGAGACCGGCGCCGAGTCGCCGCCGTACCAGTTGGCGGTCAACTTTCCGCTGGTGGACGTGACCGAGGCGAACGGGCCGATGGAGATGGCCGCCGGCACCCACATGCTGTCGAAAGCGGAGGGTCTGCGGCGGGTCGAGACCGGCGAGGCGCCGCTGACGCCGATGCTGATGAACCGCGGCGACGTGATGATCCGCGACGTGCGCCACATCCACCGCGGCACCCCGAACCCCAGCGACGAGCCGCGCCCCATGGTGGTGATCGGCTACAGCCGCCGCTGGCTGTACCGGCCCGAGGTCTCCATCCGCGTGCCGCGCGAGACGCTGGACGCCCTGCCCGACCGCGCCCGCCGATGGCTGCGCTTCAACCCGGTGTTCGAGGACACGGCGCAGGCGCTGCAGGCGGGCGAGAGCTACCGCGAGTTCGCCTACTGACCGGCTAGTCGCGGGCTGGCCGCACCACCTCCCCGTCCTCCTTGACGAACTGCTCGGGCCGATGATCAAGCAGGTCGAACACCCGTTCCGACGGTCGGCACAGGGCGGCGCCTTTCGGCGTCCGGACGAGCGGCCGCTCGACCAGCAGCGGGTGACGGACCATGGCGCACAGGATGGCGTCGTCGGACGCGTCCGGCTCCAGCAGGTCCGGCGCGGAGGCCGCCGCCTCCTTCTCCCTCAGCGCCTCGCGCGGCGTCAGCCCGGCCTCGGAGAACAGAGTGCGGAGCTGGTCTTCCGTCCAGCCGGCGGCGGCGTATTCGACCACCTCGGGCTCGTGGCCGGCGCTGCGGATCATGCCGAGCACGTTGCGCGAGGTCCCGCACGCGGGGTTGTGAAACAGGGTGATGGGAAAGTCTGTCATGGTCGTCTCCGTCAGCGCCTGACTAGCACACGGCGTGTGCGCCGGCCTCTGGCGGTTCGTTCTTTTTCGCGCCCGCGGTTGCGCGGAGGGCAGGCCGCCCGCATCTGGTCGCGATGACCGCCCCCGCCCCCGCTGCTCCCGCCGCCGTCAAGGGGCCGGGCTTTCCCGAGTTCGTGGCCCTGATCGCGATGATGATGGCGCTCAACGCGCTGGCCATCGACGCCATGCTGCCGGCCCTGCCCGCCATCGGCGAGGCGCTGGGGGTGGCCGCCGAGAACGACCGGCAGTGGGTCATCACCGCCTATCTGCTCGGCTTCGGCGTCACCCAGATCGTCTACGGGCCGCTGGCCGACCGCTATGGGCGGAAGCCGGTGCTGATGGTGGGGTTGTCGCTCTATGTCGCATTCAGCGCGCTGGCGGCGCTGGCGCCCACCTTCAGCCTGCTGATCGCCGCCCGCGTCTGCACCGGCATCGGCGCCGCGGCGCTGCGGGTGCTGGCTGTGTCGATCGTGCGCGACCGCTATTCGGGGCGGACCATGGCGCGGGTGATGTCGCTGAGCTTCCTCGTCTTCCTCGGCATCCCGATCCTGGCGCCGACGCTGGGGCAGGCGGTGCTGATGGTCGCGCCCTGGCCGTGGGTGTTCGGCGTGCTCGCCATCGCCGGCGCGGCCTTCACGATCTGGGCCCTGATCCGCCTGCCGGAGACCCTGGCCCCCGAGAACCGGATGCCGATCCAGGTTCCCCGCATCGCCGGGGCCTTCCGAGAGGCCCTGACCAACCGCCAGTCGATCGGCTACACCTTCGCCATGACGGCGATCTCCGGCTCGCTGTTCGGCTTCATCAACTCCAGCCAGCAGATCTTCTTCGACGTCTTCGACGCGGCGCACCTGTTCACCCTTGTGTTCGGCGCCGTGGCGGCCGGCATCGCCGTGGCCTCGCTGCTGAACGCGAAGCTGGTCGAGCGGCTGGGCTCGCGGCTGATCTCGCACACGGCCCTGCTGGGCTTCATCGCCATGTCGGCGATCCACGCCGCCGTCGCCCTGAGCGGGTACGAGACCATCTGGACCTTCGCGGTGCTGCAGGCCCTGACCATGTTCTGCTTCGGCTTCATCGCCGGCAATTTCGGTTCGATGGCGATGGAGCCGATGGGCCATATTGCGGGCACGGCGTCGTCGGCGCAGGGCTTCATCTCGACCACCGGCGGCGCGCTGCTGGGCTTCGCCATCGGGCAGCAGTTCAACGGCTCGGCCGCGCCCATGGCGGTGGGCTTCGTGGTGCTCGGCGTCGTGGCGCTCCTGTGCGTGCTGATGGCGGAGCGCGGACGGCTGTTCACGGCGCGCAACGCGCCCCCGGCTCCAGCCGCGACTTGATCTTTTCGGTGCGCCGGGGCGTTGTCCCGGCTGGAACCGAAACCGGGCCCGGCGCGCATCCATCGCCGCGGGGTCGCACCATCAAGGACTGTCGATGATCCGCACGCCTGCACTGGCAGCCGCCCTCGCCCTGATGACCGCCGTTGGAGGCTGCGCCATGACCCCCGGTTCCGCCGCCCGTTCGGACATGCCGCCGCTGCCGGCCTCGGCGAATGCGCCGGTGCGGTACGCCGTCGACACCCACTCTTACGCGCGGCCCGAGATCGCACGCGTCCGCCACGTCTCGCTCGACCTCGCTGCGGATTTCGCCGCCAAGACGCTGTCGGGAACCGCCGCGCTCGACATCCAGGGCGAGCCGGGGGCGAACGAAGTGGTGCTGGACGTCCGCAACCTCGAAATCCGCGACGTCCGGGACGCTTCGGGCGCGCCGCTGCAGTTCCAGACCGGCGACAACGACGCCATCAAGGGCCAGCCGCTGACCGTGCGCTTCCCGGCGCTGGCGCCCGGCGAGACCCGCCGCATCGTCATCGCCTACGCCACCCGCCCCGACGCCTCGGCCCTGCAGTGGCTGAGCCCCAGCCAGACCGCCGGCGGCCGGCAGCCCTATCTGTTCAGCCAGGGGCAGGCGATCCTGACGCGCACCTGGGTGCCCACGCAGGACAGCCCCGGCGTCCGCCAGACCTGGGACGCCCGCATCGTGGCGCCGGAGGCCCTGCGCGTCGTCATGAGCGCCCAGACCCTGTCGCCCGACGAGGGCGAACCCGCCGGACCGGGCATAAAGGCCTGGCGCTTCAGCATGACCAATCCGGTCCCGCCCTATCTGATCGCGCTGGCGGCCGGGGACGTGGCCTTCGCCCCCATCGACGAGCGCACCGGCGTGATCACCGAGCCGTCGCGGCTCGAGGCGGCGCGGGCGGAGCTGGTCTCGACCGCCAACATGGTCGACGTGGCCGAGCGGCTGTACGGCCCCTACCGCTGGGGCCGCTACGACCTGCTGGTCCTCCCGCCCGCCTTCCCGTTCGGCGGAATGGAGAACCCCCGCCTGACCTTCGCCACCCCGACCATCATCGCCGGCGACCAGTCGCTGGTCTCGCTGGTGGCGCACGAGCTGGCGCATAGCTGGTCCGGCAACCTCGTCACCAACGCGACCTGGAACGACTTCTGGCTCAACGAGGGCTTCACCGTCTATTTCGAGAACCGGATCATGGAGGCGCTCTACGGCCAGGAGCGCGCCCTGATGCTGCAGTCGCTCGGCTGGGGCGACCTGCAGACGACGCTGGCCGATCTGCCGCCCGCCGACACCCGCCTCCAGCTCGACCTGACCGGCCGCGATCCCGACGAAGGCCTGACCGACGTCGCCTACGAGAAGGGCGCCGCCTTCCTGCGCACCATCGAGCGGATCGTCGGGCGCGAGCGGTTCGACGCCTGGCTGAACGGCTATTTCGAGCGCAACGCCTTCCGCCCCATCACCACCGAACTGTTCAAGGAGGACATCCGCACGCATCTGATCCGCGGCGACGCGGCGCTGGAGAGCCGGCTGATGATGGACGCCTGGATTCATCAGCCCGGCATGCCGTCGAACTGGCAGCCGCCCGTCTCGACCGCCTTCGCCCCCGTCGACGCCGCCGCCCGCGCCTTCTTCGCCGAGCGCGGCTCCGCCTCGGCCATTCCGTGGGCCGGCTGGTCCACGCAGGAGCGCCAGCGCTTCCTCGCCTGGCGTCCCGAAGGCGCCCGCGCCGGCGCCGACTGGCTGACCGCCGCGCAACTGGCCGATCTGGAAGCGTCGCTGAACCTGCGCGAGGAAGGCAACGCCGAGGTGCTGTTCGCCTGGCTGCAGATCGCGGTGCAGCACCGCTATCAGCCCGCCGTGCCGACGCTGGAGCGGTTCCTGACCGGCATGGGCCGGCGGAAATTCGTCCTGCCGCTGTTCACCAGCCTGTGGGCCGAGGGCGACTGGGGCCGGGCGATCGCCCGCCGCGTCTATGCGCAGGCGCGGCCGGGGTATCACCCGGTGACCACCGGCTCGGTCGATGCGGTGGTGGGGCGGCCGTAACACCGATTCCTTCCCCCTTCACGGGGGAAGGTGGCAGGCGAAGCCTGACGAATGGGGGCTGGCGGCGGCAGGCCCCCGTGCCGTGGACAGAGCCCCCTTCCGAGCCGCTGCGCGGCCCACCTTCCCCCGAAATGGGGGAAGGACAGTGAACGCGCATGTGACCGGCTTCGCCTTGGCTTCCCGCACTCCCGCCACTAGGTTCCGCCTCAAGGCGGCGACGAACGCCGCATCCCGCTCAGGAGACCCCCATGCACGACGCCCCGCAAAGCGACGCGGCCGCCCGCCTCGACAAGGAGAACCCGCTCGGCGTCGATGGTTTCGAGTTCGTCGAATTCACCGGACCCGATCCGGCGGCGATGGTTTCGCGTCTGGAGCTGATGGGCTTCACCCAGACGCATGTGAACCCGGCTAACGACGTGGTGCGGCTGAAGCAGGGCGACATCACCCTGCTGGTCCACCGCTCGCCCAAGGGACAGGCCGCTGAGTTCGCCACAGAACACGGCCCCTCGGCCAACGGGATGGCCTTCCGCGTCAGCGACGCCAAGGCGGCCTTCGAGGGCGCCGTGTCGCGCGGCGCCAAGCCGGCGGAACGCCACGACGGCGGCGCCCTGGGCGGCGCCTATCCCTATGTCTTGCAGGGCATCGGCGGCTCGCTGCTCTACATCATCGACGCCTACGGCGAGGCTGGCTCGATGTACGACAGCTGGGACGAGATCGAAGGCTGGGAAGAGGCCGAGCGCAAGAACTCGGTCGGCCTGTTCTCCCTCGACCACCTGACGCACAACGTGCGGCGCGGTCAGATGCGCACATGGTCCGGCTTCTACGGCGACGTCTTCGCCTTCGAGGAGCAGAAGTATTTCAACATCAAGGGCAAGGCGACCGGGCTGCTGTCGCAGGCCATGATCGCGCCCGACCGCGCCATCCGCATCCCCCTGAACGAAAGCCAGGACGAGAACTCCCAGATCGAGGAATTCCTGCGCCGCTACAACGGCGAGGGCATCCAGCACATCGCGCTCGCCACCGACAACATCTTCGAGACGGTGGAGGAGATGAAGCGCCGCGGCATCCCCTTCCAGGATACGATCGAGACCTATTTCGACCTGATCGACAAACGCCTGCCCAACCACGGCGAGGACGTGGCCCGCATGCGGCTGAACCGCATCCTGATCGACGGCTCGGACGAGGACGGCCTGCTGCTGCAGATCTTCACCCAGGACACCTTCGGTCCGATCTTCTTCGAGATCATCCAGCGCAAGGGCAACCAGGCCTTCGGCGAGGGCAATTTCCAGGCCCTGTTCGACTCCATCGAGCTGGACCAGATCCGGCGCGGCGTCATCAAGGTGGATGCCTAGGCCGCCTCACTGGCTGCCCTGGCTCGGCCCGCTGCTGGCGGCCGCGGTCGGGGCGGCGGTCGGCGGATACGGCCTCGGCGGCGGCTTCTGGACAGTGCTGATCGCAGCGCTGGTCGGCGGGTTCGCGCCCATCGTCGGGTACGGCGTGTGGAAGTGGCGGGATCAGCGGCGGGGGTAGGCCGCAGCCCGACCCCGCCTTTCGCTTACGCGGACCCAGTCTCCTCCAGCAGCGGTGTCATCTTGCCCGCGCCCGGACCAGCCCCGAGGTCTGCTCCCGTGATCGGGTTGACGCCCGGATCCGACATCGTTCGGCCGGCCATGGCGGCCAGCAGCTTCTTGTCCGCTGCAGTGACCTTCACGGTCGCTTGGCCGTCCCCGCCGTCCACGGCCGCCTGCGCCTCGCGATCTTCAATGAAGTCCCACTGTTCGCCTTCATTCCACGGCCCTCGCATGTTCTCGGCGCCTTGCGACATATCGTAGTATTTGTCGGTGAACTCAGGCATCCCCGGAAGCTTGCCCGTGGGGAAGTTGTTCTCGATCGAATACAGGGCCTTCTCGAAAGATTTCTGGTGCGCGATCTCGCGCGTCATCAGAAAGCCCAGAGCGTCCTTGATCCCCGGATCATCCGTAATGTTGATGAGTCGTTCGTAGACGATCTTGGCGCGAGCCTCGGCGGCGATATTGGAGCGCAGATCGACCGTCGGTTCACCGCGACTGTCGACGTAGGCGCCCGTCCAGGGGACTCCGGCCGAGTTGGTCACGGGAACGCCCGCGCCGTACAGCAGACTCGTGATGTGGCTGTCGCCGCCGGCGTTAAGCTGGATCAGCAAATCAGCTTCCTTCTCGGCGCCCTCGGCCAGACGACCCTTGGCGCCCTTGTTCAGCATCGCGACGATGGAACCGATCACCTCGAGATGGCTGAGTTCCTCCGTCGCGATGTCAAGAAGCATATCCTTACGACCCGCGTCGTCCTCTGCGAGCGCTTGGGTGAAATACCGCATGGCGGCCGCCAGTTCACCGTCCGCGCCCCCGAACTGCTCCAGCATCATGTTGGCCAAGACCGGGTTGGGCTCTGCGACACGGACGGTATACATCAGCCGTTTGTTATGCATGAACATTTGTGGCGCTCTCATTATTGGATGGTTCTCTGTTGAAGCGCGAGCCTTCCAAGTCGTTCCTACAGCAGAGCTAGTTGAGTTGCGTTCTCATATCCGTTGATCGTGGATCGTTTGACTTGGCGCTAATGAAAATCCCGCGATCCCGGCAGCACCCGCACATCCCGCGGATGCCGGCCACGCGCCGGGGCGTGGCCTGAGCCGGGAGTCTGGTCCTGACTGAGATGGCCCAGCATTGGGGTCCAGTCGTCGAGCTGGTCGACCACCACATGGGTGACGCCCTCGGCGGTCTGGACCTTGCCCCGCGCCAGCACCATCCGCGCGCCCATGGCCGCCGGGCGGAAGCGTTCGAACACGTCGGGCCACAGCACCAGATTGGCCACGCCGGTCTCGTCCTCGATGGTCATGAAGCAGACGCCCTTGGCCGTGCCGGGCCGCTGGCGCACCAGCACCACCCCGCCGATCACGACCCTGCGCCCATTGCCCAAGCCGGCGCAGGCCGATGTCGCCACCGCCCCCTCCCGCGCCAGCCGCTCACGCAGGAACCGAACCGGATGGCCCTTCAGCGACAGGCGGATGGTCTGGTAGTCGCCGACCACCTCTTCCGACGGCGACAGCAGCGGCAGGGCTTCGGGCGGACAGCCGTCGGCCTCGATCAGCCCCATGGCCTCGAACAGGGGCGCCGGCGAGTCCGCCGCCACGCCGCGCGCCGCCCACAGCCCCTGCCGCCGCGTCAGCTCCAGCGAGCCGTAGGCGTCCGCCTCGGCCAGCCGGTCCAGCGCCCGGGCCGGCAGGTCGGCGCGGCGGCGCAGATCCTCCAGATCGGCGAAGGGCCGCTTCGCCCGCGCCGCCATGATCTGCTCCGCCCACACCTGACGGAAGCCGTCGATGGAGCGCAGCCCCAGCCGCAGCGCGCGGCGGCGGCGGCGCTGGCGCGGCTCCAGCGTCGCGTCCCAGTCGCTGGCGTTGACGTCGGGATGGCGCACCTCGACCTTGTGCTCGCGCGCGTCGCGGACGATCTGGGCCGGGGCGTAGAAGCCCATCGGCTGGCTGTTCAGCAGACAGGCGGCGAACACGTCCGGGTACATCCATTTCACCCAGGCCGAGACATAGACCAGGTGGGCGAAGGCGCAGGCGTGGCTCTCGGGGAAGCCGTATTCGCCAAAGCCCTTGATCTGGTCGAAGCAGCGCTGGGCGAACTCGGGCTCGTAGCCGCGCGCGATCATCCGCCCGACCATCTTCTCCTCGAAATTGCCGATGGTGCCGTTGTGCCGGAAGGTCGCCATGGCGCGGCGCAGGCCGTTGGCCTCGTTGCCGGTGAACTCGGCGGCGACCATGGCGATCTTCATCGCCTGTTCCTGGAACAGCGGCACGCCAAGGGTCTTGTACAGCACCTTGGTCAGCTCGTGCGGATCGTCGCGCGAGCCGGGCATGGAGAAGCGGTAGCTGCCCGCCCCGTGCCGGGCCTCATACTCCCGCCGCTCCATCCGGCGCTGCAGATAGGGGTGCACCATCCGGCCCTGGATCGGCCCGGGCCGGACGATCGCGACCTGCACCACCAGATCGTAGAACTCGACCGGACGCAGGCGCGGCAGCATCGACATCTGCGCCCGGCTCTCGACCTGGAACACGCCCAGCGAGTCGGCCTTGCGCAGCATGCGGTAAACCCCCCGCTTCTCGGCCGGCACCGCCGCGGTGTCGGGCAGCGGCCGGCCATAGGTCTCGCCGATCATGCGGAAGGCGCGCTTCATCGCCGTCAGCATCCCCAGCGCCAGCACGTCGACCTTCATCAGCTTCAGGAAGTCGATGTCGTCCTTGTCCCATTCGATGAAGGTGCGGTCCGCCATGGCCCCGTTGCCGATCGGGACGATCTCGATCAGGGGCGTCCGGCTCAGCACGAAGCCGCCGACGTGCTGGCTCAGGTGGCGGGGGAATTTGATCAGCTCGGCGGTCAGCTCCAGCGCCATCCGCAGCCGCACGTCGTCGCGGCTCAGACCGGTGCGGTCGACGTGCTCGTTCTCGACGCTTGAGCCCCAGGAACCCCAGACGGTGTCGGCCATGCGCGCCGTCACGTCCTCGGTCAGCCCCAGCGCCTTGCCCACGTCGCGGATGGCCGAGCGGGGCCGGTAGTGGATGATGGTCGCCACGATGCCCGCCCGGTCCCGCCCGTAGCGGTCATAGACATACTGCATCACCTGCTCGCGCCGCTCGTGCTCGAAATCGACGTCGATGTCCGGCGGCTCGGACCGCTCGGACGAGATGAAGCGCTCGATCAGCACGTCCTGACGGGTCGGATCGACATTGGTGATGCCGAGGCAGAAGCAGATCACCGAGTTGGCCGCAGAGCCACGCCCCTGGCACAGGATCGGGTCGGGCCGTTTCCGGGCCCAATCGACGATGTCGTGCACGGTCAGAAAATAGGGGGCGTAGTCCAGCTCCCGGACCAGCTTCAGCTCCTTCAGGATGGTCGCGCGGATCTTCGCCGGCACGCCGTCCGGCCACCGCTCCCGCGCCCCCTTCAGCGTCAGCCGCGCCAGCCAGCCCTGCGGCGAATAGCCAGACGGCACCGGCTCGTCCGGGTAGTGATAGCTGAGTTCGCGCAGGGAAAAGGTGCAGGCCCGCGCCACCGCCATGGTCCGCGCCAGCGCCGCCTCGTGACCCTTGAACAGCCGCGCCATCTGCGCCGGCGGCTTCAGATAGCGTTCGGCGTTGGCCTGCAGCCGCCGCCCCGCCGCGTCGATGGTGGTCCCCTCGCGGATGCAGGTCAGCACGTCCTGCAGGGTGCGACGGTCGGGGTGGTGATAGAGCACCGCATTGGTGGCGATCATCGGCGCCCGTGTCCGGGTCGCCATCGCCGCCAGCCGGTTCAGCCGCCGCCGGTCGTCGCCGCGCCACAGCGGCGAGGCGGCCAGATACAGGTCGTCCGGCCACGCCCGTCGCCATGCCGCGAGCCGCGCCTCGAAGGCCGCGTCGGGCCGCTCGGGCGCGGGGACCAGGGCGATCATCCCGGCCCCCAGCCCGACCGCCTGTTCGAACGTCAGCCGCGTCTCGGCCTTGGCGATCCGCTCCTCCCCATCGGCGTTGCCGATGGGGAGGTGGCGCGGCGCGGATACGCGCCGTGACGGAGGGGGCGGCGCAAGTCTGACCGGGGACACGCCAATCTCAGGCGCCGGTGTCGCCCCCTCCACCCCCCCGGCTGAGTCGCCGGGGCGGTCCCCCTCCCCACTGCGTGGGGAGGAGAAAACCTCGCTTTTGCCCAGCGACAGCAGGCGGCACAGTCGGCCGTAGGCGGCGCGGTCGCGGGGGAAGACGATCAGCTCGGTCCCGTCGGTGAAGCCCAGCCGCGACCCGACCACCAGCGGCAGGCCGACATCCTCGCCGCCCATCAGCGCCCGCACCATCCCGGCCAGGGTGTTGCGGTCGGCCACGCCCACGGCGGCCAGCCCCAGCGACCTGGCCTGATGCATCAGCTCGCCGGGATGGGACGCCCCTTCCAGAAAGCTGAAGTTGGTCATCGCCCCCAGTTCGGCGTAGTCGCCGTTCCAGCCGCTCATGGCAGCAGCCCGTGCATCCACCACGACGGCGCGCGCTCGTCCGGCGCGCCCGCGTACTCCCAGCCGTAGAGACCCTCGCGGAACAGCCAGTAGCGGCCGCCCTGATCGTCCTCGACGCGATAGTAGTCGCGGGTGCGCGCCTGACGTCCGTCGGGGCGGGGCCGCCACCATTCCGGCGACAGCCGCTCGGGCCCGTCGGACCGGGTCACGCGCCGCGACAGCCTGCGCCAGGTGAAGCGGGCCGGCGCGCCGTCGGGCAGTTCGGCGATGGCGTCGACCGGCTCGGGCGGGTCCAGCATCAGGATCGGCCGCCTTCCCGACCCTGCCTCCAGCGGCGTCGGGAGGCGACCCAGCGCCGGCCGCAACCGCTCGGCGCGTTCGGGGATCCAGCTGTCGACCGGCTCGGGCGTCAGCACCCGGTCCTCGCCCAGCCGGGCGCTCAGCCGGTCGATCAGGGCGGCGAGGTCCTCGGCCTGTTTCGCCGCCGCCTCGCTCTCCAGCGCCCCCTGCGTCGCTGCGATCGGTTCCACCGTGTCGGCGGTCAGCATCAGGGCGTCGAGACCGAAGCCCAACTCCAGCCGCCCCAGCCCGGCCTCGCGGAACAGCCGCATCCAGACCCCGGCGTCGCGGCCCGGCCGCCCCATCCGCACCGACAGGCAGGTGGTCAGGCCGTCCGAGCGGAAGCCGGTCGCGGTCAGGGCCTTCGCCCCCTGCCCGTCCCGCTCCAGCGCGGCGGCCAGATCGGCGGCGAGGTCGGGCAGCCGCGCCTCGACCCCGGCCAGATCGCCGATCGGCTCGGCCCAGGTCTGCCACACGCGATAGCGGGGCGGCGGGCGCACCGGGGTCAAGGCCTCGGCGGCGTGGCCGCGCGCCTGATCCAGCCGCCGCACCAGCCCGACCGCGTCCTCGTCGCGGAAGCGCCGCGCCAGCCCGGCCCGGGGCATGGCGTAGAGGCTGCCGATGGTCTTCAGCCCGAACCGCCGCGCCGCCGTCAGGGTGCGGTCGTCGATCCGCAGCGCCTCGACCGGCAGATCGGCCAGCGCCTCCGACAGATCGTCTTCCCCGACGATGGGCGCGGCGCCGTCGCCCCAGCGCGCCAGCGCCCAGGCCGCCCCCGGCGTGGGGGCCATGGCCAGCCGCGCCGGAACCTCCGCCTCCGCCAGACGGCCGCGCATCTGCTCCAGCAGGGCCGCCTCGCCGCCGAACAGATGGGCCGCGCCGGTCAGGTCGAGGAACAACCCCTCCAGCCCGTCCTCCGACGGATCGACGCTGACCGAGGGCGACCAGCGCTCGGCCCAGACCGCCAGAGCGGCCAGCGCCCGCCGGTCGGCCGCGACGTCGGCGGGTTTGCAGACCAGGTGCGGGATCATGGCCAGGGAGTCGGCCTGGGTCTGGCCGCGCCGCAGCCCGGCCCGCCGCGCCGCCGGATTGAGGGCGTGGATCACCGCCGCGCCCCGACTGGTCTTCAGGATCAGGGCGAACGGGTTGTCGGGATCGAGCGCGGGGTCAGGCGGCGAGGCCGGACGGCGCGCCCGCCTGGCCGATCGACGCCAGACCGCGATCGGCCAGTCGATCAGCCAGACGGAGACGATGCGTCTCATCATCCTGCTCCAGCATCCACGCCCCGGGGCGCTCGCCGCGCCCGCGCACCAGTTCGGCCTCCAACCGCGCCCGGCCCGGGGCCCGGGGATCGTCGGGATCGACCGCGCTGGCCAAGGTCGAGATGCGCCAGCGACGCCGCGCCGCGCTGAGCCCGTCCAGCCCGCGCGGCAGCACCAGCCCCACCGATCCGCCCTGTTTGGCCGCGAAATCCAGCCGCCGCGTCTGCGCCAGCGTCGCCCCGTCGACGGCCCCGAGCGCCAGCGACACGGCCCCCGACCGCAAGGCCTGTTCCAGCGCCCACAGCGCCTCGGCCGCCGTGGTCACCGGCGCCAGCACGATGGACGCCCCGCCCATTCCGGGCCCATAAGGCCGCCCATGCTCGGCGAACCAGCCCCGCGTCGCCGTGATCAGAACGGGCCGCGCATCCTCGTCCAGCCGCCGCGACAGGGCGAACCGCATCAGCGCCCCCATGTCCCGGGGGCCAGCCGCGCACGCCTCTTCCAGCGGCGCGGGCCGCTGGGGAAACAGGTCGGGCGATGACGGCTGCGGGGCGTTCATGAGAGTCCGGAAATCCAGTTGTTCACTCTTTGTTCCGATAGGCCGGAGAGTCAAACGGAGAATCCGGATCCTGTGGGAAGCGGGGCGGCGCAGTGGCTGCGGCCAATCGCGGCCAGTTGAGACGCCGCTCGAAAGCGGCACGGCATAAGATCGCTTCTTAAGGCGATGTGTGCATACACCTCAGCTGGCGTTCCGCCGCGAAAGCCTGGTCCACTTGGCAAAAGAACTGAAGCGGGTTGTTTACCGCAGCGTCGCCCTCCTGGATCATGACGACGTCGCCGGACGTGACGTGATCTTCAAGACCTCGTCCGCCAATAATCTTCGAGAGGGGATCACCGGCTGTCTGGCGCAACCGGACGGCCATTTCGTCCAGGTCATCGAAGGTGAAAAGCATACGGTGAACCGGCTCCTTGAGCGTATCAGGGCCGACCCTCGCCACGAGCAGCTCACCGTCCTGGGCGAGTGGGTCGTCTCAGGGCGACTGTTCAGCGGCTGGGCGATGGCCCGGCCCGACCCGCGGCCGATGAACCAGCAGGCTTTCAGGGTTTGCACCGTCGACGGCAGCGGCGTTCAGGTCACGAGCGTTCTGCTCGATCTGATGGGCCCGGGCGATCATCTTTACGCCATCACCTAGCGCGCACAGCCGGCGCGCGGCCCGGCCGTGCCGCCTTCAGCCTGCTTCGATCAAGCCCGCCCTCGCGCCCTCAGCTCGTCCCGGATCTCCGCCAGCAGGGCCTCGGTCGGCGTCGGCGCGGCCGGGGCGGCCTCCGGGGCGGCGGCCTGTTCGCGGCGCAGCTTGTTGATGGCCTTGACCATCAGGAAGACGACGAAGGCCACGATGGCGAACTGGATCAGGGTGTTGATGAAGGCGCCGTACTGGATCGCCACTTCCTCGACCGCCTCGGTGGCAGGGTTCTCGGGGGCCAGGACCCACTTCAGGTTCGAGAAGTCGACCCGGCCCAGCAGCAGGCCGACCGGCGGCATGACCACCTGTTCGACCAGGCTGGTGACGATCTTGCCAAAGGCGGCGCCGATGATGACCCCGACCGCCAGATCGATGACGTTGCCGCGGGCGATGAATTCCCGGAATTCGGCGGCCAGCTTCATGGGATGGGGCTCAGGCGTCGCCGGCGGCGTTCAGGCGCTCGCGCAGCTCCTTGCCGCTCTTGAAGAAGGGCACGGCCTTGGCCGGCACGTCGACGGTCTCGCCGGTGCGCGGATTGCGGCCCGCGCGCGCCGGCCGGGCGCGCACCGAGAAGGCGCCGAAGCCGCGCAGCTCGACCCGTCCGCCCTCGCCCAGCGCCTCGACCATCCGCCCCAGCACGATGTTGACCACCCGCTCGACCTCGGCGTGGGTCAGGTGGGTGTTCTCGGCGGCGAGTTTTTCGATCAGCTCAGATTTTATCATAGATCAGGCCCCCGCCCTGTTCGCCCTTCCGAGGCACATACGGGTGCATCGGAACGCATGATGCAAGCCTACCCTAGCCGCCGTGCGCGCCGCGCAAAAGACCTGACGCCCGATTGGCGAGCGGAAATGTCGGTTAACATACATTAAACAAGCCTGTGATTTCACAGAACAACGGCGCCGGCGCAACGAAAAAGGCGGCGGGATCGCTCCCGCCGCCTGATCCGTGTCGCAAGGACGAAGGAGACTATTCCTTCGAGCCGGCCTTCTCGCGCAGGGCCGCGCCGAGGATGTCGCCCAGCGAAGCGCCCGAGTCCGACGAGCCGAACTGCTCGACGGCTTCCTTCTCGTCCTTCATCTCCAGCGCCTTGATCGACACCGAGACGCGGCGCGAGGCCTTGTCGATGCCGGTGACCATGGCGTCGACGCGGTCGCCGACCGTGAAGCGCTCGGTGCGCTGGTCGTTGCGGTCGCGCGAGAGGTCCGACTTGCGGATGAAGGCGGTCGCCGGAGCGTCGTCTTCACCGAACTTGACCTCGATGCCGCCGGTTTCCACCGCCGTCACCGTGACCGTGACCTGCTGACCCTTCTTGAAGGCGTCGCCTTCCATCGGATCGCCGCCCAGCTGCTTGATGCCGAGCGAGACGCGTTCCTTCTCGACGTCGACGTCCAGCACCTTGGCCTTGACGGTTTCGCCCTTGCGGTAGCGCTGGATGGCTTCCTCGCCGGAGACGTTCCAGTCCAGGTCGGACAGGTGCACCATGCCGTCGATGTCGTTGTCCAGGCCGATGAACAGGCCGAACTCGGTGGCGTTCTTGACTTCGCCCTCGACGGTCGAGCCGATCGGGTGCGAGGCCACGAAGGCGTCCCACGGATTGTCCTGGGCCTGCTTGAGGCCCAGCGAGATGCGGCGCTTGGAGGCGTCGACGTCCAGCACGACCACGTCGACTTCCTGCGAGGTCGAGACGATCTTGCCGGGGTGGACGTTCTTCTTGGTCCAGGACATTTCCGAGACGTGCACCAGACCCTCGACGCCGGCTTCCAGCTCAACAAACGCGCCGTAGTCGGTGATGTTGGTGATGCGGCCGGTCATCTTGGCTCCGACCGGATACTTGGCTTCGACGCCGTCCCACGGATCGGTCTGCAGCTGCTTCATGCCGAGGCTGATGCGCTGGGTGTCGGGGTTGATCTTGACGATCTGGACCTTGACCGTGTCGCCGACCGCCAGGACCTGCGACGGGTGCGAGACGCGCTTCCAGCTCATGTCGGTGACGTGCAGCAGACCGTCGATGCCGCCCAGATCCACGAACGCGCCGTAGTCGGTGATGTTCTTGACCACGCCTTCGCGCACTTCGCCTTCCAGCAGCTGGCCGACCAGTTCGGTGCGCTGTTCGGCGCGGGCCTCTTCCAGAATGGCGCGGCGCGAGACGACGATGTTGCCGCGCGGGCGGTCCATCTTGAGGATGGCGAAGGGCTGTTCCTTGCCCATCAGCGGGCCGACGTCGCGAACCGGACGGATGTCGACCTGCGAGCCCGGCAGGAAGGCCGAAGCGCCGCCGAGATCGACGGTGAAGCCGCCCTTGACGCGGCCGACGATGGCGCCGTTGACCGGCTGGCCTTCGGCGAACACGACTTCCAGACGGGTCCAGGCTTCTTCGCGGCGCGCCTTGTCGCGGCTGATGACGGCTTCACCCAGGGCGTTCTCGACGCGCTCGAGGTAGACTTCGACGTTGTCGCCGATCTTCGGGATCACGGCGCCTTCGCCGATGCCGAACTCGCGGGCCGGGATGCGGCCTTCGGTCTTCAGACCGACGTCGATGATCAGGATGTCCTTTTCCATGCCGACGACGCGGCCGTGAACGACCTGGCCTTCGCCGAGGTCGCGGCCCTGGAGGGTTTCGTCAAGCAGCGCGGAGAAGTCGTCGCGCGAGGGGGTGAGGGTGTCGGTCATGCGTGGAGGGGATTTCTAACGGTTGTGGCGCGCGACCGAACGGCCCCGCGCGTGTGGTTGAAAAGGGAAATCAGGTCGTCTCGACACGAAGCGATGTTGCGCTGGATCGCCCGCGGAAGCCGAGGATGGGAGCGTTGGATTTGCGAAACGGGTCAAAGACCGTGTTTCGCGCGCGCCGCCTCGACGATACGGCGGGCCGCATCGAAGGCCGTCTCTATATCCATATCGGTCGTGTCCAGCAAGACGGCGTCGGCGGCCTGCACCATCGGGGCCGCGCCCCGGCCCGCGTCGCGCTCGTCGCGCCGGACGATGTCGGCCAGCATGTCCTCATAGGCGATGGCGTCGCCGCGGCCGGTCAGCTGCTTCCAGCGCCGCATGGCCCTGACCTCGGGCGTGGCGGTCACGAACAGCTTGGCCGGGGCGTCCGGCGCAATCACCGTGCCGATGTCGCGCCCGTCCAGAACCGCACCGCCGGCTTGCGCTGCGAAGGCCTTCTGGAAGTCCAGCAGGGCCGCGCGGACGCCGGGATAGCCTGCGACCCGGCTGGCGGCCTCGCCTGCGTCGCCGCTCGTCAGGCGTTCCGTGTCGGACAGGCTCTCGGCCTTCAGCGCCCGCGCGACTGCGGTCGCCGAAGCCTCGTCGTCCAGCGAACCGCCGGCGTCCAGCACGCCCAGACCCACGGCGCGATACAGCAGCCCTGTGTCGAGGAAGGGCAGGCCGTACAGCGTGGCCAGCCGCGCCGCGATGGTGCCCTTGCCGGAGGCGGCGGGGCCGTCGACGGCGATGATGAGGGCGGCGATCACGAGCCGCACTCGACGCCTGGATGGTCCTGGCCCCTCAGGCGCCGGATCAGGGTGAGAACGGCATGACTCGCGCACCAGCCGGTCAGCAGGCACATCAGGCCGTAGACGGTGGCGACGAGGTAGAAGAACAGGGGCGTGTCCTTGCCGATCCCGCCACTGAGGCCCCGGCGCGAAGGGAAGCTGCCCGTTTCGAGGCTTAGCCAGATGAGGGCGAGAAGAACCAGCGAGGTCGCGCCGTAAAGGATGGCGTCGCGCACGAGCGCGCGGGTGCTCTGCGGTCTGGCGTATCTGATGCGTAGCAGCTTCATGAGCGTGTCTCGATAGGGGCCCCCAAGCCCGCCATCAACTCCACAAATCCCGGGAAGCTCGTCGCGATCATGCCGGGCTCGTCCACCGACACCGGTTCATCGGCCGCCAGGCCCAGCACCAGATGGCTCATGGCGATGCGGTGGTCTCCATGGGTGATCACGCTCGCACAGCCCGGAACTGGCCCCCCGGTGACGGTGAAGCCTTCCGGCTCTTCCTCCACCGAGACCCCGCAGGCCCTCAGCCCCGCGACCATCAGGGCGATGCGGTCGCTCTCCTTGACCCGCATCTCGCCGATGCCGCGCATCACGGTCGCGCCCGATGCGAAGGCGGCCGTCGCGGCGAGGATCGGGTATTCGTCGATCATCGACGCCGCCCGCTCCGGCGGCACGACGACGCCGGTCAAGATGGAATGCCGGGCCGTGACGTCGCCAATCTCCTCGCCGCCGGCCATCCGCCGGTTGGAGACGGTCAAATCCGCGCCCATCTCGCGCCAGGTTTCGAACAGGCCGGTGCGCAGAGGGTTCAGCATGACCCCCTCGACAGTCGCCTGCGAGCCCGGAACGATCAGGGCGGCGGCCAGCGGAAAGGCGGCGGATGAGGGGTCGCCGGGCACGGAGACAGCGGTCCCTGTCAGCGCCTGTCCGCCCTTCAATGTCACGGTCCAGCCGTCGCCCGCCGGCAGCACCCCGACCTCGACGCCGAAGGCGCGCAGCATCCGCTCGGTGTGATCGCGGCTCGGCGTCGTCTCGGTCACGGTGGTGACGCCGTCGGCGTTCAATCCCGCGAACAGGATGGCCGACTTGATCTGGGCGGAGGCCACGGCCTGCCTGTAATCGATGGCTTTCAAGGCGCCGCTGGCGAGCTCGACCGGCAGCCGGTTGTCCTCGCCCAGCCATTCGAACCGGGCGCCCATCCCGACCAGGGGCGCGGCGACCCGCTTCATCGGCCGCTTCCGCAGCGAGGCGTCGCCGTCGAACGTCGTCGTGATCGGATAGCCCGCCGCCGCCCCCATCAGCAGCCGCACGCCGGTGCCGGCGTTGCCGCAGTCGATCACGCCGGCGGGCTGGCGGAACCCGCCACGGCCCGTCACGCGCCAGCGGCCCTCGCCGAGCCGCGCGACGCTCGCCCCGAACGCCTCGACCGCCCGCGCGGTGGCCAGCACGTCGTCGCCTTCCAGCAGGCCTTCGATTTCGGTGACGCCGGTCGCCATGGCGCCGAGGATCAGGGCCCGATGGGAGATGGACTTGTCGCCCGGAGCCCGCGCCACGCCCGACAGCGCGGGGCTGCGTCGGGCAGTCAGGGCGGAGGCGATCGGCACCCGGCGGGCTCCAGACAGGTCAGGCTGCGCGGGCGGCGCGAGAGATGGCTTTTGACAGCGGCCCCCCATGGTGGCAAGGGACGCGCCCGATTTCCCACTCCCGCCAAAGGTCTTTCACCGTGGCCAATCCCGAACTGGGCCAGAAGCAGGTCTGCCCGAACTGCCAGGCCAAATTCTACGACCTGACCCGCCGTCCGGCTCACTGCCCCAAATGCGACACCGAATTCGATCCGGAGGAGGCGCTGAAGCTGCGCAACCGCCGCGGCCGCCCGGCCGGCTACGCCGCCGACACGCCCGAGGAGGACACCGAGGACCAGGTCGAGAAGAAGGTCGCCGGTGACGACGAGGACGAGGAAGAAGCCGTCGTCACGCCCGAAATCGACGAGGAAGGCCACGAGCCCATCCTGACGCCGGACGACGACGACGAGGCCCCGGTCGATCCCGCAGAAGAGCCCGGCATGGGCGAGGCGAGCGACGACGACGACGTCCTGGCCGACGACGATGACGACGACTCCGTCCCCTTCATCGAGGACGAGGACGACGACGCCTTCGAGGACGAGATCGTCAAGGGCGGCAAGGACGACGACTGATTTCGAGCCTCTCCGGAGCCTCCGCGAGGGGCTCCGGAGAGCTTGAAAATAAATGGCGGAACCGGGCTTGATCGCGATCAGGCCCTGACATAGGTTCCGCCGCCTCGCCGGGGGGCGTTTTTCCACCCGACGATCCGACCGACAGGCCGTTGGCCCAAAGGTTCGGGGCTTTAGCTCAGCTGGTAGAGCGCTTGCATGGCATGCAAGAGGTCAGCGGTTCGACTCCGCTAAGCTCCACCATCGAAGGCCCCGCGGGAAACCGCGGGGCCTTCGTCCCATCCGGGCCTGCTTTCCCTCGACGCAAACCAGCGATAGCGTTGCTGTCCGGGAGGGACCACGATGTTGAACACGCTGGACGGCCTGCGACGGGGCGGGGACGCCGCCCTCCTGTTCCTGAGACTCTATCTCGGCGGCTTCCTGATCTGGGGCGTGTGGGACAACATCACCTCCGCCGCCCGCATGGACGAGTTCGCCGGCTTCCTGACCAGCCTCAACTGCCCCTGGCCAACGATGGCCGCCCCCGTTTCCGTGTGGGCGCAATTGCTGGTCGGGGTCCTGCTGATCCCCGGCCTGCTCACCCGCTGGGCAGGCCTGCTGCTGGCCGTCAACTTCATCGTCGCCGTCTGGCTGTTGAGCGGGCTTGAGGCTCCAGCCGACGCCGTTGCGCGGGAGATGTTCGGGCCGATGATGTGCGTGCTCGTGGGCTTGGTCCTCGCCACTCACGGCCCCGGCGGCTTCTCGGTGGACGCACGCTTGTCACGGCGTTGAAGGCGGGACCCCGGCACACCATCTTGGAGCCATGGCCGGCGCCCTGCCGATGACGGGGGGCGCGGACGGCCGCAGGCCTGCTTCGGGGGCGAGAGACATGACCACGCGCACCATTTTGTTCGACAGCCCCTTCCTGCTGGGCTTCGACCACACCCGGGCGATGATCGACCGCGCCGCCCGCGCCGCGGCCGACAGCTACCCGCCCTACAACGTCGAACAGCGCGGCGAGAACGCAGTGCGGATCAGCCTCGCCGTGGCCGGCTTCGGGCCCGACGACCTGGCGATCACGCTGGAGGGGCGGCAGCTGACCATCGCCGGCAAGCGCGAGACGGCGGAGACGTCCGATCAGGCCTTCCTGCATCGCGGCATCGCCGGGCGGGGCTTCGTCCGCAGCTTCGTCCTCGCCGACGGGCTGGAGGTCGAGCAGGCCCGGCTGGAGCACGGCCTCCTGCATGTCGACCTGATCCGGCCCGACAGCGTCGCGACGGTCAGGACCATCCCGATCACGACGGGCTGAACACACCCAATCTGCCGGCCGCCGCTTTCGGGGCCGGACCCATCGCCGGCTCAGGGCGTTAGTCAAGCGTAAGGAGGCGGTCGCAATGACGCCGATGTTGATGACAAAAGAAGATTTCCGGGGTCTCGGTGCGCCCGACCTGGTCTATGTGCGCGAGATCCGCGCCAGCGACGTGCTGGCGGATGTCGTTCCCGAAGAGACCAAGGGCCTGCAGATCGATCCCGAAGCCATCCTGTTCGCGGTCCATGCCGCGGACGGCGAGCGGCTGGCGGTGATGATGGATCGCGAGACGGCCTTCGCCGCCGCCGTGGCCCACGAGCTTGAGCCGGTTTCCGTCCACTAGGACGAAGGATCAGGCCGCAGTGGCCGGCGCTCCGTCCCGAACAAACAGGGCGCGGACGGCGTCGGCGGTTCGCGCCTGACGCAGTTGTTCCCTCATCTCTGACGAGCGCAGCGCGCGCGACACGGCCGCCAGCGCGCGCAGATGACCCGCGCCGTCGCGCGGCGGGGCGAACAGGGCGAAGATCAGATCGACGGGGCGATCATCCACCGAGCCATAGGCCACCGGGGTCTCCAGCCGCACGAACACGGCGGTGACGCGATCGACGCCGGCCAGCCGCGCGTGCGGCACGGCCACGCCCGATCCCAGACCCGTCGAGCCGAGGGCCTCGCGTTCCAGCAGGGCGTCCATGATCCGGTCTTCGGGAAGTCCCAGGGCGGCAGAGGCGGCCTCGGCCACGGCGTGCAGGGCCTGACGCTTCGACGAAGCGCCGCCGCGCAGCACGACGCCGCCGTCCGCCAGCAAGTCACCGATGTCCATTCAGGTGTTCCCGACCATGCCCACTCGTCCCGGCGGGCGGGGGCGCTTTAGACCACCCGCTTCCGTAGGGGAAGCCTATCCGCCGCCGTTGACCGGACCGTGACCGTTCGACGACTTCATCGTGCGCTCCGGATCGATCCAGCCGACATTGCCGTCCGGCCTTCGGTAGACCACCGAAATGCCGCCATGCGCCGCGTTGCGGAACACGACTACCGGGTAACCGGTCATGTCGAGCTCGGCCACGGCGCGGCCGACGGTGACGGTGCGGATCTCGGTCTCGGTCTCGGCGATGACCATGCCGACCGGCGGCGGCTCGTCGGGACGGCCCGCGTCGCCGAAGTCCACGTCCTCGACGGAGTCGGGGTCGCGCAGAACGATGCTGCGGGCGACCTCTCGAGCCGCGTCCTCGGCCTTCTCGGGCGACAGGCCCTTGGGACCGATGTGGTGGTCCTTCAGCCTGCGCTTGTAGCGGCGGACCCGCTTCTCGAGCTTCTCGAGGCTTTCGGTGAAGGCGGAATGGGCGTCGGCGCTGAGGCCCGAGGTGAACACCACCTGGCCCGAGGCGAGGCGGACCCAGCAATCGACCTTGAAGCTGTGGCCCTCCTTGGCGACGATGACCTCGGCGTCCTGGGCCCCTCGCTCGAAATACTTGCCGATCCCGTCCTGAAGTTCCTGGGAGATGCGCGAGCTTAACGCGTCGCCGACATCCACGTGCTTGCCGCTGACTTGGATTTGCATACCCACAGAACGCGACCGAACGCGGAAGGTGTCAACGCCGATCACCGAATTGTGGTGACGCTTCTCCGCAGGAGAAGTTTAGCCAGCTTCAGCGCCGCCCCCTCCGTCACCGCGCAAAGCCGCGCCGCGCCGCCTCCCCACAGGTGGGGAGGAGACTGACCGGCCGCCTGCGCAGGTCCCGGCGGCGGTCAGCCCGTCTTGAGCATCCGCTTGCGCTCCACCGACGACGGTATCCGCAGGGCCTCGCGGTATTTGGCCACCGTGCGACGGGCGATGTCGATGCCGGCTTCCTTCAGGATCTCGACGATGCGGTCGTCGGACAGGATGTCGCCGTCGCGGACCTCTCCGTCGATCATCGCCTTGATCCGGTGCCGCACCGCCTCGGCCGAGTGGGTCGCGCCGCCGTCGGACGACTGAATGGCGGCGGTGAAGAAGAATTTCAGCTCGAACACGCCGCGAGGGGTCGAGACGTATTTGTTCGAGGTCACCCGGCTGACGGTCGACTCGTGCATGCCGATGGCGTCCGCGACGGTCTTCAGGTTCAGCGGGCGCAGGAACTCGACGCCGAAGGCGAGGAAGGCGTCCTGCTGGCGCACGATCTCCGACGACACTTTCAGGATCGTCTTCGCCCGCTGATCCAGCGACTTCACCAGCCACGACGCCTGCGCGGCGCAGTCGGCCACGAACATCTTCTCGGTCTCCGACCGCGCCCCCGCGACCACCACGCCGTGATAGCGCTTGTCCATGATCAGGCGCGGCAGGGTGTCGGCGTTCAACTCGACCTTCCAGCCGCCGGCCGGATCGGCGCGCACATGCACGTCGGGGATCACCGTCTGCGCCGGCTCGCCGCCGAAGCCCGCGCCGGGCCGCGGCGTCAGCGCCTTCAGCTCGGCGATCATCTCGGCCATGTCCTCGGCGTCGACGTCGCAGGCCTTCTTCAGGGCGGTCAGGTCGCGGCGCGCCAGCAGGTCGAGGTTGTCGAGCAGGCATTCCATGGCCGGATCGAAGCGGTTGCGCTCGATCAGCTGCAGCTTCAGGCACTCCGGCACCGACCGCGCCATCACGCCGGTCGGCTCGAAGCCGTGGCAGGTCGTCAGGACCGCCTCGACCCGCTCGAGCGGGATACCCAGCCGGTCGGCGACCTCGTTCAGATCGCCGCGCAGATAGCCGCCCTCGTCGACGCCATCGATCAGCGTCAGGGCGATGGCGTGGTCGGCGGACGAAAAGCCGGCCTGCGACGCCTGCGCCTGCAGATGCTCCCACAGGGTGGCGTCGCGGGTGTCGGGCTGCTCCCGCCCCTCGCCGTCGGGCACGCCGCCGCCGGAGCCGGCGCGCGACCAGTCGTTGAGGCCGATCTGGGCCTCGCCGGTCCCGACGTCCTCCATCCGGTCGGAGGTGCGCTCGCCGGGGCTGGCGTCGCCGTATACGTCGTCTGAACGGGCGTCGAGCGTCCGGTCGGCGTCCTGCACCCGGCCCTCGTCGAAGGTCATCTCGGCGGCGTCGGGACTGTCGGCCGGAGCCGCGCTTTCTGCCTCGCCGCCGGGCTCGGCGTCCTCGCGCTGCAGCAGCGGGTTCTTCTCCAGCTCGGCCTCGACGAAGGCGTCGAGCTCGAGGTTGGACAGTTGCAGCAGCTTGATCGCCTGCTGCAGCTGGGGCGTGATGACCAGCCCCTGCCCCTGCCTGATCTCCAGCCTCTGCCCGAGCACCGTGTAATCCCCCGCCGTTCAGGACCGGAGTGGCCCGAAACTTGCTACGGCGACAGTGTCGCCGAACCGGTTAACGGCGTTCTAAGCGTAGGGCGGGATTGGTCCGATCCCATCTCGGTCCCGCTGTTGGCCTACTCACGACCCCTCGAGCGGACGGCGCCAATGTCCGCAGTGGTTGGGAGGCGGAGGGTCACCTAAGCGTGCGTAGCGATCGTCCCCGCCTTGATGGGACTTGTCTTTGCTCAGTGCCAAGCGATGCTGCTTGAAGGGGCAGTGGAAGTCAGCATTCAGTAATCACCCAGGCATCTGGGCGCTCGATGCGTCGAGCAAACGACGCGCCCTGATCCAGAGTGTTATCCGCTGGGCGACTACGGTCGCCGCTACGAACAGAAGCAATGACTGCACGACGATGAGGGGATTGAACGGCAGTATCAACATGCCCGTTTCGACCAGATATTCGATGCCTCGGCGAGCGGCGAGCAGTCCCAGCATGAACACGAGACCTACTGGAGACACTTGCGCCTTGACGGTTCGATCCTCCTGACCAAAATCCAGCTTCATTAGCGAGCCGCGCCACCATCCGGCAGTTGCTCCCGCCAATAATCCTGCAGCGCCACCGACGGATTCGACCCAGTAGAAGGCGGCGTCAGGAGGCCGCCCAAACACCAGGCCCGCGCTAATCGCCGCTACGACTGTGGCTGGGATGATCCAGAGGCGGTCCACGTGCAAGCGGCGCGGCTTGCGATTGCGGAACCAAACGATGGCTCCCACGAGGACGATCAAACCAATCGAAAGCAGCGCTTTTTTGATCTCAGGCGACACGGCGTTCCCCCATTCGCCCCAACCTTATCTCTCCCTCTCCGCAGTGTCGCCGTTGGGTCGGAACCTGACATCTCGACACCGCTGTATGGAATGTTAGGTTTGTTCTCCAGGATAGAGGAGCGAAAATGACCCACTATCCCGTCACCATAACTGCATATGCAGCCCTCGCGCTCTGGGCCGTCGCTACCGCCGTAGTCGGTCTGCTCTATCACTTCGGTAGTGACGCCGACCGCTTCCAGCCTTGGATTTTCCCCATGTGCATGGCTACTCTTGCCGGTGCCCTGATCGTGGATCGTTTGGCGAAGAAGCGGTTTCGCTAGTAGTCGCGCATCGGACCTTCCTCAGAGTCCGCTACGGGTCGATGGCAGCCGTCAGCCCTCTAACCTCATCCGACTCCTCCTTTACTCCGGCCACCGGATCGGCAAGCCTTCGCCTCCCCATGAAAAGAACTGACATGCGCCTGATCCCCACCGTCCTGTTCCTGCTGGCCCTGCCAACGGCCGCCATGGCCCAGGCCACGCCGGCCGAGCGGGCGATGATGCAGACCGTCACGGCCGAGCAGGACCGCCACGTCGCCCTGCTGGAGCGGATGGTGAACCAGAACAGCGGCACCCTGAACCTGCCCGGCGTTCGGGCGGTCGGCGAGATGGTCAGGGCGGAGCTGGAGCGGCTGGGATTCGAGGTCCGCTGGGTCGACATGGCGGAGACGGGCCGCGCCGGCCACCTGATCGCCACGAAGCCGGGACGCGGCCGCAACGTCCTGCTGATCGGCCATCTCGACACGGTGTTCGAGCCGGACAGCCCGTTCCAGACCTTCCGCCGCGAGGGCGACCGCGCCATCGGTCCGGGGGTCGGCGACGACAAGGGCGGGGTGGTGGTCATCATCGCCGCCCTGCGCGCCATGCACGCGGCGGGGACGTTGTCACAGTCGTGCGTGACCGTCGTCCTGACGGGCGACGAGGAGAGGCCGGGATCGCCGATCGCCGTCGCCCGCAAGGACCTGATTGAGGCCGGACGCTTCGCCGGCTGGGCGCTGGAGTTCGAGAACCTCGCGGCCGAGGACGGGCAGGATTTCGGGACCGTCGCCCGGCGCAGCTCCTCCAGCTGGACGCTCACCACCGAAGGCCGCACCGGCCACTCCAGCGGCGTGTTCAACGACGCGCTCGGCTATGGCGCGATCTACGAGATGGCCCGCATCCTCGACGGCTTCCGCCGCGAACTGCCCGAGCCGAACCTGACCTACAACGTCGGCGTCATCGCCGGGGGCACGCCCGCCGAGATCGACGCCGACGGCTTCCGCGTCTCCGCCTCGGGCAAGACCAACATCGTCGCCTCCACCGCCGTCGCGCGCGGCGACCTGCGGACCCTGACGCCCGAGCAGGACATCCGGGTGCGCGAGCGGATGCAGGGCATCGTCGAACAGCACCTGCCGCGCACCGAGGCGGAGCTGGCGTTTTCGGAAGACGGCTACCCGCCCATGGCTCCGACAGAAGGCAACCGCGCCCTGCTGGCCCGGCTGAACGCCGTCAACCGCGACCTCGGCCTTCCGGAGATGGCGGAGTACGACCCGGCCCGCCGGGGCGCGGCCGACAGCGGCTTCGTGGCGGCGGACGTGGACACGCTGGGCGGCCTCGGCATGGCCGGGGGCGGCGCCCACGCCGAGGGCGAATGGGCCGACCTGACCAGCCTCGAGCGGCAGGCCCAGCGGGCGGCGGTGCTGATCACGCGCCTGAGCACCGGCCGGCCCTGACGCGACGCAGGCGTGTCCGGACACGATCTCGCTCCCGTCCAGACAGGTTCGCGCTTGAGCAACGACGGCCGTCCGGCTCGTCTGGGCGCATGACCTCATCCATCGCTTCCGCCGCCGCGCCCCGCGGCGCCCGTCCCTCCGTCTTCCGCGACGCCGTCGACCTGATCAAGACCGTCGGCGCGGGGCTGCTGATCGCCACGCTGCTGCAGACCGTGGTCGCCCAGCCCTTCACCATCCCCTCCTCGTCGATGGAGCCGGGGCTGGTGACCGGCGACTATGTGGTGACGTCGAAATTCCCCTACGGCTGGAGCCGCGCCTCCCTGCCGTTCGATCCGCCGCTCGGCGCCGGCCGGCTGTTCGCCCGCGAGGCCGAGCGGGGCGACGTGGTGGTGTTCCGCCTGCCCCGGGACCGTCAGCAGGTCTGGGTCAAGCGGGTGATCGGCCTGCCCGGCGACCGGGTGCGGGTGAGCGGCGGACAGGTGTTCATCAACGAACGGGCCGCGCCCCGCACCATCCTGGGCTTGACGCAGGACCACGACGCGCCCCAACGCACCGTAAGCCTCGTGCGGGAGCGGCTGCCCGAGGGTCGCGCCTATGCGACCTACGACGGCGGCTGGAGCCCCGGCGACGACACCGGCCCGTTGATCGTCCCCGCCGGCCAGTACCTCGTCATGGGCGACAACCGGGACAACTCTCTGGACGGCCGCTGGCCGCGCGAGACCGGGGTCGGACTGCTGCCGGCGGAGAACCTCGTCGGCCGCGCCGAATGGGTGGTCGCCTCATGGAAGCCGGGCGCCGGCCTGTTCAAGCCTTGGACCTGGTTCCAGCTGCAGCCCGACCGGTTCCTGCTCAGGGTGCGCTAGCGGCGCGAGAATTCCGCCGGGGTCAGCACCCCGTCCGCATTCCGGTCAAGCGCCTCGAACCGCGCCGGAACGTCGCCGCCTGTCTGCGCCAGCGACGGCGCGGCGGCCGCGCCGATGGCGAGCCCGGCGACCGCGGCGGCGAGCGTCTGCCACGCCCGGAGGCGGCTTCGGGCGCGGACCCGGCCGGCCAGTTCGCCCTCGATGAACAGGCGGACCGCCTCGCTGGCGGTCTGTCCCGTCTCACGGCACCGCGCCATGAAGGCGGTCTTGGCGTCGTAGGGGAGGCGAATCTCGAGGGTCTCGCTCTTCTTCGGCGGTCTGATGCGGGCCATGTCCGGTCTCCTGTCGGGCGCAGGAGACCCCGAGGTCGCGCCGGGCGCCAGTGAATAATCGGAAAGGCCGGCGTCAGAGGTACATGTCGCCGAGGTAGACGCGGCGCACCTCGGGATCGCGGATCACGTCCTCGGCCCGCCCCTCGAACAGCACCGAGCCGCCCGAGATGATCGAGGCGTGGTCGATGATCTCCAGCGTCTCGCGCACATTGTGGTCGGTGATCAGGACGCCGATGCCCTGCCCCGCCAGATAGCGGATCACCTGCCGGATGTCGGCGATGGCCAGCGGATCGATGCCGGCGAAGGGCTCGTCCAGCAGCATGAAGCTGGGGCGGCTGGCCAGCGCCCGGGCGATCTCGCAGCGGCGCCGCTCGCCGCCCGAAAGCCCCGCCGCGGGGGCGTGGCGCAGGTGGTCGATGCGCAGCTCTTCCAGCAGCCGGCGGGTCTCGTCGGCGATGGCCTGCTGACCGGAATGGTGCAGTTCGACCACCGCCTTGACGTTCTGCTCGACCGTCATGCCGCGGAAGATCGAGGCTTCCTGCGCCAGATAGCCGAGCCCCATGCGGGCGCGCTGGTACATGGGCTGGGCGGTGATGTCCTCGCCGTCCAGCCAGATCGTGCCCGAGTCCGGCGGGATCAGGCCGGTGATCATGTAGAAGCAGGTGGTCTTGCCCGCCCCGTTTGGACCCAGCAGGCCGGCGACCTGCCCGCGCTCGACGTGCAGGGAGACATCGCTGACGACCTGACGCTGGCCGAAGGCCCGGGCGATATGCTCGACCCGCAGACCCTTCAGGCGCGCCGGGACCGCCGCCGTCTCGGCCGGGGCCTCGTTCACATTGAGGGCTGAGAGTTCCTTGCGCGCCAATGTCGGTCCGGCCCTGAGGCTCAGTTCCCGCTGTTCTGGGGATAGAAGACGCCGCGCACGCGGCCGCCGGCGGGCCCGTCCATCTGGGCGGTCTCGGTGCGCGTGTTGTACGTCAGTCGCCCGCCGGTCATGACGTTCTGCCCTTGGGTCAGAATCACGTCGCCGGTCAGGACGATGGTGTCGTTCGCGGGCGTGAAGACCGCGCGGTCGCTGCGGATCGTCTGTTCCGGCGTCACGAAATAGACGTTGCCCGTCGCCTCGACGCGGCTGAGGTCGCCGTCGGTGATCGCGCCTTCGACGCGGTCGGCGCGGATGCGGTTCGGCCCCTGCGTCAGCTCGGCGCGGCCCCGCATGGACAGACCGGTCGGCGTGCGGAAGACATCGTCGGCTCCAAACTCGATCGGCTGGCCGTTCTGGAAGCTCTGGGCGTCGCCGATCGTCGGCAGGGCCGCGAGGCCCAGCGCGAAGGCCGCCGTCATCAGAATCCTGGTCATGCTCATCTGTCCGAACCCGTCGGGTTGATGGTCCCGCGCACCTTGTTATCGCCCGAGCCCCTGAACACGACCCGTTCGCCCTGTTCATGGATCACATAGGACGAAGCGGAGATGGTTCCAAGCGGGCCGGCCCCCTGCACGCCCTTCGAGCCGGTGATCACGCCGGTGGCGGTGTCGACCACCGCCTCGGGCGTGGTCAGGGTGAAGCCCGAACCGCCGTCGGAAATCCGCACGTTCGGGCCGATGGTTACGGTCTTCGCAGTCTGGTCGTAGGTGCCGCCGTCGGCGATCATGGTCGTGACCTTGCGACCGCCGAGGTTCAGGCGCAGGGCGGGGCCCACGAGCCGGAACTGACCGCTCTGCGGATCGCGGACTGCGCCGCGGGCGCTGATGATGAAGCTGCGGCCCTCGGCGTCCTGGCCGTGGAACATGGGGTTGTCGAGGCGGATCTCGCGGCTGGTGCCGGCCTTGCGCTCCACGTCCGACATGACGCTGCGCAGGACGATCCAGCTGATCGTTCCGCCGGCCAGGACCACGATGGCGACGGGCAGGACGCGGCGCAGCAGCTGGACCCGGCGCGAGCGGGCGCGGAAGGCGGCGGCGGTGGCGGCCACCCGCGCCTCGTCGGCCTGATCGCGCGTGTCGGTCCCGGGCTCGGCCATCAGCTGTGCGCGAAGATGTCCGTCTCGTCCCAGCCGGCGAGATCGAGGGCGCAGCGGTCGGGCAGGAATTCGAAGCAGCGGCGGGCCAGGTCGGCGCGGCCCTCGCGCTCCAGCATCTCGTCGAGCCGAACCTTGGCGGCGTGCAGGTGCAGCACGTCGGAAGCCGCGTACTCCAGCTGGGCCGGCGACAGCTCAGCCGCGCCCCAGTCGCTGGACTGCTGGGCCTTGGACAGGTCGACGCCGACCAGTTCGCGGACCACGTCCTTCAGCCCGTGGCGGTCGGTGTAGGTGCGCGCCAGCTTGGACGCGATCTTGGTGCAGTAGACCGGCCGCGTCTCCACCCCGAGGTGGAGCTGGAACATGGCGATGTCGAAGCGGCCGAAGTGGAACAGCTTCAGCACCGCCGGATCGGTCAGCAGCCGCTTCAGGTTCGGACAGTCGTAGGCCGGCCGGTTCAGCCGCACGACATGGGCCTCGCCGTCGCCCGCGGACAGCTGGACCACGCACAGCGGATCGCGCCGGAAGCGCAGCCCCATGGTCTCGGAATCGATCGCCACCACGGGCCCCAGATCAAGGCCGTCGGGCAGGTCGCCTTCATGGAAATGGATCGTCATGGGACCGTCTTAGCTGAAACTTCGCCGCGCCAGTAGCGCACCGGTGAGCGCCGAAACAAAAACGGCGCCGCTCCATCCGGAGCGGCGCCGTTCGAAAGATGGTGCCCAGGAGAGGACTCGAACCTCCACGACATTTCTATCACTGGCACCTGAAGCCAGCGCGTCTACCAATTCCGCCACCTGGGCCCAGACGTTTTCGCGTTGTAACGCGCTTCCGTCCGGAAGGCGCGGACCCTTAAGGCAGCCCCCCCGGCGGGTCAACAGGGATTTGTCGCCTTTGCGTTGCGGGTCCGGCGGCCATCGTCTAATCCCGCCGCAGCGCGGGTCCGCCCGCCCCGCCCCCGCCCCGCCCCGTCCCGTCCGCTGGAGTCCCTGTCATGAGCGAAGTCGCCCCCGGCCTTGTCACCGTCTTCGGCGGCTCGGGTTTCGTCGGCTCCCAGGTGGTGCAGGCGCTGGCGCGGCGCGGCTGGCGCGTGCGGGTCGCCGTCCGCAATCCCAAGCGCGCCTGGAAGCTGCAGACCGCGGGCAACGTCGGCCAGATCCAGTCCTTCCGCTGCGACGCGACCCAGCCGGAACAGGTCGCCGAGGCGCTGATCGGCGCCGACGCCGCGGTCAACCTGATCGGCATCCTCTATGAGTCCGGCCGCCGCACCTTCCACGCCATGCACGTCGAGACGGCCCGCAACATCGCCGAGGCCTGCGCCGCGGGACGCGTCGACCGGCTGGTCCACATGTCCGCCATCGGCGCCAGCCCGGACAGCGAGTCGGACTACGCCCTGTCCAAGGCCGCCGCGGAGATGGCGGTGCGCGAGGTCAAGCCGGACGCCGTGATCATCCGCCCGTCCGTCGTGTTCGGGCCGGGCGACGACTTCCTCAACCGCTTCGCCCAGATGGCGCAGTACGCGCCGGCCCTGCCGCTGATCGGCGGCGGCCAGACGAAGTTCCAGCCGGTCTACGTCGGCGACGTGGCCGAGGCCGTGGCCCGCGCCGCGACCCTGCCCGAGGCGGCGGGGCGGACGTTCGAACTGGGCGGCCCGGCGGTGATGACCTTCGAGGACGTGCTGAACCTGGTCCTGCGCGAGACCTACCGCGGCAACGGCTTCGTCCCGCTGCCCTTCTTCGCCGCCCGCGCCATCGGCTCGGTGGCCCAGCTGAGCGCCGTCGTCGGAATCGCGCCGGTGCTGACCCGCGATCAGGTGATCCTGCTGGAAAGCGACAACGTCGTGGCCGAGGGCGCCGAAGGGCTGGCCGAGCTGGGGATCGAGCCGACCGGCGTCGAGGCCATCGCCCCGGGCTACCTGTGGCGCTACCGCCGCGGCGGCCAGTTCGCGGAGCCGAAGGCGGCCTGAGGCGGGGCTACAGCCCGCCGGTCACTGCGAGGCCGACCAGACCGATCAGCCCCACCGCGATCCGCCACCAGGCGAACGGGGCGAAGCCGTGCCGGCTGACGAAGTCGAGCAGGAAGCGCACCACGGCCAGCGCGGTCAGGAAGGCGACGATGAAGCCCAGCGCGATGAGGCCCGCGTCGCTGAAGTCCAGCCGGTCCCAGCTTTTCAGCAGGTCGTAGGCCACGGCGCTCCCCATGGTCGGCAGAGCCAAAAAGAAGCTGAACTCGGCGGCCGACCGCTTGTCCGTCCCCAGCAGAAGCCCGCCGGCGATCGTGGCTCCGGAGCGCGACACGCCCGGAATCATCGCCAGGCACTGGAACAGGCCGATCAGGAAATAAACCCGCAGCGGATAGCGGTCGGCCTCGAGGAAGGTCGGGACCTTCTTCATCCGGTCGAGCAACAGGAGCAGAACCCCGCCGACGATCAGGGCTATGCAGATCACCAGCGGCGTCTCGAACAGGACCGTCTTGATAAAGTCGTAGGCCAGGAAGCCGATCACCACCGCCGGGGCGAAGGCGACCAGCAGGCCGATCAGGAACCGGCGCGCCTCGGGGTCGAACGGCCAGCGCGTCGCCAACGTCCACAGGCGCTTGAAGTAGACGCTGATGATGGCCAGCAGGGCGCCCAGCTGGATGACGATCTCGAACGTCTTGCCCGTGCTTTCGAAGCCGAGGAAATGGCCCAGCAGCAGCATGTGCCCGGTGGACGAGACCGGGATGAACTCGGTCAGGCCCTCGACCAGCCCCAGAATGATCGCCGCAATCCAGTCCGCCACGCACATCCCCTCGTGATGGGGCGTCCGCGTCGCCCCTCTGTCGGTCCCCTTAGCGCAGGCGCGGCCCGATAGGCGAGCCGTTCCTGCGACCTCCGGTCCGGCGACGGGCCGCGGCCCGGCCTTGGCACGGACCCGGCTTTCCGCGACAAGACACCCATGACGACGCCTCCCGCCGCCGCCCCGCGCGCCATGGACGATCCCCGTCTCGCGAGCCGCGCCGTCACGCGCCTGTCGGTGGGCGTGGCTGTCGTCCTGATCGTGCTCAAGGCGTTCGCGCTCGGGGCGTCCGGGTCGGTCTCGATCCTCGCCTCGCTGACGGACTCCGCCCTCGACCTGATCGCCTCGCTGGGCGTCTTCTTCGCCGTGCGCTGGGCCGCCGCGCCCGCCGACGCCAATCACCGCTTCGGTCACGGGAAGGGCGAGGCGCTGGCGGCGCTGGTTCAGGCCGGGCTGGTCTTCGCCTCGGCCCTCTTCATCGGCTGGGAGGCGATCCAGCACATCTTCGATCCCCGCCCCGTGACCTCAGGGTACTGGGCCGTGCTCGTCGTGCTGATCTCCATCGCCCTCACCGCCTGGCTGGTGTGGATGCAGGGGCGGGCGCTGAAGCGCGAAGCGTCCATGGCGGTCGAGGCCGACCGGGCGCACTACGCCGCCGATCTGGCCGCCAACGGCGTGGTCCTGATCGGGGTCATATCCGGCGCCTTCCTCGCCGCGCCCGGCCTCGACGCCGCCGCCGGTCTGGTCGTGGCGGTCTGGCTGTTCTGGGGCGCGACGGGCGTGCTGCGGACGGCGGCGGACCATCTGGTCGACAAGGCCCTGCCCGAGGGCGACCGGACCGCGATCACCACGACAGTGCTGTCCGACCCCCGCATCACCGGCGTGCACCAGCTGCGCACCCGCATGTCCGGGTCCACGATGATGATCCAGATGCACGTCGATCTCGATCCGGCCCTGACGCTGGAGGCCGCCCACGCCATCATGGCCGAGGCCGAGAACCGGCTGCTGGCCCGCTGGCCGGGCGCCGACGTCCTGATTCACCCGGACCCCCGCGGACGGCCGGCGCCGGAAGCAACGCCGGCGCCGGCCGACGAGGCCGCGCCCGCGAAGGCGCCTTCGTCAAAAGGGCCGTGGTCCTGAGGCGTGGCTAACGCGGGCTTAACGCCCTTCCGTGCATGAACCCCGAATGTCGGCCTGCGTCCTGTATCATTTCGCCTTCGATCCGGGCTCCCGCGCCGCGCGCCTCGCCCTGGGCGAAGCGAAGCTGGCGTTCACCGAGACGCCCGTCCGCCCGTGGGAAGACGGCTGCCCCGTCGCGGACCTGAACCCGTCGGGCATGCCGCCGGTGCTGAAGGTGGAAGAGGCCGGCCGGACCCTGACCCTGTGCGAACCCGCCGCCATCCTCGGCTGGCTCGAGGACCGTTCGAGCGAGCCCTTCCTGCTGCCCGCCGACGCCGCGGACCGCGCCGAGACGCGGCGGCTGGTGGGCTGGTTCGACCGCCGCTTCACCGACGAGGTCAACGCCGTGCTGCTGCATGAGCGGATGGAAAAGCCCCTGCTCCGTCTCGGCGCGCCCGAAGCCCGCGCCCTGCGCGCCGGCCGCGAGTCCCTGCGCGCGCACCTCGCCATGCTGGAACAGATCCTCGCCGCCCGCGACTCCCTGTCGGGCCGGCGCATGGGTCAGGCCGACATCGTCGCCGCCGCCCACCTGTCGGTGCTGGACTATTTCGGCGAGGTCTCATGGTCCGCGTGGCCGGGGGTCAAGACCTGGTACATGAAGCTGAAATCCCGGCCCAGCTTCCGCCCGCTGCTGACCGACAGGTTCCCCGGCGTGGCGGCCGCCGCCTGGTACGCCGACCTGGATTTCTGAGCGGTCGGTCGCCCTCGCCCGCTGACGCGCTTCGCGATATGAGGGCGGCCTCATGGCAGCCGATCTCCGCCCCTTCGTCCGCGAGCGCGCCTCAGCCCTGGGGTTCGACGCCTGCCGCTTCGCCTCGGCCTCGGAGCCCTGGTCGGCGGGCGAGCGGCTGGCGCATTTCGTCGAAGCAGGGCGGCACGGCGAGATGGGCTGGATGGAGACGACGCTGGAGCGCCGCGCCCACCCCACCGCGATGTGGGACGGCGCCCGCACCGCCATCGTGCTGGGACTGAACTACGGGCCGGAGACCGATCCCCTGCCCGAGATGGCCGATCGAGGCGCGGGCTACATCTCGGTCTATGCCCGCGGCGACGACTATCACGAGGTCATCAAGGGCCGGCTGAAGACGCTCGCCGGTCAGGTCGCCGCGCGCACCGGTCAGGAGGTGAAGGTGTTCGTCGACACTGCACCGCTGATGGAAAAGCCGCTGGCCCAGCGCGCCGGCCTCGGCTGGCAGGGCAAGCACACCAATCTGCTGAGCCGCGACCACGGCAGCTGGCTGTTCCTCGGCGTCATCCTCACCGCCGCCGAGATCGAGCCCGACCCGCCCGAGGGCGATCACTGCGGGACCTGCACCGCCTGCCTCGACGCCTGCCCGACCGCCGCCTTCCCCGCCCCGTTCCAGCTCGACGCCCGGCGCTGCCTGTCCTACCTGACCATTGAGTTCGCCGGCCCCTGGCCGACGGAATTCCGCGCCGCCACCGGCAGCCGCATCTACGGCTGCGACGACTGTCTGGCCGTCTGTCCGTGGAACAAGTTCGCCGCCGCCGCGCGGGACGCCCGGCTGCAGGCGCGCGATGCCTTGGTGTCGCCGCGCCTCGCCGATCTGGCCGCGCTGAACGACGCCGCCTTCCGGGCCCTGTTCTCGAAAAGCCCCGTCAAGCGCATCGGCCGCGACCGCTTCGTCCGCAACGTCCTCTACGCCATCGGCAACAGCGGCGACGCGGAGCTGGCCCCGGCGGCCGAGCGCCTGCTGGACGATCGGGCGCCGGTCGTGCGCGGCGCGGCGGTCTGGGCGCTGTCGCGGCTCATGGAGGCGGAGGCGTTCGCTGAGCTGAGGGTGGACAGGCTGCCGGCTGAGCAGGACGCGCACGTGCGGCGCGATTGGAGCGGTCCCCTCCCTCCCGCTTGAGGGAGGGTGGCTGAGCCGCTGGCGAAGCCGGGTGGGAGGGGCTCGGCGATACGAGCGCGACGTGTCCGTCTTGCTGAAGCGTCCCCACCCCCTCGTCGCTTCGCCACGAGGACCCTCCCCCGGAGGGGGAGGGAGAGATCAGTGTGCCGTCACCCCATCCCCACCGGACCGCCGCGCTCGCCGCCGGGGGCGCGGGCGATGTCCAGCAGCTGGATGCGGAAGATCATCACCGAGTTCGGCGGGATGCCCGGCCGCCCCTGCTCGCCGTAGCCGAGGGCCGGCGGCACATAGACGATCCATTCGTCGCCGACCTGCATCTGCTGCAGGGCCTCAGTCCATCCGGGAACCACGTCGCCGACGGTGAACACCGCGGGCTGGCCGGACTGGAACGAGCTGTCGAACACCGTGCCGTCGATCAGGGTGCCCTCGTAGTTCACCCGCACCAGATCGTTGCGGTCGGGGGACTCGCCGACGGGCGGGCCCGACTTCAGCACCTTGTACTGGACGCCCGACGGCAGCGTCCGGACGCCCTCGGCCTTGGCGTTGGACGCCAGGAAGAACTCGGCCGCGCGCAGGTTCTGCGCCGCCGCCTCGCTCGGCGGAGCGGGTTCCCGCCCGCACGCCGCCGCGCCGAACAGGGCTGCAGCAGCCCCCAGCGCCGCGACGCCCCTAGCCCATCCGTAGCGCATAGCCGGCCTCTTCCAGTGCAAGTCGTATGTCGTCCGCGTGGGCCGCCCCGCGCGTCTCGACCATGATGTCGAACTCGGCGCCCTTGGCCGGCACGTCGAGCGCCAGCCGGTTGTGCACCACGTCGATGATGTTGCCGCCCAGCCCGCCGATCACGGCGCTCATCTTGGACAGCATGCCGGGCCGGTCGTCGCCGAGGATGCGGTAGACCACCATCTTCTTCTCGCGCACCAGCTCGCGGTTCAACACCACGGCCAGCATGCGCGCGTCGATGTTGCCGCCGCACAGAACCAGCCCGACCTTCATTCCCCTGAACCGCTCCGGCCAGGCCAGCAGCGCCGCCAGCCCGCCTGCGCCCGCGCCCTCGGCGACCGTCTTCTCCAGAGTGGCGTAGTAGGCGACGGCGGTCTCGAAGTCCGCCTCCTGACAGACCAGCACGTCCTCGACCAGCGGGTCGGCGATGGCGAAGGGGATGTCGCCCACCGCCTTGATGGCGATGCCCTCGGCGATGGTCTGACCGCCGCATTTCGGAGTCTCGCCGCGACGTCTGGCGCTGAAGGACGGATACATGGCCGCCTCGACGCCGAACACGCGGATGTCCGGCTTCATCGCCTTGGCCGCCACCGCGCAGCCGGCGATCAGGCCGCCGCCGCCGATGGGAATGATCAGGGCCTCGACGTCCGGCGCGTCCTCGAGCAACTCCACCGCGCACACGCCCTGACCTGTGACGATGCCGGCGTCGTCGAAGGCCGAGATGAAGACGAAGCCTTCCTCGTCGCGGAGGCGGTGCGCCTCTTCGGTCGACCCGGTGAAGTCCAGGCCCTTGATAACGACGGTGGCCCCGTGGGCGCGCGTGCCGTCCGCCTTCACGAAGGGCGTGCCCTCGGGCATGACGATGGTGACCGGCACGCCCAGCCGGGCCCCGTGATAGGCGAGGGCCTGGGCGTGGTTGCCCGCGCTGGCCGCGACCACGCCGCGCTTCCGTTCGTCGGGAGTCAGCGACAGCAGCCGGTTCAGCGCCCCGCGCTCCTTGAAGCTGCCGGTGAAATGCAGGTTGTCGAACTTCACCCAGACTTCGGCCCCGGTCAGCTGCGACAGCCGGCGGGAATGACGGGTCGGGGTTCGGTCGACCTGACCGGCGATGCGGTCCCGGGCCGCCAGAATGTCGTCAAACGTGACTGTCATGAGCCTTCCCTCACCCGATCTGCGCCGGGTCCGTGCGCGCTTTTGGCCCACCGGACGGCGCCTCGCAACCTTGACCTTCCCGCGGCGATGGGCGTCTCATCGCCCTCGCCGCCGTTCGCGATGGAGAAGACCATGTCCGCCCGCTCCCTGATCCTCATAGCCGCCGTCGGCGCCGCCCTGGCGGGCTGCGGGACCGTCAGCCCCGACATGTACCGCGGCCCCTACGGCGCGCGGCCGGCCGCCACCGCATTCCAGCCGCGCGACTTCGCCTGGTCCGCCACCGAGGGCCGGGCGTCCATCGACGGCCGGGTGGACTACCGCCGCGGCGGGCAGCTCTTCACCTGCACCGGCTCCGTCGGCCTGACGCCGGACACGCCCTACACCGCCGCCCGCTTCCGCACCCTCTATGGCTCGACCGACCGCGCCGCGGTGCCCGAGGCCGTGGTGCGCGCCCGCACCGTGCCGGACCCCAACGCCGACTACCGCGCCTTCGTCCGCCAGACCCAGTGCGCCGACAACGCATTCCGGTTCGACGGCCTGCCCGACGGCTCATGGTTCATCATCGCCCCGGTCAGCGCAGGCGGCGACCGGATCGTGCTGATGCAGCGGGTGTCGACCCGCGGCGGACGGGTCTCCGTCACGCTCTAGCCGCGCGCCGACCGGCGTTCATCCGATCACGGAAGGGTGGGTAACCGGCGTTCGCCATTGTTTCGCCTCTTCGGCACGGCTTCGCTCTCTGTGACCCGCACGGGGCGGTGGATCAGGGAGCGCGCACTCATGTCCCAGCACAACATTTCCGGCTCGGAAGTTTTCGGGCCCAAGCCGGGCGTCATGCTGCGCTCGGTCAAGACGTCCGGCCTGCGCCGCCAGCGCGCCGCCCGGACCCTGACGGCGTTCATCGCCGGCGCGGTCGTGGCCGTGGTGGGCGGAGCCGTGGCCATGGCGGCCGTGTTCGGCCCGACCCTGTTCGGCTAGGCCTCAGGCCAGCCACACCATCCGGCGCGTTTCGGCCTCGGCGTTGCGGGCGCGGCTGAATCCCTTCCGCACCTCGCCGGTGTACAGAAACCCGGCCTTTTCCAGCACCCGGCCAGACGCCGGATTGTCCGAGAAATGCCCGGCCGTCAGGGCGCGGCGCCTCCACGCCTTCGACGCCCAGACCATGGCCCCCTGCAGCGCCTCGGTGGCGTAGCCCCGGCCCCAGAACGGCCGCGCGATCCAGTAGCCAACCTCGGGCGCCGGATCGGCGTCCTCGAACAGGCCTATCACCCCGACGGGGCCGTGGTCCTCGTGCTCGATCAGGAAGGTTCGGGCGCGCGCGGGATCCTGCGTCGCCACGCGCAGCACGAATTCCTCCGCGTCCGCGAGGCCGAACGGGTGCGGCATCCTCAGGGTCATCCGCGCGATCGCGGCGTCGTTGGCCAGCGTGGCCAGCCGGCTGATGTCCTGGGCGCCCGGGCTGCGCAGGGCCAGGCGGCGCGTCTCGACGACGGGAGAGGGTTCGATCACGCACATGGCGGGCCTCGGTGGTCTCGCCGCCTCCTTGGAGGGCTCGGACGGCTTCGAGGCGGGGAACGAAAACGGGGAGCCTGGTGATCCAGACTCCCCGCGGAATAATTCCCTGGTCCGGATCGCGGCTCTCAAGCCTTGCGCGATCCGGGTTTCAATCGGTGTTCGCGCTACTCGGCGGCCATCGGCATGTCGGCGACGGTCGGAAGAATCGACACGTAGCATCGGCCGTTGGCCTTCTTGGTGAATTTGACGGCGCCGTGGGCGGTCGCGAACAGCGTGTGGTCGCGGCCCAGGCCGACGTTGTCGCCCGGGTGGAAGGTGGTGCCGCGCTGGCGCACGAGGATGTTGCCGGCCAGAACGTTCTCGCCGCCGAACTTCTTCACGCCGAGGCGCTTGGAGTGAGAGTCGCGACCGTTGCGCGACGAGCCACCGGATTTCTTGTGAGCCATAGGTCTGCTCCCGTTCTGGTCTGAATATTACGCTTCGTCGCCGGCCTTGTCCGCCTTCTTGGCGGGGGCCTTCTTGGCGGGAGCAGCTTTGGTTTCGGTCGTGTCGGCGGCGGCCTTGGGAGCTGCGGCCTTCTTGGCGGGCTTCTCGGCGGTCGGCGTACCGGCCGTGTCCGGCTGGACGGTGTCGATGACCTTGGCGGCCTTGGCCGGCTTGGCCTGGACTTCCGTCTGCTCGACGCGCGGGGCCAGGCCGCGGGCGCGGAGGTTCATCTCGGCCTTGGTCATCAGCGAGGCCTGACCGTCCCACTTGGCGTTCTCGCCGGCGCCGTCGATGCCGGTGATGCGCAGGACCGATTCCATCTGGCGATGGCCGTTGGTGCGGCGATAGCCCTGACGGCGGGTCTTCTTGAAGATCTTGATCTTCTCGCCCTTGCGGGTTTCGACCAGGGTCGCCGCCACGGTGGCGCCGGCGATCATCGGGGCGCCGAGGGTCACACCCTTGTCGCCGCCCAGCATCAGCACGTCGCCGAACGACACGTTCGAGCCGGCGTCGCCATCGAGCTTCTCGACCACGATCACGTCGCCCGGCTGAACCCGGTACTGTTTGCCGCCGGTCTTGATCACCGCGTACATGTTGAAGCCTCAGCGAAACGCAAAAAGAATAAGCCCGACGGGGGACCCCCTCGGGCGAAGAGCGGCGACATAGACGCAGAGGGCCTGCCGAGTCAACGCGGACGGGCGAAAAAACGGGGATCGCCGGCTTGTCAGGAGCCCCGGACCCCTCTCAACTAACCCGGTTCTCACGGAGCCCCCGATGCCGATCCGCCTGCTGTCCGCCGCCGCCGCCCTCGCCGTGCTGTGCGCCACCCAGGCAGGGGCGCAGGAGCCGCAGGCCGCCGCGGTCGCCGCGGTCGCCGCGACGACTGTTGAGGGCGTACGGGTCTCCTACAGGCTTTCCGCACCCGTGAGCAGCGTGGCTTTCGCCGATAGCTCCATCGTGCGTGAAAATTGGTCGCTCGCGACGCCGGGCCTGAGCCTGTCCGAGGGCGTGGTCAGCGGCGCCGCGCCCTTTGAGTCGTTCGAGCTGGATATCCGCCCCGATGCCGCCGAGCGGGACCGCATCTACATGGGGTTGAGCCGTATCGGCGACGGCATGGTGCTCTATGGACCCGGCCTGAAGCTCAGGGATCACGAGACAGGGCTGACGCTTCAGCCGGCCGAGGGCCAGATCGGCCTCCCCGCCGCCGTTCCCGAGGACGGCTACGCCTATCTCGGCGCTGCGCGACAGGTCTCGGGCGACGCCTCCGGCGCGGTCGCGATCGGAGCCGGGACGCCGCCGGAGCTGGCCGCCCCGCTGCGGGACGGCTTCTTCGCCGCCATGACCTTTTATGGACGAGGTCTGGGAAAGGATCTGCTCTACCGGCCTGCGCTGCTGGTCAGTGTCGACGGCCCCGGCCCGGCTCAGTTCCGCGGCGATGTAACCGATACGGGCGTCATATCGCTGCGCTTCCATGGCGACGCCTGGCGCGGAGCCATGGATCAGGTGACGACCTTCGTCTGGCACGAGGCGTTTCATCTGTGGAACGGCCACGGCGTCAAGGCCCGCGACGCGGAGTCCGCCCCGTGGCTGCACGAGGGCGGCGCGGAGTATGCGGCGCTGGTCGGGGCGGTCTCAAACGGCGCGCTCAGCGAAGACCAGGCCAAGGCCCGGCTGGCGCGGCGCCTGAACGGCTGCCGCACAGCGCTGGGCGCAAGGGCTTACGATCCCGCGCGGCTGCGGAACGGCGCCGCGCCCTATGACTGCGGCGCGGTCGTGCAGTGGCTCGCCGATCTGGAGCTGCGCGCCGCGGGACGCGGAAACTTCCTCTCTCTGTGGCGCGACCTCATCGCGGCGGGCGGGGATGATCAGGGGTATGGCGTCGATCAGTTCCGCGCCCTCCCGGGCCCGGACAGCGCCGCCCTCGTCCTGTTCGATGCGCCGGGACCGGAACGATGGGCCACAGTCGAGGCCCGGCTGTCCCGGCTCGGCGTCACGCTTGAGAACCGGCCCGACGACGGGGACCTGATGGCCGCCGCCCTCCTCCATGTCGCCGGCCGCAACTGCCGCGGCTCCTACGGCTTCAACGACAATCCCGGCGAACTGAAGCTGGACGGCGCGGACTGCGGCGTCCTGTCGGGCCAGCCGGTCATCGTCTCGGTCGAGGGCAGCGCGCCGCAAACCGAGGGTCGGGCCCTGTTCGCGGCGGTGCGGGCCCGCTGCGCCGCCAGCCAACCGGTCCGCTATCTCACCGCCGACGGCCGGACGCTGGAGGCCCCCTGCGACGCGCCTTTGGCGGAGCCCCAGGTCTGGGCCGTCGCGGCCGCGCCCGCCCTCGCCATTCCCTCGGCCCTGCAAGAATCCGCTCGACCGTTATAAAGTAACACCCTAAGGATGGGCGCGATGACGCCGTCCGAGCTCGAGCAACCTGTCCTCCTGTCCCTGCTGGGCGCGGGTTTCGTGACGGCCCTGCTGCACGCCGCCCTGCCGACGCACTGGCTGCCCTTCGTGCTGGTGGGCCGGGCGCAGCGGTGGAACCTGCCGCGCGTGCTGGGCGCCGTCGCCGCCGCGGGCCTCGCCCACATCGTCACGACCGCCGCCGTCGGCGGCCTGATCGTGGCCGCCGGTCTGGCGATGGACCCGTGGCTGGAGGGGCAGCTGCCGCACCTCGCGGCGATCCTGTTGTTCGTCTTTGGCGCATTTTATCTGAGCCGCGCCCTGATCCGGCGCCCCGTGGCCGTGGGGGGGCCGCCGCTGGAGCTTGCGGAACCCGGCGTGTCGCACGCCGCCGCCTTCTGGGGTCTGGTCGCCATGATGGCCGTCTCGCCAGGCGAGGTGCTGCTGCCGATCTATCTGTCGCAGGCGTCGGAGGGCCTCGGCGTCCTCGCCGGCCTGACGTTGGCGTTCGCCGCCGGCACGGTGGCCGGCATGGCCGGCTTCACCCTGCTCGCCCGCGCCGGCTGGTCGATCCTCCGGCTGGAACGCTGGGCCCGGTATGAAGGCGCGATCCTCGGCCTCGCCCTCATCGCGATCGGCCTTCTCGTCCTGCTGCGCCAGCACTAAGAGAGACGGATGGCGCGCGCCGATCACCACCATGACCACGACGACCATGGTCACCGGCACGGCCATGGGCACGACCATGGGCATGACCACCATGACCACGGCCACGGCGGCCACCATCATGGTCCGGTGGACACCGGCGACTGGCGCTACGCCGTCGGGCTGATCGTCAACCTGGCCTTCGTCGCCGTCGAGTTCGGCGCCGGCGTTTTCAGCGGCTCCACCGCCCTGATGGCCGACGCGGGGCACAATCTGTCGGACGTGCTGGGCCTCGCCATGGCCGGGGGCGCCGCCTGGCTGGCGCGGCGGGCGGCGGGCAGCCGCCAGACCTACGGCTTCGGCAAGGCGACGGTGCTGGCGGCGCTGGCCAACGCCCTGCTGCTGATCTTCGCCTGCGGCGCTATCGCCTTCGAGGCGGTCCGGCGGCTGGCCGAGCCCGCGCCGGTGATGTCCGGCCTGATCATGGGCGTCGCGGCGATCGGCTTCGTCATCAATCTGGGCACCGCGCTGATGTTCATGCGCGACCAGCACTCCGACCTCAACGCCAAGGGCGCGTATCTCCACATGATGGCCGACGCCGCCGTCTCCGTAGGCGTCGTGATCGCCGGCGGCGTCATCTGGATGACCGGCTGGTCCGTCATCGATCCGCTGGTCAGCCTCGGCATCGTCGCCGTGATCCTGATCGGGACCTGGGGCCTGCTGAAGGACTCGGTCAATCTGGCCATCGACGCTGCGCCGAGGGGCGTGGACGTGGAGGCGATCCGGTCGGGCCTGCTGGCCCTCCCCGGCGTCACCGCCGTGCACGACCTGCACGTCTGGGGCCTGTCGACCACCGAGACCGCCCTGACCGCCCACCTGTGCCACGAGCGCGCCGACGCCGACGCCCTGCTGGCGGAGGCGCAGGGGCTGGCCCGGACCCGCTTCAAGATCGGCCACACGACCCTGCAGCTCGAAGCGGAGCCGCTGGCCGATTGCCCGGACTGCTAGGGATTGGGGATGAGGGACTAGGGATGAGGGATGAGGGTGTCGAGCCCGGAGACCCGCCGCTGGCGCGCCCACTTCTCATCCCTCATCCCTAGTCCCTCATCCCTCCTTCACAAACGCCGCCCCACCCGCCATCTACCGCGCCATGTCAGACAAGATCCCCGTCACCGTCCTCACCGGCTATCTCGGCGCCGGCAAGACGACCCTGCTGAACCGCATCCTCACCGAGGACCACGGCAAGCGCTACGCCGTCATCGTCAACGAGTTCGGCGAGATCGGCATCGACAACGACCTCGTGGTGGGCGCCGACGAGGACGTGTTCGAGATGAACAACGGCTGCGTCTGCTGCACCGTGCGCGGCGACCTTATCCGCGTCGTCGCCGGCCTGATGAAGCGCCAGCGCCCCGGCAAGCCCGCCTTCGACGCCATCATCGTCGAGACCACTGGCCTAGCGGACCCCGGTCCCGTCGCGCAGACCTTCTTCGTCGACGAGGACGTCAAGGCGAAGACGCAGCTGGACAGCGTCACCGCCCTGGTCGACGCCAAACACGTCATGGCGCGGCTGGACGACTCCAGGGAGGCGCGCGAGCAGGTCGCCTTCGCCGACCGCATCATCCTCAACAAGGTCGACCTGGTCACCGAGGCCGAGCTGGTCGAGGTCGAGCGCCGCCTGCGCAAGCTGAACCCGCTGGCCCCGATCACCCGCGCCGAGCGCGCCAATGTGCCGCTGGACCAGGTACTGGGCCTCGGCGGCTTCGACCTTGGCCGGATCCTCGACATCAACCCCGAGTTCGCCAACCCCGCTCACGGCGAGGCCGGTCACGTCCACGACGAGCACTGCGGTCATGACCACCACGATCATGACCACGACCACCATGATCACGACCACGGCCATTCCCACGGCGCGCGCGGTCATGCCCACGAGGACGACATCAAAGGTGTCTCCCTGTCGCTCGAACGGCCTATGGACGGGACCAAATTCACCGCTTGGCTGGACCGGCTGCTGGGCGAGCAGGGCCAGAACATTCTGCGCGCCAAGGGCATCATCGACGTCCACGGCGAGGAGCGCCGGCTGGTGTTCCAGGCCGTGCACATGATCCTCGAGGGCGACCTGCAGCGCGAGTGGGGCGCCAACGAACGCCGCTGGTCCCGGGCCGTCTTCATCGGCCGCGATCTGGACGAGGCCGCGCTGAGGGCCGGGTTCGAGAGCTGCGCGGCATAGTATTTCCGCGCATCCCGGCGAAAGCCGGGACCCAGTGCTTTTGTTGAAGCGCCGGCGGACGGGATCGATTTCAGGGCCGGCTCGGTGATACCGGACGCCCAAAGAACTGGGTCCCGGCTTTCGCCGGGATGAGCGGATTCAGGACAATGCCCACCTTCACCTTCGACGCCCAGGTCACCGCGATCGTCTTCGACGCCGAAGGCGCGATTTTCGCGCTCGGCGACGGCTCCGTCAGGTTCGAGGGCGGCGAGTTCAGCGCCGCCCACGACGGCGCCATCCTGTGCGCGGCGCCCCATCCTTCGGGCGACGGCGTGGTGACCGGCGGCGACGACGGACGGGTGATCTGGCACCGCCGGGGCGAGGCCGGAGTGCTGGCGACGGCCAAGGGGCAGTGGATCGACGCCATCGACGCCTCGGCCGAGAGCGGCCTGATCGCTTTCTCCGCCGGCAGGACCGTGTCGGTGATCGACGCGAAGGAGGCCGGCTTCCGCCGCGATTTCCAGCACGAGCGCACCGTGTCGGGCGTGACCTTCGATCCCAAGGGCCGGCGCATCGCCGCTTCCACCTATGGCGGCGCCGCCCTGTGGTTTGCCCGGATCGAGCAGCAGAAGCCGACCATGCTGAAATGGGCCGGCTCCCACACGGCCGTGACCTTCTCGCCCGACGGGGCCTTCGTCGTCACCGCCATGCAGGACGCCCAGCTCCACGGCTGGCGGCTGAAGGATCAGAAAAACCTGCGCATGGGCGGCTATCCGTCCAAGGTTCGGGCGATGAGCTTTCTCTCCAACGGCCAGCTGCTGGCGACGTCCGGCGCGCAGGGCGCAGTGCTGTGGCCCTTCGTCGGCTCGAACGGCCCGATGGGCCGCGAGGCGACGGAGATCGGCTTCGACGAAGGCAGTCTGGTCGCCCTGGTCGCCTCCCGGCCGAAGCACAGCAAGCTGACCGCCGGTCTGAGCGACGGCCGCGTCTGGCTGGCCGAGCCCGCCGGACAGGGGCTGAAGTTCCTCAAGGCGGAGCGGGGCGCGCCGATCACGGCCCTGGCCATGAGCGCCGACGCCGCGCGGGTGGCTTGGGCGGACGAGGACGGTCAGGCCGGCGTCGCCGACGCCTGAGCCGCTTGCCAAGCCGCCCTCCCCCGCGCCACATCAGGCCATGCCCCGACAGCCGCGATCCCCGAAGAAGCGCCGTCCGCTGCTGACCGTGCTCCTGATCCTGGGAGCGATCGTGTTCGGCGGCGTCGCCTTCCTGCGTTTCCTGCCCCCGCCCGCGACCGTCCTGATGGGCGTCCGCCTGATCGAAGGCGAGGGCATGGACTACCGCTGGCGTTCGCTCGACCGGATTTCGCCCCGGCTGGTGCAGGCGGTGATCGCCTCCGAGGACGCGACCTTCTGCGCCCACCGCGGTTTCGACGTGAAGGCCATCGAGCGCGCGCTCAAGGCCAATGCGCAGGCGGAGAAACGCGGCTCGGCCCGCATCCGCGGCGGCTCGACCATCAGCCAGCAGACGGCCAAGAACGCCTTCCTCTGGCCCGGCCGCGACTGGATCCGCAAGGGGCTGGAGGCGGGCTACACGGTCCTGATCGAGACGGCCTGGGGCAAGCGCCGGATCATCGAGGTCTATCTGAACATCGCCGAGTGGGCGCCGGGCGTCTACGGCGCGGAAGCGGCGGCCCGCCACTGGTTCGGCAAGTCGGCCGAGGACCTGACCGCGCGAGAGGCGGCCCGGCTCGCCGCCATCCTGCCGAGTCCTCGCCGGTACAACGCGTCCTCGCCGGGGCCCTATGTGCGCCGCCGCGCCTCGCGCATCCAGGCCGCCATGGGGACGGTTCGCCAGCAGGGTCTGGACGACTGCGTGCTCGGCTGACGGCCACGCTTGACGGAGCCCCTCGGCTCCCCTCCTCTACCGCTCGAAACGACGCGGGCGAACCGCGCGAAGGAGGAAGCCGATGAAACGCACCCTGATGTCCGCCGCCGCCGTTTGCGCCCTCGTGATCGGAGGCGCCGGTTGCGCCACCGGGGGCGACGGTTCGTGGAGCGCGGAGGAAGAGGCGCGGATGGACGCGATGGAGCAGGCGGCGGCCGCCGCCCCCGCCGCCGCCGCCGACGCTCCGGCGACCGCTGCAGGCGCCGCCGCCTTCGTCGCCGACGCCGAGACCCGTCTCGCCGCGCTCAGCGAGGAGGCCGCCCGCATCCAGTGGACGCGGGCGACCAACATCACCCACGACACTATGTGGCTCGAGAGCCGGATCAACGCCGAATACACCGAGCTGCAGGTCGAGCTGGCCAACGGCGCCGCCCGCTTCAACGACGTGCAGGTCCCCGATGACGTGCGGCGCAAGCTGAACCTGCTGCGCCTCGGCATCGTCCTGCCGGCGCCGAACCGGCCGGGCGCGGCCTCGGAACTGGCTGAGATCACCACCCGGCTCGACTCGACCTACGCGACCGGAAAGTTCGACTTCAAGGGCCGCCAGATCACCCTCGACGAGGCCACCATCCTGATGGCCGAGTCGCGCGACCCCGCCGAGCTGGAGGCCCTGTACGAGGGCTGGCGCACCATCTCTCCGGTGATGGCCGCCGACTACACGCGGATGGTCGAGATCGCCAACGAGGGCAGCCGCGAGCTGGGCTTCGCCGACACCGGCGCCATGTGGCGGGCCGGCTACGACATGGAGCCGGACGCCTTCGCCGCCGAGACCGACCGGCTGTGGGAACAGGTCAAGCCGTTCTACGAGAACCTGCACTGCTACGTGCGCAACCGGCTCAATGCGCAGTATGGCGACGCGGTGCAGCCCGAGACCGGCCCGATCCGCGCCGACCTGCTGGGCAATATGTGGTCGCAGCAATGGGGCAACATCTACGACGTCGTCGCGCCCACCGAAGGCGGCGAGAGCAGCTACGATCTCACCCAACTGCTGACGTCCAAGGGCTACGACGCGCGCAAGATGGTCGAGACCGGCGAGAATTTCTATGTCTCGATGGGGCTGCCGGAACTGCCCGAGACCTTCTGGGAGCGGTCGATGATCACCCGTCCCCGCGATCGCGAGGTGGTCTGCCACGCCTCGGCCTGGGACCTCGACAACGCCGAGGACATCCGCATCAAGATGTGCACCCAGGTGAACGGCGACGACTTCTACACCGTCCACCACGAGCTCGGGCACAACTACTATCAGCGCGAGTACAAGGACCAGCCCTTCCTGTTCAAGAACGGGGCGAACGACGGCTTCCACGAGGCGATCGGCGACTTCGTCGGCCTGTCCGCGCTGACCCCCACCTATCTGAACCAGATCGGCCTGCTCGACCGCGTCCCCGGTGAGGAAGAGGACATTCCGTTCCTGCTGAAGATGGCGCTCGACAAGATCGCCTTCCTGCCGTTCGGCCTGATGGTCGACCGCTGGCGCTGGGGCGTCTTCAACGGCGAGACCACGCCGGCGGAGTACAACGACGCCTGGACGGCCAACATGCTGCGCTATCAGGGTCTGGCGCCGCCCGGACCGCGCCCGGAGAACGCCTTCGACCCGGGCGCGAAATACCACATCCCAGGGAACACGCCCTACACCCGCTACTTCCTCGCCCACATCTACCAGTTCCAGTTCCACCGCGCGGCCTGCAAACAGGCGGGCTGGACCGGGCCGCTGCACCGCTGCTCGATCTACGGCGACAAGGAAGTCGGAGAGCGCTTCGAGCGGATGATGGAGATGGGCCAGTCCCGCCCCTGGCCCGAAGCGATGCAGGCCTTCACCGGCGAAACCGGCAACGACGCCTCGGCCGTGACCGACTACTTCGCCCCGCTGAACACCTGGCTGACGGCCCGGAACCGCGGCAAGGCCTGCGGCTGGGAAACCTGAGGATTTCGCCAAACACTGGTCTTGTTAACCTTTGGTGTTGGGCCTTCTCTTAACCGGGTTCGTCCATTTTCGGCCGGATGAGCGTGGGCGAAATGCGTCCTCGCGCGACGGCGGAAGCGGCGATGGGGCTCAAAACCTGGATCAAACGCGCTGGCTCCGGCCTGCGTGATCTCACGCGGGGCCTTGCCGCGGATACGCGCGGCAACATCGCCATGCTGTTCGGCCTCAGCATGCCCGTGCTCGTCCTGATGACCGTCGGCGGGGTGGACATCCACCGCGCCTCGACGGTCCGGGTCAACCTGCAGGACGCGCTGGACGCCGCCGCGCTTTCGGCCGCCCGGTCTCCGTATGTGAACAACGTCGACATCCAGCGCGTCGGCATGTCGTCGCTTCGGGCCAACCTGAAGGCCTATCCGAACATCACCCTTCGCGAGGCCGACACCAACTTCGTTCTGAACGGCGACGAAGTCGTGGTCGCCAGCGCCAAGGTCGACGTGAAGACCCTGGTCGCCAACCTGTTCCTGCCGCCCTACGGCAAGTTCATGGACGACTATCTTCCGGTCGGTGCCCATTCCGAAGTGGACCGGTCGTCGCGGAACATCGAGGTCGCCCTCGTTCTGGACATCACCGGCTCCATGGCCGGAACGCGCATCGCGGACCTCAAGGTCGCCGCGAAGGAGCTGGTCGATCTCGTCGTCCAGCCGATCCAGACGCCCTACTATTCGAAGATCGCGCTGATCCCCTATTCCAACGCCGTCAATCCCGGGAACTATGTGACGACCGCGCGAGGCGGCGTGCGGGGGTCCTCCGACATCTCGGCGGCCTCGCTGAACCTGATCGGAACGGCCAAGACGATCACCGGCGCGACCCGGGGAGACCCCGTCGTCGTCACGTCCGCGGGCCACGGGTTCTCCGACGGCGATGTGGTCTGGATCAGCGGCGTTTCGGGCATGACCCAGCTGAACAACAAGGCCTATGTGATCTGGGGCAAGACCAATGACACGTTCAAGCTCTACCGGCTGAACGGAAACAGGGTCGACGGCGAGAACTACAACTCGCACTCCGGCTCGACCGGCCGCGTGCAGAAATGCCAGGACAACGACTGCTCCATCACCATCACGTCGAGCAGCCACGGCCTGCAGAACAACGATTACGTCCGGATCGACGAGATCGCCGGGATGGTCAACGGCAACGGCGTCAGCATGGTCAACGACCGCACCTTCCTGGTCGGCAATGTGACCCCCAACACCTTCACCATCGACCCCGACGCGACGACCATGTCGCCTTACGTCTCGGGCGGAAAGGCCTGGCGCGCCAACGGCGGCGGCGATCTGTTCTACGCCTTCGAGAACATGGAAGGCGATCTGCAGACGCACCGCATCAGCACCTGCGTGACCGAACGCACCGGCGGCGAGCGCTACACCGAGGCCGCGCCGTCGGGCAGCGGTTCCTGGGTCGGGCGCCACTACCCCAGCCTCGACGGCGGCTGCATCTCCAACACCATCATTCCGCTGTCCAGCAACGCGGCCACGCTGAAGAGCCGCATCGACAGCTTCGCGGTGTCCGGCTCGACCTCGGGCCACATCGGCATCGCCTGGGGCTGGTACATGGTCTCGCCGGCCTGGAGCAGCCTGTGGCCCTCCGGCTCCGCGGCCGCCTACAACTCGGCCGAAACCCTGAAGGCCGTGGTGATCATGACGGACGGCGAGTTCAACACGCCGTATTGCCGGGGCGTGATCTCGCGGCAGGCGGGATCCGGCTCCGGCTCCAACTCGGCGAAGATCGACTGCGACGCCGAGAACGGCAGCCCGTTCTCGCAAAGCGCGGCCCTGTGCACCGCGATGAAGGCCAAGGGCGTAGTCGTCTATACAGTGGGCTTCGGGATCACCGCCGGCACCACCGCCGCCGATGCGCTCAGGGATTGCGCCTCGACGCCGTCCGCCTTCTACCTGGCCGACAGCGGGGGCGACCTGTCCGAGGCCTTCGCCGCGATCGGCCGGGACATCACCCAGCTCCGCATCTCGCGATGACGGTTCAGATCAGGCGGATTTCCTTCAGCCGCTCGGTCAGGAAGTCCTCGGCCATGATCGCCTTGCCGGCGTAGCGGTCCGGATTGTCGGCCGTGACCATGCTGGGCAGGGTCTCGATCACGAAGTCCGGGTTGAAGTGCAGGAAGAACGGCGTCGAATAGCGCGCGAAACTGGCGCGCTCCGGAGCCGGGTTGATGACCCTGTGGCTCGTCGAGGGCAGGACATGGTTGGTCAGCCGCTGCAGCATGTCGCCGATGTTGACCACCAGGGCGCCGGGCGGGGGCGCGATGTCCAGCCACTGGCCGTCCGCGTCCTTCAGCTGAAGTCCGGCTTCTTCGGCCCCCAGCAGCAGGGTGATCACATTGATGTCCTCGTGCGCCCCGGCCCGAACGCCCGGGGCTCCGGCCGGCACCGGCGGGTAATGGAGCATCCGCAGGATCGAGTTGCCCAGCTCGACCTTGTCCTCGAAGAAGCCGTCGCCGAGGTCGAGGTAGCGCGCGATGGCGCGCAGGATCCTGGCGCCCAGGGCGTCCATGGCGGTGAACATGCCGTAGAGATGGTCCCGGAACCCGGGCACCTCCGACGGCCAGACGTTGTCGCGCATGTATCGCCGGTAGGGATGTCCCTCAGGCAGCTCCCGGCCGACATGCCAGAACTCCTTCAGGTCGACGGCGGCGGCCCCCTTGGCGGCCTCGACGCCGAAGGGGGTCAGGCCGCGGGCGCCGCCCGTGCCGCGCTGGTGGTACCGGCGCTTGACCGCTTCCGGCAGGGCGAAGAAGGCCTTGGCGTCGTCGATCGCCGCCTCGATGATCCCCTCGTCCAGCCCGTGGTCTGCAACGACGGCGAAGCCGTAACGCTTGAACGAGGCGCCCAGCGCATCGGCGAAGGCCTGAAAGTCCGAGTCGTACAGGGACATCGAAACCGGCTCGATGGCGCGGCCGGAGGCGGGGGTGTCGGTGATCGGGGTGGCGCTCACGGCGGACCTCTCAGTGTCGAATTCGGACGGTGTCATACGCCCTAAGCCCGGACCTTGGCAAAGCCGCGGCGGAGGACCTCCGGGCCGTTCATCGCCCGGACAGACAGGAACCTCCACCGTGGGCTGGCGTTTCGGCGCCAGACCCACTGACGATCAGGAGACCACCCCATGCGCACCAAGCTTCTCATGACCGGCGCCAGCGTCGCCATTCTGCTGGGCGGCGTCGCCTGCACCACCACCGACCCTTACAGCTCGGGCCCGCGCCGCAACAACACCGCCACCGGGGCGCTCGCCGGCGCCGTCGGCGGCGCCGTGCTCGGCTATCTGACCAACACCTCCAACTCGGAAGAAGGGCGCAAGAACGCGCTCATCGGCGCCGGCATCGGGGTCCTCGGCGGCGCGGCGGTGGGCGCCTATATGGATCGCCAGCAGCGCGAACTCGAGGCCGAGCTTTCGGGCTCGGGGGTCGGCGTGGCGCGCCAGGGCGACAACCTTGTCCTGCGGATGCCCTCCGACGTCACCTTCGCGTCCAACCAGTCGACCATCAACTCGCGCTTCTACGCCACCCTCGACGACGTGGCGGCGGTGCTCAACCGCTACGACCAGTCGGTCATCGACGTGGTCGGGCATGCGGATTCCGACGGGGCGGACGACTACAATCTGAACCTGTCGCGCCAGCGGGCGTCGTCGGTGGCGCAATACCTCGTCAGCCGCAACGTGCTCGCGGACCGGCTGTACGTCGACGGTCGGGGCGAGAGCGTGCCGATCGCATCCAACGCCAGCGCCGAGGGCAAGGCCCAGAACCGCCGGGTCGAAATCCTGATCCGTCCGTTCCGGGGCTGACCGTCGCGGGGGTGTCCGCGACTAGCTCCGCCCGATCGAGCTGTAGCGAAAGCCCCGGGCGAGCATGTCGTCCGGCCGGTAGATGTTCCTGAGGTCGACGATGACCGGCTGTTTGAGCAGCAGCTTGACCCGGTCGAGGTCGAGGGCGCGGAACTGGTCCCATTCGGTCAGGATCACCACGGCGTCGGCCCCTTCGACGGCGTCGTAGGGGCCGTCTCGGAACACCACCCCGTCCAGCAGCTTGCTCGCCTCGTGCATGCCTTCAGGGTCGAAGGCGGTGACGGTCGCGCCCAGGGCCATAAGGGCCGGAACCACGTCCAGCGACGGCGCGTCGCGCATGTCGTCAGTGTTCGGCTTGAAGGTCAGGCCCAGCAGGGCGACGGTCTTGCCGCTGAGATCGCCGCCGGCGTCCCCCGTTAGCGCGGCGGCGACCTTGCCGGCCATGGCCTTCTTGCGCGCGTCGTTGATCTCGACCGTGGTCTCGATCAGCCGCACCGGCGCGCCGGCGTCGATGGCGGTCCGCACCAGCGCCAGGGTGTCCTTGGGAAAGCACGATCCGCCGTAGCCGGGGCCGGCGTGCAGGAATTTCGAACCGATCCGCTTGTCCAGGCCGATGCCGCGGGCGACCTGCTGCACGTCCGCCCCGACCGCCTCGCACAGGTCGGCCATCTCGTTGATGAAGGTGATCTTCATCGCCAGGAAGGCGTTGGCGGCGTATTTGGTCAGCTCGGACGTCCGCCGCCCGGTGAACAGGATCGGCGTCTCGTTGAGGTTCAGCGGGCGATAGAGCTCCCGCATCACCGCCTGGGCCCGCTCGTCTTCCGTCCCCACCACGACGCGGTCGGGCCGCTTGAAGTCCTCGATGGCCGCGCCCTCGCGCAGGAACTCGGGATTGGAGACGACGGCGAAGTCGGCGTCCGGCCGGCGCTCGCGGATGATGCGCTCGATCTCGTCGCCCGTGCCCACCGGCACCGTCGACTTGGTCACCACCACGGTGAATCCCTCGATCAGGCCGGCGATCTCCTCGGCGGCGGCGTAGACATAGGACAGGTCCGCGTGGCCGTCGCCGCGCCGCGAGGGCGTGCCCACGGCGATGAAGACCGCGTCCGCCGACCGGATCGCCGCGGCCCCGTCAAGGGCGAAGGACAGCCGCCCGTCGCGCACATTCGCCGCCACCAGATCGTCGAGGCCCGGCTCGAAGATCGGGATTTCGCCCCGTTCCAGCCGCTCGATCTTGGAGGCGTCCTTGTCGACGCACACGACCTCGTGGCCGAAGTCGGCGAAACACGCCCCCGACACCAGCCCCACATAGCCGGTTCCGATCATCGCCACGCGCATTCAGCCCACTCCTCAAGACAGGCGCACGGAATAGCCAGAGCGCGGCGGCTTGACCACCCCGCGCCATTTCCCGGCAAGGCAAAACCGCCGGTCCCTTTCGGGACCGGCGGCTCTGTGTCGTGCGGCCTTCGGCCTTCCGGGTTTAGCGGAAGTTGATGCCGATGGTCGCGCGGCGGTTGAGGGGCTCGCGCACGCCGTCGGCGGTCGGGCGGGCCAGGGCGGTTTCGCCGCGGCCGTCCAGCGAGATCACGCCGCCGTTGACGCCCTGGGCGACCAGCGCGTCCGCAACGGTGC